>LNFM01000341.1_pt1 | contig 129268 bp, 116 predicted proteins | sample 596031 | NCBI WGS metagenome assembly LNFM01 (sample SAMN04254537, study PRJNA301005) | activated carbon metagenome | isolation source: dual media filters at the Ann Arbor, Michigan drinking water treatment plant | place: USA: Ann Arbor | reverse complement strand
CGTTCTGATCGGCGGCCATGGCAAGGGTCTGTTGCTTCATGCTGCACTCAACGCATCGGGTAGGTCAGCGGTGGACTTGATCAGCATTGCCCTAAGCCCTCTTGTGCCTGCGCGTGCTGCGACAAGACCGCGAAAAGGTCGGCCTGAAGGCGCTGGCCGGTGCCCAGAAGGCGCCAAGCGCTTGCATCATCCGGTGCCAACGCAAGCGCCCGTTGGAAGCTGGCGATGGCTTCAAGGCAGCTTTGCTGTGCTGGCGCATGCTGTGATCGCGCGAAACGTCCGTAGGCCAACGCCTGGTGGCATTGGCCGAGAGTGAGGTGTATGGCCGCCAAATCAGCATCAGGTTTCGTCTGTGCCAGCGCTTGTTCCGCTTGCTGCAATCCACATATCAGGGCTTCATCGGCCAACGTGTGCCGAGACAGGTCTTGCCAGAAGTCGCCGATTCGCCAGCGTGCTTGGGCCTCCTGTAGTGGGCCGGTGAATGGCAGTTCGTCTGCCAAGCTGCTCAGGGCTTGGCCAAGCGCGTGGCGTGACCGCTCTGCCGCCTGGTCAAAGGCATGGCACCAAGCCTGTTCTGCTGCCGGCGCATCCAGTGCGGCCAGGTGATAGATCGCCTCTACCATCGCCAATTCGTCACCCGCGTTGGCAAGCGCGAGGTAATGCGCCTGCAGCACGCGGTCAGCCTGCAGCAGGCGCGGCGCGCGGCGTGCACGCAGGATGCGCCGGGCCAAGTCGTGGATGCGATAGTGGCCTGCTGTCGCGTCGTTGGGGGCACCCGCAATGGGAGAGCGTGGAGCGGTGCGGTGCACGAAAGACAGCCGGGTCAGGCGCTCGAAGCTGGCGTGCTCGGGCGACAGCCCCAGCGTGCTGGCCAGTTGGCTGTACAGCGGCCAGTCAAAGCGGCGGGCGGCTGCCAGGACTTGCACGGCGTCTTCGGTGCTGTCGTCTGCGTATTTCAGGAAGCGGTCCAGCAGCAGCCGGCCCTTGCCGTTACGGTCGGGAGCGTCGTCAAACTGTTGGCCAACAAACACAGCAGCGTCGAAGCGCAGCCCGCGTAGGCGCATTGCTAGCCAGGTCTCTGCCGCCAGGCCTAGGTAGAACGGGTGGTGCTGGCGCTGCGCCGAGCCCGTGGTGCCCGCCACTTCAGCGACGTCCAGCAGGGCCAGGCGCATGTCAGCCTCGTCCACGCCGGCTTGCTGCAAATAGTCTTCTGCGTCGGGGCTGTCCAGGCCGCCCAACAGGTGGCTGTGCAGGTGCTGGGCCGGGATGGCGCTGCTGTCGGGCGCGTCGGGCCAGCGCGGCGCATCGCGCCCGGCCACAACGGCAACGACGCCGGCCGTCAGGTCCAGCCCGCCCAGCAGCAGGCGCAGCCACTCATCGCGCGCATGCAGGGCGGCGCGGCCATCGGCGCGGGAGTCGTGGCCCCAAAACGCCTCGTGCGTGTCGAACATTAGCACCAGGCGCGAGGCGGGGCGATCCTGCCAGGTCATTGCGGCGTTCAGGTCGCGTGCCAGCAGGTGTGGGAGATGCAAGGGCAATTCGGCTGTTGGATGCAATCGGGCCAAGCGGGCCGCCTCGTCCGGGGCCAACTTCCAGCGCGACATGGCTTGAGTGATGTCGCCATCTATTTGCCGGCTCATTGCGGCGCCTGCGACCAGCTTGAAGAGTTTTGGCACAGTAGAGATCAATGGCACCTCTGCCACGGCCTCCAGCACCTGCGACAGCACATCCAATTCGGTAGAGCCAAAGAACTGCAGGAGCGTTGCCTTGTCGAGCCGGCCCTCGTGGCGAAGCCATAGCACCATGCCGTAGTCAAACAGCGGAAACTTGAAGTGCTGGGCCGACAGTTGACGGCGTAACTCAGTGAGAGCCACCACCGGCTGACGCAAGTCCTGCAGCATGCGTCCGGGACCTCCGAAATCGAGCGTTGCCATCGACACGGGCTGCGCGCCGGGTCCAGCCAAAGCCGTGTCCCAGGCCTGCAACGCCAGCCTGCTGGCCGTGGCATCTAGCGCTTGCCAGCGCTCAGCCAGCATCACCTCTGGCCAGCGATCCGCGTCCGGCAGAAAGCGGCAGTAGTCCTGCGCCAGCTTGCGCAGCAGCAGGCTCTTGCCATTGCCGCCGTCGCCGTGAAACCACAGGATGCGATCCGGCGTTTGCAGCGCATTCAAGTAGCGCGAGAACAGCGCCCGCGCGTCCAGCCGGTCGCAGAACAACTCCAAGGCGCGCGAATGGTCGGTCAATGACGGCAAGGGTGCCTTGTCGTGGATGGGCATGGGTGTTGAAGCAGCGGTGTTGTTGGGGTCGAGGCGAGTGCAGAACGTAGCTGCCATCAAGTCTGCCATTGGGCTGCAGGCCTGCGCATCTTGTCTGCTTGCCCCGGTCTCCAAGTGCTGTGGCGCCCTCGACGGGCCGCTCTTCTAGCGCACCAGATGACTTGTCAAAGCCTTCTTGTCTCTAGATGCTGCTTTGTGCTGCTTTGGTTGACCGCGATTGGGAGGCAAGATTGGGACGAAGGATGTCGCCTTCTGGCCGGGTCCTGTTGGCCACGAACGGCTGCTTCGGAGACGTAGAACCCGAAAGAAGTGGGTCCGAGCGTCGGGCCGCTTCGGAGAAGCCTGACGGGCGGGTTTGGGTCGTGAGTTCCTGTTCGCCTGGGGCGAAACCGGTCCTTCACCATGGGCTCGCCACCACCCGTCGCCTGGCACCCGGTTTCGAGGGTGAAGCAGTCGTACGGGAACTCGATGGCTGAATGACCGGTGACGGCGGCCGCGGACGTGCGGGCCGCTGTCTCTGAGTGACTCAGTTCGGCCGATTCTGTTGAAGAACCCGATGGCAACTGACGACGTGTGACCTCAGGTGTCGGCACCCGGATACGCGGAGGTGCAAGGCAATGATGGGTCAACGCAGCGGCGGGCAGGACAAGCTGTTCTACGGCTTCAGCCTTGAGGCTCACGCACCGCGCAACCACCTGCTGCGAGGCATCGACCGCTACTTCGACTTCGACGCGGTGCGCCACCAACTGGCGCCGTTCTACAGCCATGCGGCTCGTCCGTCGATCGACCCGGAGCTGATGATCCGCCTGCTCATCGTGGGCTACTGCTTCGGCATCCGATCCGAGCGCAGGCTGCGCGATGAGGTGCATCTGAACCTGGCGTATCGCTGGTTCTGCCGCCTGGACCTGGACGCTTGTGTGCCAGATCACTCGCCGTTCTCCAAGAACCGGGATGGTCGATTCCGCCAGAGCGACGCCTTCCGACTCGTGTTCGAGAACGTCCTGCGCCGCTGCATGCAGGAGGGGCTCGTCCGCGGTGAGGGATTCCGCGGTGGACGCCAGCGTCGTGCGGGCCGATGCCAGCCGTCAACGCGGCATACCGGGAGAGCAGGCGGTGGACTGGCGTGGCGGTGAGGCGCCCAGCCGCGCCGTACGCGATTACCTGGATGGACTCGAGCAGATCAATGCTGTGAGCGACGATGAACAAGGGCCGCAGTCGGCACCGCCGAAGAAGGTGTCGTTGACCGATCCGGCCGCACGGTGGACGGCAGCACCCGGTGGTCCGGCGTTCTACGCCTGCTCCACCAACTACCTGATCGATCTGGAGGCGGACGTCATCGTCGACGTCGCGGCCACGCCTGCCCACCGAACGCAGGAAGTGGAGTCGACCAGGACGATGATCGATCGAGTACAGGAGCGGTTCGGTCTGAAGCCCAAGCGCCTGGTCGGCGACACCGCATACGGCGTGGCGCCGATGCTGGGCTGCATGGTCAATGACAAGGGCATCGCGCCGCACGTACCTGTATGGGATCGAAGCGAGCGCACCGACGGAACGCTGTCGAGTAGCCAGTTCGAATGGGACGAGATCGCGCGCAGCGTGCACGAGAGTTCGCGCGATGTGGCAAGAGCCCTGGCCGGGACGCCCGAGTACCGGCAATCGAGACGCGAACACAAGAAGGTGGAGACGCTGTTCGCCCTCCTCAAACGCATCCTCAAGCTCGACCGGTTGCGACTGCGCGGCATGACAGGTGCAAGCGACGAGTTCCTGCTTGCAGCGACCGCGCAGAACTTGAGGCGAATGGCGAAGCGGTTGATCGCAGCAGGTGGCGAGCAGGCAATGAGCGGAAGTTGAGGGGCGAGGACGACGCCCGGCGCCCAAAGCTGGGCGTCTGGTGAACGCAGAGTGCTCGGGTCATTGACCAGCACATCGCGTGCGACCGCCGCCAACCCAGAGTTTTTCAACAGAATCGGCCAACAGCAGACAGTGACGAAGGGCCGCATCCGGGAACCCAAGTGCAAGCCAGTCCCGATGACTGGACCCGGCTGGCAGACACACGATGACGGACCAGCGTCCTTTCGTTGCGATGTTCAGGGCGCAGACACCTCGACCGGCGCGTGCCCCGAGTCGCGGCGGCATGTCGATGCCTGCCTCCGCTGGCAGCGAGCCGAGATCTCCGGCCCACCTGCGTCTGAAGCGGGACTTCATCAGTGGCTTTCAGCTGGCGTACTGGCGGTGGCTGCGAAAGAACTTTTCAGGTATCCAGGAAAGATGGCGCCACCCCATGCCAAACCTGAGGTGGGTTCGGTCCGAGATGATGGGCGCTCACCGCCGCCTGAACCGCTGCATCCGCCTTGCTGACCCTGGCGTGCTGCCGGATGTGCTCCTGCCAAGACGGCAATAGAAAGCTCTCCACGAAGCGGCCAGGTCGCTGGACATCCTGGTAGACCCCCCACCGTGTGGCGCCGTCTCGAAGGCGCTCGTCCGCCAGGCGACGCAGCGCCTGCAAGAAGGCGGGGACCGAGTTTTCCGCCACGTCGTAGGTCACCGTCACCAGAACCTGGCCGCGGTCTCGGGACAGCGAGCCGACCATGCGGTCCGACAGTACCGGCTCGGGCCAATGCATCGACGGCGTGAGGTCGGGCTCTGCGTCGGGCAACGGCTTCCAGAACGACAGCAGCAGCGCCACGCTGCCCAGGCCGCCCGCGGCCAGCAGCGCGGTGGGCAGGCTGGTGGCATCGGCCAGCTGGCCCCAGGCCAGGCTGCCGGCTGTCATGGCGCCGTAGAACGTGGTCAGGTAGACCGCCAGGCCGCGGCCGCGCACCCAGTTGGGCAGCTGCGTCTGCGCGGCCACGTTGGCCGTGGTGAGCACTGCGATCCAGGCCATGCCGGCCACCGCCAGTGCCAGCATGGCCAGCACCCGGCTCGGGGCCAGCGCCAGCGCCACCAGCACGCCCATCGTCAGCACGGTGCCGGCACGCACCACGGCCTCGGCCGAGGCATGGCGGCGCAGGATCGGCAGCGACACCGCACCCAGCACCGCCCCGGCGCCCACGCTGGCCAGCAGCAGCCCGTAGAGCGTGGCGTCACCCTGCAGCTGGCGGCGGGCCACCAGCGGCAGCAGGGCCCAATAGGCGCTGGCAAAGGCGAAGAAGGCCGCGGCGCGCAGCAGCACACGCTGCAGCGGCGGCGTGTGCAGCACGAAGCGCAGGCCGGTGCGCATGGCGGGGCCCAGCGCTTCGGGCGCACCGGCGCCGCTGCGCGCCGCCGCACCGCGCCACCACCACAGCGCCGCCACCAGCGCGAGGTAGCTCACCGCATCGGCCACGAAGGTCCAGGCCACGCCCACGCCAGCCACCACCACCCCCCCGAGCGCCGGGCCGATGGCGCGTGCGACGTTGGTGCCCATGCTGTTCAACGCGATGGCCTGACGCAACAATGGCCGCGGCACCATCGCCGGTGTCAGCGACTGCAGCACCGGCATCATCACTGCCGTGCCCACGCCCGCCAGCAGCAGCCCGGCCACCAGCAGGCCCGGGCTCATCAGCCCCAGCTGCGTGGCCAGCGCCAGCGCCGACGACACGGCCGCCATCAGCACCGTGATCACCAGCAGCAGCCGCCTGCGGTCAACGATGTCGGCCAGCGCGCCGGCGGGCAGCGAGAGCAGGAAGATGGGCAAGGTGGTGGCCACCTGCACCAGGGCCACGGCCGTGGCCGAAGCCGACAGCGTGGTCATCAGCCAGCCGGCGCCGACATCGCGCATCCAGGTGCCGATGTGGCCCACCACGGCAGCGATCCACAGCACGCGGAAGACCACGCTGCCGAAGGGCGACCAAGCGCCTGCGCCCGGCACATCCGAGCCGGCGGCGGCGGGCAGCGGCTCAGCCACCGGCCACCACCAGCAACAGCCCACCGACGATGGCCAGGTGCTCCGCAAACGTCGTGCGCTGCCGTTGTGCGGCGGGCCCTGCCTCGCGCCAAAACGGATGTGCCATCAGGCTGGCCATCAGCGTGAAGGCGGCCAGCGCCGCCGCGGCCCAGCGTGCCTGCCAGTCGATCAGCAGCATCGTGCCGCCGACGAGTTGCAGGGCCACGATGCCGGCCAGCACCAGGGCGGGCAGAGGCAGGCCCAGGGCCCGCACCTCGGCCAGGCCGGCCTGCCAGTGCAGCAGCTTGCTGGCGGCGCTGAACAGGAACAGCCCCGCGATCAGGCCGCGCGCCAGGGCGGCCAGCAGCGGCCAGGCGGTGACGGCATCGGGCGGGGTCATGACGGCGTCGGTCCCACGACAGCGGCGCAGGTCGTCACCACGCGCAGCCACAACCCAGCGCGCCCCAGAAGCCGCCGCGGTCCGACACCGGCGGGGCCGCCATCGAAGCAAACAGATGCCGGTGCCCGTGCACGCCGCAGGGCGCTGCGCAGCACGCGGCCCCGGCGCCCTGCCCGGCCTGTTGACCCGGCAGCGGACCGAGCCGGCGATAGCGCCCCACCGGCGACCAGTCCGGGCTGGTCCGCGGCGGCGCGGGCGCCAGCAGCCCGAAGCCGCCGCTGCCGTGCACCACCCGGCCCGCCACCACGGTGAGCACCGATTCGAGGCCGGCGATGCGGTCTTCCGGCACCTTGAAGTAGTCGTCCGACAAGGCGCTGAAATCGGCCCAGTGCCCGGGCTTCAGCGTGCCCTTGACGCCGTCCTCCGACGAGAACCAGGCACTGCCCTCGGTGTACAGGCGCAGCGCGGTCTCGCGGCCCAGGCACTGCGCCGGCGGCTTGATCTGCGTGCCGCCGACGGTGCGCCCGCTCACCAGCCAGTGCAGCCCCACCCAGGGGTTGTAGCTGGCCACGCGCGTGGCGTCGGTGCCCATGCCCACGGGGATGCCGGCCGCCAGCATCTGCTGCACCGGCGGCGCGTTCTGCGTGGCGGCCAGGCCGTAGCGCTGCAGGAAGTACTCGCCCTGGTAGGCCATGCGGTGCTGGATGGCGATGCCGCCGCCCAGCGCCCGGATGCGCTCGAGGTTGCGCTCGGACACCGTCTCGGCGTGGTCGATGAACCAGCGCAGGCCGTCGATCGGCACCTCGCGGTGCACCCGCTCGAAGACGTCCAGCACCCGCGTGATCGACTCGTCGTAGGTGGCGTGGATGCGGAAGGGCCAGCCGTTGGCCGCCAGCACCCGTGTCACGCCGTACAGCTCGTCTTCCATCGTGGCCGCCAGCTCGGGCCGCGGCTCGCGGAAGTCCTCGAAGTCGGCGGCCGAGAACACCAGCATCTCGCCGGCACCGTTGTGGCGGAAGAAGGCGTCACCCTCACCCGGCTTCACCTGCCGCGCCCACTGCACGAAGTCCTCGCGCTCCTGCTTCGGCCGCTGGGTGAAGAGGTTGTAGGCCACGCGCACGGTGAGCTCGCCCGCGGCGGCCAGCTGCCGCACCACGGCGTAGTCGTCCGGGTAGTTCTGGAAACCGCCGCCGGCGTCGATGACCGATGTGATCCCCAGGCGGTTCAGCTCGCGCAGGTACAGCCGCGTGGAATTGACCTGGTCCTCGGGCGACAGGCGCGGCCCCTTGGCCAGCGTGGCGTACAGGATCATCGCGTTGGGCCTGGCCACCAGCAGCCCGGTCGGGTTGCCGCGGTGGTCGCGCTGGATCTGGCCGCCGGGGGGCTCGGGCGTGTCGCGTGTGTAGCCCACGGCGCGCAGCGCGGCGGCGTTGAGCAGCGCGCGGTCGTACAGGTGCAGGATGAACACCGGCGTGTCGGGCGCGGCGGCGTTGATCTCGTCCAGCGTGGGCAGGCGTTTCTCGCTGAACTGGTGTTCGCTGAAGCCGCCCACCACGCGCACCCACTGCGGCGGTGGTGTGATGGCCACCTGGGCGCGCAGCATCGCCATCGCGTCGGCCAGGCTCGGCACGCCGTCCCAGCGCAGCTCCAGGTTGTAGTTCAGGCCCGCGCGGATCAGGTGCGTGTGGCTGTCGTTGAGCCCCGGAATCACGCGCCGGCGCTGCAGATCCACGCGCAGCGTGCCCGGGCCCGCCAAGGCCAGCATGGCCGCGCTGCTGCCCGTGGCGTGGACCTGGCCGTCGCGAACGGCCAGCGCCTCGACCTGCGGTGCGGCCGGATCCAACGTCGTGACGAGCCCGTTGTGGAAGACGGCCTGCATGGCGGCGGCGCCTCAGTGGCCTTCGCTGGCGTTGAACATGGCCTTGGCGTAGACGAGACCCAGGCCGTAGCCGCCGCCGTACTGCATGGCGATGCCGGTGGTGCTGGCGTAGGTCTCGCCACGCGCCCAGTCGCGCTGCAGCTCCAGCAGGTACTGCAGCGACGTCATCGGCCGGGCGCCGGCCTGCACCATGCGGTCCATCGCGCAGGCATGGGCCTCGTCGGACACGTCGCCACAGGCATCCGCAATCACGTAGACCTCGAAGCCCTGGTCCAGCGCCGACAGCGCCGGGCCGACGATGCAGACGCTGGTCCACAGGCCCGCCAGCACGATGCGCGGGTGGCCGATGGCGTTGACCCGGGCGGCGATGCGCCCGTCCTCCCAGGTGTTCATGGTCGTGCGGTCGATGACCTCGGCATCCGGCCAGGCCCGCTTGATCTCGTCGAACACCGGGCCGGAGAAGCTCTTCTCGGCCACGCTGGTGATGAGGGTCGACACGCCGAAAGACGCCGCGGCCGAGGCCACCAGCCCGGCGTTGTTGCGCAGCGCGATGGCGTCGATGGACTTGGTGGCAAACGCCATCTGCGACTGGTGGTCGATGAGGATCAGCGTGTGGTCGCCGGGGTTCAGCAGCGTCTTGCCGGGGGCGGTGGTGGCAGTGGGCATGGGGGCTCCGTGGGTTGGAAAGGGGTGTCGGTGGCGTCGAGGCCGCAGTGTCTGCAGTGGCACCAGCCGGCGCACCTCACCGTGGGCGGGTGGCCTGTTGCCGCTGTCGGGAGAGGCCGTCCTCTCCCGCAAGGGGCAGGCCGGCGCTACCGCACGGCCGCTGCTGGGCTCATGCGCCAGCCTCCGCCCAGCGCCCGGTTGACCTCCACCAGCGCCGTGGCCGTGCCGGTGTCGGTGGCGACCAGCTGGTCCCTCGCGCTCAGCAGCTGGCGTTCGGCGTCCAGCAGCGCCAGCTGGTCGATGCCGCCGGCGGCAAAGCGCTTGCGGGCGATGTCGGCAGCCTCCTGCGCGCTCTGCGCGGCCTCCAGCAGTTGCGCGGCCTGCTGTGCGTTGCGTGTGTAGCCGCTGAGCGCGTTTTCGGTCTCTTCCAGCGCCGTGAGCACCGTCTGCTGGTAGACCAGCAGGCTGCGCTGCGATCGGGCCTCTGCCGCCTTCACGCGCGCCTCGGTGCGGCCGAAGTCGAGGGCCGTCCAGCTGAGCGCCGCACCGAGGGAATAGGTCGCTGCGCCGCTGCCCGACAAGTCGCCCGCCCGGTTGCTGTTCAGACCCAGCAGGCCGCTCAGGCTCAGGCGCGGAAAGCGGTCGGCCATCGCCACGCCGATGTCGGCCGAACTGGCGGCCAGCTGGCGTTCGGCGATGCGGATGTCGGGGCGGCGCCGCAGCAGCTGGGCCGGGGTGCCGGCCGGCCACGCGGCCAGATCCGTCACCGGCAGGCGCGGCAGCGGCTGGGGTTCCTGCACCGCCGCCTGCACCGCCGGGCCTGGCTGGCTGGTGAGTGTGGCCAGCCGCTGCACCGCGCGCGTGAGCTGCAGCTGCAGCGCGGGCACGGTGGCCGCAGTGCCGGCCACGAGGTTGCGCGCGCGCGCCACGTCGAGCGGGGTGCCGCGGCCGGCCGTCAGCCGGGCTTCGGTCAGCCGCAGCGCTTCACGCTGGTTGGCCAGCGCGTCCTGCGCCACCGCCAGGCGTTGCTGCAGGCCGCGCAACAGCAGGTAGTTCGTCGCCACCGCGCCGGCCAGCGCCACCCGGGCCGCGCCGATGCCCAGCTCCTGCGCGGCCACCGTGGCGCTGGCCGACTCGGTGCTGCGCCGCACGCGCCCGAACAGGTCGAGCTCCCAGTTCATCAGCGCCGACGGCGCGTAAACCGACCCCGTGCGCTGGCTGCGCGATGCGTTCGGCTGCTGCCACTGCGGAGACAGGCTGCGAGCCACCGATGCATCCACGCCCACGACCGGCAGCGCCTCGGCCTCGGCGCCCAGCAGCGCCGCGCGCGCCTCGGCCAGCCGGGCCTGCGCGATGCGCACGTCCAGGTTGGCGGCCAGGGCCTGCTGCATCAGGCGGTCGAGCACCGGGTCCTGGAACTGCTGCCAGAAGGTGGCAAGCGCCAGTTCATCGGCCCCGGTACCGGGGTCCGGCAACGGCGCGTTGGCGTAGGCGGCCGGCACGTCGGTCGGGGGACGCTGGTAGTCGGGCCCGGCGGCGCAGCCGACCAGGGCCAGCGTCACGATGGCCAGGCACGCCGCAGGCCGTGCGAAGGACAGGGGCTCACGCATGCCGGACCTCGCTCGGCTCGGTGGCGCCCGCGGCCGCCCGGCGGCGCCGGCTCAGCAGCACGTAGAACACCGGCGTCAGCAGCAGCCCGAAGACCGTGACGCCGATCATGCCGCTCATCACCGCGATGCCCATCGCCCGGCGCATCTCGGCGCCCGCACCGGTGGAGACGACCAGCGGCACCACCCCGGCGATGAAGGCCAGCGAGGTCATCAGGATGGGTCGCAGCCGCAGGCGGCAGGCTTCCACCACCGCGTCCACGGCCGAGCGCCCCGCGTCCTGCAGCTCCTTGGCGAACTCGACGATCAGGATCGCGTTTTTGCACGCCAGCCCCACCAGCACCACGAAGGCGACCTGCGTGAAGACGTTGTTGTCGCCCGGCTCGCCCAGCCCGGCGCTGATCCACACGCCGATGACCGCCGCCAGGATGCACATCGGCACGATCAGCACGATGGCCAGCGGCAGCGTCCAGCTCTCGTAGGTGGCCGCCAGCACCAGGAACACCAGCAGCACGCAGAGCGGAAAGATCAGCAGCATGGTGTTGCCGGCGATCTGCTCCTGGTAGACCAGCTCGGTCCACTCGAAGTCCATGCCACGCGGCAGCGTCTCGCGCAGCAGCTGCTCCATCGCGCGCTGCGCCTCGCCGCTGCTGAAGCCGGGCTTGGCCGCGCCGTTCAGGTCGGCCGCGTAGAAGCCGTTGTAGCGCCCCACGCTGCCGGGGCCAAAGGTGTCGGTCACCGTCATCAGCGCACTCAGCGGCACCATCTCGCCGCGCCCGTTGCGGATCTGCAGGCTGCCGATGTCCTCGGCCCGCGATCGGTGCTGGCGGTCGGCCTGCACGATGACCTGGTAGGTCTTGCCGAAGCGGTTGAAGTCGTTGACGTACAGCGACCCCAGGTAGGTCTGCATGGCGTCGTAGATGTCGTTCAGGTTCACGCCCATCTGCTTGGCCTTGGTGCGGTCCACGCTGGCCATCAGCTGCGGCACATTGATCTGGTAGCTGCTGAAGAACTGCGTGATGGGGCTGTCCGGATCGCCGTAGACCCGGCCCATCAGCTGGCCGACCACACCCGCCAGCTCGGCCTCGCCCAGCGACGCGCGGTCCTGCAGCTGCAGCTTGAAACCGCCCGCGTTGCCGAGGCCGCTGACCGGCGGCGGCGACAGCACGAACATGTAGGCGTCCTTGATGCCGGAGAGCCGCTGGTTGACCTGCGCCACGATCTCGTCGGCCGACAGGCCAGGCCCGCTGCGCGCGGCGAAGTCGTCCAGACCGATGAACATCAGCCCCGCGTTGGGCGACGGCGTGAAGCCGTTGATGCTGAGGCCCGGAAAGGCCACCGAGTCCTTCACGCCCGGCACGCCGCGGGCCACGTCAGTCATCTGGCGGATGACCTCGGTGGTGCGGTTCAGCGACGCGCCGTCGGGCAGCTGCGCGATGCCGATCAGGTACTGCTTGTCCTGCTGCGGCACGAAGCCGGCCGGCAGGCGCAGGAACAGCAGCGCCGTCAGGCCCAGCAGCAGCGCGTAGACCACCATCGCGGCCGTCTTGCGCCGCGTCACCAGCGTGCCGACGGTGTGGCCGTAACGCTCGGCGCCGCGGTTGAAGACGCGGTTGAAGGCGCCGAAGAAGCGGCCCAACACGGCGTCGATGCCACGCTGCAGGCGGTCTTTCGGCGCGCCGTGGGCCTTCAGCAGCACGGCGCACAAAGCCGGCGACAGCGTCAGCGAGTTGAAGGCCGAGATCACCGTGCTGATGGCGATGGTGACGGCGAACTGGCGGTAGAACTGGCCCGACAGCCCGCTGACGAAGGCCAGCGGCACGAACACCGCGCACAGCACCAGCGCGATGGCGACGATCGGGCCCGAGACCTCCTTCATGGCCTGGATCGACGCGGCCAGCGGCGCCAGGCCGCGCTCGATGTTGCGCTCGACGTTCTCCACCACCACGATGGCGTCGTCGACCACGATGCCGATGGCCAGCACCAGGCCGAACAGCGTCAGCGTGTTGATCGAGAAGCCCAGCAACAGCAGCACCGCGAAGGTGCCCACCACCGACACCGGCACCGCCAGCAGCGGGATGATCGACGCACGCCAGCTCTGCAGGAACACCACCACCACGATGACCACCAGCACCACCGCTTCCAGCAGCGTGACCACCACCTTCTCGATGCTGGTCTGCACGAAGCGCGTGGGGTCGTAGACGATGGCGTAGTCCACGCCCGGCGGGAAGCCGGCCTTCAGCCGCTCCATCTCGGCGCGCACGTCGTTGGACAGCTGCAGCGCGTTCGAGTTGGGGCCCTGGAAGATGGCCACCGCGGCCGCCTCCTGGTTGTTCAGCAGCGAGCGCACGGCGTAGGTGTTGGGGCCCAGCTCCACGCGCCCCAGGTCCTTCAGGCGCACCAGTGCGCCGGTGGTGGCGTCGCTGCTGACGATGATCTCGGCGAACTGCGCCTCGGTCTGCAGGCGGCCTTCGGTGTTGACGGCGAGCTGGAACTCGGTGCCTTCCGTCGCCGGCTGCGCGCCCACCACGCCCGCGGCCACCTGCGCGTTCTGCTCGCGGATGGCGCGGGTCACGTCGGCGGTGGTGAGCTTGCGCGTGGCCAGCTTGGCGGGGTCGAGCCAGATGCGCATGGCGTAGTCGCCCGAGCCGAAGGTCAGCACGCTGCCCATGCCCGGGATGCGCAGCAGCGGGTCCTTGACGTTCAGCGTGGCGTAGTTGCGCAGGTACAGCGCGTCGTGCTGCTGGTCGGTGGACACCAGGTGCACCACCATCGTCAGGTTGGGCGAGCTCTTCTCGGTGGTCACGCCCAGCTGGCGCACCACCTCGGGCAGGCGCGGCAGCGCGCGGCTGACGCGGTTCTGCACGGCGGTTTCCGCAGCCTCTGCGTCGGTGCCGATCTTGAAGCTGATGGACAGCGTGAGCCCGCCATCCGCGGTGGCGGTGCTGCTCATGTAGAGCATGTTCTCGATGCCGTTGATCTGCTCTTCCAGCGGCGTGGCCACCGTCTGCGCCACCACGCGCGGGTTGGCGCCGGGGTACTGCGCGCGCACCACCACCTGCGGCGGCGTGACCTCGGGGTACTCGCTGATCGGCAGGTTGAAGATGGAGATCGCGCCCACCAGCGTGATCAGGATCGACAGCACGGCCGCGAAGATGGGCCGGGTGATGAAGAAGCCGGCCAGGTTCATGTGCGCGCACCCGAGGCGGCAGCACCGGCCGGCGCCGGCGTTGGCGGGGATGCCGGCGGCAACGGCATGCCGCGTTCGTCGACGGCCAGCCGGTTGGGCGCCACGGGCTGCCCCGGCCGCACGCGCTGCAGGCCGCCGACGACGACCGCTTCACCCGGCTGCACGCCCGACGCCAGCACGCGCATGCCGTCGACCAGCGCGCCGGTGGTCACCGGCCGCGGCTGCGGCAGGTTGTCGGCGCCCACCACCCACACGAACCTGCGGTCCTGGTCGGTGCCCACCGCGCGGTCGGGCGTCAGCACCACCGGCCGCGGGGCCGAGGCGTTGACGCGGATGCGGGTGGTCAGGCCGGGCAGCAGCTGCCCGTCGGTGTTGGCGAAGCTGGCCCGCAGGCGCAGGGTGGCGCTCTGCGGGTTGAGGCGGTTGTCGATGAAGTCCACCACGCCGCGGCGGGGCAGGCCGGACTCGTCGGCCAGGCCCATGCGCACCTCGCGCTGCACGTCGGGGGTCTTGCGCAGGCGCAGGTAGGTCTGCTCGCTGACGTCGAACCAGGCGTGCAGCTGCTGGCCGCCCACCAGTGTGGTCAGCGCGCGCTGGTCGTTCACCAGGTTGCCCGGCGTCACGTCGATGCGCGAGATGCGCCCGGCCACCGGCGCACGCACCGCCGTGTGCTCCAGGTCGAGGCGCGCCGTGCGCAAGGCGGCCTCGGCCTGCAGCACCGCCGCATCGGCTGTCTCCAGGCTGGCCGCGAGCTGCTCGGCCTCCTGGCGCGACGCGGCCTGCTGGGCCACCAGCGTGTCGACGCGCTGCAGTTCTTTCAGCGCCAGGCGTGCCTGCGCGCGCGTGGTGGCCAGCAGGGCTTCGGCACGTGCCACCTCGGCCTGGTAGGGGCGCGGGTCGATGCTGAACAGCAGCGCGCCGCGCGCCACCCTGGCGCCGTCCTTCACGTGCACACGGTCGATGGGACCCGCGACGCGGGAGCGGATCTCCACCACGTCGGCAGCCTCCAGCCGGCCGGTGAACTCTTCCACCTCGGGCAGCGTGCGCAGCACCGCCATGGCCACGTCCACCGGTGCGGCTGGCGGCGGGCCGCCACCCTGGGCCCGCGAGTCACAGCCCGTGAGGCCGATGAGCGCGCAGAAGGAAACGAGGGCCAGGCCCAGGGTGGCTGGGGTGATGCGGTCGGGGGGGCTGGGCATGGGCTGGGCGCTCGGTGTCGGGAGTGCCTGCACTGTGGGCACGGCCCGCCGGGGCCGACACCGCCGGATGTGCCGGCCGGCGCTGTCACTTTCGGGAGAGCTCGGGCCCGGTCCTTGGCTGCGCGCCCGGCGCGCGCCGGGCGGGCATCATGGTCCGATGAAACCCGATACGACACGATGGACCGTCCTGCTCGCTGCGGGCCTGCTGGGCGCCTGCAGCAGCACCTGGCAGGGCCCGGTCACGCCGCACTTCGATGGCAGCCGCTTCAGCAACCCGGGCCACGCCCAGTCCGGCTCGGTGGCGGGTTACCTGTGGCTGCGCCTGACCAGCGCGCAGGCCGCCTGGCCCGACGCGGTGCCAGTGGCCCCCGAGCCGCAGCCGCCGGCGCGGGTGGACGATGGCACGGCACGGGTCACCTTCATCGGCCACGCCACGGTGCTGATCCAGGTGGCGGGGCTGAACATCCTCACCGACCCGGTGTGGTCGGAGCGAGCCTCGCCCCTGCCCTTTGCCGGGCCTCGGCGCGTGCAGGCACCCGGCGTGGCCTTCGACGCGCTGCCGCGCATCGACGTGGTGCTGATCTCGCACGACCACTACGACCACCTGGACCTGCCCACGCTGCGCCGGCTTGACGCACGCGATCAGCCGCAGGTGATCGTGCCGCTGGGCAACCAGCGCCTGGTGGCCGGCGCCATGCCCGGCAGCCGCGTGAGCGAACACGACTGGGGCGACAGCGTGCCGCTGAAGGGTGGCGCGCGCGTGCACCTGGAGCCCATGCTGCACGGCTCGGGCCGCAGCCCCTTCGACCAGCAGCGCACGCTGTGGTCGGCCTTCGTGGTGCAGGCCGGGCCGCTGCGCATCTATCACCTGGGCGACAGCGGCTACGGCGACGGCACGCTGTTCCGCGCCACGGGCCAGAAGCACGGCGGTTTCGATCTGGCCATCCTGCCCATCGGCGCCTACGAGCCGGCCTGGTTCATGGCCGACAGCCACATGGCCCCGGCCGAGGCGGTGCAGCTGATGAAGGACGTGCGGGCGCGCCGGGCCCTGGCGCATCACTTCGAAGCCTTCCAGCTCGGCTTCGAGGCCTACGAAGCGCCGCGCCAGGCGCTGGCGGCGGCCTTGCGAGCCGCGGGCCAGTCGGCAGAGAGCTTCTTCGCCCCCCTGCCCGGGCAGGCGCTGCTGATCAGCCCGCCACAGCCGCCTGCTGAGCGGCCATCGCCTTGAAGAAACCGGCGTCGATGTCCAGCGTGCGCCGCTTGAAGCGCCAGCCGGCGGCGGTCTTGACGACCACGCTGCGGTTGTAGCGGCCGGTGGCCAGCACGCGGGGAACGTCGGCCACCTCCAGCACCACCATGTCGTTGGTGATGTGGGCCTCAAGCGGGCTCACCGACTCGATCACGAGGTTCAGGCTCAGGTGCCGCTTGCCGTTGGCCATGCCGCCCGGGCGCACGTGCTCGGTCTCGAAGGCGTGCATCGCTGCCCAGGTGTCGATCTTGCCGAAGGCGCCGCTGTCGTAGCCGCCGAAGTCGGCCGGCTCCACCCAGGTCTGCATGAAGCCATCGGCGTCGGCGTTGTCGGTGGTCACGCAGTACAGCGCGACCAGGTTCTGGATCTCGTGGCAGTCGGCGGGGGTGAGGTGGTGCATCGGTTCTCTCCTGGGTGGGGTTGCACGGTGGCAGCGCGTGCCTCGCACGCGATGTGCCGTGAATGAACGAAGCCACTCTAGGCAAGCCGGCGGCAGGAAGCCCTGCACCCAAGCCCTGCAACGCCCTGCCTCTTGCGGGAGAGCGTGGCACCTGGAATTCAGGGCTGCAGATCGGCCAGCAGGCGCTGGAAGTCGGCCGATCGACGCAGCGCCGCCGCGCCCTGGCTGCGCAGCAGGGCCACGTCGTCCGCCGGCAGCTGCAGCGTGGTGGGCACGGCCAGCAGCCGCTCGCGCAATGCCGCATCGGGCTCGTCGCCCAGGTTCACCTCGACCAGGTGGAACCGCGCATCGGCGGCAAACACCTCGAAATCGCCGCGTGCATGGGCAGCCGCCACCTCGGCCCGCCAGCGCTCCACCAGGCTGCGCTTGGTGGCCAGCGCGGTGCTGCTGTTGCGGTTGATCGGAATGTCGGCCAGCGCCAGGGCCGCGCGCAGCGGGCCGGGCACGTCGGCGCGCCGGTCTTCCGGCGGCCGGGCGCTGGTCTCGGCGTTGATGACGATGAAGGCCACGCGCCGCACGCCCCGGTAGCCGGCCGCGCGCGTGCCGGCGATCACGCTGCCGAACTGCGCGATGTAGTCCATGGGGCCGCGTGCGCCGACGTTGTCCGACAGGCCGCCGTCCAGCAGGTGCACGTAGGGCCGCAACAGCCCCTGCGGCGTGGTGGCGCGCAGCGTCTCCATCTCGGCCAGCTGCTGCACGGCGCCGCTGCCGGGGTTGGCAGCATGGGCGATGGCACGGGCCGGCGGATCGCCGCAGCCCGGGCCGCCGTCGGCGGGGGCGTGGTTCCACAGCGTGATGGGGCTCAGCACCAGCGGCGCCGCGCTGGACGCGGCCACTGCACGGGCCAGCGTCACGCCATCGAGATCGCTGCACAGGAAGTCGAACTGCTCCTGCACGAACTCGAAGCGCGCGCCGGTGCTCATGTCCGACGCATACACCGTGACGAAGGGCTTGCGCGGCGAGCGGCTCAGGTCGGCAAACGTGGCACCCTTGAACAGGCGCTCGTCCAGGTACTCGGCCAGCAGGTCGCCGCGGCCGAAGCGCGGCGACTGGATGCGCCACAGGCTGCGGGGCTGCAGCGCCAGCGATACCAGGTCGACCTGCAGCGGCGCTTGCAGGAAGTCAGCCTCGAAACGCGGCAGGCCGGCCGCGCCGTGCAGGGCGTAGTAGGCCGCCAGCATGCTGCCGCCCGACACGCCCATCAGCGCGTCGACCTCCTCGATCAGGCGCTGCTCGCGCCCCTCCCACCGGATGGGCGTGTCGCGCAGCGCCTCCAGCACGCCATGGCCCAACGCCGCGGCCCGGGTGCCGCCGCCCGAGATCGAGACATGCAGAAAGAAGTGATCGGCCGGCTCGGTCGCGAAGCTGCGCTGCGCGCGGTGGCCGAGGCTGCTGTCCACGCGCTGCAGCGGCGGGTTGATCGGGTAGTGGGCGGTGGAGCAGCCGCCGGCCAGCAGCGACAGGAAGGCCGCGACCACCGTGCAGCAGCGCGCAGCCCTCCGTTCAAGGGGGACGGTGGGGGAAGAAGGGTCAGCCATCGCCGCAGGATGACATGCGACTGCGCAGGCCGGCACCTTGCCGAAGGTCGAGGCGCGAGGCTTGGCGAGAGTTCAGGTGGCGACCGCAGGCCCCGTGTGCTCCGGCCACGTATGCTTCCGGGGCTCGCTCCACGCTGCCCTGCTGCTTCCCATGAACATCCGCGAGAACGGCATCACATTCCCCACCGGCAACGGTTCCGCCGTCGAGACTCGCCAGCAGTCCGCGGGCGAGGCCCTGGCGTTGGAGCGCGCGCAAACGCTGCAGGTGCAGGCCCTGAACGTGCTGCTGCAGGGTGTCGTGCGCTCGACGCGCGAGCTGCTGGACAGCGCGGACTTCGGCGCCGGTGTCCTGCGCTGGCTGGCCCACCTCGGGCAGGCGGCCCAGGCCGACATGGCCCTGCTGGTCGATCTCAATGAGACCGATGCGGGCCAGCCCGGCTCCATCGCCACCTGGTCCTGTGGCTGGCGCCACGACGGCCGGCCCGTCGCCAAGATCGACGTTCCGTCGACGTCCGACTTCGACGGCTGGAATGCCCGATTGATGGCACAAGAGGCGGTCTGGGCGCACATCGACGAACTGGTCGACCCGGTTTCGGTGCAGTTCTGGCGCGACACCGACTGCGCCACCAAGCTGCTGATGCCGGTGGTCTCGAACGGCGCCACACGCTGCGTGCTCTGCTTCGACTGGCGGGAAAGACGCGAGTTTTCGGAAGCGACCGTGGCGGCGCTGCGCACGGCGGCCGACAGCTTTGCCGCGCTGCTGCATCGCCAGACGGCCGCCGGCGCGCTACTGGCCGAACGCGAGCACCGCCTGACTGCCGAAGCCGGGCGCGCGCAGGAGGCTTCGGCCCACGCCGCTCGCGTGCAGCGCCATTCGCGCCTGCTGGCGGCGGTGGCCACCTCGGCCGAGGAACTGCTGGCCGTGGACGACATGGACACCTGCTTCAACCGGGTGCTGGCGCGTGTCGGCTCGGTGACCGATGCCCACCGAGCCTGCCTGGCCTGGCTGATCTGGACGCCCGACGATCCCGCGATGCTCGGCTGGCAGGACATTCGCCACGAGTGGACGCGGCCCGGGGTCGCGCGCCAGATGGACGGACCCGACCGCCGCGTTGCGATGCGGCGCGGGGATGCCACGTGGCCGCGCAGCTTCGAGCAGTTCGAGCGCGAGGGCCGCATGCTGCTTCGGCTGGACGAGATCGACGAGGCTTTCGGCTCCGCGCAGCGGGCGCTGGGTCTGGCCTGGTGCCTGGCGTACCCGGTCATCGTCGAGGGCACGACCGTCGCCCTGCTGGGCTTCGACTACACCACCGGCGCTTGCTCCTTCGACAGCGCCGACATCGACGCGCTGAAGACCGTGGCCTCGTGCCTGGCCAATGCACTGTGCCATCAGCAGCTGCAGGCGCGCGCGCTGGCGGCCGAACGCGCCCGGGCCGACGAGCAGGCACGCCTGGCCTCGCTGTTGTCGACGGTGGTGGCCTCGTCGCGCTTGCTGATCGACGCCGAGCCGGGCGACTTCGAGCCCGCGATGCTGGCATGGCTGGGTGCGATCGGCAGGGAAACCCAGGCGCAGCGTGCCACCTTGTACGACCTGACCGAGTTCCCGCGGACCGGTCAGACCACCTTGCGCATGCTCAGCGAGTGGGTGCGCGACGGCGTCGCCGGCAGCGTGCCGTGCTCCTTCGCGCAGCCTTTTGTGGTCGACCCCTCCGGCGCCGAGGCGTTGATGGCCGACATGACCTCGGGCCACGTCGTGTCGTCCCACCTCGAACAAGTGCACGGCGCCATGCAGGCGTTCTTGGAAGCCCAGGGCAACGCCAGCGTGCTGATGGTGCCGGTGTTCCTGCGTGGCCGGCAGTGGGGCGCCATCTCCTTCGACTTCGCCCAGCGCCGCGACGACGACAGCGCGGATGCGGCCGTGCTGCAGACCGCGGCCGACACCCTCTCGGCCGTGCTGCGGCGCAACGAGGCGGCCGCCGCGCTGCTGGCCGAGCGCGAGACCCGGCTGCAGGTGGAGCAGCGTCGCAGCAAGGAGCTGGCGCGCGCCAACAATGCGCTGCGCCAGGCGCTGGACGCGCTGGCCGGCAGCGACGGCGAAGCCGCCTTCCTGCGCGACGTGCTGGTCCAGCTGCAGCGCCAGACCGGTGCCAAGGCGGCCTACCTGTTCCGCACCGACGACGCCGACGGGCGGCTGACCCTGGTGGGGCGGGCGGCGCAGGGGCGGTTCAGTGACCAGCCCGCGCTCGGCGATCCACCGATGTTCACGAGCGGCTTCGACATGATGCCGGCGTTGCTGGAGATCCTGAAGCCGCGGGGTCGCTTCCTCTGGCGCCGGGTCGACGGCGAGACGGCCCTGTGCGGCGACAACTCCGAAGCGATGCGCTGGCACCGCAGCATGGGCCACCGGGGCAACGCCGTGCACGCCCTGATGGTGGGCGAGCGGCAGGTGGGATTCATCGGCATGGTCTTCGACAGCCCGGAGCCGCTGACCGAGGTCGACCTGGACCTGGCGCACGTGCTGTGCCAGCCCATCACGCTGGCGCTGGAGCTCACGCGCCTGTCGCGGCTGGCCCAGCGCGGCAGTGAACAGACGGCCATGCTGAAGGAGCGCAACCGCTTGGCGCGCGAGATCCACGACGGCATCGCCCAGGCCTTCCTGGCCATCCAGATGCAGCTCGATCCGCTGGGCCACGGCGCCGCGCGCGTGGCCCCGGTGCAGAAGGCCCTGTCGCTGGCCCGTCACGGCCTGACCGAGGCACGTCGCGCGGTGGCGGCGCTGCGCCCGCAGGGCCTGCAGAACAACGACCTGCCGACCGCCTTGCAGCAACTGCTGGCGCCCATCGACAAGGAAGGCGCCGTGGACTGCTCGCTGATCCGCCCGCCACACTGGCAGCGCCTGCCACCGCAGGTGGAAGACCATCTCTTCCGCATCGTGCAGGAGGCGGTGAACAACGCGCTGCGCCATGGGCAACCCCGGGCGATCCGGGTCGAGCTGTCGCAGGCCGCCGGCGAAACCACCGTGCTGGTGGCCGACGACGGCACGGGCTTCGACCTGGAGCACGCGGCATTGCGCCAGGGCTTCGGCCTGGAAAGCATGCAGCAGCGCGCCCAGTTGATTGGCGCCCGCATCGACTGGCTCAGCCAGCCGGGCAAGGGCACGCAGGTCCTGCTGTCATGGACCTCGCCCTCACCCCCTGCCGGCCATGAACCTGCGCTTCAGAATGCCACCGGATGACAGACCCCGCACCCCACCGCGTGCTGATCGCCGACGACCACCCCATCGTGCGCATGGGCCTGGCCGGCATGGTGGCGGCCCACGCGGAGCTGTGCCTGGTGGGGCAGGCCGACAGCGGCGAGGCCGCCGTGCAGCAGTACCGGCAGCTGCGGCCCGATCTGGTGCTGATGGACCTGCGCATGCCCGGGCTCGACGGCGTGGCCGCCATCGTGGCGATCCGCGCCCTGGACCCGGCCGCGCGAGTCGTCATCCTCACCACCTTCGATGGCGAGGAGGACATCTACCGCGGCCTGCGGGCCGGCGCCAAGGCCTACCTGCTGAAGGACGCGCCGCACGAGCAGATCATCGACTGCCTGCGGGCCGTGATGCGCGGCCAGCGCTACCTGCCGGCGCCGGTGGCGCTGAAGCTGGCCGACCGGCTGGAGGGGGAAGCGCTCTCGCGGCGCGAGCTGGAGGTGTTGCGCCAGATGGCCACCGGCAAGAGCAACAAGGAGATCGCGCGCATCACGGGCATCACCGAAGGCACGGTGAAATTCCACGTCACCGCGGTGATGGCCAAGCTCACCGTGAAGAGCCGCACCGAGGCCGTGGCGGTGGCGATCCGGCGGGGGTTGATCAGCGTGAATGCAGCCTGAACCCGGGCGCACGGGCCCATCAGATCAGCGCTGGCCGTCGGGAGCCGGTTGCGTGTCGTCCTTGATGGGCAGGTGCACCAAACCACGCTGAAGTGCCACCCGGACCGCCTGCATGCGCGAGCCGACTTCGAGCTTGGCCAGCAGGCCTTTCATGTGGGTCTTGACCGTGCCTTCGGCGACACCGAGTTGCCGTGCGATGGCCTTGTTGCTCAACCCTTCGGCAAGGCCGCGCAGGACATGCGTTTCGCGAGGGGTGAGGACGTCACGCGCGACACGCTCGGCGAGCAGCGCCGAGGCCGCTGGGTGGAGGTACTTCCGCCCTTGCGCCACGGTGCGGATGGAGGTGATCAGTTCATGGCGGTTGCAGTCCTTCAACAGGTAGCCGCTGGCACCGGCCTGCAGCGCGCGGTACACGTCCTCGCCACCGCACAGCGTGGTCATGACCACCAGCCGGGCGCCGGGGCAGGCCCTTCGGATGGCGGCGACCGCGCCAAAGCCGTCGAGCAACGGCATGCTGAGATCAATCAATCCCACGTCAGGTTGGTGCATGTGCCAGCCGGACACGGCCTCCACACCGTCACACGCCTCGAACACCACGCTGAGGTCCGCTTCCTGCTCCAGCATGGCCGCCATGCCGGCGCGAACAACGGGGTGATCATCAGCGACCAGCAGGCGCGAACGACGTGGCGCCGGAAGTTCTGCAGGCACATTCATGGAAGACGAATCTAGGCGGCGCTTGCCTGCCGTGCACCTGCCGAAGGTCGAGTGGACACCCGCGAAGTGTGAATCGCCGACTGCGTCGGACGCGCTGCTAGCCGTTTGCTTGGAGATCGGGTCCCGCCGCGTTAGACGGCGCCGTTCGAAGTCGCTCCGCACGCCTCAACCGCCCGGAGTGCCGTCACAGGCAGGTGCTCACACGGTTGGTGAACGTGAGCGACGGTCCAAACGTGAGCAGCGGTCCCAGCTCTTTCATCACATCGGCGACATGAGCGTTGGCGGCATGGGAATCTACTGACGCCTGATCGATCCAGCCGTCGATGATGAAGAACGTGTTTGGCTCATCCCGCTTCTGATGCAGGTCGTAGTAGAGACAGCCTCGCTCCCGGCGCGCCGGTTCCACGAACATCAGGGCCAGTTCGCGGACCCGATCCCGGTTGGCAGTGTCGCAGCGCAGCTCGCAGATGATGTGGACTTGCTCCAGTCGACTGGTCGCCATGTCGCGCGCCGCCTCAAGCCTTGCCGGCATAGACACGGGTCATGCCGCCGTCCACCACCAGGTCGATGCCGCGGACATAGGCGCTGGCGTCAGACGCCAGGAACACCAGCGCATCGCCGATGTCCTCCGCCGAGCCGACACGCCCGGCCGGAATCTCGGTCGAGACCCGCTCGACGTAGTCCTTGACCTGCTGGTCGGTCATCTTCTGCTCCGTGCCGTAGCCTTCGGTGGGCACCACACCCGGGCTGATCGTGTTGACCCGGATGTCTCGGTCCTTCAGGTCGGTGGTCCAGCTGCGCGCCAGCGACCGGACTGCCGCCTTCGTCGCTGCGTAGACCGCGAACCCCTTCAATCCCATGTCCGCCGTGATGGAGGCGTTGAGCACCACCGAGGCGCCGTTGCGCAGCACGCCGAGCATGCTCTGCATGGTCAGGACCACGCCCTTGATGTTGATGGACAGCTCGCTGTCGATCTGCCGCTCGGTCAGTTCCGGCAACGGCGTGGCATGACCGCCGCCGGCATTGGCGAACAGGATGTCCAGCTTGCCGTGGGCGGCCTGGATGGTGTCCGCCACCCGTTGCATGTCGGCCTTGACGCTGGCGTCGGCCTGCACGCCGTGGGCGCCTTGGCCGAGCTTGGCCACAGCGGCGTCGAGGACGTCCTTGCGGCGGCCCGTGATGTAGACGACGGCCCCATGGTCGAGCAGGCGCCTGGCCGATCCGAAGCCGATGCCGGTGGTGCCGCCCGTGACGAGCGCGACGCGCCCCTGAAGCATTTGTGCAGTCATGCCATTCCCCTCAGCGGTTGACCGTCTTCATCATCTGGGCGTTGTAGCGCTCGCCGGTGACAGGGACCTTGGCCATCACATCGGCCAGTTCCTTCAGGTCGGCAGCCGTCAGCTCCACGGCGGCGCCACCGATGTTTTCCTCGAGGCGGTGCAGCTTGGTGGTACCCGGGATTGGCGTGATCCAGGGCTTCTGCGCCAGCAGCCACGCCAGGGCGACCTGCGCCGGCGTCGCGCTCTTGCGCCTGGCCACCTCACCGATCAGCTCGACAAGGTGGTGGTTGGCTTCGCGGGCGTCGTCGGCAAAGCGTGGCAAGTTCTTGCGGACGTCGCCTTCGCCGAAGGTCGTTGCCGCATCGATCTTCCCCGTCAGGAAGCCTTTGCCCAGCGGGCTGAAGCACACGAAGCCGGTGCCGAGCTCCTCCAGGACCGGAAGGATTTCAGCTTCGGGGTCACGGGTGAACATCGAGTACTCGCTTTGCAGCGCCGCCACCGGTTGCACGGCATGGGCCGCACGGATGGCCTTGACGCCAGCCTCGCTCAGGCCGAAGTGCTTGACCTTACCCTCCTTGATGAGGTCGCGCACGGCGCCGGCCACGTCTTCCATCGGCACGTTCGGGTCCACGCGGTGTTGGTAGAACAGGTCAATGCGGTCGGTCTTCAGGCGCTTGAGCGACTGCTCCGCCACCACGCGGATGCGGGCGGGCGTGCTGTCCAGGCCGGCGGTGGCGATGCCGTCCTTGAAGCCGAACTTGGTCGCGATGACGACCTGATCCCGGAAGGGGGCGACAGCCTCCCCGACCATTTCTTCGTTCACTGCGCCGTATGCCTCGGCACTGTCGAAGAAGGTGATGCCGCGGTTGAACGCCGCGCGGATGAGTTCGATGCCGGCCGACTTTTCGGTCGCCGGCCCGTAGCCGAAGGTCAGGCCCATGCAACCCAGGCCCATGGCAGAGACCTCAGGACCGTTCTTACCCAGTTTTCGCTTCTGCATGTTTCGCTCCGTCAGAGTGGTTTCCGTCCTCCTGCATGGCACCAAGAAGGGCTGTACCGGAGGGCATGGATGGACTTTAGGAAGACGCCGACCCTGCGAGAACCCGGCATACTTGGCTAAGCGATATGAGATTTGTTCATGGCGAATCGGGTAGACCTCAACAGCCTCTCGTCTTTCTTCGTGGTGGCGCGCGAGAAAAGCTTCACCCGCGCGGCCGCTCAGTTGGGCGTCACCCAGTCGGCGCTGAGCCACAGCATGCGAGTCCTGGAGGAGCGCATGGGGATGCGCCTCCTGGCGCGGACCACGCGCGGTGCGGCACCGACCGAGGCGGGCGAGCGCCTGCTGTCGCGCCTGGCTCCGCACTACGAAAGCATCGAATCGGAGCTGGCGGCGATCAGTGCGCTGCGTGAGAGGCCGTCCGGCACCATCCGCATCACCGCGCACGACCATGCGGCATCGACGATCCTCTGGCCCAAGCTCTCGAAGCTGCTGCCCGAGTACCCGGACATCCAACTCGAAATCAACATCGGCTACGGTCTCATCGACATCGTGGCCGAACGCTTCGACGCCGGCGTGCGCATCGGCGACCAGATCGCCAAGGACATGGTTGCGGTGCGCATCTCGCCAGACTTCCGCATGGCAGTGGCCGCTGCACCCCGCTACTTCGAAGGCCGCGAGAAACCCAGGACACCGCAGGACCTGACGTCGCACAACTGCAGCAACCTGCGCATGGCCACGCACGGCGGTCTGTACGCCTGGGAGTTCGTTCATGACGGGCGGGCGCTGAACGTGCAGGTACCCGGTCAACTCATCTTCAACACGTCGGCACAGCTGCTGAACGCGGCGCTGGAAGGCTACGCGTTGACCTACGCGCCGGAGGACGTCATCCAGCCGCATGTCGAGGCCGGGCGCCTCGTGCGCGTGCTGGAAGAGTGGAGTCCGACCTTCCCGGGCTATCGCCTTTACTACCCGAGCCGCCGGCAGGCTCTGCCGGCCTTCGCACTCGTGGTCGAGGCGCTCAAGCTTCGGGACTGAACGACAGGGTACGGTTGGCTACTTGCCATGCGGCCGGTTTGCCGGCTGAGCGCGCCAACCTAGCGCAGCACGGTCTTCCGAAGGAACTCCACGAGCGTCGCGAAATAGAAATCCGCGTTTTCGCGTCGTGCAAAGCCATGGCCTTCGTTGTCGGCCAGGAGGTACCAGACCGGGCGCTTGCTGGCTTGCAGCTTGCGCACGATCTGCTCGCTCTCGGTCCAGGGCACACGGGGGTCGTTCTGGCCTTGCACCACCAGCAATGGCTTGCTGATCTGGTCGGTCAGGTTCAGCGGCGAGATGCTCTCCAGGAACGCCCGCATGCCCGGATCGCGCTCGTCGCCGTACTCCACACGCCGCAGATCCCGCCGGTAGCTTTCCGTGCGCTCCAGGAAGGTGACGAAGTTGCTGATGCCGACCGTGCTCACGGCGCCGGCAATGCGGTCGGCCAGGCGCACGCTGGCAGCCAGCGCCATGTAGCCGCCGTAGCTGCCGCCGGCCACCACCACCCGGCGGGCATCCAGCCTGGGGTGGGTGCCCACCCAGTCGATGGCGGATCCCATGTCCTTGACGGCGTCCTCCCGAAGGCGCCCGTTGTCCAGGCTCAGGAAGGTCTTGCCGTAGCCCGACGAGCCGCGCACATTGGGTTCCAGCACCGCCACGCCCAGCTCCTGCGTCAGGTAGTTCAGTCGGCCTTTCCATCCCAGCTTGGACTGCGCCTCGGGCCCCCCGTGCATGGACATGTAGACCGGCCGTCTGCCGGCAAACCGCGCGGGCGGCAGGTACAGGATGCCGCTGACCGTGCGGCCATCGAAGCTCTTCCAGCGCACCACCTCCGGATTCGGCAGGTCGGACAGATCCAGCCCTGCGGGCACGACGGGTTGCGTCCACGCCTGCAGGGCGCCGGTTCGTGGATCCACCGTCCAGATCTGCGCCGGGGCGCGTGCGCCGCTCAACACCAGGGCCAGCTCGCCACTGCCGGTATGGGCGCGCACGCTGGCGACGCTGGCCGACGGCAGCGCTGCTGCGGCCGCCAGCGGTCGCTCGCCTCCCACGTTGCCATCGATCAGGCGCAGCTCGTCGCGCCCATCGACGTTGGCAGTGACGGCCAGGATGCCGCCGCCGGTTGCCATGTTGTCGCTGGTCGCCACGTCCCAGGGAATGTGTGCCGACAAGCGCTTCAGCCCCGCGGTGCCGGGTGTGTTCAGATCCAGGCGCATCAGCTCGCGAAACTCGCTGGCCCGGTCACTGACCAGAAAGATCGACTGCCCGTCGGGCGACCATCCGGCAGCGAAGTGGCTGGCCATCAGTGTCTCGCCCGGCGCGGGCAGCAACCGCTGGCGTTGACCATCCGACAGGCGCAGCAGCCAGAGCTCGCTGTGCGCGGCCGAGACGTAGCGGGTGATGGCCACCCGCGTCTCGTCCGGCGACACCTCCGCACCGAACCACCCGCCACCCGGCAGCTCTGCGACGACACGGCGCTGCGTGGGGTCGAGCGGGTCGACGATCGACACCGTGGTGTTGACGGTGGTGCGCGTGCCGGCTTCGGCGGTGCGGTCGATCGGCACCGAGGTGTAGAGCACGTGGCCCCTGGACGGCAACCAGGCGCCAAAGGCGTGGCGCTGGCCAGAGGGGGTGATCTGCGTCGTGGCGCGGGTGGCCGGGTCGAGGTGGAAGAGCTGATAGACCTCGTCACCGCCCGTCCCGCGGGCAAACACGATGAAGCGCCCGAGGCGCGGCTCCCAGTGGCCGTTGGTCACTGGGTCCGTGCCATCGGTCAAGGGCTCCAGGGCCGCTTGCGGATGTCGCAGGCGGAACAACTGTGCGGTGCTGGAACCCGGCAGGCGATGCACCACCAGCATCTCCCGCTGCGTGGGGTGCCAGTCGGCCACGCTGTGGCCAAGCACCTGGCTGTAGCGCTGGATCGGCGCCAGCACCGCCGCCGACAGCGGCGGCACACCCTCGCTTCGAATCGCTGCGGGCGGGGCCAGCACCGTCGCGGCTTCGTTGGTCACCGCCGTGGGCGGGCTGGTGCTGGCGCAGCCTGCCAGGCCCAAGGTGACGGTCATGCCCAACGCGGTCGCCAGTCGACCCACTGCGCCCAGCGGCCGCAGGTGCAGAAGAGGTGTGTTCATGCGTTCATCGTAGCGGCAGGCGCAGCCCGGTCCGCCCGACGGCGGGTGACGACATCAACGCAGCCCCTTCCCTCAACGCCAGGCCCTCGACGCCATGACAAGCTGGCGCCAGCCGTGTGTGGCGGCACTGTCGATCCGGCGCCATGAAGCCAAGGCCTCCGGGACCCGGAACACGCGTTGGTGCCTTGAGAATGTGACTTCGATGAACAACTCGAACGACGACGAGTTCCAGAACGTGCTGGCCGGCCCGCTGCTGCGGCGGGTGGACTGCCGCCGCATCGTGTTGTGGCTGGTCACCGCGCAGCCGGTGCGCGTGCGTGTCGAGTTGCACTGGCACGATGGCCGCGTGTTGTCGCCGCGCCCGGTGCAGCGCGACCTGCAGGCCGGCGCGCGACTGCACATCGTGCTGCTGCAGCTCGAGCTGGACGAGGACCTGCCGGTGGGGCACTGGACGGGTTACCGCGTGTGGCTGGCCGAGCCTGAAGCCGGTCATGAAGCCGAACCATCCGCCTGGGCCGACGCCACCGATCCGGCCCTGTGCTACCCCGGGCGCGACACGCCGGGCTTCGTGTTCCAGCCGCGGGTGGCCGCGCTGCTGCACGGCTCGTGCCGCAAGCCACACCAACCGGGCGGCGACGGCCTGGTGCGTGCGGACACGCACCTGCAGCAGTGCCTGGCCTCGCCTGGCGAGCACATCTGGCCTTCCGCACTGGTGCTCAGCGGCGACCAGGTCTACTGCGACGACGTGGCCGGCCCGATGCTGCGCGCCATCCATGGCCTGATTGCGCGCCTGGGCCTGCCCGACGAGGCGCTTCCCGGGGTCGAGGCCGAGGGCATCGGCTGCGCGTCCGAGCTCTACCGTGACGCGCGCAGCTACTACCGCCGGCTGTCGATCCTGCCGCGCACGCCCGGGGGCGCCGCACTCGCCGACCTGTTCTTCGGCGGTGTGCGCAAGCCCATCTTCACCACCGACAACGCGCTGAACCACCTCGTCACGCTGGGCGAGGTGATGGCGATGTACCTGCTGGCCTGGTCGCCGGTGCCCTGGCGTGGCCTGGATCTGTCGCCGCCCGACTCGCTGGACGCCCGACTGCGGGCCCGTTATGCCGAGGAGTCGACGGCCGTCGAGGAGTACGTCGCTGGCCTGGGGGCGGTGCGGCGTGTCATGGCCCACCTGCCGGTGGCGATGCTGTTCGACGACCACGACATCACCGACGACTGGAACCTGAGCCGCGAATGGGAGGACGCCGCCTACGGCCATCCGTTCTCGCGCCGCGTCATTGGCAACGCGCTCGTCGCCTACCTGCTGCACCAGGGCTGGGGCAACCGGCCGGAGGCCTTCGACGACGAGTTGATGGCCGGCGTGCAGGCCGCGCTGCAGGCCCCGGGCGGACCGGCGCACGACGCGCTGATCGAGCGGCTGCTGAACTTCCGCGAGTGGCACTACAGCTGGGCGACGAAGCCGCCGCTGATGGTGGTCGACAGCCGCACCCACCGCTGGCGCTCCGAGGTCTCGGCGCGCCGGCCCTCGGGGCTGATGGACTGGGAGGCGCTGACCGACATGCAGCAGGCGCTGCGCGGCCACCCGGCGGTGCTGCTGGTCAGCTCGGCGCCCATCTTCGGCGTCAAGCTGATCGAGACGCTGCAGCGCATGGCCACCTTCGCGGGCCGGCCGCTGGTGGTGGACGCCGAGAACTGGATGTCGCACCCCGGCGCGGCCAGCGCCATCCTGAACATCTTCCGCCACCCGCAGACGCCGCGCACCTTCGTCGTGCTGTCCGGCGACGTGCACTACTCCTTCGTCTACGACGTCGCGCTGCGCACGCGCACGCGGCTGCAGCAGCCGGGGCCGCAGATCTGGCAGATCTGCAGCAGCGGCTTGCGCAACCGCTTTCCGGCGCGGCTGCTGGCGGTGCTGGACCACCTGAACCGCTGGCTCTATTCGCCACGCTCGCCGCTCAACCGGTTCACGCGGCGGCGCCACATGCAGGTCACGCCGCGCAAGCCCACCGGCACACCCAAGGGCCGCCGGCTGCTCAATGGCAACGGCGTCGGGCTGGTCGAGCTGGACGCGGAAGGACGGCCGACCCGGATACGGCAGCTGCTGGCCGACGGCGGCGAGGTGACGTTTGTGCTGCGCGAAGCCGAGGCGCGGGAGGATTAGGGTGCGGCAGGCCGGCGCCCTGCCGCTGCGGCGGCCGGGCAGCGGCTGAAGCGCCGCCCTGCCCCAAGGTGCTGTTGAAGGCCGCGGCCGTGCGCCCGAGCATCGGGCAGCCAGGCCACCATCGATTCCCATGCGTCCCTTCCCCTACCTGAGCCTGCCCGCCGCACTGCGGCTGCTGCGCGTGGCCGTGGCGATCTTCTTCATGGCGCATGCGGCCGTGCGGGTGCTCAACGGCTCGATCCCGCAGTTCGGGGCCTTCCTGCAGCAGCGCGGCTGGCCGCAGGGTGTGCTGCTGGTCTGGGGCATCAGCGTGGTCGAGCTGGTCGGCGGCACGCTGATGGCGCTCGGGTGGCGAACCCGCTGGATGGCGCTGGGGCTGTTCTTCATCGCCGCGATGGGCATCGTGATCATCCACGGGCCCCTCGGCTGGTTCGTGGGTGAACATGGCACGGGCGGCATGGAATACAGCGTCTCGCTGATGGTGTCCTTGTGGGTCATCGCGGCCGCCGACGCTGCAGCCGATGCCGCAGACAGCGGGCACCCACAGGCGGCACACCGTGGCTGAAGCCGCGGCGCGGGCCGCGGCGGCGCCGCGTCAGGCCGGGCGCGGGTGCGCCGCGTCCTGGCGCGCCGGCCCGCCGGCAAAGACCTCGTTCATGTAGGCGCGCAGCGGCGCCGGGCGCAGCGGCTTGCGCAGCACCGTGAAGCCGGCGCGGCGGGCGGCCTCGGCGCGCTCGTGGCCCGGCTCGCCGGTGACCATCACGCCCGGCAACGCACCGCCCAGCGCATCGCCCAGCGCCAGTGCCGTCCTGCAGCCGTCGTCACCGCCGGACAGGCGCAGGTCGGCGACCACGAAGTCCGGGCGCCACCCCGGCTGCACCTGGGCCAGCGCCTGCGCGGTATTGCCGGCGCAGCGCACCTCGCAGCCCCAGCCCGCCAGCAGCAGCGCCAGGCCTTCGGCGGAGGCCGGGTCGTCTTCCAACACCAGCACCCGGCGGCCCTGCATCAGGTCGGCTGCGTCGCACGGCGCCGGGCGGGGCGGCGGCCGAGCCCCCATGTCGGCGGCCTCCAGCCGCAGCTCGAAACAAGTGCCCTGCCCCGGCGCCGACTGCACCTGCAGCGCCAACTGCAGCAGCTGGCCCAGGCGCTGCACGATGGCCAGGCCCAGGCCATGGCCCTGCCGGTGGTCGCGCCCCGGGTTGCCCGCCTGGTAGAAGGGCTCGAACACACGCGCCAGCTCCTCGGGGGCCATGCCCACGCCGGTGTCTGCCACCTCCAGGCGCACGGCGGCACCGTCGCGCCGCGCGCGCAGTTGCACGCTGCCGGCCGGTGTGTAGCGCACCGCGTTGGAGACCAGGTTGTCCAGCACCCGGCGCAGCAGGCGCGCATCGGTGTGCACCTGCAGCCCGGGCGCGGCCAGCACCTGCAGCTGCAGGCCCTTGGCGCGTGCGGCGTCGGCCTGCTGCGCAGCCACCTGCTGCAGCAGCGGGGCCAGCGCGACGACGGCCTGCACCGGCTGCACGGTGCCGGCGTCCAGGTGCGACAGCTCCAGCAGGTCGTCGACGATGGTGCCCATCTGTTCGACGCAGCCGTAGATGCTGGCGGCCGCCACCGCCACCTGCCGCGCCGAGGGCTCGTGCGGCAGCGCCTGCGCCAGCAGCCCGATGGCGTTGAGCGGCTGGCGCAGGTCGTGGCCGGCGGCGGCGAGCACGTGCGCCTTCTCGGCATGCGCCTGCTCGGCGCGGGCCTGCGCCGCGGTGCGGGCCTGCACCTCGCGCTGCAGCGCCGCGATGAGCTCGACATTGCGCTGCCGCTGGCGCTGCGCGTGCACGTGGGCGCGGGCGTGCTGCAGCCCGCTGAACAGCGCATAGCCGCCCGCCAGCACCGCCATGCCGGCCAGCATCATGTGCATGCCACCGATCCACAGATCGCGCAGCACCAGCGGCACCGTCACGGCCAGCGTGTAGACCACCAGCACGGGGTAGGTGCGCGCCAGCGTCTGCACGTTGCTCAGCACCGTGACGCTCAGGCCCAGGTGCAGCGCGGCCTCGGCGATCAGGACCCCGGGCGCCACCAGCCACCAGCTGCCAAAGCCCCAGATCAGGCCTTGCAGCGCGCCACTGAGGGCCATCCACCAGGACCAGGCGCGCAGATCCCGCGCGGCCTCGGGCAGCGCGCGCCAGCGCCGCACCGCCACCAGCCGGGCCACCCGGATGGCCACGAACAGCAGCGCCCAGACGACGAGGGTGCCGTGCGGCACCAGCCCCACGAAGGGCAGCGCCACCAGCAGCGCGTACAGCGATCCGAGCGACACCGTGAGCCAGGTGGCGCGCACCATCGCGTCCAGGTGTTCGTGTGCCAGTGGCCAGCTCATCACACGCAGCGGCGGCTCCTCGGGCCCAGGGGCCCCAGCCGCTGCCGGCGAGGCCCCGCTCACACCAGCCCGCGCTCGCGCGCCAGCACCAGCAGCTGCGTGCGGTTGCGGGCGCCCAGCTGCGCCAGCAGCGCCGTGACGTGCAGCTTCACCGTGCGCTCGGCAATGCCCAGCACGGCGGCGATGTGCTTGTTGGGCTGGCCCCGCGCCACCAGCGACAGCACCTCCAGCTGGCGCAGCGTGGGTTGGGTCGCGGCGGCGTCCGGGGCCACGTCGGGCAGCGCGCTGTGCGGCAGGTGGCCGAAGGCCAGCCCGCCAGCGGCCACCTCGTGCAGCGCCGCCAGCATGGCCGCCAGCGTCTGCGCCTTGCTCAGGAAGCCGCTGGCGCCGGCCGCACGCGCCGCGGCCACCAGCGAGGGCGTGTCGTTGCCCGAGATCAGCACACGCGGCACCAGCGGGTGCTGGCGGCCGAAGCTGCGCAGGCCGGCAATGCCGTTGAGCGCGCCGAGGTGGTAGTCCACGAGCACGATGTCCAGATCGGGCTGCACGGCCGCCAGCGCCAACCCCTGCTCGAGCGAGCAGGCGTTGAGCACCTGCAAGCCGGGCTCGGCCGTGCCCAGCGCATGGGCAAAACCCACGCCGTAGAGCGGGTGGTCATCAACGAGCAGCAGCTTCATCCATCGGGCCCGGGCAGAAAAGGCCCCGGGCGACTGCGCCCGGGGCAAGCAGCGAATGTAGCGAGCGCGTGCGCGCCGCGGGCGCGCACGCCGTGGCCACCGGCCCACACCTGCCCACAAGGGCAGGCCGGCGCCGGCTGCAGCGTCAGCGCGCGATGGGCACGTCCGCAGACCCGTGGCGCGGGCAGAACCAGGCTGGCATCACCGGGCTCCGGCTGGAAGTCCTTGCGCCCGGGGCCGGAGCAGCGGGGCCGTCACCGCAGCAAGGGGTTTTTCATCGCCTCGCCCTTGCGGGTGCAGATGGCCTCGGACACCGATCGACCCAGCACGTTGAAGGAGCCGCCGACGAAGCAGTTGAACTCCTGGCCGCTGCGCGTGCGCACGGCGTAACGCGTGGTGGTGCCCTCGTCGACACGCTGGCTGACCGTGAAGTCGCTCTTGTTCAAGCCCAGGGCAGCGGCGGTGCGCACGGTGATGGCCTCGTCGGTGACGGCGACCGAGGCGCAACCGGCGCCCATCAGCGCCACGGCCACGAGGGCCAGGGAAAGGGATGTTTTCATGGGGTTCCTGAAGGGACGACGTGAAGAAGCAGGCCAGACGGCGCGGATGGCGCCGCCCCGGCTCAAGGCGTGAACTGGCGCACCGCGATGCGCGCGCCCTGGTTGGCGATGAACTGCTGCCACGCCAGCACCGCACTGCCGCGGGCGTTCATGGCCAGTGCGGGCGTGGCTGCGCGCTCGGGCTGCGACTCGTGCAGGGCCGGCGCAGACCAGCTGCCGGCCGCCGCCAGCCGCGAGACGACGAGGTCGGCACCGCCGGTGTCGTTGGCCTGGGTCCACGCCATCAGGGCGTTGTGGGCGTCGTCGATGCCGATCGTGGGCAGGGACGTGACTTCACGCGTCGACGCCGCGCGCACGGTGGCCACCGGGCCGAACGCGGCGCCCGCCAGCGCCGGGGCCGCCACCAGCGATCCGTCCTGCCGGCCCCAGGCCACGAGCGCGGCGCCCGCAGCGTTGAGCTGCAGCACCGGGATGCTGATGAAGCCCTGCGCGCTTGGCACCGGCGCCGTGACACGGGTGCGCCCGGCGTCCCAGCCGGCGCCGCCGAAGCGCTTGAACCAGACCGTGCTGTCCCAGGTGCCGGACACGATGTCGGCCTGGCCCCAGACGAGCAGGCCGTTGCCGTTGGCGTCCAGCGCCAGTGCGTGGGCGCCGATGGACTGGGCGGTGCCCTCGTCGCGCACCAGTTCCGCGGCCGTGCCCCAGCCCTCGGTGACCGAGAAGCGGTTGCTCCAGAGGTGCGCGCCCGCGGCCGAGCGCTTCCACACCGCCACCGCGCTGCCCGACGGCGCCACCGCGACGATCGGGTCGCCGTCCAGGTTGCCGACGCCGCCGTTGTTCTCGATCAGCGCCACCGCGCCCCAGCCGCCGGCCGCCGTGTAGCGGCTGGCGTAGATGCTGAAGGTGCTGGTGGTGTCCTCGATCTGCGACCACACCGCCACCGCGTTGCCGCCGGCATCGATGCCCACGCTGCTGACGCCGACCGTCTTGGTGCCCGCCTCCACCAGGGCCGGCGCGCCCCAGCCCGTGGCCGGCACGAAGGGCCGTGCCCACAGGTCGTAGGCGCCCGGGGTGGTCAGCTGCTGCCAGACCAGCATGGCCCGGCCGCTGGACGGGTCCAGCGCCAGGTGCACGTCGGAGACGGCGCCGCCGCTGGCTTCCAGCAGCTCCGGCGTGCTCCAGCCGGCACCGGCGGCGTAGCGGCTGCCCCACAGGCTGTCGGCGGCGCTGCCGGCGTCCTGCTGGCGCCACACCGCGATCGCGCGGCCGTTGGCATCCAGCGCCACGCGGGCCTGGCTGGCGCCGGGCGCCGACAGCAGCAGCTCGGCCGTCCACCCGGCCCCGCTGGGCGCCGAGGCGAAGCTGGCGACGGCCGAGCGTGCGGCGCTCATCGTGAGCACGCAGGTGGCCGCGCTGCCGCTGCAGTCGCCGGTCCAGCCGCTGAAGACCTGGCCTGCGGCCGGCACCGCGCTCAGCGTGACGCTGCTGCCTGCAGGCAGGCTGGTAGCGCAGGTGGTGCCGCAGGCGATGCCCGCGGGCTGTGAGTTGACGCTGCCGCCGCCGACGACGCTGACCCCGAGCGCAAAGCCGGTGGCACCGGCCGGCACGAACGACGCCGTCAGGCTGCGGTCGCGGTCGAGCGCCAGCGTGCAGCTGGGCGCGGTGCCGGTGCAGTCGCCGCCCCAGATGGAAAACACCTGCCCGCTGGCCGGCGTGGCCGTCAGCACCGTCGACGCGGCGGCCCCGACCACCTCCACCGTGCAGGACGCGGAGCAATTGATCCCGGCCGGCAACGACGCCACGCTGCCGCCGCCGGTGATGGTGAGCGTGACCTTGCGAGCGGGCGCGGGGGCGGACCCCGCGTCGTCGCCGCCGCCGTTGCAGCCCGCCGCCAGCAGAACAGCGCTCATCAACAGGCCGGCCGGGAAGATGCGTGGATTCAAGTCGTTCTCTTTCGGGTTCAGGGCACGGAAGTGCCGGTGGAAGTGGGTCGCACACGGGGGCTGGGTCGCGCGCAGGCTCGCGTTCAGCCCGACGCCATCGCGGTGTTGGCCGCTGGCGTTGTCGGCCCCGGCGGGGCCGATGCATTCAGGAGTGCCGGCGGCCTGTCGGGCTGTCGCCGCGCAGCGCCTGGACGCAGGTTGCCACCGGGGCGGCAGGACCGACAGCGTACTTTCGGGCAGGCGGGGGGCGCGGTGCGCGCTCAAGCCCGAGACGCCGCTGGGCAGCAGGCTGCGGCTTCAGTCGCTCAGGTAACGCAGGCCGAGGGGCCCGCAGGACCCGCCCCTGCGCCGCATCGTCTGCAGCGCGCGACGGCCGGTGGCCAGTCGCGCGCCCTCCGGCGGCCTCAGGGCGCGCCGGCGTCGATCGATCGGCCGCTGGCCAGTTTCAGGATCTGGTCCGCCACGTCGAAAGAGAGCAGCGGCTCGGTGGCCGACCAGGCGACGAACTGGTCGGGTCGAACCAGCACCAGGCTCGCCTGGTAGCGCGCCGCTTCACCTTCTGCAGGCGCCTCCAGCACGCTGAGCGGGATCTTCAGTGCGTCGGCCGCAGCCCGGAACGCCTGCACGGCGCCGGGCTGCGCGCCAAAGGCCAGCAGCGTGAACCCGGCGCCCAGCGCGTCGAACACCTGGGCGCCCGAGTCCAGCCGGGCCGGTGCCAGGTGGTGCCCGGGCCGGGCCTCGAAGCGGTGCGATCCCTTCGCGCTGCACACGGCGGGTTCACTGCCGGCCCGCCAGACGACGGGCGAGCCCTCGTAGTTCGGCTCGAAGGCGTGCACTTCGCCCACCGCGCCCTGCGCGCGCGCCTGCAAGGCGGCCTCGAACGCGACAGGGTCACGCTCCGGGCTGTACGCGGCCAGGAAGGCGCGGTCGTTCTCGATCGACCGGGCGATGAAGTCATCGATGGTCGACCGGAACACCGGCCGGCGCTCCGCGTCGTAGGAATCGAGCAAGGCCTCGGGGCCCCAGCCCTGCAGCACGGCGGCCAGCTTCCAGCCCAGGTTGCGGGCATCTTCCAGGCCGGCGTTGACGCCGTAGCCGCCATAGGGCGGATGGCTGTGCGCCGCGTCACCGGCGATGAACTGGCGCCCGGCACGGTAGGCGTCGGCGATGGCAAAACGCAGGTCCCAGAAGCCGATGTGCTCGAACTCGACGCCGAACTCGGCACCGACGGCTTCGTGCAGATAGGCGCGGAAGTCGAAGTTGTCGGCCGTCGTGCCCGGCGGCACCGGCGCATGGAAGAACCAGGTGTTGCCCAGGTCGACGCGGCCGAAGAACTTCCAGTAGCCCTGCAGCTCGGGGTGCAGCACGTTGTAGTAGGACTTGCCGGGGTAGCGCTTGAGCAGTTCGTGCAGCGCCGTCGAGCGGAACACCAGCAACACCATCATGCGGTCGTGTGCGGTCTGCGTCTGCGTCAGGCCCGCCTGCTCGCGCACGCGGGACCGCGCGCCGTCGCAGCCCACCACGTAGGCTGCACGCACCACTCGCTGTGCACCGCCTGCACGCTCGGTGATCGTGGCGGTGACGCCCGTGGCGTCCTGCTCGAGGGTGGCTGCGTCCCAGCCGTAGAGCGTCTGCACCGACGGCAGTTCGGCCGCGCGCTGGCGCAGCACGGCCTCGGTGGCGTACTGCGGCAGGCGCTCGTTGGCGGTGTGGTAGTACGGCTTGACCAGGTCGCGCTGCAGCCAGTCGTGCACGTGCGGGCTCAGCAGCGTGCCGTAGGCCGTGAGCCCGCCGATGCCGTACTCCGGCGGGATCGTGCGCGCCGCCCGCAGCTGCTTTTCGGCACCCCAGAAATGGAAGTGCTCCATCGTGCGCTGCGTCAGGTTCTGGCCCTTGGGGATCGGCTGCGGCTTCAGGTAGCGTTCAACCACGAGGCAGCGCACACCGCGCTGCCCCAGCTCCAGGGCCAGACCCATGCCGACCGGGCCGCCGCCGACGATCAGCACCTCGGCATCGAAGGGCGACGCCGTCGTCGGGAATGTGTTCATCTGGGCGGTGTCCATCGGGCCTGGCGTGGTCCGCTCAGTCGGCGGTGATGCCCTGCGCCTTGATCAGGTCGGCCCAGCGCCGGGCATCCGCGGCGATCACCTGGCGGAACGCGTCGGGTGTGCTGTGCGTGGGCTGCATGCCCTGGGTCTCGAAGGCGGTCTTCACATCGGCCCGGGCGAGGATCTCCTTGAGTTCGCGGTTCAGGCGCTCCACCACGGGCGCTGGCGTGCCCTTGGGCGCGAGCACGCCGTACCACATCTCCACGTCGAGCTCGCCCAGCTTCAGCTCGCGCAGCGGCGGCACGCCGGGCAGCAACGGGCTGGGCTTCTCGCTGCTGATGCCCAGCGCCTTCAGGTTGCCGTTCTGCACGTGCTGCAGCGCCACGTGGATCGGCAGGAACATCACGTCGATCTGGCCGCCCAGCAGATCGGTCAGCGCCGGGCCGGTGCCGCGGTAGGGGATGTGCGTGATGAAGCTGTTGGTGCGGTTCTTCAGCAGCTCCATCGCCAGGTGGTGCGGCGTGCCGGCACCGGGTGAGCCGTAGTTCAGCGCGCCGGGGCGGGCACGCGCCCGGGCCAGCAGGTCCTGCGCGGTGCTGATGCCGGCGTTCCTGCCGGCCACCAGCAGCAGCGTGCCCCAGCTCGTCAGGCTGATGGGGTCGAGGTCGCGCACGGGGTCGAACGCGAGCTTGGGGTAGAGCGCGCGGTTCATCACCAGGGTGTTGACGGTGACCAGCAGCGTGCTGCCGTCGGCAGGCGCGCGAACCACCGCCTCGGTGCCCAGGTTGCCCGAGGCGCCGGCGCGGTTCTCCACCACCACCGGGCGTCCCAGGCGCGTGGCCAGGTGCGGGCCGATCTGGCGTGCGATCAGGTCGATGCCGGTGCCCGGCGTGAAGGGCACGATCAGGCGCAGCGGCGGCTCCGACTGCGCCCAGGCCGATGCGCCGGCAAGTGCAATGACGGATCCGAGCAGGGTTCGGCGGTGCAGGGCCATGGGCGTTCCTCCGGACATCGGGTCCGATCGTTGGCATGCTAACCATCTGCGGTCCCCCTGCATCGGGGCTAACCCGGTTTGCGCCGGGTCGGGGCTGCGTGGGACAGTCGCCTGCCACGGCCCGGTGGGCGATGCGCCCGATGGCTTCCGTTCGCCAGCAGTCCGGGGCCTGCCGTTCACGGATCCCACGCGGGGCCGGGCGTGGCCAGACCCCCTCACATCCAGCCGGAATGACATGCCAAAGACACGCGCCGACCTGCTGCAGGGGCTGTACCTGCGCCCGGGCTTCCTGCTCCGGCGCGCGCACCAGGTGTCGGTGGGCCTGTTCGAGGACGGCTGTCGCGAACTCAGCCTGACGCCGCCGCAATACGGCGTGCTCACGATCGTCGGGCATGCGGGGGTGTGCGACCAGGCCACCGTGGCACGGGCGCTGGGCTTCGACCGCGTGACCACGCTGCGCATCGTGCGCGGCCTGCAGACCCGCGGCCTGGTGGCGCGCCAGCCGTCCACGGTCGATGGCCGCTGCCTGGCGCTGACGCTCACCGCCCAGGGCGCCGCCACGCTGAGCCGGGGCCAGGAACTCGCAGCCAGCGTCACCGAACGGCTGATGGCGCCGCTGACCGGTGACGAACGCGAGCAGTTCCAGGGGCTGCTGCGCAAGCTCTGCGCCGGGCTCGAGCCCCAGGCCCGCACCAAGCTCGTGCCACCGGTCTGTTGAGCCGGCGCGGGCTGCGAGACGGGGCGATGGACGGCGACCAGGGCCTCGAAGCCGCCGGCCCGCGCGACCCACAGGGCAGACTGTGGCCCCGGCGGGCAGGCGCTGTCGATTCGGCGGCCTGTCGTTCGTCGAGGGCATGCGAGGCGCCCTCAGGCGGGCGCGTCGAACGGTCCACCCAACAGGAGAGAAGACATGTCCTACATCGACGGTTTCGTGATCGCGGTGCCCACCGCCAACAAGCAGAAGTTCATCGAGCACGCGCGCCAGCTCGACCCCATCTTCATCGAGCTGGGTGCCCTTCGGGTCATCGAGGCCTGGGGCGACGACGTGCCCGACGGCAAGCTCACCGACTTCCGCCGCGCCGTCCAGGCCACGGCCGAGGAGACGGTGGCCTTTTCCTGGATCGAATGGCCGGACAAGGCCACGCGCGACGCCGGCATGAAGAAGATCATGGAAGACCCGCGCATGGATCCGTCCACACCCGGCAACCCGCCCATGCCCTTCGACGGCAAGCGCATGATCTTCGGCGGCTTCGAGCAGGTGGTGGAAGTGAAGGCCTGAACGGCGGGGACACCGCCGGCACGCGGTGCGGCGGCCTCCGGGGCGCGGCGGCGATCGTGCGCTGTCGCCCACACGCAGGCGGCAGAATGAAGCTCCGCCAATCGCCCAGGAGGCCGCCAACATGCTGAAGTTCTACTACTCGCTCGCGCCCAACCCCATGAAGGTGGCGCTGTTCCTCGAAGAGGCCGGCCTGCCCTACGAGGCGATTCCGGTGGACACGCGCAAGGGCGAGCAGCACCTGCCGGCCTTCACCACCCTGAACCCCAACGCCAAGGTGCCGGTGATCGTGGACGGCGCGACCACCGTGTTCGACAGCTCGGCCATCCTGCTGTACCTGGCCGACAAGTCGGGCCAGTTCCTGCCCGCACCGCAGGACCGCGGCGCCTTGCTGTCGTGGATGATGTTCGTGGCCTCCGGCATCGGCCCCTTCACTGGCCAGTGTGTGCACTTCAAGCACTACGCGCCGGAACAGGTGCCCTACGCCATCCAGCGCTACGAGTTCGAGGCCTGGCGGCACTGGAAGATCATCGACGCCCACCTCGCAGGCAAGACCTGGATGCTGGGCGATGCCTACAGCGTGCTGGACATGGCCGTGTGGGGCTGGGCTCGGGCGGTGGTCTTTGCGCTGGGCGCCGACGCCTGGGAGCAGTTGCCGAACGTGAAACGCCTGCTGGACGCCGTGAACGCGCGCCCTGCGGCCCAGCGCACCGCGTTGCTGAAGGACCGGCACAGCTTCAAGACCGAGATGGATGACGAAGCACGCCGGGCGATGTTTCCGCACCTCGCCTCGGCCCCGGCCTGAGGCCGGGCCAGGAACCAGGACGACCCGCGCCATGACCACCGGCAAGACCATGCTCGTCACGGGCGGCGGCATCGGCATCGGCCGCGCCGCAGCACTGGCCTTCGCACAGGCGGGCTACCACGTCGTCGTCACCGACATCCTGGAAGCCGAGGGGCTGCAGGCGGTGGCGGCCATCCGCGCAGCAGGCGGCAGCGCGTCGTTCGCGGCGCTGGACGTGCGGTCGACGCCGCGTGTCGACGAGGTCGTGGCCGCCGTCAACGCCGAACGGGGCGCGATCGACGTGCTGGTGCTGAATGCCGGGATCGCGCACAAGGTGCCGCTGCACCGGCTCGACGACGAACGCTGGGACCACACGCTCGACATCGACCTCAAGGGCATGTTCCGCGTCGCCCGCGCCGCGCTGCCGGCGATGCGGGCGCGGCGGACGGGCGCCGTCGTGTGCCTGACCTCGCTGATGGGTGTGGCCTGGGGCTGGAAGGACCATGTGCACTTCTCGGCCGCCAAGTCCGGCGTCATCGGTCTGATGCGGGGGCTCGCGGCCGAGGTGGCACAGGACGGCGTGCGCGTGAACGCGGTGTCGCCGGGCTACGTCCGAACGGCGCAGCTGCTGTCGGAAGAACACTCGCTGGGGCTGGCCGGCACCGAGCAGGCCGCCGCCCGCGTGCCGCTGGGGCGCATCGGCGAGCCCGAGGACATCGCCGACGTGATCCTGTTCCTGGCCTCGGATGCGGCGCGCTACGTCACCGGCCAGGTCATCGTGGCCGATGGGGGCCTGGCGATCCAGCCCACGTAGCCGGGCCACCGGCTCGACTGGGCCTGGGGCGCGGGCCGGTTGAGGAGCGGGCCTGCCGACGGGCGAGCCCGGGCGGCGCACCGCAGCGGTGCAGTTCGCACCGCCAAGCCGTGGCACAGGCCTTGCGATGAAGCGGGCGCACCGCCCGTCTCCATCCCCCCAACCAGTCCCGGCCATCGCAGCCGGGGCGAAGGCCCACCGGAGCCCCCCATGAAGCGCCGCCATCTCCTTGCCGCTGCAGCATCGTCATTCGTGGCTGCACCCGCCATCGTCAGCGCCCAGGCCACGCCCTGGCCCGGCCGCATGCCGATCAAGCTGGTGGCCCAGTTCCCGCCGGGCGGCCTGGTCGATGTGGTCTCGCGCCTGATCGCACCGCACCTGAGCCAGGCGCTGGGGCAGAACGTCGTCGTCGAGAACCGGCCGGGCGCCGGCGGCCTGATCGGCACCGACTGGGTCTCCAAGCAGCCGGCCGACGGCTACACGCTGCTCGTCAGCCACGCCGCGGTCCACATCTACGCCGCGGCCACCCGGCGCACGCTGCCGTTCGACCCGCTGGCCGACTTTGCCCACATGGGCCTGCTGTGCGAGGCGCCGATGGTGCTGGTCGTCAGGGCCGACTCGCCCTTCAAGACGCTGGACCAGTACGTGGCCGCGGCGCGCACCCGCCCGGTGCGCTACGGCACCTCGGGCATCGGCTCGGCCAACCACCTGTTCGGTGAACTGCTGAAGATCGAGGGCAAGGCGCCGAACCACGACCACGTGCCCTACCAGGGCAGCGCGCCGGCCATGCAGGACCTGTACGGCGGCCAGATCGAAAGTGTCTTCGACCCCATCACCACCAACGTGGCCACGCTCAAGGCCGGCACGCTGCGCGCGCTGGCGGTGTCCACGCCCCGGCGCCTGGCCGCGCTGCCGGCCATCCCCACCTTTGCGGAGCAGGGGTTCGCCAAGCTGACGGGTTCGCAGTGGCTCGGGCTGTCGGCGCCGAAGGGCCTGCCAGCGCCCATCGCTCAGCGCCTGACGTCGCTGATCCCCGAGCTGCTGCTCAAGCCCGACGTGGCGGCGCGCCTGGACGAACTGCAGACGCTGCCGCGCACCCCGACCCTGCTGGGCGACGACTTCGTGCGCCTGGTGCGCGGGCAGATCGACGAGTGGCGAACCGTGGCGCGTGCAGCCAACGTCGAGGTCATCGGCTGAAGTCGGCGCCGCGCCCTGCACCGTGCCGCCTACCATTGTCACGATGAACACCACCCTGCCCGTCACGCCGCAGACCGCCGGCGCGATCGTCGACGAGTTCCTCCGCCTCGTGATGATCCCCGACCCGGACGCGGCACGCCGCTACACCGCACCCGGCCTCAGCATCCGCTTCACCGGCAACCGGCCGATGTCTGACCCCGCCGACACGACGGCCTTCAACAAGTCCCGCTACCGCTGGGTGAAGAAGCGCATCGAGCGCACGGAAACCGTGGCGCCCGCCCCGGGCGCCCCTGCCGACGACGGCGAGGTCGTCTACAGCCTGGGCACGCTGCACGGCGAATGGCCGGACGGCACGCCCTTCGAGGGCAACCGCTACGTCGACCGTTACGTCGTCAAGAACGGGTTGATCGTGCGCATGGACGTCTGGAACGACAGCGCCGAGTGGTTGCTGATCCGGGCCGGGCTGGCGCAACCCTGACAGCGGCGCAGCAGGCGATGAGGCAACAGTACGACGGCAGGCTGCCCGACCACGGCCGCTTCGACTACCGCCCGATCACCCGGCGCCCGCTCTACCGCTGGCCCGGCGGTGCCGGGCTCGCGGTGTACCTGGGCTTCAACATCGAACACTTCGCCTTCGGTGAAGGTCTGGGCGCCGGCATCGGCCCGGCCAGCCCGCAGCCCGACGTGCTGAACCACAGCTGGCGTGAATACGGCAACCGGGTGGGCGCGTGGCGCTGCCTGGAACTGTTCGACCGGCTCGCCCTGCCCGCCGCAGCCCTGATCAACACCGCGCTCTACGACCATTGCCCCGAGCTGGTGCAGGCCTGCGTGGCGCGGGGCGACGAGATCGTCGGCCATGGCCACAGCAACGCCGAGCGGCAGGGCGTGCTCGACGAGGCGGCCGAACGCGACCTGCTGCTGACCTGCCGCGAGCGCATCGCCCAGCAAAGCGGCGAAGCCCCGCAGGGCTGGCTGTCGCCGTGGATCTCGGAGAGCCGCACCACGCCCGACCTGCTGGCGGAAACCGGCTACGGCTACACGCTGAACTGGTGCCACGACGACCAGCCGCACCCGATGCGCACGCGGGGCGGGCAGACGCTGTGGTCCGTGCCCTACCCGCAGGAGCTCAACGACATCCCGATGATCATGGCGCGCCAGATGGACGCCAAGGACTTTGCGCAGATGATCGTCGACCAGCTCGACGAGATGCTGCTGCAGACACGCGCGTCCGAGGCCCCGGCGCTGGTGATGGGCATCGCCTTGCACCCTTACATCGTCGGCCAGCCCTACCGGCTCGGCCACCTGCGGCGTGCGCTGGATGCCGTGGCCGCGGCGCGCGATGCGGGTCGGGTCTGGATGGCCACGCCTGGGGCCATCTGGCGGCATGCCCGGGAGCAACCGGCGTTCTAGGGCTCCGCGCCGACATCAAGTCCTTGGACCGCCCCGTGGCGGAGGCAGCTTGCATCGCCTTGCCCCGCGGCCGAGGACGCACACAGATTCGCACCAATTCACACTCACGCTGGCGCGTCCCGTGCCGATCTCCAGGGGACCCGCAGCAGTTTGCGAGCGAAGGATGCGAGCCCCCATGAGAGTCAACGGTCACCCCCAGCAGGACGTGAGCGCCGCCATGCTGCGACATGCCCACCGGGAGCGGGGCGCTTCTGCAGCGCCGCGCGCCACCGAGCCGCCCACGACGCTGCCGGTCGCCCCTGCGAACACGTCGGCCGCCACGCCAGCGCCCGGATTGGCGCCGGTGGAGTCCACGGTCGACCTGGCGGCCCGCAAGATGCCGCCAGGTCTGGTGCGGGTGGCGGCCCGTCTCGAGGCCCTGGGCGTCGAAGGCCGCACCGGTGGCCAGAGCCACGCATTGACGCAGATCACCCGCAATCTGCAACGCTACGCCGAGAACCAGGGCGTGGCACCGGCACCGACGCCGACGCCTACGCCGACGCCAGCCCCGAGCACCGCCGTGCCGGCACCACCCACCTCGTCGACGGGAGCCGTCACGCCTGCGCCCTCAGCCGGTGACGCCGCGCCCGTCGGCACGGCCCCCGCCAGCGCCTTGGACCTGTCCCTGCCCGTCCTGGCCTGAACGCCGGCCGGGCGGCCCGGACCCCTGCGCGGCCCGCGCTCACCTTGCTGCATCCCCTGGCCTCTGCGGCGCGGCGCCCACGACCGCGGTGGTCGCCGAGCGGCCCTCCACCAGCAGCAGCTCGTTGGGCCCGATCCACCGCGCACCGGCCTCGAAGCGGGCCAGGCGTTGCGCGATCTCGGCCCACGCCGCCTCCCGGCGTGCCGGCGGCAGCGCGTCGACGAGCCGGATGACCGGCGAGCCGGCGCTGCGCACGAAGTCGACGTATTCGGCGACGCCCGCGGTGTGCATCGGCGCGTCCAGTGCGCGCACGGCGACGTCGTCGAAGCCGGCCTCGGTCATCAGGCGATGCAGCAGCGCCGGCCGTCCCAGGCTCAGCAGCGTGCCCGGCGCCCACGGATCGCCGGGCGGCGCCCCGGCCAGCGCCAGCGCCGTCTGCACCAGGGTCGTGATGCACGGGTTGCCGGCCGGCCCGGCGAACACCAGCGCCGCGAACCGGCCGCCCGGTTTCAGCGCCGCGCGCACGGCGTGCAGCGCGGCGCCGGGGTCGGGGCAGAACATCAGTCCGAGCCGGCACACGGCGGCGTCGAAGCCCGCCCCGGCCAGCGGCAGCGCCTGCGCGTCGGCCACCAGCAGGCGCACCGGCGCCAGCGACCCGTCGGCGGCGCGTGCGGTCGCCAGCCGGGCCTGCGCCCGTGCCAGGATCGCCGGCGAGAGGTCGACCGCCAGCACCTCGCCGCGTGGCCCGGCGCGGCGCGCGATGTCCAGGGTCTGGTCGCCGGCGCCGGCCGCCACGTCCAGCACGCGCGATCCGCGCTGCACCCCGGCGGCGTCGAGCATCGCGTCGGTGGCCTCACGCAGCCAGGCGCGCACCAGCGGGCCGTGGCGGTCCCAGCCGGCCGCTGCGGCGTCCCAGCCCGCGGCCATCGCCTGAGCCTGGGCGTTCATTCGGCGCGCACGCCGGTCGCCGTCAGCACCCGCCGCCAGTGCGGCAGCTCGTCGGCGATGCGCTGGCGCATCGCCTGCGGCGTGCTGGCCACCGCCACCATGCCGGCGTCGGCCAGCGCGGCCTGCAGCGCGGGCTGGCGGGCTGCGTCGCGGATCAGCCGCGAGGTGGCCTCTGCCGTGGCCGGCGCGGTGGCGCCGGGCAGGAAGAAGCCGAACCACTCGCGCATCGCCAGCGAGGGAAAGCCCTGTTCGACGACGCTGGGCACGCCGGCCAGAAAGGCGCTGCGCTGCGAGCCCGAGACCGCCAGCACGCGCAGCCTGCCGGCGTCGCAGTGCGGCCGCAGCAGCCCCTCGGGCAGCGCCAGCGCCGCCAGCCGGCCGGCCATCAGGTCGACCAGCGCGGGCGGCCCGCCCGGGTAGGGCACGTGGGTCCAGTCGATGCCCTCTTCGGCGGCCAGCAGCGCGATCATCAGGTGCGGCAGCGTGCCGACGCCGGGCGATCCGTAGCTGGCCTGGGCCCGGTGGGCGCGCACCCAGTCGACCAGGCCGCGCAGGTCGGTCACCGACGCCGGCACCAGCGGGCCGACCGCCAGGCCCAGCACCGCCTCGGCCGCCACCGACACCGCTTGCAGGTCGGCCTGCGGGTCATAGGCGAGCGTGGCGTACAGGAAGGGGTAGACCGAGGCGACCGCGCCTTGCGCCAGCAGCACGGCGGCGCCATCGGGCGCAGCCTGCTTCAGCGCCGCGACCGCGATGCGCCCGGCGGCGCCGGCCCGGTTGTCCACGACGATGCCGGCGGGGCGCGCCGACGCCATCTGCTCCGCGTAGCGACGGGCCACGATGTCGGGGATCGTGCCCGCGGGCGCGGTGGTCAGGATGCGCAGCGCCGGGGCCTCTGCGGCATGCGCCGCGCGCGCGGGCAGGCCCAGCAACGCGGCGCCTGCGAGCGCCGTGCCGCTGCAGAGCAGCCTGCGCCGGGTGGGGTTGGAATGAAGTGCCATGGAATCTGCTCCTGCCTGTACGGCGCCAGGGATCGGCGCCAGGGCCCGCACGATGCGCCGCCGGTCCTTAGCGATCACATAGCGATTCGGTGGCGGCCGCGGTTTCTGCCGCCACGGCGGCGGCTGCGCTGTCGCCGGCCGCGGCCAGCCGCCGCGCTGCGCCGTGCAGCGCACGCACCACGCGGCGTTGCAGTGCCAGGCGGTGCGCCGGGATGCCTGGCGAGTCGTCGCCCGGCAGCAGCGGCGCCGGGTACGCCGCCACCAGCGCCTGCACGGCGGCCGCCAGCTGCGCCGGGGGCGCGGCGTCCAGCGCCGCCAGGCGGTGCTCGAGCGCGGCCACGTCGCTCCAGCAGCACGCCGGGTTCAGCGCCAGTGCGCCGTGGCGCAGCAGCACGCGGTCGTCGCCGCCCAGCAGGCGGCGCAGCCGGTGCAGCGCGTTGCCCAGCGCGTTGCGGGCGTCGTCGCCGTCGGCGTCGGGCCAGAGCGTGTCGATGGCCACCGCCTGCGGCAGCGCGGCGTCGCCCTGGGCCACGAGGAGGCGCAGCAGTTCGTGCAGCCGTCGGCTCTCCTTGCGCCCGGCGGGCAGCGGCGCGCCGTCGAGCTCGAGGTGCCAGCTCCCCAGCGCCCGCACGCGCAGTGGCCAGGGCCAGCGCGCATCGGCCCCGGGCGGCGCGGCCAGCTCATGGCGGCGCACGATGTCGCGCGCCACGTCGGGCTCGATGCCGTGCGCCAGCGCCAGCGCCATCAGCCGCGCCATCATGTCGCCGCAGGCAAACAGCATCGGGCCGTGGCGGAAGCCGTGTGCCGCGGCGGCGCCGAGTGCGGTGCGCAGATGCGCCCGTGCGGCGGCCTCGTCGCCTCGCTGCAGCGCGGCGTGCGCGGCGACCGCGCCCGCCACCCAGTGGTGCCAGCGGGCCTGGGCATGGAACGGGTGCACAAACACCTCGTCTAGCACACGCGCCGCCTCGTCGTGCTCGCCGCTGCTGGCGGCGGCCAGGGCGTGGCCGATCAGCGCGATGTGCTCGCGCAGCGCAAAGCCGCTGCCGCGCGCGCTGGCCACCGCCGCGCGCATCAGCCGCAGCGCGGCGGGCAGGTCCTGCTCCAGCAGCGCCAGCGCGCCGCGCTGGTGCTCCAGCGTGCTGCGCTCGGCCGCCTGCTCCGGGCGCAGCGCCCAGGCCGCGGCGTCGAGGTGGCGACGCATGGCCTCGGCGTCACGCAGGGCCAGCGCCACCAGCATCGCCTGCAGCTCGCAGCCGGCCCGGTGCGACGCCAGCGCCGGGTCGGACGTCACGAGCGCGAGCGCGCGTTGGGCGTCGGCCTGGGCCTCGTGCTGGCGGCCGAGCAGCGTCTTGACCAGCACCACCACGCCCCACCAGCGCAGCAACGCGCGCGGCGCAGCCGCCGGGTGCGCGCACAGCGCATCGACATGCGCGACGATGCGCTCCAGGCGGTCGACATGGCCGCGCCACAGCAGGTGGAAGACCAGCGTGCCCAGCAGCAGCCGCTGCCCGGGCGCCGATTCACGGTGCAGCAGCCGTTCTGCGCGCGCCGCCAGCGGCTCGGCCAGCGGGTGCCAGGGCATGCGCGTGACGACCGCGCCCAGCAGCCCGGGCACGACGCGCAGCGCGAGCTCGTCGTCGGCCGCGTCGGCCGGGCCGCCGGTGTCGGCGTGCAGCGCGGCCAGCTCGGCGGCGCGCGCCGCGTGGGCGTCCAGCACCTGCAGGCAACCGTCCAGTGCCGCGGTGCGCCCCAGCGCGAGCAGCGCCACGGCGCGGGCCGCCGCGATGGCCAGCGCGGCGTCGGCCTGCCCGCCGGCGGCGTGTCGTGCGGCGTCCAGGTCGATGAGTGCAGCCGCCGGGTCGGTGTCCAGCGCGCACAGCGCACGCCAGTAGACGAGCGCATGGCGGTGTGCGTCGGGCAGGCGGTCCAGATGCGTGCGCAGCGCCCCGGTGCGACCCGCGGCGATGTAGCGCGGTGCCTGCTGCGCCAGCGCCGCGGCGGCCTCGTCCCAGGCGCCGGCATCGGCCAGCCGCTGCAGCCCGGCGTCGATCTGGCCGCGCGCCAGCAACAGGTGGCCGGCGCGTGTGCGCAGTGCCTGCAGCGCGGCGGGCGCCAGCGCGCGCTCGAGGCGCCGGCCCAGGAACTCGGCAAACAGCGCGTGGAAGACGTAGACGGTGCCCGATGCGGCCGCGCGGCGGTCGGTGAAGAGGCTGGCCGAGGCCAGCCGCTCGAGCAGCAGCACCGCGTCGTCGCGGCCGGTCAGTGCTGCGGCGAGCCCGGCGTCGGCGGCGGGCAGCAGCGCCAGCGCCTCCAGCGCCTGCTGCGCCTGGGCATCGAGGCGGTTCAGGACCACTTCGGCGAAGTAGTCGAACAGCCGTTCACGCGCCGCGGGTTCCGGCGCATCCGCGGCTGCCGGCGTGCCGGCCAGCATCAGCGTGATGCCGCCGGCCCAGCCTTGCGCAGCGGCCAGCGCAGGCGCCATGGCGTCGGGGCGGCCGTGCAGCCGGGTCAGCGCCAGCGTCTCGGCGTCGTCGAAGCGCAGCAAGGCGGGTTCGGCCAGCACCAGCTGTTGCCGCGCCAGTGCGCTGGCGTAGGCGGCCGGCGGCGGCTCGCGGCTGGCAAACACCCACTGCACGCCCTCGGGCAGCTCGGCCAGAGCCTGCGCCAGCGCGGCCTGCACGGCGGCGTCGGCCGGCACTTCCTGCGCGTTGTCGAGCACCAACGTCCACGGCGGCGGCAGCGCGACCAGGTGCGCACGCACGCGGCGGCGCAGCCAGCCGGGCAGATCGGCTGCATCGTCGGCGCCGAACGCCGGCCAGGCTTCACGGCGGCCGGCGGCGGCGGCGATCAGGGCGTCGAGCGAGCTCGCCAGCGTGGCGGGGTCGGCATCGCCGGCGTCGAGCTGAAGCCACAAGGTGCGCCGCCCGCGGGCCTGCAGCCAGGTGGCGAGCGCGGTCGACTTGCCGGCCCCCGGCGTGGCGGCCAGCCAGAGCCCCGGTGCCGTGGCCAGCCCATCCAGCGCCGCGAAGACACGCTCGCGCGCAAACACCCGCCCCAGCCGCGGCGGCGCCAGCTTGGCCAGCGGTGCAGACGATGCAGACGGTGCAGGACGTGCAGGGGAGCCGGGATCCATGGCGAGATCCAGCATAGCGCGGTGCACCGCCGCTGCGGGGCCATCCGCCCTGCCCTGGACCGAGGCATGTCGCTGCGCACGGACGTTCAGGCTGTTCTTGATGGGAGCCAGCGGCTTGCGCAGCTCGTGCGAGCGCACGGCCAGGAACGCGTTCTTCTGCGGGTCGGCCAGCTCGAGCCGGGCCTGCGCTTGGCGCAGCTCGCTGACGTCATGGATCGCCACCACCGCGCCGTCGATCCGCCCGGCCTCGCCCGGCAGAGGCCGGGCAGGTGCGACGGTGGTGGCAACCGGAGGCTCGATCTCAGGCCGGCGCCAGCCGTGGGGCTACGGGGGCGCCGCCCTGCGTGCACGGCACGACGACGACAAACTCCGTCCCTCGTCCCGGCGAGCTGCTGACCGACATCCGGCCCCCGAGGCTCGCAACCACCTGCTGGGTGATCACCAGGCCCAGTCCGCTGCCGCCTTGCTGCACCGCCGCCTTCTCGCGCCCCAGGCGGTTGAAGGGGATGAACAACTGGCTCAGCTGGGCTTCGTCCATGCCCAGGCCGGTGTCGCCGACGCGGATGAGCAGTTCCTCGCCCTTCACGTGGACGCTGGCATCCACCCGGCCGCCGGGCACGTTGTACTTGATCGCGTTGGTCAGCAGGTTCATCAGCACCTGCCTGATGCGGCGGGCGTCACTGAACAGAACCGGCTCCGGCGGCTGCAGCTCGATGTGGAGCGACACCTCGCGCGTGGCGGCGTCGCCCTGAACCATGGCGGCGCACTCGGTCACGATCTGCTGCAAGTGGGCGGGCCCGAGTTGGAGCTCGACGCCGCGCGCCTCGATGCGGGCGAAGTCGAGAACGTCCTCGATCAGGCTGAGCAGATAGGTTCCGGACTGCAGGGTGTGCTGCGCCCACTTCAGGTGCTGCGCCGACAGCTCGCCGTTCTGGCCGGCCACGATCATCAGGTGCGAGAACCCGATGACGGCGTTCAGCGGCGTGCGCAGTTCATGGCTCATGCTGCTGAGGAAGTCGCTCTTGGCCCGGTTGGCTTCTTCGGCAACCTGGCGGGCGCGCTCCACGTCCCACAGCCGCTCCCGCTCGCGCAGGCTCTCCTCCAGTTCCTGCGTGCGCAGCTGCACGCGCCGCTCCAGGTCGTGGTTCAGCTCGTCCAGTCGGGTCTGCGCTGCACGCCGCTCGGCCACCTCGTGCTCGAGTCGTTCCACCATCGTGCGCAGCTGCTGGCTGCTGGGCAACCTGAGCAACCTGGGCATCAGCACCCACAGCGCGATGGCCGTGGCGAGCGACACGATCGCCGTGCCGAGCTTGGCATACGCCTGGAGCCAGTAGGCCGGGATCCAGATGGTGACGACGTGGGCCAGGTGCGTGGTGCCGCACAGGAAGATGAAGGCGGCGAAGAGAAAGAAGACCCAGGTGAAGGGAATGTCCTTGCGTACGCGCATGAAGGCCATCAGCGTGACCGGTATCGAGTAGTACGACGCGGTGATCACGGCGTCGGAGCCGACCATCATGCCCAGCAGCCCGGGCGACCACTGGAAGCAGTAGCCGTGCGGCAGGAACCCCTGGGTCGCTGCCAACTTCAAGATCCAGTCCATCACGCGCGGTCCCTTCGCCCCCGTGGGCAGGCCTCGTGTCCTGGCCACGGGTGCAGCCAGATCGGCACTCGATACCCCAGCGCCAGGGCCAGAGGTCTGCAATACCAAAGTATTGCTCATGGACCGACGACCCTTTCGCGGCATGCACCAACTCGGGCCGCGCTGCTGCGGGGCGGTGACGCCGTGGGGTCGGCGCGCACAGCGCCAGTGCATCAGGCTTGCATACAAGGCTGAACGACAGATGGCACGGATCTGGCAAGCAGATGCATCACCCGCCCGCGCATCGCCATGGTCAGCCCTTCCGACATCGCCCAACGCATCGTCCAAGCCATCCTGGCCCAGCGCCTCGCGCCGGGCACGCGGCTGGGCGAACAGAACCTCTCGCTGCTGTTCGACTGCAGCCGCACGCTGGTGCGCGAGGCCCTGGTGCGACTGGCCGCACGCGGCATCGTCACCGTGAGTTCACGGCGCGGCTGGTTCGTGGTGCAGCCCTCGCACGACGAAGCCCGCGAGGCCTTCGAGGCCCGCCGCGTGATCGAGACCGGCCTGATCCGCCACACCGGCCGCATCGACAAGGCGGCCCTGAAACGGCTGCACCAGCACCTGCGCGAAGAGCAGGCCGCACTGAACGACCCCGACGTGGGCCAGCGCAGCTTCCTGCTCGGCGACTTCCATGTCTGCCTGGCCGAATGCCTGGGCAACCAGCTGCTGGCCGAAACCCTGCGCGACTTCACCGCGCGCACCACGCTCATCGCCATGCTCTACCAGAGCACACACGACGCGGCGCAGTCGTGTGCCGACCACGTGCAGATCGTCGAGGCCCTGGCGCGCGGCGACATGGCCACCGCCGAGCGCCTGATGGAGGCGCACATCGGCCAGGTGCAGGCCGCGCTGCGCCTGAACACGACGCAAGACCCGCTGGCCGACCTGCGCGAGGCGCTGGCGCCCGTGCGCGACCAGACACCCGCCCGCACCAAGGCCGCGCGCAAGCCGGCCGACCCTTCCGTCACCGAACCACAAACCTACCTGGGAGCACTGCTTTGAACCACCCGACACGCCGCCTCGTCCTCGTCACCGCCGCCCTGGCCGCCACGCTGCTGGCCGGCCATGCGCAGGCCCAGAACGCGCTGGCCGACGTGATGAAGAACAAGCTCATCAAGATCGCCGTGCCCACCGACTTCCCGCCCTACGGGTTCGTCGGCATCGATCTGAAGCCGCAGGGCCTGGACGTGGACACCGCCAACCTGATCGCCAGCAAGCTGGGCGTGAAGGTCGAACTGGTGCCCGTGACCAGCGCCAACCGCATTCCCTACCTGCAGACCAGGAAGGCGGACCTGGTGATCTCGACGCTGGGCAAGAACCCGGAGCGCGAGAAGGTGATCGACTTCTCGATCGCCTATTCGCCGTTCTTCCAGGCGGTCTACGGCCCCAAGGGATCCGCCCTGCCCGACTTCAACGGCCTGGGCGGCAAGTCGGTCGCGGTCACGCGCGGCGCCATCGAGGACCAGGAGCTGACGAAGATCGCGCCGGCCAGCACCGACATCAAGCGCTTCGAGGACAACAACGCCACCGTGTCGGCCTTCGTGTCGGGCCAGACCCAGTTCATCGCCACCGGCGTGTCGGTGGCCGACAACATGATCAAGCGCAACGCGGCCCTGGGCGCCGAATACAAGTTGCTGCTCAAGGACAGCCCCAACTTCGTCGGCGTCGCCAAGGGCGAGGACGCGCTGCGCGCCAAGGTCAACGAGATCATCCTCGCGGCGAAGAAGGCGGGCGAGGTCGACGCGCTCGCCAGGAAGTGGCTGGGCCGTCCGGCCGGCACGCTGCCCGAATAAACAGCCCGGCACCCCAACGCACCGGCTCGCCGAACGCCCATGGGCATCGAACTCGACTTCATGGCCGTGCTCGCGCAGTGGCCGCTGCTGCTGAAAGGCCTGGCCTGGACGGCCGGCCTCACGGCCGTCTCGGCGGTGCTGGGCGTGGGCCTGGGCGTGGCCTGCGCCTGGGCCCGCACCGAAGGCCCGGCCCCGCTGGCCTGGCTGGCAGCGAGCTACGTGGAGCTGATCCGCAACACGCCCTTCATCGTGCAGCTCTTCTTCGTGTTCTTCGGCCTCCCGGCGGCCGGCGTGAAGCTGACGCCCGAGCTGGCGTCGGTGATCGCGATGGTGGTCAACCTGGGCGCCTACGCCGCCGAGATCGTGCGTGCCGGGGTCGAGGCCACGCCGCGCGGCCAGGTGGAAGCCGCCGCCAGCCTGGCGCTGTCGCGCGCACAGACCTTCGTGCACGTGGTGCTGCCGCCGGCGCTGCGCAAGGTGTGGCCCGCCCTCACCAGCCAGATCATCATCGTGATGCTGGGCTCGGCCGTGTGCGGGCAGATCGCCACCCAGGAACTGAGCTACGCGGCCAACCTGATCCAGAGCCGCAACTTCCGCGCCTTCGAGGCCTTCATCATCGCCACGGCGCTGTACCTGCTGCTGTCGATCGCCGTGCGGGCGCTGCTCCACTGGGTCGGGCCCCGCTTCATCTTCGCGCGGGGGCGCCGTGGTTGACTTCTCCCTCTGGGACATCGTGCGCAACCTGCTGCTGGCCGCACGCTGGACGATCGTGCTGTCGCTGATCGCCTTCGTCGGTGGCGGCCTGGTGGGCCTGGCGCTGCTGGTGGCACGCACCGCGGCGTGGCCCGGCGCCACCCACTTCGTCAAGGGCTACGTGCAGCTCTTCCAGGGCACGCCGCTGCTGATGCAGCTGTTCCTGATGTACTTCGGCCTGGCGCTGTTCGGTGTCGACACGTCGGCCTGGGTCGCCGCCGCACTGGCGCTCACGCTCTACACCAGCGCCTTTCTGGTGGAGATCTGGCGCGGCTGCGTGGAGGCCGTGCCCAAGGGCCAGTGGGAAGCCGCCCGAAGCCTGGCACTGAACTTCGGCGAGCAGCTGCGCCACGTGGTGCTGCCGCAGGCGCGTCGCATCGCCATCGCGCCCACGGTGGGCTTCCTGGTGCAGGTCATCAAGGGCACCGCGCTGGCGTCGGTGATCGGCTTCGTCGAGCTCACCAAGGCCGGCACCATGATCACCAACGCCACCTTCGCCCCGTTCCTGGTCTACAGCTGCGTGGCGCTGATGTACTTCGCGATCTGCTTCCCGGTCAGCCTGTACGCCAGACACCTCGAAAGGAAACTGCATGTCCGCCGTTGACGTCGAACCGGTCACCCCGCCCGCCGCCACCGCCACCGCTGCCGGGGCGCCCATCGTGGACATCCGCGGCCTTCGCAAGTCGTTCGGCAGCCACGAGGTGCTCAAGGGCATCGACCTGCAGGTGCAGCCGGGCGAGGTGGTGGCCATCATCGGCAAGAGCGGCTCGGGCAAGAGCACGCTGCTGCGCTGCATCAACGGGCTGGAGGTCTTTCAGGCCGGCTCGCTGACCGTGGACGGCCAGCCCTTGAAGCACGAAGACGCCGCCGCCATGCGCGCGCTGCGCCAGCACGTGGGCATGATCTTCCAGAGCTTCAACCTGTTCCCGCACCTCAGCGTGGGGCGCAACGTGATGCTGGCGCCTTCGCTGGTGAAGAAGAAGGCCGAGGCCGAAGGGCTGGCGGTGGCCAGGCAGCTGCTGGCGCGCGTGGGCCTGGCGGAGAAGTTCGACGCCCTGCCCGAGCAGCTCTCTGGCGGCCAGCAGCAGCGCGTGGCGATTGCACGCGCGCTGGCCATGCAGCCCAGCGTGCTGCTGTGCGACGAGATCACGTCGGCGCTCGACCCCGAGCTGGTGGGCGAGGTGCTGCAGGTGGTGGAGTCGCTGGCCGACGAGGGCATGACGCTGCTGATGGTCACGCACGAGATGAACTTCGCCCGCAAGGTGAGCGACCGCGTGATCTTCATGCACCAGGGCCGCGTGCATGAGATGGGCCCGCCGGCGCAGCTGTTCGGCCAGCCCTCCACGCCGGAACTGCGTCAGTTCCTCGCGTCGGTTCACTGAGCACCGCTCGGTCGCTTCAGACCACGAGCGCAGCGCCGGCTGCAGGCAGCAGGCGGTCGTATTCGCGCTTCACGACGGCATGGCACTCGCAGGTGCGATGCGCCAGGCCGGCACGGTCGAGCACCGTGATGCGCCCCCGCGCGTAGCGGATGAAGCCGGCCAGCTGCAGCTTGTTGGCGGCCTCGGTCACGCCTTCGCGACGCACGCCCAGCCGGTGGGCGATGAGCTCCTGCGTCAGCGCCAGCTCGTCGCCCGGCAGCCGGTCCAGGCTCAGCAGCAGCAGGCGACACAGCTGCTGGTCCAGCGCGTGATGGCGGTTGCACACCGCCGTCTGCGCCATCTGCGTGATCAGCGCCTGCGTGTAGCGCAGCATCAGCTGCATCACCGCACCCTGGCGGCTGAAGCTGTCCTTCATCACGCGGGCGGGCAGCCGGAAGCCCTGGCCCGCACTCTGCACCACGGCCCGGCTGGGCGTGGACTCGCCGCCCATGAACAGCGCCAGGCCGACCAAGCCCTCGTTGCCCACCATCGCGATCTCGGCGGAGGCACCGTCTTCCAGCAGAAACAGCAGCGAGACGATGCCGCTGGCCGGAAAGTAGACATGGCTCAAGGTGTCGCCCGACTCGCACAGCACCAGGCCCAGCGGCAGTTCCACCGGCTCCAGCAGCGGCAGCCAGCGCTGCAGGTCGGCCTCGGGCAAGGCGGCCAGCAGGCGGTTTTGCAAGGGATCTGCCGCATCGGACATTCAGGGACTCTCCAGCAGGATCCGGTGGAGCCGCCCCGCACACCGTGGCGAGGTCGGCCGAGCAAAAAGCTCGCGGGACTGTACGCGCATCCCGGGTCTTCGATCAGGTGTTGCATCACCCTCGGTGGCTGCATGCCGGCCGCCGTAGGCGCGAGAGCACCTGCACCAGCCGGCGCGCCACCAATGTGCGCTGGCAGACAGACGCAGGATGACGCAGCCGCGAGACTGGCGACTCACCAGCCCCATGCACCGCTGCTCCGCCAGGAGCAGCAGCGCCGCGGGGACGGCCTGTCCACTTCAGAAAGACACCCCATGAACAAGATCCTCTCCCGCCGCCTCGCCCTGATGAGCTTTGCCGTGCTGAGCCTGGGTGCCCTGGGCGCCTGCGCCGGCACCCCCACCAGCTCGGGCACGGGTGAGTACGTGGACGACACCGTCATCACCACCAAGGTCAAGGCCGCGGTGCTGGCCGAGCCGACGCTGAAGTCGGCCGAGATCAACGTCGAGACCTTCAAGGGCCGCGTGCAGCTCAGCGGCTTCGTCAACTCCAAGGCCGACATCGACAAGGCCGTGGCGCTGACGCGTGAGATCAAGGGCGTGAGCTCGGTGGCCAACGACATGCGCGTGAAATAAGCCGTTCACCGGTGCAGGCAAACAGGGGCCCTCGGGCCCCTTTTTCACGGCCCGTGGCGATCGCCGTTCACACGCCGGGCCCGACCCGGTCGGCCCTGATGCCGGCGAGCGGGCCGGGCCCTATCCTCCCCGCTGCGCGGTGCGCTTCCCACCATGTCCACACCCTCGACGACAGCGGCCAGCGAGCTGTGGCCCAGCACGAGCCCCGGCTTCGACGCCGCAGCCCCGCTGCTGTTCATCGTCAACGCCGCCTCCGGCCGCCATGAGAGCGACGCCACCCGCGCGCTGATCGAAGGTGCGCTGGCGGCCAGCGGCCAGCACGGCGAGCTGCTGTTCACGTCCGCCGCCGAGCTGGAGGCGGTGGCGCGCCGCGCGGCCGCCACCGCCCTGGCGCGGCGCAGCGCGGTGGTGGCCGTGGGCGGCGACGGCACCATCAACGCCGTGGCGCAGGCCGCGCACGCGCAGGGCTGCAACCTGGGCGTGGTGCCGATGGGCACCTTCAACTACTTTGCGCGCACGCACGGCATTCCCACCGAGCCGGCCGACGCCGTGATGGCGCTGGCGCGCGCCCAACCGGTGCCGGTGCAGGTGGGTCAGGTCAACGGGCGTGTCTTTCTCGTCAACGCCAGCCTGGGCCTGTACCCCGAGCTGCTGCAGGACCGCGAGGCCTTCAAGGCCCGCTTCGGCCGCAGCCGGCTGGTGGCCTTCGGTGCCGGGCTGGCCACGCTGCTGGGCGCGCACCGGCAGCTGCGCCTGGGCATCGAGATCGCCGGCGGCACGCAGGAGCGCGTCACGCCCACGCTGTTTGTCGGCAACAACCGCCTGCAGCTCGAACGGGTGGGCGTGCCGGCGGCAGCGGCGCTCGACGCCGGCTGCATCGCCGCGGTGATGCTGCGGCCGCTGGGCACGCTGGCGATGCTGAAGCTGCTGTGGCGCGGCGCGATGGGCACGCTGGGCGAGGCCGACGAGGTGGACAGCTTCGAATTCCAGCGCATGGTGGTGCGGCCGCGGCGTGTGCTGGGCCGGCGCCGCGTGACCGTGGCCTACGACGGCGAGGTGGGCCGCATGGCGATGCCGCTGACGTTTCAGGTGTCGCCCAGGCCCTTGCACCTGCTGCGGCCAGCGGCCCCCGACGAGCCCGTCGCAGCCGCTGGCGCCAGCACGGGGCTGCACCGATGACCGTGCTGCTGCAGGTCTCGGACACCCATTTCGGCACCGAGCGACTGCCGGTGGTGGATGCCCTCGTGCGCCTGGCCCAGGATCAGCGGCCCGACCTGGTGGTGCTGTCCGGCGACATCACCCAGCGCGCACGGCGCAGCCAGTTCCAGGCGGCGCGCGCGTTCCTCGATCGGCTCGGCGTGCCGTGGCTGGTGATTCCCGGCAACCACGACATCCCGCTGTTCGATCTGCGCGAGCGCCTGCTGCGCCCGCATGCGCGCCACTGCGAGACCTTCGGCGCCGACCTGGAGCCGGTGCACGACTCGCCCGAGCTGCTGGTGCTGGGCGTCAACACCACCCGCTGGTACCGGCACAGGAACGGCGAGGTCTCGGCGGCGCAGATCGAGCGGGTGGCACAACGGCTCGAACAGGCTGGCACGGCGCAGCTGCGCGTGGTGGTGGTGCATCAACCGATGGCCGTGCTGCACGCTCGCGACGTGCCCCACCTGCTGCGCGGGCACCGACCCGCGCTGCGGCGCTGGTCGGCCGCCGGCTGCGACCTGGTGATGGGCGGGCACATCCACCTGCCGTATGTGACGCCTTACGTGACGTCGCCTGTGGCGTCGCAAGCGATGCCGTCCATCACGCCGGATGCACCCAGCACCCCCCGGCCATCGCACCCGATGTGGATCTTGCAGGCCGGCACCGCGGTGTCGGCGCGGGTGCGCGACGGCGTCCCCAACTCGGTCCATCTGCTGCGCTGGGGCAGCGATGCAGCGGCCGGTCGGTGCCGGGTGGAGCGCTGGGACTGCGCCGCCACCGGCCCGGCCTTCCACCGCGCCGCGGTGGATGAGCTCACGCCCTGCCGCCAGGACCGCGGGCGCCGATCGTCTTGATCGGCGCCTGCGACCGCAGCGGCCGGCGCGGTCTGTCAGCGTGAGCCGACGACCTCGATCTCGACACGGCGGTCGGGCTGCAGGCAGGCAATGAGCTTGGCGTTGGCCGCGTTGCCCTTGCAGTCCTCGGGCTTGGTCTGCGGTGCCGACTCGCCCTTGCCCACGGCCGAGACCTTGGACGCATCGACCCTGCCCGTGTTGACCAGGTAGCCCTTGACGACATCGGCACGCTGGAGCGACAGCTTCTCGTTGTACGCCGCCGAGCCGATGCGGTCGGTGTGGCCTTCGACGGTGATGGTCTCGAAGCGCGTGCCGTCGAGTTCCTTCACGAAGGTGTCGAGCGCCGCGCTGCCTTCGGGCCGCAGCGCGGACTTGTCGAAGGTGAACAAGGACTCGGCCTCGAAGCTGACGCGGCGGCGCACCGGCGGCGCGACCACCGGCGCGGGCGCCGGGGCCACCACCACCACGGGCGGCGCCGGCGGCGGCGGCGGCGCTGCCTGCACGGCGGGCGCCACGTAGACCGGTGCGGCCGCCATGCGCGGCGCGACCGCGGGTGCGCGGCCGAACGGGAACACCAGGCTCACCGAGTACAGGTTGACGTTGGCGCGCTGGCCGAACGAGTCATTGACGCGGTAGCGCTCGGCCTCGCCACGCACCAGGAACGAGCGGTTGACCTCGTACTGCAGCCCCGCGCCCAGCTTGTAGCCGGTGTTGCGGTCGCTCGAGCGCACGTCGGTCACGCCCACGGCGCCGGTGCCGTTGAAGCGGCCACGCGCCTCGGTGGTCTGCGCGCCGACGCGGCCCAGCACCGACCAGCGCTCGCTCAGCGGCAGCGTGCCGACGAGGTCGAGGTTGAAGCCTTGCAGTTTGACCCGGCCGTCGAGCGTGCCTGCCGGCGCGGTGTCGGACGTGAAGCCGAACTTGCCAAGGTTGAAGTAACCCGCCTCGACGCCGAGGTAACGGTTGAACTGGTAGCCGCCGAAGAGCTTGTAGCCGGTGCTCTTGTCGTCGACCAGCGTGGACGAGGTCGAGAGACCCGGGCTCAGCAGGCGCGCCGAGAGGCGGTCTTCGTCGATCCTGGCATCGGCCCGGCCGACCGACAGGCCGCCGTAGGCGTAGCCGGCATCCTGGGCCAAGGACGAGGCAGCGATGAGCGAGCCGAGGCCTGCAAGGCCGATCAGGCGCAGTGTGTGTTTGGTGGTCATGGTGTTCCTGGAAGGGGGTTCTGAGAGTCAGGGGCCCGGGCGTGGCAAGGGTGTCGCCGAACCCGGGTGAGGGTCAATTCGTCGGCGCGGAAGCAGCCGGCGGCACCACGATGACCGTCGTGCCGCCGGTCGTGGCGCCTTGCTGGCCGGTGGCGCCCGTGGCACCGGTGTCGCCCGTGCTGCCGGTGTTGCCGGTGTTGCCGGTGTTGCCCGTGGCGCCGGTGTAGCCGGTGCTGCCGGTGGCACCGGTACTTCCCGTGCTGCCGGTGCTGCCGGTGTTGCCGGTGGCACCGCTGTCACCGGTGGCCCCGGTCGGACCGGCCGGGCCGGGCACCGCCACAGGCACCGGGACCACGGTGGTCCGCTCGCAGGCCACGAGGCCCGCGGCTGCAACAAGGGAGGCGATCAGAAGGTAGCGATTCATGGTGTCGTCCAGAAGAGTGGGAAATCGGGCGGTCGGCCCGCAGGCCGATCACAGAGGGCGCAGCGTAAGCAGACGCTGCGGCCGTGTCGGTGCGCTGTGACACACACTCAGCGCGGGGCCGCTGCAGGCTGCAGCGGCCCCGCCCCGGCGGTGGGACGCACCGCCTGCTGCGCCACGAAGGCGGCCAGCGCCGCCAGCACGCGCTGCGTGGCGGCGGCGGCGGCAGCAGCACCACCGGTGGGGTTGTCGCTGGCGGCGGGCACCCGGTCGTCGAACTCGTGCCAGGCCACCGGCTGCCGCGTCACCGTGTCCACCAGCACGGCCCGCAGCGTCAGGCGGACCTGGCTGGGCTGGGTGCTGAAGTCGTGCTGCAGCCGGATCAGCTCGGTCTCCAGGCGCCAGCTGCCGGTGGCCGTGGTGGGGGCCTGCACGACGACACCGAAGGCCCCGTGGTCCTGCAGCGCACGCACCATCAGCGGCGCCAGCATGCGCGCCGGCGTGTCCACCCACTCGTGATACGCAAAGGCCTGCAGCGCCTGCGGGGTGCGCAGGTAGACCATGCGCGAGCTCTCGAACCCCGGGGCCGCGGTGGGCTGCGCGACCACGAGCGTCGGGCCGCCGCCGGCGCCTGCTGCGGTCGTGAAGGAAGCGGCCGGTGCGGCCGACGCTGCAGGCGCCGTGGCCTCGCCATCGAGCGTGAAGCGGGCGGGCGGTGCCGGGGGCTTGGGCAGCAGGCCGCCACAGCCGGCCAGCACCGTCAGGGCCAGGGCCAGCAGCAGCGCCAGGCGGCCACCCGTCGGAAGGCGAACGGTCGTGTGTGTCATCGGGGTGCCGTTTCTCCAGGTCCGGGCGCTACAGGCGGCGCGCCCAGCACCAGGCTGCCGGGGCTGCCCACGGTCTGTTCGCTCAGGCGCCGCAACGAGGCCGACAGCGCGGCCATCTCGGCCATCAGGCGCGACAGCTCGGGCAGCGTCTCGCCCGCGATCTGCTGCACGCCGCGGCCGGCAGCCACGGCGGCCTCGCCGCCGCGGGCGCTGGCGGCTCTGGCCACATCGGCCATGCCCTCCAGGGCCTGCGCGCTGCTGGCGATGCGGTCCAGCGTCGGCTCGATCTTGTCGCTGGCGCGGGCCGCGACCTTGGCCGTGCGCGCGGCGTCGGCCACACCGGCAGCCAGCGCGCCCTTCTGCGCCGCCAGCGTCTGGGCCAGCGCGGCCAGGTCGGCCAGCGTGGACTTCAGCGCGCGCTGGTTGTCGGTGTCGAACACGGCGTTGAGGTTGTTGGACACGCGGTCCACGTTGCCCAGCACGTTGCCCAGCACGTTCTCCAGCCGCGCGCCCAGCGAGGGCTTGAACGCGATCATGGGCGGCACCCCGTCGGGCCCGGGCCGCAGCGGCGGCGAGCTGGCGCTGCCGCCGCTCAGCTCCACGTAGGCGATGCCGGTCAGCCCCTGCGTCTTCAGCACCGCGTGGCTGTCCTGCTGGATCGGCGTGCCGCGCTCGATCAGGAAGCGCAGCCGCACCTGCTGCGGGTTGGCGGGGTCGATGCGGATCTGGCTCACCTTGCCGACGTCCACGCCCAGGTACTTGACCGGTGCGTCGACGTTGAGCCCGGCCACCGACTCGCGGATCACGCCCTGGTACGCGTCCATGGCCTGCTGCCGGCCCAGCCCGGCCGCCAGCCACAGCACGCCCGCCACCAGCGCCCCGCCCAGGCCCAGCACGAAGGCGCCGACCAGGGTGTAGTTGACTTTGTCGTCCATGTTCAGAGGGGTCCGTTCGATGCCAGCGCGGGCTGCGAGGCACCCCGATGGGTGCGGCTCGCTGCAGCAGGCCGCGGCTGCGCGAAGTACGCCGCCACGGTGGGGTGGGAGTGGGTGGACAAGGCGGCCATCGTGTCCAGCGCCAGCACGCGCTGCTCGCCCAGCACGGCCACGCGGTGGCACACGCGCCACAGCAGGTCCAGGTCGTGCGTGACGATGAGCACGGTGCAGCCGGTCGCCGCCTGCGTGGCCAGGATCAGGTCGTCGACGCCCGCGGCGCTGGCGGGGTCCAGGCCCGCGGTCGGCTCGTCCAGGAACAGCAGCTCCGGGTCCAGCACGATGGCCCGCGCCAGCGCGGCGCGCTTGAGCATGCCGCCACTCAGTTCACCCGGCAGCTTCAGGCCCGCGCCGGGCGGCAGGCCGGTCTGCGCCAGCTTCCATTCGGCGATCTCGTCGATCTGCTGGTCGGGCAGCGGGCTGTGCTCGCGCAGCGGCAGGCCGACGTTACGGCGCACGTTGATCGAGCTGAACAGCCCGCCGCGCTGGAACATCACGCCCCAGCGCCGGCGCAGCGCCACCGCGGCGTCGTGGTCGAGCGTGGCGACATCCTGGCCGAACAGGCGCACGGTGCCGCTGGTGGGGCGCTGCAGCAGGATCATCTCGCGCAGCAGCACCGACTTGCCGCTGCCGCTGCCGCCGGCCAGGCCCAGGATCTCGCCGCGGCGCACGGTGAGGTCCAGGCCCTCGTGCACCGTGTGACTGCCGAAGCGCGTGCAGATCTGCTGCAGCTCGATGACCGGGGTGTCGTCGCTCATCTCAGAGATCCAGCACGTTGAAGGCCACCGAAAAGACCGCGTCGGCCACGATCACCAGAAAGATCGCCTGCACCACGCTGGCCGTCGTCTGCCGGCCCACGCTGTCGGCGCCGCCGGCGGTGCGAAAGCCCTGGAAACAACCCACCAGCACGATGATGGGCGCGAAGACCAGCGCCTTGCCCACCCCGATCAGCAGCGACGGGCCCTGCATCACGCGGCCGAAGCGGTCGATGAACTCGCCGAAGCCGATGCCCAGCTGCGACTTCGCCATCACCATGCCGCCGAACACGCCGCACAGGTCGGCAAACACCGTCAGCAGCGGCAGCGCGATGACCAGCGCCAGCACCTTGGGTAGCACCAGGCGCTGCAGCGGGTCGATGCCCAGCGTGCGCAGCGCGTCGATCTCCTCGCCGACGACCATGGTGCCGATCTGCGCCGCGTGCGCCGAGCCCGAGCGCCCGGCGATGATGATGGCGGTGATCAGCGGCGCAAACTCGCGCAGCATCGCGTAGCCCACCAGTTCCACCACGAAGACGTTGGCGCCGTAGTGGCGCAACTGCTCGGCGCCCTGGTAGGCCACCACCACGCCCAGCAGGAAGGCCATGATGCCGACGATGGGCAGCGCGTTGAAGCCGCCCTCCTGCACCTCGCGCCACACGGCGCTCCAGCGCCAGGCCCGCGGGTGGCGCAGCACACCGGCGGCGGCCTCGGCCAGCTGGCCCGCAAAGGCCATGAAGTCCAGCGCTTGGCGCACACCGGACACGCTGTGCCGCCCGGTGCGCTGCAGCAGGCTGCGCCGCGCCGGCTGCGCCAGCGGGCCTGCACCGGCCGCGCGCACGGCTTCGCTCAGGCGCAGGGCACGCGCCGGCCAGTCCTCGGGCGGCAGCGCGGCAGGCGAGGCGTTGGCAGTGGCAGTGGCAGTGGCTTCTTGGGGCATGGACGGCGCAGCTTGCGCCGCGACCGCGCCGCCGTCTGTCCGCCACCGCACCATCGACGACGTGGCCGCGCCTGGGTGGCGCTGCGCACAGACGCCGCGGCGCGGGCCCGCTACAAGCGGCGCATGCCTTCTTCATTCCTGCTGCGCCGCTGTCTCCAGTGGACCACCCTCATCCTGGCCACCGTGCTGGCCCTGCCCGTGATCCTGCTGCTGGGCGTGTCCTGGTTCGGCGCCAACTGGGCCCGCGGCCCGGTGCAGGACCTGGCGCTGCAGAAGACCGGGCGGCTGCTGCTGATCGGCGGCGACATCGGCGTCACGCTGGCCTGGCCCGCGCCACGTGTGCGGGCCGAGGCGGTGGCTTTTGCCAACCCGGACTGGGCCGCCACGCCGCACCTGCTGACGGCCGACGCCGTGGAGGCCAGCGTCGACCTGCGCCAGCTGCTGCTGGGCCGGCTGGCCTTTCCCGAGCTGCGGCTGGAGCGTCCGCGTGTCTTCCTGGAGCAGTCGGCCGATGCGGCCGGCGCGCCGCGCAAGACCTGGCTGCTCGACCTGGCGCAGACCGACGACGAAGCGCGCATCCCGGTGGGCCGCGTGTCGATCGACCGCGGCGAGGTGAGCTTCATCGACGTGGCCCGGCGCACCGATGTGCGCGCCGAGCTGTCGACCGAGGCCGGGCCGATGCCCGCTGCCTCAGCGGCATCGGCGGCATCGGCGGCCGCTTCATCAACCTCGGCAGCATCCGCCACCCCCGCGACCCCGCAGGCCACCGACCGCAGCCTGCGCTTCAAGGCCCGTGGCCGCTTCCACGGCCAGGCCCTGGCCGTTCAGGGCAGCGGCGGTGCGGTGCTGCGCTGGCGCGACGAGAGCCAGCCCTACCCGTTGACGCTGCAGGCCACGCTGGGCCGCACCCAGGTGCAGGCCGAAGGCACGGTCACCGGGCTGCTGCGATTCAGCGCCGTCGACCTGCGGCTGGCGCTGCGTGGCAACGACCTCGCCGGGCTGTACCCGCTGATCGGCCTGGCACTGCCGCCGACGCCGCCGTACACGACGCAGGGCCGGCTGCTGCGCCAGGGCGCGCTGTGGCGCTACGAGTCCTTCACCGGGCGTGTGGGCCAGAGCGATCTGGCCGGCACGCTGCAGGTGGCCACCGGCGGCCCGCGGGCGGTCCTCAGCGGCGCCTTGACGTCGCGCCAGCTCGATCTGGCCGACCTGGCGCCGGCCGTCGGCAGGCGCGGCCCGGTCACCGACGGCAGCGCTGCGCCGGCCGCACCCGCAACGGCTTCCGCACCCGCGCCCGAGGAACCCGCAGCAGCCAGGGCGCCCCCGGCCCCCGCCCGCACCCGCGTGCTGCCCGACCTGCCCTTCGACACCGCCCGCTGGGCCAGCCTGGACGCCGACGTCACGCTCAAGGCGCAGTCGCTGCGGCGCCCGGGCGCGCTGACGCTGGACGGCCTGCAGCTGCGCCTGGTGCTGAAAGACCGCCAGCTGACGCTGGACCCCTTCAACGTGGGCCTGGCCGGCGGCCAGCTGCGCGCGCAGGTGCAGCTGGACGGCCGCAGCGAGCCGCTGCGCGGGCGCGCCACGCTGCAGCTGCGAGGCGCGCAGCTGGCGCGGCTGCTGCCCACCGCGGACCTGCGCAAGGCCAGCGTCGGCCGCATCGACGGCGACGCCGAGCTCAGCGGCCAGGGCGCCTCGGTGGGCCGCCTGCTGGCCACGGCCGATGGCCGCATCAGCGTGGTGGCGCAAAGCGGCCAGATCAGCCGCCTGCTGATGGAGCAGACCGGGCTGCACCTGCTGGAGATCCTGCGCCTCAACCTCACCGGCGACGTGTCGGTGCCGCTGAACTGCGCGGTGGCCGACTTCGGCGTTCAGCAGGGCGTGATGCAGGTGCGCACGCTGGTGCTGGACACCGCGGTGAACACCGTCCAGGGCAGTGGCAGCGCCAACCTGGCGCAGGAGACGCTGGACCTGGCTTTCGTGCCGCGCACCAAGGTCACCAGCCTGATGGCACTGCGCAGCCCGCTCTATCTGCGCGGCACCTTCCACCAGCCGGTGCCCAGCGTGGACACCGGGCGTGTCGTCGCGCGTGGCCTCGGGGCCCTGGCGCTGGGCCTGGTGAACCCGCTGCTGGCCCTGGTGCCGCTGTTCGAGGCCGGGCCGGGCGCTGACAGCCCCTGTGCGGCGCTGTTGCGTGAAGTCCAGCCGCGGACGGCCGGACGCTAGCGGACAGCGGCTGCAGGGCCGCTTCGCACCGTCTCAGGCGGTCAAGGCCACCCGGTCGCTGCGCGCCGCGGCCAGCACGGCGGGCATGTTCGACGACAGCACGGCCAGCGGCTGGCGGTCGACCAGCCGGCTGTGCGGCCGCACGAACCACCAGGCCAGGGCCCAGCCGTCCTGCGCTTGCTGCCATTCGCCCAGCACGCGTCGCACGGCCTCGCGCGGCGCCAGCGTCAGCGCGTCGACCTGGAAGCCGGGCAGCCAGCAGTGTTCGTCCCAATGAAAGCTGAACAGCTGGCCGCCCACGAGCTGCTGCGCCAGGTCGCGGTGGCCGCCCTGGCCGGCGCGCGCCCTGCGTTCGGCCAGCGCGTCGCCGCGTTCGAGCCCGCCATAGGGGCCGTAGGCGCGTTGCAGGGCCAGGAAGGCGGCCTCCTGCAGCGGCACCGGGCCTGGCGCCGGTGGCCGGGGGTTCGTCGAGACGGGCGCGGGCCTGTGTTGGCCATGCCAGTCCAGGCGGGCGGGGGCGGTGTGGGCAAGTGTGATGGGCATCGAGGATCTCCTCGGGCCAGTCTCGCGGGCCGCGTGACAAAGGTCTGTGCGCTGCCCAACAGGCGGGCCGAACAGCGGGGCTGCTCAGCCGGTTCGCCCAGGCGGGTTGCTCAGCGTGCCGCGCCCAGCACCAGCGCCACGTTGGTGCCACCGAACGCAAAGGAGTTGGACAACATCGTCTGCATCGCCACGCCCTCGCGCGCAGCGTGGGGCACGTAGTCGAGGTCGCAATCGGGATCCGGCTCACGCAGGTGCATCGTCGGCAGCGCCACCTGGTGCTGCAGCTGCAGCAGCGACAGCACACACTCCAGCGCGCCCGCGGCGCCCAGCAGGTGGCCATGCAGCGCCTTGGTGGCGCTGATCGGGAGGCGGCCTGCGCGCGCGCCGAACACCGCCTTGATGGCCGCGGTCTCGGTGCTGTCGTTGGCCTGCGTGCCGGTGCCGTGGGCGTTGATGGCGTCGATCTGCGCCGCGTCGATGCCGGCCGCGCGCAGCGCCGCCCGCAGCGCCGCGGCCTGGCCCTCGACGCTGGGCCGCGTGATGTGGCTGGCGTCGTTGGACAGGCCGTAGCCCAGGATCTCGCCGACGATGGGCGCGCCGCGGGCCACTGCGCGGTCCCAGGGCTCCAGCACCAGCATCGCCGCGCCCTCGCCCAGCACCATGCCGCTGCGGTCGCGTGAAAACGGCCGGCAGGACGCCGACGGCTCGGCTTCATCGAGCCGCGCCACCGTGTGCAGCGCCTCCCAGGCCTTCAGCGAGCCGGGCGACAGCGGCGCCTCGCTGCCACCGGCCAGCGCCACCTCGAGCTGCCCGCTGGCGATGCGCAGCCAGGCCTCGCCGACGGCCACCGACGACGACGAACAGGCGGTCGAGTAGGTCAGGTTGGGGCCGCGCAGGCCGTGTTCGATGCCGACCCAGGATGCTGCGGCGCTGTGCATGCCCAGCAGGATGGTGAACGGCTTGATGCGGTTGGACTGCTCGCCATACAGCGTCTGGTAGCCCTCGTCCATCGACAGCGTGCCGCCCATGCCGTTGCCCATGAAGACACCGGCGCGCTCCGGGTCGGCGTCCAGCAATGCGTCGTGAGAGGCCGCCACGGCCTGGCGCGCGGCGACCAGCGCCAGCTGGCTGAAGCGGTCGAGCGTGCGCCGCTGGCTGACGTCGAAGTGCGCCGTGGCGTCGAAAGCCGCCGTGGCGGCCAGCGGGTGGCTCAGGCGCGCCGCAAAAGGCAGCGCCAGCACGTCGAGGCGGTGCACGCCCGAGCGCCCGGCGCGGGCGCCGGCAAAGGCGCTGGCGGCGTCGGCGCCCAGCGGGCAGACGACGCCGACACCGCTGACGGCGACGCGCCTCATGCCGGCACGGCGCCCTGCCCTTGCCGCAGCAGCAGCCGGTCGATGAAGCGTGTCACGTCACCCATCGTCTGCAGGGTCACCGGTTCGGCGGGCAGCTTCAGCGCAAAGGCCTCTTCCACCAGCCACATCAGCTCCACGGTGCGCAGCGAGTCCAGGCCCAGCGCGTCCAGCGCGACCTCGGGGCCCAGTCGGTGGGGTTCGAGCTGGTATTCCTTGATCAGGATCTGGCTCAGGCGCTCGAAGGTGGTGTTCATGGGCGGGCGGCCGGCGGCGGCAAGGGCTGCATCCGGCCGGTGGACCCGCTGGCCGAGTCGAGGATGCGGCGTGGCACGTAGCTGCTCGACAGGCGATGCTGCTGGCTGCCGTCGCTGGCGTGGCTCGAGCCCTTGAGCCGGCCCTGCCAGGCGCAATGCAGCAGGTCGGTGCACTGGTACCGCAGCGCGGGCACGAACAGGCTGGTCAGGCGGTCCAGCCAACGACGGGGCACGCGCCGCACGGTGGACCGGCATTCGGGGCAACTCAGGCGGTGCGTGGGTGTCGGCTTCATGCCCGCAGTATGGGGTGGCCCGTGTGGCGCGTCCGTGCGCTGCCGTACGCAGCAGGCGCCCCACCCGCCGCCAAGGTTCGCCACCGTACAGACGCCCGCCGTGGCGCTGCGTACAACCGTCGGTCCTGTGGCGCACCGGCTGCCACCCCCTCACCGCTCGACCCGAGGCCCGCCATGCAGCACACACACCTTTGCCCTGCTTCCGCCCGCCCGCCTGCGTCGACGACGCGCGCCCTGGTCATGCTCCGCCGGGGTGCGGCGTGAAGGCCGCACCGCCGATCGAGCCGTCGGGCTGGGCCACGTCGTCCTACGGCCAGGGCACCGACACCACGCCGATGCAGCTGTCGACCCTGGGCGAGCATCTGGCCCACTGTTCGCAGCCGGGCGGCCGCCTTGGCGCACTGCGCACCGGTTGCCAGGCGCTGCACGGGTTTCTGCTGGGCCACCTGGTGACCACCGCGACCGTGGTGCTGGTCGCCGCGGGCGCGGCCTGGCTGATGTGGTCCTGAACGCGTGAGCCGCTCGGCCTGGCAGCGCCTGATGCCCAAGGCGCCCGAGGCGCTGCTTCGCCTGCTCGACGCGGACGCCGATGCCGGCCCGCTGCTGGCGCCCGTGCGGTCCGAGATCTTCGGCCCGCAGCGTTTTGCGCAGCACGGCCGCAGCCTGGGACTGACCCACGACGCACGCCGCCCCACCTGGCGCAGCGTCGGTTTCTTCCCGCGGCTGCGCGACAACATGGTGATGCTGCGCCGGGCGCACCAGGTGATCGCCGGGCATGGCCGGGCCGGCCATGAACTGAGCCCCGCGGCGCTCTGGCTGCTGGACAACTTCCACCTCATCGACGCGCAGCTGCAGGCCATCCACGAGGGCCTGCCGCGCAGCTACTTCCGCGCGCTGCCGGTGCTGAACGACGAGCCGCTGACGGGCCTGCCGCGCATCTATGGCGTGGCCTGGGCCTTCGTGGCGCACACCGACAGCGCCTTCGACGAGACGCTGCTGCTGCAGTACCTGGAGGCCTACCAGGAGGCGCGGCCGCTGAACCTGAGCGAGATGTGGGCGCTGCCGACCACGCTGCGCGTGGTGCTGGTGGAGAACCTGCGCCGGCTGGCCGAACGGCTGGCCACGCACAAGGCGGCGCGCGAGGTGGCCAACCTGGCCTGCGACCGCATCGAGAGCATCACGCTGCCGGCGCTGCAGGAGATGCTGGCGCTGGTGGAACGTCGGGGCTGCAGTCAGGCCTTCCTGGCGCAGCTGGGCCAGCGGCTGCAGGACCCGGCCGACGGCATCAGCGACCGTGTGCCCGCCGGGCTGCGGCAGTGGCTGACGGCCGTGCTGCCCAACCTGGCCGCGGTGCAGGCGCAGCAGAGCGTGGAGCAGACCGCCGACAACCTGAGCGTCAGCAACGCCGTGGCCTCGCTGCGGGCCATCGGCGACGCCGACTGGCTCGATCTCATCGACCGCAGCAGCCTGCTGATGCGCCTGCTGCACGGCTCGCCGCTGTTTGCGGCCGAACATGCCACCACGCGCGACCAGACGCTGCACGGCATCGAACGCCTGGCGCGACGCAGCGGCCGCAGCGAGCTGGCCGTCGGGCAGACCTTGCTGGACCTGATGCAAGGTTCGCGGACGCCCCCGGCGGCGACCCTGGCGCAGGGGCAGCAGGCGCAGGCCGCCGCCGGCCCGGCCGCGCACGGCGCCGCGGCCATGGCCGGGCACTGGCTGCAAGGCCCGGGCCGGGGCGCGCTGAACCGCGCGATCGGCCTGCCCGGCACGGGCGCCGCCGCCTGGCGCGCTGCCAGGACGCAGTGGGTGCTGATGCTGTACCTGGCGACCGTGGTCCTGGGCACCGCGGCGCTGGTGGCCGGGCTGCTGAAACCCGGACAGGCAGGTCTGGTGGCGGTGATCCTGCTGGTCTGGCCGGCGTCGGAGGTGGTGATCGCCTTGCTGCACCGGCTGGTCAGCGAATCCACCACGCCGCGGCACCTGCCGCGGCTGGCGCTCGCGCAGGGCATTCCGGCCGAGCACCGCGTGATGGTCGTGATCCCCGGCATGCTGAGCCACGACGCGGCCATCGACGAGCTGGCGCATCGCCTGCACCTGCACCAGCTGGCCAACCCGGAACCGCACGCGCAATTTGCGCTGCTCACCGACTGGCGCGACGCCGACTCAGCCCAGGCCCAGGACGACGAAGCGCTGCTCGCCCGCGCCGCGCGCCGCATCGGCGAGCTGAACGCGCTGCAGGCGGCGCCGGCGCCGGGCTCGCCCGTGTCGCCAGCGCCGCGCTTTGTGCTGCTGCACCGCCGCCGCCGCTTCAGCCAGAGCGAGGCGCGCTGGATCGGCTGGGAGCGCAAGCGCGGCAAGCTCGAGCAGCTGGTGACGCTGCTGGTGGCCGGCAACGACTCGCCGCGCCAGACCGACGGCGCCTTCGTCGACCTGGGCCCGCTGTCCAGCGTGAGGCCCGGCACGCGCTACCTCGTCACGCTCGACAGCGACACGCAGCTGCCCCCGGGCAGCCTGCGCGAGCTGGTGGGCGTGGCCGCCCACCCCGCGAACCGGCCGCGCCTCAGCGCCGACGGCAAGCGCGTGGTGGCCGGCTACGGCATCCTGCAGCCGCGCCTGGTGACGCCGCTGCCGGCGCCGGCCGAGGACACCTTCTTCCACCGCCTGTTTGCCGGCCAGTGCGGCATCGACCCCTACAGCGCCGCCAGCTCCGAGGTCTACCAGGACCTCTTCGACGAGGGCACCTACACCGGCAAGGGCCTGCTGGACGTGCAGGCCGTGCACGCGGTGCTGGGCGGCAGCCTGCCCGAAGGCCAGGTGCTCAGCCACGACCTGCTCGAAGGCGCGCTGGCGCGCTGTGCGGCCGTCACCGACGTCACGCTGATCGAGGACGCGCCCTTCCACGCCGAGGTGGCCGCCTCGCGCGTGCACCGCTGGACGCGCGGCGACTGGCAGCTGCTGCCGATCCTGCTGCGCTCCTTCGTGCAGCCGTGGCGCTACCCGCTGGGCGCCGTGAACCGCTGGAAGATGGCCGACAACCTGCGCCGCTCGCTGCTGGCCCCGGCCTCGCTGGCGCTGCTGGTGGTGTCGCTGGCCGGGGCCGCGGTGGCCCCGCTGCAGGCGCTGCTGCTGGTGGCGGCGGCCTTCGGCGTGGGCGGCCTGATGGGCGCGCTGGCGGGCATCTTCCCCAGCCGCGTAGCCGTGGCGCAGCAGCACTTCCACCGCCTGGCCGGGCTCGACCTGCTGCGCGCGCTGGGCGGCGCGCTGTGGCACGTCGCCATGCTGCTGCAGCACGCGCTGACGGCGGCGGATGCGATCGTGCGCGCGCTGCACCGCGTGCTGTTCAGCCAGCGCCACCTGCTGCAGTGGACCACCGCGGCCGCGGCCCAGGCCGCCGCCAGCGGCGACCTGCGCAGCGCGCTGCAGCGGCACTGGGGCACGCCGCTGGCCGCGGCGGGCCTGGGCCTGCTGCTGTGGCGCCTGGACACGCCCCATCCGCTGGCGAGCGCGGCGCTGTGCCTGCTGTGGGCGGCCGCGCCGCTGTGGAGCTGGTTCGTCAGCCGCACCGGCCTGACCCGCCAGCCGCGCGTGTGCCCGCCGCAGGACACCGCCTACCTGCACGACCTGGCGCGCGACACCTGGCGCTACTTCGAGCGCACCGTGACCGCGGAGGACCGCCACCTGCCGCCCGACAACCTGCAGGTGCTGCCGCACGAGATGCTGGCGCGGCGCACCAGCCCCACCAACATCGGCCTGTACCTGCTGAGCGTGGCCTGCGCGCGGCAGTTCGGCTGGATCGACACCGCGCAGATGACGCTGCGCCTGCAGGCCACGCTGAACACGCTGGACACACTGCAGCGCCACCGCGGCCACTTCTACAACTGGTACGACACGGCCACCGGGGCGCCGCTGCTGCCGATGTACGTGTCCACCGTGGACAGCGGCAACCTCAGCGGCCACCTGCTGGCGGTGGCGCAGGCCTGCCTGGAACTGGCGCACGCCGACCCCGCCGCCGACAGCGACACCACGCACCCGCTGCGCGTGCTGGCGCGCCGCTGCGACACGCTGGCCTGGGCCGCCGACTACGCCTTCCTGTACCACCCGCGGCGCCACCTGCTGCACATCGGCTACCGCGTGGCCGAGCAGCAGCTGGACGGCAGCTTCTACGACCTGCTGGCCTCGGAGTCGCGCCTGACCAGCCTGCTGGCCATTGCCAAGGGCGACGTGCCGGTGCGCCACTGGGCGGCCCTGGGCCGGCCCTTCCACGCCGTGGGCGCGACCGCGGCGCTGCGCTCGTGGTCGGGTTCGATGTTCGAGTACCTGATGCCCACGCTGGTGCTGGCCGAGCCGCACGGCAGCGTGCTGCGCGAAGCGGGTCTGGCCGCGGTGACCGAACAGCAGGCCTTTGCCGGCACGCAGGGCGTGCCCTGGGGCGTGTCGGAGTCGGCCTATGCCGGCAGCGACCACACACTGGCCTACCAGTACGCACCGCAGGGCGTGCCGCGCCTGGCGCTGCGCCGCACGCCGAGCGACGAGCTGGTGATCGCGCCCTACGCCACCGTGCTGGCCGCACAGCTGCTGCCGCACCGTGCGCGGCTCAACCTCGACGCGCTGCAGGCGCAGGGCGCACGCGGCACGCTGGGCTTCATCGAGGCGCTGGACTTCACGCCGTCCCGCCAGGCCGGCAGCGAGCGTGTGACGCCGGTGCACACCTTCATGGCCCACCACCAGGGCATGAGCATCGTGGCGCTGGCCAACGTGCTGCTGGACGGCGCACCGCAGCGCTGGGGCATGGCCAACGCGCACATCGAGGCCGTGTCCTCGCTGCTGCACGAACGCGCGCCCCGCGAGGTGTCGCGCCTGTACACCAGCCCGGAGCCGACGCAGCCACCGGGGCCGCGCGGCGAGCAGCAGGCGCGGCTGCGCGAGGTGCGCCCGGGCCGGCATGCCATCGAGCCCACGCAGCTGCTGTCCAACGGCCGCTACAGCGTGGCCCTGCGCGCCAACGGCGCCGGCCACAGCCACTTCGGCAGCAGCGACATCACGCGCCGGCGCGACGACGCGCTGCGCGACGCCTGCGGCAGCTTCTTCTGGCTGCGCCGCCAGCCCGGCGCCGCGCCGGTGTCGCTGACGCAGCACCCGGCGCCCGATCCGGCCGCCGACTACCAGTGCGTGTTCCACCCCGACCGCGTGTGCTTCGACACGCACTGGCCCGACCTGCACACGCGCATCACGGTCTGGGTGAGCCCCGAGGACGACATCGAGTTCCGCCAGATCGAGCTGCACAACCCGGGTCTGCAGCCGCTGCGGCTGGAGCTGATCTCGGCCTTCGAGGTCACGCTGGCCGACCCGCGTGCGGACGAGGCGCATCCGGCCTTCGGCAACCTCTTCGTGCAGGCACGCGCGCAGGCCGGGCCGCAGGCGCTGGTCTTCGAGCGCCGGCCGCGCCTGGCCACCGAGCAGGGCCTGCACATGGCGCACTTCCTGGCCGAGAGCGAACCGCCGGTGCACACGCTGCGCTGCCAGACCGACCGCCAGGCCTGGCTGGGCCGCAACCGCGCGCCCTGGGCGCCGCGCGCGGCGCTGCAGGACTGGCCCGCCGACGCCGATGGCGCGCTCGACACCGGCCTGGACCCGGTGTGTGTGCTGGCCGCGCCGGTCCATCTCGCGCCCGGCGCCAGGGCACGGCTGACCTTTGCCACCGCGGCTGCGCGCGAGGCCCCGCGGCTGCAGGCCGTGATCGACAAGCACCAGCAGCTCGGCCACGTGGCACGCGCCTCGCTGATGTCGGCCACGCTGACCAGCATCCGGCTGCGCGACCTGGGTATGCCCGAACACACCCGCATCACGCTGCAGACGCTGAACACCGCGCTGCTGATGACGCTGACCCGCCCGCAGTCCGAGCGCCAGGCCATCGGCCCGTGCGACCGGCGGCTGCTGTGGCGCTTCGGCATCTCGGGCGACCGGCCGCTGGTGCTGGTGTCGGTCTCGGCCTTGCAGGGCCTGGCCCTGGTGCGCTCGCTGACGCAGGCGCTGGGCCTGTGGGCCTGGGGCGGGCTGGCCGTCGACCTGGTGGTGGTGAACGCCGAGCCCAACTCGTACCTGATGCCGCTGCAGCGCGAACTGGGCGCGCTGCGCGACCGCCACGACGCCGATGCGCCGGCGCGTGCCGGGCAGGCCGCCACCGGCTGGCACCTGCTGCGCGCCGACGAGCTGTCGGCCGACGAGCTGGCCACGCTGCGCACGGTGGCGCGCCTGCGCCTGCTGGCCGACGGGCGCTCATTGGCGCACCACCTCAACGAATGGGCCAACCTGCACGAGGTGGCGCGGGCGCAGCGGCTGGCGTCGACCCACACCGTGCTGGCGGCCGCACCGCACGGCGGCGGCGAGGTGCCGGTGGCGCAGGGTGCGTTCGTCGAGGGCAGCGGCGACTTCCGCTTCAAGGCGGGCCACGTGTTGCGGCCGCAGCGGCCCTGGACCAACGTGCTGGCCAATCCGGACTTCGGCACCCAGCTCACCGAGGCCGGGGGCGGCACCACCTGGGCCGTCAACAGCCGCATGAACCAGCTCACGCCGTGGAGCAACGACCCCGTGGCCGACCCGCCCTGCGAATGGCTGCTGCTGCAGGACCGCCGCACACGCGAGGTCTGGAGCCTGGCGCCATCGGCCCATGGCGAGCCGGGTGTGCTGTACGAGGTGACACACGGCGCGGGCCACAGCAGCATCCGGCACCGGCGCGGTGACCTGGACATCAGCGTGCGCTGGTGCGTGGACCCGGTGGATGCCGTCAAGCAGGTGCAGCTGCGCGTGCTGAACCGCGGCCTGCGCCCGCGCCAGCTGCGCCTGGTGGCGGTGACCGAGTGGATGCTGGGCGCGCAGCGCAGTGACCGCGCCGGCGTGCACACCGCGGTGTCGCGCCAGCGCGGGCCGCAGGGCCTGATCACCGCGCTGACCGCCACGCAGCAGGAACAGGGCGGCGGCTTCGGCGGCGGCACCGCGTTCCTGGCGCTGGCCACCCACGCCGGGCCCACGGACGGCCCGGGTCCGGGCGAGCCGGCGCACGACGAGGACGACTGGACCTGCGACCGCCGCGAGTGTTTCGACGCCCGCGGCCGGCCCGTGGTGCCCGACCGCTGGGCCGGCCGTCAGGGTGCGGGCCTGGACCCCTGCGCGGCGCTGGGCGTGTCGCTGGACCTGGCACCCGGCGCGTCGTGCGAACGCGTGCTGCTCACCGGCTGGGCCCCGACGCTGCTGCAGGCGCAGGCGCTGGCTGAGCGTGCGGCCGGCCACCCGGCCGCGCAGCGGATCAAGGAGTCGGCGGCGCTCTGGAGCGGCCTGCTGGGCGCGACCACCGTGCGCACGCCCGACCCCTTGTTCGATGGGCTGGTCAACCGCTGGCTGCTGGTGCAGGCGGTGTCGTGTCGGCTGTGGGCCAAGGCGGCCTTCTACCAGGCCGGCGGGGCAACGGGCTTTCGCGACCAGCTGCAGGATTCGATGGCCCTGGCCTGGGCCGCCCCGGACCTGCTGCGAGCCCAGATCGTGCGCTGTGCCGCACGGCAGTTCGCCGAAGGCGACGTGCAGCACTGGTGGCACGCGCCGCAGGGTGCGGGCGTGCGCACGCATTTTTCCGACGACCTGCTGTGGCTGCCGTACGCGCTGGCGCACTACCTGCAGCGCACCGGCGACAGCACGGTGCTGGACGAGGCCGTGCCCTTCCTCGAGGGGCAGGTCATTCCCGACGGCGCCGAAGACGTCTACGGCACGCCCACCGTCAGCGAGCAGCACGCCAGCGTGTACGAACACGCGGCGCGCGCCATCGACCGCAGCCTGCGCACCGGCGTGCACGGCCTGCCGCTGATGGGCAGCGGCGACTGGAACGACGGCATGAACCGCGTCGGCCATGAAGGGCGCGGCGAGTCGGTGTGGCTGGCCTGGTTCCTGTGCCGCGTGGTGGCCGATTACGGCCCCGTGGCGCGTCGGCGTGGTGACGACGCGCGCGCGCAGGCCTGGGCCGACGCGGCACGCGGCTGGCAGGCCGCGCTGCAGGACCAGGCCTGGGACGGCCAGTGGTACCAGCGCGCGTTCTTCGACGACGGGCAGCCGCTCGGCTCGCACCGCAACACCGAGGCGCGCATCGACCTCATCGCGCAGGCCTGGTCGGTGCTGGGTGGCGGCGCGCCGCCCGAGCGGCAGGCCCAGGCGCTGGCTGCCGTGCAGGCGCAGCTGGTGGACGCGCAGGCCGGCCTGATCCGCCTGCTGCACCCGCCGCTGGCAAAGGCCGTGCCGAGCGCCGGCTACATCCAGGCCTACCCGCCCGGGGTGCGCGAAAACGGCGGCCAGTACTCGCATGCCGGGGTGTGGGCGCTGATGGCGCAGGCCCAGCACGCCAAGACGCTGGCCGACCCCGGCCCGGCGCTGGACCTGGCCTGGAGCTACTTCAAGCACCTGAGCCCGCCGCACCGCGCGGCCGACCCGGCGCAGGGCGCCTGCTACGGCGCCGAGCCCTACGTGATGGCCGGCGACGTCTACACCGCGGCGCCCTACGTCGGGCGTGGCGGCTGGAGCTGGTACACCGGCGCGGCGGCCTGGATGCACCGCGCGGCCATCGAGTCGATCATCGGCCTGCAGATGGACGCCGAGGTGCTGAGCTTCAGCCCCGGCCTGCCCAGCCACTGGCCGCGGGCCGAGCTGACGCTGCGCCGCGACGGCCTGGCGCTGCACTTCCTGCTGCTGCGCGAGCCCGTGGGGGGCGCCTTGCAGGCGGCGGCCGACTGGGCCCAGGGCGAACCGATGCAGCTGCTGCTGCCGGGGCAGGCCCTGCGCTGGCAGGCCCTGCAGGGCACGGTGCGGCACGTGGTGCCACTGGGTGCCGTGGCGGCATGAGGCGGTGTGAGCGCAGCGCCGGCGCAGCCGGGGGTTCGGCCCCGGTCAGCGCCAGCCCGCAGCGTCAGTGCTTCGGCTTGGCGGTGGCGGCCGGAGGAACGGCCTCGACATCCCGCCGGGGTGCCGCAGGGGTCGCAGGGGTCAGCGTCGTCCCGGTGGTCACGGGTGGCGCATCGGCCACCCAACCCGGCGGCGGCGAGCCCTCGGAGGTGAAGTCGGCCTGCTGTTGCGCCAGGCGCGGGGCCTGGGCCAGCCGGGGCACGCGGGCCCGGCGCTTCATGCTTCGTCCTCGGTGGGGTCTTCCACCGGCGTGCCCGCGCGCTGGCCGCGGGGGTCGTGCTTGCCCAGCGTGGCACCCACCGCGCGCTTGAGCTTGCGCACCGCGCCGTCGATGGCTTGGTGCGCGTTGGCGGCCTCGTCTTTCACGACCACCGTCTCCAGCCCCACCACGTGCGCGTGCAGCGTGCAATGGATGTCGGCGTGACCGGGCTTCGAGGCGCCGTTGCCGTCGGCCAGGTGCGCGTCGACGCGCATCACGCGCTCGCCAAAGCGGTCCAGCGCGGCGTGCAGCACGCCCTGCAGGTGCTCGGCCATCGGTGCGCTGCCATCGGTATGGGGGCCGGCGTGAAGGTTGATCTGCATGGGGGTTCCTTTCGAAAGGGGTTCAGGGGTGTCGGCTGTGCCGACGACGGACGCCGGACTACAGCAACTCTTCAACCACCGGGCTGCGGTCGTGCATGGCCAGCGTGGCGCCGCAGCCGCGCGCCACCTCGGCCACCCACGCGGCCTGCTCGGTGCGCAGGCCCACCATCACGTGGCCCACGGGGTTGAAGACGCCGAAGGACGAGGGCACCGTCTCGCTGGACATCGTGTCGCTCATCGCCGCGGTCACGCTGGCGGTGGCGGCGGTCGGGTGCAGGTTCAGGGTGCTCATGCGGGATCCTTCGAGGTCGACGGCCGGGAGGCCGCCACCCATCATGGAACGTTCAGGCGTGGATTTCCGTGCGCTGCCGTACGCAGCCCCGGCCCACGCGGACAGCCCCCCGCGCGCAGCGAACCGACCCTTAGAGCCAGTACTCCCAGGCCCGGCCGAAACGTTCCTTCGCGCGCCAGTGCAGCGGGCGCTGGCGCCAGGCGGCCAGCAGCACCTCGTCGGACTGCGCCAGATCGGCGGTGAACAGCGCCGCCAGCTGCGCACCGAATTCGGCACCCAGCACCACGGCGTTGAGCTCGTGGTTGTGCAGGAAGCTGCGCCAGTCGAGGTTGGTGGAGCCGATCGTGGCCCACACGCCGTCGATCGACGCCGACTTGGCGTGCAGCACCACGCCGCGGCGCTCATGGATGCGCACGCCGGCCTGCAGCAGCTGCTCGTAGTAGCTGCGGCCGGCGTGAAAGACGAGCCAGGAGTCGGTCTCGCTGGGCAGGATCAGCTGCACGTCCACACCGCGGGCGGCCGCGGCGGTCAGCGCCGCCAGCAGCTGCGGATCGGGCGCGAAGTAGGCGTTGGTGATGTGCACGCTGGTCTCGGCACTGGCAATGGCCGACAGCAGCGTGGCGTAGATCAGGCTGAAGGCGTCCTCGGGCGAGCTGCCGATGGCGCGCACCACCTGCCCGCCGGCGCGGCGCGGCGGCGGAAAGTGCTGGTAGTCGGCCAGGGCCGGCCCCTTCTGGCTGGCCCAGCTGGCCAGGAAGAGTTTCTGCAGCTCGGCCACCACGGGCCCCTGCAGCTGCAGGTGCGTGTCGCGCCAGGGAGCGCCGGCCTTGTTGGACGAGCGCGAGCCGGGTCGCATCGAGCCGCCCGAGTAGACACCGCTGATGTTGATGCCGCCCAGGAACGCGGTGTCGCCGTCCACCACCAGCAACTTGCGGTGCCCGCGCTGGTTGAGCGCCCAGTCGGTGCCGGCCTGCAGCGGGTTCACCGGGTTGAACTCCAGCACCTGGATGCCGGCGGCCTTGAGCTCGTCGAAGAAGGCGCTGGGCGTGGTGAAGGTGCCCAGGCTGTCGCGGATCAGCCGCACCTGCACACCCTGGCGCTGCTTGGCCATCAGCGCCTGCGCAAAGCGCTGACCGACCTCGTCGTCGTCGAGGATGTAGGTCTGCAGGTGGATGTGCTGCCGCGCCGCGCCGATGGCGGCCAGCATCGCGCGGTAGGTGGCCGGGCCGTCCAGCAGCAGCGTGGCCGCGTTGCCCACCGTCAGCGGGCTGCCGACGATGGCTTCTTCCACGGCCAGGTGGCGCTCGAAGATGTCGGTGGCCGGGCCGCGCTGCGCCAGCCGCGCCAGCACCGCCTGGCTCTGCGCGCGCGTCAACGGGCCGCCGGGGCCCACCATCGGTGAGGTCGGCTGCTGGCGCGGGGCCAGGTCGGGCACGAGCCGGGGCAGGCTGCTGCAGGCGCCCAGTAGCGCCACCAGGGCGAGCAGGCCCAGGCGAGCCAGCGTGCCCGCCAGCGCAGGCAACTGCAATGCAGGCCGGCCCGGCGCAGCGCCGGCATGGCAGCGGGCCGTCGTCATGGCGCCGCGCTCACGCGCCACACCACGTTGCCCACGTCGTCGGCCACCAGCAGCGCGCCGCGCCGGTCCAGCGCCACCCCTACGGGCCGCCCGCGCGCCTGGCCGGCGGCGTCCAGAAAGCCCGTCAGCAAGGGCACGGGGTCACCGGCCGGGCGGCCCGTGGCGTCGAAGGGCACGAAGATCACCTCGTAGCCGCTGTGCGGCTTGCGGTTCCACGAGCCGTGCTGCCCGATGAACATGCCACGCGCCCAGGGTGCGGGCGCGTCGCCGGTGCCGGCCCAGGCCAGGCCCAGCGGCGCGGTGTGCGGGCCCAGCGCGTAGTCGGGCACCACGGCGCGCGCCACCAGATCGGGCCGCGGCGGTTGCACGCGGGCGTCCACGCGGCTGCCGAAGTAGCTGTAGGGCCAGCCGTAGAAGGCGCCATCGCGCACGGTGGTCAGGTAGTCGGGCACGAGGTCGCTGCCGAGTTCGTCGCGCTCGTTGACCACCGTCCACAGCGCGCCGGTGTCGGGCTGCCAGGCCATGCCGTTCGGGTTGCGCAGCCCGCTGGCGTAGACGCGGTGCGCGCCGCTGGCCAGCGTCAGCTCCCAGATCGCGGCGCGGCCGGCTTCCACCGCCATGCCGCGCTCGCCGACGTTGCTGTTGGAGCCCACGCTGACGTAGAGCCGCGTGCCGTCGGGGCTGGCCAGCAGGTTCTTGGTCCAGTGGTGGTTGATCGGGCCGGCCGGCAGCGCCATCACGGGCACGCCGGGGGCGGTGATCTGCGTCTGGCCGGGCGTGTAGTCGAAACGCAGCACCGCGTCGGTGTTGGCGACGTAGAGCTGGTTGCCGACCAGCGCCATGCCGAAGGGCGAGTTCAGGCCTTGCAGGAAGGCCGTCTGCAGGTCCGCCACGCCGTCGCCGTTGGTGTCGCGCAGCAGCGTGATGCGGTTGGCGCTGGGCGTGCCGGCGCCGGCGCGGGCCATCACCCAGCCCATCACGCGCGTGCGCAGCCAGTCCATCAAGTCGCTGGCGGGCGCCTGGCGTGGCGGGGCGTTGCTCTCGGCCACCAGCACGTCGCCGTTGGGCAGCACGTGCAGCCAGCGTGGGTGGTCCAGGCCGCTGGCAAAGGCCGCCACACGGGTGCCGGCCGCCGCGCGCGGCGTGGCGCCCGCAGGCCAGCCGGTGGCCGGTGCGATGTGCACCAGCGGCAGCAGCGAAGGCGAGGGTTCGGGCAAGGTGGGGCTGGGTCCGGTGCCGGCCGACACCGGCAGTCGGGCCGGCTGCCCGCAGCCGGCCAGCAACAGACCCGACAGCAGCGCTGCCGTGCCTGCGCGGCGGAGCCGCCATGCGCAGCCGGCCTGGCTCACAGCCGTCCCGTCAGCAGCAGCACGACCACGACCAGCAGCAGCAGGCCGAGGCCGCCGCTCGGGCCGTAACCCCAGCCCTTGCTGTGCGGCCAGCTGGGAATGGCACCCAGCAGCATCAGCACGAGCACGATCAACAAGATGGTTCCGAGACCCATGGTGCGTTCCTTCTTCGCGCGACAAGGAGGTCGCTGGCGAAGGGTAGGCGTTTCGGGTGCCGGCATCGGTGCGGTGGCGAACCGAAGGCCCCGCCAGCGGGCCGGCACCGTGGCACGATGCCGCCGGAGGCGGCCGCCCGCCGCCCGCGCAGGAGACCCGCATGCACGACCTCGACGACATCGCCACCCGCCTGCTCGGCCAGCCGTTCGCCGCGCTGAACCCGCACGCGCAGAAGGTGGCGCGCCACGTGGCGGCGCGCCAGCACCTCGCGCGCAACGTGCTCGACAGCACCGCGCTGCCCGCCAGCCGCGGCCAGCGTGCGGCCGATGCGGTGGCGCGCTTCGGCGGCTCGTGGACCTTCGTCGGCCTGTTCCTGGCGGTGATGCTGGTGTGGGTGGGGCTGAACGTCGTGCTGCTGGCGCGGCGCGGGAGCACGTTCGACCCCTACCCGTTCATCCTGCTGAACCTGTTCCTGTCGATGCTGGCGGCGATCCAGGCCCCGGTGATCCTGATGTCGCAGAACCGGCAGTCGGAGAAGGACCGCCTGAGCGCTGAACACGACTACGAGATCAACCTGAAGGCCGAACTCGAGATCCTGTTGCTGCACGAGAAGCTCGATGCGTTGCGGCAGACGCAGTGGGATGCGCTGCTGCGCGTGCAGCACGAGCAGCTGGCGCTGCTCACGGCACTGGCCCGGCGGGCCCCGGCGTCCGGCGCCTAGGACCCGGCCATGCGTTGCGGCAGGCCTTCGGGCGCCACCGCGGGCGCCCGCAGGGCCAGCCTGCAGGCCTGGCGCTCGTGGGCCAGGGGCTTGCTCTCGCAGGCCATCAGCGCACGCTGCGCGGCTGCCGCGTCGACCCGCCGCACCTGCGCCGTGTTCATGGCGCCCACCAACAGCGTGATGAAGGTACCCGCCAGCAGCAGCACCAGCCCCAGCCCGACCATCTCCGCACGCCACGGCGCGCGGCCTGCAATGGCTCGCAGCACGCCCTGTGCGGCGGGTGTCCAGCGGGCGGCAAGGCGGGGGGTGGGGGCGGTGGGTGTCATGACGGTCCTGGAAGGCAGTGCCTGCACTTTGACGGTTCGGCAGCGTGCCGTCGGTGCGCTGACGCACGCCCGCTGCGCCCCGCCTGCATCACACTGGGGCCCGCCCTGAGGAGCCCGCCGATGACCCGACTGCTGCCATCCCGCCCGCTGATGACGATCTACGCCGCCACCGCCGTGGTGATGCTGGCGCTGGACGCGCTGTGGCTGGGCCTGATCGCCACCGGCTGGTACCGCGACGCGATGGGCCCGCTGATGGCCGACACGCCGCGCTGGGGCGCTGCACTGCTGTTCTACGCGATGTACCCGGCGGGCCTGGTGGCCTGGGCGGTGTGGCCGCAGCGGCACACGCCGGGGCTGCGCAGCGCCACTGTGCACGGCGCGCTGCTGGGCCTCTTTGCCTACGGCACCTACGACCTCACCAACCTGGCCGTGCTGCGCGACTGGCCGCTGCCGCTGTCGGTGCTGGACATGGCCTGGGGCGCCACCGTCAGCGCGCTCAGTGCGGCTGCCGGCAAGGCCTGGGCCGACCGGCAGCGCACGACCTGACGGGAGCCGGGGCCGCAGGTCGATTCCTGCGGCCCGGGCTGCGGATCAGGGCTTCTTCGGCGCCGCGTCGTCGGCCGGGAACCAGGCTTCCTCGGCCCGCCGCAGCCAGGTGCTCACCTGGTGCTCGGCCTCTTCCTTCTTGATGCCGTAGACCTCTTGAATGCGACCGGCCAGCTGGTCGCGGCGGCCGGCCACCACGTCCACGTCGTCCTGGCTCAGCTTGCCCCATTGTTCGCGCGCCTTGCCCTTGACCTGGCTCCATTGGCCTTCGATGCGATCCCAGTTCATGTCGTGTCCTTGTGGGTTGAGAAGGTGAGCAGCCTGCCTGCACGCGCGGTGAACGGTCTGTGCGGCCGCGCACCGTGCCAGCGTGCGCTGGCAGACAGACGCGCCGCGCCGCCGTCACGACACTGGGTGCTCACCGGTGTGGCCCGGGTGCCTGAACCGGGCCCGCCGCCGATCGGGCGCCGCCGGTCGCCTTGATTGACCTCGATCGACCGTGATCGACACAGAGCCAGGAGCCTCCATGACCATCCGTCCCCTTCCCCTGCGGCCCGCCGCCAGCCTGCTGCTGGCCGCCGTCGCGCTGACGCTGGGCGCCTGCGCCAGCGCCCCCATCCCGATGCAGGAGATGGCGGTGGCCGATGCCGCCGTGCAGCGTGCCAACGGCACCCGCACCGCGCAGCTGGCGCCCGCAGAACTGGCCGTGGCGGTGAACAAGCTGACCACCGCGCGCACCGCGCTGGCCGCAGGCAACCAGGACCAGGCGCGCCGCCTGGCCAACGAGGCCACGCTCGACGCCCAGGTGGCCGAGCTGCGTGCCGACGCCGTGCAGGCCGCCACGGCAGCCCGCGAGAGCGAAGACGCCGCCCGCGCGCTGCGCGAAGAGATCAACCGCAAGACGCCGCGCTGAGCGCCGCCCCACCCGGACACCCCATGCACATCAAGAACACCCTCCCCTCGCAAGCCCGCACCCTGCGGCTCGCCACCCTGACCGTGGCCGTGCTGACCGTGCTGACGCTCGGCGCCTGCAGCTCCATGCCCGATCGCAACGCGTCGCTCGACCAGGCGCGCAGCCGGCTCGAAGCCGCGCGCAGCCAGCCCGCCGTGGTCGCCAATGCCTCCGAAGAACTGGCACGCGCCGCCGTCGCCCTGGACGCCGCGGAAAAGGCCCGCCTGCGCGGCGACACGGTGAGCGAGATCGACCACCTCGCCTACCTGGCCAGCCAGCGCGTGACGCTGGCCCAGGACACCGCCGCGGCCCGCGCCGCGCAGGCGGTGACGGCCAGCGCCGCCAGCGAGCGTGACCGCATGCGACTGCAGCTGCGCACGCAGGAGGCCGACGCGGCCCAGCGCCAGCTCGCCGTGGCCAACCAGACCCAGGCGCGCACCGCGCAGGATCTGGCCAACGCGCAGCAGAACAATGCGCGCCAGGGCGCCCAGCTCGCACAGGCCGCTGCCGCGGCGCGCGCCGATCAGCAACAGCTGGCGCAGCGTGACGCGCAGCTGGGCGAGCTGATGCTGCAGCTGAAGGAACTCAACGCGCGCCAGACCGAGCGCGGCGTGGTGGTGACGCTCGGCGACCTGCTGTTCGACACCGGCCGTGCGCAGCTCAAGGGCGACGGCGGCCAGACGATGGTGAAGCTGGCCGAGTTCCTCAAGCGCAACCCGAAGCGCACCGCCGCCATCGAGGGCTACACCGACAGCGTCGGCACCTACGTGGCCAACCAGGACCTGGCCACGCAGCGCGCCGGCAGCGTCAAGAGCGCGCTGCTGCAGATGGGCGTGGCGGCCGACCGGCTGACGACCCAGGCCTTCGGCGAAGAGCGCCCGGTGGCCGACAACACCACCGCGGCCGGCCGCCAGATGAACCGCCGCGTGGAGGTGGTCTTCTCACCCACCGCCGCCGACCTGCTGGTCAAGTAGGCCGCCGCCGCTCCCCGAACGCCGGCCTCCATCCACGCTACTGCAGGCACCAGCCCCACCGGGGCCGGCCTGCCCACCTTGAAAGACACACCATGAACAAGATCCTCTCTCGCCGCCTCGCCGTCCTGAGCTTTGCCGTCCTGAGCCTGGGCACGCTGGCGGCCTGCGCCGGCTCGCCCACCCGCGAGGGCACGGGCGAGTACGTCGACGACACGCTGATCACCACGAAGGTCAAGGCCGCCGTGCTGAACGAGCCGACGCTGAAGTCGGCCGAGATCAACGTCGAGACCTTCAAGGGCCGCGTGCAGCTGACGGGCTTCGTCAACTCCAAGGCCGACATCGACAAGGCCGTGGCGCTGGCGCGCGACGTCAAGGGCGTGACCTCGGTGGCCAACGACATGCGCATGAAATAAGGCGCCTGGTGCGCAGCGACGAGGGGCCCGCGAGGGCCCTTCGTCGTTTCCGTGCCCGCGCCGCGCGTGGCTGCTGGCTGATGGCTGCTGGCGGCAGCGCTGCCCGCACAATGCCGGCAGGAGGCGGTGGACGAGATGCTGACGATCCGGGTGTTCCTGTCCTCGCCGGGTGACGTGGCCGACGAGCGCCGCCGTGCGGCCGACACGCTGCGCGCGCTGGAAGAGAGCCCGCTGCTGCGGGACCGCGTCAACCTGCAACTGGTGGCCTGGGACGACCCGGGCGCCAGCACGCCATTCGACGCCCGCGACACGCCGCAGGCCTCGGTGAACCGCTGGACCGGGCGGCCAGCCGACTGCGACCTGACGCTCGTCATCCTCTGGAGCCGGCTCGGCACGCCGCTGCCGCCGGGCCTGACGCGCGCTGACGGTTCGCGCTTTGCGTCCGGCACGGTCTGGGAACTGGAAGACGCGCTGGCCGCCGACCGGCCGGTGTTCGTCTACCGCCGCACCGACACGCCGCGCATCGAGCTCGACGACCCCGACTTCGAAGCCCGACGCGCGCAGCTGCAGGCCGTGCGCCGCTGGTTCGACGGCCTGCGCGACGGCGAAGGAACCTGGCGCGCCGGCGTCAACGACTACAAGGGGGCGGCGCAGTTCCAGACCTTGTTGCGCGCCCACCTGGAGACCTTCATCAACGCGCATCTGGCCGCCGTGCCCGCGGCGGCCGAGGGGCCGGCCGCCGGGGCCCGACCAGCGCCGCCGGTGGCTGCAGATGCCGCCGCCACCGGGGCGCCGACGGTGACCGGCTTGCGCGCACCGTCGGGCCCTCGGCCGGCGGTTGCCACTGCAGGCCGGAGCCCGCAGCGCCGGCTCTGGGCCGCCGGCCTCGGCCTGCTGGGGCTGGCCGCGGTCCTCGGCTGGGGGCTGTGGCGGCCGGGTGGCGACAGGGCCGTGTCGGCCGGCAAGACCGACGCAGCCCCGGCGGGTGGCGCCGGCGCGCAAGCAGGCGCGGGCCCGGCCCAGCCGCCCGCGATCGACACCACGCCGACCTCACCGCTGCCCGCGCTGCCCACCGTGGCGCTGGCGGCGCCGGCCGAGATCCGCTTCGGATCGATGCGCCCGACCGTCTACACGCTGCTGGGGTTGACGCCCGAGCCCGGCACCGGGGGCCAGTGGCGCCTGCGCGTGCGCATGCGCCTGGCGGCTGGCGACAACAGCGGCGGCATGGGCTTCTGGGACTCGGGGTTCCGGCTGCTGGTGGACGGCGTGCCGCGCGAACCCGTGTCCACCGTCAACCTGCTGGTCGAGGCGGGCACCTCGAAGGACGCGGAGTTGCTGTTCAACCTGCCCTGGGCGGTCGGGCAGCTGGTGCTGAAGGTGTGGCACTACCAGGAGCAGGGCGAGTGGCCGCTGGCCCTGCGCGGCACGCGCCCGCAGGCGCCGCCGAGCCTGCCGGCAGGCCCGCGCCCGGTGCTGCTGGACGGTCCGGCCGAGGCCGTGTTCATGCAGTCCGGGCGCACCACCTACACGGTGCTGGCGGCGGCCACGGAAAACCGGCGGCCGGGTGTCTTCGGCCTGCGCCTGCGCGTGCGCCTGCAGGTCGAGGGCGATGCCGAGAGCTTCGGCAACGACCAGTTCCGGCTGCTGGTGGACGGCGTGGCGCAGGCGCCCGATTCCCGGCTCAACGACCTGGTGGGCGCGCGGGCTGCCAAGGATGCGGACATCACGTTCGAAGTGCCCGACGGGGCGCGGCAACTGGCGCTGCGCATCGTGCATCGGCGCGACGCCAGCGCCGAGCTGCCGCTGAAGCTGGCGCCCCGGCGCTGACGGGTCCTGCACCGCGGAGGGCCGTTCACCGGCCCGCGTGCAGTCCCGCTGCGCCGCGTCGTCAGAGCACCTTGCGGCCCGAGATCACGCGGATCAGGATCACCACCACCGCCACCACCAGCAGCACGTGGATCAGGCCGCCCATCGTGGTGGACGTGACCAGGCCCAGCAGCCAGAGGACCACGAGGATGACGGCCAGGGTTTCGAGCATGGGTTTCTCCAGAAAGAGGGTGTGAACAGCGGTGGACCTTAGGGGTCCGCAGCCCGGCGGTCTGTGCGTCAGCGCACCCGGCGCAACGGGCTGTCTGCGTGCGCCAACGAACCGACGGCACCGGCGGCGCGTCGCACAGTGGCTGCACCCTTCCCGGCCTGCAGGCAACACGCCCGCCGTCCGGGGCCACACCCACCGGAGCCCGCCCACCATGAACGCCGACCCTTCCGCTTCCACCAGCGAACTCACGCAGCGCCGCAGCGCCGCACTGGCCACGCCCACCGACCTGAGCAGCGTCGCCACGCGCGACATCTCGGGCGGCCTCAACGCCGCACTGGCCGACGTGTTTGCGCTGTACCTGAAGACCAAGAACTTCCACTGGCACATGAGCGGGCCGCACTTTCGCGACTTTCATCTGATGCTCGACGAACAGGCCGCCCAGCTGCTGGCCATGACCGACCCGCTGGCCGAGCGCTGCCGCAAGGTGGGCGGGCCCACGCTGCGCAGCATCGGCCACATCGGCCGCACGCAGCGCATCCTGGACAACGACGCCGAGTACGTGGAGCCGCTGGCCATGCTGTCCGAGCTGCGCGACGACAACCGCATGCTCGCGGGCCAGTTGCGCCAGGTGCACGACCTGTGCAACGAACACCGCGACATCGCCAGCGCCAGCCTGCTGGAAGGCTGGATCGACGAGACCGAGCAGCGCACCTGGTTCCTGTTCGAGACCGGCCGCACCGCGCCAGCCGGCTGAGACCCAGACCCACCCACCCGAGGCACCTCCCATGCTCAACAGCATCAGCCACATCACCGGCGCGCGCATCCGCGCCACCGACGGCGACATCGGCCACGTCAGGCAGGCCTACTTCGACGACCGCAGCTGGACGCTGCGCTACCTGATCGTCGACACCGGCACCTGGCTCAATGGCCGCGAGGTCCTGATCTCGCCCTACGCGGTGACGCAGCCGATGGGGGGCGGTCCGGACATCCCGGTGATGCTGACGCAGCAGCAGGTGCGCACGAGCCCGCTGGTCGACACGATGCAGCCGGTGTCGCGCCAGCAGGAGCGCGAGTTGCTCCGCCACCACCGCCACCCGGAGTACTGGGACGGCGGCGGCCTGTGGGCGACGGGCGGCTTTCCCCAGACGCCGGCCGACGCCACGCCCGCCGAACGGGCGGCCGACCGCGACGCCACCGAGCGTGCCTTCGAGCCTGGCGACGTGCACCTGCGCAGCAGCGCGCACGTCACCGGCTACGACATCCAGGCCACCGACCACAGCATCGGGCGCGTGCAGGACTTCGTGTTCGACGACAGCAGCTGGGCCATCCGCTACCTGATCGTCGACACCAGCGCCTGGTGGCAGGGTGGCGCCCCGGTGCTGATCGGCATGCACTGGGTCGACCGCATCGACTGGGCGACGCAGAAGGTGCACGTGCGGCTGACGCGCGAGCAGGTGCAGTCGAGCCCGGCCTTCGAGGACCTGGCCTCCATCCACCGCGACTACGAGATGCGCCTGCACGCCAACTACCAGCGCCAGCGGTACTGGCTGTGAAGGCGCTGCGCACGAGCGTGTGGCGCCCGATGGCGCTGAGCGGGTTTGCCGCGCTGACGGCGTTCTCGGCGGCGGCGGCCGTGGCCTCGGTGCTGTTTGCATCGCCGGCCGCGCGGGCGCAGGTCAGCGTGGGCGTCAGCCTGCCGGGCGTCAGCATCGGCATCAACCTGCCGGTGTACCCGACACTCGAGCGCGTGCCGGGCTACCCCGTGTACTGGGACCCGCAGGGCGAAGCCAACTACTTCTTCCTCGACGGCCTGTACTGGGTGTACCGCAACGACGACTGGTACCAGAGCGCCTGGTACAACGGCCCGTGGCGCCACGCGGACCGCTACGACGTGCCGGTGGTCCTGCTGCACGTGCCGGTGCGCTACTACCGCCAGCCACCGCCGTACTTTCGCGGTGTGCGCGCCGACGCGCCGCCGCGCTGGGGCGAGCGCTGGGGGCCGGCATGGCAACAGCGCCGCCCGGACTGGGAGCGCTGGGACCGCCGCACCGCGCCGGCACCAGCGCCCTTGCCGGTGTACCAGCGCGAGTACCGGGGCGACCGCTACCCGCAGGCGCAGCAGCAGCAGGACGAGATCCGCCGCGAACGCGAACGCGACCGCAGCGACCGCAGAGACAACCGCAACGACAGCCGCGACGACCGTGGCGGCGGCCCTGGCCACAACGGCAAGGGCCACGGCAAGGGCAACGGCCCAGGAAATGACCACGGGAAGGGCCCAGGCAAGGGCCGCGACGACGATCGGCGATGATCGTCAGGTCGGCCGCATGCCGGTGGCCCTTCGGGACCCCGGCGGTGCAGCTGCGGGTCTATGTGCGCCAGCGCACAGACACCCGGCGTCGGCCACGCGCAACATCGCCGATCGAGTCTGTCTGCTCTCCGACCGGGCGTTCGCCTGCGCGAGGGGCAAACGGCTGCCTGCCAGTCCGGCCCACGCCCTTGCGCCCCAGGATCCATCACCCATGCAGAAGTCAGGCCCCGGGCCCTTGACCCGGTTGACCACGCTCGAACGCAGCGCCCGCTCCGAGGCACGCCGGCAGAGTGCCCTGTTGAAGACCGGCGCGCTGCAGCAGGCCATCCTGAACAGCGCTAACTTCTCCAGCATCGCCACCGACGAAAAGGGCGTGATCCAGATCTTCAACGTCGGTGCGCAGCGCATGCTGGGCTACACCGCGGCCGAGGTGCTGAACCGCATCACGCCGGCCGACATCTCCGACCCGCAGGAGCTCGTGCACCGTGCCACCGCGATGAGTGCCGAGTTCGCCACCACCATCGCGCCGGGCTTCGAGGCGCTGGTGTTCAAGGCCTCGCGCGGCATCGAGGACATCTACGAGCTGACCTACGTGTGCAAGAACGGCAGCCGCCTGCCGGCCGTGGTGTCGGTGACGGCGCTGCGCGACGCGTCGGTGCGCATCATCGGCTACCTGCTCATCGGCACCGACAACACCGCCCGCAAGCGCGTCGAGGCCGAGCAGGCGCGGCTCGACCAGGCGCTGCTGCAGACCCATGCGGAGCTGCAGGCCGCCAAGGTGGCGGCCGAGCGGGCCAACGCGGCAAAGTCGCAGTTCCTGTCGAACATGAGCCACGAGCTGCGCTCGCCGCTCAACGCGATCCTCGGCTTTGCGCAGCTGATGGAAAGCGGCACGCCCGAGCCCACGCCGGTGCAGGAGGACAGCATCCACCAGATCCTGCAGGCCGGCTGGTACCTGCTGGAGCTGATCAACGAGATCCTGGACCTGGCGCTGATCGAGTCGGGCAAGCTGTCGATGTCGCTCGAGCCCATCCTGCTGTCCGAGGTGCTGGCCGACTGCCAGGCCATGGTGGAGCCGCAGGCCCGCCAGCACGGCATCCACGTCAGCGCCAGCGGGCCGCCGACCGACCTGTGCGTGCGCGCCGACCGCACCCGCGTCAAGCAGGTGGTGGTGAACCTGCTGTCCAACGCCATCAAGTACAACCGTCCCGGCGGCCACGTGGTGCTGAGCTGCGAGCTGCGCACCGGCGGCATGGTGCGCGTGACGGTGGAGGACTCCGGCCAGGGTCTGGCGCACGCGCAGATCGAGCAGCTCTTCGAGCCGTTCAACCGCCTGGGCCAGCAGGACGGTGTCGAAGAGGGCACCGGCATCGGCCTCGTGGTCAGCAAGCGCCTGGTGGAACTGATGGGCGGCACCATCGGCATGCGCAGCACGGTGGGCGTGGGCAGTGCGTTCTGGGTCGAGCTGGCCCGCGAGCAGCCCCATCCGCTGGGCCTGGCGCTGCCGGCGCCAGGCACGATCCCGACGCCGCAGGTCGACACCAGGCTGCCGCGGCGCACGGTGCTGTGCGTGGAAGACAACCCCGCCAACCTGAAGCTGATCGCCAGCCTCCTGGCGCGCCGGCCCGACGTGCGGCTGATCAGCGCCAAGGACGGCCGCGCCGGCATCGAGCTGGCGCTGCAGCAGCTGCCCGACGTGATCCTGATGGACGTCAACCTGCCCGGCATCAGCGGCGTCACGGCAATGACCATCCTGGCCAGTGACGCGCGCACGGCGCACATCCCGGTCGTGGCCGTCAGCGCCAACGCGATGCAGCGCGACATCGAGAAAGGGCTGGCCGCCGGCTTCTTTCGCTACCTGACGAAGCCGATCCGGTTCACGTCGTTTGAAACCACGCTCGACGAGGCCCTGGCCGCCGCCGCCGAGCGCAAGCCGGGGGCTTCGGCATGATTCGCCTGCAAGAAGAGATCCTGAACGCACGCATCCTGATCGTCGACGACCAGGAGCCCAACGTGCGGCTGCTGAGCCGCCTGCTGACGGAGGCCGGCTACACCCAGGTCAGCAGCACGATGAACCCTGCCGAGGTGTGCGCGCTGCACCGCGCGCACGCCTACGACCTGATCCTGCTCGACCTGCAGATGCCGGTGATGGACGGTTTTGCGGTGATCGAAGGGCTGAAGGCCAACCTGGAAGACGACTACCTGCCGGTGATGGTGCTGACCGCGCAGCCTGGCCACAAGCTGCGCGCGCTGCAGTCCGGCGTGCGCGACTTCGTCAGCAAGCCCTTCGACCTGCTGGAGGTCAAGACGCGCATCCGCAACATGCTCGAGGTGCGGCTGCTCTACAAGCGCCTGGAAGCGCACAACGAGGCGCTGGAGAACGCGGTGCGCGAGCGCACCGCCGAGCTGCGCGAGAGCGAGGCCCGCTACCGCAGCCTGACCGAACTGGCCTCCGACTGGTACTGGGAGCAGGACGACCAGGGCGAGTTCACCAAGGTCTCGGGCCCGGTGATGGAGATGCTGGGCATCCGCGTACCCACGCTGCTGGGCGAGGCGCCGCGCATGCTGGAAGAAGGCTGGGACGAGGCCGAACGCGAGAAGCTGCAGCACAGCATCGCGGCGCGCCAGCCCTTCATCGACTACATCTTCCACCGCCTCGGCGCCGACGGCACGCGCCGGCAGTTCCGCGTCAGCGGCCAGCCCATGTTCAACGAGGCCTGCCGCTTCATCGGCTACCGCGGCATCGGCATCGAAGTGACGCGGGGTCATTGAATGCGGCCGGCTGAAGAGTCGGTGGCCGACAGCCTGCAGGGCGCGCGTCGCAACGACCTGCTGGCGGGCCTGCCGGCCGAGGACCTGGCACCGCTGCTGGCCGGCCTGCAATGGCTGCCGATGCGCCTGGGCGACTGCCTGCACGAGGCGGGCGAAGACCTGCGCCACGCCTGGTTTCCGGGCACGGCGGTGGTCTCGCTGCACCATGTGATGGTCAGCGGCGCCTGCGCGCAGACCTGCAGCGTGGGCCACGAAGGCGTGATCGGGGCGCCCTTGTTCCTGGGCGGCCTGTCCACCACCTGCGCCGCGGTGGTGCACACCGGCGGGCACGGCTGGCGGCTCGACCGGCACGTGCTGGCCCAGGAATTTGCGCGCGGCGGCGCGCTGCAGCGGGCGCTGCTGCGCCACACCCTGGCGCTGATGGCGCAGGTCGCACAGACCGTGGCCTGCTACCGCCACCACACCGTGGAGCAGCAGCTGGCAGGCTGGCTCCTGGCCACGCAGGACCGCATGCCGGGCCACGAACTGGTGATGACGCAGGAACTGCTGTCCAGCCTGCTGGGCGTGCGCCGCGAGAGCATCACGCAGGCCGCCGGCCGGCTGCAGGACAGCGGCTACATCCGCTACCGGCGCGGCCACATCTCGGTGCTCAGCCCCAGCGGCCTGCGCGTCAGCACCTGCGAGTGTTATGGCGTCGTCAAGGCGGAGCTGCAGCGGCTGCTGGCGCAGTAGGCGCGCAGCACAGCGCCATGGGGCGCCGGCCCGCCGCGCCGCGCCCGCCACCGGGCCCGCTCAATCGGGCTTGATCTTCGCGCGCGCCACCACCTGCTTCCAGCGCTGCTGTTCGGTGGCGATGAACTTCGCAAACTCGGCCGGCGTGCCGCCCACCCCGATGGCCGCCTCGGTGTTGAGCTTGTCGGTGGCACCCGGCAGCTTCATCGACGCGGCTGCAGCGGCGGCCAGCTTGTCGGCAGCGGCCTGCGGCAGCGACGACGGCGCCAGGATGCCGTACCACTGCGTCATCTCGAAGCCCGGATAGCCCTGCTCGGCCACGGTCGGCACCTCGGGCAGCTGCGCCAGGCGTTGCAGGGTGCCGGTGGCAATGCAGCGCAGCTTGCCGGTCTTGATGAACTGCAGCACCGCGGGCGCGCCCACCGAGGCCAGGTCCAGGCGGCCTGCCAGCAGGTCGGTCAGCTGCGGGCCGGTGCCGCGATAGGGCACGTGCAGCATGAAGGTCTCGCTGGCCATCTTCAGGTATTCCATCGCCAGGTGGCCGGCGCTGCCGTTGCCGGCCGAGCCGTAGTTCAGCTTGCCCGGGTTCTTCTTCGCGTAGGCGATGAGCTCCTTCAGGTTCTTCACCGGCAGCTCCGGGCGCACCACGTACAGGCTCGGCACCTTGGCCAGCAGCGAGATCGGCCGGAAGTCCTTCACCGGGTCGTACGGCAGCTTGTCGAAGATGTACGGGTTGACCGCCAGCGTGCCGATGTGGCCGAGGATGATGGTGTGCTGGTCGTCCGCGCGCGCCACCTCCTGCATCGCCACGTTGCCTGCGGCGCCGGGCTTGTTCTCGACGTAGACCGACTGGCCCAGCAGCTTGCCCATCTCCACCGCGGTGGTGCGGGCGACGATCTCCGAGCTGCCGCCCGGTGCAAACGGCACGACGAAGCGGATAGCCCGGCTGGGCCAGGCGTCGGCGGCGAAGGCCGGCAGCCCGGCCACCGTGCCCAGGCCGAGGGCGGCCCGTTGAAGGATCTGGCGGCGGGTCGGTGCAGCAGTGTTCAAGGCAGTCTCCTGATGGTCTTGGTCTGACCCCCGACTGTGCCTGCGCCAACCTCTCAATTGCCTGTCAGTGCCCGGCGCGCCGTGGTTCCACAATCCCGCCATGCACATCCTGCTGGCAGAAGACGAACAGGCGCTCGGCGAATGGCTCAGCAAGGCCCTGGAACAGTCCGGCTTCCGCGTCGACTGGCGCAACGACGGCCGCCTGGCCGGGCAGGCACTGGACGATGGCGACTACGACGCCCTGGTGCTGGACCTCGGGCTGCCCGGCCGCGACGGGCACGAGGTGCTGCGCCGCCTGCGCGCGCGCCACAGCGCGGTGCCGGTGATCGTGCTGACGGCGCGCGACTCGCTGGCCGAGCGCGTATCGACGCTGAATGCCGGCGCCGACGACTTCCTGCCCAAGCCGTTTGCGCTGGCCGAGCTCGAGGCCCGGCTCACTGCGTTGATCCGCCGCTCGCGCGGCAGCGAGCGCCCGCGGCTGGCCTGCGGGCCGCTGCAGTTCGACGCCACGCAGCGGCAGTTCACGCTGGGCGGCGAGCTGCTGCAGCTGTCGCCGCGTGAACACGGCCTGCTGCGCGCGCTGATCACGCGCAGCGGCGAGCCGATGTCGCGCCAGCAGCTGCTGGAGCGCGTCTTTCGCGACGACGACGACGTGCAGCCGCCGGCACTGGACACGCTGATGCACCGCCTGCGCCGCCGCCTCGAAGGCAGCGGCGTGCACATCGAGACCTACCGCGGGCTGGGCTATGCGCTGGAACCCGATCCCCCGCGCCACGCTTAAGGCACGCCTGCTGGGCGTGCTGCTGCCCTGCATGACGGTGGTGCTGGCGCTCAGCCTGTGGGCCACGCACCACGATGCCGTGCGTGCTGCCAATGCAGCGTACGACCGCTCGCTGCTGGGCGCCATCAAGGGGCTGGATGCGGGTGTCTCCACCAGCTCCGGCGGCCTGTCCGTCGAGCAGCCCTACCGCCTGTTCGAGTTCTTCGAGCTGACGGCCAGCGGGCTGGTGCACTTTCGTGTCGTCACCGACGACGGGCTGGTCGAGATCGGCTCGCCGGACCTGCCGCTGCCGGCGCGCGATCTGCTGGACGGGCAGCCGCAGTTCTACGACGCGCTGTACCTGGACAAGCCGGTGCGCATCGGCGCGCTGCGCCGGCCCCTGGCGCCGCCGGTGGGCGACGCGCGGCATGTGCTGATCCAGGTGGCCGAGGCGACCGAGTCGCGCGCCCGCTTCACCGCCACCTTCGTGCGCCAGGCGCTGACGCGTGACGCGCTCGTGCTGGGCGTGCTGGTGCTGGCCGTGGCGCTGGTATCGACCTGGGCGCTGCGCCCGCTGCGCGAGCTGGCCGCGGCCACGCAAGGCCGCGCGCCGGACGACCTGCAGCCCCTGCCCGCCGCCGGCCTGCCCACCGACCTGGTGCCGCTGGTGGACGCCATCAATGCGCAGGTCGCCCGCATCACCGCGCTGCTGGAGCACCGGCGCCAGTTCCTCGACGACGCTTCGCACCAGCTGCGCACGCCGCTGACCACCTTGCGCGCGCAGCTCGACTACGCGCTGCGCGAAGTGGACCCGGCGCGCTCGCGCGCGGCCATCGATGCGCTGTCGGTCGAACTCGACCACGCCACGCGCGCCACCAACCAGCTGCTGTCGCTGGCGCGGGCCGACGCGGGTGCGCTGCAGCGCGAGACCATCGACCTGCAAGCGCTGGCGCGCGAGGTCGGCCTGGCGCTGCTGGCACAGGCCCGTGCCGCCGGGGTGGACTTCGGCGTCGATGCGGGCGAGCTGCCCATCACCGCGCAGGGCGACCGGCTGCAGCTGCGCGAGGCGCTGCTGAACCTGGCCCACAACGCGCTGGTGCATGGCGCCGGGCCGGTGACCATCGAGGCCGCGGCGCAAGCGGGTGGGGGCTGGCGGCTGGGCGTCGTCGATGCCGGGCCGGGGCTCGCCCCTGAAGTGGCGCAGCGCGTGGGCGAACGTTTTGCCAAGGGCCGCGGCAGCCGGGGCGCAGGGCTCGGCCTGGCGCTGGCCCGCGCCGTGGCCGAGCGGCATGGCGGCACGCTGGTGGTGGGCCCCGGCGAGGCGGGCCGGGGCCTGCGGGTGTCGATGGTCTGGGGCGGCGCATGAAGCGGCGCGACCTGCTGGCGCTGGCGCTGGCACTCGGACCTGCAGCGCCCGCTGCACGTGCGGCCGTGGTGCAGTGTGTGGTGCCGGCCAAGTCCGGCGGCGGTTTCGACCTCACCTGCCGGCTCGCGCAGGCGCTGCTGGCGACGCCGGGGCCGCCGCCGCGCCTCGTCTACCAGCCCGGCGGCATCGGTGCGCTGACCTACAGCGAGGTCGTGCGCGGCAGCCGTGCGGAGCCGCGTGAACTGATCGCCTTCTCCAGCGGCACGCTGCTGAACATCGCGCAGGGCCGCTTCGGACCCTGGCGGCCGGAGCGCCTGCGCTGGGTGGCTGCGCTGGCGCTGGACCATGGCGTCGTCGCGGTGCACCAGGACTCGCCGTGGCGCACGCTGGACGATCTGCTGCAGGCGCTGCGCCGCGCACCGGCGGCTGCGGCCTTTGCGGCCGGCGGCACCATCGGCAGCCAGGACTGGATGAAGGCCGCGCTGCTGGCGCGCGCTGCCGGCGTCAGCCACAAGGCGCTGCGCGTGGTCGCCTTCGAAGGCGGCGGCGATGCGCTGCGTGCGCTTGAAGGGCGTTACGTGCAGGTCCTGTGCGGCGACGCCGCCGAGCTGTCGCAGCACCTGGCCCAGGGCGCCCGTGTGCGGCTGCTCGCCAGCCTGTCGCAGACCCGGCTGACGGGCCGCTTCTCGGCCGTGCCCACGGCGGTGGAGCAAGGCGTGGACCTGCGCTGGCCCATCCTGCGCGGGCTCTACGCGTCGTCGGACTTCCCGGCGGCCGAGCTGTCGGCGCTGGTGCAACGGATCGAGCTGTCGCATGCCGCCAGGGACATCCAGGCCCAGATCCTCGAGCATGCGATGCAACCCGCGCTGCTGACCGGCGCTGCGCTGGCGATGGAGGTCGAGGCCCAGCTCAAGCGCTACCGTGCGCAGGCCGAGATGTTCGGGCTGACGAAGCGCTAGCGGCTGGCCCGCGTCCCCTCAGAGCAGCCCGAACATGAAGGCCGCCAGGCCCAGGCTGGCGTGGATCAGCACCGGCCCGGCGAGGTTGCGGTAGACCATGAAGTAGCTGCCGAGAAGCAGGCTGAACACCATGCTCAGGCCCACCGCCGCCAGCCCGAAATGGATGTGCGTCACCCCGAACATCACGCTCACGGCCAGGTTGGACAGCTGGCGCTGGCGCCAGGTGGCGCTGTCGAACACACGCAGCATCATGCCCAGCAGCACGCCACGGCCCATCAGCTCCTGCACCGCGCTGTGCAGCGTGTACAGCGGGCCGTAGGTGAGCAGGTAGTCGGGCCTGAAGCGCTGGGCCAGCGGGTAGCCCGCCAGGTGCAGCACGGCCCCGCCCAGCAGCAGCACCGCGATGACGATCAGGCTGCTGGTGGCGAGGTCGCGGCCCAGGTGCCGCGTCGTCAGACCCATGGCCTCGAGCGGGTAGCGCTCGCGCCAGGCCACGAACAGCGTCGGCAGCACCACGGTCACGAGGCCCGCCCAGGCGAAGGCCGGCGAGTACACGTCGATGCCCGGGCGCAGCTTCAACCAGTGGTTGGTGACGATGGTGATGCTCATCAGCACGATGACCAGGATGAACAGCCGCGCCGAGGCGTTGCGCTGCTGCACCAGGGCCAGCGTCTTCTCCAGCTGGCGGGCGTAGCTGTCGTGGTTGTCGGCCAGGCGCTGCTGGTTGATGCGGATCACGTTGCGCATCAGCGCGTGGCCGATGCCGGCCTCCGACTGCAGGCGTTCCAGCGCGGCGGCCGACACCACCTGCACACGCGTCGGCGTGACGGCGGCGCGCGTGGCGGCCACTGCCGTGCCGCCGGTCAGCGTGGACAGTTCGCCGAAGGCCTGGCCCGGCGTCAACGTGGCCACCGCCACCGGCGCACCGTCGACCTGCGCCGCCGACAGCACCTCCACCGCCCCGCACTCCACGAAGTGCAGCCCAGGGCTGGCCGCGCCGGCTTCGAAGAGCCTCTCGCCGGCCTGGCAGTCGCGCGGCACGCAGGCCTGCAACAGGGCCTCTTGCTGCGCGCTGGACAGGCCGGCCAGCAGCGCGCTGCCGGCCACCACCTCCAGCCGGTCGCGCGCGTTCACGGTGCGCCAGCCTCGGCCGCCGCGTCGCCGATCCAGTGGAACCAGGGCACGCCGGCCAGCGGCAGGTAGGGCAGCCGGGCGTTCGACTGGTGCAGCGCGTGTGTCGCGCCGCCGGCCAGCAGCGCCGGCAGCACGGGCTCGCGCAGCAGCACGCCGTCGTGCCTGAACCAGCGCGGCCAGAACCAGCGCGCCCAGGCCGGCAGCGGGCGCAGCGGTGGCGGCGGTGCGGCGGGCAGCGTGCAGAAGTCGATCATCCCGATCACCCCGCCCGGCCGCAGCAGCCGGCGTGCATTGGCCAGCGCGGCGCGCCAGTCGACCATCATCGACAGCGAGTACGAAAACACGACCAGGTCCGCCGGCTCCGCCGGTGGCGTGGGCTGCCAGACTGTGGCGTCGCCGTGCACCACCCGCACCTGCGGCAAGGCGGCGAAGCGATCACGCGCAATGGCCTGCAGCGGCGTGCACAGGTCCACCAGGTCCAGCGACGCCAGGCCGGGCAGCTGCTCGGCGACATAGAGCCAGTGGCGGCCGGTCCCGGCGCCGAAGTCGACCACACGCGCCCCGGGCCGCAGCGGCAGCGCGTGCATGAAGGACTCGCGCCCGGGCAGCAGGCGCTCGCGGAAGCTGTCGTAGGCGCCGGCCTGCGGACCGTAGAAGCGGTCCAGGTCCTGCGCGTGGTTGCCGGTGGCGCGTTTGCCCACCAGCAACTGGCGCAGCACCTGCAGGTCATCGCGCCAGCGGCTGGCGGCCGGTGCCGCGGCGCTGCCCGCGGGGCGGTGGCGCGGGCTCGTCACCGGGCCTCCGGCACGTGGGCGATGTGGAAGCTGGAATAGGTGTGCACGCGGTCGGCCAGCGCCAGCTGCCGCGCGACTTCGGGCTCGAAGCGCAGCCACTGCCGGATCGGCAGGGCCTGCGGGCCGACACGCAGCGTGTCCAGGAACGGCGGCTCGACGTGGGCCGAGCGGAACAGGATGCGGCCGCCGGGCGCCATGCGCTGGTGCAGCGCATGCCATTCGGCCGCCAGGTCGGCGGGGTGGTAGGAGCTCATCCAGTCCATGTGGTCCAGCAGCACCGCATGGGTCAGCGTCGGCCCGGGGCGTTGCAGGTAGTCGGTGACGGTGCAGGTGTGCGCCTGGATGCGGTCGACGAGGCCGCCCTTCAGCGCCGCAAAGCCTTCGGGCGTGAGGTAGCGCGGGCAGCGGCCGGCGGCGTATTCGCCGAACACGTACACGCCCCAGAAGTAGTTGGAGGCCGCGGGCACGGTGCGGAAGAGCTCGTCGATCATGGCCTGGATGGCCGCCGACACGCTGCCGCCGTGCTGGGCCACGAGCAGCTGGCGTTGCGGCATCGGCACGCCGATCAGCGACATGAACAGCGGCGTGCCCAGGAACCACTGCACCCAGGGCGTCCAGAAGCGCGTGCGCACCTGGCTGTCGTAGTGGTGCCGCTGGGCTTGCAGGTCGGGCTGCTCGAAGAGGCCGCGCACGGCCGCGCCCAGGCTGGGGTCGCTGCGCATGCGCCACGCGGCGATGCGCATCAGCAGGCCGGTCAACCCCTGCGCGTAGAGGCCGGGCCCGTCGGCACGGAACCAGCCGGTGCGCCGGTCCCAGAAGACCCGCGAGGCCTCGGACAGCCGCTCGCGCAGCTGGCCGCGGTACAGCGCCGCAAAGTCCGCATGCCGGCCGCGCCCGAAGAGCGCAAACATGTCCTCGTACGACAGGCACCGGATGGCCGCCAGCTTCAGCTCGAACAGCGCCGTCTGGCACGGGTTGGCGTCCACCGCGATCACCTGCTGCGGCGCCTCCAGCGCGTAGTCGAGCGCGTTGCAGCCGGCGCTGGTGATGACGAGCACGCGGTCGCCGGCCTGCAGCTGCAGGGCTTGCCGGTCCACGGCCGGGTCTTCCCAGGCCGTGTTGTAGACGAGGTTGCGGCTGTAGAGCAGGCCGAACCAGGCCTGCTCGATGCGTTCGGCCAGGCGCTGGCGGCGGGGCGTCGCCGTAAGCGCCGGGCCGGCTGGGCTGGCGGGGTGCGCGGCCTTCATCCAGCCAGCAACCCGGGGGCCACACGCCAGGCCTGCAGCAGGCGCCGTCGGCCGCCGTGGCGCATCGACAGCTGGCCGATCAGGCGCTGGGCGCGCTGCACCGGCTCGACGTAATGGCGCCAGAACTCACCGGCCGTGGTGGGGGCCTCGTGCACGGCAATCAGCGTCCCGGCGGGCAGCTGCCGCGGCAACCAGGCGGCATCACCGGCAAAGCGGCGCAACAGCGGCTCGACCGCCGGAAACGCCGCCTCGCCGCAGGCCAGCCGGCGCGCGGCGCCGACGATCGCCCCCTGGCGTCGCCGCCACAGCCCGGGCAGCGAGACCTTGTGCCATTCCTGGATGTCGCGGAACACGCGCGAATGCGGATGGCGCACCTGCAGCACACCGGCAGCCGCCTCCGGGTCCTCTGGGTGCGCGCCCGCCGCGGCGCCGCGCATGAAGCGCTGCACGACGCACGTCGCATCGTCGACGTGCAGCAGGCCCGCGGTGTCGCAGCCACGCCGCGCCCACACGCCCAGCGGCTTGCAGCGGTGGGCGCTGCCGTCGGCCACGTAGTCCTGCAGGGTGTTGCGCTCCTGCACGGTCAGCGCGGCCAGGCCGCCGCGGTCGAAGCGCGTGAGGATGTCGATGGCGTGGTCCATGAAGTGATGCAGGTGGATCAGGCTGCGCACGTCGGCGCCGTTCAGGCGTGCATAGGTCTGCGGCGAACCCGGCAGCAGGCCTTCCATCAGCGGCAGCAGCGGCATGAAGTGCTTGCCGATCAGACCCAGCCGGTCGGGCCAGGTGTGCGTGGCCACGTGCACCTGGGGCCGGTAGCGGCTCCAGTCGGTCAGGCGCGACAGGCCCTGACGCAGCGCAAAACCCGCCACGGCGCCGAACACGAACTCGGTCATGAACGGACGCGCCATCTCGATCGACACCACCGGCGTGGCCGCCAGCGCCGCGCTTGGCGCCGACCGGCGCAGGCGCGCCCTCAGCAGCGCCGGGATCCCCTGGAAGATGGTGTAGTTGGAGACCGTGTGGTCCCAGTCGAAGCTGATCGCCCGGTGCGGCCCGTCACGGCCCAGCGCCCTGCCCGCTTCGAAGGACTGCAGGCCCACGGCCGCGGCCGGCGATTCGGGATGGGCGTAGCCGACACCGGCATAGGCCAGCAGGGCCAGCTGGTCGGCGCGGTGCTGGCTGTCGAGCGCGGCGCGCGGCGGGTCGCGCAGCGGCAGCGGCTGCTGGCCGCAGCCGCCGGGAACCAGGGCCACACCGGGCGGCAGTCTCAGGCCGGCCAGCCAGGCCGCCGGCAGCGGCGGCTGCAGCGTGATGCCGCCGCCGGCGCCGGCACCCACCGTCACGGCTGGCGGCGCCGCTGCACGGCGCGCCCGGGCCGGCAGGCGCAGCAGCGTGCCGAGCGGGCCGACAACGGCGGTCGAGTGAGGTGCATCCGGAGGCCTTCCTGGTGCAGGCCTGTGCGCGGCCTTTGCAACCGATCGTAATGGACATCCACCGACGCCGGCCGGGCCAGGACCCCCGAGACAGGCGGGTGCCTGCGTGGCTGCCGGTCAGGGTTCGGCGGCCACCGCAGCCCACCGGGCCGGCCGAAGAGACGCTCGCGGCCGAAGCGTGCAGCCGGGCAGCGGGCAGCTGGTCCCTCGTCGGTCGACGTCGCCAGCGCAGCGGGTCGGGTCCACCGGTCAGGTCAGGGCGACCGGTTCAGCGAGTTCGTCCACGACGCGCAGGAAGCCCGCGATCAGCGTGGCGTTGCGCCGCTCGGCCAGGCAGATGACGTGCACGTGCGTGTGCAGCGCCATGCCGCCGATCTGCAGCACCACGAGCCGCGGGTCGGGCACAAAGGCCGTCTGGGCCACGACGCCCAGGCCCAGGCCCTGCGCCACCGCCTCGCGAACGGCCTCGCGGCTGCCCATCTCGAGCGACGTGCGGATCGTCACGCCGGCCGTGGCGAGCCCGGCCAGGAACGTCTGGCGCGTGCGCGAGCCCTCCTCGCGCAGCACGAACTCGAAACCACCCAGATCCTTCAGCGTCAGGCCAGCCCGGTGTGCCAGCACATGCCCGCTCGGCGCAAACACCAGCAAGGGCTGGCGACGGTACGGCCGGCAGTGCACACGCGGATCGTCGACGGCATGCAGCAGCAGGCCCACGTCGTCCTGCTGGTCCATCACGCGCGAGGCCACAGTGCGCGAGTCGCCAATGGCCACCGCCACGCGAACGGCAGGGTGCTGCTGACGATAGCGGGCCACCATCGGCACGATGTTGTGGGGACCGATGGCGCCCAGCTTGAGCATGCCCTCGTAGCTGTTGCGCGCTGCCAGGAGCAGCGCCGCGGCCTGCTGCTCGCCGCGGGTGATGCGTTGCGTCACCTCCTGCAGCAGCGCCCCGAAATCCGTGAGCTCGATCCGGCCTCCGCGCCGGTGGAAGAGCTCCACGCCATAGGCCCGCTCCAGGCTGGCGATGTGCGCCGACACCGTGGGCTGGCGCAGCCCCAGCAGGCGCGCCGCCGCCGACATGCTGCCGGTGCGGGCCGTGGCATCGAAGGCGCGCAGCTCGGAAGAGGACGAGAAGGACATAGACACGGTCTATACGGTAATCGCCGCAGATGACAGTTCGGTTAATGAAGGCGTCACGCGCGGCGGCGACAGTGGCTGCCGTGGCGGGGCCGGATCAACGGGCCTGCGACATCCACCACTGCACAGGCCCGCATGCCACCCACCACACCGCCTTCAAGCCCGCAGCCCGCGCTGACTGCGCAAGCCGTCGAGGTCACCTACGCCAACGGCCACCGCGCGCTGCAGCCCACCAGTCTGCAGTTCACGCAGGGCCAGTTCACCGTGCTGCTGGGCTCGTCGGGCGCCGGCAAGTCCACGCTGTTGCGCTGCCTCAATGGCCTCGTGCGGCCCAGCGCAGGCCGCGTCACGGCGCCGGGCCTGGGCGACATCACCGGTGCCCGGGCGCTGCGCGAGCACCGCCGCCAGACCGGCATGGTGTTCCAGCAGCACCACCTGATCGGCCGGCGCACCGTGCTGGACAACGTGCTGACCGGCCGCCTGGGCTACCACGCCACGTGGACGACCTGGCTGCCCTGGTCCCGGGCCGAGCGTGCACTGGCACTGACGGTCATCGAGCGCGTGGGCCTGCTCGACCGCGCGCTCGACCGCGCCGACCAGCTGTCGGGCGGCCAGCAGCAGCGCGTGGGCGTGGCGCGGGCGCTGGTGCAGTCGCCGCGCATCCTGCTCGCCGACGAGCCCGTGGCCAGCCTCGACCCGGCCACCGCCGACCGCCTGCTCGCGCTGATGCATGGCATCTGCAAGAGCGACGGACTGACCGCCGTGGTCAGCCTGCACCAGCTCGACCTGGCGCGCCGCTTTGCCGACCGCATCGTCGGCCTGCAGGCCGGGGCGGTCGTCTTCGACGGCCGACCCGATGCACTGAGCCACGACATGGCTGCACGCCTGTACGCGCCGCCGCCGCCACCTCCACACGCCGGGGCGTCCCATGGCGCCGCCCACTTCTGCCCACCCGAAGGAGTTCTGACATGACACGACGCATCCTGCTGGCCGGCCTGGCCGTGCTGGCCACCACCACCCTCTGGCTGCCCATGCACGCCCAAGCCCAGAGCCGGGACCCGGCCCGGTTGCGCGTGGCGCTGCTGCCCGACGAAAACGCCGCCACGCTGATCCAGAACGCGCAGCCGCTGAAGGCGTACCTGGAGGCGACGCTGAAGAAGGAGATCGAGCTGATCGTCACCACCGACTACTCGTCGATGATCGAAGCCATGCGCTTCGGCCGCATCGAGGTCGCCTACTTCGGGCCCTTCTCGTACGTGCTGGCCAAGTCGCGCGCGCCCGAGATCGAGCCCTTCGCGGTGGGCGTGGAGCGTGGCTCGCCCACTTACCACTCGGTCCTCATCGCCACCGCGGGCGGGCCGGTGAAGACGTTGGCCGACATCCGCGGCAAGCCCTTCGGCTTCGGCGACCAGGCCTCCACGTCCAGCCACCTCGCACCACGCGCCCACCTGGTGAAGGCGGTCGGGCTGGAGGGCGACAAGGACTACAAGGTGGTCCACCTCGGCACACACGACGCCGTGGCCCGCGCCGTGCAGGCCGGACAGGTGCCTGCCGGCGCCTTGTCGGAGCCGATCCTGCGCAGCCTGATCGAACGCCAGGTGATCGACCCGGCAAAGATCGTGCAGCTGGGCTTGAGCGCGCCGATCCCGAACTACCCGATGGTGATGCAGGGCAACCTGGCGCCGCCGCTCAAGCAGGCCCTGCGCAGTGCATTCCTGAACGTCAGGGACAAGGAGGTGCTCAAGTCCTTCCGCGTCGAAGGCTTCGCGGCCACCGACGACAAGGCCTACGACGTGCTGCGCGACACCGCCAGGGTGCTCTCGCTCGACCTGGGCAGGATGAAGTGATGCAAGCTGCTGCGCACGCCGCGCTGCTCGACCGGGCCCGCCAGGACAGCGCCCGCCACGCCCGGTTGACCGCCGCCATCGTGGTCGTGTGCCTGATCGCGCTGGCCATCACCGGCTTCTTCGACGCCGGGCGCTTCATCGATGGCGCGCCGGCCATCGCGCAGCTGGCGTCGGAGATGGTGCCGCCCGACTTCACGCGCTGGCGCGCCTGGCTGCGGCCCCTGCTCGACACGCTGGCGATGTCCATCGCCGGCACGGCGCTGGCGGTGCTGGTGTCACTGCCGCTGGCGCTGCTGGCTGCGCCGAACACGACACCCAGCCCCTGGGTGGGCCGTGCGGTGCGCACCGTGCTGGCGGCCTTGCGCTCGGTGCCCGAACTGATCCTGGGCGTGCTGTTCGTGGCTGCCGTCGGCTTTGGCGCCCTGCCCGGCGTGCTGGCGCTGGCGCTGCACTCGGTGGGCATGGTGGCCAAGTTCTATGCCGAATCCATCGAGCACGTGGACCTCAAACCGCTGGAAGCCGCCAGCGCAGCCGGAGCCAGCCGCCTGCAGGTCATCGGCCACGCGGTGCTGCCGCAGGTGCTGCCGCAGCTGGCCGACATCACCATCTACCGCTGGGAGTACCACTTCCGCGCCTCGGCGGTGCTGGGCATCGTGGGTGCGGGCGGCATCGGCTTCGAACTGATGGCCGCACTGCGCCTGATCCGCTACGACCAGGTCGCCGCCATCCTGCTGACGATCCTGGCCTGCGTGGTGCTGGTCGACGGCGTCGGCGCGCAATTGCGAAAGAGCTTGAAATGAACACGCCAGACCGACCGCCCACGATCGTCGTCACGAACCCGATCCACGACGAGGTGCGCCAGCGGCTCGAGGCCGTGGGCCGCGTGGAGATGAACACCGCCCCCGAGCCCTGGACACCCGACCAACTGGCCGGCCGGGTGCGCGACGCGGACGCGCTGATGGGCTTCATGACCGACTGCGTCGATGCGCCGCTGCTGGCGCAGGCGCCGCGGCTGCGGGTGGTGGCCTGCGCGTTGAAGGGCTTCGACAGCTACGACGTCGAAGCCTGCACGCAGGCCGGCGTCTGGATGAGCATCGTGCCCGACCTGCTGACGGAACCCACGGCCGAGCTCGCGCTGGGCCTGGCGATCGCACTGGCACGCAACCTGAGGCCGGGCGACGCCCGCGTGCGCTCGGGCGCATTCCGCGGCTGGCGGCCGCAGCTCTACGGCAGCGGACTGGCCGGCGCCACGGTGGCCGTCGTCGGGCTGGGCCAGGTCGGCCGGGCCATCGTGGCGCGGCTGGCGGGCTTCGGCTGTGCACGCATCGTCGGCGTCGACCCGCAGACATCGGTGCGCGGCGTCGACGCCGTGTCGCTGACGGACGCGTTGTCGCAGGCGCAGTTCGTGTTCGTCGCCGCACCGCTGACGGCCGGCTCGCACCACCTGATCGACGCCACAGTCCTGGCCCGGGCCCGAGCGGGCCAGTGGATGGTGAATGTCGGCCGCGGCTCGGTGGTCGATGAGGAGGCCATCGCCGACGCCCTGGAGCAAGGCACGCTCGCCGGTTACGCGGCCGATGTCTTTGCGATGGAAGACTGGGGGCTGGCCGAGCGCCCGCAGGCCATCCCGCCACGCCTGCTGGCGCATGCCGGGACCGTGTTCACCCCGCACCTGGGGTCGGCCGTGCGCGAGGTGCGCATCGCTATCGAGCAGCGCGCCGCGGACAACATCATCGCGGTGCTGGCGGGTCGCGCGCCGCCCGATGCGATCAATGTGCCGCAGACGCTGCGGGCAGCACACCCGCCACCGCACCGACCGCATCGGCCATGAACCAGGCGCCCACCGGCTCATGCCAGGCCGGCGCCTGCAGCCGCACGCGCTGCGCGCCCTGCACCAGCGCCAGCGAGCCCGCCGCGAGGAACAGCGCGCCTTGATGCGGCTGCAGCGGGTCGTGCAGCACGGCGGCTGGCACGGGCTGCAGCGCCGACACCAGCGACTCGCGGTCGCGCAGCGCCAGGCCGCTGAAGCGGGGCTGCGCGCAGAGATGGCTCCTGAAGGCCCGCCGCAGCACGAGCTCGTCAATGCCGGCCTGCCAGCCCTCGTGACGGGCCAGGCCGTCTTCGAAGACAGCGCGTGACAGGCGCAGCAGCGTCACCGCGCGTGCCGCCCGGATGGTCGTGGAGCGGGCCGCGCCGGTGACCAGCGCCATCTCGCCGAACACCGCGCCCGGACCCAGGCTGTCGAGCAGCCGCTCGTCCTCACCCGCCCGGCCGTCCAGGCACACGTAGACGCTGCCGCTGACGATCACGTACATCGCGTCGCCCGGCTCGCCCTGGCGCACGATGACCGCACCGGCCGCGTGGCGCTCGGGGGTCAAGGCGGCTTCGAGCCGGGCCCAGTCCTGCGGGTTCAGGCCGCGCGCCAACGGGCTGGCCGCCAGCGCCTGGCGGGCCTGATCCGTCCACGCCGGGCGCCAAGCCGGCAGGCGCGCCCGCAGGCGGTCGGCCACGGTCTGCAGCCGCGACCCCAGCGACCGGGCCAGCAGCCGCAGCGCAATGCCGACGATCCAGTCCACCCGCAGCGGCAACAGCACCAGCAGGCCTTCGCCGCGGCCATAGCCGGGGTTCTGCTCCAGGAAGAACCGCACCGAGGGTTTGTCGCAGGTGCGCCAGTACTGGTCTTCGACCTCGGTGTCGCGGGTGCGCCAGACCATGTCGCGGACCAGCGGTCGGGTGTTGTCGACGCGGCGCATGCCGAAGTGGTCGCCCAGGCCGGTGAGCAGCGCCAGCGTGGCCGGCGGCGTGGGGCGGGAGGCGTTCGGCCACATGCGGTCGCCGTACCAGCGGTCGAAGAGGCCGTGGCTCGACGGGTGGATCAGGGCGCCGAAGTAGCAGGCCCGGCGCAGTGGATGGCGCAGCTTGAAGCGCAGGAACTCCAGGATCGCAAAGCCCAGCGTCGAGGCGCCTCCGCGGTACTGGCGCTGCAGGCCGGCAGCGGCCCTGAACACCGCCAGCGGCCGACCGTCGACCTGGGTGTGGTGGATGTGCAGCGCCATGAAGCCCACCACCGCGCCGGCCGGGCCCTGGAGCTTCAGGATCCGGTTGTGGTCCCCTTCGGCGCCCAGCACATGACGTGCAAACCCGTCCCGGGTCGCGCCGGCAAAGACCTGCTGGTGCACAGCGAAGAGTTCGTCCACCAGCGCCGCCCGCTCATGAACGCCGAGCCGGTCGGGGTCGACGACGGTCTGCTGCTGGATGCGTGGCATCGGAGGTCCTTGACTCGGGGTTGCGCCGCGGCGCGGTGCCTCAGCCGGCGGCCTGCAGCGTGTCGAACCGGCATGGCTGCACCCATCACCCAGGGCTTCCAGCCGCTGCGCGTGGCGCCCGCGGCCGGCCGAAGCGCCAGCGGCGCCGCAGCAGGGGCAGCGCCAGTGCGCCGCCCAGGGCGAAGGCCCAGGGCAGCATCGCGAAGCGCTCGCGCGCAGCGCCGGGATCGGCACCGCCGAACAGGTCCTCGGCATTCAGACCCAGCCCGTACTGCAGCACGGCCGACAGCACCAGAAACACCGCCAGCCCCGCCACCGCACCGCCGATCGCCTTGGCGCCGATGCTGAGCAGCGTGTCGCCGCCCCGCGGCTCGTGTCCCGTCAGGTGCACGATCAGCGGCCGGATGTCGTCGATGAAGTTGCCGTCCTTGTGCAGCACGAAGGCCTGGCGCTGCGTCAGTGCCTGCAGTGCCGGCGGCAGTTCGTCGGCGGCAGGCATGGGTGCACCGTCGACGAGCACCGGGATGACCTCGCCCCCACCGGCCAGCGCGGTGGTCACCTCGCGCCGCACGAAGTCCTGCTCGTCGAACAGGCGCGGCCGATCGGCGCCCGGCAGGGTCGCGCTGCTCCAGGTCCTGCCGATGACCACCAGCGTGTGCGTGGCGCGCCGCACCGCCTCGTCCAGGCGCGCCGGGAACACCGCGCCCGGCGCGATGGAGGCCCTGTCGAAGAAGACCTCGTCGACCTCGGCCTCCCAGCCCAGGTGGTCGGCAATGCGCCCGGCCACGTGGCGCGAGTCGTCACGGCGGTAGGAGACGAAGATGCGCATCGCGCTCACCGGATGTCGCGCGGCAGCAGGCCCGCCTGCTGCAGGTGCGCGGTCACCGGCACGCGGCCGTCGGGCGGCACCTGGCTGGCGCCTTGCTGGTCCTTCGCGAACTCGTAGACCAGCGCACGCACTTCGTAGCCCTCGTCGAACGGCAGCCGGGCCATCGCCGCGGGCAGCCCGCTGGCGCCCTGCCCCGCCAGGTCGCGCAGCGCACTGGCCGACAGCGGCTGGCCGGTGGGCAGCGGGCGCTGCGTGGAGACCACGACCACGATCATGCGGTAGACGCCCGGCGCCGCCGTGAACAGCTGGCGCAGGATGTCGGCGACGCGCACCGTGGACGTCTGGCCCCACTGTTCGAAGCCGAGGCGCCGGCCGTCGCTGCCGATGCGCTCGCCCTCCAGGATCAGCGCAAAGCCGTTGCAGCCCGCGCCCACCACCGGCGGCGGCGGGTAGCCCGCAGCCCGCACCTGCGAGCGGAGCAGCTGCACGACGGCACCCAGGTCCGCAGGCGCCGGCTGCAGCAGGTCGCGCACGATGACGCGCTGCGCCGTGGGCGTGGGCACCTGGGGCCACGGGAACGGGGCCAGGCCTTCCTGCAGGCAGGCCGGGCGCGGCGGCGGTTGCATCCCGGCGGAGGGGGGCGGCGGCGGTCGAATGGCCGGCGGCGGTCGCAGGGCGGGCGGGGGCGGGGGCGGGGGTGGCGGCGGCGCAGGCGGTGGCGGTGCGGGTGCCGGTGCCGGTGCCGGTGCCGGTGGCGGTGGCGGTGCCGGTGCGGGTGCGGGTGCGGGTGCGGGTGCGGGTGCGGGTGCCGGTGAAGGCGCCGGGGGCGGACCGGCAGCGGGTTCGATGTCGATCGGACCCGTGGCCGGCCCCGTCGTCATGCACCCGGCCACTGCAGCCAGAGCCGCCACGATCACCAGCCTCTGAATCCATCCTGCATGTTTCACAGACGATCCTCCCCCGGTTGTTGCACGCCCTTCCAGAACCGGCCGCGCGGCCCGCTCTCGGCCCTCAGACCCAGCGGCGCAGCGCGCCGCGCCCGGTCATCCCCAGGCCCATCATCTCGCTCGCTTCAAGGCGCCCTGCCTGCGGCGGCCCAGGCCTCGCAGATCTGGCGCCGGATCACCGTGTTGCCCATGAAGACGTCGCGCGGCACCTGGCCTGCGTACACGTCGGCCATCGCCACCAGCGACTGGTGGGCGGTGGCCAGCAGGCCGCCGGCGCGGCTGTCGTCCATCTTAGCCAGCGCCTGGTGCAGGTACATCGGCCCTTCGATCGGGGCGCCCCAGCCGACCTGATCGGCCAGCGCGGCCAGCAGGGCCTCGGCCTCTTCCAGGGCCTGCGCCTGCTCGCCCAGGGCCTGCCGGGTGCGGATCGCAGCGGCCCACTCCATCCTCGACTCCGCCTGCAGCCCGTTCTCTTCGAACAGCGCTCGCGAGGCGCGGGCGTGTTCCAGCGCCTCGGGCAGCCGGCCCAGCGCGTGGGCGCTGTAACGCACGGCGCGGTGCGCGTAGGCCTGGGCCGAGCGGTCGCCGGTCACCTGCGCAAAGTGCAGGGCCTGCAGCGCGGTGTCGAAACCACCCTGGCAGTCGCCCAGCTCGTACTGCAGCAGCGACAGGTTGGCCGAGCCCACGGCCTGCATGCCGCGCGAGCCGATGTCACGGCACTCCTGCAGCAGGCGCACCAGCTGGTCGCGGGCCTCGGGCAGCCGGCAGAGCAGTTCGTCGATCAGCGCCAGGTTGGCATGGACCGTCAGCGCCCCGTTGCGGCTGGCCGCGGCCTGGTAGGTGGCGAGTGCCCGCGTCAGCCACTCGCGCGACTGCACCACGCGGTTGGCGTGCAGGTGGTTGACGCCGATGTTGTTGTAGATCGCCGCCTCGGTCAGCCGATCGCCGGCGGCGCGGGCCTTCTCCAGGCCCTGCTCGCCGTGCGCCAGTGCTTCGTCGAAGCGGCCCAGGCGATCGAGCGCCACGAACATCACGTTGTGCACGCGCGCCGCATCCGCCGGCGACTGCGCCGCGGCCCGCGCCAGGCGGCGCTCGCCCAGGGCCACGGCGTCCTCCAGGCGCGCGTCCAGGCACAGGCGCCAGACCTGGTCGTTGGCCAGCGACAGGCGCAGCACGTCGTCGTCGAGCCGGTCGGCCAGGGACTCCAGGATCTCGATCTCGCGGCGGTGCTCTGCCGCGCCGCCTTCGCGCAGCAGCACCTGCAGGCGCACGCGGTGCAGGCGCACCAGGCGCCGCAGGTCGCTGCCGTCGTCCAGCGCCAGCGCGCGGGCGGCGTGGGCCAGGGCCGCGGTGTCGGCCTGGCGGCGCGACGCGTCCTCGGCCGCGCGCAGCCAGTACGCGATGGCCTGCTCGTGCAAGCCGGCACGCTCGAAGTGCTCGGCGATCTGGTTGCTGAGTTCGCTCTCGCGCCCGGCGCTGCGCGCCTGCAGCCACAGCGCGGCCTGGTGGTGCCCCTCGCGCCGCTCGGTCCTGAGCACGGTGCCGTAGGTCACCTGGTGCAGCAGGTGGTGTCGGAAGGCGTACTCCCGCGTGCCCTCGAACGCGCTCTCGGGCTGCGGCAGCGCCAGCTCGCGCAGGCTGAGCGCCAGCAGTTCCTCGGGCGCGCGCGGGTCGATCGCGGCCAGCGCCTCGTCCCAGAACTGCGTGCCCACCACGCTGGCCTGCTGCAGGCTGCGGCGTTCATCGGGATCCAGCGCGTCCAGCGTGGCCTGCAGCACTCCCACCAGCGTGGGCGGCACCTGCAGACCTTCGAGCCGGTCTTCCTGCAGCTGCCAGTGCTCGCCGGCGGTCTGGATCACGCCGGTGTCCACCAGCATCTGCAGCAGCGATTCCATGTAGTACGGGTTGCCGGCCGCCTGCTCCGACAGCAGCGCGCGCAAGGCCGGCACCGGCGTCGCAAAGCGCGCCAGCAGGCCGCTGGCCAGCGCCTCGCGTCCCGGCGCGGCCAGCGGCGCCAGGCTCAGCTGAAGGTGCCCCGTCCAGGCCGCGCCCCAGCCCGGGCGGCGCTGCAGCAGCTCGGGCCGGGCCGCGCACAGCACCACGATGGGCAGTGCCGAGGCCTCGGCCACCAGGTGCTCGATGGCGCCCAGCGAGGCGTCGTCGGCCCACTGCAGGTCGTCCAGCACCAGCACCAGCGGCTGTGCCGCGGCCTGCAGGCGCAGGTACTGCAGCCAGGCGTGCAGGCCGCGCTCGCGCAACTGCCGGCCGTCGCGCAGGATGCCGGCCACGAAGGGGCTGGCGGCGTAGTCCAGGCCGATCAGCTGGCCCAGCAGCGCGGTCTGCTCGTCGGCGCCGGCACCGAAGACCGGCGCCAGCGCCGCGGCAAAGGTCTGCTGCGCCTGCGACTGCGTGTCGCTGTCGCGCACGCCGTGGTGCCAGAAGAGCAGATCGCGCAGCAGCGCATAGGGCTGGTGCAGCGCCTGCGGGTGGCTGCTGGCGCGCCACAGCGACGCGGCCCGCACCGCAGCCGGCAGGCCGGCCTCGAACTCGGCCAGCAGGCGGCTCTTGCCCAGCCCGGCTTCGCCGATCACGGTGGCCACCGCCCGGCGGCCGCCGGGCGCGAACACCTCGGCGGCCAGGCGCTGCAGGCTGCCGAGTTCGTCGTCGCGGCCCACCAGCGCACTGGCCACGCCGTCCACGCCGTGCCGCAGCCCGCGCAGGCGACGCTCGCGCGGGGCCAGCACCACGAAGGTCCGCATCGGCTCGGGCAGGCCCCTGACCTGCAGCGCGGGCTGCTCCAGCACGTCGAAGCAGCCCTGCACCTGGCGGTGCGTGTCGATGCTGATGCGCAAGGTGCCGGGCAGTGCGGCCTGCTCCATGCGCGCCGCGACGTTGACGGTCAGGCCGCTCAGGCTGTTGTCGTTTTCGATGCCGCCGCCGCGCAGCACCGGGCCGGTGTGCACGCCCACGCGGGCGCCGAAGTCGGGGTGTCCATGCGCGCGGCGCACGGCCTCGCCCTGGCGCGCGGCCTCCTGCAGCAGGGCCAGGCCGCAGTTCACCGCCCGTTCTGCGTCGTCCTCGCGCCGGCCGTTGGCGCCGAAGGCCACCTTGAGGTTGTCGCCCGCGTAACGCAGCACCTCGCCGCCATGCAGCGCCACCACGTCCGTGAAGGCGGCCAGCGCACCGTCTACCACCAGCTGCACGTCCTCGGGCTCCAGGCGCTGGATCAGCTGCGTCGAGCCCACGATGTCGAGGAACAGCACGCTGACCTGGCGCAGCCGGCGCCCGGGTTCGACCGGCGGTCGCAGGTGCGCCAGGCGCGCGCGCAGCGGTGCCACGGCCAGCTCCAGCACCTCGTCGCCGAGCGTGCCGCGCTGGCCCTCGAGCGCTGCGATGGCGGCGACCAGCGCCTCGACCTTGTTGTCCTGCATGGTGCGGTTCTTCTTCGGGATCGCTGCTCGTGCCGTCGCCAGCCGCCAGGCTTGCTGGGATGCCGGGTCGCTGCGCGGGTCTTCGGTGCGGTCTCGTCGCGCTGCACGGCCCGTGCCGCGGCGAGTCTATGGCAACGACGCGTGCTGCCGGCCCGGCAGCCCGGGCGCTGAACCGTCAGGCCTGCCACACGCCATAGCCGGCCTCGCGCAGGCCGATGGCCAGCTCGACCTCCATCTCGCGGGCCGCCTCGTAGGGCATCGGGTTGTAGACCGCGTACAGCTGCGGCAGCAGGCGCAGGCCGTGCTCGAACACAAAACGGTTGGCCTGGATGCCGGCCTTGTGCTTGTCGAAGCGCAGGTCGGGGTCGAGCCCGGTCATGCCGACGTAGACCAGCGGCTTGCCCAGCACGTGCTGCGGGTTGGCCTTGCGGAAGCGCGGTTCGTTCCAGACGCGGTCGTCCAGCTCGACGACGTAGACATGGTGGTGGTGTCGCTGGCGGCGGCGCGCCGGCGATGGATCGGGCGGGGCCTGGACGCCCATTTCAGGATGACGATGCCGACATGGCACGACTGTATCGGCAGCCGCTGCGGCCCGTCGATGCCGACCCCGTGCAGCGACGCCTGCGGTCCGCGGCCTGCAGGGCCGGGCGCCGGCAAGGGCACGCCATCTGCCAGGGCCCCCATGGCCGGCGCCTCTGGCGCAGACGGGCAGGAACAAGGCACCCGACGCAGCACCACCCTCCCCTCTCGACCCCGCAGGACCCCACGCCATGGACCTTCTCATCGGCAACGCCGAAGACACCGACACGCAGGGCACCGGCTGGTTCATCGGCTTCAGCCCCTGGGCCCGGCAGCAGGGTTGCGAGCTGCTGGTCGTGCCAGAACGGCGGCCGGTCACCGGCCTGTGCGTGAAGTGGTTCAGCCACCCGGCCGGCCACGACAGCGGCGACGGCAAGCCGCAGAGCGAAGGCCACACCGTCTCGCTGCTGACCAACGCCGGCGGGCGCTTCAGGATCGAGCTGTCGCCGCACCCCGGCTTCGAAGGCCCGGCGGTGCGGCGCGTGCTGCTCAGCCGGCCGGGCGACTATGCGGCCTGGGGAGCCGGGCTCTTCCACCGCTGGCACTGCGAGCATGCAGCCACGGTGCTGACGATCCGCTGGCAGCCCTGACCCGCCTCACTCGATCACGACCTTGGCCTCTTTCACGAGCTTCGCGAACTTCTCGCTCTCGTCCCTGATCTGCCGCGCCCTCTGCTCCGGCGTGTTGCCGATGGGCTCGGCGCCGATGTCGGCCATGCGCTGCCGGAACTCGGGCGACTGGATGATCTTCTGCATCTCGCTGCTCAGGCGCTGCGTCACGTCCTTCGGCGTGCCGGCGGGCGCGAGCACGCCGAACCAGGTGCCGATGTCGAAGCCCTTGAGACCGGCTTCTTCCAGCGTCGGCACGTCGGGCAGCGCCGACGAGCGCTTGGCCGTGCTCACCGCCAGCGGCCGCAGCTTGCCGGCCTTGATGTGCGGCAGCACCGGCGTGATGGTGTCGAAGGACATCGTCACCTGGCCGCCCAGCAGGTCGGTGGTGAGCGGGCCGCTGCCCTTGTAGGGGATGTGCAGCAGCGTCGTGCCGGTGCTGTTCTGGAACTGCGTGCCGATGAGGTGCTGCGCGGTGCCGTTGCCGTTGGAGCCGTAGCTGAGCTCGGGCTTGGAAGCCTTGGCCTGCGCCACCAGGTCGGCCACGCTGCGCACCGGCGAGCTGGCGTTGACCACCAGCACGTTGGGCACCATCGCGATGATCGTCAGCGGCGTCAGGTCCTTCTGGAAGTCGTACGGCAGTTTGCGGTAGACGCTGGTGGCGATGGTGTGGTGCACCGCGCCCACCAGCAGCGTGTGGCCGTCGGGTCGCGCCTTGGCCACGAAGTCGGCGCCCAGCGTGGCACCGGCGCCGGGCTTGCTTTCCACGATCACCGTCTGGCCCAGCACCGGGCCCAGGCGCTCGGCCAGCGCCCGCGCCAGCACGTCGGTGGTGCCACCGGCCGGGAACGGCACGACCAGCGTCACCGGCTTGGCCGGCCAGGCCTGGGCCTGGGCTGCGCCGGCGCCAGCCAGCAGGGCCACGGCGCCGGCCGCGGCCAGCACGCTGCGGCGCGTCAGCGCGGCGCCGCGCCGCTGCAGGGAAGTCGAGGGTCGGGTCATGTTGGTCTCCTTGGGTGTGATCTGAGCGCTTGGGGCGTCTGGCGTCGTGCTATCGGGCCTGGGCCGCCAGCTGCCGGCACACGGCGTCGGTCACCATCGCCGTGGTGGCGGTGCCGCCCAGGTCGCGCGTGTGCAGCGCCGGTGTGGCGGTGACGGTCTCGATGGCCTGCATCAGCCGCTGCGCGGCCGCGGCCTCGCCCAGGTGCTCGAGCAGCATCACGCAGCTCCAGAAGGTGCCGATGGGGTTGGCCAGGCCCTGACCCATGATGTCGAAGGCGGAGCCGTGGATGGGCTCGAACATGCTCGGGTAGCGGCGCTCGGGGTCGATGTTGCCGGTGGGCGCGATGCCCAGGCTGCCGGCCAGTGCAGCCGCCAGGTCGCTCAGGATGTCGGCGTGCAGGTTGGTGGCCACGATGGTGTCCAGCGTCGCCGGCCTGTTGACCATGCGCGCGGTGCAGGCGTCGACCAGTTCCTTGTCGGTCTTCACGTCGGGAAAGTCGCGCGCCACCTCGGCGGCGATCTCGTCCCACATCACCATCGCGTGGCGCTGCGCGTTGCTCTTGGTGACGATGGTCAGCAGCTTGCGCGGCCGGCTCTGCGCCAGCCTGAAGGCAAAGCGCATGATGCGTTCGACCCCGGCCCGCGTCATCACGCTGACGTCGGTGGCCACCTCGATCGGGTGGCCCTGGTGCGCGCGGCCGCCGACGCCGGCGTATTCGCCCTCGCTGTTCTCGCGCACGATGACCCAGTCCAGGTCGGCCGGCTTGCAGCGCTTCAGCGGCGCGTCGATGCCGGGCAGGATGCGCGTGGGCCGCACGTTGGCGTACTGGTCGAAGCCCTGGCAGATCTTCAGCCGCAGGCCCCACAGCGTGATGTGGTCGGGGATGTGCGGGTCACCAGCGCTGCCGAAGAGGATCGCGTCCTTGGCGCGCAGCGCGTCCAGGCCGTCGGCCGGCATCATCACGCCGTGGGCGCGGTACCAGTCGCCGCCCCAGCCGAAGTTCTCGAAGTCGAAGCCGAAGCCGGCATCGGCCGCAGCCAGCGCCTGCAGCACCTGCTGGCCGGCGGGGATCACTTCCTTGCCGATGCCGTCTCCGGGAATGCAGGCGATTGAATGGGTCTTCATCGGTGGTTTGCCAGGGGTTGTGGATGCGGCCCGACTGTAAGAATCCCGACCCCACGCCGACGATGTCGAAAGTCAATTCATCGTCAATGTGAAGTTGACGACAGGAGCACGACATGAACACGGGCATCCAGCCGGCCGAGCTGGGTTTTCTGGTGGCGCTGTCCGGCAGCGGCAGCCTCAGCGCCACCGCGCGCGAACTCGGCATCTCCAAGGCAGCCGTGAGCAAGCGGCTGGCCACCATCGAGGCCCGCACCGGCGTGGCGCTGGTCAACCGCACCACGCGGCGCATGAGCCTCACGCCCGAAGGCGAGGCGGTGGTCGAGCGGGCGCGGCGCATCCTCGGCGACATCGAGGAGCTCGACCGCATGCTGTCGCGCTCGACGCAGGTGCCCCGGGGCCTGCTGCGTGTCAACGCCACGCTGGGCTTCGGGCGCAGCCACGTGGCGCCGCTGATCTCGCGCTTCGTGTTGCGGCATCCGGAGGTGGAGGTGCAGTTGCAGCTGTCGGTGAACCCGCCGCCGCTGACCGACGACTCCTTCGATGTCTGCGTGCGGTTCGGGGAGCCGCCCGACTCGCGCGTGATCGCGCGGCGCCTGGCGCCGAACCGGCGGCTCTTGTGTGCGTCGCCAGGCTACCTGCAACGCTTCGGCCACCCGAAGACACCGCAGGACCTGGCGGCCCACAACTGCATCGGCATCCGCCAGGGCGACGAGGCCTACGGCACCTGGCGGCTGAGCACCGGCAAGGGGCCACGCCGGCGCACCGAGTCGGTCAAGACCCGCGGCAACCTGGCCACCAACGACGGCGAGATCGCGGTGCACTGGGCGCTGGACGGCCACGGCATCGTGATGCGGGCCGAGTGGGACGTCGCCCGCCACCTGCGCGAAGGCCGCCTGGTGCAGGTGCTGCCGCAGTGGGACACGCCCGAGGCCGACATCCACGCGGTCTATCCGCAGCGGCTGCAGCTGTCGACCCGCGTGCGCGCGTTCGTCGGGTTCCTGGCCGAGTCCCTGGGGCCCGGCCCCGACGCTGCAGCCTGAGATCCGGGCGAGCATCGCTGTCGGCAGCCCATGAAAAAGGCCCCTTGCGGGGCCTTCTCAAACGCACGTCTGGCGGAGTCGGAGGGATTCGAACCCTCGATGCAGGTTTTGCCCACATACTCCCTTAGCAGGGGAGCACCTTCGGCCACTCGGTCACGACTCCGGCGAAGCCTTGCATTCTAGCCGCAAGTTGCGGCCCCGCCGGCGATCAGGCGGCGGTGATGTCCTGATCCAGGTCGAAGGCCTTGACTTCTCGTCGATCACCACGCTGGTCTTGATCTCGCTGGTGGTGATCATCTGGATGTTGATGCCCTCGTCGCTGAGCGTGCGGAACATCTTGCTCGCCACGCCCACGTGGCTGCGCATGCCGATGCCGACGATGCTGACCTTGCAGATCTTGGCGTCGCCCAGCACCTCGGCGGCACCGGTGGCCGGCAGCACCTGGGTCTTCAGCACCTCCAGCGTGCGCGCGTAGTCGTTGCGGTGCACGGTGAAACTGAAGTCCGTGCGGCCGCTGTGCGACACGTTCTGGATGATGACGTCGATGTCGATGTTGGCATCGGCCACCGGCCCGATGATCTGGAAGGCGATGCCCGGCTTGTCGGGCACGCCGATGACGCTGATCTTGGCTTCGTCGCGGTTGAACGCGATGCCCGCCACCACGGCTTGTTCCATTTTTTCGTCTTCCTCAAAGGTGATCAGGGTGCCCGAACGTGCTTCTTCGTCCAGCGGAATGTCCCAGGGCGTGAAGCTGCTCAGCACGCGCAGGGGCACGCGGTACTTGCCGGCGAACTCCACCGAGCGGATCTGCAGCACCTTGCTGCCCAGGCTGGCCATCTCCAGCATTTCTTCGAAGCTGATGGTGGCCAGGCGCCGCGCCTCGGGCACGATGCGTGGGTCGGTGGTGTAGACACCGTCCACGTCGGTGTAGATCAGGCATTCGTGGGCCTTCAGCGCTGCGGCCACGGCCACCGCGCTGGTGTCGCTGCCGCCACGGCCGAGCGTGGTGACGTTGCCGTCGGGGTCGATGCCCTGGAAGCCAGTGATGATGACCACCTTGCCGGCCGCCAGGTCGCGCCTCACGCGCTCGTCGTCGATGCTGCTGATGCGCGCCTTGGTGAAGGCCGAATCGGTCTTGATGGGCACCTGCCAGCCGCCGTAGCTCACGGCCGGGATGCCCTGCGCCTGCAGCGCCAGCGCCAGCAGGCCCACGCTGACCTGCTCGCCGGTGGCGGCCACCGCGTCGAGCTCGCGGCGGGCCTCGGCGCTGGCGGCCTGGCTGGCGTCGGGCATCAGCTCCTTGGCCATGCCGAGCAGGCGGTTGGTCTCGCCGCTCATCGCGGAGGGCACCACCACCAACTGGTGGCCGGCCCGTACCCACTTGGCCACGCGCTGCGCGACGCTGCGGATGCGCTCGGTCGACCCCATCGAGGTGCCGCCGTACTTGTGAACGATCAATGCCATGGCCTGCGCCGGGTAGTCAAGAAAGGGGCTGCCGCGCGCGACCTGCCGCGCTGCGCAAAGCCGCAAATTCTAGCCCGGGCCCTGACGCAGCCCTGTCGGCGGCAACGCGTCGGGCACCCACCGAAGCAGCCGCTGGGCCTGGCCCGGCGCGGCCAGGAACGCCGCGTCGGGGCCCAGGCCGGGCACGAACACCAGCCGCCCGTCGGGCGTGAAGACCAGCGGCCCTTCACGCTGCCAGGCCGGCACGCCCAGGCTCTGGAACTGCTTCTTCAGGCTGCGGGCGGTGGCCCGCGGCTGCAGCCGGATCTGCTCGCGGCCCTGGCGCGGCTGCAGCTGCACCCGGCACAGCACGCTCGCGGCCACGCCGCCCTGCGGCACGTCCTCGATGGTCCAGCGGCCGTGCCAGCCCGGCAGCGGCACCTGGCCGGGCTGGCTGAGGTCGATGCCGATCGGCTGCAGCGTGCCCTCCGGCTGTGGCGCGGGGCCCTCGGCCACCCAGCGCAGGGCACCGCGGTGCAGCCGCAGCTGGCCGTGGGGCGCGGGCCAGCGGCCGGTGGCAGCCTGCGGCAGTTCCTCCAGCAGCCGCGCCAACAGCGTCTGCGGCACCGCCCCGTCCGTCTGCAGCTGCAACCAGGCACGCAGCGCGTTCAGGCGTCGCGCTGGCGGCAGCAGCTGCCAGCGGGCCACCTGCAACGCGCCGTCGGCGGTCACGGCCGGCAGGTCGGCCTCGGCCACCTCGTGCGCCAGTGCCAGGCCCTCCTGCGCCCGCCGGGCGGCGGCGCTCAGGCTCTGCTCGGCGTCGGGGAAGGCGGCGCTGAACGCGGGCCAGACGGCGGTGCGCAGGCGGCTGCGCGCGAAGCGCGGGTCGGCATTGCTGTCGTCGATCACGTGGCCCAGGCGGTGGCGGCGTACGTAGGCCCCGATGGCCGCCGTCGGCATGTCCAGCCACGGCCGCAACCAGGTGATGCCCTGACGCTGCGCCGCGCGGGGCATGGCCGACAAGCCCGCCGCACCGGCACCGCGCAGCGCCTGCAGCAGCCAGGTCTCGGCCTGGTCCTGGCGGTGATGGGCCAGCAGCACGCAGCTGGCGCCGTGCGTCTGCGCCAGGGTCGCCAGCGCGCGGTAGCGTTCGGTGCGGGCCCAGGCCTCGATGCTCTCGCCGCGCGGCGGCGAGCCCGTCAGGCGGTGGCTGGCAAAGGCCGCACCCCAGCGCCGGCTCTGCTGCCGCACCCGGGCGAGCCAGTCATCGGCCTGGGGCATGAGCCCGTGGTGCACGTGCAGTGCCACCACCCGGATGCCCAGCGGGCGCGCCTGCCGCACGGTGCAATGCAGCAGCGCCGTCGAATCGCGGCCGCCGCTGGCCGCCACGGCCACGCAGGGCGTCCGGCCCGCGTCGGCCCCGCCGCTGCCGGCCGCCGTGGCGACCTGCAGCGCGTCCATCAGCGCTCCTTGGTGTCGGTGAAGCGGCCGTAGGCGCGCAGGCGCTCGTAGCGGCGCTCCAGCAGCTCCTTGGGCTTGAGGTCGGCGGTCTGGCGCAGCGCCTCGCCCAGCGCGCGCTTGAGTTGCGCGGCCATCCAGGGCACGTCGCGGTGGGCGCCGCCCACCGGTTCACTGACGATCTTGTCGACCACGCCCAAGGCCTTCAGCCGGTGCGCGGTGATGCCCAGCGCTTCTGCGGCGTCGGAGGCGCGCTCGGCGGTCTTCCACAGGATGGAGGCGCAGCCCTCGGGCGAGATCACCGAGTACACGCTGTACTGCAGCATCAGGACCTGGTCGCCGACGCTGATGGCCAGCGCGCCGCCGGAGCCGCCTTCGCCGATGATGGTGCTGACGATGGGCACTTCCAGCTGCGCCATCTCGTAGATGTTGCGGCCGATGGCCTCGGACTGGCCGCGCTCCTCGGCGCCGATGCCGGGGTAGGCGCCTGGCGTGTCGACGAAGGTGAACACCGGCAGGCCGAACTTCTCGGCCAGCTTCATCAGGCGCAGCGCCTTGCGGTAACCCTCGGGCCGGCTCATGCCGAAGTTGCGCAGCGTGCGCTCTTTCGTGTCGCGGCCCTTCTGGTGGCCCAGCACCATGCAGGCCTGGCCGTTGAAGCGCGCGAGGCCGCCCACGATGGACAGGTCGTCGGCGTAGTGGCGGTCGCCGTGCAGCTCGTGGAAGTCGGTGAAGATCTCGTTCACGTAGTCCAGCGTGTACGGCCGCTGCGGGTGCCGCGCGATCTGCGTCACCTGCCAGGGCGTGAGGTTGGCGTAGATGTCGCGCGTGAGCTGCTGGCTCTTCTGGCCCAGGCGCTCGATCTCGTCGCTGATGTCCACGGCCGATTCGTTCTGCACGTAGCGCAGCTCGTCGATCTTCGATTCGAGTTCGGCGATCGGGTGTTCGAATTCCAGGAAATGGCGTTTGCTCATCAATACTCCACGGGCAGCGGATCGAGGCTGCGCCAAATGTACCAAGTGGCCACCGAGCGATAAGGCGCCCAGGCCTCGCCCACCTCACGGGCTTCGGCGCGCGAGACCGGCTCGCCGCTGAAGTAGTTGAGGCTGATGCCCTTGATCAGGCCCAGGTCGTCGAGCGGCATCACGTTGGGCCGCATCAGGTGGAAGATCAGGAACATCTCGGCCGTCCAGCGGCCGATGCCGCGAATGGCGATCAGCTCGGCAATGATGGCCTCGTCGTCCATCGTCGGCCAGGCCGCGGTCTGGGCACTGCCGTCGATGAAGTGGCGCGAGAGGTCGAGCAGGTATTCGGTCTTGCGGGCCGACAGCCCTGCCTCGCGCATCAGCGGCACCGGCAAGGCCTGCACGGCCAGCGGATCAAGCTGCGTCGAGGCACCACCCACGGCCAGCGCAAAGCGGTCCCACACCGACTGCGCGGCCTTCACCGAGATCTGCTGCCCCACGATGGACCGCGCCAGCGTGGTGAAGGCGTCGCCGCGGCTGCGCAGGCGCGATTCGCCGAACTTCGGGATCAGCTTCTTCATCACGCGGTCGCGCCGCGACAGGTGGCGGCAGGCGTCGTCCCAGAAGCCCGGCAACAGCTCATCGACCGGCGGCGTCTCGGCCACGACCCGCGGCACGGCAGCCTTGGGCATGGTGATCAGGCGCGCACCCAGGACGTGCCCTGCGCAGAGTCCTTGAGCTCGATGCCCTGGGCCGCGAGCTCGGCGCGGATGCGGTCGGCCAGCGCAAAGTCGCGCGCCTTCTTGGCCGCCGCGCGGGCCTCGATGCGCGCCTGCACGAAGGCCTCGTCGACCGAACCCTGGCCTTGCAGATAGGCCTGCGGGTCGGCCTGCAACAGCCCCAGTGTGGCGGCCAGCGCCTTCAGCAGCGCGGCGTCGGCCGTCTTGCCACGGTTGACCTCGCTCGCCAGCTCGAACAGCACGGCCAGTGCGCCGGGCGTGTTGAAGTCGTCGTCCATCGCAGCCTTGAAGGACGCTGCGCGCGGCTCGGCCCAGTCGATGGCATGCAGTGCCGGCACCGGCCCGGCCGACTGCAGCGCGGTGTACAGCCGCTTGAGCGCACTGCGCGCCTCGTCGAGCAGCGTTTCGCTGAAGTTGAACGGGCTGCGGTATTGCGTGCGCAGCATGAAGAAGCGCACCGACTCGCCGTCGAACTTCTTCAGCACGTCGGCGATGGTGAAGAAGTTGCCCAGGCTCTTGGACATCTTCGTGTCGTCGATGTTCAGGAAGCCGTTGTGCATCCAGGTGTGCACGAAGCCGGGGCCGTGCGGGCCCTGCGCGCCTTCGCTCTGCGCGATCTCGTTCTCGTGGTGCGGAAACTGCAGGTCCATGCCGCCGCCGTGGATGTCGAAAGGCGCGCCCAGCAGGGCCTCGCTCATCGCGGAGCACTCGATGTGCCAGCCGGGGCGGCCAGCGCCGTAGGCGCTGGGCCACTGGGCATCGGCCGGCTCGTCGGGCTTGGCGCTCTTCCAGAGCACGAAGTCGAGCGGGTCTTCCTTGTCGCCCAGCACCGCCACACGCTCGCCGGCACGCAGTTCGTCCAGCGATTTGCCCGACAGCTTGCCGTAGCCCGGAAACCGGCGCACGGCGAAGTTCACGTCGCCGCCGCCGGCCTGGTAGGCCAGGCCGCGCTCCTGCAGGCGGCCGATCATCGACAGCATCTGCGGCACGTAGTCGGTGGCCCGGGGCTCGTGCGTGGGCACGGCCGCGCCGAGCGCGGCAAAGTCACGGTGCATCGCGGCGATCATCTCGTCGGTGAGCTGCCGGATCGTGATGCCGCGCTCCACCGCGCGGCGGATGATCTTGTCCTCGATGTCGGTGATGTTGCGCACGTAGGTCACGCGCCAGCCGCTGGCCAGCAGCCACCGGTACACCGTGTCGAAGGCCAGCACCATGCGGGCGTGGCCCAGGTGGCAGAGGTCATAGACGGTGATGCCGCAGACGTACATCTTCACGTGACCCGGGTCGGTGGGCACGAACGGCTCGAGCCGGCGCGTGAGGGTGTTGTGAATGCGAAGCGTCATGACGTGAGCGGTGCGATGCCGGGGTCAGCGGCAGCCGGGGTCGGGGCCCGGGCAGGCCGGTACGGGGCGCCGCCGATGATGCCTCGGAGCCGTCGTGGGCGGTCGAGCAAGGCGCACGGTGGCATCGATAGAATCGGGGTTCAGTATAGCGGCGGCCCTTGTCGCAAACGGCTGTCCGAGCCCCCCACTCGGCCTCTTTCCCCCTTGCCTGACTGCCTGCCGCACCCCATGTCGCCCCTGCCACTGATCTTGTGCTGCATGCTGGTGACAGGTGTGGTGGCCAGCCGTCCGGCGGCCGCCGATGTCGTCACCGAAGTCCAGTCGCTGCTCGCCCGCAACGATGCCGCCGGTGCGCTGCGCGCGGCCGACAGCGAGCTCGCAGCCCGGCCGCGCGACCCGCAGACGCGCTTCATGCGTGCCGTGGCGCTGATGGCGCTGCAACGCGACGCCGAAGCCCTGGCCGCCTTCACCGCCTTCAGCCAGGAATTCCCCGAACTGCCCGAGCCCTACAACAACATTGCCTTGCTGCAGGCCCGTGCCGGCCGCCTGGAGCAGGCCCGCCTGGCGCTGGAAACCGCGCTGCGCAACGACCCTGGCCACCGCGCCGCGCGGGCCAACCTGGGCGAGGTGCACCTGATGCTGGCGCTGCAGGCCTGGGAACAGGTCGCTGCCAGCGGGCCGCCGGACCCGCGCCTGATGCAGAAGCTCGTGGCGGCCCGCGCCCTTCTGGCCGGCGGCGTCGCGCAGGCCCGCTAGACTGCGGCCCCACGATCGCCTGCCGATAGCACCTGCCAACCCGCCCGCCGGAGACCGCCTCTTGAAAACGCTGACCCGAACCCTCCTGGCGCCGGCCCTGGCCACGCTGATGGCCGTGACGGCCCTGCCCTGCTTTGCACAGAAGGTGCGCCTGGCCACCAGCGCCGGCGACATCGTGGTCGAGCTCGACGCCGAGAAGGCCCCCAAGACCGTGGCCAACTTCCTGCAGTACGTGCGTGCAGGCCACTACGACGGCACGGTGTTCCACCGCGTCATCGAGGGCTTCATGATCCAGGGCGGCGGCTACAAGGCCGACATGAGCGAGAAGCCCACACGCGCGCCGATCCCACTGGAAAGCCGCAACGGCCTCACCAACGTGCGCGGCACGCTGGCCATGGCGCGCACCGGCATCCCCGATTCGGCGACCGCGCAGTTCTTCGTCAACGTCGTCGACAACCCCTTCCTCGACCAGGCCAACTCGCGCGACGGCCACGGCTACGCCGTCTTCGGCAAGGTCGTGGCGGGCATGGACGTGGTCGACAAGATCCGCGTCGTGCCGACCCAGGGCAGCGGCCCGCACCAGAACCTGCCGGTCACTGCCGTGACCATCCGAAAAGCCACCGTGGAGAAATGACATGACCAAGACCGTCCTGATGGAAACCAGCGCCGGCTCGCTGAAGATCGAGCTCGACGACGTGAAAGCGCCGTTGTGCGCCGCCAACTTTCTGGCCTACGTCAACAGTGGCCACTACAACGGCACCGTCTTCCACCGCGTCATCAAGGGCTTCATGGTGCAGGGCGGCGGCTTCGAAGTCGGCATGAAGCAGAAGCCGGTGCTGGCAGCGATCCAGAACGAGGCCAACAACGGCCTGAAGAACAAGCACTACACGCTGGCCATGGCGCGCACGAGCGACCCGCATTCGGCCACCGCGCAGTTCTTCATCAACACCACCGACAACGCCTTCCTCGACTTCAAGGCCGAGAACGCGCAGGGCTGGGGCTACGCCGTCTTCGGCCGCGTGGTGGAAGGCATGGACGTGGTCGATGCCATCGAGAAGGTGCGCACCGGCCGCAAGGGCTTCCACGACGACGTGCCGCTGGAAGACGTGCTGATCAAGACCGCCACCGAAGTGGCGTGATCGTCGCCACGCGCGGCCCGCACGATGCCTGACGCCGGCGCCCCGGGCACGCTGCCGGCGTTCTTCGAGCTGGCGGCGCCGCCGGCGTGGCGTGCGATCGACTTCATCTCCGATCTGCACCTGTGCGACGCGCTGCCGCGCACCTTCGACGCGTTCGTGGCGCACCTGACGCACACCCGTGCCGACGCGGTGTTCATCCTCGGCGACCTGTTCGAGGCCTGGGTGGGCGACGACATGGCCGACCAGGCATTCGAACACCGCTGCGTCGAGGTCATGGCTCAGGCCGCGTGCCACCGCCAGCTGGCCTTCATGGCGGGCAACCGCGACTTCCTGGTCGGCGCCGATCTGCTGCGCCGCTGTGGCGCGATGGGGCTGTCGGATCCGACGGTGCTCGATGCCTGGGGCCAGCGTGTGCTGCTCAGCCATGGTGATGCGCTGTGCCTGAGCGACGTGCCCTACCAGGCGTTCAGGCGCGAGGTGCGCTCGCCGGGCTGGCAGAGCGCCTTCCTGGCCCGCCCCCTGAGCGAGCGCCTGAAGGTCGCTGCCGACATCCGCCAGGCCAGCCGCACCCGGCGTGAATTCGACGGCGCTGCCGATGCCGATGTCGACGTGGCCGAGGCCGTGCACTGGATGCACGCCATGGGCGCGCGCGAGATGGTGCACGGGCACACGCACCGGCCGGGCAGCAGCCTGCTCGCGCCGGGCTTCAAGCGCCACGTGCTGAGCGACTGGGACCTGGACCAGGGGCAACGCGCCGAAGTGCTGCGCCTCACGCGCGACGGCTTCGAGCGCCTGCCGCCGGCCATCGCCTGAGACCATGCTGTCGCGCTGGTGGCAGGCCTGGCGCGGGCGGCGCGACGCGGCCGCGGCGCGCCGGCACGCCATTCCCGACGATCTGTGGAAGCGCACGCTGATCCGCTACCCCTTCCTGCAGCGGCAGCAGGCGGCCGACGCCGCCGCGCTGCGCCGCCTGACGAGCCTGTTCCTGGCCCGCAAGGAATTCCACTGTGTCGGCGGATTGCGGCTGACCGACGCGATGGCGGTGGCCATCGCGGCCCAGGCCTCGCTGCCGGTGCTGCGGCTGGGGCTGGAGCGCTACGACGGTTTTGTCGGCATCGTGATCCATCCTGATGCCGTGGTGGCCCGCCGCGCGCAGGCCGACGACACAGGTGTCGTGCACGAATACGACGAGACCCTGTCGGGCGAAGCCATGGAAGGCGGCCCCGTCATGCTGTCGTGGCCCGATGTGCGGCGCGCGGGACAGAGCGCAGGCCAGGGCTACAACGTGGTGATCCATGAGTTTGCGCACGTGCTGGACATGGCCGAAGGGCCTGCCAACGGTGCGCCCCGCCTGCCGTCCGGGCTGCCCGCGGCCGAGTGGCGCCACACCATGACGCAGGAGTTCGAGACCTTCGTGTCCCGTGTGGAGGCCGACCAGCCGACGGTGCTCGACCCGTACGGCGCCTCGGGCGAAGAAGAGTTCTTCGCCGTGGCCAGCGAGAGCTTCTTCGTCGACCCGCTGCGGCTGCAGACCGAACACCCGGCGCTGTACAGCTTGCTGGCGCGCTTCTACGGCCAGGACCCGGCCCGCGACACGCCGGCACCGCGCCAGCGCAGCCCATGAAAAACGCCGCGGTTGCGAAGCCGCGGCGTGATCAGCAAGCGCGCAGCCTGATCAGGCTGCAGCGGCTTCGGCGCGGGGCTTGTCGCTCTTCTTGGGCGGCTGGATGTCCAGCAGCACCTGGTTGTCCGCGTCGATGTCCACGCCCAGGCGGCCGCCGTCGACCAGGCGGCCGAACAGCAACTCGTCGGCCAGCGCACGACGGATCGTGTCCTGGATCAGGCGCTGCATCGGGCGCGCACCCATCAGCGGGTCGAAGCCCTTCTTGCCCAGGTACTTGCGCAGGCCGTCGCTGAAGGTGACCTCAACCTTCTTCTCGGCCAGCTGACCTTCCAGCTGCAGCAGGAACTTGTCCACAACGCGCAGGATGATCTCTTCGTCCAGCGGCTTGAAGTTGACGATGGCGTCCAGCCGGTTGCGGAACTCCGGCGTGAACAGGCGCTTGATGTCGCCCATCTCGTCACCCTGCTCGCGCTTGTTGGTGAAGCCGATGGTCGCCTTGTTCATGGTCTCGGCGCCCGCGTTCGTGGTCATGATGATGATCACGTTGCGGAAGTCGGCCTTGCGCCCGTTGTTGTCGGTCAGCGTGCCGTGGTCCATGACCTGCAGCAGCACGTTGAAGACGTCGGGGTGCGCCTTCTCGATCTCATCGAGCAGCAGCACCGAGTGCGGCTTCTTCGTGATCGACTCGGTCATCAGCCCGCCCTGGTCGAAGCCCACGTAACCCGGGGGCGCACCGATCAGGCGGCTGACGGCGTGGCGCTCCATGTACTCCGACATGTCGAAGCGGATCAGGTCGATGCCCAGCACGTAGGCCAGCTGCTTGGCGACCTCGGTCTTGCCCACGCCCGTGGGGCCGCTGAACAGGAAGCTGCCGATCGGCTTGTCGCCCTTGCCCAGGCCCGAGCGCGCCATCTTGATGGCCGCGGCCAGCGCGTCGATGGCCGGGTCCTGGCCGTACACCACGCTCTTCAGGTCGCGGTCGAGCAGCTTCAGCTTGCTGCGGTCGTCGGACGACACGCTGGCCGGCGGGATGCGCGCGATCTTGGCGACGATCTCCTCGACCTCGTTGCGCGTGATGGTCTTCTTGCGCTTGTTGGCCGGCAGGATGCGCTGCGCGGCGCCGGCCTCATCGATGACGTCGATGGCCTTGTCAGGCAGGTGGCGGTCGTTGATGAACTTGGCCGACAGCTCGGCCGCGGCCTGCAGCGCGCCCACGGCGTACTTCACGCTGTGGTGCTCTTCGAAGCGCGTCTTCAGGCCCTTCAGGATTTCCACCGTCTGCTCGACCGTGGGCTCGATCACGTCGACCTTCTGGAAGCGCCGCGACAGCGCCGCGTCCTTCTCGAAGATGCCGCGGTATTCGGTGAAGGTGGTGGCGCCGATGCACTTCATG
>LNFM01001392.1_pt1 | contig 129336 bp, 117 predicted proteins | sample 596031 | NCBI WGS metagenome assembly LNFM01 (sample SAMN04254537, study PRJNA301005) | activated carbon metagenome | isolation source: dual media filters at the Ann Arbor, Michigan drinking water treatment plant | place: USA: Ann Arbor | reverse complement strand
CATCGCGCTACGCGCGACGGGCCCCTCCCTCTCCCCGCAAGCGGGGAGAGGGGGTCACGCCAGATCGCCCTGCAAGACAACGGGATAGGCGCCCGCCCTACTCGAGCGTCGCGCGCAGGCCGGCGACGATCGCGAGGTAGTCGGGATCGTCAGGCTCGATCAGCCCATGGCGCACGAAGAAGTCGATCAGCACCAGATTGCAGTTGTATTTGAAGTCGAAGGTATCGCGCACGCGTTCTATCACACGCGACACCGGCCATAGCTCGAACGAGTCGACCTCGCCATCGACGATCGCCGGTGTGAAGTCCTCGGGCAATTCGAGATCGAAGACATATTGCACGTCAGGCTTCAGTTGCACGCCCGACTGGTAACAGTAGGTGATACAGCCCGCGCCTTTGGCGTTGCGCGCGATCGCTTCGGGAATACCGGCCTCCTCCGCGCATTCCTTGATCACGTTCTCCATGAGGCCGAGCCCTGTGGGCTGGCCGCCGGCCACGGTGTTGTCGAGCATGCCGGGATAGGTCGGCTTGTCGTAGGCACGACGCGGCACCCAGATGTGCAGGCCGTCGGCCCGGCGCACGTAGCCGGTGAGATGCACGCCGTAGGCCCGCACACCGAAGCTCGGCACGGCTGCGCGCTCCATGTCCATCAGCGGCGGGCGCTTGAGGTCGGGCGTGACGGGATAGCGCTCGCCGCGCCAATCGCCGAACAGCGCCTCGTCGCGCAGCTCCTGCAACCAGGCCTCGACCGCTATCGTGCGCGCGCTCGCATCGAGGAGGCGACCGGACAGACGCCAGCCGCCCGCGACGCGATCGAACAGGTCGGGTCGCGCCACGAGTCGCGGCGCGAAGTCGCAGTGGATCCAGCCGACGCGTTGGGCGCCGATATGCCACGGCTCGAACTGGCTCAGGTCGTGGGCGTTGCAGCGGTGAATGTGATCGAGGAAGGACATGGGACCGATGGAGTGCTAAGCCGGTTCTAGCCGCGCCTACCGGAGCCCGCCAGTCTTGACCACCGCCGAACTCGCCCGTCTGCTCGCCGACCGACTGCCCGCGATCGACCTCCACGGCGTGATCGTCGAGGAGGCCGAGGACCAGGATATCCGCCTGCGCTTCCCCTTTCGCGACGCGTTGCTGGGTCCCAACGACATCTTCTCGGGCCCCACCCTGCTGGGCTTCGCCGACACCGCGATCTACGCCGCCGGCCAGGCGGCGCTCGGCGCCGGTTCGGTGCCACTGGTCTCGACCATGAGCACGACGTTCATGCGCCCCGCCCAGGCGGCCGACGTGGTGACGCTCTCGCGCGTGATCCGTCGCGGCAAGAGCCTGCTCAACGCCGAAGCCTGGCTATTCAGCCACACGCCGATCGATCCGATCCTGCACGCCACCGCGACCTGCGTCGTGCGCACCTGGCGTTGAGGCGCAAGGCGCCTGTCATTCCGAGCGAAGCGAGGAATCCAGGGAGCGACCTTAGATTCCTCGCTGCGCTCGGAATGACAGGGGAGACACTTCAACCGGCCCAGGTCTACCCAGCGAGGATCGCGTCCGACGCCTTCTCGGCGATCATGTTGGTGGCGGCGTAGGTGTTGCCCGACACCATCGTCGGCATGACCGAGGCATCGGCCACGCGCAACCCGTCGAGGCCGATCACTTTCATCGTCAGCGGATCGACCACGGCCATCGGATCGATGCCCATCTTGCAGCTGCCGATGGGGTGGAAGGTGGTCGAACCGGTCGCGCGCACATGCGCCAGCCATTGCTCGTCGCTTTGCACTGCTGGCCCGGGAAGCGTCTCTTCGATCACGTAGTCGCTGAGTGGCTTGGTCTGCAACAGACGGCGCAGGTACTTCATCGCCGAGACGATGGCGTCACGGTCGTCCTGCTCGGCGAGATAGTTGGGCTGAATCTCCGGCTTCACCGCCGGGTCCTTCGACAACGCCTTCACGTGCCCGCGACTCTCGGGGCGAAGTTGCGAGGCACCCAGCGTCATGCCCGGGCGCGAGTCTAGAGCCGAGGTGCCATAGGCTCCAGGCGCATAGCTAGCGGGCGCGAAGTAGAGCTGCATATCGGGAGTCTCGAGTCCCGGCCGCGTGCGGTAGTAGCCGCCGGCATGGCTCGGGCTGGCGGCGAGCAGGCCCTTGCGGGTGAAGACGTAACGCAGCACCTCGCCAACCAACGCCAGACCATGGCTGCGCTCGTTGAGCGAGCCCGCGCCCTTCACCAGCGCCGAGACGCGCGCGGCGTAGCGGTCGCGCATGTTGCGGCCGACGCCGGGCAGCGCATGCCGTACCTCGACACCGATTCCCCTGAGCCACTCGGGGTCGCCGATGCCGGAGAGCTGCAGCAGATGCGGCGTGTTGATGCTGCCGCCCGACAGCACGATGTCGCGCCGCGCGCGGATCTTGCGGGACTCGCCGCCGACGCTGTAGCGCACGCCCACTGCACGCTTGCCGTCGAACGAGATGTGCTCGACGAAAGCGTGCTGAATCAACGTGAGATTGCCCCGCGCCATCGCCGGCCGCAGATAGGCATCCGCGGGACTCCAGCGGCGGCCATCCTTCATCATCTGCTGATAGAGGAAGGTGCCTTCCTGGTCGCCGCCGTTGTAGTCGGGCGTGCGCTTCAGTCCGAGCGCCTCGTTGGCCGCGATATAGGCATCGCTCAACGCATGCGGCTCGCGCTGATCCTGGATCGACAGCGGCCCGTCGCGGCCGCGCACGGCGTCGTCGCCGCCGACGCGAGTCTCAGCGCGCTTGAAGTACGGCAGCACGTCGTCCCACGACCAGCCGCGACAGCCGAGCTGCGCCCAGGTGTCGTAGTCGGCGGACTGTCCCCGCACATAGAGATGGCCGTTGATCGAGCCCGAGCCGCCGATCACCTTGCCGCGCGGAAACGGGATCGTGCGGTTGTCGATATGCGGGCCGGGCGCGGTCTCGTAGCCCCAGTTGAGCTTGGGGTTGTAGACCGTCTTGTTGAAGCCGGCGGGGACCTTGATCCAGATATGGTTATCGGGGCCGCCGGCTTCGAGCACCGCCACCGTGTGCTTACCCGACGCGCTCAGCCGATACGCCAGCACGCAACCCGCCGCTCCGGCGCCGACGATCACGTAGTCGACTTCATCCATCCGCACGGTTTCCTTCGTTGTGCGATCCTGTTCTCTATCCTTCTCTCCGCGAAGGCCAGGGCGATCACAGATGGCCAGGTTGACTTGGCATTGCCTTCCCCCGGAGGGGGAAGGTGCCCGAAGGGCGGATGGGGGATGTCGAAGCCAAACACCGACTTCGTTGAAGCATCCCCCATCCGTCGCGCTTCGCGCGCCACCTTCCCCCTCCGGGGGAAGGTATGTGCAACTCCATATGCGATCGCCCTGCCGCGAAGGTCAGGGGCCGCGGACGGCCCCGAGGGAGAAGGAAAGTCTTGGTGTTCTACAGCGCGTAGCCGCCATCGACCATCAGGGTCTGACCGGTGATCCACCGGGCGCGCGAGGAGGCGAGGAACAGCACCGCTTCGGCGATGTCCTCGGCCGTGCCCAGCCGCTTGAGCGCGAGGTTGTGCCGCGCCGTCTCGAGGAATTTCTCGTCGAAGTCGCCGGTCTCCATCAGGCGATGGAACATGCCGTCGGTCAGCAGACCGACGCCGACCATATTGGCGCGAATGCCGAAGCGCCCCTCCTCCGCCGCCACGCCCTTCATCACGCCTTCGACGGCGGCCTTGGGCGCCACCGAGAGGATATCGCGCGCGGCGTAGCGGCGAATCGCCGGCGTGCCGACGACGACGATCGCGCCCTTGGTCTCGCGCAGCTTGGGCAGCGCGGCGTGGATCAAGCCATAGCAGCCGATCGCGTCCTGGTTCATCACCGAGCGGAACTTGTCGGGCGTCACCTGGCTGATGTAGCGCATGTCGATGTATGGCCCGGCGGCATATACCAGCGTGTGCAGCGGGCCCAGCGCGCCCACGGCATGGCCGATCGACTCGGCCACGGACTTGTCGTCCTCCAGCGAGACCTTGAGGGCATAACCGGCCTGGCCACGCGCCGAGACCTCGCGCAGCGCCTCGTCGGCCGAGTCCTTGTTGCCGCGATAGGTGAAGGCGACGTCGCAGCCCGACTCGGCGAGGCGTCGGATGACGGCGCGGCCGATGCCGCCGCTGCCGCCGGCCACCAGGGCGCAGCCATTCGTCGGAAAGTCCATAAACCTCTCCTCTAACCCAGGCGGCGCGACAGCTCGGCGATACGCGCGAAGGGCGACATACCCGGCGGCAATGATAGATTGCCGGCGCGGGCCAGTCCGTAGCGACCGAAGCGTTCGCGAATCGCCTCGACCAGCCATAGCTCAGCCTGCGCATGACGCGCCGCCATGCGACGGCCGCCGTCGGCGAGATGCTGGCGATGCGCGTCGATCGCCGCGATCAACTCCGGCACACCGGTGCGTTCACGCGACGATACCAGCAATGTACGCGGTTGCCACGACGCGCTGTCGGGCTCGGCCAGGCTGAGCGCGCCGGCGACGTCGCTCCGCGCCCGCTCGGCCATGGTGCCGAGATCGGCCTTGGTCACCGCCACGAGATGCGGGATCTCGACGATGCCGGCCTTCATGAACTGCAGCGAATCGCCCGAGCCCGGCTGCACGCAAAACACCACCGTATCGGCGATGCCCGCGACATCGGTCTCCGACTGGCCGACGCCCACCGTCTCGACCAGCACGACATCGAATAGCGCGCGCATGATCACCATGGCGCCCAGGGTCAGCTCGGCCAGTCCACCCAACCGGTCCCGCGCCGCCATCGAGCGCACGAAAACGCCATCATCCATGGGATCGGTCGCCAGCCGCGCACGATCCCCGAGCAACGCGCCGCCCGTGCGCCGCGACGATGGGTCGACCGCGATCACGCCGACCGTCTCGCCGCGCGCGCGCCACGCCGCGATCAGCGCCGAGAGCAACGTCGATTTGCCGACTCCCGGCGGCCCGGTGACACCAACGACATGCCCACGCGGCGCACGATACGACTCGTCGAGCAGCGCCCTGATGTCATCGGCATCCGGCATCCGCTCGAGCCGCGCCAAAGCCGCCGCAAGCGCCGGCTTGTCCATCGTCACCGTCATCTCCCTCTCCCCGCTTCAGCGGGAAGAGGGTTGGGGTGAGGGGCGTTCGTACGATCATCCTGTCGCTGATCGGGAGCCAGAGCCCTCGGGATCGTCTCGAGAACGCCGTCGGTATTCGACAACACCTCATTGTTCCAGAACCGCATCACGCGATACCCGCATTCGTTCAAGAAGGCCGTCCGCTTCGCGTCCTCAACACTGTCGGCGTGCTGGCCACCATCCACCTCGACGATCAGCTTCGCCTCACGACAGGCAAAGTCGGCGATGTACGGTCCGATCCCGATCTGACGCACGAACTTGTGGCCCTCGAGCTGACTGGCGCGCAGCCTGGACCACAGGCGCTTCTCGGCTTCGGTGGGGTCGCGGCGAAGCTTGCGCTGGAGGTTTGCTCGGGTCTGGCGTGGGCCACGCATCAGCGGCTGGTCGTTGTGGGACTGCCCCTCACCCTAACCCTCTCCCCGCTGAAGCGGGGAGAGGGAATATGATGACTCAATCCGTCTTGAGTGTGCCGCCGAGTGCGGCCTGGGCGGCGGCGAGGCGGGCGATGGGCACGCGGTAGGGCGAGCAGCTGACGTAGTCGAGACCGACCTGGTGGCAGAAGAACACCGAGGCCGGATCGCCGCCATGCTCGCCGCAGATGCCGAGCTTCAGGTCGGGCCGCGTCTTGCGGCCGCGCTCGAAGGCGATGCGGATCAGTTCGCCGACGCCCTCGATGTCGAGGGTGGCGAAGGGATCCTGCTCGAAGATGCCGCGCTTCTGGTAGCGCTCGAGGAACGATGACGAGTCGTCGCGCGAGAGCCCAAAAGTCGTCTGCGTCAGGTCGTTGGTACCAAAGCTGAAGAACTCCGCCGTCTCGGCGATCTCGCCGGCGCGCAGCGCGGCGCGCGGCAGCTCGATCATGGTGCCGACCTTGTAGTCGAGCTTCTCGCCGGTGAGCTGCGAGACCTCGCGCGCGACACGGTCGATAACCTCCTTCATCAGGTCGAGTTCCTTCCGGGTCGCGACCAGCGGAATCATGATCTCCGGCTCGACCGTCTTGCCCCTCGTCTTCTGCACCTCGGCGACGGCCTCGAAGATGGCGCGCGCCTGCATCTCGTAGATCTCGGGATAGGAGATGCCCAACCGCACGCCGCGATGGCCGAGCATCGGGTTGAACTCGTGCAGCTTGGCGGCCCTTGCCTCGATCTCGGCGACGTCGAGCTTCAGCACCTTGGCCACTTCGGCGATCTCCGCCGGCTTGTGCGGCAGGAACTCGTGCAGCGGCGGATCGAGCAGGCGGATTGTGACCGGCAGGCCGGCCATGATGTCGAACAGCTCGATGAAATCCTGGCGCTGCATCGGCTCGATCTTGGCCAGCGCCGCGCGACGGCCCGTCTCGTCGTCCGCCAGGATCATCTCGCGCACGGCGACGATGCGGTCGCCCTCGAAGAACATATGCTCGGTGCGGCAGAGCCCGATGCCCTCGGCGCCGAACCTGCGCGCCTGCGCCGCGTCGGCCGGCGTCTCGGCGTTGGTGCGCACCTTCAGCGTGCGGAACGAATCGGCCCAGACCATCAACTCGGCGAACTCGCCGGAGAGCTCGGGCTGAATGGTCGGCACCACGCCCAGCATGATCTGGCCGGTGGCGCCGTCGAGCGTGATGGCGTCGCCCGCCCTCAGCACCATGCCGCCGGCCGTCATCGTGCCCTTGGCCGCGTCGATGCGCACGCCGCTGGCGCCGGCGACGCAGGGCTTGCCCATGCCGCGCGCCACGACGGCGGCGTGGCTGGTCATGCCGCCGGTCGAGGTGAGAATGCCCTCGGCCGCGTGCATGCCGTGGATATCCTCGGGGCTGGTCTCGCGTCGCACGAGGATCACCTTGTCGCCGTCGCGCTTGCGCTTCTCCGCCTCGTCGGCGGTGAAGACGATGGTGCCCGAGGCGGCGCCGGGCGAGGCCGGCAGGCCGCGGTCGAGCACTTTGCGCTCGGCCTTGGGATCGAGCGTGGGATGCAGCAGCTGGTCGAGCGAGGCCGGCGCCACGCGCGCCACCGCCTCCTTCGAATCAATGAGACCCTCCCGAACCATGTCGACGGCGATCTTCAGCGCCGCCTTCGCCGTGCGCTTGCCGTTGCGCGTCTGCAGCATGTAGAGCTTGCCGCCCTGCACGGTGAACTCGATGTCCTGCATGTCGCGGTAGTGCCGCTCCAGGCTCGAGCGGATCTCGGCGAGCTGGCGGAAGACCTCCGGCATCGATTCTTCCATCGCCGGCTTGTCCGACTTCTGCGCCAGCTTGCCGGCGATGGTGAGATGCTGCGGCGTGCGGATGCCGGCTACGACGTCCTCGCCCTGCGCGTTCACCAGGTACTCGCCATAGAAGATGTTCTCGCCGGTCGAGGGATCGCGCGTGAAGGCGACGCCCGTGGCGCAGTCGTCACCCATATTGCCGAACACCATGGCCTGCACGTTGACCGCGGTGCCCCAGTCGGCGGGGATCGCATGCAGACGACGATAGGTGATGGCGCGCTGGTTCATCCACGAGCCGAACACCGCGCCGATCGCGCCCCAGAGCTGCTCGTGCGGATCCTGCGGGAAAGGCTTGCCAAGCTGGCGCTCGACCGCGCGCTTGTACTTGGCGATGACATCCTTCCAGTCCTGCGCCTTCAGGTCGGTGTCGAGCTGGACGCCGAGGTCTTCCTTCTTCAGCTCGATGATTTCCTCGAAGTGATGATGCTCGACCTCGAGCACGACACCGCAATACATCTGGATGAAGCGGCGGTAGGAGTCGTAGGCGAAACGCTCGTCGCCCGAGGACTTCGCCAGGCCCAGCACGGTGCTGTCGTTGAGCCCGAGGTTCAGCACCGTGTCCATCATGCCCGGCATCGAGGCGCGCGCGCCGGAGCGCACCGAGACCAGCAGCGGATTGGCGGCGTCGCCGAACTTGCGGCCGACGATCGTCTCGACCGCCGCCAGCGCCGCCTCGACCTCGGCCTTCAGCTCCTTGGGGTAGGTCTTGGCGTTGTCGTAGTAGTACGTGCAGAGCTCGGTGGTGATGGTGAAGCCCGGCGGCACCGGCAGGCCGATGCTCGACATCTCCGCGAGATTGGCGCCCTTGCCGCCGAGCAGGTTGCGCATGTCGGCGCGCCCTTCGGCGGTGCCGTTGCCAAAGCCATACACCCACTTGGTCATCGCAAGCTCACTAGCCTTCGATTTTCGAGAAGTCCGCGACGCTGTCGATGGTCGCGCTGATACGCTTCAGCAAACGCAGACGATTCAGGCGCAAATCAGGTCGGTCGCCGACGTTCACTGTGACCTTTTCGAAGAAAGCGTCGAGCGGGCCACGCAAAGCCGCCAGCGCCGACATGGCCGCGGTGAAGTCCTCCTGCGCCAGCGCCGGGCCGGCGCTCGCGGCGGCGCTTTCCAGCGCGGCGGCGACCGCCTTCTCCTCGGCCTGCTCCAGCAGCGCCACATCGGGTGCGCTCTTGATCTGCGCCGCCAGCGCCTTGTCCTTGCGCTCCTCGGCCTTCACGATGTTGGCGGCGCGGTTGTAGGCGACCAGCAGGTTCTTGCCGTCATCCGAGCCGACGAAGGCCTGCAGCGCCTTCACGCGCGCCAGCAGGCGCACGAGATCGTCCTCGTCGCCCAGCGCGAAGACGGCGTTCACCAGATCATGCCGCACGCCCTGCTCGCGCACCTGCACCTTCAGGCGATCGGCGAAGAAAGCCAGCAACTCGCCGTTGTTGATCGCGCGCCCCGCCGCGGCGGCCTTGAACACATCGGCGAGCTTGAGCCGCAGGCCGTTCTCGGTGATCAGGCGAATTGTGCCCAACGCCGCGCGACGCAACGCATAGGGATCCTTCGAGCCTGTCGGCTTCTCGTCGATCGCCCAGAAGCCGACCAGCGTGTCGAGCTTGTCGGCCAGCGCCACGGCCACCGACACCGGCGCATGCGGGCAACGCGAATCGGGGCCGGTCGGCGCGTAGTGGTCGGCGATGGCGATCGAGACCTCGAGCGGCAGGCCCTCGAGCTGGGCGTAGTAGCCGCCCATCACGCCCTGCAGCTCGGGGAACTCGCCCACCATGCCCGAGGTGAGGTCGGCCTTGCACAGACGCGCCGCCGTCTCGACATGCGCGGGATCGGTCATGTGGAAGAAGCCGCAGGTCTCGGCCTTCACGATCGCCTGGGCCAACGCAACGATGCGCTCCACACGCTCGGCCTGCATGCCGAGCTTGGCGTGGAAGACAATGTCCTTCAGCGCCGGCAGCCGATCGGCGAGCTTGGCCTTGCGGTCCTGATCCCAGAAGAAGCGCGCATCCGACAGACGTGCGCGCAGCACGCGCTCGTTGCCGGCGACGATCTCGCGGCCCCCATCGGGCGCCACTGTGTTGGCGACGACGACGAATCGGTTGGCCAGCTCGCCGCCCCTGGTGTGGCAGGCGAAGTAGCGCTGGTGCGTCTTCATCGAGGTGATCAGCACCTCGGCCGGCACGTCCATGAAGGCGCGGTCGATCGTGCCCATCATCGGCACCGGCCATTCGACCAGGCCGGCGACCTCGGCCAGCAAGCCCTCGTCCTTCACCAGCGTGACGCCGGCCTCGCGGCAGGCGGTCTCGGCCTTGGTGCGGATCACCGCCTTGCGCTCCTCGGCGTCGACCATGACATAGGCCTGCTTCAGCTTGCGCACATAGTCGGTATAGCCCTCGACGCGGATCTCGCCGGGCGCCATGAAGCGATGGCCGCGGGTGGTCTCGCGCGCCGGCACGATGACGTCGCCGGGACGCGGGTTCTCGACGAAGACGAAGCGCGAGCCGGTGCCGCCCTGGGCCGCGGCCTCGAAATAGAAATCCGGCGAATCGGCGCGGTTCTCGACGATGCCGCCCTTGAGCGCGACACCGTTATAGACGCAGAGGATCTGCTGCAGCGGGCGCACCCAGCTCAGCGGCCGCGCGCCCCAGCGCATCGACTTGGGCCACGGCAGGCCGCTCACCACCTTGCCGATCACCTCGCGCAGCACCTCCGTGGCGGCGCGGCCCTTCTTCTCGATGACGGCGAAGTAGAACTCGCCCTTGCCGGTGTCGCGCTTCTCGCATTGATCGAGGGAGTTCAGCCCGGCGCCCTTCAGGAAGCCCTCGACGGCGCGCGCCGGCGCATCGGTACGCGGGCCCCTCTTCTCCTCGCGCACGTCGGCGGAGCGCAGCGGGATGCCGTCCATCGCCAGCACCAGCCGGCGCGGCGTCGCGAAGGCGGCGGCGAAGGCGAAGTCGAGCCCGGCCTGCGCCAGCCCCTCGGTGAACATGCGCTTGAGATCCTCCGCCGCGCGCGCCTGCATGCGCGCGGGGATCTCCTCGGACAGGAACTCGAGGACGAGCTTGGCCATCGCTCAGGCCTTCGCCAGCCAGGCTTCGCAGCACGCCTTGGCCAGCGCGCGCACGCGGCCGATATAGGCTTGGCGTTCGGTGACGCTGATCACGCCGCGCGCGTCGAGCAGGTTGAAGGCGTGGCTCGCCTTGATGCATTGCTCGTAGGCCGGCAGCGCCAGCTTGGCGTTGCTGCTGCCCAAGAGCGCGCCGCACTCCTTCTCCGCATCGGCGAAGTGGCGGAACAGCATCTCGGTGTCGGCGCGCTCGAAGTTATAGGCCGACTGCTCCCGCTCGTTGCGCAGGAACACCTCGCCATAGGTCAGCGGCACCTCGGAACCGGGCTGGTTGTAGGGCAGGTCGTAGACGCTCTTCTTGTCGAAGAGGTACATCGCCAGCCGCTCCAGCCCGTAGGTGATCTCGCCCGAGGTCACCTCGCACTCGATACCGCCGACCTGCTGGAAATAGGTGAACTGCGTCACCTCCATGCCGTCGCACCAGACTTCCCAGCCCAGGCCCCAGGCGCCCAGGGTCGGGCTTTCCCAGTCGTCCTCGACCAGGCGCAGGTCGTGCAGGTCGGGGTCGATGCCGATGGCGCGCAGCGAGCCGAAATAGCGGTCGAGGATGTCCTGGGGCGACGGCTTCAGGATCACCTGGAACTGGTAGTAGTGCTGCAGCCGGTTGGGGTTCTCGCCATAGCGCCCGTCCTTGGGCCGGCGCGAGGGCTGCACATAGGCGGCGTACCACGGGTCGGGCCCGAGCGCGCGGAGCGTCGTGGCGGTGTGGAAGGTGCCGGCGCCCATCTCCATGTCGTAGGGTTGCAGAATCGCGCAGCCCTGCCGCGCCCAGTAGCGCTGCAGGGTCAGGATCAGCTCCTGGAAACAGGTCGGCTTTCCAGCCTCGGCGGCGAGGGCCACGATCTTGAATTCCCGGTGGATTTCCGCCCGGTTAGGCGGGATTTCGGCGGTGCACCATATAGGTGGCCGGTCCCCGGCCGGTCAAGCGACGCCCCTAGGCGCGCCGGTCGCAGTGCATCGTGCCCGACGGCACATAGGCACCGCACACGCCACAGGCCACGAGGTCCTCGACCATGGGCCGGCCAGGCTTGGTTGCGGCCGGCTCGGGCGGCGGTGGCGGTGATGGGGGTGGCTGCGGTTTGGCGGCCGGCTTCTTCTGGGCGGCCTCGATGGAACGCTGCCACCAGCGCCAGCCGAACCAGGCGATGACGATGACCGCCGCGATCGTCAGCAGCTTGCCGAAGAACCCGCTCATGCCGGCCCTTGTAAGCCGGTCGGCCGCCTATTTGAAGTAGCTCGCGGTGGTGATGTACCAGAGGAAGCCGCTGGTGCCGGACTTGTTCTCGGACACCGCGTGGCTCTGCTGGCGATCCTTGGGCACCGGGCCGGGCATGACGCCGCTCTGCTTGAGCTGGTTGAGCAGCGGGTCGAGCTGGCCCAGTAGCCGGGTGTAGCCCTCGAGCACCGGGCCCGGATAGATGGTGATAAACTTGCCGGCCTGATCGCCCCGGCACATGTTCTCGTAGGCTTCCTGGGGATAGACCACCTTGTGGTCGAGGTTGCTGCTCTGCAGCAGCGGCAGCACGGCCTTCGCCACCTTCTCCACATCGCGCGGCTGGGCGGTGACGTGCAGCTTGTAGCCGGCCTGCCAGGGATGCTCGACGCGCCGGCCGAGGTCGCGTAGCGCCGGCATCCAGTAGGGCATGATCATGCTGTCGATGACGTTGTATCCCCGGGCCCCGGAGGGGAAACCGTAAACCGTTACGGACATTGGGATTTTCCCGAAATGAGAGGGTTTGAGATGGGTCTTTCAACAATATAGTGAGTGAATACTCACATCTCAAGTGCGATTACAGGTCATAGCGATCGCGTCGCAGGCCGAGTCGGCGCCGTTATCGGCGGCCCATCACCCGCTGAAGCTGTCGACGTCGACGAAGGAAAGCATGCGCGAGCCGCCGAGTTGTTGCTCCGACCGCGTGTAGCCGCTTTGGCGGTCGAGCGGCCGCGGCCCGGGCCTAATCCTTCCAGCCATCGCCAGCGGCTCGAGCACCACCTCGAGCGCGCGGGTGATGGTGAGGTATTCATTCATCATGTGCCCGGAATAGATGGTGATGAGCTTCCCAGCCTGCTGGCCCCGGTTCAGCCTGCGGTAGGCCTCGAGCGGATAGACCACCTTGTGCTTGGTACCCAGCCGCTGCAGCACCGGCAGCGCCGCCCGCGCCGTCGCCTCGGCGGTCTCGTCGCTGGCCGAGATGTGCAACTTGCGTCCGCCGTCATAGGGGAACGGCCAGTTCACGATATGGCCGACCATGGCCGCTGTGGGCATCCAGTAGAGCATGATCGTGCTGTCGATCACGTTGTAACCGTTGGGACCGATTGGGAACCCGTAGACCGTGATGTCCATCGCGAACCTCCCGCCTCGCGTGAGCGAGCCGGGTCACCATGCGCCCAACCAAAACAGGGTGCTGTTACGCCGGGAACAGTTGGCGAGGAGCTTAGGCTCACACGTCAGAGGCCGTAGCGCCCCCACAGCGCCCGCTGCTCGGCGACCTCCAGCGCATCCTGGGCCAGGGAGACCGAGGTCAGCCCCAGCATGCGGCGCAGGAAGCCGGGCTGGCGCTCGCCGATCAGCGGCAGGCGGACCTTCTTGCCATAACGCTCCTGCAGCACGTCCCGTAGATGGCCCAGCCCGTCGACCAGGCCGAGTTCCAGCCCGCGCTTGCCGGTCCAGAACTCGCCCTGAAACAGGGTGGCGTCATCGCCCTTCAGCCGATCCCCCCGACGCTCACGCACCCAATCCTTGAAGGTGGTGTGCATCTCGTCCTGCAGCCGGCGCAGCTTGGCGACGTCCTCGGGATCCTCGGGCTGAAAGGGATCGAGCATCGCCTTGTTCTCGCCTGCGGTATGGACGCGGCGCTCGACGCCCAGCCGCTCCAGCGCCTTGGTGAAACCGAAGCCGGCGGAGATCACGCCGATCGAGCCGACGATCGAGGAGGCATCGACGTGGATATCGTCGCCGGCGCAGGCCAGCCAGTAACCGCCCGAGGCCGCGACATCCTCGACGAAGATGTGCACCGATAGCTTCTTCTCATCGGCCAGAGTCCGGATGCGCCGCGCGATCAGCGCCGACTGCACCGGCGAGCCGCCGGGCGAATTGATGATCAGCGCCACCGCCTTCGCCCCGCTCAACGAGAAAGCGCGCTGCAAGCGCGGCGCCACTGATGCGAGCGACAGCACGGGACCGAAGCCGCCGCGCGCGGCGATCACGCCAGACAGCCGCACCACGGGCACGATCGCGGGCGCACGGACGCCGAGCAACGGAATGCGGGCCAGCGCCCCGCGCAATCTTTCAAACATGCGGCATCATATGTCGGGTGTGCCGCGCACAGTGCAAGGGGGCGGCTGCCGTCATCCCATCACTCCTGTCATCCCGAGCGTAACGAGGGATTTCGAATGAGCCTAGATCCCTCGCTACGCTCGGGATGACAGCGAGAGCGCCGCCGCATCGCGCAGGACGGCTTCGGCCTCCGCCGTGTACTTGCCCTCCCCGCCATGCATCGCCAGCCCGGGCAGTAGCTTCGCCGGCCCGGCCACACCCTTGCGCGCACGCACGATCACGCGCCGCGCCGGCTCGCCCAACCCGGGCCACAGCGGCAGCACGGTGATCTCGCCCGTCTTGCCGTGCAGCGCCGCCAGTACGGCGGGCAGCCGGTCGGCGCGCTGCACCAGGGTGAGCGTGCCGCGCGAACGCAGCCGCGCCAGGCAGCGCACGATCCAGCCTTCCAGGTCGAGCGCTGATTCGCGGTTGGCCTTGTCGACCGCGTCGTCGGGTGACGGCGTGCCGGCGCCGGCGTCCATGTAGGGAGGATTGCTCATGACCTGGTCGAACGGCCGCTCCAGCAGCGCGACCGGCGGCCGCGCAAGGTCGCCATCGACGACGGCGTACCGACCGTGCGCGCCATTGCGCGCGATGTTCTCGCGCGCCAACGCGGCGTACTCCGGCTGCGCCTCCACGCCCACAACCTCGAATGGCGTGTCACCGGCGCGCGCCAGCAGGCACAACCCAACGGCCCCGGCACCACAGCCGGCATCTAGGATGCGCTCCCCTGCCCTCGGCGCCACGGCGGCGGCCAGCAGCACCGCGTCGATCGACACGCGATAGCCGGCACGCGGCTGCCACAGCGCCACGCGGCCACCCAGGAGGGAGTCGTCGGTTCGGTCGATCGTCACGACCGAGCCTCTTACTCCCTCTCCCCGCCGGCGGGGAGAGGGTTGGGGGTGAGGGGCTGAATCAGGTGACGCACCACCACCCTAGGCAACCTTCGCCTCCCCCTCAGCCCGCCCCTCTCCCCGCGCGCGGGGAGAGAGGGAAAGAGGTAAATCGTCATCCGCGACAACGGGCCGATTGCGCCCACCGCGCATTGCGCCAACATCAGCACCGGGCGACACGTCGCCCAAGCAAGAACCGGGGACCTATCATGGCTGTGGTTGTAACCCTCGACGAGAAGCGGCGCAGGGGGCCGGGCCCGAGCCTCGAGCCGCTGCTGGCGCTGTGCGCTCAGGATCTCGAGCGCGTCAACCGCGTGATCACGGGCGGCATGCAATCCTCCGTCGCCTTGATCCCCCGGCTCGCCGACCACCTGGTCAACGCTGGCGGCAAGCGTATGCGGCCGCTGCTGACCATCGCCGCCGCCCAGCTCTGCGACTACCGCGGCGAGCACCACATCAAGCTCGCCGCCTGCGTCGAGTTCATCCACTCCGCCACCCTGCTGCACGACGACGTGGTCGACGGCAGCGGCCTGCGCCGCGGCAAGCCGGCGGCAAACTCTGTGTGGGGAAACAAGGCCAGCGTCCTGGTCGGCGACTTCCTCTTCACCCGCGCTTTCGAGCTGATGGTCGAGGTCGGCTCGATCGACGTTCTGGGCATCCTCAGCAACGCCTCCAGCGTGATCGCGGAGGGCGAGGTGCTGCAGCTCACCATCGCCAACGACATCTCGGTCGGCGAAGGCGTCTACATGGACGTCATCAAGGCCAAGACCGCCAAGCTCTTCGCCGCCGCCGCCGAAGTCTCGCCGGTGATCGCCGGCCGTCCGGCGCCTGAGCGCGTGGCGCTGGCCGCCTACGGCATGAACCTCGGCATCGCTTTCCAGCTCGTCGACGACGCGCTCGATTACGGCGGCACCGCCGCCAAGCTCGGCAAGGCGGTGGGCGACGATTTCCGCGAGGGCAAGGTGACCTTGCCGGTGATCCTCGCCTTCCTGCGCGGCGAGCCCGAGGAGCGCGCCTTCTGGAAGCGCGTCATGGAGAAGCTCGAGCAGACCGACGATGATCTGCAGCAGGCGCTGGCGCTGTTGCAGAAGCACAACGCGCTGGCCGATACGCTGGACCGCGCGCGACACTACGGGGCGATGGCGCGGGACGCGCTGGGGTTGTTCGCGGATAGTCCGGTGAAGCGGGCGATGTTGGAGGCGATCGACTTTGCGATCGAGCGGGCGCATTGAGGCCCACTAAAACTGGACAGGTGTACAGCTTTCGAAATGGACCAACTGGAAATCGCCGCATCTGGCGCAGCGCTATACAAGCTACTTTAGTTCACTGATTACATTGTTGATTGGTTATTTCTTGCTCAACTGCGCAAACCAAACTCGACTGGGCGCACCCCGCGAGGAGACAGCGTCTGACTTTAGAATCCCGCAAGGTGTTTCGGTTAAGCTTATTCCAAGTAGAATCCCGCCGCCGCTCGACACGGGCACCAAATACTCGATTCGATCTACAAGGGCGCCGGATGTCCAACAAGATCCGAATAGGCTATCGAATCGGCTGGTACGCCATAGTGATCCAAAATTCCTTCGAAGAAGCCGTTGAAAACGCGCACTGTTCCGCTGACACTCTGAAGTACCCGGCGGGCTTCGCTGGGTTTCATGAGACCTTGCCGCCGCAAGTACCCTTCCAAGACAATCTGATCGTGGCTTGCAGCCACATCGATCTCGGCATGCGCGCCAACTGCACGAATTACCGCAGCTGCGGAAGGATACATCCTGGCAAACATAGCGAACTGGCTCCGAACTTGGCTCAGAGTTTGACCCTCGCGCGGTGAATGCAGCACTCCATAACAGCCGAGGTATGCCAAGGTATCGCAACGACCAAGCTCGGACATGAAGTCTATCAGCCTTCGCGTGCTCGGAAGAGGTGGAGTTGATAACACCTTCTCGCGCGCTACACCTGAGGCGGCGAGTCCTTCGAGAAATATCTCACCATGGCCGCACTCCTCCGAGAAATGCCGCTGCAACTCAGCCGTGACGTCCGGCAGATCGCAGTGCACTACAGCCAATTCGTTGTGTTCATCGGCCCCGACCGTTCGATGATAAAACTGCTCGCACCAACCCAACACCAATCTCGTTGACGCCCTTCCCGACAGCAGCAGCGACCAAAATGGCGCCGCGAAAACATCTTTCGCCCAGCCGTCGCAGAATCGATAGTATTCAGATAGTTGCTCATCAACTCCATGCGCGCAAATAAGACCTGATGCATCCCAGAGCGCGCCACTGGAGACAGCAGGCTGCATAACCTCCAAGAGGGACTTCCACGGCGCACCTAGCTCATTCCGCAGTTCGGTGACCGTTCGGCCAGGAGTCTCGCATCGCGATATCATGCGCTGAGCGAGATCTGCATTTGATCGACCATACTCAACAATGGCATCCGGCGTCTCAATCACGAATGCAGATGGCCCGCGCGTTATCCTTGCATGAGGAGACAGGACGGGCATGCTTTGGCCGTTCGGCAACCACGCCTCGTCGAGCATCAACCGGGACTCTGATGACATCGCTACGCCTTCGCCGTAGGCTCACCCGCCGCATCGGCCAGCGGCAAGTCACATCCCGCGAACACCCTCGCGCGACATGCGCAGGTCGCGTTGAAGCATGTCTTGGCACACACGTTCGCAACAAAAGGGGCGCCAGCACCGAGATTTACGATGGCTTCAAAGGCTCGATCGAAGCGCGCCACGGCATCTTCAATCACCGCCGGGCAATGAGCTTGAGATATCCAGCCGTGGGATGCATGCATATCAATCCCGGCGATCAAAAGCTGGCGCCTCAGCTCCGAATGAGCCGCTTGTTGCTCCGCGATAAGCGCGAACGACTCGCGTGATGGCTCTGGCTCGATGCCCGCAGCAGTGGCACCAAGCAGCACATGGACAGTCGAGCTATTCTGAAACATTCGGACGTCAAGACCCCGTGCCTCGGCTGCAGCATTGACCCCAGCACAAAGCAACGCTGCGCTGCCCTCGGCCATGCGCTGAGGCACACCGTCTCTCGCACGGTGCAATGTAACCAAACCGGCGGCAGCGCTTGGTGGAAACCCGTTGAATGTTCCAGCGTGTATGATCGGCAAACGGCCATCGGCTAGCTTCGATCCTCCCGCAAAAACCGACATCACCTCTTTGAGGCCAGCCAGCGCCCCTCCCGGCATTCCGCCCGCCATGATTTTCGCGAGAACTGTAAGATCCGGCCTCACACCCGCTAGGGCTTGGACGCCTCCCGGCGAATACCGAAAGCCACTAATGACTTCGTCAAACACAAGCAATGTGCGCCTCCGCTCGGTGAGCTCGCGCAGTCGCGCCAGGAAAGACGTTGACCAGGGCAAAGCACCACTCCCACCTCCTCCAGGCTCGATAAAAACTGCCGCGACATCACCCGCTGAAAGCCGCTCTTCGACGGCATCCAGATCATCGAACGCCATGACCGCAATATCCCCTCCAGCGTCCTCCGGAAGCCCGATACTCCGCCCATCCACCAGGCCGGTAAGTAGGTTTTCAATCCAACCATGGTAATGCCCACCAAGCCTTACGATGGTCGATCTACCCGTAAACGCCCTAGCAACCCTGAATGCCAGATGCGCCGCCTCAGATCCTGACGCGGTGAAGCGAACTCGCTCCGCAGACGGAACAAGGGCGCATATTGCTTCCGCCCATTCAATCATCGGCAGTGTCAACCCTGACAGATGAGTTGCTTGGGCAGCTTGGCGGCACAGCGCGTCAACGACCTCATCGTCGCCATGACCGAGCAACAGCGAGCCGTGCCCCATCCAAAGGTCGACGTACGACCGACCATCGACATCATGCTTGTACGCGCCTTTGGCGGACACGAATATGGGCGCGAACGGGTTCAAGCGCCAACTATCGTGCCCCGTTGCGCCCGCAAGAACTTGTTGCACACGATGATGCAGTTCGGCCGAGTGAGGCAGCGCGCTCCTATAGTTCTCCGCCGTCATCGGTGAGTTACTCCTACCGACCGCCGCGGGACCGTAGCGTTCACTGCGCCGTAAGCGTGGAGAATGCCTTCAAAAAAGACGACAAAACACTCGGATACCGTTCGCGCGGCCTCGAGAGCGCGCTGTCGTCCCGTGATAGTTACACCACCGGCGCGCACCAAGGCTTCAAACATCGTGGCTTCATGGCCAAGATCGATGTCGACAAGTGCGTGTCTTTCCATTGCGGAGAACAAAGGGATCGCTGCCGGATACAGGCGCTTCAGCGAGGCGTAGAATGCCGACACCTGATTCCGATCTCCCGGCTTTCGCGAGGGCTGCATCACCACAAAGGAAGCCGCATACGTTAGCGATCCTTCTATTGCAAACTCGTTAAGCTGATTGATGAGTGCACGTGTCGTGGCCAATGGCGGCGCCCGAAGTACGCGATCGAGATTGAGCCCACTGTCTGCCAGACCCTGATAGAACATCGTCGAATGGTGAGCTTCTTCAACGTAGTGTTTGGCGAACGCCTCTCTTAGTTCAGAGCCATCTCGGCTGTAAGCGACCCCCAGAGGCATGTACTCGTTAGCGGCCTCTACGAAGTGTGCGAACTCAATTCCCCATCCGAACACCAGCGACATCGGTGCGGTTCCGCCCAAGAGCGTGCGCCAAAATGGTGATGCGTAGGTGCCACGGGCGAGAATCTGGCATTGGTGAAACAATGCATCGAGAAACTCCGCGTCAGAGGCGGCCTCAAGACAGGATGCGACATCAAAAAACACGCCCTCGGCGGCAAGCTCCTCAAGCGTCAAACACAAGGGACCGAGCGGCACTCCCAGTTCACGCGCTATATCGACGAGAGTTCGAAAGCCGTCAGATCGCTCGAGGACGTCGAATACTGGCTTAGCAAGCGTAGATACTTCCAGTTCAACCTCGGATGTTTCGATGATCAGTTTCCCTTCGCTAAGCTGCATAGTCGCATCTGACGCCAGCAGAAGTGAGGAACCGGGACCTATCGCAGTCATACTGGTTGCTCCGCCGGCTGGGGCCGATAACGTCGCATTCCCTGCGTGAGCGATGCCGGCGAGGCATAGTGCCGAAGGATATCGGTCGACCACGCCTCGAGCGTCTCGAGCAAGATGTATGCGGCTTGCAAAGCTGCATCGACCTGAGCACCTGTCACAGGGCCCACGGCTTCGGCTACCGACTCCAGAAAGCCACTATGTCCGTAGCCTTCGTCGAGAGCAGCGTGAGCCGCCATGGGTCCAACAATCGCGCGATCTGGCCGATCGAAGTGCTTCTGCAAGCACTCGAAAAAGGAAGCTGTGCGGCTTCGATCATCACCAGTCGATTCCAAGAATCCGGAGCACGCGGCATATGCCAAAGGGCTCAAACGTGCGGCCGCCCTCATATGATTGCGAACGGCGTTCGTGCCAGGAAGAGGCGTCAGTTTTTCTCGCCGACAGTCGTCGATCCCGGCCGAGCCGAGAGCCTGCGCAAAGAAGTGATGGTGATCGTACTCCTCGGCAAAATGACGAACGAAGATGCGTCGGACTTTAGGATCAGTGCAGTTCGCGATAGCCATGGGGATGCGCCCTGTCACAGCTTCGATAAAGTGGAAGCTCTCAACAAGCCATCCCGTAAACAATGTCTTGGAAGCGGTTCCGGCAGCGAGCGAAACCCACAACGGATGCGAAAACAGTCTATGTTTCCATTCCGGGAAGCGGCGTCTGCATGAGTTGATCAAAGTCGAGGGTGCGACCAAAGCACCACGATCAGCCGTGGCGCTAGAAAACGACAGAACTCCTTGGTCATGCAGTTGCTTGCAAAGCGAATGAAGAACTGAGGAAGTCAGTCCGCTGATGGCTGCGATCTCATCCAGCTCTTGATCGCCGCGCATCTCATCCAGAGCCTTGAGGCATCGCGACACAGGTAGCCCCACTACGACGACCTCTTCCGAGCCGAGGTCGATCACCACGTTGGCACCAGCTGCCTTAACTACTGCATCAAACGACAGCAGTGGCAGTTCGCTACATTTAGTCGGCATTTGTAAGACTTCGGTCGCTGCTGCTGAAAGCCTCCCCCGGGCGACTGCCCGGGGGAGCGCTCCGGGAACTACTTCACGATCACTCCGAGAACCGGTTGAATCTGCGGCTTGCGCTTCTTGCTGACTTGCACCGTGATCTCACTCGTAAGGCCGGACGACTCCTCAACGCGAACGTATCCGGCGGCGCCTTTCGGCACATGGATGACGACCTCTTGTTCCTCCAAGGGCTTACGCTTTTCGAGATCGGCCATTGTCGTACCCCTTATGCTTGAGTGGTAAAGTGGCACTCGTGCCGTGTGCAATGATGCATATTAGTTCTCGTGAGTCGAATCGTACGTTGGAATTACTCGCCGGTAGATGATGAAAAAGTATCTGCAACCAGAATGACCCTTGATTCATCTTGTTCCCGCGACGTCCGCGTCGGCTGGTGGTCGGGCTCGACGTTGGCGGCACGTAAATCTTTCCGTCGGGATCGCCTTGTAGCTGATCGATGGCCGGCGACCGATGTCGCAAGTCACACTTCCAATCGCCTGCGCTGGAGTCGGCGCCTGCCATCGCGTCGGCTGTCGCGCCGCCCGGTGCTCGTCCGCAACTGACAACCCGCCGAAGCGAGAGCATGCGCAGCACGACAAGGGCCGGCCAGTTGCGACAGGCGTGACGTTGGTGTTCTGGCAGCTCGCAGCGAGGCAATCCTGGCTGCTACTGACCGGCCACCTTGAACCAGGGACGGGCATCTTCGCTTTCTGGATAGCGCTCATCGGCATCGTGCTCGAGATCGGCCCTCCACTCTTCGCCGTAGCCCGGCACGCCGCCTCAGCGACCAGTACCAGAGCGCGAGGACTTCAATTTGCGCGTGCACTGACGGAACCAACAACCATCCCAAGCCCAATGACAGATGCCAGAGCGTCACAAAGCTCCGGATCGATCGTAAGCAGCTCCCGCGTCCACCTGACACCGCCCAGGGCGAAGCGACCTCACAGACATTGACCGCGTACGCTCCGCATCCGCTGTCGCCGAGGCAAAGCTCTCGGACATCACGACGCGGCGGTCGACAGAGCGGTACGTCGAGGCGATGCGGTTGCCCCCATTGACGGCCGAGCCGATGACCGTGAAGTTCAGCCGCTCGTCGCTGCCGATGCGGCGGTAGAGGACGTTGCCGGCATGCGGGGCGAGGTAGGCTGATGTCCTCGGCTGGGCCGCCGTGGCACGGTGGTCATTCAGCACGCGCTGACCCGTGTTGCGGTCGTGATAAACCTCGACGACGGTGACGGCGCCGCCCACCAGCAAGACCCAGTTGGTCGCCAGGCTCGACCTCGGGGCGAGTCGTCGCAGGACGGCGCCGCCTTCCAACTCGTCGATGAAGCGCTCGATTACGGCGGCACCGCCGCCAAGCTCGGCAAGGCGGTGGGCGATGATTTCCGCGAGGGCAAGGTCACCTTGCCGGGATCCTCGGCTTCCTGCGCGGCGAGCCCGAGGAGCGCGCCTTCTGGAAGCGGGTCGTGGAGAAGCTCGAGCAGACCGACGATGATCTGCAGCAGGCGCTGGCGCTGCTACAGAAGCACAACGCGCTGGCCGATACGCTGGACCGCGCGCGACACTACGGGGCGATGGCGCGGGACGCGCTGGGCTTGTTCGCGGATAGTCCGGTGAAGCGGGCGATGTTGGAGGCGATCGACTTTGCGATCGAGCGGGCGCATTGACCGTACGTCACGCGGCGTGGCTGGGGCTAGCGGTGACGCTGATGGTGACACCGGGCATGGCACAGACGCGCGAAGAGAACTGGAAGCGCTGCGAGGACAACAATCCTGCGGTGCGCATCCCCGGCTGCACCGCGGTGATCGAGGCCGGCGGCGAGACTGACGTGCGGCTGGCGGTGGCCTTCACCAACCGCGGCGTCGGCTACGCAAGGCAGCGCGACCACGATCGCGCGATCGAGGACTACGATCAGGCGATCCGCCGCGATCCGTCGCTAGGCCGCGCCTTCGTCAATCGCGGCATCGCCTTCAACGCCAAGGGTCAGCCTGATCGCGCGATCCGGGACTACGACCAGGCGATCAAGCTGAACCCGGCCCACGCCAACGCCTACTACAACCGAGCCGTGGCCTATGTCGCCCTGGGCCAGCGCGATCGCGCGATTCAGGACTACGACCAGGCGATCAGGCTGAATCCGTCCGACGACTTCGCGCTCAACAACCGCGGCTATCTCTACTACGCCAAGGGCCAGGTCGACCGCGCGATCCAGGATTACGACCAGGCGATCAAGGTGAATCCGGCCTTCGTCCCCGCGCTCGACAATCGCGGGCTGGCACACTACAGCGCCGGCCGCTTCGACGCCGCCATCGCCGACTACGACGCCGCGCTGCGCCTCGATCCGCGCAACGCCTTGTCGCTGTATGGCCGCGGGCTGGCGCGTCAGCGCAAGGGCGACGCGGCCGGCGCCGCCACCGACATCGCCGCGGCGAAGGCGATCCGCGCAGGCATCGCCGAGGAATTCGCCAAGCACGGCGTGCGGTAGAGCGAAGCAGCGCTCATCGCGGCGCGGAGTCCACCGGGACACGCCGGGCCCGGGCATCCGGCTGACGGTCGAGCGCGATCGCGATGTGGTATCGGAGCCCTTGTGGTCGCCGACAACAGCACCCCGATCAAAAACGCATACCGCGCCAGATTGGCTCCTTGTCCTTGCGAGGTTCATGGTCCGGATGCACCTTGACCACTTCGTCGTGCAACCGGTCAATCAAGACGTCGGATAGCTTGGCTCTTTTCAGGTCCGCGATCGTCCCTGCGTACCACTGTCCCAGGTTCGGGATCCGCACGACGTCGCCTATCGGGCTCACGACATACAGCCGCCCTTCCCACCGTCCGAAGCGAACGGGATCGTGGTGGTAGTACTGAAGGTCTCGAGACGCCAGGACATGGACACCCGAAACTCGGGCGACGGACTTCGTGAAGCTCGGCGTCGAAGCGATGTCCGCTTCTTCGGGTCCCACCGAGTTTCCTATCGTCGGTCTCAGATGCTCGCCCGGCGAGCAGGCGTAGAGCGAGAGCAGAGCATCCCTGGCGAAGATGCCGGTCAGCGTGCTGAAGAGGTGGACGTTCCTGTCGGAGAACTCTTCCTTGCCAATCTGCACTTCCCCCGGAGCCCCGTGCCCGAAAAGCCGGAGAAGACCGATGGGGCGCGCAGAAGCCCACGCCCGTATCGTGGCCAACGTGGCGATGACCGGGAACAGTTGGTTAACCGTTAGGAGCAGGTCGGCGGTGGTCTTCTTCGGCACGGTGAGCCCGAGCCGAAGATCGTAAACGTCGACGGTGTATCCCATCTTGACCGCGGGGAAAGACGTTGTGGTCATGGCGGTGCCAACATCTCGTTGCGTTCACTCGGTAGCCAACACGACCTTTCAGCCTGCCGTCGATAACTCCGCCTAATCCATCCTCGCCGGCGAGGAGAACGGGCGTGTGGCGTCGACGACGAACATGACGAGCTGGTCGAGGTCGGTCGTGCCGGCGCTGAAGACCTCCATCGGCATGTCGGCGCCGTGCCCGTTCATCGCGGTGCCGGCGTCGGCATGGACAACGCCATGCGGCGTCTTCTGCCCGAGCCTTCCCTTCAGCACGTAGAAGGCCTCCGATCCCGGATGCGAATGCGGCGGTGTGCGCGCGCCCGGCGGCCCGCTGGCGTGGTTGATGCGCAGGAGGTACTCCGGCGCCTGGATGATGGGTACCGGCCCGATCTCGGCGATCTTCGTGGCGCCCGGCGTGGCACCGTTCTTGGCGCCGAGCGTGAACAGCCAGACCTTTCCGGAGATCTCCGCCGCAAGCGCCGTTGGACCCGCGGCGGCCTGTGCCTGGGCGAGAGTGGTGAAGGTCTCGATCCGCCAGAACAGCGGGCCATCAGGCAGTTCCTTGAGCTTCTTCTCGACCACCGGCTTTACCGAAAGCGGCGGTGGTTGTTGCGCCATCGACGGCACGGTCGAGAGGGCACCCAGCGCACAGATGAACAACGCGACCATGATCTTCATGCCCGTCCTCCTCACGTAACGCCGTCGAGGTTCGCACGGACGGGGCGGCGCGGCCTTGCGGGCCCCTCACCTTTGCCTCCATTTTTCCTCAAGACGGGGCCATGCTAACGTGGTGGTCGCGTCGCTCGCGGCAAGCGGAGCGGGATTTGCGTTACCTTTTCGAAGACTGTGCGCTCGACATGGAGCTGCGCGAGCTGCGGCGCGGTCCACTGTTGGTCGCCGTCGAGCCGCAGGTCTTCGACCTGCTCGCTCACCTGATCCGCCATCGCGAGCGCATCGTCAGCAAGGACGATCTCATGGCGACGATCTGGCAGGGCCGGATCGTTTCGGAATCCGCCCTGTTCAACCGCGTCAACGCCGCGCGCAAGGCGATCGGCGACAGCGGTGAGCGACAGCGGCTGATCAAGACACTGCCGCGCAAAGGCCTGCGCTTCGTCGGCGAGGTGCACGAGGAGGCGATCGACGCGCTGCCGCTGCCGGACCGTCCGTCGATCGCCGTGCTGCCCTTCGCGAACGCGAGCGGAGATCCGGGCGAGGAGTATTTCGCCGACGGCATCTCGGAGGATCTCGTCACCGGCCTGGCGCGCATCCGCTGGCTGTTCGTGATCGCCCGCAATTCGGCCTTCGCCTACAAGCACCGCGCCACCGATGTGAAGCGGATCTCGCGCGAGCTCGGCGTGCGCTACGTGCTGGAAGGCAGCGTGCGGCGCGCCGGCGACAGGTTGCGCATCACCGCCCAGCTGATCGACGGCGCGACGGGCGGCCACCACTGGGCCGAGCGTTACGACCGCGAGCTCGGCGACATGTTCGCCATGCAGGACGACATCACGCGCAGTGTCGCCGCCGCCATCGAGCCCCGGCTGCTCGCCGCCGAAGGCGTACGCGCGATGGCGCGCTCGCAGGAGCATCTCGGGGCGTGGGATCTGGTCGCCCGGGCGCAGACCCATTTCTGGCGCCTGACGCGCGCCGACTACGAGGCCGCGGTGAAGCCGCTGCAGCAGGCCGTGCGCTTCTACCCCGACTACGCGCCGGCGCATGGGCGGCTCGGCTTCTGCCTGGTGTTCGCGGCGCACATGGGCTGGATCGCTGCCGCCCAGGGAATGCGGCCCGGTCACAGGCACGCGACACGGGCGATCGCGCTCGACGATTGCGATCCGTGGGGACATATCGCGCTCGCCTACTGGGCGATGATGGAACGGCGCACCGAGGAGTCGCTCCAGGCGTTCAAGCAGGCGGTGACACTCAATCCGAGCTCGGCCGCCGCCCACTCCCATCTCAGCCGGGGCTACGCCTTCGCCGGACGCGATCGCGAGGCGATCGAGCACGGCAAGGAAGCGATCAGGCTCAGCCCGCTCGATCCGGAGATGGCGCTGTTCCTGGGCGCCATCGCGGTCGCCCACTACACGGCGGGACGCCATGCCGAGGCCGCGCACTATACCGCCGAAGCCTTGCGCCTGCGCCCGGGATTCCAGGGCGCCCAGAGGCTGCACTGCGCGAGCCTCGCCCAGGCAGGGCGGCTCGAGGAGGCCCGTGCATACTTGGCGGTCGTGCGCCGCGACCAGCCGAATTTGTCGATCGAGTGGGTCCGCGCCAACGTGCCCTACCAGACGCAGGCGCTGATGGATCGGTTCGTCGACGGGCTGCGCAAGGCCGGGCTTAGCTAGCGACAGCGCGAGTCACCCCCGATGCCGCCCGCGGGCCGAGCGCGTGGCGGTGGACGACGATTTCCGTGATGGCACGATGACCTTGCCATCGCCTTCCTGCGCGGCCAGCCCGAGGACTCGTCACACACCGAGGCGGTCGCGGACGCGGGCCATGACGAACCAGCAGAACAGCGCCCAGGTCGCGCCGACCGCCCAGCCGGCGACGACGTCGCTCGGCCAATGGACGCCGAGATAGACGCGCGATAGTCCGACGATCATGGTGATGAGAAGGGCGCAGATGATGATAAGCCAGCGAACCCGGGATCGGATCTGGGTGCTGGCGAGAAGAATCGCGAGCGTCAGGTAGATCACCGCCGAGTTCGCGCTGTGCCCGCTCGGGAAGCTCATGGTGGTTTCTTTGACGAGATGGGCCACGAGGTCCGGGCGAGGGCGGGCAAAGCTCATCTTGAGAAAGACGTTCAGCAACGCGCCGCCGGCGACGGACGCGACGAGGACGAGCGCGACCAGCCGCCGCCGGATCGCCAGGAGATAGCTCACCGCGAGCACGACGATCAGCGTCAGCACGCTCGTGCTCCCGAGCGCGGTCATGTCGATCATGACATGCTGCAACCAGGCGGGCCCGATCGGTTGCGCCAGATCGTCTGGACGACGCAATGCGAGCAGGAGGATCCTGTCGAGGGCTAGTTGTTCGCCTTCCGCCCGTTCGGACGCGAAGCGCATGGCGAGGAAGAGAACGATCGCAAGGGAAGCGAACGCGGCGACCGGCCTGCCTTCCCTGGAGATCAGCCATCGCCACGAAAAGCGGCCGGTCGGGATGTTCGAGGGTTTCAATCGGTTGCTCATGGTTGAACGGCGGGTCGAGTTTACGACAAAGCGCGGGCCGATGCGATTGAGGGCGACGAAATCGTGCTTGCTCTCATCGTCTCGCCCGGCCCTACAGCGGCCGCGATAGTCGAGGTCGGCTCGATCGATCTGGCCCGAAACGCGTGGAGCCGGTCTTGTTGTAACAACGCAAAAACGCAAGCCTGACACCGGGATTCAAAGCCTGACACCGGGATTCGGCATCCGGTGTCAGGCTTGCGTTTTTGCATTGTTTCAAAAATTTGGTGTCAGGCTTGCGTTGTTGCGTTGTTTCAGATTCCGTCTGGGCAAGCGCAATCTCCGCTGCTTAGCAAAACGCAATCGGGCAAGATTGACGCCGTCACGTTTGTCGGGGCCAACTCTCACTAACTCGCACCAGCCTGGGCGCCACCGGCGATCGCTTGCGATGGGGTGAGGCCGAAGGACGTGCGGAAGGTTCGGCTCAGGTGCGCGGTGTCGGCGAAGCCCGCGTCCATGGCGGCTGTCCGCACCAGTTCGCCGGCGGCTATCTGGCGCGCGGCGTGCTGGAGCGCCGACCATTGCTTGAATCGACGAAAAGTCAGGCCAGTCGCCGCCTTGAATATCCTGAGTGCGCCGGTTCGCTCCATCTTCAGGCGATGCGCCAACTCGAACTGAGACAATCGCAGCATCGGTTCAGCCACGATCGACTCGATCACGACACTGAGCTGCCGCGGAATTGGGAGCGCTCCTGACGTCAGTCGATCGCGCAGCTCTGTTTGGGCGTCGGCTTCCTGGAAGAGGGCGTCGACCGCGATGTCCGCAAGCGGCCCCCGCAGCCGTTGCGCACACGGGAAATCACCCGACCAGGTCAAGCCGTCCAGATAGATAACGTTGATGCCGCCATCCGCGCAGATGACCTTGTGCTCGACGCCGGGCCGGATGAACAGAACATCGCCAGTAACCTGCTCGCCGGCGCTGATGACCGAAACGGACCCTCGCCGCCCAGCGATGACGCAGGGCGCCGGATTGCAATGGAGGGCGAGGTGCCCGACATCCACCGAGAACACAGATGCGGGCAACTGAAGGCCGGCGCTCGACATCGGCGAACTGTCATCCGCACGTTTGTTCAACGCAAGCGCGATCACCGCAGCGTATCTCTCGGGAGAAAGGCGCATAGGGAGGACAAGGCCATGGAGGAGCGAAGCCAGCGGGCGATTTCATCGAGAAACAAGGAAAGCTATCTGAAGGCAAAAGCCGCCTTCAATCAGAAGGATATGGCCGCCTGCATGCGCTACTACGCGCCCGACCATCAAATGCGGTCGCTCGATGTCGGGCCGGGACGCCAGCATATCGAGCGGTTCCTGTCGTCCATGCATGAGAGCTGGCCGGATCTCGTAATCGTCGTCGAGCATGCCGTCGCGGAGGATGACTGGGTCGTGGGGCGATGCACGACGACAGCGACGCACGCCAAAACGGTGATGGGAGCCGCACCCACCAACCGGAAGGTTCAAGCGGCATTCTGGGACATGCATCGCTTCGATGCGGAGGGCCGCATCGTTGAGACCTGGAACCTGCTGGACAGCCTCGCCCTCATGCAACAACTGGGGCTCGTTCCGACGCAGCCGAAGTAGGTCAGTGTCGGGCTTGGTCTATTGCGGCGTCCTGGCTTGGGCCTGACGCGCATGGTCTCGGGTGCTTGCAAACCAACAGAAGCGCAGACATGACGCTGTCATGACGACCAGGTGATCAACCAAGGCGTCATCGCCGGGCTCGCCACGCGCGGGGCGGAGGCGAGCGAAGCGGCGCTCACCGCGCTCCGGAGTCCGCCAAGATCCGCCGGGCCCAGGCCTCCAGCGAACGATCGAGCGTGATCGCGATGTTGAACGGCAGCGTGGCGTCCTCGGGCTCCGCCACCATCATGCCGAACGCGGCGGCCTTGCCCGTTTCATAGCTGACCAGCATCCCGCCGGAGGCGCCGTTCAACGTGCTGGTCGACACGGCGAGCAGGTTGGCGCCGCCGGCCTCAGGAAGGCGCCGCAGCACCTTGCCGTAGCTGACGAGCTTGTCGAAGCGCACCGCCCGGCGATTCAGGCGTTGGTAGGCGTGCAGGCTGATCGACCCCTCGCCCAGCGCGATCAGCCTGTCTATGTCGGCCGGCGCCAGCGTCCTCACGGGCGTGCCCAGCGCCCCGGCGCAAACGGCCTCGCTCAGGATCACCAGCGCGGCGTCGTTCTCCCAGCGGATGGACCCCGGGCGGTAGAGATGCACCGCCTTGATATCGTAGGAACGGCCGCAGCTATCCAGGAAGACGCGCAGCTTCGAGAAATCCGGTCCGCCGTCGGCGCTGGTCCTCAGCTCCCGTCGCCATTCCACACCGTTCGAGAAGATGTGCGCGGCGGAGAGAAGGCTCGACGGCGAGTAGGCGACAAAGGCACTGCCGACGAAGGCGGTGGCAGAGCGTGACAGATGAACGTAACCCGATGCCCGCCCGTCGCGGATCTCCGCACCCTGCGGCGCTGCCCGGTCATCGTGCTCCCGCAACAGCCGCACATCGACGGGGCTGGCGCCGACGGGGATCGATCCCACGGCGGCGCACCCCAGGGCCGTGAGCGATGCCAACACGGCGATGAGCCGGGCCAGACGCGGCAGAGCGGGACGTTCCATGGGAGAACCATAGTCGCAACCGCGGTGCGCCGTCAGCCGCGACCGCTGTCGAGAGACCCCACCAGGCTCTTCGCCGCCGATGAGATCCAGAACGATTGGCGGTCGTTTCCCCTAAAGAACCCCTGTATTCCCGCTTTTGCGCAGCGCCTTCATGAGCGCTTCGTCCTCGTAGCGCTTGCGGCTCAAGGCGAGGGCGAAGTCCGGCAGCGTCTCGCCACAGACCCACTTGGCGATCAGCGCGCCGGTCGCGCACGAAGCCATGGTGCCGAAACCCGACAGCGCGCCGGCGACGAAGGCGCCTGGCGTCCGCATCGGTCCGATCAACGGCCAGTTTTCCCGGGTCATCGTGTAGTAGCCGCCGTAGTGCGACAGACGAGACGGCAGGTGACCGTAGTATGCCTTGAGACCGGGATTGAGTCGGCTGGCGCCGCGCAGGACGATTTCCGGGAAGCTCTCAAGGCACGGCAGGGCATCGCTTGGCTCTGACGGTGTCGTGTTGAACGCCCAGCCGAGCTTGAGCCATGTGCCGTGCTCGCCGCCTTGGGGCCGGCAGTGAACGCCACCAGGCATCGGCCGCGTCAGCCAACCCATATCGGGATCGTCCGCGAGCAGCGCGCGTTCCTGATCGGTCCAGTCGATGGGCTGAGGATCGAGATCGATCGAGAACGGCATGTGCCTGGCGATGACGGCCCTGGTGTCCTCGAACGCGATCTTCTGCTGGAAGACGGTTGACACCGGCAGGCTCTCGCCGAGGAGTCCGCCGACCTGACCGACATACGGGCCTGCCGCATTCACCAGAACATCCGCCGAGACAGACACGACCGCGCCCTCGCTCTGGATCGTGAGGGAAAAGTGGCTATCTCGGACCACCTCGACGACGCGGCCCGGTACGACGAGCCCACCCCTTTCCCGCAATGCCCGCGTCATGAGGCTGCCCATCTGCTGGCCGCTGATGTCGCCGGCGCGGCGGATGTGCAGGATGGTGGCGATGTCCTTGGCGAAGGTTGGGAAGTGGGCATCGATCGCGGCTCGATCCTGGATGACGTCGACGCCATCGGGCGCGGTTTGCCAATCGGCTGACAGCGCCGGCCGGTATCCCGCGCTCGAGCCTTTTCCGTGAAACCGAATCTTGTCGATGCCGTCGGCGCCATAGCCATCATGGAGCTGGCGCAGAAGACCGTCGGGATTGGCTTCTCGCGTCGCCAGCGCATAGCCGCGCCGGGTCATGTGCAGCTCGTTGTTGCTGTCCCGGGCGATCCGCTCCATCAGATCGATGCTGTAGTCGGTGAAGGCGGTCATCACCGTGTGCGGCCACCAATTGCGATAGTTCTCACCCGACGCGGCCGACGTGAGGCTCATGGGCGCCAGCGGATCGATGATGATGACCTTGGGCGAGCGTCTGGACTGCGCGAGGTAATAGGCGCAGGCAAGGCCGACGATCCCCGCCCCGATGATCGCGACGTCAGCCGTTTGAGTCTTCATGACCGGACGCTCCCGTCGTCCCGAGCGCAGCGAAGGACCTTGCGGCGGCACGAAAGCACGCCGCGCACGCCCGCGATACCGCGAGCTCCTTCGCTGCGCTCAGAACGACGAGATTGCAGGGCGGCGTTTCGCAGATCATCTACCGGTCGGAAGCGTGAGACTACTTCACGTAATCCTCCGAGTAGATGCCGTAAAACGCTTCTTCTTCGAACTGAAACCCCACGTCGGCGTTGTACCACCACACCTGGTGGGCGCTGTCCCAGACATTTGCGTTCGGCTGCGCGTGGTGCTGTCCAACGGGGCTTCCGATCCAATCCGCCCAGTGCACCATTTCATGCAGGATGCTGGCCTTCATGAACAGGTCCCAATTGTCACCGAGCTGATCACGGTCTTTGGCGATCTTGTTGAACTTGCGACACCATTTTCGGCCGATGAGCACCTTGTTGAGGTGCCGCTTGCGTATCTCGCCGCGATACTGGCCCAAGTCATCCATGATCGCCGCGTCGATCGTTGGCGGCAATCCATTGAAGTGCAGCGCCTGCGCCGCCAGATGCTCGTGGCCGGTAAATTGTCCCCATTTCACGAAAGCCTGCCGAATCCTTCGGTTGGCCGGATCGTCCCAGATGCGCGGAATCTCCTCCTTGATCCAATCGAAGAGCCGGGGGAATTCCAGCCTGATCGTGTGATCTATTTTCATGCGCTGACCCACCCATGGTTAGGGGTGTCGTTGTCGGGCACGGCATCGACGAACAGGCGCGGCTTCGGCTCGACGCTCCGCCATCGCGACTACGGCGTGGCTTTATCGCATCAGTTCGTCACTCGGCGTCGCACTATCGATGCTTGCCAACACGCGGAAATTGCGTGGACGAAATCGTTACGATAGCGCGATTGCCACAGAGCAAATTTGCGACCGGCCCCTCGCGCCGTCAAGAAGGAACCGCGCAGGGCAATCGATCGTGCAATATCTCCGATGGCTACATTGCGCCCGCCCTTTTTGTCGCTATGCTGCCGGCGACAAGAAGAACGAAAAGAACGCAGGGAGAGCGCGCGGGATGCGCCAAGGCCGGCTTGTCGCGACAGGCGTGATGCTGCTGTTCTGCCTGGTCGCGGCTTGGCAGTCCTGGCTGCTGCCGCTCACCGACCGTCTCGGGCCGGGGCCGGGCTTCTTCCCGTTCTGGATGGCGCTGATTGGTATCGCGCTGGCGATCGGCCTGCTGATCGTCACCGTGGCCCAGCCCGCCGCCGCGCCGGCCGAGGCCGCCGATGGCGAGGACGCGGACCACATCCTGCCGCACGGCCCGGGTGCGCGCCGCTGGTTCGCCATCGTCGTGCTGCTCGCCGCCGCCGCCGCCGCCATGGAACTCCTGGGCTTCCGCATCACCATGCTGGTGTTCAACACCGCGCTCGCCATTGCGCTCGGCGAGCGGCGCTGGTGGCTGATCGCGCTGTTCGCGGTGCTGGGCAGTTTCGGCGTGTTCTACCTGTTCACCACCTGGCTCGACGTGCTGCTGCCCGTCGGCCGGTTCGGGATCTAGCGCATGGGCCTCAACACCGCCGTCGCGTGCACTCCTACCTTCCCCCGCTGGCGGGGGAAGGTGGCGCGTAGCGCCGGATGGGGGCGGCTGTCGAAGACGAAGGAGATGTTCTTCAGAGAGCGCGTCTCCCCATCCGGCGCTACGCGCCACCTTCCCCCGCCAGCGGGGGAAGGTAAAACGAGCTAGCGATGGAAGCCCTCGGCCATCTGATGTCCGGCTTCGCGGCCGCGCTCAGCATTAACTATCTGCTCTACGCCACCGCCGGCTGCATCCTGGGTACGCTGATCGGCGTGCTGCCGGGGCTGGGGCCGGCGGCCGGCACGGCGATCCTGATCCCGATCACCTTCAACCTCGATCCGACCGGCGCCATCATCATGCTGGCGGCGATCTACTACGGCGCGATGTATGGCGGCACCATCACCTCGGTGCTGATCAACGTGCCGGGCGAGGCGGCCTCGGTGGTGACCTGCATCGACGGTTACCAGATGGCCAAGCAGGGCCGCGCCGGATCGGCGCTGGCGATCGCCGCCATCGGCTCCTTCGTCGGCGGCATCGTCGCCACCGTGCTGCTGGTGCTGGTCGCCGCCCCGCTCGCCACCCTCGCATTGAAATTCGGTCCGGCGGAGTTCTTCGCCCTGATGGTGGCCGGCCTCTGCCTGGTGATCGGATTGGCCGGCAACAACATGTGGGCGGCGCTGCTGATGACCATCATCGGCCTGCTGATCGCCATGGTCGGCCTCGATCCGGTGCGCGGCGCGCCGCGCTTCACATACGGGATCGATCCGCTACTCGACGGCGTGGGCTTCGTGCCGATCGTCATGGGCCTGTTCGGCGTCGCCGAATTGCTGATCGCGGCCGAGAAGCGCCAGGCGCGCATGATCCAGGCCGACCTGCAGAACTGGAACCTCAGCAAGGACGAGTGGCGCCGATCACGCGGCGCGATCGCGCGCGGCACCGGCATCGGCTTCGTGCTCGGCCTGATCCCCGGCGTCGGCTCGATCGTGCCGACCTTCATGGCCTATGTGCTGGAGAAGCGCGTCTCGAAGAACCCGGAGCGCTTCGGCAAGGGCGCGGTCGAGGGCGTGGCGGCGGCCGAGACGGCCAACAATTCCTACGCCAACGGCGCCATGGTGCCGCTGCTGTCGCTCGGCATCCCGAGCTCGCCGACCATCGCCGTGCTGATGGGCGCCTTCATCATCCACGGCCTGCAGCCCGGGCCCTTCCTGTTCAAGGAGCGGCCCGACCTGGTGTGGACGGTGATCGCCAGCTTCTTCGTCGGCAACGTGCTGCTGCTGATCCTCAACCTGCCGCTGGTCGGGCTGTGGGCGCGGCTGCTGAAGATCCCGTTCGGCTATCTCTGCGCCGGCGTGCTGATCTTCTGCGTCATCGGCTCCTACAGCCTGAAGCAGACCATGTTCGACGTCTGGGTCATGCTGGGCTTCGGTATCGTCGGCTACATCCTGCGCAAGCTCGACTTCCCGCTGGCGCCGGCGATCCTGGCGCTGATCCTCGGGCCGATGATGGAGAAATCATTGCGCACGACATTGGAGATGTCGGGCGGCAGCTTCGCCTTCTTCTTCGAGCGCCCGGTGGCGCTGGCGTTGCTGGCGATTCCGCTGCTCGTGCTGGCCACGATGTTGCTGCGCCCGCGCGCCTTCTCCAAGCTGAGGGAGTCGGATATCGAGTGAGGCTCAATCTCCCTCTCCGCGCAAGCGGGGAGAGGGAACCAGATCAACAGGAGGAAACACCATGATCATCCGTCGTCGCACATTGCTCGCGGCATCCGCCGCCACCGCCATCGCCAGCCCCGCGATCGCCCAGAGCAAGTTCCCGAGCCGCGGGCTGCAGCTCGTCGTCGCCTTCGCCGCCGGCGGCAGCACCGATGTCGGCGCTCGGCTGCTCGCCGCCGCGGCCGAGAAGGAGCTCGGCCAGACCGTCACCGTGGTCAACAAGGCGGGCGCCGGCGGCCAGCTGGGCTTCACCGAGATCGCCCGCGCGCGGCCCGACGGCTACACCTTGGGCTTCATCAACCTGCCGGCGGTCAACACCATCGTGCTCGATCCCGAGCGCAAGGCTGTCTTCAATATGGACAGCTTCATACCGGTCGCCAATCAGGTGCTCGACCCCGGCCTGATCTGGGTCAAGGGCGACAGCCCGTTCAAGACGATGAAGGACCTGGTCGACGCGGCCAAGAAGGCGCCGAACACCGTGCGGGCGTGCACGACCGGTATCCTGAGCGACGATCACCTCGCCATCCTGATGACGCACGAGGCGGCGGGTGTCGAGTTCCGCATCGTGCATTTCGACTCAGGCGTGCAGCAGCTCGCCGGCGTCATGGGCGGCCATGTCGACGTCGCGTTCGATAACGTGGGAAGCGTGGTCAAGCGCGTGCAATCGGGCGAGGTGCGCGGGCTCGCCGTCACCGACGACGTGCGCTCGCCTTTCCTACCCGACGTGCCGACCACCAAGGAGCTCGGCTATCCGACCATCGTCTCCAGCTCGACGCGCGGCGTCGCTGTCCCGAAGGGCACGCCGGCCGACGTGGTCAAGGTGCTCGAAGGCGCGCTGCTCAAGGCGATCAATAGCCCCGACATGAAGAGCAAGATGGACGCCGCCGGCCTGGCGCTCAAGCCGATGGTGGGCGCGGAGTACGCCAAATACTACGCCGACCTGCACAAGCAGGCGACCAAGTACACCGAGTGGGCGCTGAAGATGCGGTAGCCGCACCAACTACCTTCCCCCGGAGGGGGAAGGTGCCCGAAGGGCGGATGGGGGATGCCGAAGACGGACACCGAACGCGTTGAGACATCCCCCATCCGTCAGCGCTTCGCGCTGCCACCTTCCCCCTCCGGGGGAAGGTAGAAACACAGCATAGGATCTCCACACCATGAAAGCCGCTTACATCACCCAGTTCGGTGGACCCGAGGTCCTGACCTACGGCGACCTGCCCGATCCGGTGGCTGCGCCCGGCCAGATCGTCGTCGACGCTGTCGCCGCCAGCATCAATGGCGCCGACTCCAAGGTCTGCGCCGGCGAGTATCCGGGCAGCCCGAAATTCCCGCTGGTGCTGGGCCGCGATTTCTCCGGCGTGGTCGCCGCGCTGGGCGATGGCGTGCACGATCTGCGCGTCGGCGACGAGGTGTTCGGCGTGCTGGAGACCGGCCGCGATGGCACCTACTGCGAGAAGATCGCCATCGGCGGCGCCATCGTCGCGCAGAAGCCGGCCGACATGACGCATGTCGACGCCGCGGCGCTGGCGCTCACCGGGCTGACCGCGTTGTGCACGGTCGAGGACACGCTGAAGCTCAAGGCCGGCGAGACCATCCTGATCCAGGGCGGCGCGGGCGGCGTCGCCAGCTTCGCCATTCAGCTCGCCAAGCATCTCGGCGCGCGCGTGATCACCACGGCGAGCGCGGCCAACCGCGACTACCTGCGCGGGCTCGGCGCCGACGAGGTCATCGACTACAACACGACGGACTTCACGCAGGCGGTGAAGAACTGCGACGCGGTGTTCGACACGGTCGGCGGCGATGTCGCGACGCGCTCCTACACCGTGCTCAAGCCCGGTGGACGCGCCGCCTTCATCGCCTCAGGCGCCAAGGCCCCGCCATCCGATCGCACCGACGTCACCGGGCTGCGCCCGGCCGTCGGCCGCGACCGCCCGCATCTCGAGCGCATCGTCGAGCTGCGCCGGCTGGGCGCCATCCGCGCGCCGGTGGTCACGCTCTACGATCTGGCCAGGGCCTCGGAAGCGCTGAAGGTCAGCGCCGCGCGTCACCTCAAGGGCAAGCTGGTGCTCAAGGTGCGCTGAGACCGTACGCGATCAGCGCCAGCGCGATCGTGTAGAGCGCCCAGCCGGGATGGCGGCCGCGCGTGCCCCATAGATTGCCGACGGCGGCGTAGAGATAGGAGCTGCCGACCAGCAGGCCGGTCACAAGCCGCGCCTGCGGCTCGAGGGCATATGCCGCGGCGAGCAAGGCCAACCCGCCAACGAACCAGTTGAATGTGCTGAATTGGAGTAGCGCCGGCACGATTCGTTTGATCGGGCCGCGCAATGGCCCGCCCGCCGCCGCCAGCGGCTCGACCATCAGGCGCTGAGTCAGGACGCCGTGGATGATCGCCACCGCGCCGCCGATGAGTCCCGCCGCCGCCAACGCCGTGTTTCGCCAGTCCATGACCATACACCTCTGTATGGAACATGCGATGCGCCGCTTGGCTTGTCAATACACATGTGTATGGTAAGTGGATGACCGATCGCCTGAGCAAAGCCGACTGGATCGCCCACGGCCTGAAGACGCTGGCGCGCGACGGCGCCAATGCGCTGAAGGTGGGACCGATGGCGAGCGCGCTGAAGGTCTCGCGCGGCAGCTTCTACTGGCACTTCCGGGATATCGCCGACTTCCGGGATCAGCTGCTGCAAAGCTGGCAGGAGCACTCGACCGACCAGGTGATCCAGTCGCTCGACGCCCGCAAGGGCGAGCCCGGCTTGCTACACGAGCTGATGCGCAGCGCTTTCACCAGCGGCCGCCGGCTCGACCGCGCCGTGCGCTCCTGGGCCGCCGAGGACCGCGCCGTCGCCGCCGTTGTGGCGTCAGTCGACACAAAACGCGTCTCGCGAATCGCGGCACTGCTGGTCGAGGCCGGCGTCGCGGCGGATCACGCGACGCATCGCGCGGCATTCCTCTACTGGGCCTATCTCGGCCAGGCCGCCGTTATGGACCGTCGCTACGCCACCCTGCCTTCCGACGCGTTGGATCGCATCAGCGCGCTGTTCGAGGCTTGAGACCTCACAGACCCAGCCGATAGAACCGCGACGCCGTGCCGTGGAACAGGTCGGCCTTCTCGCTGGCGCTGGCGCCCTGCGCCAGGCGTTTGCAGGCGTTCCAGAATACGCCGTAGCTGCAAGAGCCTTTGTCGACCGGGAAGTTGCTCTCGAACATCGCGCGGTTGGCGCCGAAGGCCTCGATGCAGGCCTCGACATAGGGCCGCCACGCCGCCGCGAGCTGTTCCGAGCTGGGCGGCAGCGCGCCCTGGTGGAAGTCGAAGCCGAACATCTTCATGCCCATGCCGCCCAGTTTCACGTGCACGTTGGGACACGACGCCAACGCGCGGATCTTCGCTCGCCAGTCGGCGAAGACGGCGTCGCGCTGGCCGGCGTAGCGGCCCAACCCGATCGCGCCGCCGACATGGTTGAGCACGATGGGCGTCTGCGGGAAGGCGCGCGCCAGGTCGAGCAGATCGCCGAGCTGCGGGTGGTACATGAAGGCGTCAAAGCTCAGCCCGAGCGGCGCTAGTTGCGCGAAGCCTTCGCGTACCGTCTTGTCGAGCAGCCAGCCCTGCGGCCGGCCGACGACGGAGCCCCATTGCGATTGATCGAGATCGCTGGCGCTGATGAAGCGGATGCCGCGGAAGCGGCCGTTGCCCGCGGCGATCATCGCCTCCAGGACCGGTGCCACGCGCGCGCCAAGGGTTAGCTCGCCGTGGCCAACGATGCCGGCGCAGACGCGCGGCGCGCCGTAACCGCCGCTGGCGCACATCGCGGCGACGCCGTTGGCGAACTCGATCTCGCCCACCGGCCGCATCTCGACCGGCCCGCCGGCGCGATACATCGAGAGCCACTCGAGATAGACGGTGGCGACGACGTTATGGCCGCTGTCGATGTCGGCCAGGATGTCGCGCAGCAGATACGTGCCGCTCTCCGGCCGATCGATCAGGTGATGGTGCGGATCGATGATCGGCAGCTCAGCCTCGAGTGCCGACTCGCGCCGTTTGGCGAGCCAGTCCGGTCGCACGACCAGATGCGCGCTGATCGCACTCGACGGTGTCGTGGATGCCATCACGCCCTCCCCTTGCCGATGCCATAAAACGCCGCACAGGTGTCGCCCAGGATCAAATCCTTCTCGCGCGCGCTCAGGAACGGACAATAGCGCCTGATGTAGTCGAGCGACTGCTTGTAGGTGCAGAAGCGCTCGACATTGGGCATGTCGGAGCCCCAGACCAACCGATCGGCGCCGAGCTGGTCGCGCATGCTCTGGATCAACGCCTGCGCTTCCGGGTAGGGATAATCCCAGACGCCGCCATAGGTAATCGGAAACACGACCTCCAGCATCAGCGTCTCATGGCGGTAGAGACGCAGTAGCTCGTCGGGGAATTCGTAGCGGCCGCCTTTGGCGAAGTACGCGACCGGTGGACTCATCGCCAGATGCACGCGCAGGCCGGGATGGCGATCGAGCACGCGGCCGAACGCCGTGACGTGCGCCATGTAACCGGCCATGTCGTAGCTCGGGCCGGAGCTAAACTCGAGGCAGAGCACGATGCCGCGCCGCGCGAGCTTGTCCCAGAACGGCTCCATCTGTGGCGCGTCAAGCGGCCAGGGAAAGCCGTGCCGGCTCATCGAATCGACATTGAAGTAGAGGCCGCGCAGCTTCAGCACGTCGAAGGCGTGGTCGATCGCGGCAAGCTGGGCGGGCTGGCCGGCCATCGCGTCGTCGACATGCATCAGGCCGGTCATACGCTCCGGATACTGCCGCTCGGCGAAGGCGTTCATCTCGCTCATCGCGCCGTAGCCGCCGCCGGCCTGTAGCAGACAGTGATCGACGCCGGCATTCATCATCTGCGCCAGCATCAGCTCGGGCGGCGCCACCATCTCCTGCATGCCCACGGGCATGTACTGGACGCCGTAATCCTCGCCCTTATGCGTGAACTCGAGCTGGCCGAAGCGGCCGACGCGGAAATCGACGTCGGCGAGGCCGGACCAGCTTTCGTCGCCGACACGAAACAGCGCCTTGCTGTCGGCGCGCGCGCCATCGCGCAGCCGGAAGGTCGGCGCCACCGTGCGGGTGACGACGCGCTGCAGATAGCGCTTGTGGACCTCACGCGACTCGTGCCCGCAGGCGCCGATCCAATGCGCGAAGATATGAGCGTGGCAGTCGACGATCATGGCGCTCTCCCCGGCCGCGCTTCACAACGCGCAGGTGCGGAAGCCGGCGAGGACGTCGTTGCGGTCCGGCGTGAAGAAGTTGCGATAGGCCGGGCGCGCGATGCGCGCGCTGGTCGCCCAGCAGCCGCCGCGCAGCACCTTGCGCGTGCCGAACCAGGGCTGCGAGTAATCCTTGTAGGGATCGGCCGAGAAGCCGGCGAAGGGCAGGAAGTCCGACGCTGTCCATTCCCAGACATTGCCGATCATCTGGCGGCAGCCGAAGGCGCTGTCGCCGTCGCCGCAGGCCGCGACATCGACAGGGCCGTCGACGGCGAAGTCGAGGTTGGCGCGCGACGGCGCAGGTGGCGCATCGCCCCACGGCCAGCGGCGGCGTGTATCGGCGAGAGAGGCGCCGTCCGCCGTCGGCTCGCCGACCGCCGCCGCTTCCCATTCGACCTCGGTCGGCAGACGCCTGTTAGCCCAGCGGCACCACGCCTCGGCCTCGAACCAGCTCACGAACACGACGGGCGCGTGCGGCGCCAGTTCCTCGATCGCGCGGTAGCGGCGCGCGCTCCACACGCCATCACGCTTGGGCTGCCAGTAGACCGGCCGCTCGGCGTTGCGCCGTTCGCGCCACGCCCAGCCCGCCTCGCTCCAGAATTCGCGGGCGCGATAGCCGCCCGCCTCGATGAAGGCGGCGAACTCGGCGTTGGTGACCGGCGCGCGCGCGATCCTGAATGGCGCCACAACGGCGTCGTGCGCCCATTTCTCGTTGTCGAACACGAAGCCGTCGGCGGCGATCGAGCCCAGCCGCCACGTGCCGCCGGGCACCGCTATATCGCCGGGCAAGGCGCCCGCATTGGGCCGCACCGATCCAGCCAAGCCATCGGCCGGCGCATAGGACACCGTCTGGCGTGAGTAGGTCAGCGCCTCGACATGCATGTCCTCGTGCCGGATCGACAGCTCGTAAAAGTAGCGTGCGGCCTTGTCCGTCGCGCCGCCCAGCATGTCCTCCTGGCACGCCAGCACGTCCCGGAGGTAGCCGAAGGTACCGGCGCGATCGGGCAGGTCGAGTTGCCAGCGCGTGGCGTGCGGCACGTTGCTCGAATCCCACAAGCGGTCGCCGCGTTCGATCAGCGGCGCGCGGCCATGCGTCTGGCGCAAGGTCCAGTACTCGTGGAACCAGGCGACATGGCCAATCTCCCAGAGCACGGGATTGACGATGTCCAACCGAGGACCCATCAATTCCTGCGATGACAGATCCTCGGTCAGGCGCAGCAAGCGCTGACGGCTTTCGCGCAGTTCCGCCACGAGTTGGGCGGCGTTCGCGCCACTGGTCGGCCGTTCGATATCATCCATGAAGATCGTCCTTATCACACCCGAGGGCCCGACCAAACGCACGGGCAACAATGTCGCCGCTCGACGCTGGGCACGCATCCTGCGCCACCTCGGCCACCGCGTGCGCGTTGCGTACGACTACGATGGCCGACCCGCCGACCTGATGGTGGCGGTGCATGCCTGGCGCAGCGCCGCCGCCATCGCACGCTTCAAGGCGGCGTGCCCGACGCGGCCGGTGATCCTGCAGCTGAGCGGCACCGACATCTACGAGTATCTCCAATCCGACCACGACACGACGCTGCGCGCGATGGGCGCGTCGGACCGCCTAGTCGCCCTGAACGATCTCGTCTGGCGCGTGGTGCCCAAGCGACTGCGCGAGCGTCTAGTCGTTATCCACCAATCTGCAGAAACACCGCCGCGCCGGCGCCGCCCCAGCGCTCGCGCCGTCGTCGTATCGGTGATCGGCCATCTACGGGCGGTGAAGGACCCGCTGCGCGCCGCCGAAGCCGCGCGGCTGCTGCCCGAGGACAGCCGCGTGCGCATCGAGCAGGTCGGCCGCGCCTACACGCCACAATGGGCGGCGCGCGCCCGGGCCGAGATGGACGTGAACCCGCGTTACACCTGGCGCGACGACGTGCCGGCGGCGTCCGTGCGCGGCTTGCTGGCGCGCAGTCATGCCATGGTGATCTCCTCGCTGAGCGAAGGCGGCGCCAACGTGATCTCCGAGGCGGCGGTCACAGGCGCGCCGATCCTGGCCTCGCGCATGGACGGCAATGTCGGGCTGCTGGGCGCCGACTATCCCGGCTACTTCCCGGTCGGTGATACGCGCGCCCTGGCACGCCTGCTGCTGCGCGTGGAGCGCGAGCCGCGCTTCGTCGCGTCGCTCGAAAAGGCCCTGGCGCGTCGCGCGCCACTGTTCCGGCCTGACCGCGAAATCGCCGCCTGGCGCAGGCTATTGGCCGGATTGAAGCGCCGGCATTAGCTGCTATCGTTCGCCGGACCTCAGGGGGACCATCATATGACCTTGCCCGTGGCGACACTCGATCACGTGGTGATCAACGCACGCGACGACATGGATCGCGCCGCCGATATCTATCGGCGGATCGGCTTCACGCTCACCGAGCGCGGCTATCACTCGCTGGGCTCGATGAATCATCTGGCGATGTTCGGCACCGACTATCTCGAGCTGATCGCGATTCCCAAAGGCGCGACGTCGGGCCGGCTCGATCTGCTCGACTACGCGTACGGCCTCAACGGACTGGTGTTCGGCGCCGAGGACTCCGCGGCGACCTACGCGGCGCTGGTCAAAGCCGGCGTGCCAGTCGATCCGCCGGTCGAGTTCACGCGGCCGGTGAAGTACAGCGGCGGCCAAGGCGACGCGCGCTTTCGCACCGTGCGCATGAAGGCCGGTGTCGTGCCCTACGGCCGCGTCTACTACTGCCACCACTTCACCCGCGAGTTGGTGTGGCGCGACGAGTGGCGGCATCACGCCAACGGCACGGTGGCCGTGGCGCGCGCGCTGATCGTCGAGCCCGATCCGGCCAAAGGCGCTAAGCTCTACGCCGACATGTTCGGGCCCGAGAACATCCGCGATATCAAGGGCGGCAAGAGCGTGGTGGTCGGCAACTCGCGCTTCGACATCGTCACCGAGGCGGCCTTGCGCGACGCGTTCGGCGACGCCGTGCCCGCCGCCGAGGGTCGGCCGGCCTACATGGCCGGGCTCACGCTGCGCACCCTCTCGTTGCGCAAGGCGGCTGACGCACTGAAAACCGGCGGCATCGAGTCCGTCACACGCGACGGCCGTATCGTCGTGCCGGCGCCCGCGGCGATGAACGCGGTCCTCGAGTTCGTCGAATGACGATGGGCGACCCGGCCATCCTCTGGGACAACCAGGGCGACGCGATCTCGCGCGCGGCCCTGGATGGCATCGCGCTGATCGACGCCGGCGGCAACGGTGCCGAGCGACAGTACACCTACGGCGACATCGTGCGGCTGAGCGGCGCCATCGCCGCCGGCCTGCTGGCGCGCGGCCACAAACGCGGCGAGCGCGTCGCGATCCTCTCGGCCAATCGCGCCGAATACCTCCTGACCTTCCTCGGCACCATGCAGGCCGGGCTCGTCTCGGTGCCGGTGAACTGGAAGCTGCCCGCCGAGACCGTCGCCTACATCGTCGGCGACTGCGACGCCAAGCTGGTGATTGGCGATGCCACACGCCTAAAGCTGGCGCCGGATTTGGTGCCGAAGATCGATGTCGACAGCGGCGCTTTCGCCGCGCTGCTGGCGCACGCGCCGATGAAGCCGCCGACGATGCGGCCGGAAGAGCCGGCGATGTTTCTCTACACATCAGGCTCGACCGGCAAGCCCAAGGGCGTGGTGCTGTCGCACTACTCTCATCTGTGGGCGATCAGCCGCCGCGTGCGCCGGCCAAGTCCGCTGGGCGCCCGCGCGCTGGTCGCGGCGCCGCTCTATCACATGAATGGCCTGGCGATGTGCCAGACGACGCTCAGTCACGGCGACACCATCGTGCTCCTGCCGCAGTTCACGACGCGCAGCTACATCGATGCCGCCGCCAAGCATCGCGTGGCGTTCCTCACCTCGGTGCCAACCATGATCGCGATGATGCTGCGCGAGAAGGAACTGCTCGCGCGCACCGATCTGTCTGCGGTGGAAGCCGTGCGCATGGGCTCCGCGCCGCTGACGCAGGGTCTGATCGACCAGGTGCGCGCCCTCTTCCCCCGCGCGCAGATCAGCAACGGCTACGGCACGACCGAGGCTGGCCCGGTCGTCTTCGGCCCGCATCCAGGCGGTGTGCCGCAGCCCGAGCTTTCGACTGGCTATCCGCACCCGGATGTGAAGCTGCGGCTGGTGCGCGACGGACAGGTCGTCGAGGACGAGGGCGTGCTGGAAATGGCCTGCGGCGCGCTGATGACGCGCTACCACAACCTGCCGGAGGCCACCGCCAAGGCGATGACGGCGGATGGCTACTATCGTACCGGCGATGTCTTCCGCCGTGACAAGAACGGCTTCTTCTTCTTCGTCGGCCGCGCCGACGACATGTTCGTCTGTGGCGGCGAGAACATCTATCCCGGCGAGGTCGAGAAGATGCTCGAACGCCATCCCGCGATCCACCAGGCCGCGGTGCTGCCCGTGCCCGACGAATTGAAAGGCCACAAGCCGGTCGCCTTCGTCGTGCCCGCCGCGGGCGCCGCGCTCGACGAACAGGCGGTCAAGACCTACGCCCTTGCCAACGCGCCGGCCTACCAGCATCCGCGCCGCGTATTCTTCGTCGAGGAGATGCCGCTGGCCGGCACCAACAAGATCGACAAGCGCGCATTGGCGCGACGCATTCCCGAGCAGGAGACCATCGAGTCATGAAAGCAGCCGTCGTCCGCGAGCATGGCGGCCCCGACCGCCTCGTCTTCGAGAAGGACTTCCCCGATCCGAAGCCCGGCGAGGGCGACGTGATCGTGGCGGTGAAGGCCTCGTCGCTGAACTACCACGACGTCTTCACCCGGCGCGGTATGCCCGGCATCAAGGTGCCGATGCCGGCGATCATGGGTCTCGACGTCGCCGGCGAGATCGCCGAGATCGGGCCGGGCGTCGAGGGCTGGAAGAAGGGCGACCGCGTGCTGGTCGATCCGATCAACCGCGTCGAAGGCGGGCTGATGGGCGAAACCGTGCATGGCGGGCTGGGCGAACTGTGCCGGGCGCGCGCGCATCAGCTCATCAAGATTCCCGAGGGCGTGGGCTTCGCCGACGCCGCCGCGCTGCCCGTCGCCTACGGCACGGCGCTGCGGATGATGCGCACCAACGGCCATGTCGCGAAGGGCGAGACGGTGTTGATCCTGGGGGCATCCGGCGGCGTCGGCGTGTGCTGTCTGCAGCTCGCCAAGGGCGTCGGCGCCCATGTTATCGCCTGCGCCGGTACCGACGCCAAGGCGCAACGCCTCGCGGAACTCGGCGCGGACCGCACCATCAACTACGTGACCCACGACTTCCAGCAGGAGGTCTACAAGCACTACGGCAAGCCGACGCGGCGCGGCGCCGGCGCCACCCAGGGCATCGACGTCGTCGTCAACTACACCGGCGGCGACACCTGGGTGAAGTCATTGAAGGTGCTGAAGGTCGGCGGCCGGTTGCTGACCTGTGGTGCGACGGCGGGCTTTTCGCCCCAGGAGGACATCCGCTTCATCTGGACCTTCGAGCTCAAGATCCTGGGCTCCAACGGCTGGATGCGCCAGGACATCATCACGCTGCTCGACATGGTGCAGAAGGGCGAGCTGAAGGTGCTGATCGACAAGGTCTATCCGCTCGAGCAGGCGCGCGAGGCACTGCGGGTCATCGAGGACCGCGAGGTCTTCGGCAAGATCGTGGTGGCACCATGAGCGAGACGCTCACGCCGCTGACGAGCGCCGAAATCCAGGCGATGCTCGACAAGTCGCCGTTCATCTCGTTCATGGGCCTGCGGGTTACCGAAGCCGATGCGGCGCGCGAGCAGGTGACGATGACCTGCGCCATGCGCCCCGAGTTCGAGCGCGGCGCCGGCACTGGCCAATGGCATGGTGGGCCGATCGCCGCGATCATCGACACCGTCGGCGACTACGCCCTGGTCATGGCTCTGCGCCGTGGCCTGCCCACGATCAACTTCCGCGTCGACTATCTGCGGCCGGCGATCAAGACGTCGCTGACCATGGTCGCGCGCGTGCGCCGCGCCGGCAAAAGCGTCGGCGTAGTCGATGTCGACGTCTACGACGACCGCAAGGCCCTGGTCGCCGTCGGCCGCGCCACCTACTCGACGCTGGCGGGCTAACACCAACGCCGCTCTCGCCGGCCGGCTTGCCCGAACGGGCACAAACCTGCTGATATCGCCCGTCGCCTGGGGGCGCGGGGGGAGATGATCGGCCGGTTCCTGCGCACGCATCGCTCGATCTACTGTGATCGCGACCGCGTCTATCACGCGGCGATCGGCGAGGATCGCGGGCTCAGCTCGCCGTGGCTAATCCTCGGCGTCGGCATGGTCCTGCTTGGCGCGCTCGATCTGTGGCTGTTCGCCGGCGCGTCGCTGTTCGACGACGCCGTCACGCCCTACCTGCCGTGGAACATCCTGGCGCCGCAGGTCGTGATCTGGCTGGCGGGCGTCGTCGTGATCAGCATCGTGATGGCGATACTGGGCGCGCCGACCCGGCCAATGGTCATCGCACGCCTGTGGGCCTATGTGATGGGCCATGTCGCCACCGTGATGCCGCCGGCGCTCCTGACCATCCTTGGCCTGCGCTCGCTGCTGCTGGAGTCTTCGACCATCGAGGTGCCGGCGGCGCTGCTCTTCTCGGCGATCTCGCTGGCCGTCGTCATCTGGCTGGGCGCGGGGCTGCGCGAGCTGGCGGGGCACCGGACCCTGCCCGCCGTCGTCGCCGCGGTCCTGGCGTTGGCCGCCGGCGTGGCGATCGCCGAGACCAAGCGACGCTTCGTCTCGAGCTTCCAGGATATCCAGAGCGGCAGCATGCGGCCGGGCTTCGATCTCGGCGATCGCATCCTGATCAACAGCGTGTTGCCGATGCTGCGCGAGCCGCGTGCCGGCGACATCGTGATCTATAGGATGCGGCACGCTCGCCCCGACGACACCGCCTCCTACGTCCATCGCATCGTCGGCGTGCCAGGCGACCGCATCGCCTTCGTCGAGTGCGGCGTCACGGTCAACGGCCGGCCGGCGCGCGCCGGCGATCGCGTGCGAAGCGAAAATCCCGGCATCCGCACACCGCTATGGGTGATGCCCGAAAAGCTCGCTGGCAAGAGCTTCCACGTCACCTTCGACAACTTCCGTGACCCGCTCTGCCAGCGCGTGCCGGTCACCGTGCCACCGGGCTACTTCTACGTCGCCGGCGACGCGCGCGACCGTTCGATCGACAGCCGCATGCCCTCGCACGGCCTGATACCGCGCGCGGCGATCACGGGCATAGCGATCTACGTCTACGCCTCGACGCGGCCGTCGCGTCGGCTGTGAACCTTTGTGCCGCGCCGCCGCCGCTCTTCACTGGCCTAACGCTGTAGCCGCGCGAGGCCGGCCCAGTCGAACTCGACGCCGTGGCCTGGTGTGTCGCCAGCGATGGCGCAGCCGTCGACGATGGCAAGCGGCCGGCTGATGTAGCGATCGAGGCCGAAGCCGTGCGCCTCAAGATAGCTGCGGTTCGGGCAGGCGGCGAGGAGATGGACGGTGATGTCGTGCGCGCCGTGCGACGTCACAGGCAGGTTGTGGGCCTCGGCGAGGTGGGCGACCTTCATGAACACGGTCACGCCGCCGCAATTCGTCACGTCGGGCTCTGGATACGACACGCCACCCGCCGCGATCATCTGCTTGAACTCCCACAGCGTACGGAAGTTCTCGCCGGTGGCGATCGGTATGCCGCCTTCGCGCGCGATCCGCCCGTGCCCGGCGACATCGTCGGGTATCGTCGGTTCCTCGAGCCACACCAGATCGTAGGGCTGCAGCATACGCGCCCGCTGGATCGCCTCGTGGGCCGTCCACTTCATGTTGGCGTCGACCATCAGCGGAAAGCCGTCGCCCAAATGCCTGCGCATCGCCGCGACCTTTACGACGTCCTCGCTGGCGCGCTCGCGGCCGACCTTCATCTTGATCGCGCGAAAGCCCTTGGCGAGGTTTCCGTCGGTCTGCTTCAGCAGCGCCGTGACGTCGAGATCGAGATCGATCCCGCCTGCATAGCACGGCACCCTGGGATCGTTGCCGCCCAGCATTTTCCACAGCGGCAGCCCGGCCCGCCGCGCCTTCAGGTCGTGCAGCGCGATGTCCAGGGCGGACTGCGCGAGCACCGCGGCGCCGCCGCGGCCGCCGTAGTGCAGCCCCCACCAGACCTTGGTCCAGATCGCCTCGATGAGATCGGCGTCCTCGCCCGTCACGATCTCGGCGATGTCGCCGGCCAAGGTGGCATGGATCGCCGCGCCGTTGCGCCCCGTCGTGTAGGTGTAACCGACGCCCTCGGCCCCATCGGCATCCCGCACGCGCGCCGTGACGATCTCGAACGCGGTCATGACGCCGTGTGTCGAATCGGACAGCGCCACGTCGAGCGGGATCCGATAGTGCCCGGCCTCGACGGCCGCGATCTTCGCCACGTGTGTCCTCCGCGATTGCCGGGAATCAGCTCACATCGCCGGCGCGCGCACCGGCCGCCGCGCGGCGAGCTTCGCGGTCAGCAGATCGGTGACCGCCTTGACCGCCGCCTTGAGCCCTTGATCACCGCCGAATTCCATCGGCCGCAGCGCGCGCGTCGCGAAGCCCTCTTCGACCGCGTCCTGCAACAGCGCGGCGCCCTCGCTCAGCGTCTCGACCCCGTGTCGCTCGCCCAACCAGTCCAGCATCATCGCCGCCGACAGAATGGTCGCGGTCGGATTCGCCTTGTCCTGGCCCGTGATGTCGGGCGCGCTGCCATGCGCCGGCTGGAACAGGCCGTGCTCGTCGCCAAGCTCGGCGCAGGGCGCCAACCCCATGCCACCGACGAGGCCGCCGCCGAGATCGGACAGGATGTCGCCGAACATGTTCTCCATGACGAGCACGTCGAAATCCCAGGGCCGGCGGATGAAGTCGAGGGCCTGGGCGTCGACATAGTTGTAGTCGGCTTGGATGTCGGGGAACCGCGCGCGCCGCTCGTCGAAGATCTTGCGGAAGAAGGCGAAGGCGCGGAAGACGTTGGCCTTGTCGACGCAAGTGACTCGCCCCTTCGCCGGATTTCGCTGCTTGCGACCGCGGGCGATGCGGAAAGCGGTGTCACAAAGCTTCTCGGTCGTGGTTCGCGTGATGCGCAGTGTCTCGCGCGCCTCGCGATCGTCGATCACCTCGCCCTTGCCGTGCGTGTAGAACAAGCCCTCGGTCGACTCGCGCAGGATCACCATGTCGATGTTCGCCGCGCGCTCGTCGAGGAGCCGCCGGGGCGTGTTGGGAAACGCCTTGATGGGCCTGACGCCGGCGTAGAGCTGGAACTCCTCGCGCAGCCTCAGGTGCGGCGATATCTCGGTGCCGTCGGCATGACGCACAGCGGGCCAGCCCATCGCCCCCATCAAGATCGCATCGGCCTGACGCGCTGCCTCGAAGGCTTCCGGCGAGATATCCCGGCCACTCTCCTGGAAGTACCGCGCGCCCATGTCGGGGCGGTCCTCGAACTCCAGCTTGAATCCACCCAACGCGGCTTCGATGATGCCCAGGAGATGCACGGCCGGCGGCACGATCTCCCGGCCGATGCCGTCGCCGGGCAGCGTAACGATCCGCAGGCGCTTGTTGCTCACGATGGTGTTCCGAATCTGGGATGCTGGGCCGATCGTACGCGATGTACCGGCCGACGCAAACCCGGCATCGGCGCACGAAGGGCTTGCGGCAGGGCTCGACGCATTGCAAGACGATGCCATGGACCTCAAGAGCTACATCCGGACCGTTCCCGACTTCCCCAAGCCGGGCATCCAGTTCTACGACATCACCACCCTGCTGCTGCATGCCGAGGCGTGGCGCGAGACGGTCGACCTGCTGGCCGACGCGGTGAAGAAGCACCAGCCCGACCTACTGGCCGGTATCGAATCGCGCGGCTTCATCTTCGGCGCGCCGGTCGCCTACGCGCTGGGCCTGGGCTTCGTCATCCTGCGCAAGAAGGGCAAGCTGCCCGGCTCCAAGGCCAGCCATACCTACGAGCTGGAATACGGCAACGACACCATCGAGATGCACGACGACGCCGTGCGGCCCGGCCAGCGCGTCGTGCTGATCGACGACCTGCTGGCCACCGGCGGTACGATGGACGCCGCGGTCCGCCTGCTGCGCGATATCGGCGCCACGGTGCCCGCCGCGGCCTGTGTCATCGAGCTGACATTCCTCAAAGGTCGCGGCCGGCTCGACATTCCAGTCGAGTCCCTGCTCACCTATGACGACTGAAGCGCGATTGCGTCACCCCATCAGGCGCCGTAGGGTGCGGTCGACAAAGGGGGCATGTCGGGATGGTTGCGGGGCGCGAGAAGCGCGTCGCTGATGCAATCGATGGCGGAGACGGGAGATCGCTGACGTGGCGGATACGGTCTGGAAAGTCAGCATTTCGGGCATCGTGAGCCGGCGCGTCGATGGCGTGCGGTTCCCGGTGAACGAGGGCGACTGGACCATGCGGCGGACGCCGTCGGGCGCCTACCGCCTGACCTGCCTGTTCGACGATCCCTTCGAGATCTCGCAGAGCGAGGCCGAAACGTATATCCGCGCCAAGTCGATCAAGATCATCGAGGGCACTTGGCCCTAGCTGTTGGGCCCTGATCGATGATCGCCTGAACCTTCTGTTGCGTCCGTTCAGCGCGCTGGCGTAGCGTCTTGCTGTGTCGCGCTCGGCAGGGGGTTTCCATGGCTCGCAAACAGTCTCGCTTCGGCGTCTCGCGCCGCTCGTTCGTCGGCGGCGCCGGTGCGCTGTCGGTTGGTCTCGCCGGCTTCCCGGCGATCCTCGGCGCGCAGGCCAAGACCGTTAAGGTCGGCCTGATCCATCCCGTCACCGGCTTCGTCGCCTATAACGGCCAGCAGAGCCGGCTGGGCGCCACCATGGCCATCGAGGACGTCAACAAGGCCGGCGGCATCAAGTCGATGGGCGGCGCCAAGCTCGAGGCGCTGCTGGGCGACAGCCAGTCCAAGGTCGAGGTCGGCGTCAGCGAGGTCGAGAAGATGAACGAGGCCGGCGCCTCGGCCTTCATCGGCTGCTTCCAGAGCCCGGTCGGCATCGCCGCGACGCAAGCGGCGGCGAAGTACAACACGCCGTTCCTGATCGACGTCGGCGCCTCGGACCAGCTGGTGAAGCGCGGGCTGAAGAACGTGTTCCGGCTGAAGCCCGGCTTCGGCAAGTGCGTCGACGACGGCATCGCCACCCTGGGCGCGATCAACAAGGGCGCCGGCGGCCCGGCCAAGACCGCGGTGATCGTGCACGAGAGCGGCGAGTTCGGCACCGGCACCGCCAAGCTGCTGGCCGGCAAGCTGCCGTCGATCGGCATCGAGGCCAAGGAGCTGGTCCCGCACGACAACCCGACGCGCAGCTTCGACAATATCGCGTTGCGCATCCGCTCGATGGCGCCCGACATCGTGATGATGTCGAATTACGGCAACGAGTACATGCTGCTGGCGCGCACGCTCTTCCAGCAGAAGGTCGAGCTCAAGGGCATGTTCTCGGTGCTGGGCGGCGGCTTCAACTACAAGTTCGTCAAGGACATGCCCGACGTGTCGCAATTCATGATGGACACCAATCACTGGTTCAACCCGCGCAGCGAGGCCGCGCAGGCGCTGAAGAAGCGGGTCGAGGCCGGCGGCGCGCTGTTCACCTTCGAGGTCTATCTCTCCTACACCAACGTCATGCTGCTGGCCGATGCGCTGGAGCGCGCCCAGTCGGCCGACAAGGAGAAGCTGATCGCGGCGCTGGCCGCCTCGACCTTCAAGGCCGAGCTGATGCCCTACGGGCCGACCAAGTTCGTCGACGGACAGAACGAGGGTGGCCTGCCGGCGGTGATGCAATCGCTGAAGGGCGAGATCGAGGTCATCGCGCCCGAGCAGTTTGCCTCGGCCAAGGCCGTCTTCCCGCGCCCGAAGTTCACTTGAGCCTCGACCTCATGCTGAGGAGGTCGCGCCAGCGGCCGTCTCGAAGCATGGGCCACACACCCGGTCGTCGCCCACCCTTCGAGACGCGCCCCTTGGGCGTTCCTCAGGGTGAGGTGGGTGCGCTGGCTCCCGTCGCATGAGCCTCGACATCGTCTTCGCGGGCATCGTCAACGGCCTGATGGCCGGGGGCGTCTATGTGCTGGTCGCCGTCGGGCTCACCCTGATCTACGGCGTCCTGCACATCATCAACTTCGCGCATGGCAGCCTGCTGATGCTGGCGATGTACGCGGTGTACTTTCTGTTTCGTAAGCCGCTGGGACTGGATCCTTACGCCGCGCTGCCGCTGGTGACCGCCGGCGCGTTTGTGTTCGGCTACCTCCTCTATCGCGGCGTGATCGGCCGTTTCGCCCACGGCAAGGACGAGAACATCCTGCTGATCACGCTGGGCCTGTCGATCGTCGCCGACAACGCCGCGCTGTTCTTCTTCACCGGCGACACCCAGACCATCGACGTCTCCTACGCAGGCCGCTTCCTCGAGCTCGGTCCCGCCCTGATACCGCTGCCCAAGCTGGTATCCTTCCTCGCCTCGCTGCTGATCTGCGCCCTGCTCGGCCTGTGGATGGCCTTCACCGACACCGGCAAGGCGATCCGTGCCGTCGCCAAGGAACGCCAGGGCGCGCGGCTGGTCGGCATCGATGTCGAGAACATCTTCGCCATCGCCTACGGCATCGGCATCGCCTGCCTCGGCGCCGCAGCCTGCCTGCTGATGCCGTTCTTCTATGTCAGCCCCTCCTCCGGCCACGCCTTCGTGCTGATCGCCTTCACCACAGTCGTACTGGGTGGCATGGGCAGCTTCGCCGGCGCGCTGATCGGCGGGCTGCTGATCGGCATCGTCGAGTCGCTGGGCGGTCTGCGCTTCGGCGAGCAGCTCGGCCAGATCGCTATCCCGCTGGTCTTCATCCTGGTGCTGCTGCTGCGGCCCACCGGCCTGTTCGGGGGTCGCTGATGAGCCGCCGCACGATGCTGTGGTGCGCCACCGGCCTGCTGCTGGCGATCCTCTATCCGCTGCTGTTCGGCGGCCCGTCGCTGATCACGCGCTCGAACTACGCCATCAACATCGCCTTCCTGATCCTGTTTGCCGCCTTCCTCGGCCAGAGCTGGAATATCGCCGGCGGCTATGCCGGCCAGACCTCGTTCGGCCATGTCGTGTTCTTCGGCACTGGCGCTTATGTCTCGACCATCCTGCACGTCACCCATGGCTGGAACCCGTGGCTCGCCTGGCCGGTGGCGATCGCCTCGGGGGGACTGGTCGGCGCCTTCATCGGCATGCTGAGCTTCCGCGCCGGGCTGCGCGGCTCGTACTTCGCGTTGATCACCCTGGCGTTCGCGGAAGTCTTCCGCATCGTCGCGAACTCGATCCCGCAGACGCGCGGTGGCCTAGGCATCCTGATCAAGGCCGATCAGCGGCCCGAGAACTTCCAGTTCCGCGACCCGATGTGGTTCTACTACCTCGCGCTCGTGCTCTGCGTCATCGGGCTGGCGATCGCCTGGTGGCTCACGCGCTCGCGCTTCGGCGCGCGCCTGGCGGCGATCCGCGAGAACGAGGACGCGGCGATGGCGCTCGGCATCGACGTCTTTCGCGAGAAGGTGCGCGTGCTGGCGCTGTCGGGCGCGATGTGCGCCGCCGGCGGCACGGTCTACGCGCAGAAATACCTCTACCTCGATCCCTCGATCGCCTTCGGTGTCGAGAAATCGGTGGAGATGCTGCTGGTCAGCATGATCGGCGGCGCCGGCACGATCTTCGGCCCGCTGATTGGCTCGGGCGTGCTGCACCTCGTGAGCGAGATCACCCGCGACCTCGGCAATGTCGTGCCCGGAATCAAGAATGCCCAGCCGCTGGCCTTGATCGTCTACGGCCTGATCCTCGTGGTCATTGTCGCCTACCTGCCCAATGGCCTCACCGGCCTGCTGCGACGGCGGCGCTGAGCATGCTCCAGGTCCGCGACCTGATGAAGAGCTTCGGCGGCCTGAAGGCCGTCGATGGCGCCTCGCTCGATGTCAATCAGGGCGCGATCGTCGGCCTGATCGGCCCCAACGGCGCCGGCAAGACCACGCTGTTCGCGACCATCGCCGGCTTTCACAAGCCCGATGGCGGACGCGTGCGCTTCGAGGGCCAGGACATCACCGGCCTGCCGCCGCACCTGCTGTGCGAGCGCGGCATGGTGCGCACCTTCCAGATCACCCAGCCCTTCGCGCGGCTGAGCGTGATCGAGAACATCATGGTCGGCGCCTATCTGCGCACCGCCGACCGCGCTGAGGCCGCGGCGCGCGCCGCTGACGTGGCGCGCCGCGTCGGGCTGGGCGATCGCCTCGAGGCGCCGGCGGGCGACCTGACCGTCGCCGGCCGCAAGCGCCTGGAGCTCGCCCGTGCGCTGGCGACCGCGCCCAAGCTGCTGCTGCTTGACGAGGTGATGGCCGGCCTCAATCCCACGGAGGTCGCGGCCATCGTCGAGATCGTGCGCGCCATTCGCGCCGACGGTGTCACCATCCTGCTGATCGAGCACGTGATGCAGGCGGTGATGAGCCTGGCCGAGCATGTCTACGTGCTGAACGACGGCCGCATCATCGCCGACGGCGCGCCGCAGGCCATCGCCAGCGAGCCCAAGGTGATCGAGGCGTATCTCGGCCGTGGCGCCGCCGAGCGGATGAGCGCGCATGCTTGAGATCAGCGGCCTGCGCGCCGGCTACGGCGCCGTCGAGATCTTGCGCGGTGTCGACCTGCGCGTCGACTCCGGCGAAATCGTGGCACTGCTGGGCAGCAACGGCGTCGGCAAGTCGACGCTCAACAACAATGTCAGCGGACTGTACCGGCCCTTCGCTGGCCGCATCGTCTTCGCGGGCCGCGACATTTCGGGTGACTCGCCACAGAGCATCGTCGAGTCCGGCCTGATCCAGGTGCCTGAGGGCCGGCGCGTCTTCCCCAATCTCAGCGTGCGCGACAACCTCGAGCTGGGCAGCTACCGCCGCGGCCGCGCGCGGCGCGCCGCCAACTTGGCGCGCGTCACCGACATCTTCCCGCGCCTGAAGGAACGCTTCACCCAGAAGGCTGGCACGCTCTCGGGCGGCGAGCAGCAGATGCTGGCGATCGGCCGCGCGATGATGGCCGAGCCCAAGCTGCTGATCCTCGACGAGCCGTCGCTCGGCCTGTCGCCGTTGCTGGTCGAGACCATGTTCGCGCTGATCCAGAAGCTGAACGCCGACGGCCTCGCCATCCTGCTGGTCGAGCAGAACGTCGTGCAGTCGCTGGCCATCGCCCATCGCGCCTATGTGCTGGAGAACGGTGTTGTCGCCATGAGCGGGCCCGCGCAGGATCTCGCCGCCGATCCCGGCCTGCGCCGCTCCTATCTCGGATTGTGAGGACACGATGCCCGGCTATTCGTCCGCTCTGATCGTCGGTACCGGTCCAGGGCTCAGCGCCTCGCTGGCCCGCCTGTTCGCCCGCGAGGGCATGCGTGTCGCCTTGGCCGCGCGCAACACCGACAAGCTCGCCGCTCTGGCGGCCGAGACCAAGGCCGCGACCTTCGCCTGCGACGCCACCGATGCCGCGCAGGTGTCGAAACTCTTCCAGGATGTCGAGCGCGCGAACGGCAGCCCTGACGTGGTCGTCTACAACGCCTCGGCGCGGGCTCGCGGGCCGGTGGCCGAGCTGGTGCCCGCCGACGTGCAGCGCGCCATCCAGATCAGCGCCTTCGGCGGCTTTCTCGTCTCGCAGGAAGCGGCCAAACGCATGCTGCCCAAGGGCCACGGCGCGATCCTGCTCACCGGCGCCTCGGCGAGCGTCAAGGGCTACCCGCTATCGGCGCCCTTCGCGATGGGCAAGTTCGCGCTGCGTGGTTTGGCGCAGAGCATGGCGCGCGAGCTGGCGCCCAAGGGCATCCATGTCGCGCACTTCGTGATCGATGGCGGCATCCGCTCGGCTGCGCGTACCGATCCGGCCAACAACCCGGACTCGCTACTCGACCCCGACGCCATCGCCACCAGCTACTTCCACGTGCTGCAACAACCGCGCAGCGCGTGGACGTGGGAGGTCGAGCTGCGTCCCTGGGTCGAGACGTTCTGAGGCCACAACTGTCGTCTGAGCGCAGCGAAAGACCTCGCGGTCGAACGACCAAAGAGTTGCGGTGCCGGATGACCTCCAGCGGCTTTCGCGACCGATAGAATCACCGCGGGATCCTTCGCTGCGCTCAGGATGACGGGTTGGGTCACTCCGTCGTCCTGAGCGCAGCGAAGGACCTCGCGGTTGAATGATCAATGAATTGCGGCGCCGGATGGCCTCCGGCGCCGCTTGCTTTTGTGGTGACCACCGCCAGGTCCTTCGCCGCGCTCAGGACGACGGGGGAGCGGCTATGACGCCGCCGAGGTTATGTTCCGCGGCACATCCCTGAACGGCTTCTCGGCGTCGATGCTCGACTCCTTCGGCATCTTCAGCACGCGCTCGGAGATGATATTGCGCTGAATCTCATCGGTGCCGCCGGCGATCGAGCAGGCCGGCACCGAGATCAGGATCTCCGCGATCGTGCCGTTGAGCGGGCCATCCTCGCCGCTCAGCAGCGAGGCGGCGCCGGTGATCGAGGTGTGCACGCGCGCCGCGGCGCGCGCGACGTGGCTGGCGATCAGCTTGCCCAGCGAGCCTTCCGGCCCCTGTGGCCGGCCCTGCTCCTGCGCGGTGCGCGCGCGGCGCGCCGTCCATTCCGCCGATTTCGACATGATCAGCAACTTGGCGATCTCCTGGCGCACCACGGGATCGTTGATCGCGCCGGTCTCGCGCGCGCGGCTCATCACCAGATCGACGCGGCCGGCGCGCTGCGGATACCACTTGTAGGGCTCCATCGTCGTGGCGATCTCGGCCTTTTCTTCCTCGTAGATGCGGCCCTGGCGTCCGGCGCCGCTGGCCAGCGAGCGCATGCCGTCGGCGCCGCGGCGCTCATGCATCAGCGTCGTGGTCGCGACCGTCCAGCCGTCGCCGGTATTCTCCAGCATGAACTCCGGCTCGACGATGGCGTCGGTGAAGAACACCTGGTTGAACGAGGCATGGCCGTTCATCTGCTTCAGCGGATGGACCTGCACGCCGGGCTGCTTCATGTCGATGATGAAATAGGTCAGGCCCTTGTGCTTGCGCGCGTCCCAGTCGGAGCGTGCCAGCAGCAGGCCCCAATGCGCCTTGTGCGCGCTGGTGTTCCAGACCTTCTGGCCGTTGATCACCCACTTGTTGCCCTTCAGATCGGCGCGCGTCACCGCGCCGGCGAGATCCGAGCCGCTGCCCGGCTCGCTGAACAGCTGGCACCAGGTGTCCTCGCCGGTGAGGATGCGGCGCAGGAACTTTTCCTTATGCAGCTTGCTGCCGTGCGCGAGGATGGTCGCGGCCGCCAGCGTACGGATGCCGGCCTTGGCGACACCCACGGCGCCGATGCGCGCGAATTCCTCGTCGACCACCGCGATGAGGCCGACCGGCAGGTCACGGCCGTACCATTCCTTCGGCCAGTGCGGCGCGCCCCAGCCCGAATCGCACAGCTTGTTGCGCCACTCGACGAGGCCGAGGTTGGGATCCCAGTTCTTCTCCAGCCAGGCCCGGACTTCGGCGCGGACGGAGGCTTCGTTGACGTCGGTCATGATTCCGTCCTCCCTCAGGCTGCCCAGCGCTGCATCATCAGCTCGCGGTGATAGGCGGCGTCGCCCAGCATCACCTCCGAGCTCTTGGCGCGCTTGAACCACAGATGCGAGTCGTTGTCCCAGGTGAAGCCGATGCCACCGTGGATCTGGATGGTGTGGATCGCCGTCTGCAGCACGGCTTCGGACGCCGAGGCCTTGGCCAGCGAGGCGATCGCCGGCAGATCGGCGTCGCCGTCATCGACGGCCGCCGCCGCGTAGTAGGCCGCCGACTTGGCCAACTCGACATCGACCAGCATGTCGGCCTGCTTGTGCTTCATCGACTGGAACGAGGCGATCGGCCGGCCGAACTGCATGCGCATCTTGGCGTAGTCGAGCGCACTCTCCCGCAGCTTCTCGGCCACGCCCACCATCTCGTTGGCCAGGCACACCGCGGCGCGGGTCAGGGTCGTGGCGAAGGGCGCGGCCGCGCCGCCCACAGGCCCCAGCGGCGTGGCGTCGACCGACTTGAAGCTGAGCTTCGCCAGCTTGCGCGTCGTGTCGATGGTCTTCAGCAGCTTGCGCTGCAGCCCGGCCGCGTCGCCGCGCACGGTGAACAGCGACAGGCCCTGCGTCGTGCGCGCCAGCACGACGATGAGATCGGCGGTGTGGCCATCGAGGACGAAACTCTTCACGCCGTCGAGCTTGTAGCCGCCGCCGGCAGCCGTCGCCGTCATCCGCACACTCTCGGGATCCCAGTTGCCGCTTTCCTCGGTGAACGCCACCGTCGCGACGGTCTCGCCCGAGGCGATGCCGGGCAGCAGCGCCTTCTTCTGCGCCTCGTCGCCGGCGTCGAGGATCGTGTAGGCGGCGAAGGTCGAAGCGAAGAGAGGCGCACAGAGCACGGTGCGGCCGGCCTCTTCCAGGACGATGCACAATTCCGAGCATCCAAAACCCTGCCCGCCATAGGCCTCGGGGATCGCCACCGCGGTCAAGCCGATCTCCTGGTTGATCTTTTTCCAGGCATCGCGCTCCCAGCCGCTGTCGGTTTCCATCAGGCGGCGAACCTCCTTGGTGGGTGACTTACCCTCCAGGAACCGTCGCAGAATCGAGCGGAATTCCTCCTGCTCGCTGGTGAAGCTAAACTTCATGGCCTGATCCTCCTGGGCGCACTGTAGTGGGAACCGCTGCCCGCGGGGAATCATTGGTGATAGGTTGCCAGCGCAAGGCTTGGCCCGACAGGCGAAACGATGGCGAACGATACTGGCGTCCCGGTTTTCGACACGATCCACTGGCCCTTCGACAACAGCTACGCGCGGCTGCCGGAGCGCTTCTACGCGCGCCTGCCGCCGACCCCGGTGGCGGCGCCGCGCCTGATCAAGCTCAACGAGGCGCTGGCGCGCGAGCTCGGTCTCGACCCGCGTCATTTGACCAGCCCAGCCACGGTGGAAATGCTGGCGGGCAACCGCATCGCCGAAGGCTCCGAGCCGATCGCGCAGGCCTATGCCGGCCACCAGTTCGGTAACTTCGTGCCCCAGCTGGGCGACGGCCGCGCTATCCTGCTGGGCGAGGTCGTCGACACCAAAGGTCAGCGCCGCGACATCCAGCTCAAGGGCTCGGGCCCGACGCCCTTCTCGCGCCGCGGCGATGGCCGCGCGGCGCTGGGACCGGTGCTACGGGAGTACATCGTGAGTGAGGCGATGTACGCCCTGGGCATCCCGACCACGCGTTCGCTGGCCGCCGTGATGACCGGCGAGGCGGTGCTGCGCGAGACGGCCCTGCCCGGCGCCGTACTGACCCGCGTCGCCTCGAGCCATATCCGCGTCGGCACCTTCCAGTACTTCGCCGCGCGCCAGGACGTCGAGGCGTTGCGCTTGCTGGCCGACCATGTCATCGCCCGCCACTACCCTGAAACCGCTGGCGACTACCGCGCGCTGTTCGAGGCCGTTTTGGCGCGCCAGGCCGCGCTGGTGGCGCGCTGGATGAATGTCGGCTTCATCCACGGCGTGATGAACACCGACAACACCACGATATCGGGCGAGACCATCGACTACGGTCCCTGCGCCTTCATGGACGCCTACCACCCGAACACGGTGTTCAGCTCGATCGACCAGGGCGGTCGCTATGCCTATGCCAATCAGGGCCGCATCGCCGTCTGGAACCTCGCGCGCTTCGCCGAGACTTTGCTGCCGTTGTTCTCCGAGGACGACGATCAGGCGCTGGCCCAGGCCAACGAATCGCTGCAGAAATTCTCCGGCCTGTTCGCCGATGCCTGGTTCTCCGGCCTGCGCGGCAAGCTTGGCCTGAGCGACGCCCAGCCCGAGGACGAAAAGCTGGCGCAGGATCTGCTCAACGCCATGGCCGCCAACAGCGCCGACTTCACCCTGACCTTCCGCGGTCTGTGCGACGCGGCCGCCGATCCCGATGCGGATCGCGGCGTGCGCGACCTGTTCCTCGATCCCACAGCCTACGATTCCTGGGCGGTGCGCTGGCGGCAACGGCTGAGCGGCGATCCCGCGGCTCGGCGTGCCGCGATGCGGGCGGTCAACCCCGCCTACATTCCGCGCAACCATCGGGTCGAGGCGGCGCTGTCGGCGGCGATCCAGCATGGCGACTTCGAGCCCTTCGAGGAGCTGCTGGTGGTGTTGTCGCGGCCGTTCGAGGAGCGGCCCGAGTTCGCCGCCTACGCCGAACCACCGCTGGAGGGCCAGCGCGTCTACCAGACCTTCTGCGGCACCTGAGGCGATGGACGCCGGCTGACGGGCGCGCTACAGCGCTGGCATCGGAGGATGCCGCGCAATGGATAGTTTCGACTACATCATCGTCGGCGCCGGCTCGGCCGGCAGCGTGCTGGCCAGCCGGCTGAGCGAGGATGAAAAATCCACGGTCTGCGTGCTCGAGGCGGGGCCCAGCGACTGGCATCCGATGATCCATATCCCGGCCGGCTTCATGTACACGCTGGTCAATCCGAAAGTGAACTGGCTCTACACATCCGAGCCCAGCGAATGGACCGGCGGACGCGCGATCGCGGCACCACGCGGCAAGACGATCGGCGGCTCGGGCTCGATCAACGGCCACATCTACAATCGCGGCCAGCGCATGGATTTCGACGGCTGGGCGCAGCGCGGCAATCGCGGCTGGGGTTACGCCGACGTGCTGCCGTACTTCCGGCGCACCGAGAAGCGCATCGGCGAGAGCGACGCGACGTTCCGCGGCCGCGACGGCGCGCTGGACATCCTCGATCTCGACTGGCGCGATCCGCTTTGCGAGGCCTTCGTCGAGGGCGCCATGCAGATGGGCATCCCGCGCAACCCCGACTACAACGGCGCCTCGCAGGCCGGCGTCAGCTATGTCCAACGCCTGATCCGTAAGGGCCGCCGCTTCAGCTCGGCGCGCGCCTTCCTGCATCCGGCGATGAAGCGGCCGAACCTCACGGTACGCACGCACGCGCATGCCACGGAGATCATCTTCGAGGGTAAGCGCGCCGTCGGCATCCGCTACCTCAAGGGTGGCCGCGGCGGCGCACCCGTGGAGGTGCGCGCGCGCAAGGAGGTAATCCTGTGCGGCGGCACGGTGAACTCCCCGCAACTGCTGCAGGTGTCCGGCGTCGGCCCCTCTTCGTTGCTGCAGTCGCTGGGCATCGCGGTGAAGCACGACCTGCCGGGTGTCGGCGAGAACCTTCGCGACCACTACGCGCCGCGCTTCGTCGCCCGCGTCAAGAACGCACGCACGATCAACGAGCGCTCGCACGGGCTGAGCCTGGTGGGCGAGGTGCTGAAATACGCCTTCACCCGCAAGGGCATCCTCTCGCTCAACCCGACTCTAGTGTACGTGTTCTGGAAGTCCGACGAGCGCGTCGATAATCACGACCTGCAGCTCACCTTCACGCCGGCGAGCTACAAGGAGGGCGTGCAGTCCAAGCTCGACAACGAGCCCGGCATGACCGTCGCGTCCTGGCAGCAGCGCCCCGACAGCATCGGCTATATCCGCATTCGCTCCAGCGATCCGTTGCAGGCGCCGATCATCCAGCCCAACTACCTCAGCGCCGAGAGCGACCGCCACGTGTTGCTCGCCGGCATGAAGCTGGCGCGCCGCCTGCTGGCGTCGAAACCGCTGGCGCAATACTACGACCACGAGATCTTCCCCGGCCCCAAGGTCCAGTCCGACGACGAGCTGATGGACGCCGCCAAGCAACGCGGCACCACGACCTTCCACCTCATGGGCACCTGCCGCATGGGGCCGGAAAGCGACCCCACCGCCGTGCTCGACGATCAGCTCCGGGTGCGCGGCATCGAGGGGCTGCGCGTGGTCGACGCCTCGATCATGCCGACCATGCCCTCGGCCAATCTCAACGCCTCGGTGCTGATGATCGCCGAAAAGGCCGCCGACATGATCCGCGGCCGCCAGCCACTCGAGGCGACGATCCTCAGGGATTGACCGAGGGTTATCGCATCTGGTTCTCGAGGCTGGGGGCGCGACTCTCATGGCGTTCGGGCCGGTCATGCGCGCCGCTGGAGCGGCGCGGCCCGAAGACAACCGGGGCTGTTATCCCGCGAGATCGATCAGGAGAAGAACGGATCGATCGGGGTACGCACACCGGCGCGCGCTTCGATCGCCTCGGCGGCCTCCAGGCAGAGGTCCTCGCGGTAGCGGCCAGCAATCAGCTGCACGCCCACCGGCACGCCGCCAGCCACGCCCGTGGGCACGGCGATCGACAGCAGCCCCAGCACCGGCACAGCCAGCTCGGTCGATTGCGCGTGAATCATGCGCGCGGTGGTCGGCACATCCACCAGGTCCTGGCCGACCTTGAACGGTAGCTCGGCGCAGCTGTGCGTGAGGATCAGCGGTCGCTCCTCCAGGAAGAGCTGCCACAGCCGCAGCAGCCGGTCGCGCTCCGTCATGGCCTCGATCATCTCCTTCGGCCCGCTGGCGGGAAACGCCTTGCGCCACAAGCCCAGCGAGGTGCGGATGCCGTGGTCGCCATACTTCTCGACCATCGGCTCGAGCCCGGCGATGACATCGTCCATCGCGAGCTGGGCCCACAGATCGATCACCGCGCCTAACTCCGGCGGGGCGATCTCTTCGACAATGTATCCGGCCTCGGTCAGCCACGCCGCCGCCTGCCGGATCGCCGCGACGATCTCGGGCGCGATGCCTCCGCGGTCGCCAGGATCGACGACCATCGCCACGCGCATCGGCTTCTTCACCGGCGGCCCTTCGAACGGCACGTCGACGCACCGATTGTCGTAGGGGCTGCCGACCGACATCGCCTGGAACGCCAGGCGCGCGTCGCGCACCGTGCGCGTCAACGGCCCCTGCACGGCCATGAGCGCCGCCGAGACTTGCCGGCGCGCCGTCGAGGTGAAGTTGAAGCTGGGGACTCGCCCGTAGGTCGTCCGCAATCCCACCAGGCCGCAGCAATAAGCGGGAAAGCGCACCGAGCCGGCGATGTCGTTCCCCTGGCCGATGGCGCCGATACCCGCCGCCGTCGCCGAGGCCGCGCCACCGCTGGAGCCGCCGCAGGTACGGTCCTTGTTCCAGGGATTGAGCGTGCGCCCGTGCAGCTCGTTGTCGGTGAACCAGCGCATCGAGTAGGCTGGCGCGTTGGTGCGACCGATGATGATCATGCCTGACGCGCGCATGTTGGCGATGACCGGGTTGTCGCGCTCCGCCATCAGGTTCTTGTGCTCGACGACGCCGCCATCGGTCGGGCAGCCCTTCTGGTCGAGATTGACCTTGGTCGTCGCCAGCACGCCGTGCAGCGGCCCCACGGCGTCGCCGCGCGCCAGCGCCTTGTCGGCCGCGTCGGCGGCGGCCATCGCCTCCTCATGCAGCGCCAAAGTGATGGCGTTGATCGTCGGATTCACCACATCGAGACGCTTCAGCGTGTCGGCGACGACCTCGCGCGCCGAAACCTTCTTCGCGCGGATCAGCGCCGCCGTCTCGACGCCGTCGAGCTTCCACAGATCCGTCATGTCGCCCCCTACTTGCCCTTCAGCACGCCCTCGAAGAAGTCGATCACCGGCGTCATCGCTTTCCAGCCCTCGTGACCGATACCCTGGACGATGTCATGACGCACGGCGATTCCGTGCTTCTCATAGTTCGCCCTCAGGGTCGCCAGCCGATCGATGCGGGTGACACCCGAATCGTTGATGCCCTCCATCCACGCCGAGCTGCCGGGTTGCACGGTGATCTCCCAGGTCTCGGTATCCTCCGAGCCGACGATCATCTGCACCGGCACCTTGCGCATCGCCGGCAGATCGAGCCCAACGCCGAATTCCTGCTTGAGTGTACGTGTGCCAACCCACCAGTCACGTGTCTCATCGATCAGGGTGACGTTGCCCGGCGCGCCGATGGTCACCGCCGCCAATCGGTTGGGATAGAGCAGGTGGAAGCGCTGCACGAATTGGCCGCCGCCGGAGAAGCCGAACAGCAGGAAGCGGCTGGTGTCGATGCCGTATTTCTTCTGCACCTCCTCGACCATCGACAGCAGCAGCAGGTCGAAGCGCATGTCGTGGAACTTCAGCCGCTTGAAGTTGCTGAGCTCGCCCGGCTCGATCAGGCCGACGGGGAAGAGCGGCGCCAGCACGATGGAGCGCGTGCGCTCAGCCAACGGCGCGAAGCCGTCGCGATAAGCGGTCGCGGTGCGGCCGGTGCCGTGCATGGCGACGATCAGCCGGACATCGGAGCGGTCTTGATCCTGCTCCAGCGATTCCGGCACGTAGAGGCAGTAGCTGACTCGTTGGTCGGCCTGCAGCGCGGTAAACGGCGTGGCGCCGATGTCGTAGAATCCCAGCTTCGTCACTCAAGCCTCCAGGGGCGGCACGTCGAGCGCCGGCGAGGCCTCGAGCAACGCCTTGGTATAGGGATGCCGCGGCCGATCAAAGATGTCGTCGCGCGATCCCTGCTCGACGATCTTGCCACCCTGCATCACGACGACGCGATCGGCGATCTCCTCGACCGCCGCCAGGTCGTGGCTGATGAACAGGCAGGCGAAGCCGCGATCACGCTGCAGGGCGCGGAACAGGCTCAGCACCTGCTTCTGGATGGTCATGTCGAGCGCTGAGACCGGCTCGTCGGCGACGACAAAGTCCGGCCGGCGAACGATGGCGCGCGCGATGGCGACGCGCTGGCGCTGGCCACCCGACAGCTCGTGTGGCAGCCGGCGCGCGAAGCCGGCGAGGCCGACCTCGGCCAGCGTCTCTTCAACGCGTGTCTCGCGGTCGGCTTGGCTCATGTCGGGCAGCAGCTTCAGCGGCTCGTCGACGATCTCGCCCACACGCATGCGCGGGTCGAGCGAGGAGTATGGATCCTGGAACACGAGCTGACAGCCCATGCGGAAGCTGCGCAGACCCGCGCCGCGCACGCCCAGCACGTCCTCGCCGCGATACAGGACGCTGCCGCCGGTGGCCGGCAGCAGGCGCAGAATGGCGCGGCCCAAGGTGGTCTTGCCCGAGCCGCTGCCGCCGACGACGGCCACCGTCTCGCCGGCATGGATCGAGATATCGACGCCGGCCACCGCATGCACGTCGGGCTGGCGCTTGAACAGGCGCCGGCGGCCAGGGAACGTCACATCCAGCTTGCGCGTCTCGATCACCGGGGCACCCGCCGACGCCGCATCGCCGGTCGCACCGCGACGCGGCAGGGCCTCGACGAGCTGGCGTGTGTAGGGATGACGCGGCGCTGAGAGGATCTGCGTCGAGCTGCCCTCCTCCACCAACCTGCCGCGCTGCATCACCACCGCGCGCTGGGCGTGGCGGGCAACGAGGCCGAGATTGTGGGTGATCAGCATCACCGCCGTGCCTTCGTCGCGCGCCAGCCCGACCATGATGTCGAGCACCTCGCGCTGCACCAGCGTATCGAGCGCCGTGGTCGGCTCGTCGGCGATCAGCAGCTTCGGCTTCAGCAGCATGACCGAGGCCAGCATGATGCGCTGGCGCATGCCGCCGGAGAATTCGTGCGGATAGGCGGCGAGACAGTGTTCGGGATCGCGGATCTGCACGCGCTCGAGCATGGCGAGCGACAGGCGGCGGATCTCCGCCGGCGGCAACTTGCGATGCAGCTTCAGCCCTTCGGCCATCTGCGTGCCGATGGTGATCGCGGGATTGAGCGACACCATGGGCTCCTGGAACACCATGCCCATCGTCGGCCCGCGCAGCTCGCGCAGACGCGCCGGCGTGGCCGGCGTCAGATCCTCGCCTTCCAGCACAACGCGCCCGCCGACGCGCTCGATGCCCATCGGCAGCAGGTCCATCACCGCGCGCGCCGCCAGGGTCTTGCCGCTGCCCGACTCGCCCACCACCGCCAGGAACTCGCCGCGATCGATGGCGAAGGACACGTCGTCGACGACCATCGTGCCGGTGCTGGGCGCCAGCAGCTTCAAGTTCTCGATGGCGAGCAGCCGGTTCATGCCTGCGCCATCCGGGGATCGAGCCGATCACGCAGGCTGTCGCCCAGCAGGTTGATGCCCAGCAAGGTGGCGGCGATGCATAGACCGGGCGCGATGCCCAGCCAGGTTGCGGTCTCCATGTAGGGCCGGCTGGCGGCCAGCATGTTGCCCCAGGTCGGCGCTGGTGGCGGCACGCCCAGACCGAGGAACGACAGCGCGCTTTCCGACAGCAGCACCCAGCCGAACATGCTCGTCGACAGCACCGCGACCGGCGCCACGCAGTTGGGCAACACATGCCGGAACATCGAGACGAGCTCGGCATTGCCGATCATGCGCGAGGCCTCGACATACTCGCGCTCGCGGATGGACAGCACACTGCCGCGTACCACCCGCACGACCGACGGCGCATAGGCGAGGCCGAGCGCCAGCACGATGCCCCACTTGTTGGCACCGACCACGACCATGATGCCCAAGGCCAGCAGGATGCCGGGAAAGGCCAGCAGCGCGTCGTTGACGGCCATCAGCACACGGTCGGTCCAGCCCCTGATATACCCCGCGACAACGCCGAGGATCGCCCCCAGCGATACCGCGAACAGCACCGTGACCAGCGCCACGATCACGCTGGTGCCGGCGCCGGCCATTAAGCGGCTCGCGACGTCGCGGCCGAATTCGTCAGTGCCCAGCCAGTAGAGATCGGATGGCGGTTTCAGGCGCTGGCGCAGGTTCACGCCCAGCGGATTGAAGGGAGTCCAGATCTGCGCCACCACGGCGGTGATCGCCACCGTGCCGATGATCACGCCGCCGATCAGGGCGTTCAATCTCAAGCGCACGCGATCATTCCGCCGACACGCGTGGATCGAACAGCGGATAGCAGAGATCGACCACGAGATTGACCAGCACATAGATCAGCGCCGTGAACAGCAGGCAGCCCTGCACCACGGGGTAGTCGCGCGCGAAGATCGAATCGACCAGCAGACGGCCGAGGCCCGGCAGGGTGAACACCGTCTCGAGCACGGCGATGCCGCCCAGCAGGTTGCCCATGGTCAGGCCGATCAAGGTCCAGGTCGGCGCGAAGGCGTTGGGCAGCACATGGCGCGCCAGCACGCGGCTTTCGGTCAGGCCCTTGGCGCGCGCGTGGGTGACGTAGTCCAACCGCAGCACCTCGATGGCGCTGGCGCGCGCCATGCGGATCAGCACGCCGATCTCGATCATGGTGAGCGTCGCGATCGGCAGCACGATGTAGAGCAGCGCCTTGCCGAAGTCCTCGCCGAACGGCACGTAGCCGACCACCGGCAGCCAGCCGAGCTTCAGGCCGAACAGCAGCAACAGCAGCAACCCGAGCCAGAAGCTGGGGATCGACAGCAGCAGGGTGGCGCCGGCGACGATCACGAGATCGAGCGGCTTGTTCTGCCGCCACGCCGCGATCAGGCCGGCGGGCACCGCGACCAGCACGGCCAGCAGCACGGCCGCCACGACGATGGTGGCGCTGACCTGGAAGCGTTCGAGCATCATCGGCAGAACCGGCAGGCCGTTGCCGATCGACTTGCCGAGATCGCCGGTCATTACCTTGCCGAGCCACAGCGCGAATTGCACCGGCAGCGGCTCCTCCAGGCCCAGCGCGCGGCGCAGCTCGGTGACCTGCGCCTGGTCGGCGGCGTCGCCCAACATGAGCTGCACCGGATCACCGGGGATCAGCCGCACCAAGGTGAACACCGCCGCCGAGACCAGCAGCAAGGTCGGGATCGTCATCGCGAGGCGACGGGCGAGATACCCCAGCATGGCCGCGATCCGCCGCCTTCAGGCTATTTCAGCGACACACCCCAGTAGCGCGCGAAGCCGGCCGGCCAGCCGGCATAGCCCTCGACATTGGCCCGCACCGCGCCGATCTCGACCGGATTGAACAGCACGATTAGCGGCACGTCCTCGATCAGCTTCTTGTGCAGCTCGTCGAAGATCGCCTGGCGTCGTGCCTGATCGCCGGTGCGCATGGACTCGCGCACCAGCTCCTCGACCCTGGGATCGTCCCAGACCTTGCGCGGCTGGGTCGCCTTGGGGCCGCTGAACACCTCGTAGCTCAGCGCCGGGTCCAGCCGCGCTGAGTAGCCGAACGACTGGGCCTGGTAGTCGCCCTTAGTATAACGGTCGAGCTGGCTGGCCCAGTCCTGCACCTCGACGTCGATCTTGATGCCGGCCTCGGACGCCATGGCCTGCACCAGCACGGCGGCGTCGAACATCGCACTATACCGCTTGTTGGCGATCAGCTTGATGGTCTCGCCCTTGTAGCCTGCCTCGGCGAGCAGCTTCTTGGCCTGCGCGATATCGCGCTTGAAGCCGGTGGCCAGCGTCTTGCTGCACCACGGGCTGCTCGGCGCGACCGGCGAGTTGTTGGGCTTGGCCAGGCCGAAGGTCACGGCGTTGGCGATTTCCGCCGTGTCGATCGACAGCGCCAGCGCGCGGCGGATGCGCACGTCCTTGAGCAGCGGATCCTTGGTCTGCAGCAGGATCGCGGCGAAGGCCATGGTCGGACCGGCGCTGACCTTGACCTCCTTGCGGTTCTTGATGTCGTCGTACTCGTTGGTCGAGATGCCGGTGGCGTCGAGTGCACCGCTCAGCAGCGCCGCGCGCGCCGCCGACGGATCCGGGATGATGCTGAACCGCACGCGCTCGACCATCGCCACCTTGCCGCCGGTGAAACCGTCGCGCGGCCCCTCCCGGCGGGCATAGCCGTCGAAGCGCACCAGCTCGATGTACTGATCGCGCCGCCATTCGCCGAAACGGAACGGGCCGGTGCCGACCGGCGCCTTCCACTTGCCCTCGGCGTCGAGCGAGTCACGATGGATGATCCCCGAGCCGCCGCAGTCAGGGCGCGCCAGGGTCACCAGGAACAGCGCCGAGGGCCGGTCGATGGTGAAGACCACCGTGCGCGCGTCCTTCGCAGCGACGTCGGTGATCTTGGCGACGCCGCCGCTGAGCTCGGGCTTGCAGCGCCACTTGCTGTCCGCGTCGAGGTAGCGCTTCCACGACCACAGCACATCCTCGCTGGTGAGCGTGGCCCCGTTGTGGAAGCGCACGCCCTCGCGCAAGGTGAAGGTGTAGGTCTTGCCGTCTTCCGAGATGTCGACCTTCTCGGCCAGCAGCATGCCGACCGCGGCGTTCTCGCGGAACGCCACCAACCCCTCGACCATGTGCTGGATGACAGTGTCGGTGTTTTCGTCGCGCAGGCTGCCGCCGGGATCGGTCGAGCGGATGTCGGAGTTCAGGCGCGCGCGCAAAGTCTGCGCCTCGGCGCCGGCGCCGCCGATCGACAGCGCGAGCGCCGCCGCGAGAATGGCCCTCATGGTCGTCCCCCTATGCCGCGCGCAGCTTGGCCGCGCTGTCGAGGCTGAAACGCTGGAAGTTGCGGTTGAGCGCCGGCAGCATCGCGACGTCCATCGTGCCGTTGGCCGGCTCCATGACGATCATCGCCACCGTGGCGCTGAGGTTGTTGGTCACGCCCGGCCGCGGCGGCCGGCACACCGACCACGGCGAGGCGAAATCGTCGAACAGCGCCGCCTTCACGCTGTCGGTGGTGATGGCGCCGATCTGCGGCGTCAGCAGGTCGCGCACGCGGATGTCGCGGTAGAGACTGTCCGGCGTATTGGCGATGCCGGAGTCCTTGAGCTTCGACAGCGCCACCGGGCTCTGCCAGTGGTTGGCATGCACCAGCAGGCCGCGCTCGGGATGGACCTGGAAGGTCTCGTCCGGCGCGCACTCGAAGTCGATCGCCACGCCTTCCTTGTGGCTGACCATCATGTTGTTCGACGCGGATTTCTCCGTCGCGTAGACCGCGCGCATCGCCAGCGCGACATGCTCGGTATCGAGGACCTTACGGCGGATCAGCGCCAGCGGCACGCCGACCTGGCCGTAGTCGCGGTCCGATTCGAGATAATTCGCGGTGATCGCGATGCCGGCCGAGTTCATGCCGCTGCGCGCCAGGCCGCCGGCCTCGACGAAGGTCAGCACATCGGGACCATCGTCGCGGCGGATGCGCAACACCACCGCGGTCTCCGCGCATTCCACCTTCCAGTCCCAGTTCTGGGCGTGGATCAGCCGGCCGTCGCGCGTCGCGCCAGGCAGCACGACGACGCCCGTGCAGCCATCCGGCTCGTCCTTGGCCAGCGAGGCCTGAAGACGCGCCCGCAGATCGGGGCGCGACGCCATCTTGAGGATTTCCGTGCGCGCGTTGAGCAGCGCGATCTCCTCGAACGAGACGTTTGCGCCCTCGGCGATGCCGCGCATTTCGACGACGAAACCGGGGTCGAAGCCCTCGATCACCGGCAGATAGTCGTGCACCAGTCCCTTGATCTCAGCTGGCCCGATCGACAGCGATTTGAGCTGCCCCGAATAGTGCGCGATGCCCTTGGCGATGCGCGCCTGCGCCTTGCGACCGTAGTCGCGGCCGCGTTCGTGCGGCGCACCTGACAGCTCGATCAGGGGACAGGGCTCGATCATGTCAGTCATTCCTCCCCAACGCCGGCCCTGCCGACATTGCCCTTTCCATCTTTCATGCGAAAGTGCATTTCAAGCCGATGCCACACACCGCGGCACCAACCATCGACGGCACCGACGCGCATCCGCCGCTGTCGGCCTCGCTGTGGGGCGCGACCGCGCGTCCCGCGCCAACGACGCCGCCGCTCCAGGAAGCGGTCGAAGCCGACGTGGTGATCGTTGGCGGCGGCTTCAGCGGGCTGTCGACGGCGATCAGCCTCGCCGAGCGCGGCCGCACGGTGCGGGTCCTGGAGGCAATCGAGCCGGGTTGGGGCGCGTCGGGCCGCAATGGCGGCCAGGTGATTCCAGGCGCACGGCATCTGCCGGACGAGCTGGTCGACGCCTATGGCCGCGAGCGCGGCGAACGGCTGCACCGCTGGGGCGCCAAGACCGCCGACAACGCCTTCGCGTTGATCGAACGGCTGGGCCTCGACTGCGAGCCGGTGCGCACAGGCTGGATCCAGGCCGCCGACACCGAAACGGCGCTGGACGAAGGGCGCCAGCGCGTCGCGGGGCTACAGACAGCCGGCGCACCGGCGCGCATGCTCGACCGCGCCCAGTTCCGCGCGCTTGTCGGCAGCGAGGCCTATATCGGCGGCTGGATCCACGAAGGCGGCGGCGCGGTGCAGCCATTGTCGCTGGTGCGCGAGCTGGCGCGCGCGGCAATGAAACTCGGCGTGCATGTCCATGGCGACAGCCCGGCGACGGCGATCGCGCGCGATGGCGCGGGTTGGCGGGTCACGACGCCGAACGGCTCGGTCACCGCGCCGCGCCTGCTGATGGCGACCAACGCGCTCACGGGCGATGTCTGGCCGACTCTGCGCGAGGCGTCCCTGCCGGTCTGGAGCTTCCAGATCGCGACCGCGCCGCTGGGCAATGCGCGCGTGATCCCGCAGGGCCAGTCGGTCTCCGACACGCGTCGCGTGCTGCGCTACTTCCGCAGCGACAGCCACGGCCGGCTGATCATCGGCGGCAAGGGCAAGGCCTCGGCGCCGAAGCACGGCGGCGACTTCAACCTGCAACGCGAGACCTTGGGCCGGCTCTATCCCGAGCTGGCCGACCGGCCGATCGAGCACGGCTGGGGCGGCCAGGTGGCGATCACCATCGACCGCCTGCCGCGCATCTTCGCGCTGGGCGACGGCGCCTTCGCCCATATCGGCTGCAACGGCAAGGGCGTGGCGTGGTGCTGCGCCATCGGGCCGGTGCTCGCCGATCTGCTCGACGGCGCCGACCCCGAAGCGTCACCGATGCCGGTGACGTCGCTGCGCACAATTCCCTTCCACCGGCTACGTCGCGTGTACGTCGCCGCCGGCGGCGCCTGGCTGCGCCTGCGCGATCGCTTCGATCGCTAAGCCTTCAGCACGAACGGCTTGGCCTGCACGTCGTAGTCGTCGTAGCCTAGGGTCACGCGCAGTTCCAGCGGTGGCAGCGCGCTCTGCGCCGCCGCGCCGCCCGCCTTCAGCGCCGCCAGGCCGGCTTTCATGCCCGCCGTCGCCGGCGAGAGCATGACGGTCGGATAGGTGCCGATCTTGAATCCCAGCGCGGCGGCCTCGGTCTGCGAGGGCGTCGAGCGTGGCGCGCCGGGCGACAGCACGGCGAAGGATGGTTTGCCCTTGGCGGCGGCCACCGCGCGCTTGATCTCGCCGTCGTCGGCCGGCGAATCGAGGAACAGGATGTCGGCGCCTTCCTCGACATACATCTCGATGCGCGCCACGGCCTCGTCGATGCCCTGCGTCGGGCGGCAATCGGTGCGCGCCAGGACGAGGATGCCGGAGTCTTTCGCCGCCTCGACCGCAGCGCGGATCTTCATGCGCGCCTCCTGGCGCGGCAGGCAGGGCTTGCCGGCCGAGGTCAGCGCGCGCGGCGTGATCTTGTCCTCGATCAGCACGGCGGCGGCACCGGCACGGCCATAGGCGCGCACCGTGCGCTGGACGTTCATGGCGTTGCCGTAGCCATGATCGCCGTCGGCCAGCACCAGCAGATCGGGCGCCGCGCCATGCACCATGTTGAACGAGTCGAACATCTCGCCGAAGGACACGAGGTCGAGATCGGGCCCGCCCAGCCGGCTGGCCGCGACGCAGGAGCCCGACAGGAACGCGGTCTCGAAACCAGCCCCGGCGGTGAGCTTGGCGGTCAGCCCGTCCCACACCGCCGGCATGACGACGAAGTCCGGTTTCTTCAGCAAGGCACGCAGGCGATCGGGCGCGGTCATGACGGTTTCCTCTGGGCGATTCTGTCCGGCGCGACGTTAGGTGCCACGCGCAGGGCCGACAAGGCGCCAGCTTGGCGCCGGCAGGCATGCCGGAGCGGCCTTGCTAGGGCCACAACCGGGCGCTATAACCCGCGCCGCTTCGCGCCTGAGACGGCGCGCAGCCCACCGCCGGAGTGTAGCTCAGCCTGGTAGAGCACTAGCTTCGGGAGCTAGGGGCCGGAGGTTCGAATCCTCTCACTCCGACCAATGACGCCAAAGGCTTAGCCGACCCCCCGGGGTCGGCTTCGCTTTTTGGCCGTCAGGCGCGCCGCGCGAGATAGGCGTCGCACAATTCCTGCAGGCGTTCGCGGCCAAAGCTGGGGTCGTGGCCGGCATGGACGACGCGCACGGGAAGCTGCCGCAACCGCTTCATGGTCGAGATGTAGAGCGCGATGTCGGAGTCCGGCAGCTCGTCGAGCAAAGGCCCGTCATAGATCGCATCACCCGAGAACAGCGTCCCGCTTCCCGCCTCCCACAGGCCGATGCTGCCCGGCGAGTGCCCGGGCAGATGCAGGACCTCGAAACGGCGGTCGCCGATGTCGATCACATCGCCCTCGTCCACCGCGCGGGTCACCGGCGCCGGCAGCACCGAATACGACCCCGGGTCGTATCCGTCGTGCGGCAGAGCGGTGAACAGCTCGGGCGGGATGTCGTAGCCGGCGGCGCGGATGCTTTCGAGCAACGCGTCATCCCTGACGCTGCCGTAGAGCGAGGCGGCGCTGCCATCGGCCACGCGCTTCGCCTCGGCACGATGGATCACGCGGTCATCGAACTCATGCAGCCCGCCGACATGATCGTAGTGCGCGTGGGTCGCGACGGCGGTGAGCTTCTTCTCGAACAGATGCCGCGCCGCCGCCTTGAGGCTCGCCATCCCCAGGCCGGTATCGATCAGCAGATCGCGATCCCGCCCGCGAACGTGCCAGATGTTGCACCGGATCAGCGGCACGACATACGGCTCCCAGATCAGGGTGATGTCGTCGTCGATGCGGCGGAACTCGAACCACCGATCCGCGATCCGGAACGCCATGTCGCCACCCTCCCCTGTCCGCCCTCGATCCTAGCGTTTTCGTGCGATAGTCGGGCATCCAGAAGAGAGGAAACGCCATGTCGATCGATTTCGAGATTCCCGCCGAGGCCCAGGCCATCCGCAAGAAGGTGCGTCAGTGGGTGCAGGACGAGTGCATCCCGGCCGAGAAGGAGCTCGACCACAAGCCGCTGAAGGAGGTGCTCGATCCGCTGCGCAAGAAGGCGCGCGCCCAGGGCCTCTGGTGCCCGTTCATCCCCAAGGAGCACGGCGGCATGGGCCTGGGGCCCCTGGCCAACGCGCTGGTGCAGATGGAGCTGGGCGAAAGCATCCTCGGCGCGCTGTCGATGAACACCCAGGGGCCGGACGACGCCTCGATGATGACCCTGCTGGCCTACGGCAGCGAGTACCAGAAGGAGAAGTTCCTCAAGCCGATCCTCAACGGCGAGAAGCGCGTGTGCTTCTCGATGACCGAGAAGGCCGCCGGCGCCGACGCCACCGGCATGCGCACCACGGCGGTCAAGGACGGCAACGCCAATTATGTCCTCAATGGCGAAAAGTGGTTCTCCTCCTCGGCCAGCGTCGCCGACATCGCCTTCGTGATCGCTCGCACCGACCCCGACGCGCCGCGCCACAAGCAGCACTCGGCCTTCCTCGTCGAGCTGCCCAACCCCGGCTACAAGATCAAGCGCAACGTGCCCAACATGGCGATCACCGGGCCGCACTACGACCAGCTCTCCGGTGGTCACTCCGAGATCGAGATCAAGGATCTCAGGGTCCCGGCCGAAAACCTGCTGGGCGGCGAAGGCAACGGCTTCAACATGGGCCAGCATCGCCTCGCCTACGGCCGTCTGCGCCACGGCATGCACAACATCGCCAAGGCGCAGCGCGCGCTCGACATGGCGACCAAGCGTGTCACCGAGCGCTCGACCTTCGGCGTGTTGCTGGCCGACCGCCAGGCCGTGCAGTTCATGCTCGCGGACTGCGCCAGCGAGCTCTACATGGCCCGCCTGATGCTGCTGCACATCGCCTACAAGGCCGAGAAGGGCATGGACCTGGCGCAGGAGAATTCGATCGCCAAGGTCTTCCTGGCGCACATGGTGCACAAGGTGGTCGACACGGCGATCCAGCTGCACGGCGCGCTGGGCTACAGCCAGGATACGATCCTGGCCAAGTGGTACACGCAGATCCGCTCGCAGCGTCTGGTCGACGGGCCGGACGAGGTCCACAAGTGGAAGGTCGGCCGCAACGTCATCAAGGCCTTCCGCCGCGACGGCACGACGGCCGCGGCCGCGGGCGGCGATCTCGGCGTCTAGGTCATCGAGCGCGACAATGGCCTCACCCTGAGGAGCGCCCAACGGGCGCGTCTCGAAGGGTGGGCAACACACGCGGTATCTGTTGCCCATGCTTCGAGACGGCCGCTGCGCGGCCTCCTCAGCACGAGGTTGGTGGCCGTTCAGGCCATATGCGCTCGGCATAACAACAGGATCTAGGAAGTGGTCAGGTCAAGCCGCGGAGAGGGGCGTCGCCATGGCTGATGCGGTCATACATGTGGAAAGCCAGATCACTGAGGATCAACGCTCGGCCATCATCGCACCCCTCGGCGAGTTCAGCGCGGCGCGTGGCTTTCAGTTTCGTCCGGAGCCCATCTTCCTTCTGCTGCGCGAGGACGGGCGGATTGTCGGTGGGCTCATCGGCCAGAGCAATTGGGAGTGGCTGTATATCGAGGTCCTTTCCGTGGCCGAGCATCTTCGCGGCAGCGGTCTCGGGCGACAGCTCGTGGAGAAGGCCGAGGCGATCGCGCGGACGCGTGGCTGTGTCGGCGTCTGGGTAGACACATACACATTCCAGTCCCCGGGCTTCTATGAGCGGCTCGGCTATCGCGTCTTCGGATCGCTGCCGAACTATCCCGGAACCGCGCAGCGCATCTTTCTGATGAAAAAGATCTGATCGCTACCTAGCCTCCGGCCAGCGTACCGACGGCGCTGAACTTCGTGGCGGCGGCGTCCGGCAGCACGGCGAACACCGCCGTCGCCTGCCCGACGGGCTGGGCGTCACCGTCGGCGTAGAACACCACCTCGCCGAACACCGTGGAGCGGCCGAGCTTGAGCGGCCGGGCTTCGGCGATGACGTCGCAGTCGACAGCGGCGCGCATGAAGTTGGTGGTCAGCGACACCGTGGCCATGCTGGGCTTGCGGCCCAGCGCCTCGCTGAAGGCCAGCACGAGGAGCGTGTCGGCGGCGGCCATCAACGCCTGACCCATCACCACGCCACCGGGCCGCTGGATGCGCGCCGAGCGCGGCAGGCGGGCGCGCACGCCGGTCTTGTCGATGCGTTCGATGCGCAGGCCGAGATCGGCGATCCACGGCGAGAAGTGTCCGCCTGATGACACCATCGCCTGGGCTTCGTCGATCGAAATGAACGCCCCCGATACCAAGGCCATGGTGCGCGATCCCCTCTCCCCGCTACGATGGCGCCACTCTAGCACCCACAGGCGTCCCCATGCGTTCCGTCGCCGACCATTTCTCCCAGAGCTATGCCGAGGCGCGCGAGAAGTTCTGCGCCGCCGTCGCGGCCACCGGCGGTGGCCTGCGCTCGCTGCGCAATCCGACCCTGGGTCCCGATGGCGGGCGGCTGTTCATGGATGTCGCGCGCTACGGCGTCGATGACGCGCCGAAGATGCTGGTACTGATGGCCGCGACCCACGGCGTCGAGGGCTACTGCGGCAGCGGCGCGATGATCAACTGGCTGCGCGCCGGCCGCGCCGCCACGCTGCCCGCCGATACCGGCGCGCTCCTGATCCATGGCGTCAACCCGCACGGCTTCGCCTGGATCCGCCGCGTCAACGAGGACAATGTCGACATCAACCGCAACTTCGTCGACCACGCCAAGCCCTACCCGGTCAACGCCGGCTATATCGAGCTCGCCGACGCGCTGAAGCCCGCCAGCTACGACGAGGCCAGCCTGGCCGAGAGCAAAAGGGTGATGGACGCCTTCGCCCAGCAGCACGGCGCCTTCGGCTTCCAGTCGGCGGTCAGCGCCGGGCAGTACACGCATCCCCAGGGCTTGTTCTTCGGTGGCAACAAGCCGACCTGGACCAACCACACCATCCGCCGCGTGATCCGTGAGGAACTTGGCCAGACGCAGATCATCGGCTGCATCGACTTCCACACCGGGCTGGGCCCGTTCGGCCACGGCGAGATGATCAACGTCTCGCCGCCCGGCAGCGCGGCCTTCGCGCTGGCGAAGAAGTGGTACGGCCAGGAGATGACCTCGACCGAAGACGGCAGCTCGACCTCGGCCATCGTCACCGGCGCGGTACTCGACGCCTTCCCGCAGGAAGCGCCCTACGCCGCCTTCTGCGGCATCGCGCTGGAATACGGTACCTATCCGGTCGACGAGGTGCTGGAGGCGGTACGGCGCGACAACTGGCTGCACATCCACGGCGACCTGAACTCCGCGCAGGGCCGCGCCTTCAAGGCCTATATGCGGGAGCGCTTCTATCCAGCCGGCGCGCGCTGGGCCGAGATGGTCTGGGCCCGCGCCGACGAGGTGATCGGCATGGCGTTACGCGGGCTGGCGCAGAGTTAGCATGGCTGTCACGACGACTGAGGCTCGCTCTACCTTCCCCCGGAGGGGGAAGGTGCCCGAAGGGCGGAAGGGGGATGTCGAAGACGAACTGAGGAGTCCGTCTTCGACATCCCCCATCCGTCGCTGCGCGCCACCTTCCCCCTCCGGGGGAAGGTAAAGAAATCGAAGGGGAGAGAAACACCAATGACCTATCCGATGCAGCCGGCCGATCCGGCGACGCTCGGCTTCCGCATGGAGCAGATCGAGGCGTTGATCGCCTTCATCGACAAGCAGATCGACGATGGCTACTACCCGGGCTGCCAGATCGCGCTGGCGCGGCATGGCAAGCTGGCGCTGGTGCGCAGCTTCGGCAACGCGATCACCGATCCGGCGCCGCGCGAGGCCAACGACTCGACCTTGTGGCTGCTCTATTCGAACACCAAGGTGATCTGCGCCGCGGCGCTGTGGGTACTGGCCGAGCGCGGCGCGCTGCGCTTCGCCGACAAGATCAGCGATCACGTCCCCGACTTCCGCCGCAACGGCAAGCGCGACGTCACCTTGCTGCAGCTCATGACGCACCAGAGCGGATTCCCCAACGCGGTGGTGCCGAAGGAAGCGTGGGACGACCACGAGAAGCTCAAGAAGGTCGTCTGCGACTTCACCCTCGAATGGACGCCGGGCTCGAAGGTCCACTACCACGGCCTGTCGGCGCACTGGACCGCTGGCGTGGTGATCGAGGCCGTCACCGGCCAGGACTTCCGCGACTTCATCCGCGAGAACGTCATCGAGCCGATCGGCCTGGGCAATGATCTGTTCATGGGCGTGAGCCGGCCTTCGGAGCTGGCGCGGATCTCCGACATGCACGTGCCGCCACCAGCAGGTGGCGCCGCACAGAAGGATGCCGAGGCGAACACGCTGGAATGGCGCCGCGCCGGCGTGCCGGGCGGCGGTGCCTACGGCACGGCGCGCGGCATGGTCGCGCTCTACCAGATGATGCTGGCCGGCGGCACCCTGGGCGGCGCGCGCATCGTCTCGCCGCGCACGCTGCAATACGCCATCCGCAACTGGACCGGCGATCGCGTCGATGAATACATGGGCATGCCCATGCATCGCGGCATCGGCCCGCATGTGCGTGGCGATACCGAGACCATTCGCGGCCTGGGCAGCTTCGCCTCGCCGCGCACCTTCGGCCATGGCGGAGTCGGCACGTCCTATTGCTGGGCCGATCCGGACTCCGGCGTGTCCTTCGCCTACATCACCAACAATCGCATCCCCGATCCCTGGCACACGCGACGCCTCGACCTCGTCGCCAATTTCGTGCACGCCGCGATTCTCTGACCAGCTCCTGTCATCCCGAGCGGAGCGAGGGATTTAGGCTGACCCTAGATTCCTCGCTGCGCTCGGAATGACAGCGTGCGTCAACGCATCCTCTCCCGGTTGTTGGCCTCGAAGACCAGCGCCGCGGCGGCGATCGCAAGTGCTCCGATCGACATCACCATGACGGCGCCATAGCCGCCGGTGTGGTCGAGCAGCAGGCCGCCGATCCAGGCGCCCAGCCCGGCGCCGATGCCCATGCCAATGGTGATGCAGCCGAGGATGCGGCCGAGATGCGCGCCGCTGTAGCGCAGGGTAGCGAGCGTGGTGATCATCGGCCCGCGTGAGCCGGATGTGCTGCCGAAGAACAGGACGAAGGCCGCAAGCAACAGCCAGTCGTCCGGTCCCTGCACCAGCCACAGCGCCACCACGCCCAGCGCCGAGCAGGCGTAGGCCGCCGCCGCGCCGAGCACGCGCCCACCGCGATCGGCCAGCCAATTGAAGCCGATCATGCCCAGCGGCATCATCAGGCCGGTGACCGCCCAGACATTGGCCGCGTGTGACAGCGTGAGCCCGCGGCTGCCGAGATAAGCGACGATCTGCGGCGCCAGGCTGAAGATCGCCACCGATGTCAGCGTGAACGACAGCGCCAGCGCCCAGAACGGCAACTCGCGCATCGCCTGCCTCAATGTCGGCCCGCTGGTTCCCGCCGGGCGGCGCAGGGAAATCACGGCCGGATCGCCTGCTGTGACGCGTTTCCACGGCAGCAGGAGGACCGGCACCATCACCGCCAGCACGCCGCAGCCAAGCGCGAGATAGGCGAAGCGCCAGTCGCGCGCTTCGATCAGCGCCTGGGCCAACGGCGCCAGGATCATCAGCCCGATGCCGGAGGCCGACCACGCCACCGCCAGCGCCGTGCCCAGCCGGGTCGAGAACCAACGCCCGAGGACCGCGGCGTGAAAGACGCCGCCGATCGCGGCGCCCGACAGGCCGATGGCGACGCCCAGACCAAGATAAAGCTGCCACAGCGCGCTGGCCTGCGACGCGAGAACGGCGCCACCGCCCGCCGCGGCGAGGCCGAACAACGCCAGCCGCATCGGACCCAACCGATCGAGGAAGAGCCCGGTGAACGGCCCGCAGAATCCGATGGCGATCATGGCCACGCTGTAGATGCCGGTGATCGACGCGCGCGACGCGTCGAACGCCTGCTCGAGCCGCGGCACGAACACCGCGAAGGAGTCGTTGAAGCTGCGCGTCGCCACACCGAGCGTGAAGCAAAGCGCGACAAGGCCCACGGGCAGCCATCGATTGCTCGGACTCATCGACTCCGCATCTTTCTAGCGCACTCCTTACTTTCCCCCGCTGGCGGGGGAAGGTGGCAGCGCGCAGCGCTGACGGATGAGCGTGGCTCTCGCGGCCAGACGAGATCTGTCCTGAGACATTTCCTTCGTCTTCGGCCACCTTCCCCCGCCAGCGGGGGAAGGTATGAGTGGATCGCCCCTCCGCACGCGCAGCGAGGACGTGAAGACAATGACGCAGAGCGGAGGGTTGCGTCCGGCCAATACGCACGGCAGGTTCGCCGCGCGAAAGGGAGTTGGGGATGGGTGAAACGTTGACGATCGACAGGCGCTTTTCGGGGCCGCGCCTGACGGGCAATGGCGGCTATGTCGGTGGCGTGCTCGCGGCGCGGCTTGCAGCGAACGAGCGCGATCCGGTCGAGATTACGTATCGCGCGCCGGCACCGCTGGAGATCCCGCTCGACATCGAGCGTCAGGGCGATGATCGCCTTACTCTGAAACATGGCCAGACGCTGATCTGCGAGGCGCGTCGCGCACCGCTGGACATCGATCCGCCGCCCTTCGATGTCGACTGGACGCGTGCCGAAGCGATCTGGCACGCGGGCGGCAGCCCCGAGGGCAGCAGCTTCTACGACTGCATCGTCTGCGGTCGCGGTCGCGCCGAAGGCGACGGCCTGCGCGTCTGGGGCGGGCCGGTGAATGGCGGCGGCCTGTCGTGGTCGCTCTATCACGCGCATGCCGGGCACGCCGATGCCGAGGGTCGCATTGCCCGCGAATTCGTCTGGGGCACGCTTGACTGCCCCGGCGCCTGGGCGGCGCAAGACCCGGGCGACTGGCGGCCGGCGCTCACCGGCCGGCTGACCGCGAGCATCCTCGAAAGGCCGCGCGCCGGCGAACGCTGCGTCGTCGTCGGCTGGCGCATCGGCGAGGACGGCCGCAAGCTCTACTCCGGCACCGCGCTCTACACCGAGTCGGGCACGCTCTGCGCCAAGGCGCTGCAGACCTGGATCCTGCTCAAGGACTCGGTCGTGCCGGGCAGCGCCGACCTGCCGCGCACGCTGAAGTGAGCGCGCTCGGCTGGTGATGCCACGCCACGTCTGGTACTGCGGCGCATGAACGACGCCGACCCCTCAGGCAATCCCAACCCCTCGGGCCATCCCAGCGACGTCGCCTTCACGCCCTCGGTCAAGGCCGCGCAGGCCCGACTCGGCTCGCGACCCTTGATGGCGAGAGCCGAGCGCGAGCGGCCGTGGCGCACGGTGGTGACCAAGGATCTCGCGCAGTTTCTGGCGCAGATCGACAGTTTCTTCCTCGCCACCGCGACCGCCGACGGCCAGCCTTATATCCAGCATCGTGGCGGACCGCCCGGCTTCCTCAAACCGCTCGACGAGAAGACGCTGGGCTTCGCCGATTTCGGCGGCAACCGGCAGTACGTCACGGTCGGCAATCTCGCCGAGAACGACCGCGCGCATATCTTCCTGCTGCACCACGCGACGCAGCAGCGCGTGAAGCTGTGGGGCCGCGCGCGCATCGTCGAGGGCAACGAGGCGCTCCTGAAGCTGCTGGCGATGCCCGGCTACAGCGCGCGCATCGAGCGCGCGATCCTGTTCGAGCTCACCGCCTGGGACGCCAACTGCCAGCAGCACATCATCGCGCGCTACAGCGAAGCCGAGATCGCGCCGGCGATCGACCAGCTCACCGCGCGCATCAAGGAACTCGAGGCCGAAGTCGCGCGGCTCCGCGGCAAGGATCCCGCTTAAGACAGGCATCTCTCCCTTCCCCCGCCAGCGGGGGAAGGTAGTCATGTTGACTCATCGGCGCGCACTCTCGCGACAATCGCGACGCTTTCATCGGCCGGGGCCATCGCGGCGGCTGTACGGTCTGCTCGAAGACAGAAGACCGGGGCGAACCAATGGGCAAGATGAGCGACACGATCCGACGCGAGATCGACAGCGAGCGCATGGCCTATGTCGCCAGCGTCAACGACGATGGTACGCCCAATCTCTCGCCCAAGGCGACCTTGGCGACGGTGGATGACGATCACCTCGCCTTCTGCGACCTCGCCTCGCCGCGCACGCTGGCCAACATCGCGACGCGGCCGGCGGTCGAGGCCAATGTCGTCGACCCGATCCGGCGCAAGGGCTGGCGGCTCGCCGGCACGGCGCGCGTCGTCGATGGCGGCGCGGAGTTCGAGTCGCTGGCTGCCCTGTTCCTCGCTCGCGGCACCAATCTCGTCGGCGCCGGCCGGCAGCCTCCTGTCCGTCGCTTCGTCGTCATCCGCGTCTCGAAGGTCTCGCCACTCCTCTCGCCCGCCTATGCGATGGGTCAATCGGAACCAGAGGTCATCGACTACTGGAGCAACGTCTGGCGCGGGCGCGCGCATGTCGCGCAGGCTCAGGCGGAACCCCGCGCTCTGCAGGCGCCCGAGGGCGCCTTGGCGCGCGACTTCACCAAGGAAGCCAAGCCGCCCCAGGGCATCACCATCGCGCGCGAAGAGGGTCGACTCGGCGTCGAGGAGTTCGCCGACGTGCTGCGCAAGTCGACCATCCGCCGACCGCTCGACGATGCCGGCCGCCTCACCGAGATGCTGCGCCACGCCAACCTCGTGCTCACCGCGCGCGATGGTGCCGGCGCACTGGTCGGCGTATCGCGCTCGCTGACCGACTTCTCCTACTGCTGCTATCTCTCCGATCTCGCGGTTGATCAGGCGTGGCAGGGGCGCGGCATCGGCAAAGCGCTGCTCTACGAGACCAAGCGCATCATCGGGCCGCAAGCGATGCTGTTGCTGCTGTCGGCGCCGGATCCGATGACCTACTATCCCAGTATCGGCATGGACACTGTGTCCAACGGTTTCATCATCCGCCGCGAGTTCTGAACCGCCCCCCGTCGGCCACCGATGCGACGCAATGTCGTCGCAATCGACCTCATACTCATCAGCAAGCTCGCTCCGAGCTGACGTGATGGGAGGGCAGCATGTTTCGCAGGCTCGCAAGCGGCCTCGCCGGTATGGCGGGCGCTCTGTTCGCCGTATCGGGTGAGGCGTCGGCCTCGCGCGACTCCAGCGGCGCGTCGCCCACCACCGCGCGCATCCTCGCCCTGCCGCCCGCGCCGGCCGATGTAGTGCGCGGTGTGATGGTCGCCGGCAACTCGAGCTCCAACAGCTCGAGCAATTCGAGCGACGGCGTGCACACCCATCGGCGCGACCACTACTGGTCCGAGGGTGGCCGGCGTGGCGGGTACTCGGAGGAGCGCCAGTGGCGCGACGACGGCCGCCGCGGCTACTACCACGCGCCACCGCCGTCGCTGCAATTCCAGCTGCAAGTGCCGCTGGGCGCGCCGCCACGGCGTAACTGACGGCGAGCACCGTCGATGTGGGGGCGCGACGGTCCGATCGAGTTTCTCTGCGCGCCGGAGGATCGCGGCGTGATCGCCGAGCCGTTCCCGGCGCAAGACTACAAGCCGGACTGGCTCAAGCGCCTGCCGCCTGTTGATCGCGACCGCGTCTCGGCGACCGATCATGCCATCACCATCAAGCGCTGCATGCCGTTCCTCGACGCCATGGCGCTGGGCTGGATCATTCCGCTGGCCGCGTCCGTGCGGCTGGAGGTCAGCGACGGCGGCCGTGCGGTCAACGCCGGCTGGGACTTCGACCGCAGCATGGTGACGTTCCACCATCCCTACCAGGTGGCCGGCCATCCATCGGAGCCGCGGCCGCCCTGCAAGCTGCACAATCACTGGAAGATCCGCACGCCGAAGGGCTGGAGCTGCCTGTTCACGCCGCTGCTGAACCGGCCCAACGCGGTGATCGAGATTGTGTCGGGCGTCGTCGACACCGATCGCTACGGCGCCGAGATCAACTTCCCGTTCTTCGTCACCGCCGCCGACGGCCGCTATACGCTGGAGAAAGGCCTGCCGCTGGTGCAGGTGATCCCCTTTCGCCGCTCAGCCACGGCGCTACGCGGTGTGGTGCGCGCGGAAACGCAGGCCGAAGCCGATGAGGCGCGGCGCCAGCAGCGCGCCATCAGCGCCGGCGACGGCTGGTACCGCAAGCACGCACGCGCGGCTCAGCCGCAGCGTGAATAGCGACAACTCAAACATCCGTCATCCCGAGTGCCGCAGGGTGATCGCGTGTGGATTGTTGGCTGTCTTCGGGCCGCGTCGCTCCAGCGACGCATCATGAGCGCCGCTTGAGCGGCGCGGCCCGAACGCCATGAAAGTCGCTGCCAGGTCGGGGCGCGCCACTCCAGTGGCGCGTCTTGTCGATCGGCCGACGCGCCACTGGAGTGGCGCGCCCCCAGCCGCTTGAGCGCCATATGCGATCACCTTCTCCGCACTGCGCGGGATCTTTCCGTCGACGAAAGATTCCTCGCTGCGCTTGGAATGACAGACAGGCTCAGCCGCAGCGCGAATAGCCGCAGTTGACGCACAGGTCGCAGCCGTCCTGATGCGTCAGCGCGGCGGCACCGCAACGCGGGCACTGGCCGAACACGCTGGCCGGCGCATCGACCGCCGACGCGGTCACGCCGCTGCCAATCGCCACCGCGCGGCCGGCATGCGGATCGCGCGCCAGCGGTCCGTCCTCGGGCTTGAGGAAGCCGATATCGATCAGGTGGCGCTCGATCACCTGGCCGATCGCGGCCAGCAGCGAGGGCACGTAGCGGCCCTCCATCCACTGCCCGCCGCGCGGATCGAACACCGCCTTGAGTTCCTCGACCACGAACGATACGTCGCCGCCGCGGCGGAACACCGCCGAGATCATGCGCGTGAGCGCCACGGTCCAGGCGTAGTGCTCCATGTTCTTGGAGTTGATGAAGATCTCGAACGGCCGGCGGCGGCCGTCCTGCACAATGTCGTTGATGGTGATGTAGATCGCGTGGTCGCTGCCCGGCCATTTGATCTTGTAAGTCAGGCCCGGCAGTTCCTGCGGCCGGTCGAGCGGCTGGGCGATGTAGACCACGCCGCCCTCGGCCTTCGGCGGCGCGGGCGCAGGCGCGGCGGCGGCCGGCGCGCTGGTCGTCGACAGCACCGAGCCGGTGACCTTGTTGGGCCGGTAGGTCGTGCAACCCTTGCAGCCCAGCCGGTAGGCTTCGGCATATATGTCCTTGAACGCCTCGAAGGAAATCGTCTCAGGCAGGTTGATGGTCTTGGAGATCGAGCTGTCGACGAATTCCTGCGCCGCCGCCTGCATCGCCAGATGCGCCTCGGGCGGCAAGGTCTGGGCGTCAACGAACGCCTCGGTCGGCGCCGCGTCCGGCCCCTTCAGGTGGCGGTACAGGCGCCAGGCGTAATTCGACGCCTCCTCGATGCGCTTCGAGCCGTCCGGCATCAGCACCGCGCGCTCGTGCGCGAAGGCGAAGACCGGCTCGATACCCGACGAGACATTGTCCGCGAGCAGCGAGATCGTGCCGGTCGGCGCGATCGAGTTCAGCAGCGCGTTGCGGATGCCGTAGCGCGCGATCGAGGCGCGCACGTCGTCGTCGAGCGCGCGCACCGTCTCGCCCTGGAGATAGCGCGTCGGGTTGTAGAGCGGGAACGAGCCCTTCTCCGCCGCCAGGTCGCTCGAGGCCATGTAGGAGAAGCGCCGCACCGCGCCCAGCCATCGCTTGGTCAGCGCCACCGCCTCGGGCGAGCCGTAGCGCACACCGCACATGATCAGCGCGTCGGCTAGGCCTGTGACGCCCAGCCCCATGCGGCGCTTGTTCTTCGCCTCCTCGGCCTGCGCCGGCAGCGGGAAGCGCGATACATCGATGGCGTTGTCGAGCATGCGCACGGCCAGCGGCACGACCTCTTCCAGCGCCGCCATGTCGAGCGCCGCGTCAGGCTCGAACGGCTTGTTCACCAGCCGCGCCAGGTTGATCGAGCCCAGCAGGCAGGCGCCATAGGGCGGCAGGGGCTGCTCGCCGCAATTGTGGACGTAGAGGCCGTTGGCGTCGAAGGCGTTCACGCCGGGGACCTGCACGTCGAACACGTCAGCCGTGCCCGCGTCGTCGATCGCCTCGACGCGCGCGACGAAACGCTCGCGATTGGGCCGTCGGCGATAGGCGCCGATCAGCGCCTTGAGCCGCGCGGCCTTCTCGCCATGCGCAAAGCCGACGATCTCGGCGAAGCGCGCCACGTTGTCGTTGGCGATCACCAGCTCATGCTGCGCCAAGGTCGGGTAGTCGCGGCGACCGCCGCTTCCGTCCGGCAGCGAGGCGGTGCCCGGCGGGCGTCGATCGCGGTAGATCGTCGAGACGATGCCCAGCCGCAGCAGCATGCGCTGCACGGCCGACAGCCGCGCCAGATCGCTCTGCGCCAGCCTGATGCTGACACCCTTGGCTTGCGAGCCCAGCACGCCGCCGTCGGCGTCGAAGAAGCCGCGCAGGAACCCGCGATGGAACTCGCTCGAGGTGCGCTCCATCGTCGGCGTGATCGATTTCGCGCCGGGCGCCATGCCGAGATCGAGCGCCAGCCGCTTCAACGCGGCCAGCGACAGACGGCGCTCGTCGCGACCCGCGATACGTTGCCAACCGACGAAGTCGGCGCGATGCGGCAAAGTCTCCGCCGCTGCCAACGCCGCTTCCATCACACCGGCGCTTCCATCGTCGTCATCGCCGGCGTTCGCGGCACGGCGTGCCGGCCAGACGCTGAGCACCGCTTTGTCGTCCTTCAAGGTGCCGTCGCCGATCAGCAGACCCAGCAGATAGCCTTCATCGGCGCCGTAAGCGCCCGCCCAGCCGGCACAGCCACGATGGTCGTGCAGCACGATGCGATCGCCGGGCCGCAGCTCGCCCGCCGCACGCCATGCCGTATCCAGGCGCCAGCGTGTCTCGCCGCTGACGACGCGCACCGGATGATCGGCGGTCAGGCGCAGCGCGTAGCCTTCGACGGTGCGCAGATTCAGCGTCGGCTTGTGACCGGTGGCGAAGAAGCCCTGGGCACCAGTGGCATGCGACTGGCCGTCGACCAACAGGGTCGCGGGCTGGCCGACAAGGTCGTGGACCTGGCGCGGCCCCTCGGCGGTCTGCACCCAGGTGTCGCCGGTGACGCAGGGATTGGTCGAGCTGATCGTCTCGCAATAGGCGAGGTTGTTGGCGCGGTTGATGCGGTCGATGAAAATCACGCCCGGCTCGGCGACGTCGTAGGTCGCGCGCATGATGCGGTCCCACAGCGCGCGCGCCTTGAGCGTGCGGAAGACCTTGCCACCGAACACCAGCTTCCAGTCGGCATCGTCGGCGACGGCCTGCATGAAGGCATCGGTCACCAGCACCGAGAGGTTGAAGTTGCGCAGCCGTGCCGGATCGCGCTTGGCCTCGACGAAGTCCTCGATGTCGGGATGATCGCAGCGCAGGGTCGCCATCATCGCGCCGCGGCGCGAACCCGCGCTCATGATCGTGCGGCACATCGAGTCCCACACATCCATGAAGCTGAGCGGCCCCGAGGCGTCGGCGCCGACGCCGTGTACTGGCGCGCCCTTGGGTCGCAAGGTCGAGAAGTCGTAGCCGATGCCACCGCCCTGCTGCATCGTCAGCGCCGCTTCGCGCAGATGCTCGAAGATGCCGGCCATGCTGTCGGGTACCGCGCCCATGACGAAGCAGTTGAACAGCGTGACGTCGCGGTTGGTACCCGAGCCGGCGAGGATTCGGCCGGCGGGCAGGAAGCGGAAATCGGCCAGCGCGCCGTGGAAGCGCTCGGCCCAGCGCGCCGGATCGCGCTCGTTGGCCGCCAGTGCCGTGGCCACGCGCCGCCACGTGTCCTCGATCGAGACGTCGCGCGGAGTCCCGTCCTGGGCCTTGAGGCGGTATTTCATGTCCCAGATCCGGGTCGCCAGATCCTGGGGTGGCAGCGGCCGATCGACCATGGGTCTCTCCAAGCTTCTACCTAGGCTCAACCACCCCGCCGGTCAATTGTTTGTTCGCGCTCCGTTCCAGCGTCGACGCACCGACTTGCCCCCAGATTGGATCCGGCTAACCGATTGGTGATTCAGGGTGTATTCAGACTATCCCCAGCGTTTTCCACGGCCTGCGGGTGGGAAAATCCGGCGTCGGTGACGCGTGCGGCGGTCGCCCCCTCGATTCGGTCGCGCAGCAGATCCATAAACGCAGTGCGCGACAGGCCGGGCTGGATCGGCGGCAGGATCTGCAGGGTGATCGTGCCGGGCTTCTTGAGGAAGGTTCGGCGGCCCCAGAATACGCCGGAGTTCAGCGCCACCGGCACGACCTGCACCTTGAGCTGGCTGTAGAGCGCCGCCACGCCTGGCTGGTAGGGCCGCGTCGAGCCGGGTGGCGTGCGCGTGCCCTCGGGGAAGATCACCACGGGACGGCCGTCGTCGAGCGCGCGGCGGGTGTCGCGCAGGATGGCGCGCAGCGCCTTGGCGCCGGCGGCGCGATCGATGCCGACATTGCCGGCGCGTGCCATCATCCAGCCGACCACCGGGATCCACATCAACTCCCGTTTGAGCACGAAGGCGCAATTCGGGAACTCGAGATTGGCCGCCAGGGTCTCCCAGGTCGACTGGTGCTTGATGGCGAGGATATAGGGGCCGGCCGGCAGGTGCTCGCGGCCGATCACGCGGTGGCGCAGCCCACAGGTCAGCGCCAGCCAGCCCAGCACCGAGCGGCACCATAGGCGCGACCAGACGATCACCGCGCCGCGCGGCAAGACCAGCACCGGCAGGCCGATGATCGCCAGCACCGCGCTGATCACATAGAAGCCGGCGTTGAAGAGCAGCGAGCCCAGCCACATGGCGCAGCCTCCTAGCCGGCGGCCAGCAGGGCGTCCACCGCCGCCGCGAGGTCGGCGTGGACGGCGACCGGCAGCAGCGCGCTGGGGATGCCCGCCGCCTGAGTGGCCACGCCCTTGCCAGTGCGCACCAGCACGCGCGGACAGCCGGCGGCATGGGCGGCCTCGAGGTCGCTCAGCGCGTCGCCGATCATCGGTGTTTCGCCCGGCTGGGCTCCGAAGCGCCGCAACGCCTCGATCAGCATGCCTGGCTTCGGCTTGCGCCGCTCCGAGGGCGCGCCCGGCGGATCCGTGCAAACGAACAGCCCGTCGAGCCGCGCGCCCTCGCGCGCCAGCATCCCGGCCAGCCGTTCGTGGATCGCGTCGAGCTGGCCGGCCGGGATCACGCCGCGGCCGACCACCGACTGGTTGGTGACCACGGCGACCCGGATTTTTGCGACATTCAGCCGAGCGATGGCCGCCGCCGCTCCCGCGATCAGCACGAGCTCGTCGAGGCTCTTCACCGAGTCGGGCCAGTCGACGTTGATGACCCCGTCGCGGTCGAGCAGCACCAATCGTCCCACAGTTTCCGCCTCGTATCGCTTGTGCGACAACAAATGGTGAATTAGGATTCAGCTACAACTAAATCCGGTATCCCCTCGCGATGCAAATCGTCTGTCCGAACTGCTCGGCGCGCTATGTTGTCGATCCGGCGGCCATCGGGCCGGACGGGCGCACCGTGCAGTGCTTTCGCTGCGGCCACAAATGGATGGCGCACGTCGAGGCGGAGCGGACCGAGGCGCCGGCCGAGCCGGCGCTGACCGATACGCGGCCGGTGCCCGACTTCGTCATCCGGCCGCAGAACCACGACGAGGCGGTCTCGCTACCGACCATCCCGCCCGAACGCGGCATGCCGACCTGGCTCAAGATATCGATCGGCCTGGCGATCCTGGCCGCCCTGGTCGCCGGCCTGCTCTACGCGTTCCGCGATCAGCCGCCCGCGCGGGCTCCCGGCACCAAGCCCGCCGCGCCCGCAGCGCCGCAGGCCGGGCCGGCGAGCAAGCCGCCCGCCCCGCCGCCGTCGGCGATCCCGGCGCTGATGCTGGAGAAGGTGAATATCGAATCGGTGCCCGGCAGCAGCGCCATCATCGCCAGCGGCGACATCATCAACACCAGCACCGCCGAGGTCACGCCGCGGCGCATCCGCTTCACCTTCAAGGACAAGGATCGCCAGTCGATCGGCGAGCGCGTCTACGATCTGAAGCCCGACAAGATCGCCCCGCTCGGCCGCCAGCCCTTCCGCCAGCGCGTCGATGATCCGCCGGCGGGCGCCGTCGACGTCGACGTCGCGGTCGAGCCGCTGAGCTGAGCATGAGCGCGCGCGAGGAGATTCCGGTGCGCATCTCCTCGGCCGAGATCGCCGCGCGCATCGAGGACATGGCGCGCGACATCCGCGAGGCGATGGGCGATCAGACCATGGTCGTGCCGGTGCTCACCGGCAGCTTCGTCTTCGCCGCCGACCTGATCCGCGCGCTGGCGCGTACCGGCGCCGACTGGCCGCTCGATTTCATCACGCTGTCAAGCTATGGAGCGGGAAGCGAATCCACGGGCACGGTGCGCATCGTGCGCGACCTGGTGATGCCGGTCGAGGGCCGCGACATCCTGCTGGTCGACGACATCCTCGACACCGGCCGCACGCTCACCGCGGCGCGCCAGCTCCTGCTCGAGCGCGGCGCGCGCGAGGTGAAGCTCTGCGCCCTGCTCGACAAGCCCTCGCGCCGCGCCGTCGCGCTGGAGGCCGATTTCGTCGGCTTCTCGGTGCCCGACGAGTTCCTGGTCGGCTACGGCCTGGACCACGCCGGCCGCCATCGCGGCCTGTCGTATATCGGCGTCGTCGAGACATAACCGAGAACAACGCGACAACGCAAGCCTGACACCGCTGCTGGCCCTAACCGGGAACAACGCAATAACGCAAGCCTGACACCGCTGGTGGCTCGTGTCAGGCTTGCGTTGTTGCGTTATTCAGCTGGCGCAATCGTTGGCCCGTGTCAGGCTTGCGTTGTTGCGTTGTTTTACAGGCGACAACGGATCGCGCGAACCAGGCGGCGGCGAAGGCGCGTCGCGCGCATCGACCTCCTAGGGTGAGGCCGCGGGCTTTTTGTGCGACAGTTCACCTCCATCGCCCGCGTCCTTGACGGAAGGAACGACAATGCCCGCCATCGCCTGGGAGCTGCCCGACGACGTCCGCGCGGCGCGCGAGGGGCTGTTGCGCTTCGCCCGCGCCGAAATCCTGCCGCGGCACGAACGGCACCGCGACCTGTTCGAGGATCCGCGCCGGCTGTACCGCGAGGACGGCCGCTTCTCCGACGCGCTCAAGGGCCTGATCGGCGAGGTGCGGCGCGCCGCGGCCAAGGCCGGCTACTACACCATGTGCGTGCCCGAGGCGCTGGGCGGCGGCGGTCTGGGGCACCTCGCCTACTACGCCGGCTGGGAAGCGTTGTTCCATCTGTGCGGACCGCGGAACTGGCTCATGCTCTACGCCATCAGCCACTGGGCGTTCGGTCCCAGCCGCCTGCTGGAGAAGGTCACCGACGAGGCGCGCGAGCGCATCCTGGCGCCGCTGATGGCCGGCGAGGCCTCGATGTGCTTCGGCCTGTCGGAGCCCGGCGCCGGCTCCGACGCCGCCGCCATCACGACGCGCGCCGTCGTCGACAACCAGGGCTGGCGCATCACCGGCCGCAAGATCTGGACGTCCAACGCGCCGGTCGCCGACTACTGCGTCGTCTTCGCCGTGACCGACGCCGAGCGGGCCGCGCGGCGCGCCGGTGGCATCTCGGCGTTCCTGGTGCCCACCGCGTCGCCGGGCTTCGAGGTGCAACGGGTGATCAAGCTGTTCGGCCATATCGGCGGCGACGAAGCCGAGCTTCGACTGGAGGACGTGCGGGTCGAGCCCTGGCAGCTGGTCGGCGAACTCAACAACGGGTTCACCGCGGCGCTGTACGGCGTGTCGCTGGGGCGCATCTACAACTCGGCGCGCGCCGTCGGCTACGGCCGCTGGGCGCTGGAGCAGGCGCTCGACTACGCCAAGATGCGCCAGGCGTTCGGTCAGAAGATCGCCGAGTACCAGGGCGTCACCTTCCCGCTCGCCGAGAGCGCCATGGAGCTGCACGCCGCGCATCTGATGGGCCTGAACGCCGCCACGTTGCTCGACCAGGGCGAACCGGCGATCAAGGAGCTGTCGATGGCCAAGGCCTATTCGGTGCAGGTCGGCTACCGCGCCGTCGACCGCGCCATGCAGACCCACGGCGCCATGGGTTTCACCAATGAGCTTGGCCTGCACCACGCCTGGCACGCGCTGCGCATCGTCAACGTCGCCGACGGCACCAACGAGATCCTGAACCGCACCGTCGTGCAGCGGCTGCTGAAGGGCGATACGGAGCTGTGATCATCGTCGCATGCCGCCGATCCGGATCGTGATGCGCAAGCCGAAGAATCCCCGTACGAGGCAGAACCAACTGCGTCAAGCGCCGCCGTCCCTGCTGATCGAGCGCCCGATATCGACAGCGCGATCGAGTGCGTCGCCGCCACTTCTATCCACAGTTTTGCATCGCATGCGAAACAACGTGGTAGTGATTCCGTCATGGATACTATGATAGGTTGTTAGAATAACAAAGACACTTCACCACTCTGAATAGAGTGCCCCATGCTTCATGGGGAGGAGCCAGTGATGCGCCATCCGCTCGCTGCCGCGTGTCTCGCGTTGATCGCCGCGTTCGGCGTCCATGTGCCAGGCAAGGCCCAGGCACAATGCACGCTGCCCCATACGCTGACCAACGGCACGCCGGCCAACGCCACCCAGGTGATGGCCAACTACAACGCCATCATCACCTGCCTGGGTACCGCCGGCGTGGTCAACGGTGGCACGATCGGGCAGATCGCGCTCTATGCGGCGGCCAGCAGCACAGTATCCGGCATCAGCCTGTCCAATCTCCTCGATCAGACCTTCAGCGCGACACGCGGCTCGATCCTCTATCGCGGCGCAAGCGCCTGGACGGCGCTACCGCCTGGAACGTCGGGCTTCGTTCTTCGGACCGGTGGCGCGGGCGCCGATCCGGCCTGGGTGGCATCGGGTGGCGGCGGTGGTATCGCGACGATCGCCGCGGGCGGAACATCGGCGACGGCGCCGACCGTGGCGCTGGCTCCCGGGCCGGTGATATCGCGGCCCGCCGTGGGAGCGTTTTCCTGGGTGAACCAGCAGCTCGCTACGGCGACCAACCATGCCAATGGTCCCTTGGTGTTGCGCACGACGCAGAACACCCCCACCACCGCCCTCAATCTCTTCGTAAAGCCCGTCGCTGGCGCGAGCTGGACGGTCACCTACAATTACGCGGTCGGCCACCACCGCGCCGGGGTCACCGATGTGGCCGGCGTGGCGATCTACAACAGCGGCACCGGACGCATCTACGCGGTGGGCCTCAACGACGACGGCACGGTCAGGGTGTGGTCGTACAACAGCGTGACATCGTTCAACACGACGAGCGCGACGAAGACCATCCTGATGATGCCGCAGTCGGTGTGGGTGCGGGTGCAATACGTCAGTGCGACCACGACGATGACATTCTCCTATTCGATCGACGGCTTCACTTGGGAGACGATCTTCACGACGAACGCGCCGTTCGTTGGCGCGGCGACCCATTACGGCATCACCGTGGGGACCAACGCGAACGCTTTGGGCTATGTGCTGGCGCTCAACTACATGGCGGAAACCTCGCCCTAGGGCGAATTAGGCGTGCCACCTCAGGGAGGATCGGCTGATGCGTAAAGCTTCGATGGCGCTGCTGACCATGGCTCTGGCCCTGGCCGTCACGCGCGGCGCCGGCGCGCAATGCACGTTGCCACACACGCTGACCAATGGCGCGCCGGCCGACGCCACGCAGGTCATGGCGAATTACAACGCACTGGTCACCTGTCTCGGCAACAGAGGCACGGTCAATGCCGGTACAATCGGCCAGATCGGCATCTACGCCGCCACCGGCAGCGCGATATCGGGTCTGGGCGTGTCCGCCCTGCTCGACCAGAATTTCAGCTCGGCCCGCGGCACGATCCTCTATCGCGGCGTCGGCGGCTGGGCGGCGCTGGCGCCGGGAACATCGGGCTTCGTGTTGCAGAGCGGCGGCGCAGGCGCCGATCCGTCCTGGGTATCGTCGGGCGGTGGTGGTGGTGGCGGTGTCACGACCATCGTCGCCGGTGGCGTCTCGGCCGGCACGTCGACGGTCGGCCTCGCGCCGGGTCCGGTGATCTCGCGCCCGGCGTCCGGCGCCTTCACCTGGCTGAACCAGGGCAGCGCGACCGTGACCGACAATGCCAACGGCCCGCTGGTGCTGCGCACGACGCAGAACACCGGCCTCCCCTCCAGCATCAACGCGCTGAATAAGGCCGTGCCCGGCGCGAGCTGGACCGTCACGATCAACTACGCATTGGGCAACCACAGCGCCGCCAATGGCGTCGATCTGGCCGGGCTCATCGTCTACAACAGCGTCAACGGCCGGCTCTTCATAAGCGGGATCCGCGACAACAACGCCGTCGCGATCTGGCAGTACAACAGCACGACCTCGTGGAACGCACAGCCCGCCGTCAAGAGCATTCTCTTCAATCCGCAATCGGTGTGGATACGCGCGCAATACGTCGCCGGCACGACAACCCTGACCTTCTCCTATTCGATCGATGGCGTGACGTGGGAGGTGGTCTACGCCACGAACGCACCGTTTGTCGGCGTGCCGACACATTACGGGATCGCCGTCGGAACGGGGGGCAACGCCGCCGGCTACATCGTCTCGCTCAACTACATGCTCGAGAGCTCGCCCTAACGGCGGGGGCTCGCCACTGGCGGGGAGGCATCGATGTCCAGGCAACTGGCCGCGCTGACCTTGGCGATCGGTCTGCTGAGCCCGCTCGCCGCCGAGGCCAACGTCACCTACGGCTACGATGCGCTGGGTCGCGTGGTCACGGCGCTGTACGACAACGGCCGCTGCACCGTCTTCACCTATGACGGCGCCGGCAACCGCACATCGCAGACCACGTCCGACCCACCGCAATCGCCGGTGCCCCGGTGGGGCACGGCGAGCTGGAACGCCGTCAACTGGAGCAGCTCGTTCCAGGTGCCGGGCTGGGGCGCCGGCGGTGTGTGGGGCTGCTTCAACTGGACACCCTGACAACGGGAGGGGCGTATGTCCCTGTCCAAGACCAAGACCACGACCATGACGATGCGGCTTCGCGCGACGCTGGTCGCGGCGATTGCCGCGCTGCTGTTCGCGGCGCTGCCGCCCTCTCCCGCTTTTGCCCAAACGCAACGGCCCACGAAGGACGCGCCGGTCGCGGCTGACGCGGCCGCGGCGATCCGCGCCGCGCGCTTCGCCGAATTGCTGGTGCCCACGGCGCCGACGACGGTCGCGGAAGATCGCGCCCTGATCCGGGCCATCGAAGCCTATCAGCGACGCCGTAATCCCGAGGATGTCAACAGCCTGGTCGCCTTCGTCGCCGAGTACCCGCGCTCCGGCTGGGCGCCCGGCATCCTGACCAATCTCGGCCTGTCCTACCTGCACTACGGCCACTTCTCGCTGTCGATCGACGCCTGGCAGAAGGCATGGGCGCAGGGCAAGGATGCTCAGGGCATCGAGGCGCGAGCGCTGGTCGATGGCGCGCTCGGCGGGTTGGTGCGGCTCTACGCCGCCTTCGGGCAGATCGAGAACCTGGAAAAGCTGTTCGAGGAGATCGGCGACCGCGCGGTGAGCGGATCGGCGACCGAGGCGATCCAGCGCGGTCGCGAGATGATCAATCTCGCGAAGAAGGACCCGCGCCATCTGTTCATCTGCGGGCCTACCGCGCTGCGCGCGCTGGCGCTGAAGCGCGGCGTCGAACCGCGGTCGGTCGATTTCCTGCGCTGGTATCGCGCCAGCCCCGATGGCACCAATCTCGCCGAGATCGCCCAGCTCGCCGACAGGGTGAAGCTGTCGCACCGGCTGATCTTCCGCGGGCCGGGGCAGGCGGTGCCGATCCCCTCGATCGTGCATTGGAAGGTCGGGCATTTCGCCACCATCGTCGGCGAAGCCAATGGCCGCTTCGAGATCGAGGATCCCGTGTTCCCCGGCAGCACGCTCTGGGTGACGCGCGCCGCGCTCGATGCCGAGGCCAGCGGGTACTTCCTGGTCGGCGCCGACGCCACCGGCGAACCCGGCTGGCGTGCGGTCGCCGCCGACGAAGCCGGGCGCGTCTGGGGCAAGGGGCCGACCGCGGGGACCGACCCAACTCTCACCGACGATCCGCCGGCGACACCGGATGACAATCCAGAGCCGGGTGACACATCCGCCGAAGAAGCCAACTCCAATGATGAGGGAAATGGAAAAAAGCCGTGCCCGCTGTGTCGGTACAACATTCGTGAAGCCAGCGTCAGCGTGATGCTCTCCGACACGCCGGTCGGCTATACGCCGCCCGTCGGCCCTTCGGTGAAGATCAGGATCACCTACAACCAGCGCGAAGAAAGCCAGCCGCAGGGCTTCAATTTCTTCAACGTCAGCCCGAAATGGACGCTGAACTGGCTGGGCTACGTCACCGACGATCCGGTCAATCCCGGCGCCAACGTCTCGCGCTACATGCCCGGCGGCGGCGCGCGGACGTACTCAGGCTACAACGCCACCACCAAGCGCTTCGCCGCGCAATCCGACGACGGCTCCATCCTCGTTCTGGCATCGACGTCGCCGATCACCTATCGGCGCCAGAAGGGCGACGGCGGCGTCGAGGTCTATGCCCAATCGGACGGCAGCGTCGGCTTCCCCCGGCGCGTCTTCCTCAGCCAGGTGATCGACCCGCGCGGCAACGCGGTGACCTTGAGCTACGACGGCCAGCAGCGGCTGGTCTCGATCACCGATGCCGGCGGGCGGCAGACCACCTTCAGCTACGGCCTGCCGAGCCGGCCGCTGCTCATCACGCGGATCACCGATCCCTTCGGCCGCTTCGCCAGCCTGACCTATGACGGCGACACCGGCCGCCTGACCTCGATCACCGATATCATCGGCCTGACCTCGAGCTTCACCTACGACGCCAACTTCCTGGTGAACGCGCTCATCACGCCCTACGGCACCACCACCTTCGCCTACACCGCCCCCGGCACCAGCGCGCCGCCGCGCTTCGTCGAAGTGACCGACCCGATGGGTTTCCGCGAGCGCGAGGAGTGGCTCGAGCCGGCGCCGGTCGTCAGCAGCGAGCCGGCCAACAACGTGCCGCAGGGCATGCCGGTAACGCCGGCCAACAGCTTCCTCGAGTTCCGCAACAGCTTCTACTGGAGCAAGGCGGCTTACGTCGAAGCCGGCTGCACGCCCTCGGGCGGCTGCGACTACACCAAGGCGCGGATGAAGCATTTCACCCATGTCGGCGCCACCACCAACGTCAAATCGACGGTCCTGGAGAGCGTCAAGTACCCGTTCGAGAATCGCGTCTGGTACGCCTATCCCGGCCAGTCGGCGGCGATCAACACCGGCACCTTCAACCAGCCGATCGCCATCGGCCGCGTGCTCGACGACGGCAGCACCCAGCTCACCCAGGTCACCTACGACAGCGCGAACTACTTCAACGTCACCAGCACGGTCGACCCGCTGGGCCGCCGCACGCTGTTCACCTACGCCAACGGCATCGACCTGCTCGCCGTCACGCAGATCACCGAGGACGGCTTTCCCACGGTGCTGGCGCAGTACACCTATGACTATCGGCACCGGCCGTTGACCTATGTCGACGCGGCGGGTGGCCTGACGCGTTACGTCTACAACGCCGCCGGGCAGCTCACGTCGGTCATCAATCCGCTGAACCAGACGACGAGCTACCAGTATGACGGCTCGGGCCGGCTTTCGACGATCACCAACGCCAACAGCGCCGTGGTCTCGACCTACACCTACGATGCCTTCAATCGTGTGGCGACGTTCACCGATTCCGAGGGCTGGGTCGCCGCCTACAGCTACGACGCCGCCGACCGCCCGACCAAGACGACCTACCCCGACGGCACGAGCGAGCGGCGGACCTACGACAAGCTCGATCTGGCGACCTACACCGACCGCCTGGGCCGTGTCTGGACCTACACGCGCGACGCCAACCGCCGCCTGACCAAGGTGCGCGATCCGATCGGGCAGGAGACGCTGTTCGGCTACGACCAGAGCGGCCGGCGCACCAGCCTGACCGACGCCAAGGGCAACATCACGCGCTGGACCTACGACGCGCAGGGGCGGGTGATCGACAAGCGCTACGCCGATGGCCGTACCTATACCTACGTCTACGAGGCGACCACGAGCCGGCTCAGGGCGGTGGTCGACCCGCTCGGGCAGCGTAAGCAGCTCAGCTACTTCAGGGACGACCAGCTGGCCGGCATCGCCTACCTGAACGCGGTCAATGCCACACCGAGTGTCAGCTTCACCTACGATCCCTACTTCCCACGCCTGACCTCGATGGTCGATGGCGTTGGCACGACGACCTACAGCTACGTGCCGGTCGGCACATTGGGCGCGCTGTCGACGTTGGTTGAGGCCGGCCCGTTGTCTGGCCGCTCGATCACTTATGCCTACGACGCGCTGGGTCGCGTCAGCACGCGGACCGTCGCCGGGTCAGGTGTCGAGTCCGTCCAATACGACGCGATCGGCCGCGCGACCAGCAAGACCAACGATATGGGTTCGTTCACGCTGAGCTATCTCGGCCAGACCGGACAGATCACCCAGCGCCAGCTCGCCAGCTCGACGCTGTCGACGACCTGGACGTACCTCAACAACGCGGGGGACCGGCGGCTGGCGAGCATCGCCAATGTTGGATTGGTCGCGGGCCACTTCTCGACCTACACCTACACAACCGCGCCCGAGGACATCCTTTCGTCGATCACCGAGACGAGCGACGCGGCGGCGGTGTACCCAACGCAGGCGCAGCAGACCGCCGGCTACAACCCGCTCAACCAGTTGACGTCGCTGCAGGGGCAGGCGTCGCTGATCTATAACGCCAACGGCAACCTAACCGCCGACGGCCAGCGCACCTACACCTGGGACGCCGACGATCGGCTGATCGGCATCGGCTATCCGGGCCAGCCCGGCAAGCAGACCGCCTTCGCCTATGACGGGCTCGGCCGTCGTATCACCATCGCCAGCACGCCGCCGGGCGGTGGCGCCGCGACGACGACATCGTATGGCTGGTGCGGCTCGGACATCTGCCAGTCGCGCAACGCAAGCAACGTGGTCACGCGCAGATACCTCGACGAGGGTGAGTTCGTTCCCGGCGCGCCGGCGCAGCGGCTCTTTTACGGGCCGGACCAACTCGGCTCGGTGCGTCGCGTGTTCGCCAGCACCACCAGCGCGCCGGCCTACAGTTTCGGGCCCTATGGCGAGGCGCTGCAAGGCACCGCGCCACTCACCGACTTCGGCTTCGCCGGGATGCTCTACAATCCCGACAGCGGCCTCTACCTCACCAACTTCCGCGCCTACGATCCCGTCGTCGGTCGCTGGCTGTCTCGCGATCCTCTCGAGGAGAGCGGTGATCCATTCGCGAACTTGTATGCCTATGTTGGTGGAAATCCGGCTGTTCTGATCGATCCGTTAGGTCTGATGGGAATGTGCCCTGTCGTCAAAGGACCTGACACCTCCGACGAGTCAATTCAAAGCGCGAAGAAAAATCTCAACCCGGGCGGTAAGCCTTGTCTCAATCCTTGCGCTTGTGAGGGGGGGCTTCTCCGGTTGGCCTGTGGTGGCCCGATGGGCGGCGGGGGTAGCGGCGGCGGTCGATCGTTCAATCCGTTTGAAGGTAAGAGCGCGAAGGAGGTTGACCAGATGTTGCGGGGGAAAGGGTACACGCCGCGCGGACCCGACCCGGAAAAAGGCAGAGGAACCTACGTCAATCCAAAGACTGGTCGCGGATATCATATTGATGCGGACCATCCACCCCCTAAGGGCCCTCACGTAGGCGTGCACCGCCCTCGCAGTCTCCGTGATAGTATGCCGACCAGAGACTTCCCCATGTGAGGAACAAATGCTCTCTTTCGAGGCCAAATCGACTACGTCGGCGGACGGGCCGGACGTATTGGAAGTGATTTGTGATGTTGAGGGGCTTGATTCGCTTATTGCGCAGCTCCAGTTGCTAAAGCAAAGAGAAACTGACCATGTTCACTTGATGTCGCACGAATGGGGTGGGTCGCATCTTAGCGACAGGCCATCATCAAACGGCAATTCAGTCTTTCACCACGTGAAGGTGCTCATGGTGGCACCGTGACACACGGTGTTAGGTGTCTGGCTTGCGTTATTGCATCATGTCGCGGGTGAGATAGATCGTTGTTTCGTGTCAGGCTTGCGTTATTTCGTTGTTTTCTTGAGATCGTCGCTTTCTAGTTCCGCCTAACCGAGCCTCCATGCAGCTTCTACTGGAGCAAGGCGATCTACGTCAAAGCCGGCCGCACGCCATCAAACGGCTGCAGCTACCTCAAGGCGCGGATGCGGCACCTCGCGCATCTGGGCAACAGCGTCATCATGGTGTCGTCGGAACCCAGGGCACCCGCTCGGGACGACACCGCCTACAGCGTCGACTCCAACCGCGTGTTCATCGGCAGCTCCGCGACCGACGCCGTGTCGGGCAACGACAGCACGAAGCTGACCGTATGCGCGATGGTCGAGGGCTTCATGCGGCCGGCCGGCGGCGTGGCGCCGGCGAGGCCGGCGATCAGGTCGGTCTCGACCGCGCCGGGGCAGAGCGCGGTGACGCGCACGCCGTCGTCCCATCCCGCGAACTTCGCGGCGTGGCTCAGCACCAGCACGGCGTGCTTGGTCATCACGTAGCCGATCGAGGAGGTCGCGTCGCGGAAGCGCTTGGCGTCGGTCGAGGCGATGTTGACGACGCGGCCGTGGCCGGCCTTGCGCAGATGCGGCAGCGCCAGGCGCAGCAGGCGGAACGGCGCCAAGACGTTGACGTTCCACATCTCGGTCATCGCCGCCTCGTCGCCTTCGTCGAAGCGGACCATGCGCAGGATGCCGGCGTTGTTGATCAGCCCGTCGAGGCGGCCGAAGCGTTCCACCGTAGCGGCGATCCAGCGCTGCGCCGATTGCGCGTCGGTGGCCTCGAAGCGCGCGACCATCACCGGCTTCTCGTCATGCTCGCCCAGCGCCGCGCGCACCGCCTTGGGATCGCGCGTGCCCAGCGACAGCGTGAAGCCATCGGCGGGCTGGGTGTCTGGCTTGGGCTGGGTGCCTGGCTTGCGTTATTGCGTTGTGTGCCGTCGTCGTCCCGCTATAGCGACGCCATAGACGCGCGGCACGAGACCGCATAGCCGCAATTGACAACGGCCCGCCGATGACCGGCGGGCCGTCGCTGATGGCGCTGTGATCGCGTCCTAGAACTGCCGCAGCAGCCGGTCGATATACTCGAGCTCTTCCTTCGGCCGCTGCGTCTCGCCGGCGCGGCGGCGCAGCTCCTCGAGGATGTCGCGGGCGCGCTGGCGGTCGAGGCGGTCGGGCACCTTATCGGCGTCGGTGTCGACGGCGCCGCCGTAGTTGCCCTCGGAGCGGCCCAGCGGGTCCTTGTCGTTGGCTTCCTTGCGATCCTCGACGCGACCGCGGTCCTGCTGGTTGCCCGGCCCGGCCTGGAGCTGCTCGGCGAGGTCGTTCATGCCCTGCTGCATCTGCTCGAGCGCCCGGCGCTGGGCGCGCGACGCGTCACCGAGATCGCCGCGGCGCAGCGCCTCCTCGGCGTCGCGCATCGAGCGCTCGGCCTGGCCGAGCGATTGCGGCATGTCGCCACCGCGATCGGCGTGGCGCTGCATGAAGTCGCCGAACTGGCGCCTGAGGTCACCCTGCTGCCGGCTCATGTCGCCCGGGCTGGGCTGACCCTGCTGCCCGGGCTGTCCCTGACCCGGCTGACCCTGACCCGGCTGCTGCTGGCCGGGCTGGCGCTGGCCCTGTTGGCCCTGCTGGCCGCGCTGACCCTGCTGGCCCTGCTGCTGGCCGCGCTGCTGGCGCTCGGTCTCGCCGAGCTGGCGGTTCTGCTCGCGCGTCATGCGGTCGAGCTGGTTGAGCTCGCTGCGACCCTGCTGGCCCTGGCCCTGCTGGCGCTGGCCCTGCTGCTGGCGCTGCCGCCCCTGCTGGCCCTTGTCGGACAGCATCGGCCGCATGTTCTCCATCTGGCGCAGCATCTCCTCGAGCATGCGCTTGGCCTCGTCCTTCTGGCCGTTGCGCGCCATCTCGCGCGCCCGGTCCATGAGGTCCTGCATGTCCTGCGAGTCGACCGACTGGTCCTGGTCCATCTCCTGCTGCTCGCGCTCGGCCTTCTCGCGCTCGGCCGGATCCTTCATGCGCTCCTCGAACTCGCGCATCATCCGGTCCATGGCTTCCTGGAGCTGACGGATCAGCCGCTCGATCTCCGGGTCGGGCGCCTGGCGCTCCAGCGCGTCCTTCAGCTCGCGCTGGGCGTCGCGGAACTCGCGCTCGGCGTCGGTCGACCGGTTCTCCTCGATGCGCAGCGCGAGGTCCCACATCAGGCGCTGGACCTCGGCGACGTCACCGCCGGTCTTGTCGGCGCGCAGGCGGCCGGCCGCGACGCGCAGGCCGAGGATGACGACGGTGTCGCCCTTGAAGGCCTGCGGCGCGTTACCGATGATCAGCAGGCCGCGCGAGGCCAGCCCGCGGGTGTTCGCGGAGTTGTCGCGCGAGAGGTTCTTGCGCAGCTCGATGATGGCGCGCGCCACCGGATGCGAGAAGCGCCGCTCCGGCAGATGCACGATCGCCGGCTTGGACACGCCGGTCTGCTCGGCGCCGTCGGTGGCCTCGAGCTGGATCAGGATCTTCAGGCCAGCCCAGGGATGCGGCGTCAGATCCTGGCGGATCGAGTCGTCGATGCGCGCCGGGTTGCTGGCCACCATCGGCAGCTCGAGCGTGATCCACTCCGGCTCCTCGTCGGCCAGCAGGCCCATGCGCTCGCTGCCGTGCAGGCGCATGCGCGCCTTCAGCGCGGTCACGCCGTAGTCGTCGCCGGCGACATAGTCGACGCGGAACTCGCGCCGCTCGGTGCTCGCCGGATCGCGCGCGAACTCGACGGTCGGCGGCGTATCGGGCACCAGGCGCATCTTCCACGTCGCGCGCTCGCGGCCGTTGACCAGCACGGTCAAGGTGTCGCCTTCCTCGATCGCGGCGTCGACCTGGTGACGGCCCGGCCCGACCGCGGCGAACGGCGTTTCCTTGCCGCCGACGCGCAGCACGGCCTCGCGGCCCTCCGCGACATTGTCGATGAAGCCCGCCACCTTGCTGCCGGCGGGCACCCGCAGCACGCGCTGGGCGTCCTGGGTGTCGAGATAGATCGGCGCCTTGCGCGTATAGGCCGGCGGCGAGATCCACAGCTCGACGATCAGGGGCGGCGGCGGCGGGAAGGCCGGCGTGAAGGCCGCGGCCATGCGATCGCCACGCCAGCCGCCGGCGGCGACCAGGGCGATGACCAGGCCGAGCAGCGGCACAAGGCGCAGCGCGCGCGGATCGCGGCGCGGCACGTCGGAGCGCGGCGCCGTGTTGCGCAAAGCGGCCAGACGCTCGGCCTCGCGGCGGCGATGGGCTTCCCACATCGCCTTGGCGAAGGGGTCGGCCTCGCCGATCGCGATGGTGTCCTCGATCGCCTGGATCGGCCGGTGCGGCACGCCGCTGTCGATCTCCAGTCGGCGCTCGGCGGCGGCCCGATCAGGCCAGCGGAAGCCGCGGAAGGCGAACCAGGTGAGTCCGATCAGCGCCGCGGCACAGGCCGCCAGCAGCGCGGTGTGGGTCCAGGCCTCGAGCCCGCGGAAGACGTCGAGATGCGCCGCCGCGAGGAACAGCGCCACGAAGCACAGCGGGGTGATGAGGCGTGGCCACAAGGCCTCCCACGCCAAAGTGGCGCGGGCGATGGCGATGCGGCGGTCGAGGCTGTTGGGCGCGATCGACTGCGGCTGCGGCTGCAGAACGGGCATCAAATCCTCGTCCGGTTACGCACTACTCCAACCACGCGGGCACGCGGTCAGCTCCCAGCAATTGCTCATACGTTTGGCGCGGCCGGACGACAGCATAGCGATCACCGTCTACCAGTGTCTCCGGAACGAGAGGTCGTGTGTTGTAGGTCGACGACATCGCCGCCCCGTAGGCGCCAGCGGATTTTACCACCACCAGGTCCCCGGCGGCCAGTGGCGTCATTGTGCGCTTCTGTGCCAAGAAATCGCCTGATTCACAGATGGGGCCGACGATGTCGGTCACGATTTCTTGAGCGTTCGCAGCGGCTTGACGGGCCGGCACGATGTCATGCCAGGCCTCGTAGAGAGTCGGCCGGATCAGGTCGTTCATGGCCGCGTCGACGATCACAAAGGTGCGCGCGACGCCCGGCTTGACCAGGATCACCTCGCCCAGCAGCACGCCGGCGTCGCCGACCAGGCGCCTGCCGGGCTCGAAGCTCAGCGCGCAGCCCATGTTGCCGGTCTCCTGCCGGACCATGCCGACGAAGGCGTCGATCGGCACCGGCGTCTCGTCGCGATAGGCGATGCCCAGGCCGCCGCCGACATCGAAGCGCTTGATGTCGAGGCCGTCGGCGCGCAATTGGCCGACGAATTCCCTGACACGGCGGATCGCGTGCCGATAGGGCTCCAGGTCGGTGATCTGCGAGCCGATGTGGATGGCGACGCCCAGCACGTTGAGGTTCGGCTTGCCCGCGGCATAGGCGAAGGCCTCGCGCGCCAGATCGATATCGATGCCGAACTTGTTGCCCTTCTTGCCTGTCGTGATCTTGGCGTGGGTCTTGGGATCGACATCGGGATTGATCCGGATGGCGATGTCGGTGCGCTTGCCCAAAGAGCCCGCGACACCATCGAGCATGTCGAGCTCATAGCGGCTCTCGACATTGATCTGGCGGATGCCCGCCTCCAGCGCGGCGCGCAGCTCGGAGGCCTTCTTGCCGACGCCGGAGAAGACGATGTCATGGGCCGGCACGCCGGCGGCGAGCGCGCGGCGCATCTCGCCTTCGGACACGACATCGGCGCCGGCGCCGAGCTTGGCGAAGGTGCGGATCACCGCGAGGTTGCTGTTGGCCTTGACCGCATAGTGCACCTCCGCCTCGAGGCCTTTCATCGCGTCGGCGAAGGCCAGGTAGTTGGCGCGCAGCATCGCGGCCGAATAGACATAGACCGGCGTGCCGACCTCGCGCGCGATGCGCGACAGCGCCACGCCCTCGGCATGCATCTCGCCGTCACGATAGGCGAAGCCCCTCATTGTCATGTCCTCACATGATTTTCCTTCTGCCCGCGAAGGCGGGGAGAAGGTGCCCGAAGGGCGGATGAGGGGCTTCGCGGAGGCTCAACGACAACAGTCTGCGTCGTTGCGCGAGGAAGCCCTCTCCCCGCCTTCGCGGGGAGAAGGAGACCGTCCGCTTTGCGGCGGATAGGTTCGTCTTGGCGTATCGGGACCGCTGGGCGGCAGCGGGTCGCTCTTGCGGCCGCAGGCGGCGAGCGAAGCAACGAGCCCCACCACAAGCGCACGCCGCATCATCGTGTTCTTTCCCTCCCCCCGGAGGGGGAAGGTGGCGCGCGGCGACGGAAGGGGGATGTCGAAGACGAACACGGGAGTCCGCCTTCGACATCCCCCTTCCGCCCTTCGGGCACCTTCCCCCTCCGGGGGAAGGGAAGATGGGGGGAGGAAGACGGCGCCGCGCATCATCGCGGGAAGCGCTTGCGCGCCTCGGCGACGGCGCGCGCGACATTGGCCGGCGCGGTGCCGCCGAGGCTCTTGCGCGCCGCCACAGAGGCCTCGACCGTCAGCACCTTGAAGACGTCGCGCGTGATCTTCGGCTCGACCGTTTGCATCTGCCGCAACGTCAGGCCATCGAGCGGCACGTCCTTTTCGGCCGCCATCGCCACCAGCGCGCCGGTGGCGTGATGCGCCTGGCGGAACGGCAGGCCGAGCTTGCGCACCAGCCAGTCCGCGAGATCGGTCGCCACCGAGTAGTCCGCCGCGGCCACCGCGCGCATGCGCTGCGGGTTGGCCTTCAGATCGCGGATCATGCCGGCCATCGCCGCGACGCAAAGCTCGAGCGAATCGGCGGCGTCGAACAGCGGCTCCTTGTCCTCCTGCATGTCCTTGCCGTAGGTCAGCGGCAGGCCCTTCATCATCGTGCACAGCGCGACGAAAGCGCCCATGATCCGCCCGACCTTGCCGCGCGTCAGCTCGGCGGCGTCGGGGTTGCGCTTCTGCGGCATGATCGAGCTGCCGGTGGTGAAGGCGTCCGACAGGCTGATGAAGCGGAACGGCGCGCTGCACCAGATCACGATCTCTTCGGACAGGCGCGACAGATGCACCGCGGTCAGCGAGGCGGCGGCGATGAACTCCACGACGTAGTCGCGATCCGACACGGCGTCGAGCGAGTTGGCCATCGGCCCGTCGAAGCCGAGCGCCTTGGCCGTCTTGCGCGGGTCGATGGGATGGGGCGAGCCGGCCAGCGCCGCGGCGCCCAGCGGCGAGACGTTGAGCCGCGCGCGGCAATCGGCGAGACGGCCGCGATCGCGCCCGAACATCTCGACATAGGCCAGCAGATGATGGCCGAAGGTGATCGGTTGCGCGGTCTGCAGATGCGTGAAGCCCGGCATGATCGTCGCGGCGTATTGCTCGGCGCGATCGATCAGGGCGGCCTGCAGGTCGGCCAGCATCGGCTCGATGCGGTCGATCGTGTCGCGCACCCACAGCCGCACATCGACCGCGACCTGGTCGTTGCGCGAGCGCGCCGTGTGCAGGCGGCCGCCAGCCGGCCCGATGATCTCGGTCAGCCGCGACTCGACGTTGAGATGGATGTCCTCGAGCTTGGTCGAGAACTTGAACTTGCCGCTCTCGATCTCGACCTTGACCTGGCGCAGGCCGCGCTTGATGGCGCGGCCGTCGGTCGCGCCGATGATGCCCTGCGCCACCAGCATGTCGCAGTGGGCCATCGAGCCGGCGATGTCCTGGGCATAGAGGCGCTTGTCGAAGCCGATGGAGGCGTTGATCTTCTCCATGATCTCCGCCGGGCCCATCTTGTAGCGGCCGCCCCACATCTGGTTGCCGGCCTTGCCCGTACGCTTGCCGTGGCCCCCGCCCATCTGCTTCCGCGCAGCCATGATTTTCCCATCGAAACGACGTAGGATGGCGCTTATGGCACAGTTCTTTTCCCTTTGCCTCTCCGTCCTGCGCGCGAGGTTTCCCTTCCCCCGGAGGGGGAAGGTGGCGCGCGCAGCGCGACGGGTGGGGGATGTCTCAACGCGCTCGGAGTCCGTCTTCGACATCCCCCTTCCGCCCTTCGGGCACCTTCCCCCTCCAGGGGAAGGTAAGAGGTTGATGCGACGCCTCTCGCTGGCGATTGTCGCGCTTGTCGCGATGAGCGGCGTGGCACTTGCCGAAAGCGCCAAGCCGCCGCTGTCCGGCTCGGTCGCCAAGCTCGAGCTGAAGGAGCCGCGCGCGGCGCTCCCGGACTTCCCGTTCAAGTCCCTCGACGGCGCCGACGCCAGCTACGACGCCTTCAAGGGCAAGGTCGTGCTGATCAACTTCTGGGCGACGTGGTGCATCCCGTGCGTCAAGGAGATGCCCAGCCTGAACAAGCTCGCCACGACCATCGGCAAGGACAAGTTCGCGGTGCTGGCGCTGTCGCTCGACGGGCCGACGCGCGCCAGGGTGGCGCCCTTCATCCGCGACAAGGAGCTCACCGCGCTCGACGTCTATCTCGACGACAAGCGCACGGCCTACGGCAAGCTCGACATCCTGGTGCTGCCGACCTCGATCCTGGTCGACAAGCGGGGCCGCGAGGTCGGCCGCCTGGCGGGCGAGGCCGAGTGGGACACGCCGGAGGCGGCCGCGCTGATCCGCCATCTCATCGACGAGAACTGAGCCCAAGCCGGATGGCGCGCGTCCTCTTCGCCTGGGAGCTGGGCGGCGGCATCGGCTACGTCGATCGCCTGTCGCAGGTCGCCACGGCGCTGGAAGCGGAAGGCCACGAGCCGGTCTTCGTGGTGCGCGACCTCGTCGGCACCGCGGAGTTCTTCGCGCGCCGGCCGTGGATCGTGATGCAGGCGCCGATGGCCGCGGGCCTGCTGCATCCAACGCAGCCCAGCTTCGTGCCCGGCAGCTACGCCGACCTGTTGGCCGTCAACAACTTCGCCAACGCCGAGCATCTGTTCCGGCTGGCGCATGCCTGGCACATGCTGTTCCTCGCGCTGCAACCGGCGCTGATCGTCGCCGAGTACGCGCCGGTCGCGACGCTCGCCGCCTATGGCCGCGTTCCCACGATCGCCATGGGCCACGGCTACATCATGCCGCCGCCCGAGCTTCGCGAGTTCCCGATCTTCGATCCCGCCGCGCAACGCTTCGCGCCGCCCGAGAAGATCATCGAGGCCGCGCGATCGGTGCAAAAGCGGCTGGGCGGTCCGGTCGCCGACACGGTGCCCGCGATCATCGGCGGCACGCGCCATTTCGTGACGGCCTTCACCGAGACCGATCCCTATGCCGGCTTCCGCGGCCAGGCGGATGTCGGGCCGCTCGAGTCGATCCCGCCACCGATCGGGCCGAGCGGCCCGCCGTCGTTCTACGCCTACCTCTCGGCGACGTATCCGCAGCTACGCATGATCCTGCAGTCGCTGGTCGAGTGCGGGCTGCCGGGCGCCGCCTATATCAAACGCATCACGCCGGAAATCCGCCAGTACCTCGGCGAGCGCAAGGTGCATGTCTTCGAGCGGCCACCGCCGCTGGCCGAAGTGGCGCGCGGCGCCCATGTCGTCGTCCATCACGGCGGCGCCGCGACGCTCGCGGCGGCGATGGGCGCGGGCCGCCCGCAGATGCTGTGGCCCGAGGTCGCCGATCAGCAGGTCAGCGCCGACACGATCGACCGGCTGGGTATTTCGGTGCATGCGCGGCGCCGGCTGACCTCGCCCGCCCAGGCGGCGCGCGCGCTGCGCGAACTGGCCCAGGGCGAAGCCCCGCCGCGCGCGCTGCAGGTCGCCCGCGCGATCAACCAGCGCGGCGAATCCGACAGCCTGGCGCGGATCGTCAGCGCGGCGCAGGGGTTGATTGGATAGGGCCGTTTACCTTCCCCCTCCGGGGGAAGGGAGTGCTTCGTGATTCATGCAAACGGCGCCGGAGGTTATCCGGCGCCGCGATTCTTTGGTCATTCGCCGCGCTCAGGACTAACGCGTCGGGACCGGGCGTTCGCCGGAGTAGTCGTAGAAGCCGCGCTTGACCTTGCGGCCGATCCAGCCGGCCTCGACGTACTTCACCAGCAGCGGGCACGGGCGGTACTTGGAGTCCGCGAGGCCCTCGTAGAGCACCTGCATCACCGACAGGCAGGTGTCGAGGCCGATGAAGTCGGCGAGCTCGAGCGGGCCCATCGGATGGTTGGCGCCCAGCTTCATCGCCGTATCGATCGACTCGACGGTGCCGACGCCCTCGTAGAGCGCGTAGACCGCCTCGTTGATCATCGGCAACAGGATGCGGTTGACGATGAAGGCCGGGAAGTCCTCGGCGTTGGCCGGCACCTTGTCGAGGCGGATCGTCAGGTCGCGGATGGCGCGGAACGTCTCCTCCTCGGTGGCGATGCCGCGGATCAGCTCGACCAGCCGCATCATCGGCACCGGGTTCATGAAGTGCATGCCCATGAACTTGCCGGGCCGGTCGGTGGTCGACGCCAGGCGCGTCACCGAGATCGACGAGGTGTTGGTCGCCAGCAGGGTCGTCGGCGACACGACGGGGCAGACCTTCTTGAAGATCTCGCGCTTGACCGCCTCGTTCTCGGTCGCCGCCTCGATCACGAGGTCGCAATCGCTGAGCATCGCGTAGTCGGTGCCGATCTGGATGCGGCGCAGGGCGGCATCCTTGTCGTCCGGCTTGATCAGGCCGCGGCCGATCTGCCGGTCCATGTTGCCGTTCAACGCGTCGAGCGCCTTCTCGAGCGCCAACTGGTTGAGGTCGAGCAGCTTCACCTGCAGGCCCTTGAGCGCGCAGACATGCGCGATGCCGCCACCCATCTGGCCAGCGCCGATGACGCCGATCCGCTGGATCATCCTACCGTACCCCTTAAAAGGCCGCGGGCGATCCTACAGGATCGCCCGCGCGCCGAACTCACTTCTTCTCGATAGCCGCCGTCAGCTCGGGCACGATCTGGAACAGGTCGCCGACAATGCCGTAGTCGGCCACCTGGAAGATCGGCGCCTCCTCGTCCTTGTTAATGGCGACGATCGTCTTGCTGTCCTTCATGCCGGCGAGATGCTGGATGGCGCCGGAAATGCCGATGGCGATGTACAGGTCGGGCGCCACCACCTTGCCGGTCTGGCCGACCTGGTAGTCGTTGGGCACGTAGCCCGCGTCGACCGCGGCGCGGCTGGCGCCGAGACCGGCGCCGAGCTTGTCGGCCAAGGTCTCGAGCATCTTGAAGTTATCGCCCGAGGCCAGGCCGCGGCCGCCCGAGACCACGATCTTGGCGCTGGTCAGCTCCGGCCGCTCCGACTTGGAGATCTCGGCGCCGACATAGCTCGACAGGCCGGCGCTGCCGGCGCCGCCGATCTGCTCGATCGCCGCCGAGCCGCCGCCGGCGGCGGCCTTGAAGTTGGTCGGGCGCACGGTGACGACCTTGATCTTGTCGGTCGACTGCACCGTGGCCATGGCGTTGCCGGCGTAGATCGGCCGCACGAAGGTGTCGGGCGAGACGATCTGGATCGCCTCCGAGACCTGGGCGACATCGAGCAGGGCGGCGACGCGCGGCATCAGGTTCTTGCCGACATTGTCGGCGGCCATGATGAGGTGGCTGTAGTTCGGCGCCAGCTTCACCAGCAGGGCGGCGACATCCTCGGCCATCCAGTTGGCGTAGGCCGCGTCCTCGGCCTGCAGCACCTTGGCGACGCCCGAGATCGCGGCGGCCGACTTGGCGGCGTCGCCGGCGTTGCTGCCCGCGACCAGGACATGGACATCGCCACCGATCTGCGTCGCGGCGGCGACGGCGTTGGCGACATTGGCGCGGACGGTCTTGCCGTCATGCGCGGCGACAACGAGGACGCTCATCAGATAACTCCCGCCTCGTTCTTGAGCTTCTCGACCAGCTCGGCCACGGTCTTGACCTTGATGCCGGCCTTGCGCGTCGGCGGCTCCTCGACCTTCAGCGTCTTCAGGCGCGGCGTGACGTCGACGCCCAGCGCCTCGGCGGTCAGCTGCTCGATAGGCTTCTTCTTCGCCTTCATGATGTTGGGCAGCGAGGCGTAGCGCGGCTCGTTGAGGCGCAGGTCGGTGGTGATCACCGCCGGCAGCTTGAGCGTGATGTTTTCCAGGCCGCCATCGACCTCGCGCTTGACCGCGATGCCGTCGCCGATCTCCAGCTTGTTGGCGAAGGTGCCCTGCGACCAGCCGAGCAGCGCCGCCAGCATCTGGCCGGTCTGGTTGCTGTCGTCATCGATCGCCTGCTTGCCGACGATAACCAGCCCGGGCTGCTCCTTGTCGACCACCGCCTTCATCAGCTTGGCGACCGCCAGCGGCTGCAGCTCGGCGTCGCTCAGCACGTGCACGCCGCGATCGGCGCCCATGGCCAAAGCGGTGCGGATGGTTTCCTGGCATTGGGCCGGGCCGGCGCTGAAGGCGATCACCTCGGTCGCCTTGCCCTTCTCCTTCATGCGGATAGCCTCTTCCACGGCGATCTCGTCGAAGGGATTCATGGACATCTTGACGTTCGCCGTCTCGACGCCCGTCTTGTCGGCCTTGACGCGGATCTTGACGTTGTAGTCGATCACGCGCTTGACCGCGACCAGCACCTTCATTTGTCGTTGGCCCTCGGGATTTTCATGCGAAGGCGTGGGTGTAGGTCGCCTGACGCCGGCCTGTCAAGCCGATGCGGCACTGCACACAAACCATTTCCTTGCGCGAAAGTGATTGCAAATCAACCGGTTGCGCGATTAGCGCGGGAGATCAGCGATTCGCGCCGGGCACCCACAAGACGTCCTTCGCGCCGCGATCGTTGACGTGGCGCGACAGCACGAAGAGCAGATCCGACAGCCGGTTGATATAACGGATGGCCTCGGCGTTGACCGGCTCGCGCTCGGCCAGCGCCGTCATCTCGCGCTCGGCGCGCCGCGCCACGGTCCGCGCCAGATGCAGATAGGCCGCCGCCGCGCTGCCGCCGGGCAGCACGAAGGAATTGAGCGGCTTGAGCTCGGCGTTGAGCGCGTCGATCTCTTTCTCCAGCCGCTCGACCTGGCTGGCGACCATGCGCAGCGGCTCCCATTCCACCTTGGTGCCGTCGTCGGGCGTGCACAGATCGGCGCCGAGGTCGAAGAGATCGTTCTGGATGCGGCTCAGCATCGCGTCGACCTCGGGCGTCGGTGCGTGCAGGCGCACCAGGCCGATCGTGGCGTTGGCCTCGTCGACCGCGCCGAAGGAGGCGACGCGCTGATCGTGCTTGGCGACGCGCTTGCCGGTGCCGAGCGAGGTTTTGCCCTTGTCGCCGCCGCGCGTGTAGATGCGGGTGAGTTGAACCATGGTGTGGCGATCCGTCAGCCGCGGCTGGTGAGATACCAGAGGACGATGAACACGATCGCCGCCAGCTGCAGGCGCACGCGCCACCACATGAAGCGGTTGCTGCGCTGCCCGCGCTCCAGCCCGCCACCGCTCATCCCTGCCATGCCGACAAAGATCGAAGCCAATGCGCCCAGCATCGACAGGCCGGCGAGGATCAGGAACAGGTAGGACAGAACCTTCATCATGTGCCCCTACATGGGCGATCCAGCGGCCGAGCGCCAGTGCCCAGCCTCATACCTTCCCCCGGAGGGGGAAGGTATGAGCTATCCCGGCAACCCCATCGCGTCGCGCAGGCGGTGGTACTGGATGGCCAGCGCGATGAAGGGCTGGCGGATGCCGAACAGCGGCACCTTGGGCAGGTCGCTCAGCGGCAGGTCGAGATCGGCGTCGGGCGTGCCCGCGAGCGATTTCGCCAGCACCGTGCCCATCGCCGTGGTCATCGCCACGCCGCGGCCGTTATAGCCCAGGCCGGTGATCACACCGGGCGCCAGGCGGCAGAGATGCGGCATGTGGTCGAGCGTCAGCCCGACCGTACCCGACCAGGCATATTCGTAGGGCGTCGAGTCGAGGAACGGCCACAGCCGCCGCACGGTGCGCACCAAGGTGTCGAGCGTCGCGTTGCCGACATGCTCGCTCATCGGCCCGCGCCCGCCCATCAGCAATCGGCCGTCGGCATCGAGGCGGTAATAGACGGCGAGCTTGCGTGTCTCCGACACGACCGCGCCGCCCGGTAGGATGCGGCTGCGCACATTGTGGCCCAGCGGCGTGGTGGCGATCTGCACGCTCTTCACCGGCACCTGCGCCGTACGCAGGCCGGGCCACAGCTCGTCGCTATAGGCGTCGGTGCACAGCGCGACCTGGCCGGCGCGCACGGAACCTGTCGCGGTCTTCACGCGCCAGCCGTCGCCATCCTTCTCGATGCCTGTCGCGCGCGAGCGCACGAACAGCCGCGCGCCGGCCTTGACCGCAGCACGCGCCAGGCCGCGCGCATAGGCCAGCGGATTGACCTGACCAGCGCGGCGATCGATCCAGCCGCCCTCGTAGAAGTCGTGGCCGGTCTCATCGGCGATCATCTTCTTGTCGAAGATCGTGGCCGGCGCGCCCTCGCGCTGCCATTCCTCGGCGCGCGCCAGCACGCTCTTCAGCGCGATCTTCGAATGCGCGCCCTGGATCCAGCCGCCCTGCTTGGCCGGGCAATCCATCGCGTGGCGCTTGATCAGGTCGAACACCAGATCGGCGGCACCACCGGACAGCTTCACGATCCGGCCGCCCATGTCCTGGCCATAGTCGCGGCGCAGCTCGCTGGGGTCCATCTTCAGGCCGGGGATCACTTGGCCGCCATTGCGGCCCGAGGCGCCGCTGCCGATCTTATCGGCCTCCAGCAGCACGACCGACAGGCCGCGTTCGGCGGTGTGCAGCGCCGCCGACAGGCCGGTGAAGCCGCCGCCAACGACGACGACGTCGGCGGTCACTTCGCCTTCAAGAGTCGGAAGATCGGGCGCAGCGGCAGCAGTCGCGGCCCACAGGCCGCCTTCCATGCCGGGACGGTGTATCGGTCGGTCGGACATGGCCCGACCGTAGCGCGACTTAATCCGATGTGCGACGGCGCAATCGCTCGAGGCGTTGGCGAATTTCGTCGCGCGAGGGCACCTGCTCAGCGGCGCGCGCCATGGCGCGGTCGAGATCCACGGGCAAGGTGGCGTCGGCGACACGCTTGGCGCCGACATAGCCGGCCAGGCCGCCGATGCAGGCGCCGACCGCGGCCGTCACGAGCATACCCGGCCCGGTCTTGAGCCCGACGATGGCGCCCAGTTTGCCGCCGGCCTTGAAGCCCGCGGCGCCGGCAGCCCAGCTGCCGGCCTGCGCCACGCCCTCGACCGCCAGCGGCCGGACCGACTTGCGCCGCACGCCGATAGAGCCGGCGCGGCCCACCTCGACGGCCGTCCAGGCCAGGCCGATACCCTGGAAAACCTGCCAAACCCGATCGGGAGACATCGTCCCTCCAGCGCCACATGCGCGCCAAGATAAATGGTGACGGAAAGCCGCAGGTCAACGCCCCCTCCCCACCCAGGGCTATCGCATGTGGCGCTCAAAAAACGGTGGGCGCGCGCCGCTGGAGTGGCGCGCCCCGACCCGGCACCGATTTTCAAGGCGTTCGGGCTGCGTCGCTCCAGCGACGCTTCTTGAGCGCCGCTGGAGCGGCGCGGCCCAAAGACAATGCGAGTGTTTCCAAGCGTCGCCGACACGCTACACTCGCGCGACGGCGGACAAGGAGGATCTCCATGGCAACGCGCAACTGGCAGGTGAAGCGCCTCTCGGCGGCGTTGGGCGCGGAGGTGACCGGCGTGACCTTGGCGACGGCCGATGCGGCGGAGGCAGACGACATCCGGCGGCTGCTGCACGAGCACATGGTGCTGTTCTTCCCCGGCCAGTTCATGAGCGCCGAAGACCAGATCGCCTTCGGCCGGCATTTCGGCGTGCTCGAAGGCCATCCGAACCTGAAGGACCGCACGCCCAAGGACCACCCCGAGCTGTTTCGCCTCGCGGCGAGCCAGGGCGGCATCGCCGACGAATGGCACACCGACCTGACCTTCCTGGATCGGCCGGCGCTGATGTCGATCCTGAACATGAAGCAGTGCCCGGAAGTCGGCGGCGACACCATGTGGGCCAATCTGGCCGCCGCCTATGAAGCCCTGTCGCCACCGCTGAAGGAACTCTGCGACGGGCTGAGCGCGCTGCACGACGCGCACCCGCACGATCGGGCGGATCGCATGAGCATCCATCCCGTCGTGCGCATCGACCGCGACAGCGGCCGCAAGGCGCTCTATGTCAACGAGCACTTCACGCGCCGCATCGTCGAGATGAGCGGCCCGGAAAGCGATTACCTGCTGGCCTACCTCACGCGCTGGGTGCAGCAGCCGCCCTTCACGGTGCGCTACCACTGGACGGCCGGCACGATCGGCATGTGGGACAATCGCTTCACCCAGCACTACGTGGTCAACGACTTCGTCGGCGAGCGGGTGATCGAGCGCGTGACGGTGATGGGCGATGAAATTCGAGGTGCCCAACCGCGCTGGCGCCCGTGGCCGGAAGTGGTCGGCGGACTGTCGGCGATGAGCCGGCACGATCGCCAGCTCGTGCGCCACCTCAAGGCGCGTGTCGCCGACGCCGCGGATTAGCGACGATACCCACGCACCACCGCACCAAGGCGCTAACGCATAGGGACCATACATCTACCTTCCCCCGGAGGGGGAAGGTGCCCAAAGGGCGGAAGGGGGATGTCGAAGACGGACACCGCGTGTGTTGAGGCATCCCCCTTCCGTCGCTGCGCGCCACCTTCCCCCTCCGGGGGAAGGTAAGGCCGCGTTAGATGACCATCCCAGATAGCCAACCGACGAGCGAGAATAGTGACGCAGGCTGCGGCGCCACCGCCGGCGACAGCGCGTGGATCAGCGTCGCCACGACTTTCACGGTCGTATTCTTCCGATGACGCGCAGTGTGCTTCCGTCGAAGGCCACCACGACGCCTTCGCCGGAGGCGGGCACGATCCCGGTCAAGCCCGTGATGTTGACCTGATGTGTCGAAACGAACAGCGCGCCGGGTCCGCGCCAGGCTTGCAGCACGCCGATTGCGGCGGCGGTCTGCGCAGGACCTTTTGACCGGTCTTCGAAGAACGAGTTGAAGGCCGGCTCATCCCGCATTCGGCCCGGGAACGCGAGTCCGGCCGTCTCGCGCGTGCGGCACCACTGCGACGTCAGCACTTGTCCGACTGCGACGCCGCGCGCCCTGAAGGCCTCCCCGATGCGGCTCGCCTGCCGGCGGCCCTCGGCGTCGAGATTGCGCTGCGTGGCGCAATCGTTCAGCCGGAATCCTGCCGGATCGCCACCGCCCGGCGCATTGGCGTGGCGGAACAGGGCGATGCCTCCGGCGCGCAAGGCCGCCCAGGCCGCGTCTTCCGAAGCGCACGCTGTCGCGGACGCCTCCATGACAGTGAATGCCAGGGCCGGGAGCATCAGGGCCCGACGGCGTGAAATGAAGCGCCGCATCCCGCTCAGCCTCGCGCGTCGTAGGCGCACCGGAAGCCGACATAGACCGCATAGAAGTCCGCAGCCTTCCATTGCGTACTCTCGGCGCGCGACTGCGTCGGACCATACCACCACGATCCGCCGGCGGTCAGCGCATCATCGCCCCGCCGATCAGCGATCCATTCCCAGACATTGGCTCCCATGTCGTGGAGGCCGTTCACGCCGCGCTTGGTGGTGCCGACCGCCACATGGGCCCGGCGGTTGTTGTTCATGCCATCCGGTTGATCGCCCACCGGATAGGCGTAGGTGCGGCCCCTGATGAACCCGTCCGTCGGCTGGTCGCGGCTCTCGGTGTAGGCCGCCGCCCGCCACTCGGCCATGCTCGGCAGACGCCCGCCGACATGGGCGCAGTATCGGCTCGCCTCGTGCCAGCTGACGTGGGTGGCCGGCTCGTCGTCCGCACCGGGCTGGCCCTGCGGTCGCGCGTAGCTCCAGCCCGCACGGCGCGTCCAGCCGCCCGCGAACTCGAAGCCTCCGCCGCCGCGCTCCGCCGCCGTGGTCAGGTTGGTCGCGCTCGCGAACGCGCGGAACTGCCCGATCGTCACCTCCGTGCGGTCGATGGCGAAGGCGCCGATGCGAACGCGATCAGGCGCCTGGGCGAGGACCGACGTTCCGGAAAAGGGCACCGCCGCGATCGCGGCTGCGAGAATGAGCGAGGCGGAGATGCATGACCTGGACATGGCGGCATTGCTTCGATCGGTGTGATGCGGGAGGACGAAAGGCGCGTGGAGATCTACGCGCCAGCAGCCGTCACGGTTTTCCGGGGTACCAGGACATTGACGCAATTTGGCCGAAGCCCCGGGACAACCGGCACAAGCTGCGACGCCAAAGCCGTTGACGAAACGGGTACCAAACAACTATCCAGACCCCGGGCCACGCTCCCCCACCGGAGCGCTTCTCTTCTGGAAGGGAGAGCTGTCTATGAAGCCGAACGCTCGTCCTCAGCGTCCCGATTTTTCCTCCGGTCCCTGCGCCAAGCGCCCCGGTTGGACGCCTCAAGCCCTCCTCGACGCCGCCACTGGTCGTTCGCATCGCTCCAAGATCGGCAAGAAAAAGCTCGCGGAAGTCATCGACCGCACGCGCAAGGTGCTGGGCATTCCCACCGATTATCGCATCGGCATCGTGCCCGCCTCCGACACCGGCGCCGTCGAGATGACCCTGTGGTCGATGCTGGGCGCGCGCCCGGTCGACATCCTGGTGTGGGAGAGCTTCGGTGAAGGCTGGGCCACCGACATCGTCAAGCAGCTCAAGCTCAAGGACGCGCGCACGCTCAAGGCGGGGTATGGCGAGCTGCCCGATCTGAAGCAGGTCGACTGGAGCCACGACGTCGTCTTCACCTGGAACGGCACGACGTCAGGCGTGCGTGTGCCCGACGGCAACTGGATCGCCGACGACCGCGCCGGTCTTGCGATCTGCGACGCCACCTCGGCGGTGTTCGCGCAGGATCTGCCCTGGACCAAGCTCGATGTCGTGACCTGGAGCTGGCAGAAGGTGATGGGCGGCGAAGGCGCGCACGGCATGCTCGTGCTCTCGCCGCGCGCCGTCGAGCGCCTCACCACCTACACGCCGCCCTGGCCGCTGCCCAAGCTGTTCCGCATGACCTCGGGCGGCAAGCTTACCGAGGGCATCTTCAAGGGCGAGACGATCAACACGCCCTCGATGCTGGCGGTCGAGGACGCGATCGACGGCCTCGCCTGGGGCGAGAAGGTCGGCGGGCTGAAGGGCCTGATGGCGCGCTCCAACGCCAATCTCGCGGTCATGGAGAAATTCGTCGCCGCGCGGCCCTGGGCCGACTTTCTCGCCAAAGTGCCGGCGACGCGCTCCAACACCTCGGTGTGCATCAACATCGTGGCGCCGTGGTTCACCGCGCTCGACGAGGCCAAGCAGGCGGCGGCGGCGAAGAAGATGGCCGACATGCTCGAGGCCGAGAGCGCCGGCTACGACCTCGGCCACTACCGCGATGCCCCGCCCGGCCTGCGCATCTGGTGCGGCGCCACGGTCGAGACCGCCGACCTCGAAGCCCTCGTACCCTGGCTCGACTGGGCCTATGCCGAGATCGAGAAAGAATTCGGCGCCAAGGCGGCCTGAGCAGAAAGAAGACTAACCACAGAGACACAGAGGCACAGAGAAACGGCATGCCCGCGCGCGAATGCGCGCAACCCTTTGCCTTCTCTTGGTCTTCCTCTGTGTCTCTGTGCCTCTGTGGTTAACCCTCTTAAGGGACACACTCGATGCCCAAGGTTCTTATCTCCGACGATCTTTCACCCCGCGCGGCCGAGATCTTCCGCGAGCGCGGCATCGACGTCGATGTGAAGATCGGGCTGAAGCCAGCCGAGCTGCGCGACATCGTCGGCAACTACGACGGTCTCGCCATCCGCAGCGCCACCAAGGTCACCGCCGAGGTGCTGGCGGTGGCGAAGAATCTGAAGGTCGTCGGCCGCGCCGGCATCGGCGTCGACAACGTCGATATCAAATCGGCCACCGCCAACGGCGTGGTCGTCATGAACACGCCGTTCGGCAACGCCATCACCACCGCCGAGCACGCCATCGCCCTGATGTTCGCGGTCGCGCGCCAAGTGCCGGACGCCAACACCAGCACCCAGGCCGGCAAGTGGGAGAAGAACCGCTTCATGGGCGTCGAGCTCAGCTTCAAGACGCTGGGCCTGATCGGCTGCGGCAATATCGGTTCGATCGTGGCCGAGCGCGCCATCGGCCTGAAGATGCGGGTGATCGCCTTCGATCCCTTCCTCTCCGAGGATCGCGCCAAAGAGCTCGGCGTCGAGAAGGTCACGCTCGACGAGCTGACGACGCGCGCCGACTTCATCTCTGTGCACACGCCGCTCACCGAGCAGACCAAGAACATTCTGAGCCGCGAGCGGCTGATGAAGACCAAGAAGGGTGTGCGCATCATCAACTGCGCGCGCGGCGGGTTGGTCGACGAGCTGGCGGTGCGCGACCTCCTGATCTCCGGCCACGTCGCCGGCGCCGGCTTCGACGTCTTCGTCGAAGAGCCGGCCAAGGACAACGTACTGTTCGGCGCGCCCAACCTGGTCTGCACGCCGCATCTCGGCGCCAGCACGCTCGAGGCGCAGGAGAATGTCGCCCTGCAGGTCGCCGAGCAGATGAGCGACTATCTCAACACCGGCGCCGTGGTGAACTCGCTCAACATGCCGAATGTCTCGGCGGAAGATGCGCCGCGCCTCGCGCCCTACCTCAAGCTGGCCGAGAATCTCGGCTCCTTCGCCGGTCAGCTCACCGAGACCGGCATCAAAGCGATCAGCGTCGAGTACGAAGGCGCGGTCGCCGCGCTCAACGTCAAGCCGCTGACCCAGGCGGTGCTGACCGGCCTGCTGCGCCCGCAGCTCGAGGCGGTCAATATGGTCAACGCGCCGATCATCGCGCGCGAGCGCGGCGTCGACGTCGCCGAGGTCAAGCACGAGCGCGACAGCGACTATCAGACCAAGATCACGGTGACGGTGACCACCGAGCGGCGCACGCGCGGGGTGTCGGGCACGCTGTTCGGCGGGTCGAAGCCGCGCCTGGTGAACATCAAGGGCATCGAGATCGAGGGCGAGTTCGCGCCGCACATGCTCTACATCACCAACGAGGACAAGCCGGGCTTCATCGGCCGGCTGGGCGCGCTCTTGGGCGACTCCAAGGTCAACATCGCCACCTTCCATCTCGGCCGCGACAAGCCGGGCGGCGAGGCGATCGCGCTGGTCTCGGTCGACTCGGCGATCTCGCCCGACCTGCTCACGCGCATCGCGGCGCTCGAAGGCGTAACGCAGGCCAAGGCGCTGTCGTTCTAGCCGCGGGCGGCGTTGCAACGTCGCGGCCTTTGGCGTATTGTGATCGCTCGCTCACTTTGGGGTTTGCGGGCGACACATGACCAATCTCAACATCCGTCACCAGGTTCATTACGTCCCGCAGCAGCCAGGGTCGCCGCGCTGTTGGGCCGCCTGCATCGCCATGGTGACGGGCCGGCGCGGCGCCGACTCGGAAGCGCTCGTCCAACAGGTCGTTGTCGAAGCGCGGACCCGGCATGTGCGCACTGTGATTTTCGGCAACAACGCCGGTTCGCTGGACGTCGCCGAGGGGCCAGGGAGCCTGGCAACGGGGTACGGCTTCGCCCGCTTGAGCCGCCCAAGGGATTTCCCGCCGGCGGACATGGTGGTGGCCAAACCCGATGTCTTCGCGACCGCGCTCGCCCGCGGACCCGCGATCGCGCTGGGCCAGAAGCTCGATCGCGGCGCCGGCATGCACCGCTTTCACGCCATCGTGCTCAGCGGAATCAGCGGCGATCCCAGATCGCTGACACAGTGCCTCCTATATGGCATGGACCCCCTGCCCGGCGGCGCCAACTTCAGGCACTCCGTCGTGGGCCTGCAGGGACATTTCGAGCTGCACCACCTTCTGTACCGAGCCTGACGCGCACGGGCCCGATCCTGCAGGACCGCCCTGCGGTCCATATCGGTCGACACCTTCCGGCGCCGACGCCTACACTGCGGCGCATGCGTTTCGATGACCATCTGCGCGAGACTATCCGTGCCCGCCTCGCCGGCTTCGAGCGGAAGCGCCGCGACGACACCGCCAGCCTGAAGCAAGCGGCGGTGGCGATCTGCGTCGCGGTGCGCCAGGACCCCGCCGACGACTGGGGCGGGCCCGAAGATGCCGCCTTCCTGCTGACGCGCCGCGCGCCCAAGCTGCGCGCCCATTCCGGCCAGCTCGCGCTGCCGGGCGGTCGCGTCGATCCGGGCGAGACCATCGAGCAGACCGCGCTGCGCGAGCTCGACGAGGAGCTGGGTGTCAGCCTAGGCAGCGACGCGGTGCTGGGCCATCTCGATCCCTATCCGACGCGCTCCGGCTATCTGATCTCGCCCATCGTCGTGTGGACGCCGCGCAACACCGTGGTCACGCCCAATCCGGCCGAGGTCGACAGGCTCTACCGCATCCCGCTCAGCGAACTGCGCCGTCCGGACTCGCCGGAGATCTTCAACATCCCTGAAAGCGACCGGCCGGTGATCCGCCTGCCGATCCCGCTGATGAACACCGAGATCAACGCGCCCACCGCCGCGGTGCTCTACCAGTTCCGCGAAGTGGCGCTCGAAGACCGCGCCACGCGCGTCGATCATTTCGACCAGCCGGTGTTTGCCTGGCGTTGAGCTTTGCTGTCATGTCGAGCGCAGCGAGACATCTTTCCTACTGACGCTTCGCGGCAGCTTTCACCGATGGCTCATAAGTACTGGGTCTACATCCTCACCAACGTTCCACGAACGTCATGCACATCGGTATGACGAACAACTTGGAACGCCGGATGGCCGAACATCTATCAGGCGAGACCAAAGGCTTCACCCAGCGCTAAAATCTCCACACACTTGTCCGCGCGAAGATCTTCGATCGCGTCGATGACGCGATTGCCGGCGAGAAGCAGATCAAGGGCTCGAGCCGCGCGAAGAAGAACGCGCCGGTCGAACCGCACAACCCGTCATGGGCCGACCTTGCGGACGGCCTCTACGGGAAAGATTCCCCGCTTCGCTCGGACTCACAGGAGTGTAGGTGGCCCAAGCAAAGCGCAACCCGGCTGTGCGCCAGATGGCGTTGCCTGGGGCGGCGGCGCGAGGTAAACGGCGGTTCATATGACGTGGAGAGCCCGCGATGCCTGATGCCTTGACCCTTCCCGGCGGCGGTGCCTCGACCCGCCTCGACGTTGCGATCGTTGGCGCCGGACTGGCCGGGCTGTACGCGATCCATCGCCTGCGCGGGCTGGGCTTCACGGTGCGCGCCTACGAGCAGGGCTCCGGCATCGGCGGCACGTGGTTCTGGAACCGCTATCCCGGCGCACGCTGCGACGTCGAGAGCCTGGAGTACTCGTACTCGTTCTCCGACGAACTGCAGCAGGAATGGAAGTGGCCGGAGCGCTACGGCACCCAGCCCGAGATCCTGCGCTACATCAACCACGTCGCCGACCGCTTCGACCTGCGCCGCGACGTGCAGCTCAATACGCGCATCAAGTCGGCGGTGTTCGATTCGCGCGCCGGCGAATGGACGCTGACGACGGCGAAGGGCGAGACGATCCGCGCGCGCCACTGCGTGATGGCCGCGGGCAACCTCTCGACGCCGCGCGTGCCCGACTTCAAGGGCATCGGCGACTTCAAGGGCAAGTGGTACCACTCCGGCCTGTGGCCGCATGAGGGCGTGGATTTCAGCGGCAAGCGCGTCGGCGTGATCGGCACCGGATCGTCCGGTGTGCAGATGATCCCGATCATCGCCCAGCAGGCCAAGCACCTCACGGTGTTCCAGCGCACCGCGAATTTCAGCCTGCCGGCCAACAACATGCCGATGGATGCGGAGAAGGAGATCAGGCACAAGGCCGAGTATCCGGCGCGCCGGCGCGCGGCCTACGACACGCCCTTCGCCATCGGCGGCCATCCCAAGCCGACCAGGACGGCGCTGGAGGTGGCGGATGCCGAGCGCCGCGCCGCCTACGAGGCCAAGTGGCAGGAGGGTGGCAGCATCAGCTTCCTCTACGCCTACACAGACCTGCTGGTGAACAAGGAGTCCAACGACACGGCCTCCGAGTTCGTGCGCGAGAAGATCCGCGGCATCGTCAAGGACAAGCGCACGGCCGAGCTGCTGGCGCCCAAGGATCATCCGATCGGCACCAAGCGGCTGTGCCTCGATACGAACTATTACGAGACCTACAACCGCGACAACGTCGCGCTCATCGACGTGCGCGGCGATCCGATCGCCGAGATCACGCCAACAGGCGTGCGGCTGAAAAGCGGCACCGAACACGAACTCGACGCCATCGTCTTCGCCACCGGCTTCGACGCCATGACCGGCGCGCTGCGCGAGATCGACATCCGCACGACCGATGGCGCGGTGCTGGCCGACCATTGGGAAGGTGGGCCGCTGACCTATCTCGGCCTGATGGTGTCGGGCTTCCCCAACATGTTCGTCATCACCGGCCCCGGCAGCCCGGGTGTGAAGACGCAGATGATCGCCTCGATCGAGCAGCACACCGACTGGATCGCCGATTGCCTCAAGTACATGCGCGACAAGGGTCTCGATCGCGTCGAGCCGACGGCCGAAGCGGAGATGGCCTGGGTGCATCACGTCAACGCCGTGGCCGACAGCACGCTCTATCCGCTGGCGAACTCCTGGTATGTCGGCGCCAACATCCCCGGCAAGCCGCGGGTGTTCATGCCCTATGTCGGCGGCTTCGACCGCTACAAGAAGCGCTGCGACGAGGTCGCGGCCAACGGCTACGAAGGCTTCACGCTCAGCCGGCAGGCCGCGCCGGTCGCCCGCGCCGCCGAGTGAAGGCCCCTCGTCGCCAGGGCCTTCGCCCATCGACTGAGCAGACACCAACCTCATGCTGAGGAGGCCGCTTCGCGGCCGTCTCGAAGCATGGGCCACAAACCGGGTCCTTTGCCCACCCTTCGAGACGCGCCGCTCCTCAGGGTGAGGTCGGGGGTCAGCCCGTCGGCAGATGCGCGCGCAGGAAGGTGCGCACCTGGCGCAGCACCACCTGGATCATCTCCGGCGGCTCCTTCCAGGGATAGAGGCTCACCTCTGATTTGGGCGCGAGGCGCACCGTCTCCATCGCCACGGCGTAAGGATGCGGCGGGATGTCGTCGGGCAGCACGAGCACCGGCGTCTGACAGGCGCGCACGAAATCGCGGCTCACGGTGAAGACGAAGTCGCCGGGCGAGCGATACATCTTGTCGAGGAACGCGCTCACCATCTCCATCGTGATCGCGGGCTGGCGCTGGCACAGCGGCGGTCCCCAGCCGGTCATATTGTTGTTGTAGAACTGGTCGGGCATTTCGGGGCGATGACCGCTGGGCTGGGTCAGCACGGCGGCGACCACGCGATCCGGCGCGCGCCGCATCAGGTTCCACGAGAACGGGCCGCCGATGCAGTAGCCGATGACGGCGAACCGGTTGATGCCGAGATGGTCCATCAGGCCGAGATGATCGTCGGTATAGGCGTCCCAGGGACGCTCGATCTCCAGCGGCCCCGACGACTGTCCGTTATTGGCGTTGCGCAGGTCGGCGACGATACAGCGATAGCGGTCCTTGAACTCCTCCACCGCGTTGAACGGCGCGCTGGTCTTCAGGTTGTTGATGACCGAGTTCAAGCCGCCGCCGGGAATGATCAGCAGCGGAAAGCCCGATCCCGCCTCCTCGTAGTGGATGCGGACAGCGCCTCTGTCGTAGAACGGCATGGTGGTTCCTCCCCGGCGCCGAGCGTGCCACGATAAGCGACAACACACGAGTCACCTCAAGGGCGGATGCGTCATGCAAGACAGCAGCACCTACTGGAAGAAGTCGCGCGTCGAGCTGCGCGCCGCCGGCTTCGAGCCGGACAAGGCGGCGAACACCAGCGCCGTGGTCACCATCGCCGCCGCCTACACCAACGCCCATCGCTGCAACAACCGGGTGCGCAGCATCGGCGACCTACTGGTCGAGTTGCTGACCGAGCGTGGCGGGCAAGGCCTGATCGTCGGCGCGCCGGCGGTGTCGGACGCGCTGACACAGGGCACGCCGACCGCCGGCTACAGCCTGGTGTCGCGCGATGTCGTGGCCGACTGCTTCGAGATCGGCCACTACGCCCATCACGGCGACGCGATGATCGTGATCTCGGGCTGCGACAAGACCGGCGCCGCCGCCCTGATGCCGCTGGCGCGCACCAACGCCTTCGGCCTGGTGCTCTATCCCGGCACCTCCTCGCCGGGAAAGGTGTCGTTCGAGCCCTTCGCCAGCAAGGGCACCAACATCACCATCATGGATTACGCCGAGGGCCGCGCGGCGCAGGAGACCGGCCGCATCTCCGCCGATCAGTTGCTCGAGCTCGAGCGCAATGTGATGCCGGGCAGCGGCACCTGCGGCGCGATGTTCACCGCCAACACCATGAGCACGGTGGCCGAGTCGATCGGCATGATGCTGCCGCACGGCGCCTCGCATCCGGCGGACTACGACGCCAAGAGCGACATGCATGCCGATGTGCGGGCACAGGCGAAGGCGTCGGTCGAGGCGCTGTATCGGCTGATCGAGAAGAACATCCGCCCGCGCGACATCATGACCGAGCGGGCCTTCGAGAACGCGATCACGACCGTCTACGCCATGGGCGGCTCGACCAACATGTACCTGCACATGCTGGCCATCGCGCGCCAGGCCGGCGTGCCGATCACCATCGAGCGCATCCAGCAGATCGGCGAGCGCGTGCCGCTGATCGCCAATCTGCAGCCGCACGGCCCCTTCGCCATGACCAGCCTGCACGCCATCGGTGGCGTACCTGTCGTGATGAAGGAGCTGCTGCGCAACGGCTTCCTGCACGGCGACGTGATGACCGTGACGGGCAAGACGCTGGCGGAGAATCTCGCCAATGTGCCGACCCTCGAGCAGCTTCCGAAGCAGGACATCGTGTTCCCTGTCGGTAAGCCGATCGCGCCGGCGAACAACCATATCAGCGTGCTCAAGGGCAACCTGGCGCCGGAGAGCTGCGTGCTGAAGCTCTCGGGCAAGACCTTGGACAAGGGCGAGTTCCGCGGCACGGCGCGCGTCTTCGACTCCGAGGCCGACACCATGAAAGCGATCCGCGCCGGCGAGATCAAGCCGGGCACCGTGATCGTGGTGCGGAATGTCGGCCCGGTCGGCGGACCCGGCATGCCTGAAATGGTGATGCTCACCATTCAGCTTCAGGGCCGCGGCCTGGGCGAGGACGTGGCGCTGATCACCGACGGGCGCTTCTCCGGTGTCTCGCACGGCATCCTGATCGGCCACATCTCGCCCGAAGCCGCGCGCGGCGGGCCGATCGCCGCGGTGCGCGACGGCGACACCATCGTCATCGACCCGAAGGCGCGGACCCTGAACGTCGCGCTGTCGGAAGACGAGATCGCGCGACGCATGAAGGACTGGCGTGCGCCCGATCTGTCGGCGCGCGTGCGCCCCGGCTCGGTGCACGACAAGTACGTGAAGCTGGTATCGTCAGCGCATTACGGTTGTGTGGTCTGACAAACCCGTCGTCCTGAGCGCAGCGAAGGACCTTGCGGTATCGCGGTCACGTAGCGGCGCCGCGTCCGCACACACGACCGCGAGGTCCTTCGCTGCGCTCAGGACGACAGAGGAGCGGATCAGCCGCGCACGAGGCGGCCCGGCAGCGCGCCGGTCGCCTCGCCGTTTCGGTAGACCACCTCGCCCGACACGATCGTCGCGTCGAAGCCCTCGGTGCGCTGCACCAGGCGCTTTCCGCCGGCCGGCAGGTCGTAGACGATCTCCGGACTGCGCAGGCGCAACGCGTCGTAGTCGAGGATGTTGAGATCGGCCTTCATGCCTGCGCGCAGCAGGCCGCGATCATTGAGCCCGATCGCGGCGGCGTTGTCCGATGTCAGGCGCTTGATGATCCACGGCACCGAGAACAGCCCGCCACGGTCGCGATCGCGCGTCCAGTGGGTGAGGGTGTAGCTGGTGGCTGTGGCGTCGCACATGATGCCGACATGCGCGCCACCATCGCCCAGGCCGATCAGCGTGTTGGGATCGGCGATCATGTCGCGCACGACGTCGAGATTGCCGCCGGCGTAATTGGTGACGGGCAGATAGAGGATGCCCTTGCCGTCGCGCTCCATCAGCAAGTCGTAAACGACCTCCTCCGGCGCGCGGCCTTCGCGGGCGGCGCGCGCGGCAACACTCTTGTCCGCCGTCGGCTCGTAGTCCGGTGGATCGCCCAGCGGATACATGCGGTCCCAGCGCTCGACGCGTCGGCCGCGCGAGCTACCCTCGAACGCCTCGCCCAACACCCGCGCGCGGAACGCCGGGTCTCGCAGATGCACCAGCCGCTCGGCGAACGGCAGATGGGCGATCTGCTTGTAGCTCGGCCGGCCCATGAACGGGTTCTGCGACAGCTCGAAGCCCAGCAGCACGCTGGTCGGCCGCGAGCGGATCTGGCCGGTGATACGCAGGCCCTCGGCATTGGCTTCGGCGATCCGATCGAGCAGCGCGCGCCAGTTGTCGGGCTTGGTGTCGGATTGCAGCAGGCTGATGGTGACCGGCCGCCCGGACTCGTTAGCGAGACGGCGGAACAGCTCGATCTCGCCCTCCTGCTCGAAGTCCGAGACGATCTGCATCCAGCCGCTGCCGACGGCGCGCATGGCCTGCGCGATCGCCGTCAGCTCCGCCTCCTCGGCGCGCAACGTGGGAATGTGCCGGCCGTCGGCCGAGCGATGGTTGAGCGTACGCGAGGTCGAGAAGCCCAGCGCGCCGGCGCGCAAGCCCTCGGCGGTGAGCTGCGCCATGCGCTGGCGGTCCTGCTCGGTCGCCGGCTCGCGATCGGCGCCGCGCTGGCCCATGACATAGACACGCAGCGCCGCGTGCGGCACCTGGAAGGCGACATCGGCGTCGTAGCGGCGCGCCGCGATGGCGTCGAGATAGTCCGGGAAGCTGTGCCAGTTCCACGGCAGGCCTTCGCTCAGCACGACCTCCGGGATGTCCTCGACGCCTTCCATCAGGTTGATCAGCATCGCGTGCTGATCCTCGTGGCAGGGCGCGAAGCCGACGCCGCAATTGCCGCACAGCACCGTGGTCACGCCGTTCCAGGTCGAGGGCGACAGCCGCTCGCTCCACGTCACCTGCGCGTCGTAATGCGTGTGCAGGTCGATGAAGCCCGGCGTGACGAGCTTGCCGCGCGCGTCGATCTCCTCCTCGCCCAGCGGAATGCCGCCGCCGATCGCCGAGATTTTTCCCGACGCGATGGCAAGATCGGCTTGGTAGGGCGCGCCGCCGGAACCATCGACGATGGTGCCGTTGCGGATCACCAGGCTGGGCGACGCGGACATGCTGGCCTCCCCGGGCACGATGGTCGACCGTACGGCCGGAACGCCCGACACGGCAACGAGGAAGACGATGAGCGAAGCGGGATTCAGGGCGGCGGGATTCTCATGGCGCCTGCATTGCGGCCGCCAGGCCATCGAGCTCGGCATCAAGGAGGCGGTCGACCGCGCCGGCGCCAAGCGCGCCTTCGTGATCTGCTCGCCCTCGATCAACCGCAAGACCAACACGGTGCGGCGCATCGAGGCGGCGCTGGGGCCGCTCTGCGCCGGCGTGTTCGACGGCATCGAGAAGGATTCGACCTACGCCTCGGTGCTCGCCGCCAAGCAGGCGGCGGTCGCTTCCGGCGCCGACCTGTTGATCGCGGTGGGTGGCGGCAGCGTCATCGTGTCGGTACGCGCGGTGGCGATCTTCATGGCCGAGCCGGGCGATCCCTTCAAGATCATGACGCAGTATCCCGAGGGCAAGCCGGCCTACAGCCCGCGCCTGATGGCGCCCAAGCCGCCGATCATCAACATCCCGACTACGCCGACCAGCGCGATGAACCGCGCCGGCACCGGCTTGAAGAACCCCGATCTCGATCAGCGCATGGAGTATTTCGATCCCAAGACGCGGCCGCAGGCGCTGTTCATCGACGAGGAGGTGCTGCTGGGCACACCGCACGACGTCATGCGCTCGACCGGCACCACGGTGTTCGCGGGACTGATCGGCGCGATGGCGCAGCTCGACGTCAACCCGCTGGCCGAGGCCAACGAGCGCCAGGCCTTCCGCCTGGGCTTCAACGCCTATCCCCGACTCGCCGAGCAGCCCGCCACCGCCCAACCGCGCATCGATCTGTGCATCGCCGCCTTCCTGCAGAACCGGTCCGAGGATGACGGCCTGCGCCGTTTCCGCGGCGGCCCGTTCTCCGGCAACTACGCGGTCTCGACCGCTCTACACGTGCGCTATCCGCATGTCGGGCAAGGCGAGTCGACCTGCGTGCTACAGGCCTCGCGCATTCGTCTCTCAGACTCGATCCCGCTGCCCTCGGCGCGGCAGGTGGCGCAGGCCGTCGGTGTCTGGCGCGACGGCATGGACGGTAAGCAGGCAGGCCACGCCATCGCCGACTGGCTCGAAGCGCTCTACGCGCGCATGGGCATGCCGACCAACCTGCGCCAGCTCGAGATCCCGCGCGACGATCTGAAGAACATCGCTGCCGAGACGGTGAAGAACTTCAACGCCAACGCCGGTATGCGCTCCGCCGAAGACCAGATCGCCGACGCGCTCAGCCTGCTGGAAGCGGCTTATTAAGGACTACCTTCCCCCGCTGGCGGGGGAAGGTGCCCGAAGGGC
>LNFM01000358.1_pt1 | contig 129689 bp, 122 predicted proteins | sample 596031 | NCBI WGS metagenome assembly LNFM01 (sample SAMN04254537, study PRJNA301005) | activated carbon metagenome | isolation source: dual media filters at the Ann Arbor, Michigan drinking water treatment plant | place: USA: Ann Arbor | reverse complement strand
TGAAACTCCCCCCCCTCGTCCAGGCCTTCGTGCTGCACTTCGGTGAGATGGGCAGCCGCTGGGGCATCAACCGCACCGTCGGCCAGATCTACGCCCTGCTCTACGTCTCGCCCGACCCGCTGAATGCGGAGCAGATCGTGGAGGCGCTGGGTGTCTCCCGCTCCAACGTCTCGATGGGGTTGAAGGAGCTGCAGGCCTGGAACCTGGCGATCCCGAAGCACATCCCGGATGACCGGCGCGACCATTTCACCACCCCCGACGATGTCTGGCAGATCCTGCGGACCCTGGCGGAGGAGCGGAAGAAGCGGGAGGTGGACCCGACCTTGTCGGTGCTGCGGGAATTGCTGATGCAGACCCCCGGCAGCGCCGAGGAACGCCACGCCCAGCAGCGCATGGCGGAAATGCACGGCCTGATCGAGCAACTCACCACCTGGTACGACGACGTCAAGCGCCTGGAAACCGAAAGGCTGGCATCCCTGCTGGCACTTGGCGCACGCGTCACCCGGCTGCTGGAGGCAAAGGACAAGGTGGTCGGCCTGGTCCGCGGCCGCACCGCATCGGCAAAGGAGAGCTGAGACATGGACCCGATCGTTCTCGCGCGCATCCAGTTCGCCGCCAACATCTCGTTCCACATCCTGTTTCCCACCATCACCATCGCGCTCGGCTGGGTGCTGCTGTTCTTCAAGCTGCGCTTCAACGCGACGAAGAACGAAGCGTGGATGGATGCCTACCGCTTCTGGGTGAAGGTCTTCGCGCTGTCCTTCGCGCTCGGCGTCGTCTCCGGCATCACCATGTCCTTCCAGTTCGGCACCAACTGGCCGGGCTTCATGGAACGCGTCGGCAATATCGCCGGGCCCCTGCTGGCCTATGAGGTGCTGACCGCCTTCTTCCTGGAGGCGACCTTCCTCGGCATCATGCTGTTCGGCTTCCACCGTGTGCCCGGCTGGGTGCATACCGGCGCCACCTTCCTGGTCGCCTTCGGCACTACCATGTCCGCCTTCTGGATCCTGGTGCTGAATTCCTGGATGCACACGCCGGTGGGCTTCGAGATGCGCGACGGCGTGGCGCATGCGACCGATTGGTTCGCCATCGTCTTCAACCCCTCCATGCCCTACCGGTTGAGCCATATGCTGACCGCCAGCGGCCTGACCGTGGCCTTCCTGCTGGCCGGCCTGTCCGCCTGGCGCTGGCTGCGCGGCGACCGGGCGGAGGGGGTGCGGATGGGCCTGCGCACCGGCATCGTCATGGCCGCCCTGCTGGCCCCGCTGCAGGTCGTGCTGGGTGACCTGCACGGGCTGAACACGCTGGAACACCAGCCCGCCAAGGTCGCGGCCATGGAGGGCAACTGGGAAACCCGTGGCCATGTGCCGCTGGTGCTGTTCGCCATCCCGGACGAGCAGGCGCGGGAGAACCGCTTCGAGATTTCCATCCCGAACGGCGCCAGCCTGATCCTGCGGCACGAAGCCGCGGGCGTGGTGCCCGGGCTGAATGATTTCGTGGGCGCGCATCCGCCGGTGGCGCCGGTGTTCTACGCCTTCCGCGTCATGGTCGGCCTCGGCATGCTGATGCTGCTCATGGGCTGGGTCGGTGCCTGGTATCTGTGGCGCCGCGGCCAGGTGCCCAACCTGCTGCTGCGCGGCTTCGTGCTGATGACCTTCGGCGGCTGGGTGGCGACGCTGGCCGGCTGGTATGTGACGGAGATCGGCCGCCAGCCCTGGCTGGTCACCGGCGTGCTGAACACCGCCCAGGCCGCCGGCCCGCTGCCGGCATCCTCCATCGGCACCACGCTGGCCATGTACCTGGTGCTCTATGGCCTGCTGCTGGTGGCCTATATCGCCACGGTCTTCCGCCTGGCCGCCGCCGGCCGCGTGGCGGAGAAGGTGGACGGCGCCATGCTGAAGCCGGGCAGCGCCCCGGGGGATGCGACGCGCGACAAGATGGGCGGCGACGAGATGGGCCGGGGGGCGCCGGCATGACCCCCTTCCTGCCCGCCGACTGGCTGCCGCTGATCTTCGCCGGGCTGATGGCGGTGGCGATCCTGGCCTATGTGGTGCTGGATGGCTTCGACCTGGGCGTGGGCATCCTGCTGGAGACGGTGGCGGAGGAACATGAGCGCGATCGCATGATCGCCGCCATCGGCCCCTTCTGGGATGCCAACGAGACCTGGCTGGTGCTCGGCGTCGGGCTGCTGCTGGTGGCCTTCCCGGTGGCGCATGGCGTGATCCTGACCGCGCTGTACATGCCGGTGGCCATCATGCTGGTGGCGCTGACGCTGCGCGGCGTCGCCTTCGAGTTCCGCGCCAAGGCGCGCGACAAGGCGCAGAAGCGGCGCTGGGACCGCTGGTTCTTCATCGGCTCCTTCGCCTCCGCCCTGGCACAGGGCTGGATGCTGGGGCGCTACGTGCTGGGTTTCGCCGATGGCTGGGCCGCCACCGGCTTCGCGGTGATGGCCGCCATCGGGCTGGCCATCGCCTACGCCTTCATCGGCGCCTGCTGGCTGATCTGGCGCACGGAAGGCGCCTTGCAGGCCCATGCCATCGCCTGGGCGCGGCATGCGCTGTGGCCGGTGGCACTCGGCATCCTGCTGGTCTCCGCCGTCACGCCGCTGGTCTCGGCGCGCATCGCGGCCCGCTGGTTCGACTGGCCGGGCATCCTGATGCTGGCGCCGCTGCCGATCCTGACGGCGCTGCTGCTATGGGGCCTGGCGCGGCTGCTGGCGCGCATGCCGCTGGCGGAGGATGCCTGGCACCACATTCCCTTCTGGGGCGCGACCGGCCTGTTCGTGCTGTTCTTCGCCGGCCTGGCCTGGTCCTTCTTCCCCTATGTGGTGCCGGAGCGGATGACCATCTGGGAAAGCGCCAGCGCGCCGGAGAGCCTGTCCATCATCCTCGCGGGCGCCTTGTTCGTGCTGCCGGTGATCGTGCTGTACACCGTCTTCGCCTGGCGGGTCTTCGGCGGCAAGGCACGGGATTTGACGTATTATTAGGGCCCTCAAGCGCCGGGCGGGCGCTCCGCGCCCTTGGCTCGCCGCATAGGCGGCGGGCCGCATTTGCGGCCTCGGACCGGCCGAGGGGCCGGTCCGCAGGTGGGGCCTTCAGGAGCCGGGCTGCGGTTGCGGCTTCGGACCAATCGGACCGAAGGTCGCGACCATTCCGCGCGGGTGCGCTCAGCGCGGCGCGAGCGTGTCGCGGCCGCCGATCAGCTTGCGGCGGATGCGGGCGGAAATCTGGTCGATGACGGCGACGGTGATCAGCATCAGGATGATGATGAAGGCCACCTCGTCCCAGGCGCGGATGCGGATGCGCTCGGCGATCGCAAGCCCGATGCCGCCGGCGCCGACAATGCCGAGCACGCTGGCGGAACGCGTGTTGCTCTCCAGGAAATACAGCGCCTGCGCGATCATGATGGGCAGCACCTGCGGCAGCAGGCCGAAGCGCGTGCGCAGCAGCTTGTTGCCGCCCACCGCATCGATCCCCTCCGCCTGCCGGCGCTCCGCATTCTCGATCGCCTCGGCATAGAGTTTGGCCAATACGGCGATGTCGGCGGTGGCGATCGCCAGCACGCCGGCCAGCGGGCCGAGCCCCACCGCGCGCACATAGGCCAGCGCCCAGATCAGCTGGTCCACGCCGCGGAATCCGTCGAAGACCCGGCGGATGGAGAAATGCGCCAGCGTGTTCACCACCACATTGCCGGCGCCGAGGAAGCCCAGCGGCACGGCGATCAACGCGGCGATGAAGGTGCCGAGGAAGGCCATCGCCACGCTCTCGGCGATGCCCTTCAGGATATCCAGCCACAGCGCGCCGGGGGAGGGCGGGATCATCAGCACCACGATGGTGCCCAGCCCCGAAAGCCCGTTCCACAGGCGGATGGGCGTGATCTGGAACCACCAGAACAGGAAGGCGAACCAGCCCAGCACGGCCAGCCCCACCACCCAGCGCAGCGCCCGCGTTGCCGGGCTCACCTCGAAGGCGGCCGGCATGCGCGCCCGCCATTGCTTGATCTGGCCCGGCGTGGGCTGTGCGATGGCCATGTCCGTCAGCCCCGTACCGTGCCAGCCGAAAGCTGCCGGCGCAGCCTTTCGGAAATCATGTCGATGCTCGCCACGGTCAGGATGATCAGCACGATGATGGCGCTGATCTCCTCGTAATAATTGAAGGAGATCACGTGATACAGCTCCTCCCCGATCCCGCCGGCGCCGACGAAGCCGAGCACGCTGGCGCCGCGCACATTGATCTCGAAACGCAGCAGCGTGTAGCTCAGGAAATTGGGTGCGACCTGCGGCAGCATGCCGAAGCGCACGCGGTGGAACCAGTTGCCGCCGGCCGCCCGCACGCCTTCCATCGCCGCGCCATCGGCATTCTCCACCACCTCCGCGAAGAGTTTGCCGTTGGCACCGGCCGTGTGGATGATGATGGCCAGGATGCCGGCCATCGGGCCGATGCCGAAGGCCCAGACGAAGATCAGCGCGAAGACGATCTCCGGCACCGTGCGGCAGAATTCCAGGAAGCGCCGCGCCAGGTGGAAGGCCCAAGCATTCGGCGCCAGGTTGCGCGACGCCACGAAGCACAGCGCGAAGCCGATCAGCGTGCCGAAGACAGTGCCGAGCAGCGCCATCTGGCTGGTCTCGAAGATCAGCCAGGCCCATTTGTCGAGGCGGTAGAACCAGCTTGCCAGGCTGCCGGTGGTTTCCCAATCCGCGAACAGCGTCTCCCACCGCAGCACCGGCAGGATTCGCCAGAAATACTCGCCGATGCGCGGCAGGCCATCGGCCAGCGCCTGCGGCGTCATCTCGGACAGCCAGGCCGCGACCAGAAGGCAGGCCAGCAGCAGCGTGCCGTAGAAAAGCGTGGCCTGCCGCCGCAGACGCCGCGCCGCCTGGAACGCCGCCTCCCCCCGTGAAATGGCCGTATGGGCGGAGGAAGTCAGGGGCAGTGCGGCGTCCATGGGCTAGGGCTTAGGATCGGCGGCGGCGTTCGGCCGCCTCTTCGCGGCGCAGGCGCACGATCGGCTCGAACATGTCATGCGTCACCGGCGCATAGCCCTGGCCGCCGCCGCGCTCGACCTGGGCGTAGATCTGCGGATGGCTGGAAGCGAGCGCCAGGTGGAAATCGGTGAAATCCTTCTTGAAGGCGTCCGGCAGGTCCTTCCGGACCGTCATCGGCCCGTTCAGGATCGGCGCCGAGGTCCAGATGATACGCAGATCGGCCATGTTGAGCATGCCCTTCTGCACCATGGCGCGCAGATTGCCACGGGTGAAGCCCTGGCTGACCTCGCCCTGGCCCGAGGCCCAGGTCACCGCCGCATCGAATTGGCGCTGCAGCACCGCCACCACCGCCTGTTCATGCCCGCCGCCGAAGCCGGTGCGGGAGAAATACTGGCCGCTTTCGGTGCCGATGCCGGCCGCACGCAGTTCGGAGCGCGGTACCAGGTAGCCGGAGGTGGAATTGGCATCGGCCCAGGCGAGCGCCTTGCCGCGCATCTGCTCCAGGTTGGTGATGCCGCTATCGCTGCGGACCACCATCACCGCGACATAGGAAATGCCGCCATCGGCCTCCCGCGCCACCCACAGCGGCTCGACGCCACCATTGGTGTCCAGCCAGGCGCCGGCATAGGCGGAGGCGCCCATGGCCGCACCCTCGATCTGCCTCGCGCTGAAGGCCTGCATCACGCCGGCATAGTCGGCCGCCGGGAACAGGCGCACGGGGATGCCGAAGGTGGTCTCCAGAAGGGCGCGATAGGCCTCGTAGCGGCCCAGCCGGTCCTGTTCATTCTCCCCGCCCAGCAGGCCGAGGCGCAGCTGCGGCAGCTGCTGCGCCCAGGCGCGACGGCCGGCAGCCGGCATGGCGGGGGTTTGCGCAACCGCGGCAAAGGGCGCCAGTGCGGCGCCGGCAACCAGAAGGCGACGGGTGATCATGCGAATCTCTCCGGGCGAGGCTTGGGGGATTCGCCGACCACGCCGCGCCGTCAGGCGACGGCGAGGCCGGCTTGGCTGGGCAGGGCCGGGCGCGCGGCGGGGTTCACCGCTTCCTGCGCCTGGTCCTCGAACTCATCCTCGGTGACGCCGTAGATCTCCTGCACCCGCGCGGCGGTCAGCTCGGCCGGCGTGCCGTCGAACATCACGCGGCCGGCCTGCATGGCGACGATGCGGTCGCAATACTGCCGGGCGGTGGTCAGGTGATGCAGGTTGGTGAGCACGGTGATCCCGTCCTCCCGGTTCACCTGGCGCAGCGCGTCCATCACGGTCTTCGCATTGCGCGGGTCCAGGCTGGCGATCGGCTCATCCGCCAGCATCAGCCGGGGTTCCTGCAGCAGGGCGCGGCAGATGGCGACGCGCTGCTGCTGGCCGCCGGAGAGCGTGTCCGCGCGCTGCAGGGCAACCTCCGCCAGGTCGAAGCGATCCAGCGCCGCCAGCGCCATGGCGCGTTCGCGGGCGGTGAACATCTTCAGCAGGCTGGTGACGGTGCCCATCACGCCGGGGCGGTGGTTCAGCCGGCCGACCAGCACGTTGGTCAGCACATCCAGCCGCTGCACCAGGTTGAATTGCTGGAAGATCATGGCGCAGTCGGTGCGCCAGCGCCGCAGATCCCGGCCGCGCAGCGCGGTGATGTCCCGCCCGCCATAGATCACCTGGCCGTCGGAGGGTTCCGTCAGGCGATTGATCATGCGCAGCAGGGTGGATTTGCCGGCGCCGGAACGGCCGATCACGCCGACCATCTGGCCGTCCGGTATCACCAGCTTCACGTCATTCACGGCCGTCACGGCACCGAAGCGCCGCGTCAGGCCCCGCAATTCCAGCATGTGATGCCCCTTCTCAAGCCGGGCTATACAAGCACTGCATGACGTCCCCGTGACAGCCGGATGATGAAGGGATTGCAGCGGAGACCCGGCGCGACCCACGCTGGGCGCCGGCGCCAGGGCGCGCCATGCTGGTCCGGCAAAGGCCGGCAAGGGCCGGCCAGAGCACGCTGCGTTCGCTTGAACGCAGCGTGCTCTGGAAGCCATTGAATCTAGAGCAAGAAATGCGTTCAGATGATTCCATCTGAACGCATATTGCTCTAGGGGAGAAGCGAGGATGATCGTCGACCTGCGGATCTACACCACATGGCCCAACAAGCTGGCCGAATTCGTCGCCCTGTATGAGGCGAAGGCATGGCCCTTGCAGTTGAAATACCTGGAGAATTGCCTGGGCTGGTACAGCACGGTGGAGGGCGCGCTGAACACCGTGGTGCATATGTGGGGCTATGCGGACCAGGGCGACCGCGAACGCCGCCGCACCGCCATGGCGGCCGATCCGGCCTGGGGCGAATACCTGGCCGAGGCCGGCGCGCGCGGCCTGCTGGTGAAGATGGAGAACCGCCTCATCAAGCCGACCGGCTTCTTCAGCGCCTTCCAGGCCAGGAAGTAGCAGGCTGGGCGGGGCGCGCTGCCCCGCCCCTCCGGATCACACCGTCAGCGTGCCGGCCTTGGCCGCGGCGTAGCGCGCCGAAATCTTCTGCCAGTCGAGCACGTTCCACCAATTGCCGGTGTATTCGGCCCGGCGGTTCTGGTAGCGCAGGTAATAGGCGTGCTCCCAGACGTCATTGCCCATCAGCACGCGCTGGCCGTCCATCAAGGGGCTGTCCTGGCCGCCCTTGGTGACCAGGGCCAGCCGGCCTTCCCGGTTCACCGTGACGAAGGCCCAGCCGCTGCCGAACACGCCATTGGCGGCGCCGTTGAAGCGGGTGCGGAAGGTGGCGAAATCGGTGAAGTCGCGGGTGATGGCCTCCGCCAGCTCGCCCTGCGGGTCACCGCCCGCGCCACCCATGATCTCCCAGAACATCGTGTGGTTGGCGTGGCCGCCGCCATTGTTGCGGACGGCGGTGCGCACCGCCTCCGGCACCTCGCCCAGCCGGCCCAGCAATTCATGCAGCGGCAGGGCGGAAAGCTGGCCGTGGTCGCGCAGCGCAGTGTTCAGCCCGGCGACCTGGCCGCCATGGTGGAAGCGGTAATGCAGTTCCATGGTCCGGGCATCGATCGCCGCCTCATTGGCGCCGAAGGCGTAGGGCAGGGCGGCCTGGGTATAGGGGCCGGATGGCGCGGCTCCGGCAGCGGCCTGCGCCCAGGCGCGGCCGGGCAGGGCGAGCGCCGCGGCAAGGGGAAGGGCGGCCTGCAACAGGCTGCGGCGCGGCATGGCTATCATGGTTGGCTTCCTTGGACGGGGGAATTTGGCCAGGGCGGGACTTTGGGGGCTGCGTGCCGCCCGCCAAGGGGCCGCCCCGCACCGGTCCAGTTTCACGCCGCCATCGCGCTGCCCCTCACGCCATGGTGAGACTGGATCCAGGCCGGCGCCCTGTGGCAGCCCGAGGGCCGCCCGGGCGAACGCGATTCCTCAGCCGTCGCCGCGTTCCGCCTGGGATTGTGCGGCCAGGGCGCGGGCCATCTGGCTCAGCGCTTCCTGGTGTTTTTCATTGTCGATCAGCGCGAAGTTGCGGGCCAATTCCAGGCACATGCGCTGGCGCGGTGTCACATCCGGCTCGGCGCTGTCGCGGGTCAGTCCTTCGAAGAACCAGGATACGGGCACGCCGAGCACCTGGCCGATCTCGAACAGGCGGCCGGCCGAGATGCGGTTCAGCCCCCGCTCATACTTATGGGCCTGCTGGTAGGTGACGCCGATCAGCTTGGCCAGTTGCTGCTGCGACAGGCCCATCATCACGCGCCTTTCGCGGATCCGGGCGCCGACATGCCGGTCCGCCGCACTGGCGCGCTGGCCCGGCCGTTCCACGGCCTGCTCCAGCCCAACATCATCCTCGGTTTCCATCATTGACCTGATCCCCGTTCCCGGTGGCGTGTTGCACCGCCAAATCGAACGCGACAATGCTCACGCGTTCGCCTGTGGCGCGCATGACAAGGCCGTGATTTTCGCCGGATCCGGTAGAAGTGCGACCGGGGCCGCGCCATCTGGGCGGATCGCGCCGATGGGTCTTACGTCAGGTCTTCTCTGCCTGGGCAGCGGCCGCCGCGGCAGCCTTGAAGTGCTCGATCTGCTGGCGCAGCACCTCAAGCTCCTGCTGCAAGGCGGCCAGGCGCGCGGCCTCGGGGGTCTGCTCGGGCTGTTCGGCGGTGGGGCGGAACGGGGCGAACAGGCTCATCGCCCGCTCCATCATCGCCAGGTTCTGCTTGCCGATCTCGTCCAGGTTGGGAAACGGCATGAAGCCGCCCATGGTGGTCTCCACCGTCTTCCGCACCTGGTCATGCTGGCGGGAAAAGGCGCCCATCATGGATTCCAGGTAGCGCGGCACCAGCGACTGCATGCTGTCGCCATAAAAGCCGATGATCTGCCGCAGGAAGGAGGTGGGCAGCAGGTTGCGTCCCTTGGACTCCTCCTCGACGATGATCTGGGTCAGCACGCCGCGGGTGATGTCTTCCCCGGATTTCGCGTCATAGACCACGAAATGCCGGCCGTGGCGGACCATCACCGCCAGGTCCTCCAGCGTCACGTATGAGGAGGATTCGGTGTTGTAGAGGCGTCGGTTGGCGTATTTCTTCACCACGACCGGTGGCTGGGCCGGGGCGTCGTGGGCCTCGGCCGGTCCTGGCTGGGACCCAGCTTGGCCGGCACCTGCCTGGATTGTATCCTGCGCCATGCGTCTTGTTTCCCCTGGCGGCCCTGCCGCTGCCATAATCCTATCACGCGCTGCATTGCGGTGCGAAACACCTGTTTCCGATGTTTCCGGAAATCGTACTGCGCCGCAACCGGAGGGCCTTCCGGCGGCGTTGGTACGGGGGCGGGCGCATGCCCTTGGGGATGGATGATGCAGGGGGACGACGCCCGCGACGGCAAACCCGCCCCGCCAGGCCGGGACGATGCGGCCGAGCTGGAAGCCCTGGCAGAGGATTGGATCGCGTTGTGGCAAAGCGAGATCGCCGGCCTTGCCGCGGACCGGGAGGCTGCGGAAGGCTGGGCGGCGATGACCGCGACCTGGTCGGCGCTCGGCGCCGCCTGGCTGCGCGCCGCGGCCTCCCCGCCCTTCGGCCGGCCACCGCCGGGCGGGGCGCCGAACCCCTTCGGCATGCCGGCCTGGCCCGGCCCGGCGCATGACCGGGCCGCAGACAACCCCGATGCGCCGGCGCGGCCCGCGCCCGCTGCCGCTGCACCTGATCCTGGGCGCGAGCCGCGGGATGGCGGCGATCGTGAGCGCCGGGATGCTGCCGTCGCGGCCCGGCTCGCCGAACTTGAGCGCCGGCTGGCCGCCCTGGAGCCCGGCGATGCGCCTGTCCCCGGCGGGGCAGGTGGAGATGCGACGGATCGCCGCCGCCCTCGCCGCCGCAAACCAGCGGCCTGAGGCCTTCCAGGCCGCGGTCATCCGCCGGCTGCTGCGCGCCGACCGGGCGCTGCTGGCGGGCCTCGCCGCCTATCGCCGCCACCCCTACAGCCGGACGCTGCCCGACCCGCCGGTGATCTGGGCGGAGGGCGAGACAAGGCTGCTGGACCACGCGCCGGGCGGGGGCGGGCCGCCGGTGCTGTTCGTGCCATCCCTGGTCAATCGCGCGCAGGTGCTGGACCTGATGCCGGGGCGGTCGCTGATGCGCTTCCTGGCCGGGCAGGGCGTGCGGCCGCTGCTGCTGGATTGGGGCTGGCCGGGGGAGGCGGAGCGGCGCTTCAGCCTGACGGACTACATCGCCGGCCGGCTGGAACGTGCGCTGGCCGCGCTGCCCGGGCCGGTGGTGCTGGTGGGCTATTGCATGGGCGGGCTGCTGGCCCTGGCCGCGGCGCTGCGGCGGCCGGACCGGGTGGCGGCCCTCGGCCTGCTGGCCACGCCTTGGGATTTCCACGCGGATGCGGCAGACGCCGCCCGCGGCGCGGCGGCCCTGCTGCCGGGGCTGGAGCCGGTGATGCAGGCCAGCGGCACGCTGCCGGTGGATGCCATCCAGACCCTGTTCGCCGGCCTCGACCCCTTCGGCATCCCGCAGAAATTCCGTGCCTTCGCCCGGCTGGACCCGGCATCGGACCGCGCCGCGCAATTCGTCGCGCTGGAGGATTGGCTGAATGATGGCGTGCCGCTGGCCGCGCCAGTGGCGCGGGAGGTGCTGGGCGGCTGGTACGGCGCCAATACCCCGCATCGCCTGGCCTGGCGGGTGGCCGGCGCGGCGGTGGATCCGGCCCGGCTCACCATGCCCGCCTTCGTCGCGGTGCCGGCGCGGGACCGCATCGTGCCGCCGGCCTCCGCCCAGGCGCTGGCCGCCCGCCTGCCCCGCGCCACCATCCATGGCGCGGCGGCGGGGCATATCGGCATGGTCGCCGGCAGCCAGGCGGAGACGGCGCTGTGGCGGCCGCTGCTGGGCTGGCTGCGCGGCCTGTAGCGACCCTCGCCCCGGGGGCGCCTCTGGGGGCGCTTGTCCATCATGTCGCATCGCAGCACACTCCCCGCGAGCCGTCACCCGAGCCAAGGAGCCCCAGGGCCCATGTCCGCCAGCGTATCCGATATCGTCATCGCCGCCGCCGCCCGTACCCCCGTCGGCGCCTTCAACGGCGCCTTTGCCAGCCTGTCCGCGCATGCGCTGGGCACGGTGGCCATCCGCGCCGCGCTGGAACGCGCAGGCGTCGCGCCGGAGGAGGTGGATGAGGTCATCCTCGGCCAGATCCTGACCGCCGGTGCCGGCCAGAACCCGGCCCGCCAGGCGGCGATCGCTGCCGGCATCCCGGTGGAACGCACCGCCTTCGGCATCAACCAGCTCTGCGGCTCCGGCCTGCGGGCGGTGGCGCTGGCGGCGCAGCAGATCGCCTGTGGCGATGCCAGCATCATCGTGGCCGGCGGGCAGGAAAGCATGACCCAGGCGCCGCATTGCGCGAATCTGCGCGCCGGGCAGAAGATGGGCGACCTCGCCATGGTCGACACCATGATCAAGGACGGGCTGTGGGATGCCTTCAACGGCTACCACATGGGCAATACGGCGGAGAACGTCGCCCAGAAGTTCCAGCTGACGCGCCAGGAACAGGATGAATTCGCCGCCGCCAGCCAGCGCAAGGCCGGCGAGGCGATGAAGGCCGGCCGCTTCCAGGCCGAGATCGCGCCGGTGACGGTCAAGGGCCGCAAGGGCGATGTGGTGGTGACGGAGGACGAATACCCCCGCCCGGAGACCACGGTGGAGACACTGGCAAAACTGCGCCCGGCCTTCAGCAAGGATGGCACGGTGACCGCCGGCAATGCCTCCGGCATCAATGATGGCGCCGCCGCGGTGGTGGTGATGTCCGCCGCCGAGGCCGCCAGGCGCGGCATCACGCCGATGGCGCGCATCGCCTCCTGGGCCACGGCGGGCGTGGACCCCGCCATCATGGGCACCGGGCCGATCCCGGCCAGCCAGAAGGCGCTGGCCAAGGCGGGGTGGGATGTGGCGTCGCTCGATTTGATCGAGGCGAATGAGGCTTTTGCCGCGCAGGCCTGCGCGGTGAACAAGGGCCTCGGCTGGGATCCGGCGAAGGTGAACGTCAATGGCGGCGCCATCGCGCTCGGCCACCCGATCGGCGCCTCGGGCGCGCGGGTGCTGAACACGCTGCTGTTCGAGATGGCACGGCGGGATGCGAAGCGCGGCCTGGTCACGCTGTGCATCGGCGGCGGCATGGGCGTCGCGATGTGCCTGGAACGCGACTGAGCGTCGCGGCTTCTACTAAACGCGACTGAGCGTCGCTGCTTCCATTAAACGCGACTGAGCGTCGCTGCTTCCATTAAACGCGACTGAGCGTCGCGATGTGCGCGGGGCGCGACGAACGCCCCGCGCAATTGTGTTTCGCTTGGCGTAAGCCCTTGTTGCGACTGAATCGCAGGCACCGTTAACGTCCCGCTGGCCGCCGAACCGAAATGGGTTGCGGCAGGGAGGATGTGATGGCGCTGTTCCGGATCAACCCGCTGACGGGCGGGCCGCTGCTGCAGGATGGCAGCGCGGCGGCCGACATTTTCTATGTCGCCGGCACCGCGAACCTCTTCGTCCCCGGGCTGATGCAAAATGCCGGGGCGGGGCAGGACATGCTCCGCATCGTGGCGCCCGGCCCCTTGACGGTGACGGATGCCGCCTTCCTCGGCCTGCGCGGCTTCGAACAGGTGGTGCTGCGCGCCACCGGCAGTGCGAGCCTGACGCTGGGCGCCGCCGCGGAAGCCGCCCTCGGCCCCTCCGCCACCATCACCCTGGCCCAGTTCGCCACGGCCAGCCTGGCCGTGGACGCCACCGGCATCGCCACCAACCTGCGCCTGGTCGGCCGCGGCGGCGATGACCTGCTGCAAGGCGGGCTCGGCCAGGACACCATCGTCGGCGGTGATGGCGACGATACGCTGCAAGGCGGCGGCGGCAACGACCGGCTGACCGGCGGCGCCGGGGCCGACACTTTCCGCATCGGGCCAGAGGCCGGCCAGATCGTGCTGGTGGATTTTTCCTCCGGCGAGGATCTGATCGATCTTTCCGCCTTCGCCGGGCTGACGCTGGACGGGCTGATGGACGCCGCGGTGCAGGTCGGCAGCGTGGTGCGGATCGACCTCGCGGGCGGCGTGCGGCTGACGCTCCGCAACACCACGCTGGCCGACCTCGACACCGGCAACCTGATTCTCGCCCCGGCGGCCGCACCGGTCGTGCTGAATGAGCTGCGCGAGGAGATCGGCGCCAATGGGGATGAGGCCCTGGGTGGGGCCGGCGGCGCGGCGCAGATCACGCTGTATGACCGCGACGACGTGGTGACCGGCAGCCTGCAGGCGGACCAGCTGCGGCGGGAAGGGCGGGCCCTGGGCGGCGATGGCGCGGAGGGTGGCGCTGGCGCCTGGGGTGATTCTGGTGTCGAAACATTCAGCCTTGGATCGCCGCTCGACATACGCAGCACGACGCGCGGCGGGGATGGCGCGGCGGGCCTGGCGAGCGGGGCCGGCGGCGACGCTGCGGCCATCGCCGATGGCGCCGGCGTCCGGCTGCAAGGGGCGCTCTCCGGCCAGGACGAGTCCGAGCTTCGCATGACCGCCCTTGGCGGCCTGGGCGGCGGCGGCGGCTGGGGCGGCTGGGGCGGCGATTCCGCGGAGGAACAGGATTTCTCGTATCTGGATGCGGAAGGCACCCTGATCGACGGCCTGGACGATACCGCCAGCCAGGGCGGCAGCGGCGGCGCCGGTGCGGCTGGGGGTGCAGGCGGCGCGGCGCTGGCCGAGATCCTGAACTATGTCGTGACCGACAGTCCCGGCGCGCGCCATGTGCTGACCGCCACAGCAACCGGCGGCTGGGGCGGCCAGGGCGGCCTCGGCGGCTGGGGTGGCGCGGGCAATTTCGACGCGGATCTGACGGATGGCCGCGATGGCGGGGAGGGTGGTGACGGCGGCGATGGCGGCCGGGGCGGCCAGGCCTCGGCCCGGATCGCAGGCCTCGACGTCCGGGCGGCGGGCGGGACGGATTGGGTGCTGAGCGTGCTGGCACGGGGCGGCGATGGCGGCATGGGCGGGGCGGGCGGCAATGCCGGTCTGGGCGGCAGCGGCTTCGAGCAGGATGCCAATGGCGCCGTCACCGGCGCGATCGACCGGCGGTACGATATAGCCGGCGCGGGCGGGGACGGTGCGGATGGCGGCGATGCGGAGGCGGCCCTGACCGGCAACCGGATCATCCTGGGCGGCCAGGCCGCGACCACCGTGCGGCTGGAGGCCGAGGCGGTCGGCGGAGAGGGTGGCGATTACGGCATGGGTGGCTATGCCGGGTCGGAGTCCGATGTCGGCACGGTCGAGGAAGACGGAATCCTGATCACCACCTATCTCGGCATCGCCGGCATGGATGGCGAGACGGGGGTGCAGGGCGATGCGCATATCGTGCTGGCGGACAATACCATCACGCTGGGCGGCGGCGACGACCTGCTGCAGCTGTCCCTGATCTTCGTGGGCGATAGCTTCACGTTGGAATTCGCCGACAACCACTTTTCGGGCGGCGCGGGGCGCGACACGCTGGACCTGATCGACGTGCGGATGTTCGGCGCCGTGGTGGATCTGCGGTCGGGCACCCTGTCGATGGACGAGCAGGCCGGCGCCAGCCTGTCCGGCTTCGAGAGCTTCGTCGGCACCCACCAGGTGGATCTGTTCATCGATGGGGAAGGCGCGCAGATCTATGCCGGCGCCGGCGGCGGGGACATCTTCACCTTCGCCCCGGGCCACGGCCAGGACAGCATCCAGGATTTCCAGCAGGGCGAGGACCAGATCGACCTCAGCGCCTTCGGCTATGCCGATTTCGGCGATCTGGACATCGCGACCAGCCCGCCCGGCACCGAGTACCCCTATGTGGTGGTCACCACCTCCGGCGGCAGCAGCATCAGCCTGAGCTTTGCGGCCGAGACGGTGCTGACGGCGGACGATTTTATCTTGTAGTTCTTTCGGCTCGCGGGATTCAGCGTCTTCGGCGAGACCGCCTCGACCCATCCCGCTCCGGCTCAGAAATCGTCCAGCAGGGCGTCGATCGCGGCCTGGTCGATATCCCCGCCGGCGGGGGATTCCACGGTGCGGATGGCGGTCTTCACCTGCACCTGTTCGCGCGGCACTTCGGGGCGGCCGCCCTCGGGGATCATTGTCTCCAGCATGTTCTCCACCTGCTGGAGGTGCTGTATGGCACGGCGGATGCGCTGGCCGGTCACGTCCTGGAAGCTGCAGGCCTCGAAGATCGAATTCACGCGCGCGGCAATGGCGGCCACCGCATCCTTGTCCTTGGCGCCACCATCGACCCAGAGCTGGATCGCCTCCGCCGCTTCCATGATGGTATTGGCCGCGGCCTCCGTCGCCTGCACCACCGCCTCCAGCTCCAGCCCGCTGTTGCGGGTGGCCGCTGCCGGCATGGCGACGAGCTGGCCGATCTGGTCGTGGATGCGCGCCAGCTCGGACTTCATCTGCACCTCGCCCATATCGGCGATTTCGACGCTGGCATGCAGCTCCGCGCTCAGCTCGGCGATGCGGCGATCCATGAAGCGTTGCAGGTCAGCCAGCGCCGGGTGCAGTTCCGCCCGCACGGCGTCGCGCAGTTGCTCGGTCTGGTCGGTCGTCACTGACATGGGGCATCATCTCCGTGGCGGCCCGAGGCCGGGTCGATTGTGCCGCGCAACAAGTCGCCTCGCGGGGAAATGACAATGTCGCAGAGGTGGGTGAATAATGGGTTTCCGGCGATGCCTTCGTGAAGGCCGGCCGGAGCGGGATCAGGCCGGCATCACCACGCGTCGCCGCAGGGCCGGGGCGCCGGCCGGCATCGCCGCCAGCAGGTCCTTCTCCGCCTCCACCATCACCACCCCGCCCAGCCTCGGCAGGATGGCGCGGCCGAAGGTCTCGCAGGGGGTGGCGATGGGGGAGGTCAGGCGCAGGCCGAGCGGCGGCAGGAACAGCGCGGCCTCCCGCCGTCTTTCGCGGAACAGGTGGCGGGCCAGCAGGCGCGAGAGCTGGCCGGCGGAGTAGGGCTGGCCATGGCCGAAGGGCGTGCGTTCCAACTGCGCCCAGATGCCCAGCCGGTTGGGTACCACCACGATCAGCCGCCCGTCGTCGCGCAACACGCGCCAGACCTCGCGCAGCAGGCGCCGGGCGTGTTCGGCGGCTTCCAGCCCGTGCACCAGCAGCACCCGGTCGAAGCTTGAATCGGCGAAGGGCAGGGTTTCCTCCTCCGCCACCAGGCTGGTGCTGCGGGCATCGGGTGGCCAGGGGGCCAGGGTGCCCTGTGCCGGGGTCAGGGCGATGCAGCGCTCCGCCTCCCGCAGCCACAGGCCCAGATACGGCGCGGCATGGCCGATGCCGAGCACGGCCTGGCCGGGCAGCGCCGGCCACAGCGCCGCCAGCCGGTCCCGCACCAGCCGGGCCGCCACCGCACCGCCGGGGGATTGGTAGAATCCCAGCAAACCATGGACCTCAGTCGTCATGCCGGAGATATAGGGGGGAAGGGTCCCGGTTTGGACCGGGGCAGAACGGGAAGGTGGGCGCGATGTCGGTGAAGGTGCAGGCGGTTCCCTGTCTCGAGGATAATTACCTGTGGCTGCTGCGGGATGTCCCGACCGGCGCCATCGCGATCTGCGACCCCGGCGAGGCCGCGCCGGCCATCGCCGCGGTGGAGGAAGCCGGCGGCAAGCTGGATGCCATTTTCCTGACCCATCATCACGGCGACCATATCGACGGCGTGGCGGCGCTCAAGGCCCGCTTCCCGGAGGCCCGCATCATCGGCGGCAAGCCGGACGCGCATCGCCTGCCCAAGCTGGATGAGGCGGTGGATGAGGGGGATACGGTGAAGTTCGGCGCGGCGGAGGCCCGCGTGATGCACCTGCCCGGCCACACCACGGGCCACATCGCCTTCCACTTCGCGGCAGACCACTTTCTTCTGTGCGGCGACGTGGTGTTCGCACTGGGCTGCGGGCGGCCGCTGGAGGCCGGGGGCATGGAGGCGCTGTACAGATCCTTCCAGCGCCTGGCCAAGCTGCCGCCGGAGACGCGCTTCTGCTGCGGCCATGAATACACCGAGGCCAATGCCCGCTTCGCCCTGACCATCGAGCCCGGCAACAAGGCGCTGCGCGCGGAAGCCGAGGCCGCCGGCGCGCTGCGCGCCGCGGGCCGCCCGACGGTGCCGACCACGCTGGCGCAGGAATTGGTGGCCAACCCCTATTTCCGCGCCCGCGACCTGGCCGAATTCACCGCGCGGCGGGAGGCGAAGAACCACTTCCGGGGTTGAGCCTGGGGTGGGGGCTGTACCTTCGCCAAGCCATCATTCCGCCCGGCACCGATCCTTGGCATGCTGCGCCGCAGCGCCGGGATCGGGCCGGCCAGCGCGACAGGAAACGCCATGAAACTGCACCACGCCCATGCCAGCCCCTTCGCACGCAAGGTCATGGCCTGCGCCATCCTGCGCAACATCGAGGGACGCATCGAGATCCTGGTCACGGACCCGCACGCCTCCCCGGCCAGCCTGCTGCAGGACAACCCGCTGTCCAAGATCCCCGCGCTGGTTACCGATGACGGGCGTTCGGTCTTCGACAGCCGCGTGATCTGCGAATACCTGGACACGGTGGGGGAGGCACCGCCTTTGTTCCCGCCAACCGGCAGCATGGACCGCCTGGCCGCCCAGGTCCGCCACGCGCTGGCGGATGGCATCATGGATGCGGCGGTGGCGCGGCGGATGCGCTTCGGCAAGCCGATGGACGAGACGCGGCTGGCCTTCATCGCCCGCCAGAAGGCCGCCGTCGAACGCGGCCTTGCGGCGCTGGAACAGGACGCACCGAAGGGCTTCGCCGATATCGGGGAGGTCGCGGTGGCCTGCGCCCTTGGCTACCTGGATTTCCGCTTCGCCGATGAGCCCTGGCGCGCGGCGCATCCGCGGCTGGCGGATTGGTTCGAGGGCGTCTCCCGCCTTCCGGCGCTGGCGCGCACGGCGCCCCCAGGCTGATGGACCTCACCGACCTGGACTTGACTGAAGCGGGGCTGGCGGCGGCGGATGTGGTGGCGGGCCTCGGCCTGGCCCCGCATCCGGAGGGTGGCCATTACCGCGAGGTGTGGCGCGACACGCCGGCCGATGGCGGTCGCGGCGCGGGGACGGCGATCCATTTTCTGCTCGAGGCCGGGCAGCGCAGCCATTGGCACCGGGTGGACGCCGCCGAATGCTGGTTCTGGCAGGGCGGCGGGCCGCTGGTGCTGGCGCTGTCCCGCGACGGCACGGCGGTGGACGAGGTGGTGACGCTCGGCCCCGCTGCTGCGCTGATGGGGGTGGTGCCGAAGGGCTGGTGGCAGGCGGCCTGGCCGGTGGGGGATCGGTGGTCGCTGGTGTCCTGCACCGTCTCCCCCGCCTTTCATTTTGCCGGATTTGAGCTGGCGCCGCCGGGCTGGGAGCCGGGGGCGTGAGCACGAGCCTGGCCTGGGATGAACGCTACCAGGGCGGCGGCTTCCAGTTCGGGGAGGCGCCGAACCGCTACCTGGAAAGCCAGCGCGCCTGGCTGCGGCCGGGGATGCGGGCGCTGGCGCTCGGCGATGGCGAGGGGCGCAACGGCGTCTGGCTGGCCGAACAGGGTATGGTTGCAACCTCGCTGGACTGGTCGCCGGTCGCCAGCGCCAAGGCGGCCGCGCTGGCCCTTTCGCGCGGCGTGGCACTGGAAACAGTGACGGCGGATGCGGCGGCCTGGACCTATCCCGAGGCGGGCTTCGACCTCGTCGCCTGGATTTTTGTGCATCTGCCGCCCGAGGACCGCGCCGCGGCGACCGCGGGCGTGGTGCGCGGCTTGGCGCCGGGCGGGCTGCTGATCCTCGAATGTTTTTCGCCGGCCCAGCAGGGGCGGCGCAGCGGCGGGCCAAAACTGCCGGAGCTGCTGTGGTCGCGCGCCATCGTCGAACAGGTCTTTTCCGGGTTGGAGGTGCTGGAGCTGCTGGAGGGCACCGTCGCGCTGGATGAGGGGCCGCGTCACCAGGGCCATGCGGAGGTTATCAGGGCGGTGCTACAGAAATCCTCCTCCCAAGTTGCTGCGCCTCCGTCGAGCGCTGAAAATCAATGCAGATCTTGAAGCCATGCAGTGGCCTCATCGACGCTTGCGGCGACATGGCAGCCGTATAGACGATCAAGCATCAAATGACGTTGCTTTATCATTGTTTGCAATGGGCCATCTGTGAAGAACCCATCGCAATAAGCTAGGGCTGCTGCCGCGTGTTGAAAATCGAATAGATCATTGTTCTGGATCTGCTGGCCTTTATTCCACCTGAGGGCTGCATGCAGGGACGCTAATATGTGTATTGTCCTAAGCGTGTCTGTTGATTTTTTCTTGATGAGAGAATGATATAATATATTCTTTGCAATATTGCCCAATATTTTGCGCTCCTCGCTTGTGGGAGTGCTAAGTTTTATGCCCTGAGCTTCCGCTATCAATGTAATCACATCCGTAGCCACCTCTGCGGTCAGATCAACAATTCCCGCAACTTCGTCTCGGTAGCACTGCTTGAAACTACGTACCGATCCAGAGAAGGCTGAATTGCTCAGGTTAATAGATTTTGCGAGGTCGTCTTGGTTTGTTTGGTAAAGATTCTCCGGCTCGGAATGTTTTATTATTTCAGCTAGCGGTATTGCCCAGAGGTAGTCAAAGAAGACCTTTTGTATGTTCAGCTCGTCGTCTGGACTAAGTGCGGTGCTTGTGGGGTGTAGTACTCCGAGCGTATGTCCGAGCTTGTTCCATACAAGATGCTTCACTGGGTAAAGGTTTTTATGGCCGGAATTATGATAAACGAGATGTGCTATTTCGGTTGAGTATCGCTCTCTTTCGGGTGTCAGTGTTATGCCAAGGCTTAGTTCATCAATTAACTCGGCTGTGGCCACTCGCGTACTCTGGTCACTTTGTTTTAGCAGTTCCAGAAATACACTCTCGCTTATTGGGCAAAACGCGCGACCCGATTTGACAATTTTTCGGAGCAAAGTCAGTAGGGAGCCAGCGGGATGGGCGCCTTGTCTGTCGGCGTCACGGAAAAATATCCAGAATTTGATATCAAGATAGATTGCTAATTTCCCACTCAGGCTGTGTCCTAGCGCAATCTGCCTCCTGCGCGTATGCTGCTCGATCGAGGTGTGTGCGTCGACTGGCTGCTGTTCTGGTGGATGCATAGCCGAGTACCAAACTCGCAGAATGAATTAGATAGGTATGCACATCTGCGGCGTGATCTGTATCAAAATACTTCATTCAGGGTGCGGTGGCAGTGATGAGATGCCAGCGCGCTACCCGCGCGCCCGCGCCGCGACGAACCCACCGCCCGCCACCATCAACGTCGCCAGCACCACCCGGGCGCTGAATTCGCCCTGCCCGGCCAGGATCAGCAACAGCGTCGACGCCACCGGCACGGCATAGGCCAGCGTCCCCAAAAGCCGCGGATCGCCGCGCTTCATGCCGACATCCCACAGGAAGAACGCGGCGCCGACCGGCCCCAGCCCGAGCAGCGCCACCGCCACCCATTGCCCCGCATCCGGCATCACCGTTGCCTCGAAGGCCAGATGCGCCACCGCCGCCAGCGCCGCGGTGCCGAGACAAAAACCGGCCACCGCCTCGGTCGGCACCGCGGCCAGGCGCGGCATGCCGGAGGTGACGGAATAGACCGCCCAGACCACGGCGCAGCCCAGCGCGGCGAGGAAGCCGGGGATCGCCTCCGGCGGGAAGGCGGCGCCGCTGCCGACCAGCAAGGCGCAGCCCGCAAAGCCGAGGCCCACCCCCGCCAGCCGCGCCGGCCCCAGCCGCAGCCCGCGCAGCGGCGCGGAGAGCAGCACGATCAGCAGCGGCCAGAGATAGTTGATCAGGTTCGCCTCGACCGCCGGCGCCAGCGCCAGGGCGAGAAAATACAGCGCATGGTAGCCGAACAGCCCGCCCACGCCATGCAGCCAGGCAATCCCCGGCTGCCGCAGCAGCCCGAGCCGCCCCTTGGCGGCCACCACCGTCAGCCCCACCAGCCCGCCCACCGCAAACCCCATGGCGGTGAGCTGCAGCGGCGGCAGCCCGGCCGAGAGGCGGGACAGCAGCGCGAGAAAGGCCCAGAGCGCGAGCGCGCCGCAGCCGGCAAGTGTGGCGGAGGACATGGGCGCTTCTACGCGGCCCCCGGCTTTACGGAAACCGGCGCTACTGGAACTGGGGGTCGATCGGCACCCGCAGCGCCTCGGCCAGGCGGTTGGTCTCGGCGGCCATGCCGACCACCGCCAGCAGCTCGCCATACTGCGCCGGGGTCATGCCCTTGGCGCGGGCGGCCGCGGTGTGGCTGGCGGTGCAATAGGCGCAGCCGCTGGTCATGGAGGCGGCGAGGTACAGCATCTCCTTCACCAGCGGGTCCAGCGCGCCGGGCGCCATCACGGCCGCAAGGCTTTCCCAGGTCCGCCGCAGCAGCACCGGATCGACGGCGAGGGATTTCCAGAAATTGTTGACGTCGGGCACCCCGCGCGCCGCCTTGATCTCCTCGAAGACGGCCAGCGCCTCGGGGGCGAAATCCTCAGCCATGGGGCAGCGGCGCATAGGGCAGGGGGCGGAAGGCGGTGGCGTGCACCACGACCTCGCGCCAGACATCGCCGGTGGCATAGGGGTCTTCGGCGACCCAGGCCCTGGCCGCGTCATGGCTGGTGTGGCGGGTGGCGGCGATGGAGCCGATCATGCGGCCGCCCGGCGCATCGAAGATGGCGCCACCGAACAGCAGCGTGCCGTCGGCGGCCAGCGGTGCCACGCGCGCGAAATGCGCGGGGCGGGCCGCCATGCGCCGGTCCAGCGCGCCGGCATCCGTGCCGTCCCAGCCGATCAGCACCGAATGGGTGCGGCCGCTGGGCGGCGGGGCGTCCGGCGATGGCCAGGGCTGGTAGGGCAGCGGCGCGATGCCGAAGGGATGGGCCTCGACCTTCCGCCAGACGCCGGAGGTGGAGAAGGGCTCGCTGGCCAGATAGGCGTCGCGTGCCGCCGCATCGCCGGCCACCAGCATCAGCGAGCCGCGGCTGCGCCCGGCCTCGTCATGCAGCGGCAGGCCGAGCAGCAGCTGCCCGGCCGCGGCCGCGGCGCGGGAGAAGGCGATATGCGCCTCCCGCGCCGCGGAGCGCCTCGCGGGTGCCTCCGCATCGTCGCCATCGAAGGCCAGGATCGCCCAGGTCACGGCGCGCGCCCTCAGTACATGTGCTGGCCGCCATTGATGGACAGCGTCGAGCCGGTGACGAAATCCGCATCATCGGCGGTGAGGAAGGCAACGCCGCGGGCGATGTCATGCGCCGTGCCCAAGCGGCCGCGCGGGATGCGGGCGATGATCTTCTCCAGCACATCCGGCGGCACGGCGCGCACCATCTCCGTGTCCACATAGCCGGGTGCGATGGCGTTCACCGTGATCTGGCTGCGGGCGCCTTCCTGGGCGAGCGCCTTGGTGAAGCCGTGGATGCCGGATTTGGCGGCGGCGTAGTTCACCTGGCCGAGCTGGCCGGCCTGGCCGTTGATCGAGCCGATATTGACGATGCGGCCGAATTTGCGGGCGCCCATGCCGTCCCACACCGCCTTGCACATGTTGTAGCAGGAGCCGAGGTTGGTATCGATCACCTCGTCCCACATCTGGCGGGTCAGCTTGCGCATCATGGCGTCGCGGGTGATGCCGGCATTGTTCACCAGGATCTCGATGGGGCCGACCTCGGCCTCGATCTTCGCCACGGCGGCGGTGCAGGCCTCGAAATCGCCGACATCGAATTTGTAGCAGGCGATGCCGGTCCGCTCGGTGAAGGCCTGGGCCGCCGCGTCATTGCCGGCGTAGGAGGCGACGACCGTGCGGCCGGCGGCCTGCAGCGCCTCACTGATCGCAGCCCCGATGCCGCGCTGCCCACCGGTTACCAAAGCCACTCGTGCCATGCCGGACTCCCTCCCTGTTCATCGCGCCGGGTCATCCGCCCGGTCGCTCACCACGCCGGGTCTGGTCCGGACCCGCAACCCAGATTGCATACCTGTGCTGCTGCATCCTCACCTGCCCAGCCAAGCTGCGCAATTCCCGTTCGCAGGGGGCGGTGGGTGAGAGGGGCCGCCATACCTGTGGTTGAAATACAAGGTAGTTTTTTCAGACTTCACGTATCCGTGATCTTAGTGCATACGCAGGTACGACGCCTGGCCAGAAAACCTGCCTGCCGGAGGACCAAAGCACATGCCGATGCCTGACGTGACGCCGAAGCCGGCTGATGCCGAAGCGACCGACCGCAGCGCCCTGATCCTGATCCTGGAATATGTGGAAGCCGAATGCCGCCGCCTGGGTGCGGATGCGGCGGCGCGGCATGCGGCCCTGGCTGCGGCGATGATGCCATCCAGCCATGCGCCTGCGGGTACGCGCCTCAACTGACGGCCCAGACTAGCGGCGGCCCGGCCTAGCGGCGGCGAAGCAGGAACAGCGCCTGTTCGCCGAACAGGTTGGCCAGCCAGGGCGAGCGCTTCCAGGGTGAGCGAAGCCCCTTCTCATCCACTGCCAGCCAGCGTTCCACGACATAGCCTTCCATCCGGCACAATTCGAAGAAGTCCCGGATGGTGCAGGGGTGGATGTTGGGCGTCTCGTACCAGGGACGGTCCCAGGTCTCATTATCCGGCATGCGGCCGGATAGCAGTAGGCGCATGCGCAGCTGCCAGTGGCCGAAATTGGGGAAGGACACGATGGCGCGGCTGCCGATGCGCAGCATCTGGCGCAGCACCGCCCGCGGACGCTCCACCGCCTGCAGGGTGCGGGACAGCACCACGTAGTCGAAGGCGCCGTCCGGGTAGAATTCCAGGTCGCTATCCGCATCGCCATGGATGACCGGCAGGCCGGCGGCCACGGCTTCCGTCGCCTCGGCCATGTCGATCTCGATGCCGCGGGCATCGGCGCGTTTTTCCCGGGTCAGGTAGTCGATCAGCACCCCGTCCCCGCAGCCGATATCGAGGACGCGCGCGCCCGGCTGCACCATCTCCGCGATCAGGCGGAGGTCGAGCCGCATGTTCTTGGCAACGAAGCGCACTTCCACCGCGTCCGGCACGCGCACCCCCATCGGTTGGCTGGCGGCGGCGGATCTAGCCGCCACCCGGCGCGGCGTCCAGCGACTGCGCCCGGCCAACGCGCCCCGCCATCCCTCCTGGTAACCTTTTCATGCTGCAATGCAGCAGAGGTTTGATCGCGGCCCCGGCTCAGGGTAGAGGTGCTACTTCCAACGCAACGGAGTGGCGTGTGCGGATTGCGATGATCGGGGCCGGCTATGTCGGCCTGGTATCTGGCGCTTGCTTCGCCGAGTTCGGCATGCAGGTCCATGTGGTGGATGCCGAGCCCAGCAAGATCGCGGCGCTGAAGGAAGGCCGGATCCCGATCTATGAGCCGGGGCTGGATGCGCTGGTGGCGGACAACGTCCGCGACGGCCGTCTGGAATTCGGCACCAGCCTGGATGCGGCGATGGCGGGCGCGGATGCGGTGTTCCTGGCTGTCGGCACCCCGTCCCGCCGCGGCGACGGTCATGCGGACCTGTCCTATGTCTTCGCCGCCGCCGAACAGGTGGCCCGCGCTGCCAAGACCCCGATCGTGCTGGTGACGAAATCCACCGTCCCGGTCGGCACCGGCCGCAAGATCAAGGAGATCGTTGCCCGCATCCGGCCGGACCTTGAAATTTCCGTCGCCTCCAACCCGGAATTCCTGCGCGAAGGCAACGCCATCGGCGACTTCATGCGGCCGGACCGCGTGGTGGTGGGCACCGAGGACGGCCCGGTGGGGGAGCGGGCGCGGGAGCTGCTGCGCCGCATCTATCGCCCGCTGTTCCTGATGGAGACGCCGATCGTCAACACCTCGCTGGAGACGGCGGAGCTGACGAAATATGCGGCGAACGCCTTCCTGGCGATGAAGATCTCCTTCATCAACGAGATCGCCGACCTGTGCGAGAAGGTCGGCGCCGATGTGCATGACGTGGCGCGCGGCGTCGGCCTCGATGGCCGCATCGGGCGCAAATTCCTGCACCCTGGCCCGGGCTATGGCGGGTCCTGCTTCCCGAAGGACACGCTGGCGGTGGCCCGCACGGCGCGCGATTTCGAAAGCCCGCTGACGCTGATCGAGACGACGATTGCCATCAACGACGCCCGCAAGGGTCAGATGGCGGATCGTATCATCGCGGCCTGCGGCGGCAGCGTGGCCGGCAAGACCATCGCGGTGCTCGGCCTGGCCTTCAAGCCGGAGACCGATGACATGCGCGATGCGCCATCCCTGGTGGTGGTGCCGAAGCTGGTGGAGGCCGGCGCCACGGTGCGGGCCTATGACCCGGTCTCGATGGACCATGCCAAGGGCATGCTGCCGGAGGGCGTGGTCTATGCCACCGGCGCCCTGGATGCGGCGAAGGATGCCGATGCGCTCGTGGTGCTGACGGAGTGGAACGAGTTCCGCGCCCTGTCGCCGCAGAACCTGAAGAAGGCGATGCGCGGCGTGGTGCTGGAGGACCTCCGCAACGTCTATGAGCCGCAGACGATGCGCGAGGCGGGCTTCAGCTACCGCTCCATCGGCCGGCCGTAATCCGCCAGCCACCCTCCCCCGCGCGCCGGGGGAGGGTGGCTACTCGTCTCGCCTTGGCCGGGCCAGCAGGCGGCCCATCGCCGCGTCGATGGTCAGCCGCCCGGCCAGCAGATCCGCCACCGCGGCGCAGATCGGCAACTCCACCCCCGCCGCGGCGGCGCGCGCCACCAGGGCGGGCGCCGTCTCCACCCCCTCCGTCACGCCGCTGCGGCTGGCCAGCACATCCTGCAACGAGGTGCCGCGCGCCAGCGCCATGCCGAGCGAGGTGTTGCGGCTGCCTGGCCCGGTGGTGGTCAGCAGCAGGTCGCCGAGGCCTGACAGCCCCGCCGCCGTCTCCGCCCGCCCGCCGAGCGCCACCGCCAGGCGGGACAGCTCCGCCAGGCCGCGGGTCACCAGCGCGGCGCGCGCATTCTCCCCCAGCCCGGCGCCGATCACCGCGCCCGCGGCAATGGCGATGACGTTCTTGGCAGCGCCGCCGACCTGCACGCCCATCGGGTCGTCGCCGCCATACAGCCGGAAGCCGGCGGTGCCGAGCCGCTCCGCCGCCAGGCCGCGCAGCGCGGCGTCGCGGCTGGCGATCACGGCGGCGGCGGGCAGGCCGGCGGCGACCTCATGCGCGAAATTGGGGCCGGAGAGCACGGCATCCTGCGCCTGCGGCCGAAGCTGGGCCAGGATTTCCAGCGGCAGGCACAGCGTGCCGCGCTCCACCCCCTTGGCGCAGACCACCAGCGGGCAGCCGCCCGGCGGCAGGAAGGCCACCACGGCACGCAGATGCTGCACCGGCACCACCAGCAGGGCGAAGGACGCATCCTCCAGCGCCGCGGCGGCATCCGCCGTGACGCTGATGGCCGGCGGCAGCGGCTGGCCGGGCAGGTAGCGCGCATTCTCGCGGGCCTGCGCCATGGCGGCGGCGGCGCCGGCGTCGCGCATCCACAGCGCCACCGCATTGCCGGCGCGTGCCGCCTGCAAGGCAAGCGCCGTGCCCCAGGCGCCGGCGCCGAGGATCGCGATGCGTCGAGCCCCTGGGATCGCGATGCGATGGGCGCGCGGCATGGCCAGGCTTCCTATTCCGGGGTGATGCGCTGGACCGAGACGCCGGCGCCCGCCTCGCCCGCCGCCAGATGCGGCAGCAGCGCGGCCAGGATGGCCTCCGCCTGCTGGGCAAAACCATGCGGGGCATTGGCCACCAGCAGGCCGCAGCCATTCAGCCGGCTGGGGTCCGTGGGCTCCCGCAGCAGCAGCTCCGCCGTGATGCAATCCGGCACCGCGGCGTCCTGAAGCGCGGTGTGGAAGGCGCGTACCGGGGCGCGGTGCTTGATGGGATACCAGGCGGCGACGATGCCGGCGCGGAAGCGGTGGCGTAGCCGGGCCAGCGCTGCGGCGCAGCGGTCGAACTCACCGGGTTGTTCGAAGGGCGGGTCGATCAGCACCAGGCCGCGGCGCTCGGGGAAGGGGGTCAGGGCCTCCACCGCCTCCCACGCATCGCGCAGATGCACCGCTACCTGGCGGTCCCGGCTGAAGCGGGCGCGCAGCGTGGCGTGGTCCTCCGGGTGCAGCTCGCACAGCACCAGGCGGTCATCCGGCCGCAGCAGGGCGCGGGTGAGGTCGGGGGAGCCGGGGTAGATGTCCGGGAAGCCGGCGGCACGGACCAGGCCGGTATAGTCCGCCAGCGGGCCTTCGCTGATATCGGCGACGCGGCCGATGCCCTGGCGCCATTCGCCGGTGCGCGTGGCCTCGGCGGAGGCCAGTACGTAGCTGCCGAGGCCGGCATGGGTGTCGAGCACCCGGAAGGGCTTGTCCTTGCCGCGCAGGGCCTGGAGCAGGGCCACCAGCAGCGCGTGCTTGGCGACGTCGCAGGCATTGCCGGCGTGAAAGGCGTGTCTGTAGTTCACGCCGCAGCGGGTAGCGCCGCCGCTGGGGCAGCGCAACCCGCCGGCTTGATCAGTAGCGGCTGGGGGCGGTGGCCGCGCCGCCAACGGCACCAACGCCGCCACCGATCAGCGCGCCGGTGCCCGCATTGCCCGAGAGCGAGCCGACCGCGGCGCCGGTGCCAGCGCCCAGCAGGCCACCGGAGACGGCGCGTTGGCCCGGCGTCTGGCCGCAGGCGGCGACGGCGGCGGTGATGAGCAGGGCGGCGGCGAGGCGGGGGATCATGGTCATGGGGTGAAGCGTCCTCCGTTGGATGGGATCGGGGGAACGCGCCGGAGCCTTGCCGGGTTCCTGTTGCTCAGCTTGCCGCCAGCTCCGCCAAGGGCCAGCGTGGCCGCGGCGCGTGGTCCAGCCCCTCCGTCAGCCCGGCCCGCAGCCGTTCGATCCCGGCCCAGGCGATCATCACCGCATTGTCCGTACACAGCCGGATCGGCGGCGCCACCATGGGCAGGCCGGCGCGGTCCGCCACCCCGGCCAGCGCCGTCCGCACCCCCTGGTTGGCGGCGACCCCGCCCGAGACCACCAGCGCCGTCGCCCCCGGCGCCATGGCCAGCGCATGGGCCGCGCGATTGGCGAGCGTGGCGGAGACGGCGGCCTGGAAGCCGGCGGCCAGGTCGGCGCGGCCCTGGTCGTCCAGCCCCTTGGCCACGATGTTCGCCACCGCCGTCTTCAACCCGCTGAAGGAGAAGTCGCAGCCCTCCCGCCCGAACAGCGGCCGCGGCAGGGTGAAGCGCTTCGCATCGCCGCTGGCGGCCAGTCTTTCGAGATGCGGGCCGCCCGGCCAGGGCAGGCCCAGAAGCTTGGCGGATTTGTCAAAAGCCTCGCCCACCGCGTCGTCCAGCGTGGTGCCGAGGCGGCGGTGCCGGGCCACCCCCTCCACCAGCACGCATTGGCAATGCCCGCCGGACAGCAGCAGCAGCAGATACGGGAATTCCAGGCCGCCCGGATGCACCCCCGGCAGCCGCGGCGTCAGCGCATGGCCCTCCAGGTGGTTGATGGCGAGGTAGGGGATGCCCTTGGCGATGGCGATGCCCTTGCCCAGCGTGGCGCCCACGATCAGCCCGCCGATCAGCCCCGGACCCGCGGTGGCCGCCACCGCGGTGAGGCCGGCCGGGGTGGTCCCCGCCTGGTCCAGCACGCGGCGCACCAGCGCCGGCAGATGCGCCAAATGCGACCGTGCCGCGATCTCCGGCACCACGCCGCCATAGGGGGTGTGTTCCGCGAGCTGGGAGAGCACGGCTTCGGCCAAAATCGCGCCATCCGCGCGCAGGATCGCGGCGGCGGTTTCGTCGCAGGAGGATTCGAGGCCCAGCACCAGATCCTCATCCCGCAACGCGCGCATTGGCTCCATCATCCCGTCCCCATTCATCGGCCGCATCTTTCAACCGGCCGCTGCGGGGCCTAATAGGCGTCATGTCCGCCGTCCATCCCGCAGCGCCCTATGAGGGGCCATACGCCAGCCAGGCGCCGAACCCCATCCGGCCCCATTTCCGCAGCCTGCCCTTGCGCGTCGGCACCCGCGGCTCGCCGCTGGCGCTGTGGCAGACGCGGCATTTCCTGTCGATCATCACCCGCTTCTGCCCGGTGCTGCGCGATGCGAAGGCCTTCGAGGAACACGCCATCGCCACCTCCGGCGACCGGATCCAGGACAAGCGCCTGGCCGATATCGGCGGCAAGGGCCTGTTCGCCAAGGAAATCCATGAGGCGCTGCTGGATGGCCGCATCGATTTCGCGGTCCACAGCCTGAAGGACCTGGAAACCGAATTGCCGCCTGGCATCGTGCTGGCCTGCACCCTGCGGCGGGAGGATGCGCGGGATGCGCTGATCCTCGGCCCGTCCTGCGGCGCGCCGGACCCTTCCGACCCCTATGCGGCGCTGCCGGCGGGCGCCGTCATCGGCACCGCCTCCGTCCGTCGCCAGGCGCAGATCCTGCACGCTCGGCCGGACCTGAAGATCGAGATGATCCGCGGCAATGTGCAGACGCGTCTGTCCAAGCTGACGGCCGAGGGCGGCCCGGCGGCCACGCTGCTGGCGCTGGCCGGGCTGCGCCGGCTGGGGATGGAGGACCGCGCCTCCGTCGTCATCGACCCGGATGCGATGGTGCCCGCCGCCGGGCAGGGCATTGTCGGCGTGACGGTGCGGGCGGATGACCTGGAATTGCTGGAGCTGCTCTCGGCCATCGAGGATCGGGAGGCGGCGGCGGTCAGCCGGGCCGAGCGCGGCCTGCTGGCGGCGCTCGATGGGTCCTGCCGCACGCCGATCGGCGGCCATGCCAGACTGCTGACCGATGGTCGCCTGCATTTGACCGGGCTGGTGGCGCGGGCCGATGGGTCCTTCCTTCTGAAGCGCAGCGCGCTGGGCACGGTGGCGGAGGCCGCGGCGCTGGGGCGGGAGTTGGGCGACAGCCTGCGCCGGGACAGCCCCGCCGACCTGTTCGCCTGAGCGCCGCTTGCCGGATGGTGCCCGCACGGTCCTGGTGACGCGGCCGGAGCCCGGTGGGGCGGAAACCGCCGCGCGGCTGCGTGCGCTGGGCTGGCAGCCCCTGCTGGCACCGGCCCTGGTGCTGGCGCCGCAGCCCTTTTCCCTGCCGCCCTGCCAGGCCGTGCTGCTGACCAGCCGCGCCGCCGCCCGCGCCCTGCCGCCACCGATGGACCTGCCATTGCTGGCCGTGGGGGCGGCGACGGCGGCGGCGGCGCGCGCGGCCGGCTGGGCGCGGGTCGAGGCGGCGGAGGGCACGGCGCTGGACCTCGCCCGGCTGGCCGCGGCGCGGCTGGACCCGGCGGGCGGGACGCTGCTGCTGGTGGTCGGGCAGGGCTATGCGCTTGATCTCGCGGCGGATTTGCGCAGCCATGGCTTCCGCGTGCTGCGCCGCATCGCCTATGCCGCGCGGCCCGCCACCACCCTGCCGGACCCGGTGCGGGATGCGCTGGGGGCGGGCGCGCCGCCGGGGCGCATCCTGTTCCACTCGCCTCGCTCGGCCGGCTGTGCCATCACTTTGTTCCAGAAGGCCGGGTTCGCGGAGACGATCGCACAGATGGCGGCGTTGGTGATCAGCCCTCGGGTTGCGCAAGCAGCCCTGGCGGCGCTTGCCCCGCTGTCCTGGCGTGAGCTGCGGATTGCGGCACGACCGACCGAGGACGCCTTGTTGGCGCTGCTCGGACCCGCCCCGGCGGGACCGGACAGCCCGACCCTATCCGCGCCAGGAGACCCATGAGCACGACCCCGACCCCCTCCTTCGCCGAGCGGTTCCGCCGCTTCCGCCTGGACCCGGCCGCCCTGCCCATCCTGGTTGCGGCCCTGGTGCTCGTGGGTGCCGTCATCTGGCTGCTGGCCCGCCCGCTGCCGCAGGATGCCGGCCGCGCCGCAGACCCGGCGCTGGCCGGCCAGCTGGCCGCGCTGGAGTCGCGACTGGCGGCGGCCGAACAGGCTGTGCGAGAGGCCGCGGCGCGACCGGCGGTGGATACCAGTGCTTTCGCGCCGCGGAGCGCGTTGGAAAGCCTCGCGCCGCGGAGCGCGCTGGAGAGCCTCGCGCCGCGGAGCGCGTTGGAATCTCTCGCGCCGCGGAGCGCGCTGGAGGGCCTCGCGCCGCGGAGCGCGCTGGAGGGCCTCACGCCGCGGAGCGCGCTCGAAGCTCTCGCACCGCGGGCGGCGGTGGATGCGCTGGGCCAGCGCGTCGATGGCCTGGCGCAGCGCGCCGAGGCCGCGATCCGTCAGGAAGAAGCCCGCGCCACCGCCAGCTCCGCCCGGATCGAGGGCGTGGCCCGCGAATTGGCCACCCGCCTCGGTACTGCCGAACAGGCGCAGTCCCAGGCCGTGGAACGCCTCGGCACGCTGGAATCGCGGCTGACGGAACGGCTGGCCGCGCTGGATGCGGCGCTGGCGGAACGCCGGGCGGAGATCACCGCCCAGGCGCAGCGCATCCGCGAATTGGAAGGCCAGGCGCAGCGCCTTGCGGCGCTGGAAGGCCGGGCCGGCCGGCTGGCGACGCTGGACCAGCTGCGCGCGGGGCTGGAAGCCGGCGCCCCGCTCGGCGGTGCGCTGGCCACGCTGCGGGACCCGCCCGCCGCGCTGAGCCGCTTCGCGGAGGCCGCGCCGCCGACCGAATCCGGCCTGCGCCTGACCTTCGAGGAGGCGGCCCGCGCCGCCCGTGCGGCGAGCGACCCGGCCCGCGAAGGCCAGGGCGTGCTCGATTCCGCCGTCTCCCGCCTGTCCAGCCTGGTGACCGTGCGCCGGGGCGAGGACGTTCTGTGGGGCGATGCCGCCGCGGCCGAGATCGAGAAATCCCGCCGCGCACTGGAAGCCGGCGACCTGGAAGCCAGCCTGCCGCCGCTGCGCCGCCTGTCGCCACCCGCCCAGGCGGCCATGCAGCCCTGGGTCACGCAGGCGGAGGCGCTGATCGCCGCCCGCGCCGCGCTGCGCGCCTTGGCCGCGGGTTGAGGGGCGGACGATGCGTAGCGCCCTGATCTATCTGGTTCTTCTCGCCGCCGGCGTCGCTGGCGTCCTGTGGCTCGCCCAGGCCGGCGGGGCGGTGGAAATCCGCGTGGGTGATGCGGAGGTGCTGGTCGGCCTGCCGGTGGCGTTGGTGCTGCTGGCGGTATTGTTCCTGGTGCTGCACCTGCTGCTTGTGGGGCTTTCCGCCCTGCGGCGCCTGCCCGGCCGGTTGCGTGACCGCAAGCTGGCCCGCCGGCGTGGCGAGGGTGATGCCGCGCTGACCCGCGCCCTGGTGGCGCTGGCCGCCGGCACGCCGGATGCCGCGCGCATCGAGGTGAAGCGCGCCCGCAAGGGACTTGGCGATACGCCGCAGACCTTGCTGCTGGCCGCGCAAGCCGAGCGCCTGGCAGGGCGGGAGGAGGCCGCGACGGAGATCTTCCGCCAGCTTGCCGCCACGCCGGATGCCCGTTTCCTCGGCCTGCGCGGCCTGCTGCGCCAGGCGATCCAGCGGGAGGATTGGCCGACGGCCCAGCGCCTGGCGCGGGAAGCCGAGGCCGCCCAGCCCGGTGCCGCCTGGCTGCGCCAGGAACGCGAAACCCTCGCGCTGCGCATGCGGGATTGGCGAGAGGCGCTGACCCTGGCCCCGCCCGGCGCCGGCCAGGCCGCGCTGGCGCTGGCCGCGGCGGGGCAGGAGCCGGATGCGACGCGCGCGGCGGAGCTGGAACGGCAAGGCTTCGCGGCGGACCCCACCTTCGCCCCGGTGGCGCTGGCCCATGCCCGCCGTCTGAAGGATGGCGGCAGCCCGCGCCGGGCGCGAACCGTGCTGGAACAGGCCTGGACGGCGAAGCCGCACCCCGACCTGGCGCGCGACTATCTGGTGGACGACGTGGACGCGCTGGCGCGGATGAAATCCGCCGAGCTGCTGGTGAAGGCCAGCGCCCGCCATGCCGAAAGCCGCCTGCTGGTTGGCCGCGCCGCGCTGGAAGCTGGGCTGACGGGCCGGGCGCGGCAGGAACTGGATGCGCTGGTCGCCTCCGGCCAGGCCGATCGGCGGGCCTTCCTGGCGCTGAGCGACCTGGAGGAGGCCGAGCATGGCGAAACGCCGGAAGGCCGCGCCGCCCAGGCCCGCTGGCTGCGCCAGGCCGCGACGGCCGCCCCGGAGCCGCGCTGGCGCTGCGCCGCCTGCGGTACGGACCATGAGCAATGGGCGCCGGTCTGCCCGAAATGCCAGGCCGTCGGCACCATCAACTGGACCAGCCCGCAGACCCTGCCGGCGACGGTGGGGTAGGGGTCAGGCCCCCACCCCGACCCTCCCCCGCTTCGCAGGGGAGGGAGTAGCGGGCCTACCCCTGCGCGGCGTCGCTGACGATGACGCCGTCCACCAGATGCACCCGCCTTGTGGCGCGGGCCGCCAGCGCCGCGTCATGCGTCACCACCACCACCGCGCGGCCTTCCTCCTGCGTCAGCCGCAGGAAGATGTCGAAGACCGCGGCGGCATTCACGCTGTCCAGATTGCCGGTCGGCTCATCCGCCAGGATCAGCGCCGGATCATTGGCCAGCGCGCGGGCGATCGCGCAGCGCTGGCGCATGCCACCCGAAAGCTGTTCCGGCAGTTTTTGCGCCGCCGGCGCCAGGCCGAAGGCATCCAGCAGCGCCATGGCCCGGTCCCGTGCCGCCGCGCCGCGCAGCAGGCCGCGGCGGCGGATCGGGATCAGCACATTGTCCAGCGCGGTGAATTCCGGCAGCAGGAAGTGGAACTGGAAGACAAAGCCCAGCCGCGCCAGCCGCAGCGCCGCCAGTTCCGAGGCCGGCAGCCGCGCCGTATCCTTCCCCTCCAGCAGCACATGCCCCTCGGTCGGCCGGTCGAGCAGGCCGAGCAGGTAGAGAAGCGAGGATTTGCCGGAGCCGGAGGGGCCGGTGACGGCGATGAACTCCCCCGCCCGCAGCGTCAGGTTGATATCCCGCACCAGCACCGGGCCTTCCGGCAGGCGCCGGGTGACGCCGCGCGCCTCCAGCAGCGGCGGCACTAGGCGGCGCCCCGCACCACCTGCACCGGGTCCAGCCGGCTTGCGCGCCGGGCCGGGATGACGGAGGCGAGCGCCGCGGCGACCATGGCGAAGAAGCTGGCCAGCAGATACAGCCGGTAGTCCCGGTCCAGCAGGAACTGCCCCTGGCCGGAGGGGGTGTTGGTGCCGAAGCGGATCTGGGCCAGCCCCTCGATCATCAGCGCGCCCAGCACGCAGCCCACCAGCGCGCCCAGCAGCCCGGCCACGATGCCCTGCACCAGGAACAGCAGCTGGATGTCGCCTTCGGTGAAGCCCAGCGATTTCAGGATGGCGATGTCGCGCGTCTTCTCGATCACGACCGTTGAGATCACGTTGTAGATGCCGAAGGCGGCGACCAGCAGGATGGCGCCGGTGACCGAGAACATGATGGCGTTCTGGATGACGAAGACGGTCAGGATATTGGCCGATTGTTCTTCCCAGCTTTCCGTGCGGTCGCCGAAGCGGGCCTCGATCTGGCGGGCCATCGGCTCGGCCTGGGTCACATCCGCCAGGCGGATCAGGATCTGGTTCACCACATTGGGCCGGTCCGCCAGCACCTGCGCCACCTTCAGCAGCGCGAAGCCGTGGCCCTGGTCCACCGCCTGGATGCCGGTGCGGAACAGCCCCACCACCTTCATCGACAGCACCGTGCCGCTGGGCGCCACGGCGGACAGCGTATCCCCCATGCCGATGCCAAGCCGCCAGGCCAGCGCCTCCCCCACGATGATCCCGTTGGCGGAGCGGCGCAGGTCGTCCAGCGTGCCGGCGATCATGTCCTTCTCGATGTTGGAGACGCGGCGGTGGCGTTCCGGCTCCAGCCCCGTCAGCACGGCGGAGACGTCCCGCGAGCCGTAGCGCAGCAGGGATTGCGCCTGCAGCACGGGGGCGGCGGCCACGCCTTCCATCGCCTCCAGTATCGCCACCTTCTGCCCGGCATTGCGGATGCCGCGCACCTGGTCCCGCGGCTTCACCCCATGCACCAGCACGGCGCCATCCGGATGCGCGAGCTCCGCCGCCTGGGCGGTGGAGCGGCGGGTTTCGTCCTTGATGGTGATGTGGGGCGAGACATCGATGATCTGGGTGACGAAATAGGTCTGGAAGCCCCGCATGATGGCGGCGGTGGCGATGAAGAAGGCGACGCCCAGCGCGATGCCGGTGACGGAAACCAGGGTCTGCCGCAACCGCCGCGTCAGCATGCCGCGCGCCAGGTCCAGCAGCAGCCTCATGGCGCGGGCTGGGCTTCGAGCCGCACCGCGGCGCCATCCACCAGCCCTTCCGGCGGGTTCAGCACCACCGCCTCCCCGGCCGCCAGGCCGCGGCGGATTTCGATGCTGCGCGGCGCCTGGACGCCGATCTCGACCTCCCGCCGCCGCGCCACTTCCTTCTCCACCACCCAGAGATGGGCGCGGCGGGTGGTGCCGGGGGGGGCTGCGGGCGGGGCGGTGGGGGAGGCATCGCGCGGCGCCGGCGGCAGCACCACGGCCGCGGGGGGCACCAGCACGGCGTCCGGCGTCTCCCGCAGCACGATATTGGCCTCCACCGTCATGCCGATGCGCAATGGCGTGTCATCCGGCAGCGCGAGCCGCACGCGATAGGCCTTGCGGACCGTGTCGCCCTTCGGGGTGATCTGGCCGACCTCCGCCGTCATGGCGCGGCCGGGGAAGGCATCGGCGCGCAGCAGGGCGCGCTGGCCGGGGGCGATGCGGGCGATGTCTTCCTCATCCACCTCCGCCGTGATGCGCAGCGGGCGGGGCTCCCCCACCCAGAACAGGGCGGCGGGGGTGTCCACCACCTCTCCCACCTCGGCATCCCGGCGCAGCACCAGGCCGGAGGTGGGGGCGCGCACCACGTAATCATCCAGCCGCTGGTTCGCCGCATCGGCGAAGGCGCGCGCGGTCTGGGCATCGCGTTCGGCGCGCTCCAGCGTGGCGCGGGCGGAAATGTCGCGGGCCACCAGGGTGCGGGTGCGGGCCAGATCCTCCATCGCGAAGCGGGCGCGGGCCTCGGCCTCGGTGGCGGCGGACCGCGCCTGGCGGTCATCCAGCCGCGCCAGGGGCTGGCCTTCGATAACGCGCGCGCCTTCCTCCACCAGCACCTGGGTCACGCGGCCGCGGATGGCAGGGCCGATCCGGGCCCATTGCTCCGGTTCCACCGTGCCGGTGGCATAGACGGCTTCCAGCGCCGTGCCCTGGGTGGCCAGGGCAATGCCGACGCGCGGCGGCAACCCGAACCGGACCCAGGCAGCCACGCCGCCGATGGCGAGGATGGCAAGAAGGATGAGGAGGCGACGCATCTGGAACCACGCTAGCAGCTTCGGGCCGGGCGGTCATGGGGCGGGTTCGGATGCGGGTTGTCCCCGGGCGCGCGTGGCGCTATAGGGCCGCGCTGTGGGTACGCCGACATAGCTCAGCGGTAGAGCAACTGATTCGTAATCAGTAGGTCCCCGGTTCAATCCCGGGTGTCGGCACCACTTTCCCCCTTTCCCCCGTGGATCTGGCGAGTCGGTGCCGCGGGTTTTCACCCTGGGCCGGCGTCTGGCGCGTGCCGGAGCCTCGATCTACCCGCTGACGCGACCCGTCATGGCGCAACATCCCGCGGCGTGCCTCGGCGTGACCACGCGGGTGATGACAGGGGCATGCGCCGCATGGCCGGCGGAACGGTGCTGCGTTTGACCGCGCCGTGTGAGGGCTCTTCCCAAAGCGCGACGGTACCAATACAATAATTAATGTGTGGCCCACGAGAGGCCTCCGTCGGGGAGCGCCGGGCTGGTCCGCCTGACCGGAGCGCACGCGGCGATGCCCGCACCCGTGCCCCGGAACCCCATGCCTGACGCAGAACGACTGATCGAAGCCCGCCGCATCGTGAAGCGATTCGGCGCACTCGTCGCGACCGACCATGTGGACCTCGTGGTGCCGCCGGGCCAGGTGCATGCGCTGCTCGGGGAGAATGGCGCGGGCAAGTCCACGCTGGTGAAGATGCTCTACGGGCTGTTGCAGCCCGACGAGGGCCAGGTGCTGTGGCAGGGCGTGCCCATAACGCTGCCCAACCCGCGCGCGGCGCGGGCCTTCGGCATCGGCATGGTGTTCCAGCACTTCTCGCTGTTCGAGGCGATGACGGTCGCGGAAAATGTCGCGCTCGCACTCGACAGCGCGGAGCCGCTGCCGCGCATCGCGGAGCGCCTGGCGGATGTCTCGCGCAGCTATGGCCTGCCGCTGGATCCGCGGCGGGAGATCTGGCGTCTGTCGGTCGGGGAACGGCAGCGGGTCGAGATCGTGCGCTGCCTGATGCAGAATCCGCGGCTGCTGATCCTGGACGAGCCGACGAGCGTGCTGACGCCACAGGAATGCGAGGGGCTGTTCGACACACTCGCGCGAATCCGTGCCGAGGGGCGGGCGGTGCTCTACATCTCCCACAAGCTTGAGGAGGTGCGCCGCGTGTGCGAGGCGGCGACGATCCTGCGCGGCGGACGCGTCGTCGCGGTGACCGATCCGCGGACGGAAAGCGCGGCGAGCCTGGCGCGACTGATGGTCGGCGCCGATGTGGGGGAGGTGCGCCACGCCGCGGCCGACAGCACGGCACCGGTGCGGCTCGCCGTCTTCGCGCTGACGCTGCCGCCCGAGGAGATCCACGGCACCGGGCTCCGCGACGTGTCGCTCGAGCTGCGGCAGGGTGAGATCCTTGGCATTGCGGGCGTCGCAGGCAATGGGCAGGAGGCGCTGTTCGCCGCGCTATCGGGCGAGCGTCTTGCGCCCGCGGCGGGTCGCATCATCCTGGACACCGCACCGATCGGGCGCGAGGACATCACGCAGCGTCGCCGCCGCGGCGCCGCCTTCGTGCCGGAGGAACGGCTGGGCCACGCCACGGCACCGCGCTTCGCGCTGTCGGAGAATGCGCTGCTTTCGGGCCATGCGGCGGGCGACTTCGTGATGCACGGCTTCGTCGATCGCCGCCGCATGGCGCGCTGGGTGGATGAGGTGACGCGCGCCTTCGACGTGCGCAAGGGCGTGCGCGATCCGGAGGCGCGGGCCCTGTCGGGCGGCAATCTGCAGAAATTCGTGGTGGGGCGTGAGATGCTGCGCAAGCCCTCGCTGCTGGTGGTCGCGCAGCCGACCTGGGGGGTGGATGCAGGCGCGGCGCGGCTGATCCGCCAGGCGCTGCTGGACCTTGCGGGCACCGGCGCGTCGGTGCTGGTGATCAGCCAGGACCTCGACGAATTGCTCGAGATCTCCGACCGGATCGCGGTGATGTTCCACGGCCGCCTCTCGCCCGCCCTGCCGGTGGCCGGGACGACGCGTGAATCGCTCGGGCTGCTGATGGGCGGCGCGGGCTTCGCCACCGCGGCGGAGGCCGCGGCATGAGGCTCGTGCTCGAAGCCCGCGCGGCGACACCCTGGTGGCTCCGCATCGCCTCGCCGCTGCTGGCGGTGGCGTTGTCGCTCGCCTCCGCGCTCGTGATGTTCGCCGCCCTCGGCGCCGATCCGTGGGCGGCGCTGTTCGCCTACTTCATCCTGCCCGTCTCCGATTCCTGGGGATTGCAGGAAGTGGCGGTCAAGGCGACACCGCTCGTCCTGATCTCGGTCGGGCTCGCATTCTGCTACCGCGCGAATGTCTGGAACATCGGCGCGGAAGGGCAGTTCATCGTCGGCGCGCTGGCCGGTTCCTGGCTTGCGGTCGCGACGCATGGTGGCGTGCAGGGGCCGTGGCTGTTGCCGGCGATGCTGCTGGCGGGCGCGGTCGGCGGGGCGCTGTTCGCGCTGATCCCGGCGGCGCTGAAGACGCGCTTCGGCGCCAACGAGATCCTGACGAGCCTGATGCTCGTCTATGTCGCCGAATTGCTGCTGGACTGGCTGGTGCGCGGCCCCTGGCGCGACCCGGCCGGCTTCAACATGCCCAATACCGTCACCTTCGCGCCGGATGCGACGGTGCCGCTGCTGTTCGGCGACGGGCGGCTCAACCTCGGCACGCCGATCATGCTGCTGATCGTGGCGGTGGCGGCCGTGGTGGCGGCGCGCACGCTGAAGGGCTTTGAGATCCGCCTGGTGGGGGAGGCGCCGCGCGCCGCGCGCTTCGCCGGCTTCAGCGAGGCACGGCTGACCTGGACGGTGTTCGCGATCGCGGGCGCGCTCGCCGGGCTCGCCGGCGTGCTGGAAGCGGCGGGCACGGTGCGGCAGCTGCAGCCCGGTTTCTCCGCGGGCTATGGCTTCACCGCGATCATCGTCGCCTTCCTCGGCAGGCTGAATCCGGTCGGGTGCCTGGTTGCTGGCGTGTTCCTGGCCATCACCTTCATCGGCGGCGAGAACGCGCAGATCATGCTGCGCCTGCCGCTCGATGCGACGCGGGTATTCCAGGGGCTGCTGCTGTTCTACGTGCTGGCCTGCGACACGCTGCTGCTCTATCGCGTGCGGCTGCTGCGGAGGGTCGTGGCATGACGCTGCTGGAAGCGATCATCCTGACGGTGATCATGGCGTCCACGCCGCTGTTGATCGCGGCGATCGGGGAACTGGTGGTCGAGAAATCAGGCGTGCTGAATCTCGGCGTGGAGGGCATGATGATCATCGGCGCCGCGGCCGGCATCGCGGTGGCGATCGGCACGGGGTCGAGCGTGCTGGGCATTGCGGCCGCGATCGCCGCCGGGATGGCGCTGTCGGCGGTCTTTGCCGCGCTGGTGCTCGGGCTGGCCGCAAACCAGGTGGCGGCGGGGCTTGCGCTGGCGATCTTCGGGCTTGGGCTTTCGGGTGTCGTCGGCGCCTCCTTCGTCGGGCAGCCGCGTGCCGGCATCGGCAAGATCGTGGTTCCCGTCTTGTCGGAGATCCCCTTCATCGGGCCGATCCTGTTTGCGCAGGATCCGTTCGTCTATGCGTCTTTTGCCCTGGTGGCAGGCGTCGCGTGGTTCCTCATGCGGACGCGTGCGGGGCTTGTGCTGCGGGCCTGCGGCGAGAGCGCCACCGCAGCGCATGCGCTTGGCTATCCAGTGTTGCGGATCCGGTTCCTGGCCATCCTGTTCGGCGGGGCGTGCGCGGGGCTCGCCGGGGCGTATCTGTCGCTGGTGCTGACGCCGTTCTGGACCAGCGGCATGACGGGCGGGCGCGGGTGGATTGCGCTCGCGATCGTGGTGTTCGCGTCCTGGCTGCCATGGCGTGCGGCAGTCGGTGCCTATCTTTTCGGCGGCGTGACCATCCTGCAGCTTCATGCGCAAGGATTTGGCGTGCCGGTGCCCTCGCAACTGCTGGCCGCCCTTCCCTATCTCGTCACCATCGCCGCGCTGGTTGTTATCATGCGCGCGCGTGCCGGGCGGGCGGCGGGTCCCGCGACGCTCGGCATTCCCTTCGTGCCGGACCGATGAACTCGGCCGGCGCAGCCCTACCACCCCAACAGGAGGCTTCCCGAACATGACCATCACCCGTCGCTCGCTGATGGCCGGCGGTGCCGCGCTCGGCGCCGCCGCGGCATTGCCCGACACCGCCGATGCGCAGAGCCGGCTCAATGTCGGCTTCGTGCTGATCGGCCCGGTCGGCGATTTCGGCTGGTCGCATATGCATGACCAGGGGCGCCGCCGCATGCTCGAGGTCCTGGGGGACCGGGTGAGCGCGACGCTCGTCGAATCCGTGCCGCCGCCCGATTTCGACCGCGTGGTGAACCAGCTGGCGCGCACCGGCTCGCGGCTGATCTTCACGACGTCATTCTCGTATTTCCAGCCGACGGTGCGCGTGGCGCCGACACTGCCGCAGGTGATGTTCGAGAATGCGACGGGCACCAGCACGCTGCCGAACCTGTCGATCTACAACGCGCGCTTCTATGAGGGCCGCTACGTCCAGGGCGTGATCGCCGCGCGCAAGTCGCGCAGCAAGCAGATCGGCTACGTCGCCACCTTCCCGGTGCCGGAAGTGATCCACGCCATCAACACCGTGATGCGCGGCGCCTGGACCGTGGACCCGTCCATCCGGATCCGCGTGGTGTGGGTGAACGCCTGGTCGAACCCGGCGCGCGAGGCGGATGCGGCGCGGGCCCTTATCGACCAGGGCTGCGACGTCCTGTGCAGCCACACCGACGGGCCCGCACCGCTGCAACTCGCCGAGCAGCGCGGCGTCTTCGGCTTCGGCCAGTCGTCTGACATGACGCGCTTCGCGCCGCGGGCGCATCTCACCAGCAACGTCAACAACTGGGGCGACTACTATGCAGCGCGCGCCCGCGCGGTGCTGGACGGCAACTGGCGGCCGGGCGATGTGTGGGAAGGCCTCGGCTCCGGCATGTTCCGCCTCGCGCCCTTCACCAACATGACGCCGGAGGAAGCGAGCGAGGCAACGCGCATCCGCGACGCGCTCGCGGCCGGCACGCTGCATCCGTTCGACGGGCCGATCATGCGGCAGGATGGCCAGACGGTGATCCCCGCCGGCCAGCGCCTGACCGATGACCAGATCCGCGCGCAGAACTATTTCTACCAGGGCATCGACGTCACGATCCCGTCGTGACGCGACGGGGCGGGATGGTCGATCTGGCCAGCCCGCCCTTGGTCACGACGATCAACGTGCCCATCTGGACGCCGGCTGGCATCATTCCACCGGAACCCATGTGGCACCAAGCCGGCTGGAGATGACGGCGGCCGAAATGAAGCGCATGCCGCGCAGCCCTTCCTCGATCCCCGGCACGGGCGCGCCGGGTCCTGCCGGGGCCTGGATGATCTGGTCGGCGAAATCCCGGTAGATCTGCGCGAAGGCCTCCAGATAGCCCTCCGGATGGCCGGAGGGGATGCGCGTGGCCTGCGCCGCTTCCTGGGATGCACCGGCGCCGCCGCGGCGGATCATGCGCGGTGGCTCGCCGAAGGGCGTGTGCAGCAGCAGGTTCGGCTGTTCCTGCGCCCATTCCAGCCCACCCGCCTCGCCATATACACGCAGCCGCAGCGCATTCTCATTGCCCGGCGCCACCTGGCTGCACCAGAGCATGCCCTGCGCGCCACCACCGAATTTCAGCAGCATCTGCGCGTTGTCATCCAGCCGCCGGCCCGGCACGAAGGCCGCCAGCTGCGCCGCCAGGCTTTCCACCCGAAGGCCGGTGACGAACTCGGCCAGGTTGAAGGCATGCGTACCGATATCGCCGACGCTGCCGGCCGCGCCGCTGCGCGCGGGGTCCGTGCGCCAGGCGGCCTGCTTCTGGCCGGTTTCCTCCAGTGCCTGGGTCAGCCAATCCTGCGCATATTCCACCTGCACCACCCGGATGGCGCCGAGGGCGCCCTCCGCGACCATCGCACGCGCCTGCCGCACCATCGGGTAGCCGGTGTAGTTGTGCGTCAGCGCCAGGCGCGCGGTGCTGGCGGCGGCGGCCCGCGCGACCTCCTCCGCCGCGTCCATCGTGTGGCACAGCGGCTTGTCGCAGATCACATGGATGCCGGCTTCGAGGAAGGCGATGGTCGGCCCGGCATGCAGGTGATTCGGCGTGACGATCGCCACCACCTCCACACCATCCGGCCGCGCGGATTCCCGGGCCGCCATCTCCTGCCAGGTCGCATAGGCGCGGTCGGGTGCGACATGCAGTTCCGCCGCGCTGGCCCGCGCCCGCGCGGGATCGGAGGAGAAGGCGCCGGCGACCAGCTCGTAGCGGTCATCGAGACGCGCGGCGATGCGATGCACCGCGCCGATGAAGGCACCCTGGCCGCCGCCCACCATGCCGAGGCGCAGGCGCCTCACGATGCCAGCCCCAGCATGCGACGATTGGCGGCGTCATCCACGCCGCTCGCCGCGAAATCGTCGAAGGCGCGGGAGGCGACCTGGATGATGTGCTGCGCGATGAAGGGCGCGCCTTCCGCCGCGCCCTGTTCGCTGTCCTTGATGCAGCATTCCCATTCCAGCACCGCCCAACCATCGAAGCCGTATTGGCTGAGCTTCGAGAAGATTGCGGCGAAATCCACCTGCCCGTCGCCGAGCGAGCGGAAGCGGCCGGCACGCTGCGCCCAGGGGGCGTAGCCCGAATAGACGCCCTGGCGGCCAGAGGGATTGAACTCCGCATCCTTCGCGTGAAAGGCGCGGATGCGCGCGTGGTAGATGTCGATGAAGGCCAGGTAGTCCAGCTGCTGCAACACGAAATGGCTGGGATCGTACAGGATGTTGCAGCGCGGGTGGTTGCCCAGGCGCTCCAGGAACATCTCGAAGGTGGTGCCGTCGAACAGGTCCTCGCCGGGATGGATTTCGTAGCAGACATCGACGCCGGCCGAGTCGAAGGCGTCGAGGATCGGGCGCCAGCGCCGCGCCAATTCATCGAAGGCGGTCTCGATCAACCCGGCCGGGCGCTGTGGCCAGGGATAGGCGTAGGGCCAGGCCAGCGCGCCGGAGAAACTCGCATGCGCGGTCAGGCCGAGGCGTTGGGAGGCGCGTGCCGCGAGCTTCATCTGCTCCACGGCCCAGGCCTGGCGGGCAGGCGCGTTGCCATGCACCTCCGCCGGCGCGAAGCCGTCGAAGGCCAGGTCGTAGGCCGGATGCACGGCGACGAGTTGGCCCTGGAGATGCGTCGACAGCTCCGTGACGACCAGTCCGGATTCGGCCAGGGTGCCGCGCAGCTCGTCGCAATAATCCTGGCTCTCCGCCGCACGCTTCAGATCGATGAGGCGCGCATCCCAGCTCGGGATCTGCACGCCCTTATAGCCATGTCCGGCCGCCCATTGTGCCATGCCGCGCAGGGTGTTGAAGGGCGCGGCATCGCCGGCGAATTGCGCGAGGAAGATCGCGGGGCCCTTGATGGTTTTCATCGGCCGCTGCCCCCTTGCAGGAAACGCTGCCCTACCGTGCGGAGGGCCTTGAGATAGACCTCGTTCGTCGCGAAGGGGATCAGCGCCAGATCATCCTGCGGCGAGGCCAGCCAGTCGCCGGTCCAGATGCCGAGGCAGCGATCGCCATCGGTCACGGACAGCAGTTTGGCGCCGCTGACATAATGCATCCAGGGCGTGTCGCATTTGGTGATGCAGTAGGAAAAGCTGCGCTCCGAATCATCCAGGTGCAGCAGCTTCTCGTTCAGATGGTTCGTGTCGAACCGGAAGTCCCGCGTGCCCGAAACCTTGTCGCTGCGCGCGCCTTCGATCATGTGCATCTGCGTGATCGCATCGTGCCAGCCACCCATGCCGGCGAAGTCGCGGATCACCCGCCACACCGCATCCGCCGATCCGTCCAGCACCGTGCTGCACCACACCTTGTTCGGCGGGAAGCCGGCCCAGCGCTTTGCGCCGACCGGCGCCGTGCGGCCCGCGACCACGGGCTTCAGCGCATCCCAGCCGCCCTGGAAGACGCCCTTGGAGACGATCTCGACATACTTGCCCGCATCCTCCGGCGCCTCATCGAACACCGCCTCCCACTCCGCGAAGGTGCGGTTGCTGTCGGTGATGGGCATGAGCTGCAGGCGCGCCACGTAGTTCTTCACCGGGAAGGCGGGTGTCTCGAAATTGTAGGTGAAGCGGTAGTCGCGATCCGACAGGCTCAGCAGCCGCTCCCGCACCATCGGACCGCCGCGCAGCCAGAAGCGGCGCACGCAGCCGACAACGTCGGAATCCAGCCCATCCTCGATCTCGGATCGCTCGATGGCCGGGTTCCAGTTGGGAAGGCCGTTGAAGTCGCGGACCACATCCCACACCGCCTCGACGGGCGCATCCAGGATGGTGGAGGCATAGGCGCGGGCCATCATGTTGCTCCTTCAAAAGCCGATGGATTTGAACTCGCGGGTGCGCTGCGTCAGCGCGAGTTCGGTGGGCAGCCGTTCCATGGAGGATGCGCCATAGAAGCCGTTGATGTTTTGCGTGTTGCGCAGGACATAGGCCGCATCCTCCGGCGTCGCGATCGGCCCGCCGTGACACAGCACGATAATGTCCGGGCGCACGCGCCGCGCCGCCGCCGCCCATTCGTCGATCAGCTTCGGGCAGTCCTCCAGCTTCAACGCGGTCTGCGCACCAATCGCGCCGCCCGTCGTCAGGCCGAGATGTGGCACCAGGATGTCGGCGCCGGCCTTCGCCATCTCTGCCGCTTCCTCGGCGTTGAAGACATAGGGCGTGGTCAGCATGTCCTTCGCATGTGCCAGGCGGATCATGTCAATCTCATGCCCGAAGCCCATGCCGGTTTCTTCGAGATTCGCGCGGAACACGCCATCGATTAGGCCGACCGTCGGAAAATTCTGTACGCCGGCGAAGCCGAGCGCCTTCAGCTCATCCAGCAGATGATCCATGATGGCGAAGGGATCCGTGCCGTTCACGCCGGCGATCACCGGCGTGCGCTTGACCACGGGCAGCACTTCCCGCGCCATCTCCTTCACGATCTCATTGGCATTGCCGTAGGCGAGCATGCCGGCCAGCGAGCCACGGCCCGCCATGCGGTAGCGCCCGGAATTGTAGATGACGATGAGGTCGATGCCGCCATCCTCCTCGCATTTCGCGGAGAGCCCGGTGCCGGCACCGCCGCCGATGATCGGCTCCCGGCGCGCCACCATGGCGTTGAAGCGGTCGAGCAATTCGCGTCGCGTGAAGCGCGGCATGGTCAGGCAATCTCCCGGAAGGCGGCGAGGGTGGCGTCGACGAAGGCGCGGTCGTTGATCGCGGCCGAAACCTCAATGAGCTTGCGGGTCGGCGTGGGCTGGAAGCCGGTGCGGATGGTCTCGAACAGCGCGGCATCGGCCGCGGGATCGTGGAAGGGCATGCCTGGCACGTCGATGGCCGAGACGCCGCCGAGCGGGAGCAGGAAGCGCACCGGCCCCTCCATGCGATTGAGCCGTTCCACGATGAAGCGGCCGATTGCCACATTCTCCTCCGGCGTGGTGCGCATCAGCGTCACCTGCGGGTTGTGGACATAGAGATTGCGACCGGCGAATTTGGCGGGAACCGTCTCCCTTGCGCCGAAATTCACCATGTCCACGGCCCCGACGCTGCCGACATAGGGCAGACGCGTGCGGATCGCTGCGCCGAAGCGGTCCTCATCGCAGGGGAAGACGCCGCCGACGAGAAAATCCGGCACCTCCGTGGTGGTGAGGTCGAGCAGCGCGGCGACCAGGCCGGAATCCGCCAGCTTCTCCATGCTGCGACCGCCGGCACCGGTGGCGTGGAAGACGTAGCATTCATACTCCGCATCCAGCGTCTCGCGCAGCATGGTGATGCAGGCGGTGGTCACGCCGAACATCGACAGGCCGAGGCCCGGCTTCTCCGCCGTGGTCGCGGCGGGCGGCGTGTGCAACGCCATCCCCGCGGCCGCATGCGCGGCATTGGCGATGACGCGGCGCGAGATGCCGTTGAGGCCGGCGACATCCACCACCGAATACATCATCGCGAGGTCGGTCGGCCCGACATAGGCCGCGACATTGCCGGAGGCCACGGTGCTGACCATCAGCTTCGGTGTGCCGATCGGCAGGCCGCGCATCGCCTGCGTCACCAGCGCCGTGTTGCCGGAGCCGCCAAGCCCCAGCACCGCGCCGATATCGTCACGCGCGGCCAGCCAGCGCGAAAGCGCCTCCGCCATGCCGCCCACCGCCTTGCCGCGATCATCCAGGCCAAGCACGGCGCTGGCCCCGTCCGGATGCTGCGCCGCGATCTCCATCGCGGTCACATCGGCGCCATGCCCTGCCTCACGGGTTCCGACATCCACCAGCACTGGCAGCGCGCCGGCACGCCGCACGCAATCGGCGGCGAAGCGCAGCTCCTCGCCCTTGGTGTCCATGGTACCGACGACATAGACCTTCGCCATTGCGCCCTCCCTGCCTTCAATGCCCACCGGTCGCGACGCCGAGGTAGCGGCGCTGCAATTCGGGGTTTTCTGCCAATTCCCGCGCCGGCATGCGCGCGGCGATGCGGCCCGTGACCATGATGGCGACTTCCTCCGCCACCTCGGTCGCGACACGCAGATTCTGCTCGATCAGCAACAGGCCCATGCCCTCCGCCGGCAGGCCGCGCAGCACGGTGATGAGGTGGTCCACGATCACCGGCGCCAGGCCCTCACTGGGCTCGTCCATGATGACGAGCTTCGGGTCCATCAGCAGGGCACGCGCGATGGCGAGCATTTGCTGCTCGCCGCCCGAAAGCTCCGTGCCGCCATTGCGGCGGCGCTCCGCCAGGCGCGGAAAGGTCTCGTAGACTCGTTCGGGGGACCAGCGCGCGCCGCGGCGCGCCACCAGGCGCAGATGCTCATCCACCGACAGGGAGGGAAAGGTGCGGCGGCCCTGCGGCACCAGTGCGATGCCGGCCCGCGCGATGCGGAAGGGCGGCAGGCCGTTCAGCGGCTTGCCCTCCAATGCGATCTCACCCTCCCGCACCGCAACCAGCCCCATCACCGCCTGGCAGAGCGTGGTCTTGCCCATGCCGTTGCGGCCGACGATGGCCATGGGCTGCGCGCCGATGGACAGCGAAACCCCTTGCAGGATATGAGCCTGGCCGAAGCGGACATGCAGGTCGCGGATCTCCAGCATCAATGCCCACCGCCGAGATAGATGGCCTGCACCAGCGGGTCCTGCTCGATGCGGTCGGGGGTTGCTTCCACCACCACCTCGCCATCCTTCATCACGGTGACGATGTCCGCGGCGGGCAAGGCGATATCCATGTCGTGCTCGATCAGCACCAGCGTCAGCGTGCGCGGCAATTCGCGCAGCAGGCGCAGCAATTCGGGCCGGTCGCCGGGGGAAAGGCCGGCCGCAGGTTCGTCCAGCATCAGCACGCGCGGATCGCCGGCCAGTGCCATGCCGACCTCCAACTGCCGGCGCTGGCCATGGCTGAGGTTCACGACTTCCGTGTCCAGCAGATGCCCGAGGCGCATGCGATCCGCCAGCGCGCGGGCCTTGGCCAGGCTGGCATCGCCACGCGCGGGGCGCAGGAAGGAGAACCGGTTGGGTTGCAACCCGCGCACCGCGATGAACAGATTGTCCTGCACCGTCAGCCCATTGAACAGCAGCGATGTCTGGTAGGTGCGGCCGATGCCCATCCGCGTGCGCCGGTGTGGGCGCAGTTGGGTGATGTCCTCGCCGAACAGGGCGATGCTGCCGGCGGTTGGCGGAAAGTCGCCGCAGATGGTGTTGAACAGCGTGGTCTTGCCGGCACCGTTCGGCCCCAGCACGGCACGCCGCTCGCCGGGCATGACGTCGAAGCTGACATCGTTCACGGCCTGCAAGGCACCGAAGCGGCGGCTGACGCCGGCAAGGCGAAGGGCGGGTTGGGTCATGGTCTTCCAGGTGGCGTGGCGGCGGAGCCGGCGACGCGCCGGCCCCGCCAGTCACATCAGGCCACGCAGCCTGCGTTGTCGCGGGAGGGTGAGCCGAGCTGCAGGAACTGCGCCTCCGGCATGCCCAGCGTCTGGTTCACCGCGCGCGCCCGGTCGAAGGCGACCACCACGGCGCTGCCGCCACGTTCCTCGATCCGGTTCAGGAAGATGTCGGAAATCGCCTGGCGGTTATGGTCGAGCTTGACGGATGCACCGGTCGGCGCCGTGACCTCGGCGGCCGCCATGGCGCGCTGGAACGCCGCCTGGTTGCCGGAAAGATCGCCATTCACCGCGCGCAGACCGGCCAGGATGCCGTAGAGATTGGTCACGTAGTTCACGCCGTGGATGGAGGGCGAGGCGAAGCCGCCCTCATTGGCCCAGCGGCGCCGGTAGCGTGCGACGAAATCGGTCCAGGTCGGGTCGTCAATGATGTCCGCGATCGGGCCGCCGGAGAGCATGCCCATCATCACGCGCCGATGCGGCCCGCGCGCGGAGAGCATGGTCTGGTCCGCCATGATCGAGCCACCGACCAGCGGCTTGCTGCCACCCGCCTGGGCATATTGCGTCATGAAGGCGAGGCCATCCGTGCCGCCATGCACAATGACGATGGCGCCGGCGTTCGAGCGGTTGATCTGCGCGATCTGGGAGGTGAAGTCGGTGGTACCGAGAGGCGCCCAGTACTGCGTGACCTTGCCGCCGAGACGGCAAAACTCCAGGTTGAAGCCGAAGACCTGCGCATAGGGGAAGGCATAGTCGCCCGCGGTGATCGCAACCTCGCGGATGCCTTGGTTGTAGATATGCCGCCCGAGGCCCGCCATCCACTGCGTGCCGTCCGTGGAGAAGCGGAAGAAGTTCGGCGAAGGGTTGCGCAGCGTGGTGTCGGAGGCACCGGAGGAGCCGTTGACGATGGTCTTGCCGGTCAGCGTGCGCGAATAGTCGCGCAGCGCGATGCCCTCGGCACCGGAGAGCGGGCCCAGCACGATGTCCACATTGTCCTGCTCGACCAGCTTTCGCGCACGGGCCAGCGCCACATCCGCCTGGGCGTTGGAGCTTTCGCGGATGAACTCGATGCGGCGGCCGCCGATCGTGTGGTCGATGCGCTCCAATTCCATCTGCACGCAGCGATAGGCATCCTGCCCACCGGTGGCGAAGGGGCCTTCCAGCGTGGTGAGGCCGCCGAGGCGGATCGGCGCGTTCTGCGCGATGGCCGGCATGGCGAGGCCACCGGCGGCAAGGCCTGCACCGCCCAGCAGCGCGGCGCGGCGGGTGATCTGGATGGTCATGTTCGCTCCTCCTTCTTCGTTCGGTTCTTGGTTGGTGGCCCGCGGGTTCGTTTGTGCCCGCGATCTGGGGACGCTCATCGCCGCCGTGCCAGCAGGCGGCGCAGCCTCGCGCCGATGCCGATCGCGCCATCCGGCGAGACCAGCACGATGGCGAGGAAGACGACGCCGATGAGCGTGTTGAAGCGGTCGCGGTCGTAGATCGTCGCCGCGAAGGTATCGAAGACGGTGTAGATCAGGGACCCGATGAAGGCGCCGACGGGATGGCCGAGGCCGCCGATGACGCTCATGATCAGCACATTCACCGTGGCGCCGAGGCCGATCGAGCCTGGCGAGATGCCGATGTTGTAGATGGTGGAAAGGATGCCGCCGCAGCCTGCGATGAAGCCCGCCACGCCAAAGGCGGCGATGCGATGCAGCGCAACGGAATAGCCCAGCGCCGCGACGCGCCGCGGATTGTCGCGGATGCCTTGCAGCACCAGGCCGAAGGGCGTGCGCACCAGGTACAGGATGCCGGCGTACAGCAGCACGGCGGTGGCCAGCGCGATGTGGTAGAACACCAGCGCATTGCGGAAATCCAGCCCGAAGACGGTGGGGCCGACGACGTTGCGGATGCCCTCATAGCCGTTGAACCAGGCGATGTTGGTCTCGATGAAGCGGAAGACGCCCATGGCTAGGGCCAGCGTGATCATCAGCAGGTAGATGTCCCGCGTCCGCACGCTGATGGCGCCGACCAGCAGGCCCATCAGCGTCGCCGCCAGCAGGCCGAGCGGTATGGCCATGCCGTAGCCGAAGCCGCCCAGGATATGCGGCACGGCGCCATCCACCAGGATCGCCAGCGTGTAGCCGGCAATGCCCGCCACCATCATCTGCGCGAGCGAGATGAAGCCGCCATAGGTCGCCAGGAAGGTCAGCGACATGGCGATGATGCCGAAGACCAGGGCGCGGCCCAGGATGTTCGCCGTCCAGAACGCGGCCTGGTTCGCCGGCAGCAGATGGGGCAGCACCCATGGCAGCAGCAGCAGCACCACGAGCGCCAGCAGGGACCACAAGACGGCGTTACGCACGGCCGAGGATTCCCTGCGGACGCAGCGCCAGCACGGCGACCATGATGACGAAGGTCAGGATCACGGAATAGGTCGGGAACAGCGCCTGGCCGATCTGCTCCGCCAGGCCGATGAGCACGGCGCCCAGCGCGGTGCCGGTCAGCTGCCCATGCCGCCGACAATCACGACCACCAGCGAGATCAGCAGGAACCGGCCATCCGCCCCCATCGCAAGCGGCTGCGCCGTGGCGCCCACCACGCCGCCAATGCCCGCCAGCGCGGAGCCGAGCGCGAAGACCGCGACCCCCACCAGCGGCACATTCACGCCACAGGCGCCGAGCATCTGCCGGTCATCCACGCCCGCGCGGATCATCATGCCGAGCTTCGTGCGGTTCAGCAGCAACCACAGCCCGATGCCCACGGCCAGCGCGATGCCGATCTGCACCAGGCGGAAGGTGGGATAGCCGCCGACGCCCGGCACCTGGGTGGAGCCGAAGATGGCATCGGGGGCGAAGAACTGCCGCGGCGTGCCGCCATAGATCGCCAGCAACTGGTCGGCCACGATGATGGACAGGCCGATGGTGACCAGCGCCTGGCGCAGTTCCTGCCCCTGCATCCAGCCGAGCAGCGTCACCTGCACCAGTGCGCCGAACACCGCCGCGAAGGCTACGCCGGCCGCGATGCCGACATACCAGGCGTACCAGACATCCCTGTCGTACAGCGGCTCGAACACCGCGTAGCCGACATAGCCGGCCACGAGATACATGGCGCCATGCGCCATGTTCACCACGCGCATCAGGCCGAATATCAGCGAGAAGCCGCTGGCCACGATGAAATAGAGCGCGGCAAGCGTCAGCCCGTTCAACACGATCGTGGCCGCAAGATCCATCGCCGCGCCCATCCCCCCGCTTTGGCGTCATGGCGCCAATTGGCGGTGACCATGGCGGAGCGGCCGGGGAGCGGGCAAGATGGTATCCGTGCAATCTTTGGGTAAAATGGGGTAATGATACCGCCTTCAACAGCCCTGCTTCGTCCGCGCGCCCGGCTTGACGGCCTGGATCCGCCGGAGCGCCAGCGCAGCCTGTATCTTCCGGCACTCGCCACCTTCCCGCCCGAGACCTGGCCGCTGGTGGCTCTGCTGCCGGTGCTCGATATCAATGGCGCGCTGCGTGCGGCGCTGGAGGCGCAGCGGCCCTTCCGCAGCGCACCACCCGCCGTGGGCATCTTTGCCTGCGATCCCTTCCTGCGCCTGGCGGACATGGCCGCGCTGCTGCGGCGTGCCGGCGTGACGACGGTGGTGAACTACCCCACGGTCGAGCTTTTCGAGGGAGAGACAGCGGCCGCACTGGCCGCGGTGGGCTACCGGGCGGAGGCGGAGTTCCGGCTGCTGCTGCGCTTCGCTGAACTCGGCTTCGGCGTGATTGCCTGTGCCGCCTCGCGCCGGGCCGTGGATGCAGCGCTGGATCTCGGGCTGCGTCGCGTCCTGCTGCACCCCGGCCTGGCGGTTCCCGAACAGCCGGCGGCCTGGTGGGCGGAGCGCGCCGGGCATGTCGCGATCGAGGGCGGGGAGGCGCTGGCCTGGGATGTCCCGGTTCAGGCCTCCAGGCCCAGCCGTCGCATCCGGTTATAGAGGGTCTTCCGGGCGATCCCGAGGAAGGCGGCTGCCTCACCGCGGCGGAAACGGTTGCGGCGAAGGGCTTCCAGGATCCAGGCCCGCTCATCTTCGGGAGAGGTCGGCGGGGCCGTGATGGCGTGGCCAAGCTGGGCCTCCAGCACCTCCAGGGTCAGGCGGCCGTCTGGCGCCTCGGTCGCGGCACGGGTCAGCACTTCCGCGAGTTGGCGAAGGTTGCCGGGCCAGGTCTGCGCCATCAGCAGGCGCAGCGCCGTGGGGTCCAGCTGCGTCGTCGGGCGCTGTGTTGCCCGCAGCATGGCCTGCACCAGTAGCGGCAGGTCCTCCATGCGTTCGCGCAATGGCGGCACCAGCAGGCGTTGCGCCGTAAGCGCGCGTGCCATGGCCTCGCCGCCAGGCGGATGGATCAGCACCAGCCGCGCCCGCGGTGCCCGTTCGCCCGGCTTGGCGAATCGTTCGAAACTGCCGCGCTCGATCCAGTCCGCGAGGCGCGCGCGCAGCAGGGGCGGCAGCGCATCCGCGCCCTCGATCACCACGGTGCTGTGGCGCTGCGCCAGCAGCGCGGCCGGCCCAGCCCCGCCGAACAGCCGCTCGGCAATCGCCTGTTCGGCATCGAGGAAGGTCAGGCTGCCGGCACGGCCGCTGGCCTGGTGGATGGCGCGCGCGATGGTGGTGCGGCCGGCGCCCGGTTCCCCCTCCACCAGGATCGGCAGGTCCGTTGCGACCAGCCGGGCGATGCGCGAGGCAAGCTGCCGCGCGGCGCGCGACCGGCCGACCAGGCCCGGCATCGGCGCGGCCTCCGGCACCGAGCTGTGCCGCAGCAGGCCCGCGGTCTTGAAGGCGGAGGTGGTCTGCATCACGGACATTTCGAGTGGCAGGCGATCCAGCGTGGAGCCGCCGACATAGCCATCGGCGCGCGATGCGTCGCAGACCTGCAGCAGATGGCCGGGATCGATGATCGGCCCGCCCTCCACGAAGCACAGCGTGCCCGGCGCGGTGCGGCGCACATGGCGGAAGATGCGGCGCGCGCGTTCCGCCGCCTGGTCCAGTGGCACGCCGCTCGGCACGCCCTGGCTGCCGCCGGAGTTCCAGCCGAAATTCAGGCACAGCCGCTCAACCCCGCTTCCGAGCAGGGCGTCCACCTCCGCCCGCGTCTTGGCATAGCCGAGGGTGGCGAGACCCAGGCCGCGCGCGGCCCGCAGCAGGGCGACCTCGCGTTCGAAGCCGAGGCCGGCCGCTTCCAGCGCGATGCGGAAGGCACCGTCGTAGTGGATGGCGGTGGGGAAGTTGGCGACGCCGTGGTAGCCGGCTTCCTGGATGCGCCGCAGCAGCGTGCCGAGCGGCAGGCGCGGATCGCAGGCCGCGGCGCCGAAGAAGACCGGCACGCTGACGCGGTCGAGGATTTCCTGCCGCGCGAATTCGTCGGTGAAGGCATTGCTGTCGCGGACCGGCAGCATGGCGGCAAGCGACGGCGCGCCCATGACGCGCAGCCTGCCGGCACTCAGCGCCAGCAGGAAATCGGCACCCCCATCGGCCGCGGCGCGCGCGGTCATGCCAAGGCCCATGGCGGCGCCGACAAGCAGTTCCAGGCGGCCAGGGTTCGGCAGGGCGGGCATGGCGGGCACTCCGCATGAAGTTCCGTGGCGCCGGGGCGCGGCAGCCGCTGAGGGTCTTGGCAGGCGAGGCTAGCCTGGTGCCCCGGCCCATGCATCCGCTGCGCATTACCCCCGCTGCGGCGCCCGCGCCCGTGGGCCGGCAGGGCCACCCTCGCCCGCGGTGAAGCGGCCGATGAGGCGATGGCGGCCGCCGGGGTGCCAGAGGCGCGCAAAGGTGACGGGTGTTTCGCCATTCCAGGTGCGGCGTTCCACCACCAGCGCCGGCTCGCCCGCTTCCATGCCAAGCCAGCGGGCGATGCGGGGCGGTGTGCGCGTGGCGAGGATGGCGTGCTCGGCCTCCGTCCAGGCGATGTGGTCCAGCAGCCAGCGGCCGGGCGGGGTGGCGGCAAAGCGCTCCGTGGCGGCCTGTGGGGCGGCGGCCAGGTGGATGCGGCGCTCCTCCAGCTGCACGGGCGCGCCATCGGCCAGGTGCCGCGTGGTCAGCGCCAGCAGCGGCGCGCCTTCCTCGACGGTCAGTGCGGCGGCATCGGCCGCGGTGGCGGGGCGGGTCGCGCGGTAGAGGATATCATGCGCATGGGTGCCGCCGGCGGCCGCGATCTCGGCGCCGATGTCCCAGATCTCGAACACCGCCCGGCCGCGCGCCTCCGGGCTGGCGATGGTGCCGGCGCGGCGGTTGCGGCGCACCAGGCCCTCCGAGGCCAACTGCGCGATGGCACGATGCACCGTCATGCGGGAGGCGCCGAACAGCGCCATGAGCTCGGCCTCGGAGGGGATGCGCCCGCCCGGCGGGATGCGGCCGGAGAGGATGGACTGCGCCACCGCGCGGCGGATCTGCGCATGCAGCGGCCCCTGGCCGTCCAGGGGGAAGTCGCTCATGCCGCCAGGATGCGGGTGAGGGTGGCGGCAACCTGCGCCTCGGCGGCGGCGCGCAACGGGTGGCGCCCCGCCTCCACCACGCGCCGGCCGCGCACGAGGACGTCGCGGATGGGGGAGGTGCGGCTGGCGAAGACCAGCGCATCCAGCCACCGGTCGCCGTCCCGTGCCGCCAGGGCCGGATGTGCGGGGTCCAGCAGCAGCAGGTCCGCCCAGGCGCCCGGGGTGATTCCGGCCGGGCCGGCGGCCAGGGCCTGCGTGCCGCCCGCCAGCGCCCCCTCCCACAGCGTGCGCGCGGTGGAGGCGCCGCGTGGGGCCAGGGCGTTGCGGGTGCGGTGCGCCAGGCGCTGCGCGTATTCCATGGTGCGGAGCTCGTCCGCCGCGCCGATCAGGATGTTGCTGTCCGTGCCGATGCCGAAGCGGCCGGCGGCGTCGCGATGGGACAGGGCGGCGAAGATGCCGTCGCCCAGGTTGCTTTCCGTCACCGGGCACAGCCCCACCACCGCGCCAGCCTGCGCCAGGCCGGCCAGTTCCAGCGGCGTGCCATGGGTGGAATGGATCAGGCACCAGCGCGCATCTAGGCCCACCGATTCGAGCAGCGCCGCGATGGGCGGGCGGCCCAGTATGGCGCGGCAGGCCTCCACCTCCTTCACCTGTTCCGCCGCATGGATGTGCAGCGGCTCCCCGGCGCGGAGCATGGCGGCGACATCCTGGATCTCGGCGAAGGTGGCGGCGCGCAGGGAATGGGGGGCAGCGCCGAAGCTCGCACCCTCCAGCCCCGCGATCGCGTGGCGGCTGCGCTCCAGCAGGCGGGCGAAGCCGTCGCGGTCGTTCAGGAAGCGGCGCTGGCCGGGCGCGGGGGGCGCGCCGCCGGCCTCGCCATGGGCATAGAAGCAGGGCAGCAGGGTGAGCTGGATGCCGGTGGCCTGCGCCGCGGCGGCGATGCGCTCCGCCATCTCGGCAGGGTTGGCGTAGGGGCGGCCGTCCGGGTCGTGGTGCAGGTAGTGGAATTCACCGACGCGGGTGAAGCCGCCCTCCAGCATCTCGGCATAGGCCAGGGTGGCGATGGCTTCGACGTCATCGGGCGTGAGATGGGCGAGGAAGCGGTACATCACCTCGCGCCAGGTCCAGAAGCTGTCCTCGGCCGGGCCGGCCTGCTCGGCCAGCCCCGCCATGCCGCGCTGGAAGGCGTGGGAATGCAGGTTGGGCAGGCCGGGAATGGCGATGGCCGCCTGATGCTCCGCTTCCCCGTCCGTGCTGCCGGGGGTGACGCCGGCGATGCGGCCGGTGCCATCCAGCGTGACGAGCACCTCGCGGTGCCAGCCATCGGGCAGCAGGGCATGGGCGAAAAGCATCTTGCGCATCGGTCCGCTCCGAAGCAGATTATGTATATACATTATCGCTGAGGCCAGAGCATAACCGCTGGCACGATCACCGCAAGGACAAGCGCATGGCGGGCATCCCGGCCGATCTGCTGTTCGAGGGCGCAAGGCTGGCCACGATGGCCGGGGCGGGACTCGGCGTGGTCGAGGACGGGGTGCTGGCGGTGCGGGACGGGCGCATCGCCTATGCCGGCGCGCGGGACGGCGCGCCCGCCTTCGATGCCGCCGAGCGCGTGCCGTGCGAGGGCCGCTGGATCACGCCCGGCCTGGTGGATTGCCACACGCATCTGGTCTTCGCCGGCGACCGGTCGGAGGAATTCGCGCGCCGCCTGGCGGGCGAGAGCTATGCCGACATCGCCCGCAGCGGCGGCGGCATCGCCTCCACCGTGCGCGCCACCCGTGCGGCCGATCAGGCGACGCTGCTGGCGCTGGGCCTGAAGCGGCTGGATGCGCTGCTGGCGGAAGGTGTCACCACCGTCGAAGTCAAGTCCGGCTACGGGCTGGACGAGGCGACCGAGCGCCGGCAGTTGCGCGTCGCGCGTGCCCTGGCCACGCAGCGCGCCGTGACGGTGCGTGCCACCTATCTCGGCGCGCATGCGGTGCCGCCGGGTGGCGACCGTGCGGCATATCTCGACCTGGTCTGCGGCCGGATGATCCCGGCCCTCGCCGCGGAGGGCCTGGCCGATGCGGTGGATGTGTTCCAGGAGGGCATCGCCTTCTCGGCCGAGGAATGCGCGCGCGTCTTCGCCGCCGCCCGCGCCGCCGGCCTGCCGGTGAAATCCCATGCCGAACAGCTCAGCGACACCGGCGGCGCGGCGCTGGCCGCCGGCTTCGGCGCGCTGTCGGCCGACCATCTGGAATATTGTTCGGAGGAAGGCGCCACCGCCATGGCGCGGGCCGGCACCGTCGCGGTGATCCTGCCCGGCGCCTTCCTGATGCTGAACGAGACGCGCAAGCCGCCGATCGCCGCCTTCCGCGCGGCGGGCGTGAGGTTGGCGGTGGCGACGGACCTCAACCCGGGCTCCTCGCCCATCGCCTCGCTGCGCGTTTCCGCCACGCTGGCCTGCGTGCTGTTCGGCATGACGGTGGAGGAGGCGTGGCGCGGCATGACCATCAACGCCGCCCATGCGCTGGGGCTGCAGGATGAGATCGGCAGTCTGGAGGCGGGCAAGCGCGCCGATCTTGCGATCTGGGCGGTGGATGGCCTGGCGCAGGTGGTGGCGCAGATCGGGCCTTCGCCGCTGCAGGCGCGCTATCATGGGGGGGTGCGGGCATGACGCTGGTTGCGGGTGCGGTGACGCTGGCCCAGTGGCGGGCGGTGCAGGATGGCGCGGCCATGCCGCTGGATGTGGGTGCGCGGCCTGCGGTGGAACGCAGTGCGGCGGCCGTCGCGCGCGTCATCGACGCGGGCGAGACGACCTATGGCGTGAATACGGGCTTCGGCAAGTTGGCCTCCGTGCGCATTGGCGATGCGGATCTGGCGACGTTGCAGCGCAACCTGATCCTGTCGCATGCCTGCGGCGTCGGTGCGCCTTTGCCCGCGCCGGTGGTGCGGCTGATCATGGCGATGAAGGCGGCGAGCCTGGCGCGCGGCGCATCGGGCGTGCGGTGGGAGGTTGTGGCGCTGATCGAGGCCATGCGCGCGCGCGACGTGCTGCCGCTGATCCCGGCCAAGGGCTCCGTCGGTGCCTCGGGCGACCTGGCGCCGCTCGCGCATATGACGGCGGCGATGCTGGCGGAGGGGGCGGTGCTGCCGAATGTCCCGGCAGCGCGGGCCCTGGCGCGGGCCGGGCTGAAGCCCATCGCGCTCGGCCCGAAGGAAGGCCTGGCGCTGATCAACGGTACGCAGGTCTCGACCGCGCTCGCGCTGGCCGGGCTGTTTGCCGCGCATCGCGTGTTCCAGGCGGCGCTGGTGAGCGGCGCGTTGACGGTGGATGCGCTGCGCGGCTCCGACACGCCCTTCGATGCCCGCATCCACGCGCTGCGCGGCCATGCGGGGCAGCGGGACGTGGCGGCGGCGTTGCGCGGGTTGCTGGCGGGCAGCGCCATCCGCGACAGCCACCGCGAGGGCGATGACCGCGTGCAGGACCCCTATTCGCTGCGCTGCCAGCCGCAGGTGATGGGCGCCGGGCTGGATGTGCTGCGCTTCGCCGCCCGCACGCTGGCCACGGAGGCCAATGCCGTCACCGACAATCCGCTGGTGATGGAGGATGGGTCCATCCTGTCGGGCGGCAATTTCCATGCGGAGCCGGTGGCCTTCGCCGCCGACCAGATCGCCCTGGTGCTGGCCGAGATCGGCAACCTGGCCGAACGCCGCATCGCGCTGCTGGTGGATCCGGTGATGTCCGGCTTGTCGGCCTTCCTGGCGCGCGATGCCGGGCTGAATTCCGGGTTGATGATCGCGCAGGTCACCGCGGCCGCGCTGGCGTCCGAGAACAAGCAGCGCGCGGCGCCGGCTTCCGTGGACAGCATCCCCACCTCGGCGAATCAGGAGGACCATGTCTCCATGGCGACGCATGCCGCCTATCGCCTGCTCGAGATGGCCGAGAACACCGCCGCCATCATCGGCATCGAGGCATTGGCGGCGGCGGAGGCGTTGGAACATCGCCGGCCGCTGACCTCCAGCGCGCCGCTGGAGGGCGCGCATGCCGCCATCCGCCTGCGCATCCCGCCATTGCTGGCCGACCGCTTCCTGGCGCCGGATATTGCCGCCGCCACTGCGCTGGTGCGCGAGGGCGCGCTGGCCGCCGCCGCCGCCCACCCCTTGCCCGAGCTGGACACCGACGCATGAGCCGCATGGCCAATAGCCGCATCATCACCGCCCCGCACGGCCCGGAGCTGACCTGCAAGAGCTGGGCAGCCGAGGCCGCCATGCGGATGCTGATGAACAACCTCGATCCTGACGTGGCCGAGCGCCCGCAGGATCTGGTGGTCTATGGCGGCATCGGCCGTGCGGCGCGCGACTGGGACAGTTTCGACCGCATCGTGAGCAGCCTGAAGGGGCTGGAGCCGGACGAGACCCTGCTGGTGCAGTCGGGCAAGCCCGTCGGCGTGTTCCGTACCACGGTGGATGGCCCGCGCGTGCTGATCGCGAATTCCAACCTGGTGCCGCATTGGGCGACCTGGGAGAAGTTCCATGAGCTCGATCGGCTGGGGCTGATGATGTACGGCCAGATGACGGCCGGTTCCTGGATCTATATCGGCAGCCAGGGCATCGTGCAGGGCACCTACGAGACCTTCGCAGAGGTGGGCCGCCAGCATTATGGCGGGACGCTCGCCGGGCGCTGGGTGCTGACCGGCGGGCTGGGCGGCATGGGCGGCGCGCAGCCGCTGGCGGCAACCATGGCCGGCGCATCGATGCTGGCGGTGGAATGCCAGCCCTCGCGCATCGAGATGCGGCTGCGCACGCGCTACCTGGATACCCAGGCCGGCACGCTGGATGAGGCGCTGGCGATGATCGAGGCGGCGCGCGTGGAAGGCCGCGCCATTTCCGTCGGCCTGCTGGGCAACGCGGCCGAGGTGTTTCCCGAAATCCTGCGCCGCGGCATCCGACCCGATGTGGTGACCGACCAGACCAGCGCGCATGATCCGCTGAACGGCTACCTGCCCGCCGGCTGGACACTGGCCGAATGGGAGGAGCGGCGGGAGCGCGATCCGGATGGCGTGGTGCTGGCCGCCAAGCGTTCGATGGCCGCGCATGTGGAGGCGATGCTGGGCTTCCATCGCCTGGGCATCCCCACGCTGGACTACGGCAACAACATCCGCCAGATGGCGCAGGAAGCGGGCGTCGCGGACGCCTTCGACTTCCCGGGCTTCGTGCCTGCCTATATCCGCCCGCTCTTCTGCCGCGGCGTCGGCCCCTTCCGCTGGGCGGCGCTGTCGGGCGACCCGGAGGATATCGCGCGCACCGACGCCAAGGTGCGCGAATTGATGCCTGACGATGCCAACCTGCATCGCTGGCTGGACATGGCGCAGAAGCGCATCGCCTTCCAGGGCCTGCCCGCACGGATCTGCTGGGTGGGGCTGGGCGACCGGCATCGCCTGGGTCTCGCCTTCAACGAGATGGTGGCGAAGGGGGAGCTTAAGGCACCCATCGTCATCGGGCGCGACCACCTGGACAGCGGCTCCGTCGCCTCCCCCAACCGGGAGACGGAGGCGATGCGCGATGGCTCCGACGCTGTCTCCGACTGGCCGCTGCTGAACGCGCTGCTGAACACGGCCTCCGGCGCGTCCTGGGTGTCGCTGCATCATGGCGGCGGCGTGGGGATGGGGTTCTCGCAGCATTCCGGCATGGTGATCGTGGCCGATGGCACGGAGGCCGCCGCGAAGCGCCTGGCGCGCGTGCTGTGGAACGACCCCGGAACCGGCGTGATGCGCCACGCCGATGCTGGCTATGAACTGGCCATCGAGCATGCCCGCCGCACAGGATTGAAGCTGCCCGCGCTTGGAATCGGCATGTAGGGCAGGAGGCCCGCTTTACAGCGCGCGGGCGCAACCGCAGCATGAACGGGCAGGGATGGGAGTGACCCGCATGGACCAGGCTATCGCACCGGACCCCGAGGCCCAGGCCTTCGCAGCGGATGGCGCCATCCTGCTGCGTGGCGTCTTCGCCGATTGGGTGGAGCCGCTTCGCGCCGGCATCGAGACGCTGATGGCCGCGCCCGGCCCCTATGAGCGCAGCTACACGCCCAAGGATGGCAGCGCGCGCTTCTTCCAGGATCTGTGCAACTGGCAGCGCATCCCGGAATTTCGTGCCTTCGTCGAGCAGGGACCGGGGGCCGCCATTGCGCGGCGCCTGATGGGCAGCACGGGTGCGCGCTTCTTCCACGACCATGTGCTGGTGAAGGAACCGGGCACCAGCCTGGTCACGCCCTGGCACCAGGATGCGCCCTATTACTGCGTGGAGGCGGAGCAATCCGTCAGCTTCTGGATCCCGCTCGACCCCGTCTCCCGCGATGTCACGCTGGAATGCGTGGCGGGCAGCCATCTCTGGACGAAGGCGCTGAAGCCGAAGCGCTTCGACGGCACCGATCTGTATGACGGCGACGACCGCGAGGAGATGCCCGACATCGAAGCGGAGCGCGAGCGCCACCGCATCCTGGGCTGGGAAATGGCGCCCGGCGATGCGGTGGCCTTCCATTACCGCACCATGCATGGCGCGCCGGCCAACACATCCCCGCAACGGCGCCGCCGCGTGTTTTCCGCGCGCTGGGTGGGCGATGATGCGGTGTTCCGCGACCGTGGCGGCCGTGGCTCGCCGCCGCTGCGCCACCTGACGCTGGCCGATGGCGCGCCACTCGCCGGTCCTGAATTTCCCCGCTTTACCTGACACCAAGAACGAGAGGCAGAGACGACAATGCAACGACGCATGATGCTCGGTTCGGCTGCGGCCGCGACCGCCGCCACCCTGGCCACGCCGGCGCTGAGCCAGGGCCGCATCGAATGGCGCATGGTCACCATCTGGCCGCGCAACCTGCCCGGCCCGGGCGTGGCGGCGCAGCGCTGCGCCGACCGCATCGGGCAGATGTCGGGCGGACGCCTGACGGTGCGGCTGTTCGCCGCCGGCGAGGTGGTGCCGCCGGCCGGCGCCTTCGATGCGGTGGCGGCCGGCACGGCCGACCTCTATCACGGCGTGCCGTCCTTCTGGATTTCCAAGTCGCCCGGTATCGGCTTCTTCGGCAGCTTCCCCTTCGGCCTCACTGCCTATGAACGCCAGGGCTGGATGATGCATGGCGGCGGCCAGGCCATGTATGACGAGATGTATGCCCGCTTCGGCGTGAAGGGCTTCATCGTCGGCGACAGCGGCCCGCAATGGATGGGCTTCTTCAAGCGCGAGCTGAACAGCCTCGAGGATTTCCGCGGCCTGCGCTACCGCACCGCGGGCCTGGGTGGCGAGATGTTCCGCCGCGCCGGTGCCTCCGTGGTGTCGCTGCCCGCCGGGCAGATCTTCGCCGCCCTGCAATCCGGCACGATCGACGCCGCGGAATTCGTCGGTCCCTTCTCCGACCTGCCGCTCGGCCTGCACCAGGTGGCCAAGAACTACTATTTCCCTGGCGTGCAGGAACCGTCCTCGGCCGAGGAGATCGGTATCAACATGGGCAAGTGGAACGCCCTGCCGGAGGATCTGAAGGCCATCGTGCGCTTCTGCGCCCTGTCGCTGCATGAGGAGACCACGGCCGAATACGATGTGCGTCACCCCATCGCGCTGAACGAGCTGGTGACGCGGCACGGCGTGATGGTGCGGGAGGTGCCGCGCGACATGCTGATCGCCTTCGGCAATATTGCGGGCGAGATCCTGGCCGAGTTCCGCGCCCACCAGGACCCGCTGGTGAAGCGCATCGCCGACAGCTACGCCGAGTTCCGCAACCGCAGCGCCGCCTACATGCTGCAATCCTATGCGGGCAACTTCAACGCGCGCAGCCTGCCGATTCGCTGGGGCTGACGCCGTTGCGCCTCCTGCTCCGCGTCGCCGATGCGCATGACGCCCTGACCAGCCATCTGGCGCAGGCCGTCAAGTGGCTGGCGCTGGCCGTGGTGCTGGTGCAGTTCATCGTCGTGGTGCTGCGCTATGCCTATGGTTCCTCCTTCGTCTGGATGCAGGAGAGCGTGATCTACGTCCACGCCACGCTGTTCATGCTGGCCATCGGCTACACCTGGCTGGTGGACCAGCATGTGCGCGTGGATGTCTATTACGCCGGCTGGACGGCGCGGCGGCAGGCGGCGGTGGATCTCGCCTGCGTGGTGCTGGCCGCGCTGCCCTTCTGTGCGCTGGTGATCTGGTCTTCCTACGATTATGCCGCGCGGTCCTGGATGCAGGATGAGGGGCCGATGGCCCTGGGCGGCGTGCCCTTCGTGCCGGCGCTCAAATCCCTCATCCCGATCATGGGCGTGCTGCTGGGTTTGCAGGCCGTCTCAATCGGCATCCGTTGCGTGGCGGTGCTGACCGGCGCGGCACCCACGCATTTTCCCTACCGCCAGCGACAAGGTGAAGCATGAGTACCGCCGCCATCGGGCAGGTGCTCGACCTGCTCATGTTCGCCTCGCTCTGTGCGCTGATCCTCACCGGCATTCCCGTGCTGTTCCTGCTGGTCGGATGCGCCATCGTCTTCGGCACGCTGGGCATCCTGTTCGGTGTGTTCGATACCTTCTTGCTGGGTGCGCTGGCGCAGCGCATTTTCGGCACGATGACGGGCGAGACGCTGGTTGCGATCCCGCTTTTCGTCTTCATGGGCATCATGCTCGAACGCTCGCGCATCGCCGAGGAATTGCTGGAGGCGATGGGCCGGCTGTTCGGCACGGTGCGCGGGGGGCTGGCGATCAGCGTCTCCGTCGTCGGCGCGCTGCTCGCGGCCTCAACCGGCATCGTGGGCGCGACCGTTGTCACCATGGGGCTGATTGCGCTGCCGGCGATGCTGCGGCGCGGCTATGACAAGCGCTTTGCCTGCGGCACGGTCTGCGCGGCGGGCACGCTGGGGCAGATCATCCCGCCTTCCACCGTCATGGTCATCCTGGGCGAGGTGATCTCCGCCGCCTATCAGCAGGCGCAGCTGGCGCAGGGGCTGTTCTCCATCCAGACCGTCTCGGTCGGCCAGCTTTTCGCGGGTTCGATGATTCCGGGGCTGATGCTGGTAGGGCTTTACATCCTGTACCAGTTCGTCCTGTGTCTGCTGAAGCCCGAGATGGGCCCGGCCATGCCGCGCGAGGAGGCGGAGGGCATCACCACCGCACAGATCCTGCGCGCGCTGCTGCCACCCATCATCCTCGTCATCGCCGTACTGGGCTCCATCCTGGCCGGCGTTGCCACGCCGACGGAGGCGGCGGCGGTGGGCGCCATTGGCGCCACGCTGCTGGCGGGGCTGCGCCAGGAAGGTGGGCGCATCTGGCCGATCTGGCTGGGCGGCCTCGCCGCCGTGGCGCTGGTCACGCTGGGGCTGATGTTCGACATGCGCCTCGGCCGCCAGGCGCCGCCGCTGGCGGACCGCATCGCCATCGGCGTCGCCGGGGTTCTGGTGGTGGTGCTGGCGGCGGGGGTCGCGCTGGCCTTGTGGCGCACCTTCCGCGGCGGCGTGCTGGGCCAGGTCTCGCACAGCACCATGACCATCACGGCGATGATCTTCGCGACATTGATCGGCGCCACGCTGTTCTCGCTGGTGTTCCGCGGCCTGGGCGGGGATGAGACGGTGAAGGAGCTGCTCTCCCTGATCCCCGGCGGGGCGACGGGTGCGCTGGTTGCGGTGATGATCCTGATCTTCCTGATGGGCTTCTTCCTCGACTTCGTGGAGATCACCATCATCGTCGTGCCCATCGTGGGCCCGGTGCTGTTGACCATGGGGATCGATCCCATCTGGCTCGCGGTGCTGATCGCGCTGAACCTGCAGACCTCCTTCCTCACGCCGCCCTTCGGCTTCTCCCTGTTCTACCTGGGCGGGGTGGTGCCGCGCGGTGTGGGCACCGCGGATATCTATCGCGGCGTGATTCCCTATGTGTGCCTGCAATTGCTGGCGATCGGCCTGGTGATGGCCTTCCCGGCGCTGGCAACCTGGCTGCCCGCGCAACTATTCTGATTGCGGGTCGGGTGCGGGGGGGCGGGGTGCGCCCCGCCTCAGCCCTCGGCCCGCAATGCGTCGCGGATGGTCTGGGTGATGCGGTCGATATCGGCCTGCGCCAGCACCAACGGTGGCGACAGCACCAGCATGTCGCCCGCCGCCCGCACCAGCACGCCGTCGGCGAAACACCGGTCGGCGATGGCAGGCCCGCGCATACCGCCGCGCGGCGCCAGCTCGATCGCGGCGAGGATGCCGATGGTGCGGATATCCATCACATGCGGCGCATCGCGCAGTGCGTGCATCGCCGCCGCGAAGGGCGCAGCCATGGCCGCGGCATTCGCGAAGATGCCCTCCTGCTCATAGGCTTCCAGCGCGGCGAGGCCGGCGGCGCAGGCCAGGGGATGGCCGGAATAGGTGTAGCCGTGGAACAGCTGCACCGCTTCCGGCGGCCCGGCCATGAAGGCCTCGTGGATTCCGGCGGAAACCAGCGTGGCGCCCATCGGCACGGCGCCATTGGTCAGCCCCTTGGCGCAGGCCATCAGGTCCGGTGTTACGCCGAAGGCCTGGCTGGCGAAACAGGTGCCCAGGCGGCCGAAGCCGGTGATGACCTCGTCGAAGATCAGCAGGATGCCGTGCTTCGTGCAGATCTCCCGCAGCCGTTCCAGATAGCCCTGCGGCGGCGGGTAGACGCCGCCCGAGCCGGTTACCGGCTCCACGATCACCGCCGCGACGGTGGAGGGATCCTGCACCGCCAACAGGGCTTCGAGGCTTTCCGCATACTCCGCCCCCACCGCCGGGCGGCCATCGGGAAAACCCATGCGGCCGGAATCGTAGGGCAGCGGCAGGTGGTAGACGTCGGGCAGCAGGGGCCCGAAATCCCGCTTGTGGCGGCCGATACCGCCCACCGACAGGCCGCCGAAGCCGACGCCGTGATAGGATTTGGCCCGGCCGATCAGCTTGGTGCGGCCGCCCTCGCCGCGCATCCGGTGGTAGGCGCGGGCGATCTTCAGCGCGCTGTCCACCGCCTCCGACCCTGAATTGCTGAAGAACACATGCGCCAGCTCCTCCGGCGCTGCGGCGGTCAGGCGTTCGGCGAAGGCGAAGGCGCCGGGATGGCCCATGCGGAAGGAGGAAACGAAGTCGAGCTGCCCGGCCGCCTTGCGGATCGCCTCCGTGATGCGCGGATGCGCGTGGCCGGCATTCACGCACCAAAGGCCCGCCATGCCGTCCAGTACGCGCCGCCCGCCGGATTCGATGTAGTGCATGCCTTCCGCGCCCACGAACATCATCGGTGCCGCGCGGAAGGCGCGCGCCGCGGTGAAGGGCATCCAGTAGGATTCGGACAGCGCATTGGGGCGTGGATCGGCGTTCATTGGGGCCTCGCGGGGGTTGTGCGGTCCAGCCGGTCCCGCAGCCGGAACCAGACGCTGCCCGCGGCGGCGTAGATCTTCTTCAGCGGGTGCAGCGGAATGGGGCGCAGGGGCTCGACCGGCGGCAGGGCCAGGCTTTCGCCGCCCATCAGCACGGTGGCGAGTTCCGGCCCGGTGGCGGTGCACCAGGCGATGCCCTTGCCATTGCAGCCGATCGTGGCGAAGACGCCGTCCTCCAGGGCGAAAAGCCGCGGCAGCCGATCCAGCGTGATCGCAACCTGGCCGCCCCAGCCGAATGCCGGGGGTGTCTCGGCCAGCTTCGGGTAGAGCCGCGCGAGCATGTGCCGCTGGGTGCCGAAATCGCCCAGCCCGCGTGGCGCGCGCAGCCGGCCCTTGCCGCCCAGCACAAGCCGACCGTCCCGATCCGCGCGGAAATAGCGCAGCACGCGGCGCGTGTCGGAGACCACCGGCATCTGTGCCGGCACCGCGCCGGGCGGCGTTGCGATCAGGAAGCTCCAGACCGGGATGGTGGTATCTGCCAGCCCGGGCCACAGGCCGCCGGCCAGCGCATTGGTTGCAATCAGCACGCGCCGCGCCCGCAGATGTCCCCCTGGCGTCTCCACCCGCCAATCCGGCCCGTCGCGCCGGATTGCCGTGGCGCGCGCGGGGGCGTGGAGCACGGCGCCGGCCGCCATCGCCGCGCGGGCCAGGCCGCGGGCGTAGGATAGCGGCTGTACCCCGCCGCCCTCGGCATGGAACCAGCCGCCGAGATAGGCCTCCGTCCCGGTCAGCATTGCGGCCTCGGCGTGGGACAGCCAATGCACGGGCGCGCCGGCCCTTCGCCAGGCGGCCAATCGCGGCGTCATCTCCGCCAGCGCCGCCGGCGTGTCGGCGAGCTGCGCCCAGCCGTGCCGGGATGCATCGCAATCGATGCCGTGGCGGGCAATCAGCGCGAAGGTGCCCGCCGCGGCCCGGGCGCCGAGGGCATGCATCGCCGCCCCACGCGCCGGGCCGTAGACCGCGATGGCATCAGCAACATCATGCTTGAAGCCCGGGATCACCTGCCCGCCATTGCGGCCTGAGGCACCGGCGCCGGGCGCCTCCGCGTCCAGCACCGTCACCGCCACGCCGCGCTCGGCGAGCGCCAGCGCGGTGGAGAGGCCGGAATAGCCGGCGCCGATGATGGCCACGGTGGTCTCCGCCGGTCCGTGCAGCGGCGCCAGAATCGGGGCGGGCGTTGCGGTTGCCTCCCACAGCGATGTCATGGCGCACCCCGCAGCCGCACCAGCTCCGCGGTCAGTGCCAGGGCGGCGGCCAGGTGTTCCGCCAGCAGACGGGCGGCGCGGGGGCGGTCTTCGGCCTCCAGCGCATCGAGGATCGCCAGGTGCTCCGTGGCATTCTGCCGCACGCGGCCGGGGCCGAGCACCCAGCCGTAGTTGGTCAGCCGGCGCAGCTGGTTGTGTTGCTCCGTCGCCGCCTGGAAGAAGCGGTTGCCGGAGGCGGCGACGATGCCGAGGTGGAAGGCCGCGTTCAGTTCGAAGAAATCCACCGCGCGCGAATCCTGCCAGGCTTCCTCCAGGAACAGCCGGTGGCCCTCCCGCATCTCCCGCACGAAGGCTTCGGGCAGCGCGTAGCGGGGCTCCAGCAAGGCGGCCGGTTCCATGACGATGCGGAAGCGGTAGGCGGCATCGCGTTCGGCCGGCGTGGCGAGGCCCGGCGCAAAGCGCCAGCCATGGCCGCGGTTGCGGGTGACGATGCCCAACTCCTCCAGCCGCCGCAGGGCGCGGCCGAGGTCGCCGCGGGCGGCCCGCGTCTGCCGCTGCAGCTCCGCCTCCGTCATTGAATCCGGCAGTCGCCCGGCGGCGCGGTCGCGGGAGATGGCGACCATCAGTGCCGCCACCGCATCCTCCGCCTCCGGCTCCGGGATCGGTACATGCGGGTCGCGCAGCACCAGGGTGCGGCCGCGCTGCTCGACGCTGCCGGCAGCCGCCAGCACCGCCAGCGCGCCGCGGATCGGGGTGCGGGAGACGCCGAGTTTTGCGGCCAGCGCATCCTGCCGCAGTGGCGTGCCGGGCGCCGCGCCTTCTGCCGCCAACAGGTCCAGCACAGCGCGGGCCAGGTCGTGATGCAGGGTGGGGGTCGGTTCCAGGATGGCGCTCGATTTTGCTTGCAGACCCCAGTTTGGCGCCCTACCGTATTTTCTGCAACCAAAAACCGAATGGAGTTCCGGGCTTGGCCACACCCGCCCCGCTGATCGAAGTATCCGGCCCACCCCGCGAGCGCGGCCGGCAATACGGGGCGCAGGCGGCCGCCCGCATTCGCCTCGGCATCGGGCATTATTCGGACCAGCTCGGCACCACCGGGCTCGACACTGCCGGCATCCGTGAAATCGCCTTGTCCTTCGAGCCGCAGATTGCCCGCTTCGACGCGGAGATGGCGGAGGAGATGCGCGGCATCGCCGAGGGCGCTGGCCTGCACCCGGCCGATATCCTGCTGCTGAATGCGCGGACCGAGATCCTCAAGCTGGCCAAACGCCGCAAGGACCCGGACCCGGATGGCTGCACCGGCGTGGTGGCGCTGCCCGGCATCACCGCCGAGGGCAAGCTGATCCACGCGCAGAACTGGGACTGGAAGCTGGAATGCGCCGAGACCGCGGTGGTGCTGAAGATCCGGCGTGAGGATGGGCCGGATGTGCTGACCTTCACCGAGGCCGGTGGCCTGGCACGCTCCGGCATGAATGCCGCCGGCATCGTGGTGACCGCCAACTACCTGGAAAGCGACCGCGACTACCGCACCGCCGGCGTGCCGCTGGCGCTGATCCGCCGCAAGGCGCTGATGGCCGGGCAACTCGCAGTGGCCATGCACGCCGTCTACACCACGCCGAAATCGGCCTCGAACAACATGATTGTCAGCCATGCCGGCGGCATCGCGATCGATTTCGAATGTGCTCCGGATGAAAGCTTCCAGGTGCACCCCGATAACGGCCTTCTGGTCCACGCCAACCACTGGGTTAGCCCCGTGGCGCTGTCGAAACTCCGCGACACCGGCATCCAGGCCACGCCGGACAGCCTGTACAGGGACCTGCGCGTGCGCGACCTGCTGGCCCCCCAGCGCGGCCGTATCACGGTGGACGCGGTGAAGGCGGCGCTGTTCGACGAATACCAAAGCCCCTGGTCCGTCTGCCGCCCGCCGCGGCCCAACCTGTCCAACAACCTTTCCGCCACCGTCGCGCAGATCGTCATGGTGCCGGCGGATGGGCTGATGGAAGTGGCGATGCTGCCGGCACTCGACCGCCGCTTCACGACCTATCGCCTGGAACCCCTGACCCTGAGGAGCGCCGCATGAAGATCTTGGCCGTTGCCCTCGCCGCGCTGCTCGCGGCGACGCCCGTGGTAGCGCAGGAAAGCCTGCTGCGCGCGCGGCTGAATTCGGACATCCGTTCCACCGACCCCGGCACCAACCGCGATGCCAACACCGATGCGGTCGTGCTGCACATCGTCGAAGGCCTGGTTGCGTACCGGGAGAACACCTCGATCGGCCCGCTGCTGGCGGAGCGCATCGACATCGCGGAGGACGGGCTCAGCTACAGCTTCGTGCTGCGCGACGGTGTGCGCTTCCACAATGGGGCAGTGCTGACCTCGGCGGATGTGAAATTCGCCTGGGAACGCTATCTGCGGCGCGAGACCAATTGGCGCTGCCTGCCGGAATTCGACGGCCGCGGCGCGACGAAGATCACCGCCATCGAGACGCCTGATGCACGCACCGTCGTGTTCCGCCTGGAACGGCCGAGCGCATTGTTCCTGGCCAACATGGCGCGCGCCGATTGCGGCGGGGCCGGCATCTGGCACCGGGATTCGCTGAACGCCGATGGCAGCTGGAACAGCCCGGTCGGCACCGGCCCCTTCCGCATGGGCGAATGGCGCCGGAACCAGTTCGTCGAGCTGGCGCGCTTCCCCGACTACAGCGCGCGCGATGGCGAGGTGGACGGCTATACCGGCAACAAGACCGCCCATGTGGATCGCGTGCGCTGGCTGGTGATCCCGGATGCCTCCGCCGCCAAGGCCGCGCTGCTCTCGGGCGCCATCGACATCAACCCCGACATCGCCAACCAGGATATCGAGGAGCTGCGCGCGCGGCCGGACATGCGGATTTCCGCCACCACCACCATGGGCACGATGGCACTGCTGATGCAGACGCGCGATCCGCTGCTGGCCGATATACGCATACGCCGCGCCATCGCGCTGACGCTCGACTATCCCGAGCTGGTGCGCGCCTTGTCCGATGGCCAGTCCAGCTACAACCCCTCCATCATCCCCTCCGCCAGCGGCGCGCATGGCGCCGTGCAGCGCGAAGGCTTCGCCCGCAACCTGGATGAGGCGCGGCGCCTGCTGCGGGCGGCGGGCTATCGCGGCCAGACCATCCGCATGGTCACCACCCGGCGCTACAATTCGCTGCTGGAGATGGCGACGCTGACCCAGGCCATGGCGCAGGAGGCCGGGCTGAATATCGAGTTCGAGGTGATCGACTGGGCGACGCAGCTCGACCGCTACACCCGCGGCGACTACCAGATGATGGCCTTCACCTACTCCGCCCGCCTCGACCCGTCCCTGTCCTTCGAGATGGTCTCCGGCCCCAAGGCGACGCAGCCCCGCAAGACCTGGGACAATGCGGATGCGCTGACCCTGCTGCAGGAGAGCATGCGGGTGACTGACCCGGCGCGGCGCCAGGCGATCTTCGATGATCTGCATCGCCGCTTCATCGCCGATGTGCCGATGATCGTGCTGTACAACGACGCCAATATCTCGGCCCACCGCGCCAGCCTGACCGGCTACCGGTCCTGGGCCACCGGCCAGCCGCGCTTCTGGGGCGTTCGGCTCCAGTGATCGGCTACGCTGCCCGCCGATCCCTCGCCGCGATCCCGACCCTGCTGCTGGTCGCGATTGCGGTGTTCCTGCTGATGCGCCTGATCCCGGGCGATCCGGCGCAGCTCATGCTGGGCGATGCGGCCTCGGCCGAGGAAGTCCAGGCGCTGCGCCGGAGCATGGGGCTGGAGGCGCCGCTGCCGATGCAATTCCTGCATTGGGCGGGCGCGGCGCTCACCGGCAATCTTGGCCGCTCCATCACCAATGGGGAGGCTGTGCTGCCGCTGATCCTCTCGCGCTTCGGCGTCACCGCCGCCATCGTGCTGCTCGCCGTCGCACTCGCCACGCTGGTCGCGGTGCCCTTGGGCATGCTGGCGGCCTGGAAGCAGAATCGTACGACGGATCTCGTCGTGGTCGCCTTCGCCACGCTGATGCTCTCCATCCCCTCCTTCTGGCTCGGGCTGATCCTGCTGCTGGTCTTCGGCGTGAAGCTCGGCTGGCTGCCCGTAGTGGGTTTTGTCAATTTCACCGAGGATCCCTGGGGTGCGCTCGCCTATATCGTGCTGCCGGTGGCGACGCTGGTGCTGATCGAGCTCGGCAGCATGACGCGCATGGCCCGCGCCGCCACCATCGACGTGCTGCGGCTGGACTATATCAGCCACGCCCGTGCCAAGGGGCTGTCCGAATTCACCGTGATGCGGCGCCACGCACTGCCCAATGCCTTTGCGCCGACGCTCACGCTGATCGGCCTCGTGCTCGGCAATCTGCTCGGCGGCATCGCGGTGATCGAGACGGTCTTCACCCTGCCCGGCCTCGGCCGCCTGCTGGTGGAGGCGATCTTCCAGCGCGACTACCCGGTGGTGCAGGGCGTGATGCTGTTCATCGCCGGCATCTATGTGGTGGTGAACCTGCTGGTGGACCTCGCCTACCCGATCTTCGATCCGCGAGTGACCGCAGAATGATACGTCGTCCCAATCTGTTCATTGGCGGCACGCTGCTTGCGCTCGTCGCCGGAATCGCTGTCGTCGCCACGTTCTGGACACCCTATGGGCCGCGTGCCGTCAATCTGCGCCGAAGGCTGGACCCGCCGTCCGATCTGCACTGGCTCGGCACCGACGAGTTCGGCCGCGACGTGCTCTCGCGCCTCATGGTCGGCGCGGAGACCAGCCTGACGGTGGCCGCCGTAACCGTGCTGGTCGCCATGCTCATCGGCGTCGCCATCGGCCTGCTCGCCGGCTTCTTCCGCGGCTGGACGGATCGGGCGCTGATGGCGCTGAACGATGCGCTGCTGGCCTTCCCCGGCATCCTGCTGGCGCTCGGCCTGCTGACCGTGATCGGACCTTCGAAATGGGGCATCGTGCTGGCGCTCGGCCTGGCCTACGCGCCTGCCGTCGCGCGGGTGGTGCGCGGCTCCGTCCTTTCGCTGCGCGAGCGTGAGTTCATCGAGGCGTCCCGCTCACTCGGCAATTCGGAACTCTACACGCTGTGGCGGCATGTGCTGCCCAACTGCGTCTCGCCGCTCACCGTGCTGGCCACCTCCATGTTCGGCTGGGTGATCCTGTCGGAGAGCGCGCTGTCCTTCCTCGGCCTCGGCGTGCCTCCGCCGGCGCCGAGCTGGGGCAATATGCTGGCCACCGCGCGACCCTTCCTCGAATCGGCCACCTGGCTGTCCATCGCGCCGGGGGTGATGATCGCGCTCTGCCTGCTCGGCACCAACCTGCTCGGCGATGCGCTGCGCGATCTGCTGGACCCGCGCACATGACGGAGCTGTTGCGGATCGACCGGCTGCGGATCGGCGCCGGGCCGGATTTCACCGCGGTGCAGGATGTCTCCTTCAGCCTGGCACCGGGCGAGATCCTCGCGCTGGTCGGCGAATCCGGATCCGGCAAGACCGCCACCGCGCGCGCCGTCATCGGTCTGTTGCCGCCGGGTCTGGCCGTCACCGAAGGCCGCATCACCTTCGACGGCACGGAGCTGACGCGGGAGAAGCTGCGCCCGCTGCGCGGCCCCGGCATCGGCATGGTGTTCCAGGAGCCGATGACCTCGCTGAACCCGGCGCTGCCCATCGGCTTGCAGATGTCCGAAGGCCTGGCGTTGCACACGAAATTGCGCGGCGCCGAGATCACGGCCGCCTGCGAGGCGATGCTGGCGCGCGTCGGCATTGCCGACCCCGCCGCGTGCCTGCGCGCCTATCCGCATGAATTCTCCGGCGGCATGCGCCAGCGCATCATGCTCGCCTCCGTCATGCTGCTGCGCCCGAAGCTGCTGATCGCGGACGAGCCGACGACGGCGCTGGATACGCTGACCCAGGCGGAGGTACTGGACCTGATGGTGGCGCTGACGCGGGAGCAGGGCAGCGCCGTGCTGCTCATCACCCACAACCTCGGCCTGGTGGCGCGCTATGCCGACCGTGCCCTGGTGATGCGCCGCGGTCGTATCATCGAGGAAGGCGCTGCCCGCGCGCTGCTGGCCGCGCCGCAGCAGGCCTATACCCGCGCCTTGGTCGAGGCGCTGCCGCGACGCGGGCCGCCGCCACCGCAGCGCGCACCGTCGGAACCGCTGTTGCAGGCCCAGGCGCTGACGGTGGATTTCGCCGGCCGCCGCCGCTTCTTCACCCGTGGCCGTGCGGTGCAAGCGGTGCGCGGCGTGGACCTGGCCGTGCATGCGGGCGAAGCCGTGGCGCTGGTCGGCGGCTCCGGCTCCGGCAAGACCACGCTCGGCCGTGCGCTGCTGCGGCTGGTGGACCCCAGCGGCGGGCGCATCCTGTTCCGCGGCCAGGATATCTCCCGCTTGCGCGGCCCGGCGCTGCTGCCCTTTCGCATGGCGTGCCAGATCGTGTTCCAGGACCCCTATTCCTCGCTCGATCCGCGCATGCGCGTGGCGCAGATCGTGGCAGAGCCCTTGCGGCATCTGCCGCGCCTGGGCACGGCGGAGCGTGACCGGCGGGTGGATGCGATGCTGGACCAGGTGGGCCTCGCCGGCTTCGGCGCGCGGCACCCGCATGCGCTGTCGGGCGGCCAGCGCCAGCGGGTTGCCATCGCCCGCGCCCTGGTGCGGGACCCGGATTTCGTCATGGCGGATGAGCCGGTCTCGGCGTTGGACATGACCATCCAGAAGCAGATCCTGACCCTGCTGCGGGAGCTGCAACAGACGCGCCGCTTCGCCTGCCTGTTCATCTCCCACGACCTGGCCGCGGTGGGGGAGATTGCGGACCGCGTGGTCGTGATGCAGCACGGCCAGGTGGTGGAGGAAGGCGGGCGCGACGCCGTCTTCGATGCACCGCGCCATGCCTATACCCGGGCGCTGCTGGACGCCGCACCGCAGCTGGAGGGCTGACGGCGGTCTTCCAGGCCCCCGCGTTGTCCCAGCATCGGCGCGCACGACGCGGAGCGGAGGATCACGCGCCGAAGGCAATGCCCTCCTTCCGGTACAGGTCCTTCACGATGCGCAGGATCAGGCCGATCTCCGGGCTGCGATCGCCCTTGCGGGTGCTCATGATGATCGGCGAGATCGCCTCCGGCTCGCCGAGCGGCCGATACACCACATTGTCGCGCCGCAGCCGCTCGACGGAGGCGGGGACGATGCAGACCCCGGTATCGGCCGCCACCAGGCCGAGGGCGGTCTGCAACTCCCGCACCTCATGCAGCCGCTTCGGCTTGAGCACGCGCGTCCGGAACAGCGCCAGCACCTGGTCCGCATAGCTCGGGCGCGGTGCCTTCGGATAGACCACCAGCGCATCATCCGCGAGGTCGTCCAGCGTCAGCATGCCCGTGCCTGAGGACAGGCGGTGCGTCTGCGGCAGGGCGACGCAAAGCCTCTCGTTCCGCAGGAGCGTGCGCTCGATCGTGGCGTCGGTGAAAGTGATGCGGCCGAAGCCGATATCGATTCGACCCTGCTTCAGTGCGGCGACCTGCTCAAGCGTTGTCATTTCCAGCAGCGTGAGTTCGACGCCCGGGCGCGCGGCGCGGTAGCAGCGGATGATCTCCGGCAGGTATTCGTAGAGCGTTGAGGCGACGAATCCGATGCCGAGGCGCGTGAACGCCGCACCGCGCAGCCGCGCGACCATCGCCTTCATTTCCTCGATGCGGTCGAGCACCTGGACAGACTGCTCGAACAGCAAGCGCCCTGCATCCGTGAGCGCGAGGGGGCGGCGCGTGCGGTCGAGCAGCGCCAGGCCGCACTCATCCTCGAGCTGCTGGATGGCGCGGCTGAGAGGCGGTTGCGCGATGTGCAACGTCTCCGCGGCGCGGGTGAAGTTCCGTTCGCGCGCGACGGCGACGAAATAGCGGAGCTGCCGCGAGTCCATTGATACCCCCTGGGTATGATGATGACCCATTTAGTGTTGGAAACCCGCCGCGGAAAAGGGGCAGCTGTGCCGGACGGAGGAAGCAGATGCCCAAGGCGTCGTCCCAGGCAGCCAAGGCCATGGCCACACCGCCCGATGGGCGCTTCATCCCGAAACACCGGATCGCCGGCGGCCATGTGCCCCGCGTGGAGCCATGCATGCCCGACCAGCCGATCACGATCCCCCCCGACCTGCGCCGCGACCTTTCCATCCGGTCCATCCGCAGCACCATCGTCGACGTGCCGACGGTCCGACGCCACAAGCTCTCGCAGACCTCGGTCACGGCGCAGAGCTACGTCATCGTGGAGATCCGCCTGGCGAATGGCGCGGAGGGCATCGGCGAGGCCGCGACGCTGGGCGGTCCGCGCTGGAGCGAGGAAAGCGTCGAGGCGATCAAGGCCAATATCGACGCCTATCTGGCGCCCGCGCTGATCGGGCTGCCGGCCGACCGCTTCGAGGTGGCCGGCGCCCGCATGGACGCCGCGGCGAAGCGCAATAATGCCGCGAAGGCCGCGATCGAGACGGCGCTGTTTGATGCTGTTGGCCGCACGCTCGGCATCCCGGCCGCGCTGCTGCTCGGTGGCATCGTGCGCGACAGCGTGCCGGTGCTCTGGACGCTGGCCTCCGGCGATCCGGCGCAGGAGATCGAGGAGGCCGAGGCGAAGCTGGCCGCCCGGCTGCATGATACCTTCAAGGTCAAGATCGGTGCGCTGGCGCCGGAGGCCGACCTCGCCCGGCTGCACCGCCTGGCGGGCGCACTCGGCGGCCGCGCGCGCTTCATCGTGGATGCGAACCAGGCCTGGGATGAGACGACGGCCAATCGCTGCCTGCCGGTGCTGGCGGAGCTGGATGTGCGGCTGGTCGAACAGCCGCTGCCCGCCTGGAACGTCGCCGGCATGGCGCGGGTGCGGGCGCGGTCCGCCATCCCGCTGATGGCCGATGAATGCGTCTTCTCCACGCATGACATGCTGGGCGTCGCGCAAGCGGCTGCCGCCGACGTCGTATCGCTGAAGCTCGTCAAGCATGCGGGTCTGCTGAACCTGCACCGTGTGGCGGCGGTGGCGGAAGCGGCGGGGATCGGCCTCTATGGTGGGTGCCTGCTGGAAAGCTCTATCGGCGCGGCGGCGCATTTGCAGGCTTTTGCCGGGCTGCGCGAGCTGGCCTGGGGTTGCGAGCATTTCGGGCCACAGATCCTGACCGACGATCTGGTCGAGGAACCCCTGCGTTTCGAGGATTTCCGCGTGCACCTGCCGGCCGGCCCCGGCATCGGCGTCACGCTCGATCGCGACAAGCTGCGCCGCTATGCGCGCGGCTGAGGGAGGACCAGATGCTCTATCACGTCAGGATGGATGTGCAGGTGCCGCACGGCTTCGATGCGGCGCGTTTCGAGGCGCTGAAGGCTGCGGAGAAGACGCGCGCGGAGGCGCTGCAGCGGGAAGGAAAGTGGCGGCATCTGTGGCGGATCGCGGGCGCCTACGCGAATTACAGCATCTTCGACGTGGCCGATCACGATGAGCTGCACACCATCCTGTCCACGCTGCCGCTGTTCCCCTTCATGCAGATCGAGGTGACGCCACTCGCGCGCCATCCCTCGGCGATCGCCGCATGACCGCGGCCACGACGAAACAGCTCAATCAATCTACGAAGGAGGAAATGATCGTGAAGCTGAGCATGATGAATGCGGTTGCGCGGCGCACCCTGCTGGGCGTTGCCGCGGCCGGTCTTGCCGCTGGCCTGCCGTTGCCGGCCCGCGCGCAGCCGCGGCAGTGGCCGGACCGGCCGCTGCGCCTGATCGTGCCCTTCCCGCCGGGCGGGGCGATCGACGCCATGGCGCGCATCCTGGCCGGCCCGATGTCGGAGGCGCTGGGCCAGCCCGTGGTGGTGGAAAACCGCGCGGGCGCGGGCGGCGTCGCCGGCACCGGTTCCGCCGCGCAGATGACGGATGGCCACACGCTGCTGATGGTCTCGATCGCCCATGCCGTGAATCCGGCGATCTATCCGCGCCTGCCCTATACCGAGGGTGATTTCGTGCCGGTCGGGCCGGTCGCCGTCGTGCCCAACGTCCTTGTCGTGCCGGCTGCGCGGCCGTGGCGCAGCGTGGCCGATCTGGTCGCGGAGGCGCGTCGCCGGCCGGGTGCGCTGACCTACGCCTCCGCCGGCAGCGGCACCTCCATCCACCTTGCCGGTGCCCTGTTCAGTGACCTGGCCAGGCTCGATCTGGTGCATGTGCCCTATCGCGGCTCGGCGCCAGCGGTGGCGGATCTCGTCGCGGGCCGGGTGGATGCGATGTTCGACAGCGTCACCTCCGCCAGCCCGCACATCGCCTCCGGCCGCCTGGTGCCGCTGGCGGTGACGACCTCGCGTCGGATCGTGGCCTTTCCGGAGCTGCCGACGATGGCGGAGGCCGGGGTGGCCGATTTCGCGGTGGATCCCTGGTTCGCCATGCTCGCGCCGCGCACGCTGCCGGCCTCTGCGCTGCCGCCGCTCTCGGCCCTGCTGTCGCGGCTACTGGCGGATGCCGCCATTGGCGAAAGGTTGGCACGGATCGGCGCGGAACCGATGACGGGCGATGCCGATTCGCTCGCAAGGCTGCTGGCGGAGGAGACGACCCGCTGGGGCGCCTTCATCCGCCGCGCTGGCATCCAGGCCGAGTGACGCCGGCGCCGCGCGCAGTCAGGCTGCCGGCCCGCCCCCGCGCGCCGTGGACCCGCGCAGGATGCAGCGGCCGGTGAGCATCACCTTGCGCACCGGCGCATCGGCCACGCGCAGCCGTTCCGTCAGCAGCGCCATTGCCATGCGGCCGATTTCCTCCAGCGGCTGCTCGATCACCGTCAGGCCCGGCTCGACGAGTTCGGTCCAGGGCTCATTGTCGAAGCCGGCCAGTGCCAGCCCGTCGGGGATGGCAATGCGTGCCGTGCGGGCCGCGCGCAGCGCCCCCATCAGCAGCAGTGAATTCGCGGCGAGCAGCGCCTGCGGCGGCGCGCCGGCCAGCGCGGCCAGCGCCGCCTCGGTCGGGTCGGTGCTGGCGGGCACGAAGCGCACCGTGCCCTCCAGCCCGTGCCGTGCCATGGCCAGCCGGAACCCCGCCGCACGCTCCTGCCCGGTTGCGCTGGTTTCGCCGAACAGGCCGGTGATGCGGCGATGGCCCTGCGCCACCAGGTGGTCCACCAGCGCGGCGCTGGCGGCCGCATTGTCCAGCAGCACGGAATCAAACCGGCCGGGCGGGCCGGGCCGGTCGATCAGCACGGTGGGAATCGGCAGCTCCAGCCGGGCCAGGCTTTCCGCGGTGGCGAGGGTGGGGGCGATGATCAGGCCGGTCACCCGCTCCTCCTGCATCATGCGCAGGTAGCTTGCCTCCCGCGCCGGGTTGCGGTCGCTGTTGCACAGGATGACGCGCAAGCCGGCCTGCAACGCGGCATGTTCCACCGCCCGGCCGACGCCGGTGAAGAAGGGGTTGCCGAGATCGGCGACGACCAGCCCGATGGTCCCGCTATCCTGCGAGCGCAGCCGGCGGGCGGCGAGGTTGGGGCGGTAGCCGGTGGCGCGCACCGCCGCCAGCACCTGCGCCCGCAGCGCCTCACTCACCGGCCCCTTGCCGAGGGCGCGGGAGACGGTGGCGGGGGACACGCCGGCGGCGCGGGCGACATCCTTGATGCCGACGGTCATCGATTTGTGATCGTTTTCACCATGCCTTGCGGAGGATGCCAGCCCCAGATCGGGGTTTCAACTGCGTGGCCCTCGTCCGGCTTGACAGAGGGTATGAAAACGATTTCAGTCCGCCCAGAAACGACAGGCAGGAAACATCCGCATGGCCCAAGTCGGTAACGCCCGGACTCCGCAACCGATGCCGCTGGCCCGCGAGCTGCTGCGGCTCGATGCCCGCCCGGCTGACAAACAGGCCGCCATCGCCGAGGCCGCCCAGCTTCTGGCCGCCGCAGGCTGCGTCGACCCGGCCTATGCCGCCTCCATGCTGAAGCGCGAGCAGGCGGCCAACACCTTCCTCGGCCATGGCGTCGCCATCCCGCACGGCCTTGGCGAGGATCGCGGCCTGGTCCACCGCAACGGCCTGGCCATTTTGCAGGTGCGCGACGGCATCGAATGGAATCCGGGCCAGGTCGCCCATCTCATCATCGGCATCGCCGCGCGGTCGGACGAACACATCGCCATCCTGCGCCGCCTGACCCGCCTGCTGGGCGACGAGGCGACGCTGCGCACCCTGTTCACCACCGAGGACCCCGAGGCGCTGCTCGCCGCCCTGGCCGCGGATCCCGCGCCCGCCACGACGGCCTCGCCCGCCACGGACCTCGCCGAGCGCTTCGACTGGGTGGTGGACTACCCGGTGGGCCTGCATGCCCGCCCGGCCACGCGCTGGGTGGAAGCGGCGCGGGAGGCCGGCTGCCGGATCCAGGTGCGCGCCGGTGACCGGGTGGCGGATGCCACCGCGCTGGTCGCGCTGCTGCAACTCGGCCTGGCCGCCGGCGACCGCATCACCGTCTCCGCCGAGGGGCGCGAGGCCGCCGCCGCGCTGGCCCGGCTGCGCGGTGTCATCATCGGCCTGTCGGCGCAGGAAAAGGCAGAGGCGGCGATCGCCGCACAGCGCGCGGCCACGCCCCAGCGCGGCTGGGAACCGAAGGGCCGGCCGGTGACGCTGCCCGGCCTCGGCGCCAGCCCCGGCCTCGCCATCGGCCGCCTGCATGTGCTGCACGATGCCGAGGCGGCCATCGCCGACACGCCGACGCCGCTGGCCGAGGGCGGCGCCCGGCTGGAGGAGGCGATCCGTCGGACCCGCGCCCAGCTCAAGGCGCTGGAGGATGATACGGCGCGCCGCCTCGGCACCGCCGATGCGGCGATCTTCCGCGCCCAGGCCGGGCTGCTCGATGACCCGGACCTGATCACCATCACCTGCCAATTGCTGGTGGAGGGGCACGGCCTGGCCTGGTCCTGGCACCAGGCGGTGCAGCGCGTCGCCGGCACGCTGGCCGGGCTGGGCAACACCGTGCTGGCCGGGCGCGCCGCGGATCTGCGCGATGTCGGGCGGCGCGTGCTGGGGCAGATCGACCCGGCGCTGCAAGGTGGCTCGCTGGCCGATCTGCCGGAGGGGCCGGTGATCCTGGTCGCCGAGGATCTCTCACCCTCCGCCACCGCCGGGCTCGACCCGTCCCGGGTGGTGGGGCTGGCCACGGCGAGCGGCGGGCCGACCTCCCACACCGCCATCCTGGCGCGCACCCTGGGCGTGCCGGCGCTGGTCGCCGGCGGGCGCGGGCTGCTGGACCTCGCCTCCGGCACCCTGGCGGTGCTGGATGGCGCCAGCGGGCGGCTGCATCTCGATCCCGGCGAGGCGGACCTCGCCGAGGCCCGCGCCTTCATCGCTGCGCAGCAGGCCCAGCGCGCGCGGGAGGCGGCGCTGCGGGCGGAGCCGGCGACGCTGCGCTGCGGCCACCGCATCGAGGTCGCGGCCAATATCAACCTGCCCGACCAGGCCGCCTTCGCCCTGTCCCAGGGTGCCGAGGCGGTCGGGCTGATGCGCACCGAATTCCTGTTCCTGGAACGCGGCGATACGCCGGATGAGGACGCGCAGTTCGCCATCTATCGTGCGATGCTGGAGGCGCTGGGCGGCCGCAAGCTGATCGTGCGCGCGCTGGATATCGGCGGCGACAAGCAGGTGCCGCATCTGCGCCTGCCGGTGGAGGCGAACCCCTTCCTCGGCGTGCGCGGCGCCCGGCTGCTGCTGCGCCGGCCCGACCTGATGGAGCCGCAGCTGCGCGCGCTGTACCGCGCCGCGGCGGCGGGCGGGGCGCTGTCCATCATGTTCCCCATGGTCACCTCGGTGCATGAGGTGATTGCGCTGCGCGCCGCCTGCGAACGGATCCGCGCCGAGCTGGGCGCGCCGGAGGTGCCGGTCGGCATCATGGTCGAGGTACCAGCCGCCGCCGTGCAGGCCGATTCGCTGGCTCGCCACGTGGATTTCTTCTCGGTCGGCACCAATGACCTGACGCAATACGTGCTGGCGATCGACCGGCAGAATCCCGAGATGGCCGCGGAGGCCGACAGCCTGCACCCCGCCGTGCTGCGGATGATCGCGCAGACCGCGGCGGCGGCGGCGCGGCGTGGCCGCTGGGTCGGCGTCTGCGGTGGCCTGGCCGGCGAGCCTTTCGGGGCTGCGCTGCTGGTGGGGATGGGCGTGACCGAATTGTCCATGACGCCGCGCGACATCCCGGCGGTGAAGTCGGTGCTGCGCGGCGCCACGCTGGCGGAACTGCGCGACCTGGCCGCCCGCGCGCTGGATTGCGCGACGCCGGAGGAAGTGCGCGCGCTGGAGGCGGGGCTGGATGCGCTGCTGCGCCCGGCTGCGCAGGACGCCGCGTGATGCCAGCCTGCTTCGTCACCCTGGCGCTGAACCCGGCGATCGATGTGACGATCGAGCTGGAGGCGCTGCATCCGGGCCAGGTGAACCTGGCGCGCGGCGCGGTCCGGCATGCGGCGGGCAAGGGCATCAATGTCGCCGCCTGCCTGGCCGATTGGGGGGCGGCAGTGACGGCCACGGGCCTGCTCGGCGCCGAGAACGACGCCGCCTTCCGCGCATTGTTCACCGCCCGGCACATCACCGATCGCTGCCTGCGCCTGCCCGGCGAGACGCGCAGCAACGTCAAGATTCTCGATCGCGCAACCGGCCAGACCACCGACATCAACCTGCCGGGCCTGGTACCGAGCCAGGCAGCGCTGGATGCGGCGCTGGCCGCGCTGCACGAGGTGACGGGTGAGGGGACAGTCGCGGTGCTGACCGGCAGCCTGCCGCAAGGCGTGCCGGATGCGCTTTATGCCGGGCTGGTGGCGACGCTGGCCGCGCGCGGTGCGCGCGTCATCGTCGATGCCAGCGGCGCGGCGCTGGGCGCGGTGCTGGCGGGGGTGCGGGCCGGATTGGCGCGGCCCGACGCCATCAAGCCGAACCGGCACGAGTTGGAAGGCTGGGCCGGACATGCCTTGCCAGACCTTGCCGCGCTGCTCGCGGTCGCCCGGCGGTTGGCCGGGGAGGGCATAGGCCTCGTCACCGTCTCGATGGGCGCCGAGGGCGCGCTGTTCGTCACCGCCACCGAGGCCTGGCGCGTGCGCCCGCCGGCGCTGGCCGTCACCAGCAGCGTCGGCGCCGGCGATGCCATGGTGGCCGGCATCGCCACCGGACTGGCGGAGGCCCTGCCGGTGGAGGCGCTGGCGCGCCGCGCCACCGCCTTCTCCGCCGCCAAATTGCAGCAGACCGGGGCGCAGCTTCCCGGCCGCGACGCGGTGGAGGCCATCGCGGCCCGCCTCGTCGCGGAACGCCTCGCCTGACCGTCCATCCCAGCCGCGCGGGCAGCAGACCCGCCGAAGGAGGCTACATGTCCGCAGTGATCGCCGTGGTGGAGTCGGGCGACAGCCCGGTGCAGGCCATGCTGGCCGCGGAGGCGCTGCGCCAGGCGGCGAAGCGCGGGGGCCGCGACATCGCCATCGAGGTGCGCACCGGGCGCGGCGTGCTCTCGCCCCTGCCGGCCGCGCCGGATGCCGATGCCCTGCTGCTGGTGGGCGGGGCCGAGGCGCCGGCCGGGCTGGATCGCCTGCGCCCGGTGCGGGCGCGGATCGAGGAGGTGCTGCGCGACGCCGCCGCCGTGCTGGCGCGCGCCCTGCCGCAGGATGTGGCGGTCGAGGCCCCGACCCAGGCGCCGGCCGGCGGACGGCGGATCGTCGCCATCACCTCCTGCCCCACCGGCATCGCCCATACCTTCATGGCGGCGGAGGGGCTGGAGCAGGCGGCGCGTGCGCTCGGCCACGCCATCCGCGTCGAGACGCAGGGCTCCGTCGGCGCGCAGAACGCGCTGACGCCGGAGGAGATCGCGGCGGCCGATCTGGTGCTGATCGCGGCCGACACCCAGGTCGACCTCGCCCGCTTCGGCGGCAAGCGGGTGTTCCAATCGGGCACCAAGGCGGCGATCAATGACGGCAAGGCGCTGGTCGCGCGCGCCTTCGCCGAGGCGACGCCGCAGGGTGGCGCGGCCGCGACGGAAGCGGCGCCGGCCGCGGTGGGCAAGAAGCCGCTGAGCGGGCCGTACCGCCACCTGATGACCGGCGTGTCCTTCATGCTGCCCTTCGTCGTCGCCGGCGGGCTGCTGGTGGCGCTGGCCTTCGCGCTGGGCGGCATCTACGCCTATGACGACGCGCATCGGGACACGCTTGCGGGCGCGCTGTTCCAGATCGGCGGGCGCGCCGCGCTGGCGCTGATGGTGCCGGTGCTGGCCGGCTACATCGCCTATTCCATCGCCGACCGGCCCGGCATCGCGCCCGGCATGATCGGCGGGATGATCGCGGCACAGCTCAATGCCGGCTTCCTCGGCGGCATCGTCGCCGGCTTCGTGGCAGGCTATGCGGTGGCCTGGCTGAACCGCGCCCTGAAGCTGCCGCGCACGCTGGAGGGCCTGAAGCCGGTGCTGATCCTGCCGGTGCTCGGCACGCTGATCACCGGGCTGACGCTGATCTACGTGGCCGGTGCGCCGGTGGCCGCCGCGCTGGCGGCGCTGACGGAATTCCTGCGCGGCATGCAGGGCAGCGGCGCCATCGCGCTCGGCCTGATCATCGGCGGCATGATGGCCTTCGACATGGGCGGCCCGGTGAACAAGGCGGCCTATGCCTTTGCCACCGGGCTGCTGACCAGCGCGGTGTACAGCCCGATGGCCGCCGCCATGGCTGCCGGCATGACGCCGCCGCTGGGTCTCGCACTCGCCGCCTGGCTGTTCCGGGACCGTTTCACCGCCGAGGAACGTGGCGCCGCACCGGCCACCGGGCTGCTGGGCCTCGCCTTCATCACCGAAGGCGCCATCCCCTTCGCGGCCAAGGACCCGCTGCGGGTGATCCCGGCGCTGGCCATCGGCTCCGCGGTGGCGGGGGCGATCTCGATGGCGGTGGGGGCGGAACTCCGCGTGCCGCATGGCGGCATCTTCGTGCTGCCGATCCCCAATGCGGTGTCGCACCTGCTGGGCTATGTGGTGGCGCTGGTGGTGGGCACGGTGGTGACGGCGCTGGCGCTGCGCCTGCTGAAGCGCCCGGTGGCCGCGGCCTGAAACCAGGCCGCAGCGCGCAGCCGCCCTGCCAGCTGCGCGCCGGCTTTGCTTGGGTCACGGCCTCGCTTGGGTCATAACGTCGCGCGGGCCATGATGGGCCTGGGCGAGGGGGAACCGCGGCCGGGCTTTCCGACGTCGCGGTGGGTCGCCTGTGCCGGATTTCGGTGAATGAACCGCGCCCCGTGACCCGGCGTTCGGCAGGAGACCCCATGACGCGACGCCAGACCCCCATCCCCGGCCCGGTCGCGCCCGAGCCCCAGATCGAGACGCCGGCGGCGGAGCCGAACGCCGTGCTCCACGCGGCGGCCGAGGCGGCCGGGCTGGAACTGACGCCGCGGGAGGCGCAGGCCCTGCTGACAGTGCTCGGTCAGGGCACGCAGGTGCCGGTTGAGGCGCTGCGCCGGGCGCTGCTGGAGATGCGGCGGCGCGGCTGGCGGGACCGCCTGGCGCAGTTGGCGCGGCGCGCCGCGGCCTTGCCGGCCAGCCCGACCGACCTCGACCTGGCGGTGGGCGCCATCAGCGACCCGGCGGCCGACGATGCCGCCTTGCTGGCAGCCCTGCGGGAGACGGTCATGGCCCGGCTCGCGGGCTATGACACGCCGGATGCGGGCCTGGCCGCGGCGGTGGAGACGCTGGCCGATGGTGGCGGGCGTGAGCCGGCGCTGGAGTCCGTGGGGTATTGCGCGGCGCTGGTCGCCGAAGCCTTCGCGCTGCCCGCCCCGGATGCCGCCGCCTTCGCCCGCCGCGCGGTGGAGGCCGCGCGCCAGCAACGCGCCGAACGCCGCGCCGCCTCGCGCGCCGCGCAGGAAACCCGGACGGAGGAGGAGCGCCGGCTGAAGGCGTGGGAAGCCTCCCTGGTCGGCGCGGAGGCGCTGCCCGCTTTGCTGGGCTGCACGCGGGAGGAGGCGGAGCGCTGGCTGGCCGCCGGGCTGCTGCCGGTAGCGCGCCGGGTGCGCCTGCGCCGGGCGGGCCGCACGCTGCGGCGGGCGGAATTCGACCCCGCCGTGCTGGAGGGGCTGCGGCCCGCCGTCCCGGGCTGGCGCCAGGGCGGCGCCACGCCAGCCACGTCGCCACGGCGCCAGGCGGAGCAGGAGGGGCGCGGCAGCGGCAATGCCGCGATCGCCCGCGTGGCGGGGCTCGATCGCTACGCCGCGCATTTCGCCACGGCCCGCGCGCTCGACCGGCGGCTGATCGCCTGCCTGGGGCCGACCAATTCGGGCAAGACCTATTTCGGCCTGTCCCGGCTGGCGCAGGCCGAAAGCGGCATCATCCTCGGCCCGCTGCGCCTGCTGGCCCATGAATACCGGGAGGCGCTGGAGGCGCAGGGCGTGCCCACCGCGCTGTCCACCGGGGAGGAACGCATCCTGGTGCCCGGCAGCCGCCACACCGCCGCCACCGTGGAGATGTGCCCCTTCCGCACGCCGGTCGACCTGGCCGTGATCGACGAGGCGCAGATGCTGGCGGACCCCGAGCGCGGCGCCGCCTGGACCGCGGCCATCATGGGCGTGCCGGCGCGCACCGTCATCATCCTGGGCGCGCCGGATGCGGCGCCGATGCTGCGACGCATCGCGGCGCTGTGCGGTGACCCGCTGGAGGAAGTGCGGCTGGAACGCATGGGGCCGCTGACCGCCGCCCCCACCCCGGTGCCCTTCGGCGAGATCGGCCGCGGCGATGCCGTGATCGCCTTTTCCCGGCGGGAGGTGTTCGAACAGCGGGCGGAACTGCTGCGGCGTGGCCGGACGGTGGCCGTGGTCTATGGCGCGCTGGGCCCCACCGTCCGCCGCGCCGAGGCCAGGCGGTTCCGCGAAGGCGCGGCGGAGGTGCTGGTGGCGACCGATGCGATCGGCATGGGGCTGAATATCGGCCCGCTGCGGCGCGTGGTGTTCTCCGCCCTGCGGAAATATGACGGGCAGCAGGAACGCCCGCTGACGGTGCAGGAGATCAAGCAGATCGGCGGCCGCGCCGGCCGCTTCGGTGGCGCGCATGCCGAAGGGATCGTCGCGGTGCTGGCCGGCGGCGGCAAGCCCGCGGATATCGCCCTGGCGCTGGCAGCGGCCCCCACGCCGCCGGTGGATCTGCGCCCGCCGGTGGCGCCGGATGCCGATATCGTCGCCGCCGTGGCCGCCGAGATCGGCACGGTGAGCCTGTTCGGCACGCTGCGACGGATCGAGCGTTCGGTGCTGCGGCGGGATGATCCGAACTACCGGCTGGGCGACCTGTCGACGCAGATCGCGATTGCGGAGGCGGTGGACGGGGTGCGCGAATTGTCGCTGCTCGATCGCTGGACCTATGCGATGTGCCCGGTGGATACGCGGGATTCGGGAATTGCGCGGCTGACCGACTGGGCCGTGGCGCAGGCGATGGGCCGGGCCGTCGCGCCCCCCCAGGCCGGGCGCCTGCCGCCGCCCGACCGGACGAGCCAGGAGGCGTTGCAGATGGCGGAGCGTGTGCACCGGCGCCTGGTGGCCTGGCGCTGGATGGCGATGCGCTTCCCGCAGACCTTCCGCGATACGGAGGCGGCGATGGCGGAAAGCCGCCGGCTGAACAGCTGGATCGAGGCGGTGCTGTCCGCCCGCCCCGGCGACCGGCCGCTGGGCAAGGCGCGGCGTGGCGGGCCGCGATAGAGGCCCATCGGCGCCACGGTTGGCGCCGATGGGGAATTGGCTCAGTTCAGCGTCAGCCCGCGCAGCAGCCCGGCCTTCTGCTCGATATCCTGCTGCACCCGGCGCGTGAAATCGGCCTGGTTCAGGAAGAAGTTGGTGGGCTGGGAGCCGATGCGCGCGGCGGCGCGATAGCTTTCGCTGGCCGCGGCCGTGGCGCAGGCGGCTTCGATGCGCGCGACGCGATCCGCCGGCGTGGCGGCGGGGGCGAACAGGCCGCCGAAGCTCGCAGGCAGCACTTCGAAGCCCTGCTCGACCGCGGTCGGCGCATCCGGGAAGTCCGGGTGGCGCTGGGCATCGAACACCGCCAGCACGCGCACGTCATTGCGACCGGCGGCGGAGCCGAGGACGATGGAGCCGACATCGATGCGCCCGGCCAGCACTTCGGTCATCACCGCCGCATCGGCGCGGTAGGGCACATGCTCCACCGGCGCATTGGCCGCCTGGGCCCATTGCACCATGGCGAGATGCGGGATGGAGGTGACGCCCAGCGTGCCATAGGTGATCTGGTTCGGCCGCGCACGGGCTGCCGCCTGCAAATCCGCCAGCGTGCGGAACGGGCTGTCCGGCTTCACCACCAGCGCCATGGAGTTGTTGAACACCTGGCAGATCGGCCGGAAGGAATTGGCCTGCAGGCCGGAGGTGGGCTGGGTCACCGGCAGCACGGAGGCGACCAGCGCGGGGACGAAGAGCAGCGTGTAGCCATCCGGGGCCGCACGCGCGACGGAGGCCGAGCCCACCGCGCCCGCGGCGCCGTCGCGGTTGATGACAACGACGGTCTGGCCCATCTGCGGCGTCATGGCCGCGGCCAGGGACCGGACCAACAGGTCGATCGCATTGCCGGGCGGATAGGGCAGCACGACCTGCACGGCGCGGGCCGGAAATGCCTCCTGCGCCTGGCTGGCCGCGGGGAAGGCAAGCGCAAGCGTGGCGGCGGCCGCCAAGGCGCGACGGGTGATCATGGTTTTTTCTCTCTCCCAGACGTGTGGTTGCACGGTGCGGCGGGCCGCACCGTGGGTGTACATGCTTGGCTCTCAGCCAACCGGCATCAGCTTCGACGGGTCGGAGCCGACGCGCCCGCCGGTGCCATCGGTGTCGCGCGACAGGGTGAAGTCGTAGCGGATGCTCGGCATGCCCGGGATGGGCGCATCGGGCAGGTCGCTGCGCGGCGCGATGACGAGGGATTGGGACACGCCGAACACCGTGTCGCTGTCCACATGCGCGTCGCCCGCGAAGTACAGCGCCGTCACCAGTTCCCGGTGCTCCGGGGCGGAGATCAGGATGTGGATATGCGCCGGGCGGTAGCCGTGGCGGTTCTGGCGCTTCACCAGGTCGCCCACCGGGCCATCCATCGGGATGGAATAGCCGAGCGGCTTCACGGTGCGGAAATGGAAGCGGCCCTCCGCATCCGTCCGCAGCTGGCCGCGCATATCCATGACGGAGGGATCATGCGCCTGCAGATCGTAATGCCCTTCGGCATTGGTCTGCCACACATCCATCTGCGCATGCGGTACGCCGCGGCCGGCGGTATCCGTCACCTGGCCGTAGATCATGATCTCCGGCGCATGGGCTATCTTCACCAGGCTGCCACCCAGCTCAACAGTCGGCGCGCCTTCGCGGAAGAAGGGGCCGAGCAGGCTGGTCTCGGTGCCCGCGGCCTCGCGGCCCTTGGCGTCGTGCATCACATTCACCAGGCGGGACAGGCCGATGACATCCGACAGCAGGATGAATTCCTGCCGGTAGGGTGTGCAGGTCTGGCCGACCGCGGTCATGAAGGCGATGCCTTGCAGCCATTCATCGGGCGTCAGCTTCGTCTCGCGCGCGAAGGCGTGCAGGTGGCGCACGGCGGCTTCCATGATCTCACGCATGCGCGGATCAGGCGTGGTTGCCATCTGCTCGATGACGGTGTCGGTGATTCCGTTGGCGTCGATGTCCTGCATCGGTCCCCTCCTGTCGCCGCCCGACCGGGGCGGATTGATTCGTGCCGTCTCGCAGCGCGTGGTCAGAACCGTCAGCCCGGCTCGATCCGTGCATCGCGGATGATGTCGCGCCACTTGGCCACCTCGGCCACGGTGCGGGCGGCCAGGTCTTCCGGCGTACCGCCCAGCGGCTCCACCCCCTGGTTGCGCAGCGTATCCAGCGCCTCCGGCCGGCGCAGCCAGTCATTGATCGCGGTGTTCAGCCGCTCCACCACCTCACGCGGGGCGCCGGCCGGCATGTAGATGGCCCACCAGCCTTCCACCACGAAGTCGCGCAGGCCGAGTTCCTGCATGGTGGCGACATGGGGCAGCGTCGTGGTGCGGCGCGCGCCGGTGCTGCCGAGCACACGCAGCTTGCCATCCTGCACATGCTGCATCAGCGGCAGGAAGTGGTAGTACATGGCGTCGATCTGGCCCGAGAGCAGGTCCGTCACCGCCTGCGCGCCGCTGCGATAGGGCACGTGCACGGTCTGCACGCCGGCGCGCAGATCCAGCAGCGCCTGGGACAGATGCCCGGTGGTGCCATTGCCGGCGGAGGCGAAGGACAGCGGGCGGCGGCGCGCCAATTCCAGCAGCCCTGCAAAATCCTGCGCGCCGAGTTCCGGCCGCACCGCCAGCACCACGGGCGCGGTGACGAAGGGCACCACGGGGGTGAAGTCGCGCACCGGGTCGAAGCCCGGGTCGCGGTACAGGCTGGCATTGACGCCATGGGTGCCGCTGGTGCCGAGGATCAACGTGGTGCCATCCGGGCGTTCGCGGGATACGGCGGCGGCGGCGATGTTGCCGCCCGCGCCGCTGCGATTATCCACCACCACGCTCTGGCCGAGCGTCTGCGTCAGGTGGTTGGCGATGGCGCGGCCGAACAGGTCCGTGGTCGTGCCGCCGGCAAAGGGCACCACCAGCCGCAGCGGCCGCACCGGCCAGGCCTGGGTCTGGGTCTGGGCCTGGGCGACGTGTGGCGCGGCGAGGCCGAGCAACGCGCCGGCGGCCAGGCTGCGCCGGCTGATCATGCGGCGGAACATAGGTTTTTTCCTTCTGCGCGTGCGGGCACGACATAGGATGGAAGGCCCGGTTCCGCGACGCCACGCCGCATCGCCACGCAGCCTTCGGGGAATTCCTGGCGAAAGCGGGCGCCTGCATCGGCCAGGCGGTGCAGAAAGGAATCGAGGTGCCGCATCGCGCCGCCCGGCAGGTCGTGCAGCACCAGCAGCGGCTCGGGCTGCCCCAGGCATTGCGCCAGCGCCACCGCGGGCCAGCCATCCGGGTCCCGCCAATCGCCGGGCACGGCGGACCAGAGCACCACGGTGTGGCGCTGCGCCGCCAGGTGGTCGCGCGCCGACGCGCTCAGCAGATGCGGGCCGAGGCGGCCGCCGCCACCGACCGGGCGGAACAGCCGGTCCGCATGGGCCAGCGGCCCGATCAGCGCTTCCGTCGTGCCGATCTCCGCCGCCGCATGGCCCGCATCCTGCCGTTCACCCAGCGGCACGCCGTGGGAGAAGGTGTGGTTGCCGATCCAGTGGCCCTCGGCATGGGCGCGCCCCGCCAGCGCATGGCGCGCCGGATCGGCCAGCTTGCCGCCGATGACGAAGAAGGTGGCAAGGATGCCATGGCGGCGCAGCACATCCAGGACATGCGGCGTCACCTCGGGCTCGGGCCCGTTGTCGAAGCTCAGCGTGACAACGGGGCCCGCCATGGGGTCAGGCCTCGTCCTCGATGGTGTTGCGCAGCACGCCGAGGCTTTCGATCTCGACCTCCACCACATCGCCGGGTGTGAGAAACCGCGGCGGCGTGCGGGCATAGCCGACGCCGGAGGGCGTGCCGGTGGCGATCACGTCGCCGGGCTCCAGCGTCATCACCTCGGAGAGGATGGCGATCAGGCGCGGCACCTTGAAGATCATGTCGCCGGTGGTGCTGTCCTGCATCACCGCCCCGTTCAGGCGCGTCATGATCCGCAGGTTGTCGGCGCCGGGGGAGACCTCATCCGCCGTCACGATCTCCGGCCCAAAGGCGCCGGTGCGGTCGAAATTCTTGCCGACGGTCCATTGCGTGGATTTGCGCTGGAAGTCGCGCACGCTGCCTTCGTTGAAGCAGGCATAGCCGGCGATGACCGACAGCGCATCGGCCTCGCTCACATGGCGCGCGCGACGGCCGATGATGATGGCGAGCTCGGCTTCCCAATCCAGCTTTTGGCTGGCGCGCGGGCGCAGCATCGGCTGGTCGTGGGCGACGAGGGAGGTCGCGCCGCGCAGGAAGACGGCCGGGTAGTCGGGGATCGGGTTGCCGCCTTCCTTGGCGTGCAGCGCGTAGTTCAGCCCGATGCAGATCATCTTGCCGGGCGCCGGCACCGGCGGCAGCAGGGTCAGCCCGGCCAGCGGGCGGCGCGGCGCGGCTTCGGCCCGTGCGGCGAGGCTGGCGAGGAATGCGGGGCCCTTGGCCAGCAGCGCCGCCATGTCGGCCGGCACATCGGTCCCCAGCGTATCCAGCGCCACCACATCGGCGCCAAGGCGCAGGCCGAGACGGGCCTTGCCCGAATCCTGGAACGTCAACAGCCGCATGAATCATATCCTCCGAGTGGCGCGAGAATTTCTCGATAAAATCGGATTGTCAATGTGTTTAACGATCTTGTCCGCCACCGCGCCAGGCGTCATCCTGTGTCCGGATGTCCTTCTCGCCCGAAATCCCCACCGGATCGCCCGATACCCAGGCCACCGCCGTCTACCGGCGGCTGCGGGCGGATATCCTGGAGGGGCGGCTGGCGCCGGGGCTGCGGCTGAAGGTGCAGGAACTCGCCATCCAATACGGCGCCGGCCCGACGCCGCTGCGCGAGGCCCTGGCCCAGCTGGCGGCCGAGGGACTGGCCCGGCGGATCGAGCAGCGCGGCTTCCGGGTGGCGGATGCCGACCCGGCCTGCTTCGCCGGCCTGATCCGCAGCCGCTGCCTGGCCGAGGCCCTGGCGCTGCGCGAATCCATCGCGCGCGGCAATGCGGCGTGGGAGGATGCGGTGGCCGCCGCCGAAAGCCGCCTGGCCCGCCTGCCGCGCTCCATCGACCCGGCGCGCTTCGTCACCAACCCGGCCTGGGAAAGCGCGCATCGCGCCTTCCACCACGCGCTGATCGCGGCCTGCGAGGCGCCGCCGCTGCTGGCCTTCTGCGACCGGCTGCGGGAGGAGGCGGATCGCTACCGCGCCCTGGCCAATGCGGTGGCCTATCCGGGCCGCGATGTGGCCGCCGAACATGCGGCGATCGCCGCGGCGGCGCTGGACCGCAACCCCGACCGTGCCGCCGCCCTGCTGGCCGAGCATCTGGGCGCCACCGGCGAATTCGTCCGCATGGCGCTGGAGAAGCGCCAGGCCGGCACGCCTGCAACCCGCCGTGGCCGACGCGGCGAAGCGGACTCCGCCAGCGCCGCGTGACCCGCGCGGCCCGATCCTCAGAACCCAAGGGAGAAGACACCATGGCCGATGCCAAGACCCTGCTGCCGACCACGGTTGTCGGCAGCTATCCGCAGCCCGCCTGGCTCGTGGACCAGGCCGTGCTGCGCAAGAACAACGTCGTCCCGCGCGTGCGCCTGAAGGAAATCTGGCGCGTCGCGGAGGATGCGCTGGAACTGGCGCAGGATGATGCGACGCTGATCGCGATCCGCGACATGGAACGCGCCGGCATCGACATCATCACCGATGGCGAGATGCGCCGCGAAAGCTACTCCAACCGCTTCGCGCTGGCGCTGGAGGGTGTGGATGTGGACACGCCCGCGATGGTGTCCGGCCGGATGGGCAAGCCCACCCCGGTGCCCCGCGTGGTCGGCGCGCTGCGTCGCCGCCACCCGGTGGAGGTGCGGGACATGCAGTTCCTGCGCGCCAATACCGACCGCCGCGCGAAGATCACCCTGCCCGGTCCCTTCACCCTGTCGATGCAGGCGCATGACGAGCATTACGGGGATGAGGAAGCCCTTGCGATGGCCTATGCCGAGGTGGTGAACGCCGAGGCGAAGGACCTGATTGCCGCCGGCGCCGACGTCATCCAGCTCGATGAGCCCTGGTTGCAGGCACGGCCGGAACAGGCCAAGCGCTACGGCGTGAAGGCCATCAACCGCGCGCTGGAGGGTGTTGCGGGCACCACCGTGGTGCATCTCTGCTTCGGCTATGCGGCGGTCGTGTCGGAGAAGCCCTCGGGCTATTCCTTCCTGCCGCAGCTGTCCGATTCCACCGCGACGCAGATCTCGATCGAGGCGGCGCAGCCGAAGCTCGATCTTGGCATCCTGTCCGACCTGTCGAACAAGACCATCATGCTCGGCGTGCTCGATTTGGGCACGGAGGAGGTGGAGACGGCGGAGATGGTGGCCGCGCGAATCCGCGCCGGGCTGCGCCATGTGCCGGCGGAGCGCCTGGTGGCGGCGCCGGATTGCGGCATGAAGTACATGCCGCGCGCGCGCGCCTTCGCCAAGCTGAAGGCGCTGGCCGATGGTGCGGCGATCGTGCGCCACGAACTGGCGGGCTGATCCATCCGGAATTCCATGGCGGGGATCATTGTTTCACCATAACGTCCCCCGGCAGCGCGCGATGACGCTGGCGGGGGAGTGAGACATGCCGGAGTCCAGGAAGCCCGTACGTCCCCGCCTGCGGAGCATCCAGCCGAAGGCCGGCTTCGTGCTCGTCGAATGTCCGCCGGGCGTGCCCATCGGCACCACCGTCTACGCCCGGGGCCTGCCGAAGCTGGAAGCCGGCATTGCCGGCCCCCTGGTGGAGGGCGGCTACAATCTCCTGCTGCTGCATGGCACGCAAAGCTGGGTTGCCGACGAAGTCGAAGTCGGGCTGAACCCCAGGACAAACCCGCAGCGCGTCTCCCTGACCCTGGCGGGTGGCGTCGCGGGCACCGCGGCCATCATCCGCGCCAGACGCCCGGCGCAACCGCAGCCGGGCGGCGCCGGCACGGTGGTCTACGTGCATGGCATGGGCAACAAGCCGGGCGCGGAGATCCTGCGCGGCCAGTGGGACCGGGCGCTGTTCGATGTGCAACTGGCCGATCGCAGCCGCCTGGCCTATTGGGTGGATCGTGGCCTGTACCCCACGCCCGCCGCCGGTGGCCTGGGTGATGCGGACATGGCCCTGCCGACCGCCGCCGGCATGGCCGCCCGGGCGGCCGCCTTCGGCGCACCCTCCGACCCGCCGGACCAGCTGATCGCGGCGCTGGATGACGACCCCGACCGCCAGGCGGTCCTGCGCCGCATCGTGGCGGGGCTGGACGAGGCGGCGCAGCGCGTTCCGCCCCAGTCGGAAGGCCGGCCTGCCCTGCATCTGCTGCCCGGCGGCCGGCTGACGCGGCGCTGGCTGGCCCGCTGGCTCGGCGACCTGATGCTGCCGGATCTGCGGGCCTATCTGTTCGACCGCAACGCGCGCGAACGCATGCTGGATGCGCTGGCCGACCGCCTGCGCGGGGGCGGGGAGCCCTTCGTGGTCATCGGCCATGGCCTCGGCGCCATCATCGCCCATGAATTGCTGCACCGTTTCCCGGCGGAGGGCTGCGACGTCGCGCTGTTCGTGACCCTCGGCGCGCCCTTCGGCCTGCCGGACATCCAGGCCCATCTGCAAGCGGAGGGCGCGCTGGCCACGCCGCCCTGCGTGCGCCGCTGGGTGGATTTCGCCGATCCCTTCGACCCGGTCTCCACCGGCGACATCGGCGCCAGCTACGCGCCGAACCAGACCCATGGCGCGCAGGTCACGCATGTCGCGGTGGCCAATCCGGACCGCGCGACCAACCCGCATTCCGGCACCGGCTATCTCGGCACGCTGGAGGTGCGGACCGAGGTGCGCGGTATCACCGGCCAGGCCTTCGCCTCGCCGCTGCTGCGCTCCGCCATCGCGGCGGATGTGGTGGCGCGGGCCGATGCCGGTCGCGGCAGCACGCTGCATGACGTGCTGATCCAGCTCTCCGACCCGGAGGATGGGGTGCCGGAGCCGCTGGACCAGGTGGCGGGCCGGCTGGTGGACGAACTGCACGCATTGGCCCGCCATCGCCCCCCCAGCATCGCAAGGCTGGAAGCGGATGCGCCGGAGGTGCTGCGCCGCTTCGTCGCGGCGCGGCTGACCCGTACCGAGATCGAAAGCCTGCGCACACGGGCGGCCGATCTGCGCGTGCGGCTGGTCTGGGCCAATTCCAGCAAACGCGCGCTGATCGCCGATTCCGCCGCCACCGTGCAGGCGCTGCCGGCGCAAGCCAGCTATGGCGCCACCGGGCGGGGCATCGGCTGGGCCGTGCTGGATACCGGCATCGATGAGCAGCACCCGCATTTCGCCGCGCATGGCAATGTGGTGGGGCAGTGGGATTGCCTGAAGCGGGGCATCGCGCCGCTATCCGGCGGCCCTGCCGCCGACCCCAACGGCCATGGCACGCATGTCGCGGCGATCCTGGCCGGTGAACAGACCGGGCAGTGGCGCGGCCGCACCCGGCGCCTGGCCGGCATGGCGCCGCAGGCCCGGCTGTTCGGCTATCGCGTGCTCGCCGCCGATGGCGTCGGCTCCGACAGTGCCATCCTCAAGGCGCTGGACCACATCTGGCAGATGAATGAGGCGGCCAGCCAGCTGGTGATCCATGGGGTCAATCTCAGCCTCGGCGCCGGCTATGATCCCAGCATCTATGGCTGCGGCCATACGCCCTTGTGCCAGGAATTGCGGCGGCTGTGGCGCCAGGGCGTGGTGGTGTGCCTGGCGGCGGGGAATGAGGGCCATGCCACCTTGCAGACCGGGGAGGGTGAGATGCCGCTCAACCTCGACCTGTCGATCGGCGACCCGGCCAATCTGGAGGAGGCGATCGCGGTGGGGTCCGTCCATCGCGACAATCCACATACCTATGGCGTGTCCTACTTTTCCTCCCGCGGTCCCACGGCGGATGGGCGGCGCAAGCCGGATTGCGTGGCGCCGGGGGAGCGCATCGTCTCCGCCTTGTCGGGCGGGCGCGTGCCGGCCGGCAGCCCCGACAACCTCGATGCCTGCTATGTCGAGATGAGCGGCACCTCCATGGCGGCGCCGCATGTCTCGGGCGTCCTGGCGGGCTTCCTGTCCGCGCGCCGGGAATTCGTGGGCTTTCCGGACAAGACGAAGGACATCCTGCTGGCCAATTGCACCAGCCTGAACCGCGACCCCAACATGCAGGGGGCCGGGTTGATCAACCTGGCCCGCATGCTGCTGGCTATCTGACTGCCGCGGCCGCGCCGAAGGCCAATGGCGTGCCGGATCGGGTGGCCAGCCGGTCGCAGGCGGCCCGGGCGCGGGCGTGGCCGGGCGCCGCATCCGTGCCGGCCTGCGCCAGGTCCAGATAGGCCGGATTGGCCCGCAGCATGGCGGAAGCCATTTCCTGCAGCGCATCCACCTCATGCGCCGGCAGGGTCCAGTTGGTGCCGATGCCCTGGAAGGCGGCGCGGCAATCGGGATCGGCGATGCGTTCGAAATCCACCGCCAGCTGGGTGACCTTCACCCCGGACCCGAACCGGGCCTGCAACACCGCCTCAAGCGCGCCAGCCTCCGCGATCAGCCCGCTGCTGCGGCCATCGATGGGCGTGCCGATCGAGGCCAGGATCATCTCCGGGATGCCCGGCGTCAGCGCGCTGCCGAAGGACCCGACGCTGCCCTGGGACCGGGCATTCACCATCACCAGCACGATGTCCCGGACCTCGCCGCGGTTGATCGCCCGGCCGAAGGCATCCCCGGCCGCGCCACCCGTCAGCGCCTCCAGCGGTGCGGCGAGGCCGAGATTGTCGGCGGTGCCGCCATCGATGAGATGCGCAAAATGCACGCGCTGCCGCGACGGCAGCGGCTGGCCGCAGAGATCCAGGTTCAGGTAGTGCCGCTGCCGCAGCGCTGTGGGCAGGTCCGGCGGGTTGCGGCTGAACAGCATGGCACCCGGCACGGCCGAGGGCGGCGCTGGCGGCGCACAGGCCGCCCCGGCCGCCCGTTGCTGATCCGCCACCCGTGCCTGCAGATCGTAGCCCCGCATGATGCCGGTGCCATGGGCCCGTTCCAGTGCCTGCGCCGGGCAGGGCGAATGCACCGGCAGCGGCAGCGGGGTCAGCGCCACGGGAAAGGCGGCGGAGGCGGCGACGGCATCGGCGAGGCGGATGTCGCGCAGGTCCAGGCACAGCCGGTCCAGCTGTTCCTGCGTGAAGGTGAAGCGCGTGCCCGTGCCCATATCGGCCGCGTTGAGCATCAGGAACGGGCGCCGCCGATCCGCCAGCCGGCGCAGATCGCCGAAGGTCGCTTCGCCGAAGCCGGCCTGGCGGCGCAACATTTCCGGCAGCATCTCGGTCCGGCTGCGGCCGGTGGCTGTGAACAGGGCGATGTTGAACGGGTTCAGCAGAAGCTGGCCGGCCAGGTCGGCCATGCCGTCATGCCGCAGGAAGCCGCCCGGGCCGTGCAACTGTGCGTAGCCTTCCGGCCCCTGCAACACGAAATTCGCCGCGGCGACGCTGCCGCCGGAGGTGGAGGAGACCATGTCCACCGCATCCAGCAGCGTGGTGCCGGGTGCCTGGCCGGCGGTGGCGCCCAATTCGCGCAGAACGCCATGCGCCAGCGCGGTGGCGCGTGTGCCGCCGCCGGAGAAGGTGAGGATCACGTAGCGCCCGGGCAGCGCGGCTTCGCCACCCGGCGCGCGGTTCACATGGGTCGGTCGATAGCCGTGGTCCGGCCCGATGGTCTGGGCCGGCGGCAGGCTGCGCGTGGTGGAGGTGCAGGCCGCGCCGAAGGTCAGTGCCGCGAAACCGGCGGCCAGTGCCAGGGCACGCGGCCCCCTGTGGGTAAGGCGCATCATCCTGTCTCCCTGGATCGTTGCGGGCTGGGGCTGCACAGCAATACGAAGCGCGAGAAGACGGAGCCGATCAGCAGCAGGTCGCGTCCATCCCGCCTGCGATAGGCGGCGGCCACGCTGGCGGCGGCGATCTCATCGGGCTGCCGCTCATCACCCGTGCGGCGCAGAACCTCCCGCGCCGTGCCGGCATCCGGCGCCACCCGGATCACCTGGCTCTGCGCCGTCCGGACCCAGCGAAACAGCAGCGCGGCCAGGCGCGCCGGGCTGGGATGCGCGGCGACCAGAAGCTCCCCGGTCGTCGGATCGATCTCGATATTGTCGGCGCCGCTGCCCAGTTGCAGCGGCGGGCCTGAGGGGCTGGCCGGGTGGCGGTCCTGCCAGCGCAGCGTGGTGATGGTGCCGAGGCTGGAGGAGGCGACGAAGACCCGGCGCCCGGCGGGGTCCACCTGCACGCCATTCGCCCAGGGCAGGGACAGCACGCGCCGGGCGCTGGTGCCGTCATGATAGACCAGGAATCCGTCATTCAGGCCGAACAGGTCGCGCAGGTTGGACTCCAGCCCCGGCGGCTGCCCATGCTCATTCGTCGCATAGAAGGCGCGCGGGCCGACGGCGGCGATATCATTCGGGCTGACCAGCAGCGGGTCCGTCACCGGCGCTTCCAGCCCCAGCGGTTCCCCGCCGCTGGCGGAGGCGGGAAAGGGCATGATCTCGATGCGCGAGGCGGCATCGCCCTGGCGCCAGCGCCGTGCCGCGGCATCGTAGCGGGCATCGTGGTTGATGACGAAAAGCCGCCGTGTGCCGTCGGGTGCCACCAGCAGGCTGATGCCATGCGGCGCGAAACGCCCATCGCGCAGCGATGTCGGGGTCACGTCCCAGGCGCGTGGCGGATCCGCCTCCAGGTCCAGCCGATAGAGGTGGCCGACATGGCCATCGGGTGACACGGGCGTATCGCCGTTCAGCAGCGCGCGCCGGTCCGTGGAGGAGACGTAGGCAAGGCCACGTTCCGCATCCACGGTGATGTCCTCCGCCCCCGCCATGCCGTGGATCGGCTGGCAGGTGGGTTGCGGGCCGGCATCGCGCGGCAGCTCCGCGCGTGGCGGTGGTTGCAGCCCGCAACCGGCCAGCAGCAGGGCGGCCATGGTCAGCGCCATGGCGGCACGGCCCTCGACGGACCCAGCCCTTCTGGCCACGGCGCGTCCCCCATCCCTTTTCGTCTGCGAACCAAATCACCTTACGGCGGTGCTGGCAACGCAGCTTTGCGCTGAACCGCATCCACGGCCAGTGCGGTTACGCGACGGTGTGGCCGCCGCTATCCTCCGCCCTGCCTGACGCCGCCGCCGTGGGAGTGAATGCCTTGGACCTGCGCGAGCCCACCCTCTACGCCCCATCCGGGGATGGTGATGCCGCCCTGCTGCTGGCGCTGCGCGATCCGGCCAGCGGCGCGCTGACCTTCCCGCGATCTCCCTATGGCTGCACCCGCACCGGCAAGCCGGCGGCGGCGCTGGAGGAAGTGGCGCTGAGCGGCCGGGCCACGGTGCTGACCTGCGTCACCCTGGCCCAGCCCATCATCCCGGGCCTGGCCCCGCCGCTGCTGGTGGCGCGGCTGCGGCTGGAGGAAGGCCTGGTGGTGGACGGGCTGCTGGACGGCACGGAGGAGGCCGCAGCGCCGCCCGGCACGCGCGTGCAGGCCGTGCTGGTGGCGGAGGAGGTGGCAGGCCGCCGGATGCTCGGCTGCCGCTTCCGGCCGGTGGCGGGCGAATGAGCGGCTTCCTGGCGCTGCGCCCCGTGCATGTCGTGGGCATCGGCATGCATCGCTACCAATTCGCCAGCGACACGCCCTTTGTCACGCTCGGCCTGACGGCGCTGCGCGCGGCGCTGGCCGATGCGGGCCTCGCCTGGCCGGACATCCAGGCCGCGATGGTCGGTACCGCCGCCATCGGCATGGCGGCCGGGCGTGTGATGCTGCGGCATATGGGCGCCACCGGGATCGAGGTGATACAGGTGGAGAATGCCAGCGCCTCCGGCTCCTCCGCCTTCCGCATGGCCTGCATGCAGGTGGCGAGCGGGGAGCGCGACGTGGTGCTGGCGCTGGGCGTGGACAAGCATGGCAGCGCGCAGCGCGCGGCGGAGAAGGACGGGCTGGCGCGGCTGTCACCGACCGCGGACATCCCCCTGGTGCAATTCGCGCTGCTCGCCCGCGCCTGGCGCGAGGCGCAGGGGCTGTCGCTGGAGGACATGGCGCGCGTCGCGGTGAAGAACCACGGCAATGCCGCGCGCAACCCCTTCGCGCAGTTCCGCAAGCCGCGCACGCTGGACCAGGTGCTGGCCTCCCCGCGCGTCGCCGGCGACCTGACCGCGCTGCAATGCTGCCCGCGGGGGGAGGGGGCGGCGGCGGTGATCCTGGCCAGCGAGGCGGCGATGGCGCGGCTGGAGCTGGACCGTGCGCGTGCCATCCGCGTGCTGTCCTCCACCGCCTCCAGCGAGCACGCCGTGGCGCCGGAGGCGTTCGGCGCGGTCGAGATGGTGCAGCGTTCGGGCCTTGAGACGCTGCGCCAGGCCGGCATCGGGGTGGAGGAGCTGGACATCGTCGAGCTGCACGACGCCTTCAGCATCGAGGAGATCATCTATGCCGAGGCGCTGGGCCTGTGCCCGCCCGGGGATGCGGCGGCACGGCTGCGCGACGGGGCGTGGGAGATTGGCGGGCGCTGCGCCGTCAACCCCTCCGGCGGGTTGCTCGGCATGGGCCACCCGCTCGGCCCGACCGGGATCGGGCAGATCGTGGAGATCGTGCGGCAATTGCGCGGGGAGGCCGAGGGGCGGCAGCAGCCCGGCGCGCGCACCGCATTGGCCCATATGATCGGCCTGGGCTTCGTCGCCGTCGGCCATGTGCTGCGTCGGGAGTAGGCTACACGGCCGTGGAATGCCGCCCGGCGCGGTGCAGATGCGCGTCGAAGGCGGCGGCGGCCAGGCGCAGGAAGGGCGCGCCTTCCGCCGTCATCGCCACCACGCCATCCTCCAGCGTCAGGATGCCGGCATCGCGCAACGGCACAAGCCTGTCCCAGGCGCTGTCGAGCAGATCCGCCGGCACGCGCGCGCGAAAATCGCACATCAACCGCTCGATCACCGCGCCACGCAGGCGGTCTTCCGGCGTGATCGCCAGGCCGCGCGCGATGGGCAGCAGGCCGGCGGCGATGCTGCGTCGCCAGGCGCCGGTCTCCGCCATATTCTGCACGAAGCCCTGCGGCAGCCGGCCGATGGAGGAAGCGCCGAGGCCCAGCAGCGCATCGGCCACATCCGTGGTGTAGCCCTGGAAGTTGCGCCGCAGCGTGCCGGCGCGGGCGGCCTGCGCCATGGGGTCGGCCGGGCGCGTGAAATGATCCAGGCCGATGGCGGTGTAGCCGAGACTATCCAGCAGCGCGCGCGCCATGCGGGCCTGTCCCAGGCGTTCCGGCACGCCGGGCAGCGCGGTTTCGTCAATCAGGCGCTGGTGCTTCTTCATCCAGGGCACATGCGCGTAGCCGAACAGCGCGATGCGGTCCGGCGCCAGGCCATGCGCCAGCCGGATGCTGTGTTCCAGCCCCGTGACGCCCTGCAGCGGCAGGCCATGGATCAGGTCGAAATTGATCGCGGCGATGCCGGCTTCGCGCAGGAACCCCACGCTGGCCTGCACCAGATCGAAGGGCTGCACGCGGCCGATGGCGTGCTGCACCGCCGGGTTGAAATCCTGCACGCCGAGGCTGGCGCGCGTCACGCCCAACTGTGCCAGCTTGCGCGCTAGGCTGCGGGTCAGGCTGCGCGGGTCCAGCTCGATCGCGTGTTCCGTCAGGCCGGAGAGATCGAAATGCCAGGCGATGGCGGCCATCACGCGTTCCAGCCCTGTCTCCCCCAGCATGCTCGGCGTGCCGCCGCCCCAATGCAGATGCGTGACGCGCCGCGCCGGCGTGGCCGCGGCGAGCAGGCGGATCTCGGCGATCAGGGATTCGACATAGGCATCAAGCGGTGCCTGCTGCCGCGTCACCTTGGTGTGGCAGCCGCAATAGGCGCACATCGCCGCGCAATAGGGCACATGCAGGTAAAGTGAGAGCGTCGCCGCCGCATCCTGCGCCGCCAGCCAGCCGGTGTAGTCGGCCGCGCCTATGCCGGCGTGGAAATGCGGCGCGGTGGGGTAGGAAGTGTAGCGCGGCACGGAGCGTTCGGCCATCGCCAGGCGCGTCGTATCCAGGGCGCGCGGGGTGCTCAGCATCGGTTTGTTCCCTACCACGCCGGGCCGAAGCTGCGCGGGCCGTGTCCCGGGCGGGCGGTCGATGAAGGCGACCGCCCAGCTTTGGGAAGGCTAGGCTGCAAGCCCGCCTGGCACCTTGATCTGAATCAACCGCGCAGGCGGGCCTTGTGCAGCCGGCTGAAGCGGCGGAACAGGCCGCGTGCGGCTGGCGCTTCGAACATCTCATCCGGGCCTTCCGGGTCCAGCACCTCATGATCCGCGAGCCAGGCCTCCACCGCGCTCAAATCGGGCGTTTCATAGGGCACCAGGCTGCGGCCTGGGCCGCGCAGAGCCTCGATCGTCGCGATGAGGGAGCCGGTTGCCGCGAAGCGCGCGGCCACATCCTGCGGCGTCACACCCAGATGCTCCGCAAGCAGGTCATCGCGTGCGGCCGCGATGGTCGGGCGCAGATCGGCATTGGCCGGCAGGCCCGCATCGATCACCACATCGCATTCCGTATCCAGCCGCAGCGAACGGTTGTTCATGTTGGAGGAGCCGACGCGCAGCACGCGGTCATCCACCACCAGGATCTTCGCATGCACATAGATCGGCTGGCCGCCTTCCGTCACCGGATGATAGATGCGGAAGCGGCCCTGCGGGTCCAGGCGCCGCAGCGCCTCCCGCAATCGGGCGCGGGCGGAATCCATCGCGATCGGCTCCAGCCAGCCCTGTGCGCTGTGCGGGTTCACCAGCACGATCTCCGGCCCATCCGGCTCCGCCAGGCGGCGCGCGATCGCCTCCGCAATGCGGCGGGAGGCGAAGTACTGGCTCTCGGCATAGATCACCCGCCGGGCGGCGCCGATGAGGTCGAGATACAGGCGTTCCACCTCCAGGATCGCGGGGCGGTCCGGCATCTCCGGTTGGCTGCGCGCGATGCCCACCTCGATGTCGCGGAACTGGGCCGGCAGCCCCTTCGGCCAGCATTCCGTGCGGCCCGTCACGGGGCGCAGCACGCCGCCGCCGGCCTGGCGCCAGCGATCCCGCGCCAACTCCCCGATCGCGGCTGCCACCGGGCCTTCCAGCGCCGTCGTCGCATCATGCCAGGGGCTGTGCGGCGCCCCGCCCGGGCGAATGCGGCGCGGATCCTCATCCGGATGCGCGCGGGTGTCCCAGCGATCCGCCGTCATGTCGATGCCGCCGCAGAAGGCCAGCGCATCATCGATCACCGCGATCTTCTGGTGATGCGAGGCGGTGGGGGGATGCGCGCCGTCGAGGCGCGAGGTGATGCGCGGATGCATCTTCCAACGCAGCAGCGTGAGCAGGGTGGAGCCACGGAGCAGCGCCTTCAACGCCCCGAGGTCCCAATGCAGCAGGCAGATCTCCAGGCTCGGCCGGCGCTGCACCAGCCACAGGATGAAGTCACCCAGTATGCGCGGCGCATCGGGCGAATCCTCGCCGGGGATCAATTCGATGCGCGCATCGAAATCCCAGCCGATCAGCATGATGCGATGCTGCGCATCCAGCATCGCGTTGCGCGCGGCGCGGAAATAATCCGCCGCATCGATGATCATGGTGGCCCGGCTGGCCCGTTCGATGCGCCAGCAATTGCTGCCGGGCTGCAGGGCGGCGGGGGGCTGGTCCGGTGCGGCCTGCATGGGCTCCCTTGGGTCGTGCGGCGCGCCGGCGTCAAGGCGCTGGGGGATGGGATGCGCCGGCCCCGGTGCAGCGCGTGGTGACCGCCCCGGTTCCCGCAGGGCGTGGGATTGGCGACGCCGCGCGTGGCGTATTTTCGCGGTCCGGATTGATCTGCCGCAAGTTCGTCGGGAGCAGTTCATATATTCGTATATGTGAAGAAATAAATCAGAACATTCGACCGGAAGGAACACCGCCATGGTCCCGCCCCGTACCCCCCTGAGCCGGCGCAACCTGCTGGCCGCCGCGGCGGCGCTCGGCCTGGCGCCGGCGCTGCCGGCCTTCGGCGAGGCGCCGCTGCGCAGCCGGGCCCGCATCGTCATCGTCGGCGCCGGCGCCGCGGGGCTTGCCGCTGCCGCCCGCCTCGCGCAGCGGCTGGAGGGTGCGGAGATCACGCTGATCGACCGGCGGCGGGAGCATCTGTACCAGCCAGGCCTGACCCTGGTGGCGGCCGGGTTGAAGGAGGAAGGCTACGTCCTGTCTGCCACGCGGGATTACGTCTCCGCCCGCGTCAGACTGATCGAGGAGGCGGCGGCGGAGATCGACCCGGTGGCCCGCCATGTCACCACGGAGGGCGGCGGGCGGGTCAGCTACGACTACCTGATCGTGGCCACCGGCCTGCAACTGGATTACGCGGCGATCGAGGGCATGGATGTGGCGCGCATCGGCCGCGACGGGCTGGGCAGCGTCTATGCCGGGGCGGAACAGGCGGCGGCCACCTGGCGGGCCATGTCGGACTTCGCCGATCGTGGCGGCACCGCACTGTTCCTGCGGCCGGCGACGGAGATGAAATGCGCCGGCGCGCCGTTGAAATACGCCTTCCTGACCGATGACGTGCTGCGCCGGCGCGGCAATCGCGGCAAGGCGGAGCTGATCTACAACGCGCATAACCGGGTGCTGTTTTCCGTGCCCATCGTCGCGGAGAAGCTGCGCATGCTCTACGCGGATCGCGGCATCCGCGTGCGGCACGACCATGTGCTGCGCGCGATCGACCCCGGCCGGCGCATCGCCACCTTCCGCACGCCGCAGGGCGACCAGGAACAGGGCTACGACTTCATCAATGTGGTGCCGCCGATGCGCGCGCCGGCGGTGGTGCGCCAGTCGCCGCTGGCCTGGCAGGCTGGCCCCTTCGCCGCCGATGGCTGGGCGGAGGTGGACCGCGCCACGCTGCGCCATGTGCGGTTCCCCGAAGTGTTCTGCATCGGCGATGTCGCCGGCGTGCCGAAGGGCAAGACGGCGGCCAGCGTGAAGTGGCAGGTGCCGGTCGCGGTGGATCATCTGGTCGCGGCGATCGCGGGGCGCGAAAGCCCCGCGCGCTACAACGGCTATACCTCCTGCCCGATGATCACGCGCATCGGCCGCGCGATGCTGGTGGAGTTCGACTACGACGACAATCTGGTGCCGTCCTTCCCGGGCGTGATCGCGCCGCTCGAGGAATTGTGGATCACCTGGATCATCAAGGAGGTCGGGCTGAAGCCCACCTACCTGGCCATGCTGCGCGGTCGTGCGTAACGCGGGGAAGGGAGACGGGCCATGAAGGATCTCGATATCTGGTCGCTGCTCGCGGTGTTCCAGGAAATGCTCGGCTGGGCCCTCTGGCCCATCGTTGCGGTCAGCCTGCTGGCGACGCTGGCGCTTGGTCTCGTGCTGCTTCGGGAACGGGGCCTGGTCGCCGGGCGCATGCTGCGGGCGGAGCTGCTGGGCCTACTGGGCGGCGTGGTCGCGGTGGCGGCGATGTTCGGCGTCACCAGCTCCTGGCCCGCCGATCTGGGCGGGCCGATCGACTGGCTGCTGGCGCTGGCCATCTTCGCGGCCGGCACCATCGGCACCGCCATCGGCGCCTATGCGGCGGCGGGCTTGTTCGCATGGGTGAAGCCGCGGGCGGCCTGACGCGGGGGGGAGGCGTCGGCCGCGCCGCGCAGGCGGTGGCGCCGCGTGGCCGGACTTGCCGGACCGGCCGGCCGCGCCGCATAGGGCATCGCGCAGCAGGGCCGACCCGCCGCGCGCCCGATGCAACCTGGCTTGAGGATCCGCCATGCCCGGCCCCGACTACATCCTGACCCTGTCCTGCCCGAACCGCCCGGGCATCGTCGCCGCCGTGGCGGGTTGCCTGTTCGAGCATGGCGGCAATATCCGCCGGGCGGAGCAGTTCGACGACACCGACAGCAACCGCTTCTTCGCACGCATCGTGCTGAACCACATCGAGGGTAAGCTGGACGAAGCCGCCTTGCGCGCCGCCCTGGCCGGCGTCGCCGCGCGCTTCGGCATGGGCTGGAAGCTGCGCAACCGGGCGGATCGGCAGCGGGTGATGCTGCTGGTTTCCAAATTCGACCATTGCCTGGCCGACATCCTGTATCGCTGGCGGATCGGCGAATTGCCGATGGTGCCGACCGCCATCGTCTCCAACCACGGGCGGGAGATTTTCGGCCATCTCGATTTCGGCGATATCCCCTTCCACCATCTGCCCGTGACGAAGGACACCAAGAAGGATCAGGAGGCCCGGATCTGGCAATTGGTGCAGGAAACGCAGACGGACCTGGTGGTGCTGGCGCGCTACATGCAGGTGCTGTCGGATGAACTGGCCGGACGGCTGGCGGGGCGCTGCATCAACATCCACCACTCCTTCCTGCCGGGCTTCAAGGGCGCGCGCCCCTACCACCAGGCGCATGCGCGCGGCGTGAAGCTGATTGGCGCCACCGCGCATCTCGTCACCGCCGACCTCGATGAGGGGCCGATCATCGAACAGGATGTGGAGCGGATCCGCCATGGCGAGACACCGGACGACCTGGTGCGCCGCGGGCGGGACATCGAGCGCCGGGTGCTGTCCCGCGCATTGCTCTGGCAGCTGGAGGATTGCGTGATGCTGAACGGCTCGCGGACCGTGGTGTTCGGCGCCTGAGCGACGGGCCGGGGGGCGGGCCCGGGGGGTGCTTGACCCCGCGGGCCGTCCTGCGCCACCATTCTTGCATAGAGCAAGAATGACTGAGGAAACGTGCAGGACCCCCCGCGGACGCGGCGCCAGACCCGCGCCGCCATTCTCTCCCGGCTGATCGCAGCGGCGGATGGCCTGCATCGCCCGCGGCTTGCCGCGGAATGCCGCCTGACGGAGGGCAGCATCTCGCGAATCCTGGCGGAGATGCGCGCCGAGGGCCTGGTCCAGGAACCGCGCCGGCCCACCCCCTATCCCGGCGGGCCGTCCTCCATTGTTGTGCTGAACAAGGATCTGCGGGTCGCGGCGCTGGAGTTCGCCAATGACCGGCTGGGCTTCGGAATCGGCAACCTGCTTGGCGAGGCGGACACCACCACCCGCATCCCGCTGCCCGCCGGGGCCGCCCCCGGCCTGGTCGCCGCCGTGGTGGCCGAGGCGGTGGCGAGCCTCGGCGCATGGTGCGCGCGCCATCACCTCGCCCCCCGCCAGGTGGCCGTCTCCATCCCCGGCTACCGGCCCGGCGCGCGCAACCCGATCCTGCAGGTGGATGCGGCGGCGCTGGAGGGGGTGCTGCGCGCGACCTTCCCCGGCGCGCCCATCGCGCTGTGCAACACCGCCACGGCCCAGGCGGCGATTCATCTGCATGGTCGCGGCAATGCGATCACGGAGCGGCATCTGTTTCTCTATCTCGGCCATGGCGTCGGCGCCGCCTGGGTGGACCCGGCCGCGGCGGGCGAGGCGATCCGCGCCGTGGAACTCGGCCATGCCGTGGTGGACCCGGATGGCCCCGCCTGCCGCTGCGGCCATCGCGGCTGTCTCGAAGCGCATGCGTCCACCCTGGCACTCGCCGCGCTGGCCGATGTGGCGGAGGCTGAGCTGGTCGCCGCCGGGCCACGCTGGCCGGCCCTGATGCGGCCCACGGCGCGGCGGGATGCGGCCCTGCGCCGCGTGCTGCGCCAGGTCGGCCTGGTGCTGGGCAATGCGCTGAACGCCAGCGGACCCGCGCGGCTGGCCGTGTGCGGCTGGCCGGCGGCACTGGATGCCGATCTGCGCGCGGAACTCGAACGGGGCGTCGATGCCAGCCTGTTCGGCGGCATGACGGATCGCGTCGCCTTCCTGCACCCCGCGCTGGGGCAGGAACCAGCCGCCGCGCTGGCCTACGCCGCCCATGCGCTGGTGCGTGCGGGCGGGACCACACTGCACGAGGCCGCGCCAGCGCAACTGGCCGGTTGAGACAACAGGGGAGGAATGAGGATGCGTCGTAGGACAGGATGGGTGCTGGCGCTGCTGGCCTCGGTGGCGCTCGCGCTGCCAGCGGCGGCGCAGAGCGTGCTGCGGGTGAAGCCTTCATCCGATGTGCGGGTGATGGACCCGCATCTCGGCTCGGACAGCATGGCCCGCAACATGGGCTACATGGTCTATGACACGCTGTTCTCCGTGGATGCCGATCTGCGCATCCGCCCCCAGATGGTCGAGAGCTGGACCAGCGAGGAAGCCGGCCGCCTGTGGCGCTTCCGCCTGCGTGAGGGGCTGGTCTTCCACGACGGCGCGCCCGTGACCTCGGCCGATGTCGTCGCCTCGCTGCGCCGCTGGGCGCAGAATGACGGGCTGGGCCAGCAGCTCATCGCCCGCGGCGCGGTGTTCGAGGCGGCCTCGCCGCGCGACTTCTCCCTGACGCTGAACGCGCCCTGGGGCATGGTGCTGGAGGCGCTCGGCAAGCCCGGTGCGCCGGTGCCCTTCATCATGCCGGAACGCCTGGCGGCAACGCCGGCGAGCCGTGCGGTGACGGAGGTGGTGGGCAGCGGCCCCTTCCGCTTCGTGGCCAGCGAATGGCGCGCCGGGGACCGCCTGGTCTTCGCCCGCCATGCCGATTACCGCCCGCGCGCCGAAGCGGCGAGTGGCCTGGCCGGCGGCAAGACGCCGCGCTTCGACCGCGTGGAGTGGCTGATCCTGCCCGACCAGCAGACCTCGCTCGATGCGCTGCGCCAGGGGCTGATCGACATCGCCGAGGATATCCCGGCGGACCTGCTTTCCGTGCTGCGGCGCGACCGCAACATCGTCGTGGCCAACCAGGATTCCCTCGGCGTCGCGCAGCAGATCCGGCTGAACACCATCCAGCCGCCCTTCGACAATCCGCGCCTGCGCCGCGCGCTGCTGGAGGCGGTGGATGGCCAGGATTTCCTGGCGGCGGTGACGACCGACCCGAGCCAGGGCCGCGTCTGCAACAGCTGGTTCGTCTGTTCCTCCCCCTGGCATACCGAGGCCGGCTGGCCGCGCCCGAATATCGAGCGGGCGCGCCAATTGGTGCGCGACAGCGGCTATGACGGCACGCCGGTTGTGCTGCTCAACGCCGCCGAGAACACCAACATCAACGCCTTCACCCTGGTGGCGGACCAGCTGCTGCGCAGTATCGGCATTCGCACCGATGTGCAGACCATGGACTGGGCCACGGTGGTCGCCCGCCGGCAGAGCCGCGAGCCGGTCGGACGCGGCGGCTGGAGCGTCTTCATCTCCGGCCCGGGCGGGCTCGACATGATGGAGCCGGTCAGCCATCTGGGCCTGCGATCGAATTGCGAGCGGGCCTGGTTCGGCTGGCCGTGCGACGCCGAGATCGAGCGCCTGCGCGCGGCCTTCGCCGATGCGCAGGATGAGGCCTCGAAGCGCGACATCGCGGCCCGCATCCAGGCGCGCGCGCTGGAGACGGTGCCCTATATCCCGATCGGCGTGCAGTACCAGCTGCGTGCGCATCGCGCGAACCTCGATGGCCTGCTGAGCCCGCCTGCGCCCGTCTACTGGAATGTCCGCCGGCGCTGAGCCGGCGCGAAAGATGTGATTGCAAAATGATCCGGTTCGGGTGACCGCAACCGGATCGCTTTGTGAAGTCCCATGCCGGCAGAATGGTGCTAAGCCGGCGTGATGATCGGGGCCGGATCGAGTTCCGATGCGTGCCGGCACCAATCAGCTTCCCTGACAGCCCACTGGCTTGCCTGCCGGCACGTCCGTCACCCGATCTGCGCCGGCACCGTCGCGCGATCGGCGCGGCAGCCCGGCACCAAGGCGCACGACCCCCCGAATACAAGGAATGTGCGCAGATGTTGCTCACCTCGCCGGCGGAACCCCTCTCCAACCGAAAGCTTGCCTGGCTCGCCACCGCCATCATCGCCTATCTCGTGGTCCTGAACCTGCCGACGCCGGCGGGGCTGTCCGCCTCCGGGCAGGTGGCGCTGGGGCTTCTGGCGCTGGTCATCATCCTGTGGATCACGGAATGCGTTTCGCCCGCGGCCAGCGCCGTCCTGCTGATTGCGGGTGCCGTGCTGGGCCTGATGGGCAAGCCCTTGCTGGCGGGTGGCGTGCCGATGCGCTCCACCGATGCCCTGTCGGTGATGCTCGCGGGCTTCTCCTCCTCCGCGGTCATCCTGGTCGCGGGCGCGCTGTTCCTCGCCGTCGCGCTGCGCCTCACTGGCCTCGACCGTCGCGTGGCCCTGCTGGTGATGAGCCGCGTCGGCATCTCCGCCGCCCGCCTGACGGTCGGCGCGATGATCGTGGGCTTTGTCCTGGCGCTGTTCATCCCCTCCGCCACCGCCCGTGTCGGCGCCATCATCCCCATCATGGTCGGCGTGGTCACGGCGCTCGGGCTTCCTGTCGCCAGCAGCCTGGGCGCCACGCTGATGATCGTCACCGCGCAGGCCTGCTCGATCTTCAACATCGCGGTGAAAACCGGCGCCGCGCAGAACCTGATCAGCCTGAACTTCATGCAGTCCAGCTTCGAACGCACGGTGACCTGGGGCGAGTGGTTCGTCACGGCCCTGCCACTGACGCTGTCGATGAGCGTGGTGCTGTTCTTCGTCTCGCTGGTGCTGTTGCGCCCGCAGGTGCCGCCGGTCGAGGAAGCCCGCGAACGATTGGCGAAGGAGGTTGCGGGCCTCGGCCCGGTCACGCCGGCTGAATGGCGGCTGATGCTGGTGGCGGGCCTGCTGCTGCTGGCCTGGTCGACCGAAGGCTGGCTGCATCCGCTGGATACCACCACGGTCACGCTGGTCGGCATCGCGCTGCTGCTGATGCCGCGCCTGGGTGTGATGACCTGGGCGGGGGCGGAGAAGCAGGTGCCCTGGGGGACCATCATCCTGTTCGCCGCCGGAATCGCGCTCGGCATCCTGCTGGCGCGCACCGGCGCCGCCGCCTGGCTGGCGAGCGTCACGCTCGGGCAGCTGGGGCTGGAGACACGCTCGGTCGTGGCGGTGGTCGGCGCATTGTCGCTGTTCAGCATCATCCTGCATCTGGGCTTCGCCTCGGCCACGGGCCTGGCCAGCACGCTGATCCCGATCATGATCGCCTTCGCGCAAACCCTGCCCTTCGGCCCGCAGACCATCTTCGGCATCGTGATGATCCAGGCCTATGTCGTGTCCTTCGGCTTCATCCTGCCGACCAATGCGCCGCAGAACATGCTCTGCTACGGCACCGGCGCCTTCACCACCCTGCAATTCGCCAAGGTCGGCGTGGTGATGACCGTGGCGGGGCTGGCCCTCATCATGCTGCTGTCCGTGACGATCTGGCCGATGATGGGAGTGCTGTGACATGCGCGGCAAGGTTGGCATCGTCGGCACAGGCCAGGTGGGTGCCGCTTGCGGCTTCCTGCTGGCGCAGACGCCCGGCGTCGATGAATTGCTGCTGCTGGACCAGGATGCGGCACGCGCGGCCTCCGAGGCCGCCGATATCGGGCATGCCGTCGCCTTCGGCCCGGCGGCCCAGGTGGCGTCCGGGGATTATGCCGACCTGGCCGGGGCGCAGCTTGTCGTCATCACCGCCGGCAGCAGCCTGAAGCCGGGGCAGACGCGGCTGGACCTGCTGGCAGCCAATGTGACGGTGGTTGCCAGCGTGCTGGACCGCGTGCTGCGGGTGGTGCCCGATGCGGTGTTGCTGTTCGCGACCAATCCGGTCGATGTCATGCCGGCGCTGGCCGTGCGCCGCTTCGGGGTGCCGCCGGGGCGCGCGATCGGCACCGGATGCGCGCTGGATTCGGCGCGGTTCCGTGATCGGCTGGCGCGCTACCTGGGCGTCTCCACCGGCTCCGTCCATGCCTATGTGCTGGGCGAGCATGGCGATTCCGAGGTGCTGCACTGGAGCGGCGCGCAGGTGGCCGGCATGCCGCTGATCCGCTTCGCCGAACAGATCGGCCGGCCCTTGCCTGCTGATCTGCGCATCGCGATGGCCAATGAGGTGCGCAGTTCCGCCTATCGGATCAAGGAGGGCAAGGGCGTCTCGAATTACGGGATCGCCGGCTCCGTCGCGCGTCTCGCGCGCAGCATCGTCAATGACGAGGAGGCCGTCTTCAGCGTCTCCACCTTCATGGAGGAACTGCTGGGCGTGCCGGAGACCTGCGTCTCGCTGCCCCATCTGCTGGGCGCCCGCGGCGCCTCGCAGCCTTTGCTGCCGGAGATGGACGCGGCGGAGACGGCCGCCCTGCGGCAAAGCGCCGCGCTGCTGCACGACACGATCCATGCCGGGCTTGCGCAGGGCGGGGCGGGCAGCCGCTGATCGCCAGGCGGCAGCAGGCCGGCCGCTGGTATCAAGCGCATTCTCGAAGCGACACGGCCTCACCCAGCTTTGGCACAAGGCCAAGCCAGTCCCGCGCGGGCAACCCCGCCAGCCCGCCGCGCAGCGCCGCCACCGGCCCGCCATGCGTCACTGCCAGGACGCCGGCCTCCGCCGGCAGGGTCTTGAACCAGGCCAGCGCCCGCTGCGCCAGTTCCGCCGTGGTCTCACCGCCGCCGGGGCGGAAGCGGTCAGGCGCGTCGATCATGCCCATCATGGCATCGCCCTCGGCCGCGTGAATCGCATCCCAGCTCTGGCCTTCCCAGGCGCCGAAATCGCGTTCGCGCAAGGCGGGCACGATCTCAAGCGGCAGGCCGAGGCGGCGGCTCAGCATCCCGCCCAGCCAGCGCGCACGCCGCAGGGGAGAGGCCTGGATGCGCGTGATGCCGGCCAGGGCGAGCCCTTCGGCCAGCGCGCGCGCGGCGGCAATGCCCTCGGCCGAGAGACCCACATCGCTGGCGCCGTAGCAGCGCCCGCGCCAATGCGCCGCCACCGCCGTATGGCGCAGCAGCGTCACCATGCGGCCAGCGCCAGAGTGGTGCCGACCAGGCCGGCATAGGCCGCGGCGCCCATCGCATCCCCATTGCTGCCGCCCAGCCGGCGCAGCAGCAGCGCGCGATACCAGGCGAGGAAGGCAAGCCCCGCCGCCAGGGCCAGCGCCATGCCCAGCGGTGCGATCCAGGCGCCGGCCAGCAGCACCGGCGCGGCCAGCAGCAGCGCCAGGGCGAAGCGCCGTCCATCCATCGCGCGGGCAACCTGCGCGCCGAGCCCCGGCAGGGCGGGCACGCGCCACATCACCGCCAGCATCAGCAGGCGCGCCGCAGCGCCGGCCACCACCAGCGCCACCACGGCCCGCAGCGGATCGTCCAGCGCCACCAGCCCCGCCGCGCGCAGCGCCACGGCAAAGCCCAGCGCCAGCGCACCGAAGGCACCGATGCGGCTATCCTTGATGATGCGCAGCACATCCTCCGGCGTGCGGCCGCCGCCCAGCCCGTCGCACAGATCGGCCACCGCATCCTCATGCAGCCCGCGCGTCAGCCAGGCGTCGAAGGCCAGCGCCAGCAGCACGGCGAGATACAGCGGAAAAAGCTGAGCCGCCGTCCACAGAACCAGCCCCGTGATGGCGCCGAGCCCCGCGCCGGCCAGCGGGAAGAAGGCCAGCGCGCGCGGCAGGTCGCGCTCGAAGCGCGCCATCTCCTCGCCGGGGGGCGAGAGGCGGCTGAGGAAGCGCAGCGCCAGCGCCGCGGGCTGGGCCCAGTCCCGCATCAGCCGCCCATCGCCTCATCCAGCGTCGCCACCTCGGTCAGCAGCGCCGCGGCGGCATCGAGCATCGGCAGCAGCAGCGTGGCGCCGGTGCCTTCACCCAGCCGCAGGCCCCAATCGAGGAAGGGCTCCAGCCCCAGCGTTTCCAGCATCCGCGCATGGCCCGGCTCTGCGCCGCTATGCCCGGCGATGGCCGTCTCCAGCGCGCCGGGGGCCAGGCGCTGCGCCACCAGCGCCGCGGCGCCGACGATCAGCCCATCCAGCACCACCGTCACGCGCTGCTGCGCGCAGCCTGCGATGCAGCCCGCCAGCGCCGCGATTTCGTAGCCGCAGATGGCGGCGATGGCGGCGCGCGGATCCGCCTCCGCATGGGCGCGGGCGAGGCCGGCCGCCACCACGGCGTGCTTGCGGGCCAGGCTCTCCGGGTTGGCGCCGGCGCCGGGTCCGACCATCGCCGCCGGCGCCGCGCCGGTCAGCAGCGCACCGAGCGCGGCCGCGGCGGTGGTGTTGCCGATGCCCATCTCGCCCAGCGCCAGCACGGCGAGGCCCTCCGCCGCGCTCTCCGCCGCGATGCGCTGGCCGAGCGCCCAGGCGGCATCGAACTGCGCCACCGTCATCGCCGGACCCTGCGCGAAGCTTGCCGTGCCCCTGGCGATGCGAGCGTCGAGGAAGCCGGGTCCCGGCGCCATGCCCTCGGTGCAGGACCCCGCATCCACCAGCAGGAAATCCGCCCCGGCCACGCGCGCGAGCACGCTGGCGGAGGATCGCCCGCTGCGCATCAGGCGCATCATCGCCCCGGTCACGGCGGAGGGCCAAAGTCCCACCCCCTCCGCCACCACGCCGTGATCACCGGCGAAGACCACCAGGCGGCGCGGCCGCGTGCGGGGATCGAGCCGGCCCTGGGTGGCGGCGAGGCGGGCGGCCAGGCGTTCCAGCTTGCCGAGGCTGCCGGGCGGCTTGGCCAGGGCATCGAGCCGGGCTTGTGCGTCCATCACCGGTCCTGTTTCCCCCTCATGCGGATCAACGCAGCTCCACGCAGCTCTCAAGCCCGCGCCGGCTCTCCCAGCCCTCGCGTGCCAGTTCGGGTTCCTCGGCGCAGGCAAGCGGCCAGCCGATCGCGAGATAGGCAACCAGCCGCCAGCTTGGCGGCACATCCAGGATCTCCTCGACGACCTGTGGCCGCAGGATCGAGATCCAGCCGAGGCCAAGTCCCTCGATCCGCGCCGCGAGCCACATCGTGTGGATGGCGCAGACCACCGAATCGCGCAGCGTCTCCGGCTGCGTCTGCCGGCCCAGGCCGTGGCCTTCCTGCGGGGCGGTCTCCAGGCAGACCGCGAGGTGCACGGGCGCCTCGGCCAGCCCCTCCAGCTTCAGCGCGCGATACCGTGCGGCCTGCGCATCCGCGTAGATCGCGGCGGCCGCGGCATTGCAGGCCTCGAATTCGGCGCGGATCGCGGCCCGGCGCGCGGCGCTTTCCACGCGCAGGAAGCGCCAGGGCTGCGACAGCCCGACGGAGGGGGCGAGGATCGCCGCCTCCAGCAGCCGCGTCACCAGGGCAGGCGGGACCGGGTCCGTGCGGAAGCGACGGACGTCGCGGCGCCAGCGCAGCAGCGCGGCGAAGCTTTCCGAAAAGGCTGCCGTCTCGAAGGGCGCGGTCATGGCGCCTCCGCGGCGATCATGTGGAAGAAGCTGCCGGAGACCCGGCCGCGCTGCCCCCCGGCGGGACCGAGGTCGCGCCCCTCGCCATCGGCCAGCTGGGCGAAGGCGGCGTCGCGGCCGGGATCGACCTCGGTGGCGTAGTGGAACTCATGGCCGCGCAGATGCAGCCCCGCGGGGCCGAGCGGCCCCTCGGCCAGCAGCCGCGCCCGGCGATAGCCGAGATGCAGCCGGCGCCTGGCGAAGCTGGTGCCATGCGACAGCAGCCCGGCCATGGCATGGTTCTGGCCCTCCGCATCGGTCAGCCCGGCACCGAGCACCATGTAGCCGCCGCATTCGCCATGCACCGGCCTGGTCGCGGCAAAGCGTGCCAGCCCTTCGCGGAAACGCGACGCCGCGGCCAGCCGCCCGGCATGCAGTTCGGGATAGCCACCGGGCAGCCAGCAGGCGTCGCAGGAGTCGGGCGGCGCCTCATCCGCCAATGGCGAAAACGGCAAAATCTCCGCCCCGGCCGCGCGCCAGCCGGCCAGCACATGGCCATAGACGAAGGAAAACGCCGCATCGCGGGCCAGCGCGATGCGTTGCCCCGGCGGGCGCAGCGCCACGGGTGGCGTGTGCGGATGCAGCCGCAGCGGCGCGGCGGCGGCCAGGATGCCGTCCAGGTCCAGATGCGCCTCCGCCATGCTGGCGAGAGCGGCCAGCGCCGTGGCCAGGGCCGGGTGTTCCTCCGCCTGCACCAGGCCGAGATGGCGTTCCGGCAAGGCCGGCGGTGCGTCCTTCGGGATGGCGCCCAGCACGGGAATGCCGAGTGGCGCCATCGCCTCCTCCACCAGCCTTGCATGGCGCGGGCTGCCGATGCGGTTCAGCACCACGCCAGCCGCGCAGCACGGCGGCGGCGGTCTGCGCCTGGCCGCCGACATCCAGCACCAGCAGCACCGGCAGCCCGTGCCGCGCGCAGAGATCGGCCGCCGAGCCGCGCTGCCCCTCCGGCCCCGGAATCCCGTCGAACAGCCCCATGGCACCCTCGGCCAGCAGCAGCTCGGCGCCGGTCGCGGCCTCGGCCAGCAGGGCGTCGCGCAACGCGGCGGGCATCGCCCAGCTGTCCAGGTTCAGCCCGGGGCGGCCGGTGGCGGCGGCGTGGAAGGCCGTGTCGATATAGTCCGGCCCGATCTTCGCCGCCCGTATCGCCACGCCGCGCGCCGCGAAGGCGGCCAGCAGCCCCAGCGTCACCGTCGTCTTGCCGGCGCCGGAGCGCGGCGCCGCGATCACCAGCCCGCGCATCCCGGTCAGGCCAGCAGCCGGCCGGCATGCGCCAGCAGGCGTTCCCGCACCGCCACGATGGCGCCGATGCCGATGATGGCCGGGGAGGGGATATCCAGCCTGGCCAGCGCATCCAGCCGGGTGACCAGCACGGATTGGTCCGGCGTCGTCGCCCCCACCACCACGGCGGCCGGCGTCTCCGGCGGCATCCCGCCCGCCATCAGCCCGGCCACGATCGCCGGCAGCGTCCTTGTGGCCATATACAGCAAAATGGGCTGGCCGGTGCGGGCCAGCGCCGCCCAGTCCAGCCCGCTGCCGCTTTCCGCCGCATGGCCGGTGGCGAGGATGAGGGCCTGGTTCGCCTCCCGCATCGTGGCCGGGATATGGGCGGCGGTCATCGCGGCGAGGCCGGAGGTCAGGCCCGGCAGCACGCGGAAGGGAATGCCGGCCTCGGCCAGCGCCAGCGCTTCCTCCCCGCCGCGGCCGAAGACGAAGGGATCGCCGCCCTTCAGCCGCAGCACCCGCCGCCCGGCGCGGGCTTCCGCCACCAGCCGCGCCGAAATCTCCGCCTGGCGGGCGGAAGGGCGGCCGCCGCGCTTGCCGACGAAGGCGAGCTCCGCGCCGGGCCGGGCGAGGGCGAGCACCTCGGCCTCGATCAGCGCGTCATGGATGATGATATCGGCCTGGCCGAGCGCGGCCAGCACCTCCAGCGTCAGCAGCCCCGGATCGCCGGGGCCGGCGCCGGCCAGCCAGACCTCGCCCGGGGCCATGCGGCGCGACTGTGCGAGGAGGGCGGCGAGGGCTTCGGTGTTCATGGCCGCACCGCCGGGCATGGCGCGCGGCGCGCGGCGGCGCTACCGAGGTAGGCATGGATCAGGGCAAGGCCTTGCGGCGCGGCTGGACCACCGGCGCCTGTGCCACGGCGGCGGCCAAGGCCGCCTATGCCGCGCTGCGTCATGGCGCCTTCCCCGATCCGGTGACGATCCGCCTGCCCGGTGGCGAGACGCCCGCCTTCGCTTTGGCGCAGGCCGAATTCGTGCCGGGTGGCGCCCTGGCGGCGATCGTGAAGGATGCGGGCGACGACCCCGATGTGACGCATGGCGCGCTGATCCTGGTGACGCTGCGGCCGCTGCCGCCGGGCGCGGGGGTGGTGTTCCGGGCCGGGCCGGGGGTGGGCATGGTGACGCGCCCCGGCCTGCCGATTCCGCCCGGCGAGCCCGCCATCAACCCCGGCCCGCGCGCCATGATCCGCGCCGCGCTGGCCGAGATCGCGCCGGATCCGGATGTGGAAGTGGAGATCGCCATCGCGGATGGCGAGAAGCGGGCTGTCCGTGCTGGGCACGACGGGCATCGTCATCCCCTATTCCTGCGCCGCCTGGATCGATTCCATCCATCGCGGCGTCGATGTGGCGCGCGCCATGGGCATCGGCCATGTGGCCGGCAGCACCGGCTCCGCCTCCGAGGCCGCGGTGCAGGCGCTGCATGGCCTGCCCGATGTGGCGCTGATCGAGATGGGCGATTTCGTCGGCGGTTTGTTGAAATACCTGCGCCGCCATCCGGTGCCGCGCGTGACCATCGCCGGTGGCGTCGCCAAGATGACCAAGCTGGCGCAGGGAAGGCTCGACCTGCATTCGAAGCGCGGCGAGGCCGACCTGGCCGCGCTCGGCGCGCTGCTGCCGGATGCGGCGCTGGCCGCACGGGTCGCCGCCGCCAATACCGTGGCCGAGGCATTTCAGATCGCGGATTCGGCGGGCCATCCGCTGGGCGATGCCATCGCGGCCCGCGCCTGGGCGGTGGCGGCGGAAGCGCTCGCCCCCGCATCCAGCGAGTTGGAGATTGCCGTCTTCGACCGCAGCGGCCGGCTGGTCGGCCGTGCGGAATTTGCGAAACTGCCTCACAGCCCCTCCCTCCCGCGAAACCGCCGCTGATAATCGGGCGCGTAGAGGGCGCTTTCGCGAAACCCCTCCGGCGCCAAAGCCGGGCCGACCAGGATCAGCGCCGTGCGCTCCACCCCCGCGGCGGCCACCACCGGCGCGATATCGGCCAGCGTGCCGCGGAACAGCTGCTCATCCGGCCAGGATGCGCGCACCACCACGGCGGCGGGGCAGGTGGCGCCGTAGAAGGGCGTCAGCTCCGCCACGATCTTCGCGAGCTGCGGCACGGCCAGATGGATGGCCAGCGTGGCGCCCGTGGCGGCAAACGCCGAAAGTGTCTCGCCGGGCGGCATGGGGGAGGCGCGGCCCGGCATCCGGGTCAGCACCACCGATTGCGCCAGCGCCGGCACCGTCAGCTCCCGCCCCAGCAGGGCGGCGGCGGCGGCGAAGGCGGGCACGCCGGGGGTCAGCGTCACGGGGATGCCGCGCGCTTCCAGACGTCGCTTCTGCTCGGCGATGGCGGAGTAGATGGACAGGTCGCCGGAATGCAGCCGCGCCACATCCTGCCCGGCTGCGTGGGCGGCGACGCATTCGGCCTCGATCTCATCCAGGCTCATCGGCGCGGTATCCACCAGCCGCGCATCGGGCGGGCAATGGACCAGCATCTCGCGCGGGATGATGGAGCCGGCGAAGAGGCAGACCGGGCAGCGCGCCAGGATGTCCCGCCCGCGCAGCGTCAGCAGATCCGCCGCCCCCGGTCCGGCGCCGATGAAATGCACGGTCATGGGGTGGTCTCCGCAAGTGCGCAGGTGGCGGCGTGGGCCACGGCGACGCGCGGCCCCAGCAGCCTTGCGCCCGGCCCGGCGGAGGCGAGTGCCGCCGCCTCCGCCAGCGAAGGCACGCCCGCCTCGGCCAGCACAAGCGCGGAATGGCTGAGGCAGCCGGGCGCGGCGGCCAGCAAGGCATCCTGTGGCACGGCCTGCAGCGGCAGGCCCAGCGCCGCCGCCGCGGCGCGCAGGCCGGGTTCTTCCGCCTTGGCAGCGCTGGTGGCCAGCCGCGCCAGCTCCGCCGGCGCACGCCCAGCCGTTTGCAGCGCAAGCGTGACAGCCGCCGTCACATCCTCGGCCCGCGCCCCGCGGCGGCAGCCCAGACCCGCGACCATCATGGCTTCTGCCAGGCCCATTGCGTGACCGGCATGGCCGGGCGCCAGCCCGTCATCCCGCCCACGGCGACGGCACGCGAAACGCCGATGCGCAGCAGATCGCCGCCCAGCGCCGCGTGGCGGGCCAGCAGCAGCGCCTCCGTCTCCAGTGTCACAGCATTGGCGACGAAGATGCCGCCCGGTTTCAGCGCCGCCAGCGCCGCGTCGAAGGCGCCCGGATCGTTCGCGCCGCCGCCCAGAAACACCGCATCCGGCGCGGGCAGGCCGGCGAAGGCGGCGGGTGCTTCGCCCACCACTAGGCGCATTCCCGGCACGCCGAGCGCGCGCGCATTGGCCTCCGCCCGCGCCGCGCGATCCGCCCGCGCCTCGATGCCGATGGCGTGGCAGGCGGGATGCGCCAGCATCCATTCGATGCCGATGGAGCCCGCCCCCGCCCCCACATCCCACAGCAGCGCGCCGGGGAAGGGCCGCAGCGCGGAGAGGGTGATGGCGCGCACCTCCCGCTTGGTCAGTTGCCCGTCATGCTGGAACAGATCATCCGGCAGGCCGGGGACGCGCGGCAGCCAGCGCGAATCCGGCCCGGCCACGACCTCGATGGCCAGCGTGTTCAGCGGATGGATGCCGTCAAGCGCGAATGCCCTGGCCGTGGCGTGGCGCAGGCGTTCCGCCGGCCCGCCCAGCGCCTCCAGGACGGTGATCGCGCTATTCGAAAAGCCTTCTGCGGCCAGCAGGGCGGCGATGGCGGCGGGCTGGGCGGCGTCGCTGGTCAGCAGGATCAGCCTTGCGCCGGGATGCAGATGCGGGCGCAGCAGTGCCACGTCGCGGGCATGCAGCGACAGCACCGCCACCTCCGCCAGCGGCCAGCCCATCCGCGCCGCGGCGAGGCTGGCGGCGGAGGGCTGCGGGAAGACCCGTGCCTCCTCGGCCTGGATCTCGCGCAGCAAGGTGGCGCCGACGCCGTGCCACATCGGATCGCCGGAGGCGAGCACCGCCACGGCCTGCCCGCGCAGCGCCAGCACCGGCGCCACGCTGAAGGGGGTTGGCCAGGGCTGTGCCGTGCCGGTGATGCCGGCCGCCGCCAGCCGCAGATGCCGCGCGCCGCCGAACACGATCTGCGCCCTGGCCAGCGCCGTGCGCGCGGCCTCGCTGAGCCCCGCAAGGCCATCTTCGCCCAGACCGATGATGGACAACCAGGGCGCGCCGCGCGAAGCCTCATCCATGCGACCACATCTCCTGATTCTGGGCGGCACGACCGAGGCGCGGGAACTGGCCGGGCGGCTTGCCGCGCGCGCCGATCTCACGGTGACGCTGTCGCTCGCCGGCCGCACGCTGAACCCGATTGCCATGCCGGTGCCGGTGCGCAGCGGCGGCTTTGGCGGGGCGGCGGGGCTGGAGGCCTGGCTGCGCGAACACCGCATCGCCGCGCTGCTGGATGCCACGCATCCCTATGCCGCGCGCATCTCGGCCAATGCGCATCTGGCCGCGCAGGCCGCCGGCGTGCCCCTGCTGGCGCTGCGCCGCCCGGCCTGGGTGCCGCAACCCGGCGATGACTGGCGCCCGGTGGCCGATGTGGCAGCGGCCTGCGCGGCGCTCGGCCCCGATCCGCGCCGGGTGTTCCTGGCGCTCGGCCGGCAGGAGGTGGCGGGCTTTGCCGCCGCGCCGCAGCACCGCTACCTGATCCGCAGCGTGGACCCCATCACGCCGCCGCCGCCCATGCCGGACGTCATCTGCCTGACCGCCCGCGGCCCCTTCACCCTGGCCGATGAGGCAGCCCTGCTGGACGCCCACGGCATCGAGGCGATCATCTGCAAGAACAGCGGCGGCACGGCGAGTTTCGCCAAGCTGGTCGCCGCCCGCGCCCGCCGCCTGCCGGTCTTCCTGCTGGACCGCCCGGCGCTGCCGGAGACGCCGCAGGTCGCGACGGTCGACGCAGCGCTCGACTGGCTGGATCATGCGCCGAGCCGTCGCGCCGTATAGGCCAGCGGCGCCTGGCCGTGTCGCGGCACGATGCGGGTGTGAAGCGTGCCGATGATGATGCAGCTCGCCATGCTGGCGGGCTGCGAAGCCGCCTCGGCCAGCGTCACGATCACCACCTGCTCCGCCGCCCGCGCCACGGCATGGCCGAAGATCACGGGCGTTTCCGGCGGCAGGTGCTGCGCCAGGCAGGCGAAGGCGGCGCCCAATTGCCAGGGCCGTGCCCGGCTGATCGGGTTGTACAGCGCGATGGCAAAGCCGGCGCCGGCCGCCGCCGCCAGGCGCTGTTCCACCACCGGCCAGGGCTTCAGGTTGTCCGATAGCGAGATGGCGCAGAAATCATGCCCGAGCGGCGCGCCGGCGCGGGCGGCCAGGGCCAGCATGGCGGTGATGCCGGGATGCACGCCAAGCTCCACCGCGCGCCATGCCGGCTTGCCATGGTCGATCGCCTCGCAGACCGCGGCGGCCATGGCGAAGACGCCCGGATCGCCGCCCGTCACCATGGCCACGCGCGCCCCGGCGACGGCGGCATCCAGCGCGGCGGCGGCGCGGTCCATCTCCTCCCGGTTGTCGGTGGGGTGCCGCAGCTGTCCGGCGCGTTCCGGCACGCGGGCGAGATAGGGGCCGTAGCCATACAGCGCCTCCGCCGCCGCCAGCGCCGCGGTGGCGGCGGGGGTGATCAGCGCGGCATCGCCGGGGCCGATGCCAACCACATCCAATCGCCCGCTCATCGCGCCCAGCCCGGCACGAGGATCAGCGAAAAATACGGCGCCGGCGAAGCGTCGCGTTCCGCCAGCCGCATCACGCGCTGCGCCGGGCTGCCGACACGCTCCGCATACAGCGCCTGGTCCAGCCGCCCCGCCCGCGCCAGGGCGGCGCGCACGCGCGGCAGGTTGCGGCCGAGCTTCATGATGACCGCAGCCTCCGTGCCCGCCAGCCGTGCGGCCAGCGTATCCTCGTCCAGCGTACCCGGCAGCACCGTCAGCACATCATCGCCCTGCGCGATCGGCAGGCCGGCCAGCGCCCAGGCGCCGGACATCGCCGTGATGCCGGGCACCACCTCGGTCGGGTAGCGATGCGCGAGGCGAACATGCAGATGCATGTAGGAGCCGTAGAACAGCGCATCCCCCTCGCTCGCCACCGCCACGTCGCGGCCGGCATCGAGATGCGCGGCGATGCTGGCCGCGGCCTCGTCATGGAAGACATCCAGCGCGGCGCGATAGGCCGGGTCGCTGCGGGGAATCTCGGTGGTCACGGGGTAGAGCAGCGGCAGTTCGATGACGCCCGGCCGCAGCAGGCCCGCGATGATGGCGCGCGCATTGCTGGGGCTGCCCTGCTTGGCGAAAAAGGCCACCACCGGCACGGCATCCAGCAGCCGCGCCGCCTTCAGCGTCAGCAATTCCGGATCGCCCGGGCCGAGGCCCAGCCCATACAGCCGGCCGGTCACAGGCTGGGCCTCGCCAGCGCATTGAGCGCGGCGGCCGCCATGGCGCTGCCGCCCATCCGGCCGCGCACCACGGCCCAGGGAATGCCGAATGGCGCGACCATCAGCGCCTCCTTCGATTCGGCCGCGCCGACGAAGCCCACCGGCATGCCGATGATCGCGGCAGGTCGCGGCGCGCCATCCGCCAGCATGTCCAGCAGGTGAAACAGCGCGGTCGGCGCATTGCCGATGACGACGACGCTGCCCGCCAGGTGTTCCGCCCACAGCGCCATGGCGGCGACGGAGCGCGTATTGCCGATCGCCGCCGCCATCTCCGGCACGCGCGGGTCGCGCAGCGTGCAGATCACGGCGTTGTCCGCGGGCAGGCGGGCGCGGGTGACGCCGCGCGCCACCATCTCCGCATCGCAAAGAATTGCGGCGCCGGCCTGCAACGCCGTGCGGCCGGCCTCCACGAAGCCCGGCGCGAAGGCGAAATGCGCCGCGGCCTCCACCAGCCCGCAGGCATGGATCATCCGCACCGCCACATCTTCCTCCGCTGCGGAGAAGCGCGCGAGGTCCGCCTCGGCGCGGATGATGGCGAAGGAGCGTTCGTAGATCGCCGCGCCGTCGCGGATATAGTCAGACATGCTCGGCGAACTCCCGCGCCAGCGTGGCGCGTACTTCCTGGGGGTGAAGGTGCTGCGCCACCGTGTCGCCCGCCCGTCCGCGCCGGATCAAGCCCAGCCCCTGCGGCGTGCCGACCAGGGTGAGGGGTGCCGGGCGCGGATGTGCGCAGCCCTTGGCGCAGCCCGAGACATGCAGCAGGGCGCCCGGCGGCACCAAAGGCGCCAGCGTGGCGGCCAAAGCGCGGGTGTCGAGCAGCGCCGATCCGCAGGCGGGCGCGCCGGTGCAGGCGGCGACGCGGCGGCGCGGGTCGTCCGCTTCCGTGATCAGGCCGAGCGCGGCGGCCTGGCGGCGCAGCCCCGCCGCATCCGGCACGCCGAGCGCCAGCAGCACACGCCCGGGCGCGCCGCGCAGCGCCCGGGCGCCACTGGCCTCGGCGAAGGCGATCAGCGTCGCGGCCTCCAGCCGGCCGAAGGGCAGGCCGAGGCCGAGCGCGAGGCCATCCCGCAGGGTGTGCAGGCCGATGGCTTCCGGCACCGGCACCGCCAGCGGTGCCGGGGCGGGTGCGAGCATTCGCGCGGCGGCGGCACGGGCCTCGGCAGAAGGCGCGCGCCTGTCCTCCCGCGCCATGGCCTCCAGTAGAAGCTGCGCGGCGGCCAGCGCAGCCTCGGCATCGCCCCGGCCGAGCCAGGTCGCGCCGCAGCCCAGCAGCCAGCCCTTCGACTGTGCCACCAGCCGCAGATCCGCGTCCTGCCCGGTCAGGTGCAGCGCGCCGCCGCCATCCACCAGCACCGTCGCCTTGGCCGGCAGGCCGGCGGGCGCGGCGGCGGTGATTCGCGCGGCCAGCGGGCGCGGGTCCGCCACCTCATCGGGCGCTTCGCCGGCCAGCGGCGAGGTCATCACCAGCGCCCCGCGCGGCCAGTCGGAGGGCACCAGGCGCTCGGCGAGCGAAAGCGTTTCGGCGCGCAGCCCGCGAATCTGCACGCTGCCGCGCGCGGTGATGTCGAGCAGCCCATTGCCCGCCTGCTGCGCCGCCCGCGCCAGCGCCACCCAGGCTTCGGGCGGCATGGTGGCAGGCGGCAGGCGGGCCAGCAGCCCGTCGCCGGTCTGCATGGGCGCCTCCAGGCTCGGGCAGGCGCCGCGGCGCATCAGCCGGGCTCCATCAGCTGCGCCAGCTCCGCCTGCTTGGCATTGCCGCGCGGGTGCCACAACCCGCGCCGCAACGCCGCACCGAGGCGCAGCGCGATGGCCCGCGCGGCGGCCGGATTCTCGCGCCGCAGGAAGTCGCACACCGCGGCATCCTGCACATAGGCGGCATGGACGCGATCCAGCAGCGCGCTGTCCACCGCATTGGTGGTCTCGGCGAAGGCCACCAGCCGGTCCACCGTCTCCGCCAGTTCGGAGGCGCCGCGCGGGCCGTGGCGCATCTGCCCGGCGAGGAAGCGCGGATCCACCGCACGGCCCAGCACCAGTCGGCGCAGCGCGGCGTCCAGGGTGCGGGCGCGCGGGCGGGCGGGGTCGGTGGTGTCCAGCGTGATGAGGCTGGGCGAGGCGCCGAGCAGGGCCGCGGCGGCGGAAAAACCGCCGAGATGCGCGACATCGGCGCCGCCTTGCAGCAGGTCCCGCCCCGGATCGTCGCCGGCATGCAGCAGCGCATCCGCCGTGGCGACCCGGGCGACGAAACCCTGATCCGGCGTCGCGTCCCCGCCGGCGCCGCCATAGCGGTGGGAGGCGCCGGCCAGATAGGCGCGGCCCAGCTCCTCCCGCGCCGTCCAGGTGCCGGCGGCCAGCGCATCCTCCACACCCGCGCCATAGGCGCCGGGTGCGGCGCCGAAGATGCGCGCCAGGGATTCGCCGGCCAGCCGGGCCTCGGCCAGCGGGTTTTCATCGGCCGTCTCGTCCCGCGCCGCCACGGCACGCACGGCGGCATCCAGCAGCGCGATCTGCGCCGGGAACAGGTCCCGGAACAGGCCGGAGACGCGCCAGGTGACATCGACGCGGGGGCGCCCCAGCACCGCCGGTGGCTGCACCTCCACCCCGGTGACGCGGCCCGTGGCGTTGTCCCAGACGGGCACGCAGCCGAGCAGGGCCAGGCCCTGGGCGATTTCCTCGCCACCCGTGCGCAGGGTGGCGCTGCCCCAGAGGTCCAGCACCAGGCGGCGCGGCGCCTCGCCCTGCTCCTGCGCGTAAAGCCGCAGCGCCTCCGCCGCCCCCAGCCGGCCGAGTTCCATCGCCGTGGGGGTGGGCAGGCTGCGCGGGTCGGTGGCGGTCAGGTTGCGGCCGGTGGGCATCACGTCGCGACGGCCACGGGCGGGCGCGCCGGCGGGGCCGGGCGCGACATGGCGCGCATCCAGCGCCGCCAGCAGCCCGGCGCGTTCCGAGGCGGCGCAGGCGGCGCGCTCGGCATCCGCACCCGGCGCGGCGCGGCCATAGATGTGCTGGCCGTCCTGGATGGCGAGTTCCTTCACATCGCACATCCAGGCATCCAGCGCGCGCAGCCGCTCATCCGGATCGGCCGGCAGCGCGGGCAGGGTCGGCACCGATTCGGCGGCCTGCTGGATCAGCTGCGCCAGGCGGGTGCGGCGGCGGCGGTCCATGCCGTCGGCGGCGGCGAATTCATCCAGCAGCCGGTCGAGGTCGTGCAGCTCCGGCGCCAGGCCGGGCGTGGTCAGCGGCGGCGGCAGATGGCCGAGCGTGACCGCCGCGATGCGCCGCTTGGCCTGCGCCGCCTCGCCGGGGTTGCTGACCAGGAAGGGATAGACCACGGGCAGCGCGCCGAGCACCTGTTCCGGGAAGCAATCGGCGGTCAGCGCCACGGCCTTGCCGGGCAGCCATTCCAGCGTGCCATGCGCGCCCATATGGACCAGCGCCTGCACGTCGCGCGCGTGGCGCAGCCAGAGGCCGAAGGCGCGCAGCGCGTGGCGCGGCGGCAAAGCGGGATCGTGATAGGTGGCGCGGCGGTCGCTGGCGCGGCCACGGTCCGGCGCCACGGCCAGCAAAATGTTGCCGCAGGCGATGGCGCGGAAGTGGAAGGCGCCATCGACCACATCCGGGTCCTGCGACGCTTCGCCCCAGGCCTCATCCGCTTCGCCAGGATAGTCCTTCACCGGCCAGGTCATGCAGGGCGTGGCCAGGGCGTCGATCAGGGCGCGCGGCGTGGCGGGCGCATCGCCCAGCGCATAGCCCGCGGCCCGCAGATCCTCGAGCAGCGCCAGCACGCTGGCCGGCACGTCGAGCCCGACGGCATAGCCGGTGCGCCCGCCCGCGCCGGGGTAGTCCGGCAGCAGGATGGCGATGCGCCGTTCGGCGGGCGGCGTGGCGCGCAGGCGCAGCAGCGCCATCACCCGGGCGGCCAGCTGCGCCACGCGGTCCGGCTCGGCACGGTTCACCTGGCGGATGAAGCCCAGCGCGGCATCGCTCGGCGCCGGGTCCTTGAAGCCGATGGCACCGCCGAGCACGCGGCCATCCAGCTCCGGCAGCACCACATGCATGGCGAGGTCCGCCGCCCCCAGCCCGCGCGCCCCGCCGGCCCAGGCGGTGCGGGACGTGGTGGCCATGACGGCCTGGATCACCGGCACGCCGCAGGCGGCCAGCACCGGCTGGTCCTGCCCCTCGGCGAAGGCGGTGCAGGCGACGACCAGTGCCGGGTTCAGCCGCGGCAGTTCGGCGCGCAGGAAGGCGACGGAGGTGGGCTCCTTCAGGCTGGCGACGAAGATCGGCACCGGCACCACGCCCTGGGCGGCCAGCGCCTCCGCCAGCGCGGTGACAGGGGCGGCGTCTTCGGCCACGCGCATGGAGCGGTAGAAGATGATGGGCACCACCGGCCGCGTCTCATCCGGCGCGGGCGGCGCGCCCCAGAAGCCCGCGAGCGGCAGGGCTTCGGCGTCCTCCACGGCCAGAGTCGCGCCGCAATGCCGCGCCATGCGCCGCAGCACGCCGCGCAGCTGCGCCACGCCACCGGCGCGAAACCCCGCCAGCAGCGCCGCGCAATCCTCCGGCGGCAGGGTGGACAGCGCGGGCAGCCGCGGATCCGCCCGGTCCTCGCCCGGCAGCACGGCCAGGGCGATGCCGCGTTCGCGGCAGAAGGCCGAAAGTTGCTCGGCGCCGTAGCGCCACCAATCCAGCCCGCCCAGCAGCCGCAGCACGATGATGCGCGCGCCCGCCGCCGTGCGGTCCAGCCAGAGATCCACCGACATCGGGTGGCGCAATTCCCGCAGCGGCACCAGGCGCAGCGCGGGCAGCACATCCTGCTCCGCCTCCCACGCCGCGGCGAGGCCCGCCAGGTCGCTATCGGTGAAGCTGAGCACCGCCATCGGCGCGGGTGGCTGGCGGAGGTCGACGGGCTCCGTCTGCTCATCCAGCGTCGCGGTGGTGGTGTTCAGCAGATGCATCGGCTCAGGCGGCCGCCAGCGCTTCGGCGACGGCCGCCGCATCGAAGCCATGCAGGCCGAGCACCACCAGCTGCCCCGTCCGCGCCTCCCCCGGCGCCCAGGGGCGGTCGAAATGGTGGCCGACGCGCTGGCCGACGGCCTGCACCAGCAGCCGCATCGGCTTGTCCTGCACCGCGCCGAACCCCTTGGCGCGCAGCACGCCCGGCACGGCGCAGGCGGCGGCGACGCGGCGGGCGAGCGCGGTTGCATCCGTCACTTCCGGCAGCGGCAGGACCACGGAGTCGAAATCCTCGTGGTCGTGGTCCTCCTCATTGTCGTGATGCGTGTGGCGGCCTTCGATCTCGGCTTCGGTGGCGAGGCCGAGGCCCAGCAGCAGCGCCGGCGCGATGCGGCCCTCCCGCGCCTCCAGCACGCCGACCGTGCGCGGCAAAGCGGGAGCCAAGGCGGCGGTGAGCGCGGCGCGGGCGCGGGCCAACGCATCCGCGTCCAGCAGATCCGCCTTGGTCAGCACGATCAGGTCGGCGCAGGCCACCTGGTCTTCGAACACTTCCTCGACCGGGTCGTCATGGTCGAGTGCCGGATCGGCCGCGCGCTGGGCGGCGAGCGCCACCTCGTCATGCGCGACGCGCCCTTCGGCCAGGGCCGCGCCATCCACCACGGCGATCACGCCATCCACCGTGACGCGGCCCTTGATGGCGGGCCAGAGGAAGGCCTGCACCAGGGGCTTTGGCAAGGCGAGGCCGGAGGTCTCGATCAGGATGTGATCGGGCCGCGGCTCCCGCGCCAGCAGCTTGTCCAGCGTCGGCACGAAGTCATCGGCCACGGTGCAGCAGATGCAGCCATTGGCGAGTTCCACGATATCCGCCTCGGCGCAGGCGGCGATGCCGCAGCCGCGCAGGATCTCGGCATCCATGCCGATATCGCCGAATTCATTGACGATGACGGCGATGCGCCTGCCGCCCGGATTCTCCAGCAGATGCCGGATCAGCGTGGTCTTCCCGGCGCCGAGGAAGCCGGTGACGATCGTGCAGGGCACCTTGTTCAAGGTGACGGTGCCGGGCACCTTTTGCAGGGTGTTGCTCATGGGGTGCTCTCCGCGGGCGAAAAATCGAAGGGGGGAATGCGGGCGACCATGTTGCGCTTCAGCAGCTCCGGCCGCCCCTGCCAGGGCATCAGCCCATCCGCGGAGCCGCCGAGCAGCGCCGCGCCCTGTTGCAGGGCCTCCGGCGCGCTATCGAGGTCGAGCTGGCCGAAGACGTAGCTCCAGCCACCGGGGCGGACGATGGCGGCGGCCGGGCCGCGCTTGCAGCTGGAGAGGCATTTCACGGGCTGCACGCGGAAGGGGCCGGCCGCGGTGGCGGCGGCCTCGGCCAGGGCGGCGCCGGCGCGCGGCGCATCGGCGGCGTCACCCTCCCGCTTGCAGGTGGTGCAGACGAAGATCACGACCTCGGAGGTCACGGGAAGCCTCCTGCCCGGCGCGATGCGCGGACAAAAGGGGTGCGCGTGGCGCGCGCCAGCCGGCGCGCCCCTGCCAAAATGGCCCTGCCCCGGGGCACCCCGCCCGACGCATCCTTGTGTTCGCGGGCAGGTCTCCTGGC